>Ga0164241_10000026_pt1 | contig 403356 bp, 344 predicted proteins | sample OricomyardsoilBY_FD_108780 | JGI IMG/M metagenome (GOLD analysis project Ga0164241, IMG submission 108780) | Backyard soil microbial communities from Emeryville, California, USA - Original compost - Back yard soil (BY) | ecosystem: Environmental > Terrestrial > Soil > Unclassified | place... | reverse complement strand
TGCTCTCAACTTTGTCTCATTGCAGCCTGCACGCGTGGCCTCCGGGGCGCTAACGGCCCACTACGACCACGTGCTCGGCCTTCAAACCTGCATCTCGAAGCCACTTCCGACTGGGCCAACGTTGCATGCAATTGCCCCCACACAAGAGGAGGAGAATTACAAAAACCGCCCCCCAAGAGGAAAAACCGCGTAACTGAAAGAAGAAGACCATTTTATTAATCCCTGGTACCACCCATTTTCCTAACTAAATTTGTACGCGATGCTATCCGACGCACCGTCTGGCTGATAACTGGAGACCTCAATTGGACAATTATGAACATAAGCAACTTCTTTCTTCAATAGCAAAACTTGATGAGGTGCCAACAGATACCGAAGCATTTTCCAATTGGATAAAGGCTGGAAAACATTTAGAATTCCTTCGGAAAAATGCTCAGGAAAATGAACTAGCCGTTTACGCATCTGGACAATACACATTTATTCATTCTGTTGCTGTTCCAAATGATAGGCTCACGCCTGTTGACCAAGAAGATTTGATGAAATGGAACTTCAACCCTTATACATCGATCGCAAGTTATGTATCGGGAGGCGGCCGGGAGGATGTTTGGGTGGAGCGTGGCTTGAGCGGAACAGGTTCTAAATCACTTACTGGATCGGTGCAATTGATTTTTGGCCGAACGTTTGAGGGTTGGTCAGGACTTGGTCGGAATTATTACGAACTAAATCAAGAATACGCACATCTCACAGGCATCCATTGGCGTCCTGAAAACCGTGCATACTGTCGCTTTAACGGGCATGGCGACCTTGAAGCAGTGGTATCTGTTACCTCTCGCGAAGACAAAGGAAGCGATACGGCACTTGTATCATTCAAATGGGGCGCTTTGGAAGAGTATCTATCCGCCTCCAATGCCTCATTGGTTAGGATGTTCGATTTTACCTTGTTGCGACGATCAGGATTTTCAGGTTGGTCGAACGAACCGCTCCAAAAATATTTTGAATCGGATCATTTTTTCTATCACCAAAAATTAATGCCTGGTTATGCTGCTTATACTCGTGGTGTCCAGATTATTCGTCCTCGTCGCCCAGCGCAAACAATTTTCACAGGAATAACGGACAGCTGGTTTGGACAGGGGAATAAAGAATATGTTGAATTTATTGCTCATGACTGGCGCAATAGCCGGGTCACAAAAATTTCAACTGATCCTAGTGCTACAGCAAACTACTTCAATGCGGAAGGAAACAGCCTACCATTCGAATTGTCTCCCGCTTTTTTCAGGCCAGAAGTTCTATTGAAGTACAAAGCAGACCGAGAAAAATATACGGTTGGCGAAAGAGATGTTTCCTGCCGAGTTGCATGGCACCTTGAGGGGATTGACGTAAACGACGCGGGTCAGGTACATGCCTATATATGCTATCTGCGCCGTCTTCCTTACACTGAGCAGTTACATTGGCTATCCTTCAACGAGCCGCCAAAGACGAACATTTCCAAACGAGCCGTCATAAATGATTTCAAGGGCGAGTTCGTAACTTTCAGAGAGCCATTAGGAAATCTTTTGGCGATCATACGGCGCTGGCATACTGAAAAAGTGCCATGGTGGACACTTCGCGACGAAAAACTGCTTGAACGAGTAAATACACCACTGACTTCAAGCCGTGATGAGTGGGCGGAAGCGTTTATGGACTTGGCAAAACTTGTCGTAGAGGGATTCGAAACAACATTCATTCGGGAGAAACTAGATGCGGTCCAGGTTCCATATAAAACCGACGAAAGAACAATAGTTCTTCTTGAGAAACTTCAAAATGCAGCCCCCTCGCAAGACGGTGGCCAAAAACTACTCGGTTTGCGGACCGTTCAAAACCTGCGCTCAAAAGCCAAAGGTCACGTAGGAGGCTCTGAGGCCGACCAACTCGCCCATGATGCAATTAAGGACCATGAGACTTACGCCAATCACTTTAAACATGTATGCACAAGGGTTTCATCGGATTTGGAAACTGTTGAAAGACTGTTCTAATAGGGGCTGAAGCGCACAACGGGCGCATGGCAAAATGTTTCCGCACTTCGCCATGCCTGAAGAAATTAAGTACTGCAATTTTGTAAAAGCGGGGCCCCAAACCTTTCAGAGAAATGAGCAAAAAGAAGGGGGGGCGGAAAAAAACCTCAGTCATCCCCTGTGTGTGGGGGCAACTCGGGCTAAGCGCTGCGCGCTTGCCGGCCTGCGGCGCATGCAACAAAGCCCAGCCAGGAACCCGCAGGCATGCGTTCACATTGCGGGTTCGCAAATGGCCAAGGAAGGCTGAGCGGCAATTCGAACTCATTTTTGAGCGGCGCGAACTTCGCTTAGCGCCTACGTCCGCTTGCTCAAAATCGGTTCTCATTGCGAGCTGCGGGCGCGGCCTCCGGGGGACATATGCCCCACTTCGGCCGTGTCCTCGCTCTTCGCGCATGCCTTCCCAGGCCACTTCTGGCTGGGCCAACGTTGCACGACATTCCGCGTCTGAAATGTGTTTTCCCGACCCTCAGTCGGGAAAACATTGAAAGAAACTATTTTAGGGGGGTGAGGAAAAGAAAACCAATGGGTCTTATAATTCCTGTTAAATCCAATGGTATTTCCATTATCTATGGATCCCCGCAACTACAAGGGACATTAAGTGGAAAACCCGTCTATACATATGAGCCGGGTATTGAGTGTACAGAGAAAGATATCTCTAGGTACTTGGAGGGGATTGATATTTTGCACTCCCTCCGGAGCCTAGTTGGCTTTTCAAAAGGACTAGCAAACCCAAGCGAATCGTTCATAATTATAAAAGGATTCCCCTTAACAGAGGAAGTTTTAATCGACTCTGCCGTTTCCATTATTAAATACGGGAAAAAGGGTGGTGAAAAGTTCATCAATGATGATGGACTTTTAGACCTATTCAAAATGGTTTTTAAAGTGAACTCGAACAAGCTTTCCTCGCAGCATCCGTTTGAAATTGCCTTTAGAATCGGGTACACGCAATTCAATTTTCAAGAGAGGCCGTTTAATTTATTGGCAAGAAATCTGTATATCTACTTTCATTTTTGGAAAAAAGTGTCCGTTGCCAAGCACATCGACATCTTGGCTGATATTCAGGAGATCATTGGAATCCCATATGACCTTGCGATTTTTTTTGCTCTTGCTTTAGTTGGAAACAAGCAAGGATATGTTTTTCCTTATTCCGAAGAAACTTTAATTAAAATAACAGAGGCCACATCAATAAAAATCGATGCGGACGCGCACAATCGGTTTTTGCAGTGGTGCAGCGCAGATTATGAATTTTACAAAAGCTATGGTAAAGTATTGCCATCCTTTATTGCCCAACCCATTGTCAATACAAAGGAGTATCCGAAAGCGGGGGAGGCAAGCGCCCACTTAATAATCTCTTATAACGGAATGTTCCAAAAAGTGACCAGCGGCATCTATTATGCGTTGATTGACAAATACAATTTGGGCGGAAAGAAAAATGAATTTAAAAGAGTTTTCGGATATGTATTTCAAGAGTATGTAGGCGAATTGCTGAAATATTCATTAAATGGCTGGAGCATCATTCCTGAAATTAAATACAAAAATGGGAAAAACTTTGTGGATTCCATCGATTGGTTTGTTCAAAAAGAGGATAAGCTAATTTTGGTAGAAGTAAAGCAGTCCTCCGTATTTCTCGATGCAAAGTATGTTTCTAAAATGGAAGACATAAGCAAAGACCTTGATAAAACATTGGTCACGGCCGTCAAACAATTAGTCAAAACGCATGCAGCCATCACGTCTAAAAAGCATCCCGAATTCGAACTCTTTAGAGAAGTAAAACATTTCCAATCACTGATTGTAGTTTATGATCCCATCTACAACGGAAATAATATTGTAAAAAAAATCATCAAGAAATCATTTGGACCTGTTTCCATAAGTTATGGATTAATAGGTATTTCAGACTTTGAGGTTTTGCTAGACAATCAAATGGATTCTGGCTCTTTATTCGAATTACTGGAATACAAGCAGATAGACAAAAAGGAATTTGATTTTAAAGAATTTACTATCTCAATGTACCCCGACGGAAACAAGGGTATGAGGTTTTTAAAACATTATTACGAATCATTTTTCGACAACGTCGATAAGTTTTCAAGAGAAATCAAAGAATAGGATAATGCACCCCCCTAAAACGGGAACGCGGAACGATCGTGCAACAAAGGCCAGCCTAGAGCCGCGGACATGCTTCGCATTGCGGCTCCCAAATGGCCTGGACAGGCTGGGCGGAAATTCACACTCCGCTTCGAGCTGGCGCTTACGCGCTCCTCCTCCCATTCGGTCGTCGTCAGCGTTAGCTGGCTCTCAGCGCGTGCTCATTACATGCTGCGCGCGGAAATTCCGGGGGCTATAGCGCCCCACTCCATTTCCGTGCTCGCATTTCGCCCATGCCTTTCCAGGCCACTTCAGGCTGGCCCAACGTTGTACGACATATTGCGCCTTTAGGTCTTGTCCGCCGAACTTTCCAGTTTGCGGACAATATTATAATATTTTCATCTTGAGGGCCAAAGAGCAAAAAAGATGGTAAGGAAATAAATGTTCGAAAACATAAAATTATTTTTGGGTTGGCTTTTCTCCACTGAAGCGGAAGAAAAGCCGAAATCTGATCCGACAGATATTTTGCTCGACAGCATAATACTGACAGCACGAGCAAGATTCAATGCTGCAAATCGGTTAGAATTTTATTCCGCTGTTTCTTTTATAACTAACCTTTTTATGTCGCTCGGGCTAATCTTAATTCCCTTACTTCAATTGGCAAATATGCATACGCTTTTGCCACAAAACTTTATAAACGCCATTTTGATTTTTCTCGCAATAACCGTCCTTGTGTACTCACTTGTTTCGCATGCGGAAAAATATGAGGTCAGGGCACAAAAGCTTACCGAATGTGGAAATTCGATGAAAGACTTGATAAGAGAAATTAGGGCGAAGCGAGGAAACCAAAGTTTTGATTTAGACCACTACAACATCAAGTATGGTGGAATAATTAAGGATTCAGAAAACCACAATAGATTTGACTATACCAGGGCAAAAATAGAAAGCAAAAACATGTTTCATATTACTGGAATAAAGGGCCTTTGGCTCCACGTTTTGTCGAAGCTTGTATTCATTCCGCGCCTGGTTATCTCTATAGCACTCTTAGGTGCGGAATCTTTTCTATTGCTGAAGGCGTTTTTCTTATAGAATTCACGTTTTTCTAAAGAATTGAAACCGGCCCTCAAATTGAAACAAAGAGGCGCAATACGATCGTACAACACACCGCAGGGTGCTGCGCGGCATTTTCCAATGCCGCTCCGGGGCTTCGCCCAAATCTTTGTATGGTCGGGCACATGGGTAACAAAAACGTCTGGGTACTTGGGTTACACTAAACCTTTCTCCGGTGATTCGTTAGTCCTTCGACATAGGGTTTATCGTAACACCACTTTCCAAGTAATACCGGCCCAAAGTAAAAATTAAAAACTCCATGGCCTATTTCTTCCATACCAATTTGCTGACCCGAAAGAACTTGACTTAGCAAAATCCTACGTCCGTGATAAGAAACTGTACCATTACTCATCACAAGACGATTAATGAAATGATTGGGGTAGTTCATTTCCGGCAGTTTTTCAGGAAATTCTCTAGACGAACTTTTATAAATACTTCCTGGAGTAGCCATTTTGATTGCCTCATGTGGCCGTTCAAAATTGTACTCCGCCTGGAAGGCGTTGAATCGTTTTTGTTGCCTGAACATGCTCGATTCCGGAGGCTTTGTGGTTTCCGCCTTTAAAGTTCGATGCATACGTTCATGCCTTCCATTTTGTTGGGGTTTGCCAGGTTCAATAAATTCAGGGTAAATCCCCAGTCGAATAAACCATACAGACAATGCTGAAAGTCGTGCAATTGCCATGGTAGCGAAGGGCACGCCATTATCTGTGCGAATTCGGTCTGGGAGCCCATATTCCCTAAATGCCTCTTCAAACCCCTTAAATGCGCCTTTTGTCCGAGTATTTGGCAACGCCTTACAGGTTAGCAGGAAACGTGTAAATCCATCCGTTATGGTAAGGGGATAGCAATAATACCCAGTCCGAAGTTTAAACTCTCCCTTAAAATCGGCACACCAAGTAGCATTCACGGCATCAATACTTGTATTTGGCGGCCCTGGATAACCCGGATTCCTTCGCTTTTTGGGACTATGAGAGTAGCCGTTTCTTAATAGAATATCACAAATGGTTGCCCGGCAAGGAAGATCCCCTGGATCTACGACCTTTGCGAGATAGACCAATATTTTTTTGGCGCCCCAAGTTGGGAACCTTTCCCGGCATGACAAAATCGATCGTTCGACATCAATGGTTGTTTTATGCGGGCAGCTTTTAGGGGATCTCGACGCGTCTCCTAAAGCATTCTCACCACCTTTATGAAAGTGGCCCGTCCACTTGTAGACTGTCTTACGGCTAATTTGATACCGATTGGCCAACTCCGTGATTGAAAAGTTCCCATTTATCCAATCACTAATGAGAAATCTACGCTGTTCTTCTGAGGTCATAGGTTGGCTCCAAGGCACCGAAATCCTCCATGGGTAGGTTTCCCAAGAAGATCGTCTATTTGTAACCTATCTACCCAGACGAAAGTGTAACCCATGTACCCAGACCATACCTTGGAACGGGTGAGCGGCCGTTCGCACTCACCTTCGAGCTGGCGCAAAAGCAAATCGCTCGCTGAAGCTCGCAATTATTTTGCTGGCTATCAGGTGGCGACTCGGGGCAAATCCAGCCTACTTCTCCACTTGCAATCCGGTTTTCAATACGGCTTCCACCATCGGCTGGACCTGGTGCAGAAGCTTGTCCACCGAGCCGCGATTCGCTTTGTGCGACCAGTGAATCGCCACTCCATAAATGGCCCAACTGGCCGCGATGGCGGCTAGCGCCATTCCGTTGGAAGGTTTGCCCGATCCCCTTCGCGCCTTCAAGAGGACGTCCAGGAGTACCGCCTCAATTTGCGCCTTGACCTGCCGCTCAATCAAGCCTTCGAATGTGTCCATGGAGTCCTTGTGTTCGCGAAGTCCGGAAATCAATTCCAGGTAATCGCAAACCACCTGGACAACGACCTTCACGTGCTCGGAGAGGGTAAAATCACCCTTCAATAGTCGTTTGCCCAGAAACTCCCGGAAGGACGACATCACCGTGTAGTCGAGCAAGGCGTTCTTGTCCTCGAAATGGGCATAAAAGGTGGCGCGATTCAATGTAGCCTTAGCCGCGATCTCATGCACGGTGAGGCTATCGAACGACTTCTGTAGGAGCGAGTCGGACAAAGCCTGGACCAAGAGCTTGCGCGTTCGTATGGCGCGGGGGTCATTATGGTTTTTGATAGACATTTAGGCCGTGGTGTCGCTTAGACGACGTATTTCCAGTTCAGTCATTTGTATCCGCCCTGCCTCACAAGTATACTATAGCCAACGGATGTCGTTTAGGCAACCGGAGTTGGACAGACGACATTTGTCCGGGAACCGCCAGAATCGCACTTGGATTGAATCCAAAACGTCTGACCGAAAAGAAGTTGAAACGAGGAGTAACATGAATACGCTTTCCAATAAGAAAAACAAGACACTGGCGATCTTCGGGGCCGGGAGCGGCCTGGGCGCCTCCCTCGCCATGCGCTTCGGACGCGAAGGATACCGCATCGCGCTCGTCGCCCGCCGTGCGGAGCCGCTGGCGAAGCGGGCCGAGGAACTGTCGCGCCAGGGCATTGAAGCCATCGTGTTCCCGGCCGACATCACGGACCTCGCGGGCATTCCGGCGCTCGTGCGGGAGATCGAGGGGAAAGCCGGCGCCATAGACGTCGCCGTTTACTCGCCGGTGACGCCGGAGGTCGGTTTCGTGCCCGCACTGGAACTTGACGCCGCCAAGCTGCGGCCGATTGCCGAACTATTCTTGTTCGCCCCGATCGAACTTGCCCACGCCCTGTTGCCCGGAATGCTCGCGCGCGGCGACGGCGCCTTCATCTACGGGAACGGCCTCTCCTCCGTGCGTACGACGCCGGGTATGAGCGGCGTCGGCCCCGCGATGGCCGCAGCGCGCAACTTCATTTTCACCCTGAACGCCGAGGCCAAGGCCCATGGCGTCTACGCCGGGGCGATAACGATCGGCGCCCTCATCGAAGGCTCTGCGGGACACGTGGCGATGGCCGCCGCCGGACAGCCGATTCGCTATCCAGTGATCCAGCCTTCCGTAATCGCCGATGAGGTGTGGGCGCTAGTGACAAGACGCGATCGTGTCGAGGCGATAATTCCCGAGCCGGCGAAATGACCGGAAATGACGGCACAGCCTAGTACCGGCGAGAGCATAGGTAAGCCGCCTCAGCGCAAATCCTCGCGGTTAATACCGTAAAGGCGCGGGTCGTCAATCCAAGCCTCGCCTGGCCCGTCCAGCCAGAAGGAGAGGTGGGTCACGGAATCGAGGATATCATCCCAACGCGCCCCTCCCGAATTCACGGCGGCAGAGTCGAAGGACGATGGACGGATTTGCACACGGTGCCAAGCCGTGTCCGGTTCGTAGGCCGTCCAGGCCACCAATTGAGAGCCAGGTAAAGCATGTTCCAAGGCCACGCGAAGACGCCCGGAGCCGCGCGCCCAAAATGCGATGGAATCAATTGAACCCAGTCTTCTCGGAGTTGGAGCAAGTAGGGCGGCAGCCAATACCACGGGATCGGTTCCGGTGGAAATCAAATGCAAGGCACTGCCCTGGCGCCCGCCGCCGGCCGCAACGATTCCCGATCCGGAAGCGATGAACCAGGCGGAGTTGGCACTTTCGAAGTCATCGACGAGGACGGATGTCAATTCCAGGCGCGAGCTATCGGCGATACCCGACCAAAGACCCGCCGAGTCGGTTCGATCCACACGCCTGAGGCCCTTCCATAGTTGGATGGACCCACCGGGGCCGCGCAGATCCGCCTCAATGCGAACCTGCAATCGCCCTTGACCGCGTACTCGATCCCAGTGGGAAATCACGAAAGGCACCCGGCTTCCATTCGCGCGGCGGACGTCTAGATCACGGCCGAGGGAGTCCGACAGTCGGAAATCCAGAATGCTGGAGTCCAGCCGGAGGATCGCCACGGTTGCCTTGCCATCGGGCCGATTCCATTCGGGAAGGAGGGAGTCGGCCGGGAAAACCCGAGCAACCACGGCATTTTCGGTTTCGGATGAGCCTCCCGAAATGCGATCCCCCAGGCAGCCCGATAAATGAAACAAGGTCAAAGCAATTAGGGCGGGATACGATTTCAAGAGGGTTCTTTCGGAAGCGACGAAACGGGAAAAAAGGCCATCGCCAGTTGCATCACGCGCTTTGGCTGCCGAGTGGAATCGGCTTGCTTCTGCACTTGGCGGCGGCATTCCCGCAGGATGTCGAGTATTGCCTGATGGGCTTTTTCATCGACAGCGAAGGTGACGGTGGAAATATCACGCTCGTTCCTGGAGAAGCGATGTAACGAAGCAATGGCCAATTCGAATATCTGCCTCTGATAGTCGTGAACCGCCTTTGATTTCCTCTCCCCCCCTGCGGTTAGATGTGCCTCTCCGAGCTTAAGGCGCCCTGAAACGGCTTTTTTCACCAATCCGAGTTCAAGAAGCAGATCGAGTGAAGCCTGCGCCTCGGTCGGGGTGATGGGCGGACAAACGCTTTTCGCAAGTTGGTCGGCAACGGCAAGACCCTCATATACCTCCAGCAGTAACCGTAGCACCGAGGTCCACCACTTTTGGTAAAACAATAATTCGCGGTCTTCAAGAGTCAGACGTGGTACATCCTTGAGTCGTCGCGCCCGCTCAAGGATATCCATGCGCGCCGGCTCCCCGCGTTCCCGTGCATGGGCCACAAGCAGGAGGAAGTACTCGGCGCTGCGATGGCTCAGCCCCAGGAATTTCAGGACTCGGGTTTGACACCGGGTCGGCAGGTGGCCGCGGGCGTGGAGGATTTTATGGAGATTGCTGGCATCTAGCCCCAGGGTGGCGGCAAGTTTGCGGTAGGACAGGCGAGCATCAAGGCGTTTGCGCTCCTCAAAGGCGTCCCGCAGATAATTACGGTAGTCCAAGTACTCGAAAACGGGGCGCATGAATCCCCCAATGATACCCTGGATTTGGAGGTTTAGGCACCCTTAATCGGGACATCCGTGGTGGAAAATACCACAGGACCGTGGCGGCAACCCCTACCGATCACCGCCGTTGCGCTCCGACCCTTAAAACCTGAGAACCCTCCGAGTCTGGGAGTTGGTTGCAGTGGCAACACGGACAAAATAGACCCCCGGATGAAGCGCATCCAGGTCGTATTTGGCGTGACCCTGGCCGGATATTGAAAGGATTTCGACCCCGTTTACATCCAACACCCGGAGCTGGTGTTGGCCCGCTGAGGAAACGAGGACAAATCCACCGGAAGCATTCCATCCCAGGGAATTCTTCCCGATGATGGTGAATAGGGCTTCCTTGGATTTGCCCAAGAGGGCGGTGGATGCTTCACAACAGTCGCTTTTGCTGCAATAGGTGGCCAGGGGATCGAATTTGGTGTGCTTTGGATCCAGGCAGCCCTCTTTATTATTCTGAATTGCCTTTTGGAAGAACTGCAAGATGCCCGTCGTATTAGGGGCATGGCCTCCAGAGACGGGGGTGTAGTTCATGTCTTTTTTATTGTCGATGGCCTTAATGGCCGCCCATAGCAATTCCGATTGGCATGTGGGGACGGTGTTATCGGAGCTGCCATGCCGGAGGTAAAGGGGAGGATCATCCTTCGAGACATAGGTGATGGGATTGGCCAATTGGACATTGTTGGGTAAGGTGGCGAGCGCCCCCCCGATAAGGTTTCCTTCGGGGGAATTGGCGGCTCCATGGTTTATGGAGGAGCCGCAGCCGTCCATTTTCGAAAAGTCGGTGGGAGCGGCGGAGGCCCAACCGGCTTGAACGCGGCAGCTGACATCATGGTGCAATCCGAAAGTCCCTTCCAGCTTCATGGTCGTGTTGCCGATTGTGTACTCATCGACATCACCGGTGGTCGCCAGGATGACCGTGTTCCAGGCGCCCGAGGAAAAGCCCGTGACTCCGATAAAATTGGGGTTTAAGTTGTATTGCGCCGCGTTTGCCCTGAGGAACCGGACGGTGGCTTTGAGTTCCTGAATTTGAGCGGGATACCTTGCAAGGTTGGTGCCGGTCCCACCTCCGCTGAGATTAGCACCCACCACTGCAATTCCGGCGGCATTGAACGAACTCGCAAGCCCGCCGTCGGATTTGGTATCCCCCCAACTGAAAGCTTGTCCGCCATAGTTGATGACGACGGGAAAGGGCCCGGTTCCGCTTGGCTTATAGATGTTCAAGGTGTGGGCCACTTGGCCCGTTCCCGCGTAATTGATGTTGTTCTGGGAGAAGGAAGGGTGAAGGTAAATGGCCGTGACGGCTAGGGTGGTTCGAACGAATGAATTTTTCATATTGATTCCTTTTGAAAACGAACCACTTTTCTCCGGGTTGGCGCCCAAGCCCACCACCAATGTCGGCAGCATGCGTACCATGGGGATGCTCCCGTTTTTATAATTAGGATTGAATTGAATAAAACCTATGTCCCGCCAATTAGTCGCAGAGAGGGATTTACAGGTAGGGCGTGGTTTTTTCTACCACGTCCTGGAAGCCTCCGATGGAAGCGGGAACCCGACATCAGTGAGCCGGAACCAGGGAAAAACGGGCGGGAAATACAAATGCCTCCAGTCATTTTTTCGTGTGTGGGGTAACTCTGCGCGCCGTTTCTGCACTTGGCCTGCGGCGAGCATAACAAGCGGCATTATGGCGGCTTGCTTCGTTAGTCATTCCAAATGGCTTTTCGAGTTTGCCTGGCTGTTCAGATTGAGATTCGAGCGGCGCGAACTTCGCTTGGCGCCTACGTCCGCTTGCTCTCATCTCATCTTCACAGCATGTTGCGGGCGCTCATTCCGGGGGCGGTAGCGCCACACTCCATTCGCGTCCTCACATGTCAGGCCTAACGTGAAAATCCACTTGGTAATGCCGCGAACATTGGGTGCAATACAGAAACGGGACTTCCTGTATTTACAGTCACAAATCCTATTCCAGTATGGGCGCTTGGAAACTACGGAAACGAGAAAAGTTCGATAGGGTTAACCTATTTGGGTAGTGTTGGTGGCATGGTAATTCCATTCGTTGCCGGACCAATTGGTGCGACCGTAATGAATCGAAGCAGTAGCGTAAGCTTCCCCATTGGGTAGAGTTTCCAGAAGTAGAGATTTCTGATTATTCTAGCTCCCGGAGGCTTCAATAACCCAGTCAGCGTCACTCAAGTCTCGGCTATTGCAGTCCGGTCGAGTTTGAAAAACCAAGTGGCTGCATAATACTGTCCGGAAAAGAGGGTGTAGGTCAGTAGGAGCTGGTCTGGGTTTGCGCTGAGTGAGTATTTTTAGAGGCTATAGGACGCCTTTTTCCTCTAATTTAAGCGCATAAGTTGTCCCACTCCTCCCTGACATATTCCGCCGAGGTGAAATATCCCTATTAATTGATCCTGATATGGTTACTTTATTTATGCGCCGTCACAATAACCTAGGTGTAATCCATGATAAAGCGATCCCTCTCGGTCTTTTTGGCTGGCTTGGCTTTGTCCATGCAAGCCTATGCGAACGATATATTGAAAGACATCGCCCCCGGAACCCTGGGCTATGCTAATACCCCCTTCTTCCCGGAAAACGGCCTGCTCTATTTTGCCACCACCATCGGCGATTCCCATCATGGGTTTTGGCGGACGAATGGGACTGATACAGGGACTTATGAAGTGCAGGAACTGGAAATGGAAGTCGGCATTATCCGGAACGTTGGAAGCGTTCTTTTCTTCATGGCTTCGGATTCCACCCATGCCCGTTACCTATGGAGGTCGGATGGTACCTTGGCGGGTACTTACCCCCTCAAGCCGTTCTACAATGGTTATGCGAGCCGTGCTATCAACGACATCCTCTATATCATGTATTGGAACCCGACGACCCAGGACATGGAGTTTTGGAAGAGCGACGGTTCGGTTTCCGGAACGACACAAATCTTCCACTTACCGTGGAAACCCAAGGGCACCCCCTCCAATGACTCTTACATGACGGCCGCCGGTGGCATCCTTTATTTCCATGGGGAAAGTGATTCGGGCGAATCCATCCTATGGAGAAGCGATGGAACGGATTCCGGTACCGTACCGGTCAAGAACATTTACCCCGGCCTTGCTGGGCAAGGCATTTTCCAAATGTTCACCGTCGGCGATACCCTCTATTTCATGGCGCAAGGCTCCTCCACAGGCTATGACCTGTGGAAAAGCAATGGCACGCCCTCAGGCACAACCATCGTGAAATACATTCCGGGCGATATCGGGAATACTTTCGGCACCTCGTTCTGCGACGTAGCGGGTACTCTGTTTTTTTCGGCGGACGACGGGATCCATGGGAAGGAGCTCTGGAAAAGTGACGGAACTGATAGTGGTACCTTCATGGTCACGGACCTCCGCGCGGATTCCTCCTCGGAGCCTATGTTCATGCATGCCCTGAACGGAAAAGCGCTGTTCGTGGCCAATGCGAGCGGAAATACCCATGGGCTTTTCGCGAGTGATGGGACCGGGCCGGGTACGGTCTTGCTAAAATCCATATATACCGGGTCATTTCGAGATTTTTTCTCGAATTTCGCCATTGCGGACGGTTTTATGTATTTCTCCGCTGCCGGCTCCACCCCAAGCGGTGAAATCTGGAAAACTGATGGGACTGTCGGCGGGACCGAGTTGCTCACGGTATTGGATCCGGGGACAACGGTACCCCATGACTTGGCTGCCGTCGATCACTACCTCCTATTTTCCGCCAAGGATTCCACCGGGGCGATCAAGCCTTTTATCTATGACCTGAACGACCAATCATCCGGGCTCAGGCCATTGGTGGGCTATTCCCTGGAACTGCAGGCTTCGGCAACGCCAGGGACCACGGACGCACTCACTTCCTCGGGGGGCGGGGGATTCTCCGTCTCCCTGGATCCTTTTCGGTCCGAACTGAAACTCAGGCTGGCCGAAGCGGACCAGGTCACCATCCGATTGATGAGCATAGAAGGGCGGCTGATATCACGTAACCGGTATTCCCTGCATGCGGGTGAGAATAACGTAGCAGTAGGACGTTTGTCCACCACCACCCTGGTCCAAGTGCAGTGGAGCGGGGGTACGCGGCGGTTCCTCCTTCCGCCGATCTGAGACGATTCCGGGCTTGGCCGGCCTGATCTTATTCGGTTGAATTTTCGGAACGGTTCTACCACCCTAGAAGTAAGCCGGATGTGGACGGACTTCCGCCGTCGATGTCCTAAGCTAGCCATGCAACCGCCTCACACATGAGAAGTGAATTATGAATTGTTGAAACGTCTCCCAATAAAAGAAGGGAAATCAACTTAAAATCCTAGCACCATTAAAAATAGGAACGGAATTTATATTTAAACGACGAAAGATTATTAACAAAATAGGAGGCTAGTATTTTCTACTATTTCAAAACACAAAAAATCGTTAATCACAAAATAAATAAATAATCAAATGGTGGTTGCAAAATTGGACTCAGTAGGTTCAGCGTATAAATGGGAGGAGTGAACTCCGGGGATCGCGCCCCACTGCTTTCCGTTCCGCCTCATGGGTTCACGCAAAATGCTCCCAGAATACCAATCCGCCGTTAGTCACCCTATCATCCGTCGATGAGTTGCTAGCATAAGAATATTTTTTTAAGGTTTGTGTGGTTAAAATACAATTAATCCGGAAATACGGAGGTAATGATGAATCGGCTGTCTTTTCTACTTATTTATTTAATGTGTCTGTCTTCCTGCTCCAATTTAAATAATGCCAGTGTTCAAAATATGGACTTCAATCCTATTAGCGTTTCCGCAAAATGGCGGTACTCCTATTCGCATAATTTTGGAAGTAGCCTCTATTCCAGGCAGGAGTCAGGATACAGAGAAATAAAGATTGAAAGTGAGGATTCGTATAGAGACTCAAACGTTTATACAGCAACGGTATCGGATTCTGTTGACCAAAAAATTGAATATTCATTGGTGAATTCCGCCCCCACAGTAACAACACCTTTCATGCATCGGTATACCATTTTTATCATTGAGTATAAAAACGGAAAGATGCGCGTTGTTAACGATGGGAAGGAAAACACTATTGACGCCATGCTTGCGCATGCGTTCCGAAGCAAAAGCTATCCGGATTCTATGATAACACTTGACACTATCAACGGAGGGCCGGTGTATTCGGTAACCTTTACGCAATCGGGTTCCTCCGTTTATTTTAATGATATAGGCATGAAAAGTTTTTACTATCATGGATGCTCCGGAGGACAGGTATGCCCTTTGATGTATGATTTAATTGAATATCAAATAAATAATCAGAATCGAGTTGTTTCTTTCGCAAATACGTTAAAAAGGTAAGCGGGAATTCGCGTGTCGATAATATGTATTCGGTGGGCCCGGAAAATTTGGATTCTTGACCGATGCAGTACCCCACGCCGGGACCTTCGGTGGAGCATCCGGGAAAGGCCGTGATTCGCGGGTTAAACGATTAATTTGTTAGACTGATCCTCCTCAGCATGATTGGGCCTAGAAAACCCTCGCCTTCCCACAGGAGAAGCTCCCATGAGCAAAGTGACACCTTTCCTGATGTTCAATGACCAGCTCGAAGCGGCGATACAGTTCTACGTCGCGACGTTTCCCGATTCCGAAGTACTCCATGTCGCCCGCACGGGCAAGGACGGTCCCATCAGCTCCGCCGAGTTCGTCGTTGGTGGTCAACTCTTCAAGGCCTACAATGGAGGCTCTTACTTCAGCTTCTCCGAGGGGGTCTCGCTCTATGTGGACTGCGCGGATCAGGGGGAGGTGGACGGATATTGGGACAAGCTGCTCAAGGCAGGAGCGACGCCCACGGCATGCGGCTGGATCAAAGACCCCTTCGGTCTCTCCTGGCAAATTGTCCCGCGACGATTCACGGAGTTGATCGGTGATAAGAACCCCGAAAAGGTGAAGGCTGTCATGGAAGCCATGATGAAGATGGTGAAGCTCGACGTGGCGGAGCTCGAAAGAGCTTATAACGAGGCGTAGTCTTGCGCTTGCTCCCTTGGGCATATCCTGCACCGAATCCAGCATCGGCTTTTCGGGAACCATGCGGTTTGCTCGCAAGCGAAGTGCCTTTCGAAGTTCATCTAGCGGATATACCACCTTCTGCAAGGACCCAATAAGTTGAAAGACCCTAACCTGGAACGCTTCGCGGAATTTGGATTAAAGTATCCGGCTGTGCCCGCAAGCGAGGGTTATATCACTTCCAATGACTGCCGGATCTATTATTCCATGTTCGGGAAGGGTCGACCTGTTTTTTTGCTCCATGGCGGGTTGGGCAATGCAACCCATTGGGCCAATCAAATTGAACCGCTCGTGAAAGCTGGGTACCGCGTTGTTTTAATGGACACCCGAGCCCACGGGCGAAGTACAAATGGAAGCCAAACGCTTTCCTATCGGGTTTTCGCCCAGGATTTGGATTGCCTTGCCGCGCACTTGGATTTGGGGAAAATGATCTTGGTGGGATGGAGCGATGGAGCTTGTACCGCGCTGGAATTCGCCAGGATCAGGCCTTCAAGGGTTTCCGGCGTCCTATTCTTCGCGTGCAATGTTGATCCGACGGGAACCCTGGAATTTCGTATGACGGAATCGATTCGGAATTGCCTCTTGCGAAACGAGCGGGACTTTACGAGCATGACCCCGACATTCGAACGATTTGAAGATCTCCAACCCAAGCTGGAGCCCATGCAGAAAAATGAGCCCAACTATGGCAGCGAGGATTTAAAGCGGATATCGGTACCTGTAACGGTGATGCAAGGCGATAGGGATGAGTTCATTCAGCTGGATCATGCCCAATACATTGCCCATTCCCTTGGGAATGCTCGGTTTGAACGCCTCAGCGGTCTCAATCACTTCGCGCCCATTGAGGATCCGGAAAAGTTTAATGAAGTCATGCTGCGCTGGGTCGACTTTTTCGCGGCCAACCCTCCATCCTCGAATCAGCCTGACCGAGGTTAGGCGCCGCGAAATTTGATTTCACTTTCCTTCATTCGGCCGGCATCGGAAAATGCTTCGGGATCCACGCCTCCCAGAGCGGCGCCTGGTCGGCGGCGATGAGGTCCGCCTTCTCGCCGTATAAGTAAAAGCCCAAGGCGACCATGCTTTGCCCGCCCATGTTCAAGGCGCCCAGAGCCGCGATGCCGGGGCCCGGCTTGTCCAGTCGCACCAAGGCATCGTAAGGGCTTTGGGTGAAGTGTTCCACCACCCCGCTTAGCGCCGGAACCCCCGCGGGTGCCGTCCAGCGTTGGCCAATGCTCGCGCCATGCAATCCCACGGCCTGGGTCAGCGATTCCCAAGCCTCAGCCTCCGTACCCGCGGCAGGCGCCATCCACTTCATGGCCGCCGAGCCTTGCCCCCGGAAATGGGTGAGATAGAGTTTGAGCGCGCGAAGGAAACCGGGCCATCCGTATTCCGCGCCTTCCAACTGGTTATCCCAGTCGTCCGTCGTCGCAAACAGGCTTTGCACGATGCGCACCCTGCATGTGCCTCCCGCGCGCGCTTCGATGCTCCATTCGCCGGTAATGGGGGGAGCGCCCGGCATCCAGGGCGGGGACTCGGCCGACCACTTGCGCAACGGCTCCCAGGCTAGAATGGCGGCTTGCATTTCCATGCCCGGACCGAAGGACATCTTCACCGCGGTAGGCTTGCCGTCTTTTTCTTCGAGCGAAGTCGGCACGAACCAAGAGGAAATTCCAGGGCCGGTGGCGATGGCCTGCCACACTTCTTCGGGCGTGCCGGGAACTTCCACTTCGACTTGGATATAACGTCGGCCCGAGGGTTCTTTATTCAGCGGCATGGATTCTCCTGGGTTGGCATTGCTAGGGTAGGGGATGGGCCATCACGACGAGGCGGTGGGGACGGCCACCGGGAGCCGACACATCGTGGTATTTCGCCACCAAGGTGGTGATGGCTTGGGTGAGTTCATGGCTGAATGCCGCGCGGTCGCTCGGTGAACGGAACCGAATCTCGGTATCCACCGACAAGGTGGCCAGGCGTTTTCCCGCCTCGCCGGCGCGGCGAATGAGGTCGCCCACTTCGCGGATGGCGCGCGCGCCGAGAGCTATCAGGTAACCAGCGGATAGCCGATCCACTTTTCGATCCGGATCAACCGCCACCAAGCCTAAGGCGCCGGGGGACACGACATAGGAAGAGGAGGTGGCCACCAGCAATCTTTCGGTGAGCCCGCCCCATTTGCGTTTCTCCGCCAGTTGGAGCAAACCGTGTTCTTCCAGGGCGCTGAGATGGTAATGGACCTTTTGCCTAGTCAAACCGACCCGTGTCGCCAGGGTGGCGGCGGAAACGGGTTCCGCCGATTCCGAAAGCAGGCGGCTGCGAATGGGTCCCAGCGCCACAACGGCCGCCGCGGGATCTTCGATGACTTGCACGTCGAGCATCGGAAAAGGATACCTTTGACAAAATTATTTGTCAAAGGAGGACTAAGTTTTCAGAGGCAAGGGTTTCCGGGATAAGCCGTGAAGTCCCGGCAAAAGTAGGGAGTCTCCATGAATGTGAAGCGAATGGACAATGTCGGTATCGTGGTCGAATCCTTGGATGACGCCATTTCCTTTTTCACCGAACTCGGCCTGAACTTGCAGGGACGCGCCATGATTGAAGGGGAATGGTCCGGACGCGTCACCGGGTTGGAGTCGCAGAGCGTCGAAATCGCCATGATGGTCACTCCCGACGGCCACAGCCGCTTGGAACTTTCGCGATTTCTCGCTCCGCCCGTCATCGCGGATCACCGGAACGCCCCGGTGAACGCTCTCGGTTATCTGCGCGTCATGTTCACCGTCGCCGATCTCGACGATACGCTGGAAAGGCTGGGCAAGCATGGCGCGCAACTCGTGGGCGAAGTGGTCCGGTACCAAGACGTGTACCGGCTGTGCTATATCCGCGGGCCCGAAGGCATTCTCATCGGGCTCGCCGAGGAATTAACCTAAAAGCGAGTTCAAGCACCGGACAAGGCCGCGGATTCGCGGCCCGATGGAGGATCGAAGCCGCCCGAAATGGCAAGAACGATGACCGGGCTAGGCGCTATTCGCAACGCCTGTCGGGCAGGCAGGCCCGATTATCGGGGCAATCCTCCGCCTCGTTGCAGGAAATCAAACCGGGAAGCTCCAAGCCCAGGGATACGGTGGATTCAAGGGAAAGTTCGGCTTTGGCGTCGGTGTCGGTACCCTTGGTGATTCGAGTCAGGTTCAGGCGCGGGTAGCCCGAAATACCATAGGTTTTCAATTTGTCGAGCAGGCCGGCGGGTAGGGTCAGGCTGCCGTTGTCCTCGCAGCGGCCTTCGATTTTCGCTTTCGTTCCGCCATGGAAGGTAAGGTCAATGACCACATCCACCATCGAATGAATGTCCTGCGTAGGCGGCTCCCAGAGCAGTTGGATGGGCTTGCCATCCTCATAGGGGAGTACCGTGTCGGTTAACGTTTTCAATGGGGACAAACCCAGCGCCTTTAAAACGAAGGGAGGCGAAAAGTCACTTCCGGCCGCGCTGATACGAACCGTATCCCCTTCCTTGAAAGGCGGATAGGCCAACCCTACCGCCTGGTAAAGATTGTTCAAGGGTGAAATCGAAAAGGGCGCCGTGCCTTTGTTCGTGATCAGTCCGCTGACTTGAAGCGCCCCGACTTGGATGGGGGAGGGATAGGCTTGGCAGGAATCGTCGGCGACGCAAGCGAAACCGCTGCCGCAGGGACTGACGCTGCAAAAGGGTATCCGGGGCGTCACTATCTTCAGGCATCCGGAGCTCAGCTGTTCCTCCCAATGGATATTAGCGGGCTGAGGGCCATCGTAAACCTTCCCCAGGAAGGTCGCGGTTTTGCTGTCCTCGCGCAGGATGATCTGGAAAACGCCGAAGGGTTTGGCCTCCGGGTCCCCATCCCCATCGGGGACGGTCGGATTTTCACCGCTTTGGCAAAACCACAGGCTGAAAACCAAGGATAAAGAAAAGACGGAGGGAAAGATTTTCCGGATCAAAATGGATTTCTCCGATTTGCTGTTAAGGAATCAAGGCGAAGCAGTAGTAGCCGCCATAGCCACCGCCCTTGCCCCCGGAATAGTCGCTTCTTGAGCCCGCGCCCGTGTTCGTTTCGAGATCAAAACCCGCTTCACAGCCCGATTGATCCCACTCCGATATCCAATTTTTCAAGGGCATTCTACCCGCTTGAGGCCATGACATGCCTACGCGAGGGCCGGGAAGGGCCGCGGTCGATGTCCAATCCTCGCAAGTGGAAGTGGCGCCGAAAAGATTTCCGAGACTGTCCGAACCGCTCATGGTCAGGTGGTTGTCCACCTCCGGCAGAGTGGGATCGGGACGGTGATTGGGTACCCCGAATTCATTGGGGAGATCCTCGATGATTTCCGGATCGCCGGCGGGCCGGGTGGACAAAAGTCCATTTTTGTCCATGGCCACCAAGCGCCCCAGTCGATCGTACCACGGTCCTTGCCCAATTCGATCAATCGCATTCACCTGCTTGCCATTCCCATCCGCCGTCGCGCTGAGAAAGGCGCGCCATCCCTTGGCCTTGGAGCCGGGCAGGCTGGATTCGGCGAGGGCCTCGCAAATTTGATCCGCCCCCTTCAAACCCGAACCGATGCCGGTATTCCCATACCGAAGATCGCCTCCGAATCCTTTCTGGCTTCCGGAAAACGCCTCGGCGAGTTTGAATAGTCCTTCCTTGCTGGCCACGAAGAAACTGAATTCAGGCAAATCGGAAGTCATTCGCTCCAAGGTGATATCCACCACCGCGTCGTAAGAAGTGAGGGCCGCCGTCTTAGGCACGAAGCCGCCCGCCTCGAATTTCACCGTGTCCATCACCGCCGCCGCCTTGGCCAAACCGCGTTCTCCATCGGTGATGGGTCCAAAGGGGATCGAACTCGAATGGGGCTGGCCCATCCAGGGCAGGGCTCGAAAGAAAGCGACCTGATTTCCGATGGCGGCGCGAATCAGGAGAAGCCGGCTGCCCTGGGACAAACGGGTGAGGTCGTAGCGGTAATTTCCCGGTGAAACGTTTCGCACCGCAAAATTTTCCAGCAAGCGTCCGTGCACATCGAAGGCTTCTACGGCCAGGATGGCGGGGTTCTCCACGATAAATCGCAGCTCGTGATGATTCATGGAAATGGTGGGAGCATGCGACTTGGCTTGCCGGGGATTAACCGCCGCGTAATCCAAGTCGAAGGTATAGGCGCCCTCCGCATCGGTCGTGTCTTTTAAGCCAGTGCCTAAAATCGTGACGATGGCGTTGGGAAGGGAGGAATCGGGGCTGATATAAACGTGGCCGGTCAAATGGATGGGCTCAGAATAGACGGCGAAAGAGCACAGTCCGACAATACCGAGGTATTTCGTGGGTTTCATGAAGGTTCTAGTCATGCGGTGGTAAACATACTCCGGGATTTTTGAGTACACACCCGAAATCGATCGGAGTTACCCTGGCTTTCAACTCGCAAGGCGAATCGCTTTCGCGCAGAATGCGCGGCTGGTGCGATGGATAGGGCTGGTATGGCTTCATTCCACCGAGCCGACGCCGACAGGTGTACCAACTGGGACAGAAACCGGTCTGGGAGGGGGCCGGTTTCCGCGCGCATGCCCAGCGATGGCCAGGCTCACTTCACTGCAAGGCTTGCAAGGCCTCTTCATCGAGCAGGAAAAGATCGCGGCCTTCGTCGCGCAGCCAGCCGGCGCGCTCCCAGGCGCTTATCAGGCGTGATACGGTTTCGCGTGAAGTACCCGCCATTTCGGCGATATGCTGCTGGGTGGGGCGATGACGCAACAAAACGCAGCGGCGTCCTTTTTCGTCGCGAAGGCGTATGCCCCTTTCTTCGAAGAGCTGCGCCAGCGCGGAGGCCACGCGCTTGGCGACTTTCTGGTGGGCCAGGCAGGAAACCTTGCGGTTGCTATGCCGGAGGCGGTTGGACAATTCGGTCAGCAAGGTCCAGGAAAGGTCCGGGTTTTCGCGCAGGGCCTTGCGGAAATCCTCGCGGCGCAGGGAAATCAGCCGGGTGGTTTCGGTGGCGCGCACCGTGGCGGCCCGGGGCGATCCGTCCACCAGGGACATCTCCCCGAAGAAATCGCCTTCTTTCAAAAGCGCGAGGATGGTTTCCTTGCCTTCTCCCCCGTCCAAGGTCACCGAGACTTCCCCCTCGGCAACGACGAAGAGATGATCCCCCGCCGCGTCGTTTTCGAGCAGCAGGGTTTCTCCGCGCGGGCAATGGCGCTGCCGCGTGAAATCGGCGAGGCGCCTCAACTCCTTGTCGTCGAGGGCGGTGAATAAATCCACTCCGCGCAAAACTTGGTGGGCCGCGAGTGGATGGGCCTGGGAGCGGGTATCGATGGGGCTGGTGGCGGTTTGCATGGCGTCCTCCTGGATGATATCCGTCGCAGCGGTCTGGCTGTACGGCTGATCAGGAAGGTAAGACGCGGAAAAATCCGGCAAGGTGATCGATGTCCGCCCAAGGGGTGACGGTCATCACCTTTTATTCCCTTGGGCGCCTTTTACCGGCTCGGTATAACCTCGACCACGATGAATTTGCTGGTCGGGGTATTGCTTTTGTCGGCCACCGATCCGATGGGAACGAGGACATTGGTTTCGGGGAAATAAGCGGCGGCGCATCCGCGTGGAATATCGTAGGCCACCACCCGGAATCGTTCGGCTTTCCGGGCTAATCCATCCTCCCAAAAACTCACCAGGTCGACGGCGTCCAGGGGATGCAGCCCGCGCTCGGACATATCCTCGACATGCATGAAGATCACGCGCCTTTCACCCTTGATCCCCCGGTAACGATCGTCCTTGCCATAGACCGTGGTATTGTACTGGTCATGGCTCCGCAGGGTCATGAGGCGTAATTTCCCGGGTGGGACGTGGACTTCAGGGAAAGGCGGAAAGGCTATCAAGGCCTTGCCCTCGGGATTCTGCCATTCCCTCCCGCGGGCCGGATTCCCCAGGTAAAAGCTGGCGCCTCCGGCGATGCGCTCGTTGAAATTCCGGAAAGCGGGAATGACCTTGGCGATTTGTTCGCGGATATAGCCGTAATCGTGGGCGAATTGCGACCAGGGCAGGCTTTTATGGCCCAAGGTGGCCTTGGCCATGCCGCAGACGATGGCCACCTCGGATTGCAGGTGGGGCGATGCCGGCCGCAGCCTTCCCCGGGAAGCGTGCACCAGGGACATGCTGTCCTCCACGGTAACCTCTTGGGGACGTCCCCCGCGCATGTCGATCTCGCTGCGTCCCAAGGTCGGCAGGATATAGGCGGATTTGCCGTGCACGATATGGCTGCGGTTGAGTTTGGTGGTGATGTGCACCGTCAAATCGCAGTTGCGCAAGGCCGTTTCGGTATAAGCCGTGTCGGGAGTGGCCTCGGCGAAATTGCCTCCCAGAGCGATGAAGGCCTTGGCCTTGCCGGCGTGCATGGCCTCGATGGCCGCCACGACGTCGTAGCCGTGGCGGCGGGGAGGCGTGAACTGGAAAACGCGTTCCAGCGACGCGAGGAAATCCTCCGAGGGCTTCTCGTAAATCCCCATGGTGCGATCGCCTTGCACATTGCTATGCCCGCGCACCGGGCAGAGGCCCGCGCCGGGCTTGCCGATATTGCCGCGCAAGAGCATCAGGTTGACGACTTGCTGGATGGTGGCGACGGCGTGCTTGTTCTGGGTCAAACCCATGGCCCAGCAGGCGATGGCGCTTTCGGCTTGCAGGTAATGGCCGGCGGCCTCCCGCATTTCTTTTTCCGACATGCCGCTTTGGCCGGCGAGCGTTTCCCAGGGCATGCCGGCCACGGCCCGGCGCAAATCCTCGATTCCTTCGGTATGTTTTTCCAGAAAGGCTTTATCCAAGGCCTGCCCCGCAGGCAGGGTTTTGCCATTGGGCAAGGTGACGCCGTCGGCTTCGGCTTCGAAGACGGCTTTCATCATGCCCCAGAGGAGGGCGAAGTCCCCGGCGATGAGGGGCTGCAAATAATGAGTCGCTATGGACGTGCCCCTGTTGAAGGCCATGGCCAGCGGATCCTGGGGATGGATAAAGGTGGTGAGGCCTTTTTCTTTCAGGGGATTGATGGCGATGAGGGTGCATCCGCGCTTGCTGGCTTTTTGCAATTCGCTGAGCATGCGGGGGTGATTGGTGCCGGGGTTTTGGCCGATGATGAGGATTAAATCGGTCTTACCGAAGTCTTCCAGGGTCACCGTACCCTTGCCGACGCCTATGCTTTCATTCAAAGCCACGCCGCTGCTTTCATGGCACATGTTGGAGCAGTCGGGCAGGTTATTGGTACCGAAGCTGCGGGCGAAGAGTTGCCAGACGAAGGCGGCCTCATTGCTGGCCCGCCCCGAGGTGTAAAAAACGGCTTCATCGGGAGTCGCCAGACCTTTGAGTTGGCGCGCTATGCCGAGATAGGCCTCTTCCCAGGTGCAGGTCTGGTATTTGTCGGTGGCGGCGTCATAGCGCATGGGGTGGGTGAGGCGGCCTTGTTGCTCCAAACGATAGCCGTCCCAGTCATTCAATTCGGATACCGTATGCTCAGCGAAAAATTCCGCGTCGACGCGCTTGGTGGTGGTTTCCGCGGCGATGGCTTTGACGCCGTTTTCGCAGAATTCAAAAGTGGATCGATGTTCGGGTTCGGGCCAGGCGCATCCGGGGCAATCGAAGCCCCCGGCCTGGTTCATTTTCAAGAGGGCCTGGCCGCCGGTCAGCAGGGCTTTTTCATGCAGCAAGGTCTCGGCGCTATGCCACAAGGCCCCCCGACCCGCGGCGGCCTCGGGGTAAGGTCCTTTGAAAAAGCTGGAAGAGGAATCGGGTTTAGCCATAAGCCTTCAATGATTTTCGAAAAGGGGAGTTTGACCGGCGGAATAAAGCGTCGCCCGGCCTTCGCGGCAAAAACCCACCAGGGTAAGCCCCCAGGTTTGCGCCTGCCGCACCGACAGGCTGGAGGGCGCACCCACCGAGGCGATGGCCGCGAATCCCGCCCGATACGCTTTGGCGACGATTTCATAGGCGACCCGGCCGCTCACGCAGAGCAGGGCCGGCCATTGGGAGCCGTCCCGCCTCGCCTCACGCCCGATGAGGCGTTGCGCGAGCAAATCTCCCACCACCTTGTCGACGGCATTATGCCGGCCGATATCCTCCCTCACGCTGAGAAGCTCCCCGTCCGGGGAAAAAGCCGCCGCCGCGTGGCAAGCGCCGGTACGTCGGAAATCTTCCTGGCCCTCGCTCATGGCCGCGAAACGCCGGGGTATATCCTCCACCTTCAGCGTCAGGCCTTGCGGTCTTTCCGCCGCCGGCATCCAGGGAGCGGGAGGATTTTCCCATTCGGTTTTTCCGCATAGCCCGCAGGCGCTATTCATCGCCAGTTTCCGGGCCGCATGGGCTTTCGCCGGGATGATCCCGCTTCCTGGCCGCGTAAAGGCTTCTTGCCTGGCGACGCTGATTTCCGTTGTGTCACGGCTGGGGGTGAATTCGCGCCACGTGACGATGTCGCCGGCCGAATCGATGCGTCCTTCGCTGAAGAGCAGGCCCAAGGCCAGGTCGCGGTGGTGATCGGGTGAGCAGAGCGTAATGGCGAGGCTTTCCCCGTCGAGGGAGATATCCAGGGGATTTTCCTCAGCCAGGAATTCAACTTGGGGTAAAATTTTGCGGTCTTGGTAGAGCCAGGCTTCGACGGGCGTGGCGGGCGAATGGGACATGGGAAGAAAGTGTACCGAATTATTGGCCATGCCAAGCGCGATTTCGGTGAAAAAATGCCTGGTGCGGCAAAATGGCGACTCCGGGGCCTTTCCTCCCCCGACAAGGGTCCCATGCGCATCAGCCTGGGGCGTATTAGCTTAGTCACCATTCCCCAGGAGGCTGCCATGCGCATGAATTCGGCGAAGTCCCAAGACCAGGAAATGCCAGGTGATTGGAATCCCGTCCTCGGGGTGATCAAGGACGGGGTGACGGCGCTGCGGGTCTTGCCGGTATTGGCCATGATCCTGGCGGTGTTGGCTTGGCTCATCACCCACCAAGCCGCCGTCCATCCGGATCATGCGGCCACCGCGGCCTCTTGCCTCACCTGCGCGGACCGGTAGGCGCCCTTCTGGCGACAAGCCACAAGGCCTTGCCGGACTCGTCCAATCCCTCGGCATTCCATCCCCCGAATACGGCTTCCACGCGCAAGCCGGCATGGGCGAGATTGGCCTCCATTTCCGTGGCGGAATAAGCCCGCAGCCGCAATTGCGAATAGAGATGGGATTGCCCGCCGGGTTGTTCGAGATTGCGCGAGACGACCGACAGGACGCCGCTGCGCTTGTCGAAGCGGAATTGCAGGCGATACCAGGCGCCGTTGCGATGCAGGATTTCCTCTTCGGGCAACCAATCGTTGATCTTGTCGCGGTCGAGGATTTTCAATCCCAACCAACCCCAAGGCGTCAAACGACCGGCGAGCGAGGGCAAGGTGCTGTCCAAGGTGGTCACTTCACCATAGCCGTAATACCGGGTCACGCCGACGATTCTCTGCACCTGGACGGGGAAACCGGCCGACCCGGCCTGGGCGACGGGCGACGAGTAGACGGCATGCCCTTCCCGGCTGAGCCGGTCGCAAAGCCCGGCATCGGTCCCCAATTCCAGCAGCGACATGGGTTGGAAGAGGGCGAGGGCATTGCGAACGAATTCCAAACGCAATTCCAAGGACCCTAAGGTGCCTTCCTCAAGGCGGTGAAAACCGGCCGAAACCGGGTTAGGCCGATGAGGGCCTCGCGGTGGATGGATAAGGGTGGGTGCAGTCATGGCGGTGAGCTCCTGACAGCGCCTGGAAACGGAAAACAAAAAAGCCCGCCCCTGGGTGGGGGCGGGCTTTTTCCGGACCAGACTGCTGATCGGTTAAAGTAAACCATCCCCCCGGGGGTTTTGGGTGTGGCGGCCGGAACCCACGGTTTTAGCCACAGGCATAGCCGACCAGCAACCGTATCCGGCTTGGAGGGCGACCGCCATGGAAGGCGAAGTGCGGCTAATCAGGGTGAATCCCAGGCAATCCATGCATCAAGCTTAATGCCTGCCCTGCCGCATGTCAACTTCGTAAACCGCAACCGCCCTTTTTCGCCTAGGTTAGGCCGATGAATATCATTCGCCTTGGGGCGGTATTGGCCATTCTCGCTCAAGGGCCGGCCTTTTCCCAGACTTGGGTCAGCCCCCTGCTAGGTGATTTGGGCGCCCACGACCCCGTCCTCATCCAGCAAGGGAATACCTACCATATTTTTTACACCGGTCGCGGCCTATCGAGCAAGACCTCCCCGGATCGGTTGAACTGGAAAAACACGGGCGCGGTCTTGTCGGCCATGCCGGCTTGGCATGCAAGCGCGGTGCCCGGGAATACCGGGGATTTATGGGCGCCGGACATCCATTTTCGCGATGGGAAATACTGGCTGTATTATTCGGTTTCCACTTTCGGTTCCAATGTATCGGCCATCGGATTGCTCACCTCGCCGACCTTGGACAGGCAAGCCGCCGGTTTCGCGTGGAAGGATGAAGGCTCGGTCATCCTTTCCACCCGGACGAATAATTACAACGCCATCGATCCCAATGTCATCGTCGATGAAAACGGTTCGCCCTGGCTCGCCTTCGGATCGTTTTGGACGGGGATCAAACTCGTGAAGTTGGATCCCGCCACCGGCAAACCGGCCGCGGGCGCCGAAATCACCGCCATCGCGGCGCGCACCAGCACGGCCTTGGGCATCGAGGCTCCTTTCATCGTCAAGCGCGGAGCCTACTATTACCTGTGGGTTTCCTGGGACGTTTGCTGCCAAGGCGTGAACAGCACCTACAATATCCGCGTGGGGCGGGCCGCCCAGGTGAATGGCCCTTACCTCGATCGCGCCGGAAAGAAAATGACCGAAGGGGGAGGCACCTTGATCGATGCGGGAGACGCCCGCTGGAAAGGTCCGGGTCATAACGCCATCTTCGTGCAAGGCGATTCGTCTTTTTTAGTCAATCACGCCTATGACGCCAACCGTAACGGAGCATCGACCTTGCAAATCCGCCCCCTGTATTACGATGCGGAAGGATGGCCCACCTTGGAAAAAAGCCAGGCCGTAGGCGTGATCTTTTCCAAACCCGCCCGTAACCGGCGCGTTTCGTCCTTTCCCTGGCCGCAAAGGCGGGATGGGTTGGGACGGTTAAACCGGGACGGGCTCCCGATGCGGGGCGCGCAATGATTGGTTCTCAATGAAATGGAAGTCGCCGAATTCATGATCCTTCAATCCGGCCGCCGCCGCCATGGCATTGGCTTCGGCGGCCCGCCGCGAGGGGATGAGGGCCCCTTCCAAGGCATAATGGCTGGTTTTTTCATCGTGCAAGCCGGTGATGAGGGCGTCGATGAAAAGCGCCGGGGCTTCCGAGCCGAGCTTCCCTTCGGCGAGGAACCACCCCGGCTTCAACGGATTCGATAACCGGTAGGCGCTTTCGAGGCAGCGCGCCACCGTGGTACCCAAGGCGATGATTCTGGAATGCCCCTCCTTGGCCGCATTCAGGATTTGAGCCGAGCCTTCGGAGAGATAAGACCATTCGGGAAACGGTAATTGGGCGTCGACTTCGATCGGCCCCAGGCTGGAAATTCCCGCCGCGTGGGTGATGGGGCAGAGGCGGATTCCTTTTTGGGTCAGGGTGGAAACGCCTTCCCAGTCCAGGATAAATGCCGCCGAGGGGGGTTCGATGGAAACCGCGGGACCGGTGAACAGGGTTTGGACATCCCATAAATCCAGGCTTTGGCGATGGTAGGCGTATTGAATGGGACGGCCCGCCTTGAGCATGGCCGGTAAAACCCCACGCAGCGGATGGCCTTGCTCATCGATGAAGCGCACCGAAAAGCGGTTTTGCCCTTGCGATTCGCGAACTACGGCCAGGATTCCTCCGAGCTCGATCCGGTCGCCCTCCCGGATGAAAGGCGCGGGCTGACGGGATTCGGTCGGTACCCGCCAAGGTTCGCTGGGGCCCGGCTCCAGCGACCAGATCAGGGCCCCCCAGTCGATCCACTCCGCGGCGATGGGCGAAAGCAAATTCACCAGGCGCATTTCGACGCGTCGATTGGAGACCGGATGCAGGCCCGAAAAGGAGGCGGGTAAAACCGAACTGTTGTTATAGGCTAATACGTCGCCGGGCCGCAAGAGGGCGGGCAGCTCCGACGCGGGGCGGAGCCTTATGGATTCCCTTTCGGTCACCACCAGGGTTTTGCCGAAGGCGCCTTTGGCGACGCGGTCGGCGGCGGAGAATTTCATGACGCGGCCCCTTCCAGGCGGGCGATCAATTCCCGCGCCGAGGTTTCGGGATCTTTCAGGCCGGCGGGATCGGCGTCAGGCAAGGCTTGGAAATGCATGGCCGTGCGCATGTCGCCCGGATCCCACGAGAGAACCTGGATACCCAGGGTGGACAATTCGGTTTCCCATATCCGGCTCAGGTGGTGGAGCGCGGCCTTGGAGGCGCCATAAGCGCCCCAATGGCTGTACGGATGCAAGGCGGCGTCGCTGCCGATATGCACGATGCGGCCCCGGCTTTCCATCAAGGGACCGAGCAAGGCCTTGGTCAGGCGAAAAGGACCGAGCACATTGGTTTGCAAGGCGTTTTCAAATTCCTCGCATTCGGTATCGGCCAATAATTTCAGTCTGGGAGGACCCAGGGAGCTGGCATTGTGGACCAAGAGATCCAATCCCCGCAAATCATGGATGGCTTGGATGGCCAAGGGGTAAATGTCTTCCTTGCGGGAGACGTCGCCTTGCAGGGCAATGGCTTCGGGATGGAGTTTGCGCAATTCGGCCAGGCCCTCGGCGTGGCGGGCGATGACGGCGACCCGGTAATCCAAGGCCAGCAATTGCCCGGCGAGGGCTTTGCCCAATCCCTGGGTGCCGCCGGTGATAAGGGCTCGTTTCTGATTCATAGGACCTCCTTTTGAGGTCTAGAATAGCGCGCCCGACCGGCGATTCCGCCAAGAGGCTAATTTAATGGTCCTATGGCTAATCCATTGGACAAAGGCGCCGGGGAGGCCCAGGCCCTGGTGAATTTGGCGCGCAATGTCGTCAATCTGCGCAGCGCCCGGCAATGGACGCAAGGCCAACTCGCGAAGCTGGCCGGCTTGCCGCGCTCCACCTTGACCAATATCGAATCGGGCCATTCCAATCCCTCGCTGAAGACGCTCTTGAGCCTCGCATCGGCCCTGCAAGTGCCGTTGGAGGAGATGTTGATCGCGCCCGAAACCAAGTTCAAGCATGTGCCGGCGGAAAACATTCCCATCGTCAAGAAAAAAGGGGGCGTGACGGTTTACGGCTTATTGCCCGACGCCATTACCGGCATGGAAATGTCGCGCATGGAATTCGCCCCTTCGTCGCATACCTTGGGCGTGCCGCATTTGCCGGGCACGCGGGAATACTTCACTTGCGTCAAGGGCATGGTGCACGTGACCATCGGAACGGCGTCGCACCGATTGAAGGCGGGGGACGTCCTGGCTTTCGCGGGCAACCAGGTGCACGCCTATTCCAATCCCGCGCAGGCCGAAGCGGTCGGCGTGAGCGTCGTGGTTTTCGCGTCGAAGGGAGTTTAACGCATTGAGTCAGGTTCCCTTGGCATGCGAAGACCTCCAGGCTTTTTATCCCAAACAGGATAAGCCGGTGCTGGCGGGGGTCAGCCTGGACGTGCCGGCCGGCCGCGTGGTGGGCCTTCTGGGTCCCAACGGGGCGGGCAAGACCACCCTATTGCGTTGCGTCCTGGGCCTGATGCCTTCGGCCCGAGGGCGCGTCTTGCTTTTCGGCGAGGCATGGGACGCGCCGGCTTCGGGCCACCGGAAACCCAGGCAAAAGCGGCGTCTAGCCAGGCTGGGCGTGGTTTTGGAAACCCCCGGCCTTTACCGCAAGTTGAGCGCTGAGGAGTATTTGGGATTTTTCTTCGCGCTGAACCAAAGCGCGGATCCCGCCCGCTACGCCGGACGGGACGGAGGACATTGGAAAGAACGCATGCGGGAATTGGCGGGACGTTTGGATTTCCCCTTGGACGGAAAACCCTGCGGCCGGCTTTCGCAAGGCAACCGGCAAAAGCTGCACCTCATTCGATCGCTATTGCATGAACCCGAATTGTTGCTGTGGGATGAACCCACCGATCACCTGGATCCGACGGCGCAGGCCGACGCCCTCGCCTTGGTCGTCGAGCAGGCGCGGCAAAAGGGACAGGCGGTGCTGTTGGCCTCCCACCGCATCGAACAATTGGAAAAGGTTTGCGACGACGTCCATGTGCTGGTCCAGGGACGCATCCGCCGCTCGGGAAGCCTGCGCGATCTTTTGCGGCCGGATATCGGAACGCGGATTTGCTGGGAAAAAGGATTTTGGCCCGCCCAGGAATTGACCCAGCTCGCCTTGGTGGAATGCGCCGTCCCGCTGGCCGAGGCGGATATGCCGCCTGGGGCGCAGGCAGGCTTGCTTTTGGCGGGAGAGGCGATGGCCAAGGTTCCCGATTTGATCGCCAAAATGGCAGCTTCAGGTTACCGTATCGTGCAAGTGAACCCCATCGGTTCCAGTTTGTCGGCCATTTATCACCAGGCGGTGAAGGAGGAGGTTCCCGAGCGGCCCGAAGCGGGGAATGCGGGAAGCTTCGACGCTCCTATGCCCGCGGCGGAAGCGGGGAGCCCCGCCGGCCTGGGTGGCTGGGAAATCCTGGCCAAGCAGGAATTATTGCTGGTGCGCCGGGAACCCAGGTTCTTATTGCCTTTTTTATTGACCTCCTTATGCCTGGTCGGAGTGCAGGCATTCGTGGTGGCCAAAAGCGGCTTCGTCGACGCGGAGAACCTCTTCTTGTCGGCCCAGCCCATCCTGCTATTGCTCGGGGTCTTGGGGCCGGCTTTGTGCATTCCCCTGGCCGCCGACGCCTTTGCCGGGGAAAAAGAGCGCAATACCTTGGAGATTTTGCTTTGCTCGCCCCTGTCTTCGGCCGCCTTGTTTCTCGGTAAGGTCGCGGGGCTCCTGCTTTTTCCGGTAGGGTTCGCCTGGTTCGGGCAAAGCCTATTGCTGGCTTTATTGGCTCTTCGGGGAGTCGCCCTCGGCGAACGCGCGCCGGAATTGCTCTTGACCTTCGGATCCGCCCCGGTTTTGGCCGGAGCCTTGGGGGCCTTGGGCATCACCTTATCCATCCGCGCGGAAACCGTCAGGGCCGCGACCCAATCCCTCGCTCCGGCGCTTTTGGTTCTCTTCCTCGTAGTGCCTTTAACGGCGCCGTGGCTTTTCTCCCATCCCGGATCCTGGTTGCTTTGCCTGGCGGGTCTGGGTGCGGCGACGCTGGGACTATTGCGCCGGGCGGCGGCGCGTTGGGAGGCGGGGGCAGGGTAGCCCACCGCCATCCAGCCGGACTTACTTGAAGACGATGAACGCCGTGAGGATGGTGGTCATGACTCCCGCCAAGGTTTGCACGATGGGCAGGAAGACCGTGGTGAGCCGCTTGTTTTCGATAACGGGCGGGACGACCAATACGTCGCCCGGCAGGATATGCGACTTGTGTTTTTGGGAAACGATGCCATCGCAAATGGTGGCCGAATAGACGTTCGACTTGTAGGCCTGCCTGGTATACCCTCCCGCCATGGCGATGTAATCCTCGAAGGACGTCTTTTCCGCGTAAGGATAAGCGCCGGGCAAATGGACGGCGCCGCTGATATAAACGAAATGATCGACGCTCGGAATGATGATCTCGTCGCCGTTCATCAAGACGGGAGAGCTATTGGGATTGGGCAGGATCAAGGCGTAGTCGGGGTTTTGCCGGAAATCCGAAATGGAGGCGCGGATTTCGGGTTGCACCATGGGATTGACCGGAGCCGTGAATTTCGAAGCCAAGGAAAACTGCATCGGCCTGTCCGGATCGGAGTCGCCGTTCAGCTGGTTGATCTTGGATCTGCGGACGATTCTCCAGTTGCGGATATCCCCATGGCTGGTGGGGCCGCCCGCGGCTTGGATGACTTCATCCACGGTGCTCGTGCCGTTGATGATGGGATAGATTCCCGGATGGGAGATCAATCCCCGGATTCTTACCGTGTCGGTTGTCTGTATCGAATTGGACGGCGGGATGATGATGAGGTCGCCGTCATGAACCAAAATCCGATCGAGCTCATCGCGCTTGTACTCGGTCCGCTTTCCGCCTCCCGCCTTCTGCAGGATGACGAAATTGGAATCGGTACGGCTTGATTTGGCGCGGACGATGGCGACGATTTTCTGGAGGGTTTCCCCGGCGGCGATGGGAATAATCCCCTTGGCCGGTTCCAGGATTTCTCCGGCGACGAAAACCGATACGTCGGTTTCGCTGATATTGATGATGTCCCCGGGATAGACATAAGGGTTTTCGTCGACGTCCTGGCGGGAGAGGAATTTCAGCAAGTCATAGGTCTTGACCGTGTCCCGGTTTTTGACCGTGACATGCCGGAAGTCATGGTTGGATAGCTCGGGCAGAACACCCCCGTTAGCGGCCTTGATGGCGTCGAGGATATGAAGCGAACCGAAAACGGGATAGGTGCCCGGATTGAGGATTTTACCGGTAACCGTGATATAACAGGTTTTCACCTTGAGTAAGGAAACGCGGATGGTATAGTTTTTCCTGAGCTGGGTTTTGACGTGATCGCCAATCCTTTCTTTCGCCTCCTTCAAGGTGATGGGGCCGAGGGGGATTAAGCCGATTTCGTTATCGTACAGATCACCGTCGGTCCCCACCGTCGGCGTATAGGTCTTATCCGGAAGGTTCATGATGGAAATCATGAAACCATCGCCGCCGCCGACGATATAGCGATCCTCATCCAGGCTATTATCCATGGCTTCGGTCACCAGGGACGCCGCAGCATTCTTCTTCCCTTCCATTTCCCCCATCAGCCTTTTGCGGATCTCCGGAGGGATATCGAGGGCGTGCGCGGTCAGGGCGAAGAGGAAAAACCAGCCAAAATACCTGGCGCCCGCCGCCTTCATCACCCGCAAAGAAAATATCGTGTTCATCAACCGGTTCGTCCCCTCAGACTCGAAATATACTTGGCGGCTACCGCAGCATGGCCCGGACGGCCTGGGCCTTTTCGCCGTCCCCGCTATTGGCGTATACGGCGGCGATGTTCTCGATGCCGCGCCGGCCTTGCGGGCTGCCTAAATCGCGGGCCAGGGCGAATTCATCGAGCGCCTTGTCATACCGGCGCTGATCGAAGAAGATCAGCGCGCGCCGCAAATGCATTTCGGCGTCCTTCAGGCCCGAGGCGATGGCCTGCTCCAAGGTAAGCAGGGCCAGGAAATCGTCGCCTTCCCGCTGGTGGATATTGGCGATGCGAAACCAGTACTCCTTGCGTTTGGGGGCATAGCTCACGCCCTCTTCATAGGCGCGCACCGCCTTGCGGTTTTTTCCGTCCAATTCGTAAAGCTGGCCCAGGTAGAAAAAGGCGTCGGCCGGAGGACGGGACAACCGCAAAAGCGCCTGTTCCATGACCTTTTCGGCGCCCTCATAATCGCGTATCCTGGCCAGGGCTTCGCTTTGCGCAAGATAAAGGTCGGGCAATTCCGGTTCGATCTTGATGGCCGCGTCGAGGTTTTTCAAGGCTTCGGTGACGTCGCCGCCTTGCAAGGCGCATTCGCCCAGCATTTGCCGGGCATGAAAATCCTCGCCTTCGTTTTCCAGCACGCGGCGGTAGCAAGCGGTGGCCTCGCCGATGGCATGAAGCTGGTAATAGACGTCTCCCAGGACCGACCAGGCCCTGGAAAAGCCCGGGGAGGATTCCACGCTGCGCTGATAAGCGACGATGGCCTTGTTATAGCTTTGGGTCTGGACATGGCAATTGCCCAGGTTGAACCAGGCGAAAGCCCTTTGCAAGGGGCGGGTGCTGGTCAGGGCGACTTGACGATACAGATCGGCCGCGCCCGCATAGTCCCCTTTTTCATACAGGGCATTGCCCTGGGCGATGGGGTTCGGCTTTTGCTCGCCCTTGGTTTTTTCGACAGCCGCGGCGGCGGGCAGGATGAAAAGCAAGAGGGACAGGGCTAAGGGCCGAATCCGGGAAAAAGGGGAATGCGTGGTGGAAGCGGGCCGCATGCTATTGCTCGAAACTGAACCGGCGCCGGAAATGCTGGCGCACGGGCGTACTTTCCACCGTGGCGGGTTTGAACTGTAATTTTTGGGCGGCTTCCATGGCGGCTTGGGCGAAGCCATAGCCCACGGGCTCTTCTTTCAGAACGGTCAATTGCTCGACCCGGCCGAATTCATTGACCACCAGGCCGATTTCGGCATAGCCCGTCACGCCTTCCCTTTCCGCGCGGCGGGGATACTTCAAGGCGGGATCGGGGCCGACCATGCGGGCATCGGTGTCGGTTTGCCCGATGTCATAGGTCATTTGCCCTTGGCCGGACCCCGTACCACCCCCGGTACCTGAGCCTATGCCTCCGGTGCGATCGCCGCCGGATAACAAGGCCGGGCCTTCGCCGCCGGCGGGGGACAAATCGATTTTCAGGCCCCCGCCGGGCGCGGTGGGCCTCGTGGCGGTCAACTTTTCGGGGCGCTCCAGGGAAACCGGTTTGATTTCCTGGATAACCCGTTTCACCGCATTCTCGGGTTGATAGGGGTTTAAAACGATTTCCCGCTCCACGGTTTCCGATTTCTTCTTGGGGCCGGGAGGGTGCATGCCGATTTGCATGAACGGCACCAGCAGGTAAAGCGCGCCATTGATGGCCACCGCCGCGAGAAGCACCAGTATATAGCGAAGCCAAGGCATAGCGGGTTCATTCCTTGAGCGCGGAAATCGAGACCTTTTTAATGCCGGCGACATTGCAGGCGTCCAGGATATCGACGGCCTGGGCTATTTGTCCGGCCCGGTCGGCGACGATGACGACGACGCGGTCCGGATCCTGGGCCGCGTATTGCCGCAAGACGGCGCCAAGGCCCTTCAGGCTCACCGGGCTTTCATTGACGTGGATGGACCCGTCGCGGGACAGGGCGATGAGGATGGGTTGGCGGCTCAAGGTCTTGGCGGAGCTGGCCTTGGGCTTGTTGATGTCCAAACCGGTTTCGCTGGTGAAGCTGCTGGTGAGCACGAAAAAAACCAGCAGGAAGAACAACATGTCTATCATGTTGATCAAATTGATTTCCGCCACCCGCCTCACCTTCGGCCGCAGGCCGAATTCATCGCCGGAATACATCAGGCTCCTCCTTGGGGCGACGGTTCGCAGGCGTGGATGATGCGCGTGGCGGTCTGCACGCATTCGGCTTCGATGTGATCGGCCCGGTTCTGCAAATAATTGTGTCCCAGCAATAGGGGGAAAGCGACCACCAAACCGGCTTCGGTGACCATGAGGGCCTGGGCGATGCCGCCGGCCATCATGGAGGGGTTGCCCGCTCCGTATTGGGTGATGGACCGGAAGGTTTCCATGATGCCGATGACGGTGCCCGCCAGCCCCAGCAAAGGGGCTGTGCCCGCCAGCACGGCCACGGTATTCAGGTGGCGGTTCAAGGCCGGCGCCTCTTCGGCCAGGAATTCACGGGCCTTGGCGATGACTCCGTCCTTGCCGTCGTCGCGGTGGGCCGTCAAAGTCGATTCCAGGTTTTGGGCCAAACCGTTTGGGCGCGAGGGCGACTTGGCCCGCAAGCGGTGATAGTACCACCACCTTTCGCAGATCAAGAACCAGCCGATTTGCCCCACGGCGAATATGGCTATCATCACCCAACCGCCGTGTTGGAGAAGCTTCCAGATAGCCTGCCAGGTATCGAGTCGAAAAAGCATAGCCGAGCCGACGCCGCCCTTTATCCGCCATGGCCCTTGGGCCAAAGCGCGTTTAGAATCTTCATCCCATACGCTTCGGCCTTGGAAACCAATTGGTCGACGCGATTGGCCAGCCAATTATGCCCCAACAAGGTGGGGATGGCGACCAGCAAACCGGTTTCGGTGGCTATCAACGCCTCGCCGATGCCTCCCGCCAGCAATTTGGGATCATTCACGCCATGCTCGGTGATGACTTGGAACATGGCGATAAGGCCGGAAACCGTGCCTAAAAGGCCCAATAGGGGAGCAGCGGCCGCGAGTACGGATAGGGTGGTGAGATGGCGTTCCAGCCGGGGGACTTCGTGAAGCAATAATTCCTTGACCGATTTCTCCGCCGCCTCGCGGCTTCCTCCCGCCACGCCGCAGGCGGCTTTCAGGGTATCGGCCACCAGGCTGTTCTTGATCTTTCCCGCCGCCGCGGCCGCCTCTTGGGCTTTGCCTTGGCGCGCCAGGGCGAGGATGGCCTCGAATTCGGCTTCCGTACCGCCGCGGCGGCTGAAAAGGATTTTGAGCTTCATGAAAAAGAGGTAGAGCACCAGCAGGGGGATGGCCAGCAGGGGCCACATGAAAATTCCGCCGGTTTTGATCATGTGCCGGATTTGTTCGGGCAAGCTTTGCTTTTTCTTCTCCGTATAGGTTGTCGCCTGGCTCTGATTCATCAAGACGTCGGCGGGAAACATCACCGTGGCGTCTTCTTGCTTGGCGAGGGCGGCAAAAGCTTCGGTCAGGGTTTTGCGATCGGGCTCGGTGAGGTTTTCATGCCATTCCCAGGGATTGATGCTGGTGGCGCCCGCGCCTTTCAGCAATAGCCCTACCCGACCGGTTTGGTTATCCCGGTAAGCGGAGGCGATGGTGCCTACGCGCAGCAATAATCCTTGCCCGGGGGTTCCGTCGGACATGACGAAATCGCGATGCTCCAGCACGGTTTCGCGGGTGAGGTGCAATTCGCCGCGAAACCAATCGAGCAGGGATTGGACCACTTCCATGGGGGCGTCTTTTTTGACTTCGGCGTCTTTCACCAATTGGTTCAACCGCTGTTGCCTTTCGGCGACTTTAACCGGGAAGCCCTTGCCCAGTCCGCCGGACAATTCGTTTATCCTGTCCCGCAACAGGCCGGAAAGGATGGCGTATTGGACGCGGGCATTATCGGCCTCGGCCTCGGCTTCTTCCGCATCCTTGAGCAAGCCCTGGATTTCCTCGTGAAAGCGGTCGGCCTCCAGGGTTTTCAGCTCCAACTTGTTTTTCAAGTCGTCGTATTCCTGATTGAATTTTTCCCTGGCCTCGGTGTCTTTTTGCCTGTCCTCCCAGCGTTTGGCGATGACCTTGTCCCGCATTTGGCGGGCCGATTCCAACTCCTGTTTCAGGGCTTCGAGTTTTTCGGGATTCTCATTCACGCTGACTTGGGCCGAAGCGGGAAAGCCGGCGAGCAGGAGGGCAAAAAGAAGGGTGAGAGGGAAGTTTTTCACTTTTTGTCCCCGCTGGGTTTACGGGTCGAGGCGCTATCCTGGCCGGCCTTGGCAGGGGGAGGCGTGCGGAGATTAAGACCGCCGACCCGGACCGGTAAAGAAACCAGCCGCGGGGTTTCCTTGCCCTGGGCTACCCGGATGGCCTCGGCGAAAGCGGTTCGGATGGCCGGCGCGATATCGTTGTCTTCCCAGCGATAACCCCGGGTGGAATCCGATCGGATGAGGGCGGCTAATTGCCCGTCCTGGGAAAGAAACCCGAGAAAGGCGGCGCCCAGCCGGATATAGGTGCCTTCGTGGCTTCCCCCTTCGGCGGCGGTATACACGCCGGAATACACTTCGAGATCCGAGGCGAAGTCCAGCGACGCCGACAATAAGGCGGCGAGACGGTTCAAGGCTTCTTCGGTGGGCGTGATGCCATCCTCGATGGACTTCGCCAACTCTTCGCAATCCGCGGCGCGCTTTTCCCTTTGATAGGGGAAATCGGCGCGCAGGTCGCTGGCCAAAAGCAACAAGGACGAGGACAGGGATTGGCGAAATTCTTTTTCTTTGTTGGCGAAAAACTGGGCCTGGCTTTTATGGGCGGTTTTTTGGCGGCGGGCCTTGTCGACTTCCCTCTTGAGGCTGTCGATGCGGGCCTGCACAATCCGGCTCTGGTCTTGCAGGGCTTGCAGCTTTTGGGCTTTATTTTGCTCAAAATCCGCGGAACGTTTGCGTTCCTGTTTGTGCAATTCCTTTTCGCGCTGGATATCCCTATCCACGCGGTCCAATTCCCTCTGCACCGAGGATAGCGTTTCTTGCGCATGGAGGCCGGCCCATCCCAGGACCAAGACGGCTATGCTAAGGTTGAGGGGAATACGCACGGTCATCTCCGTGAAAAAGGCCTGGCGGCGAATTCAAGTGAGGGTGCAACGTACAAAATCGCCTTGTCCGAAACGAATAAGCCCACCCCGGGAAAGGGGTGGGCTCGGAATCGCGGCTAAAGAAAGTGGATATTCTCTAGCAGTACTGGTTCAGCAAGATTTCGTATTTCTCCTGCTTACCGGAGGTTTGCTTGGGTTCGCCATTGGCCAGCACCCACTTTTCGAGTTCTTCCAGGTTGGTGGTGCCGGCTTCGATTTGGGCGCCGATGCCGGTATCGAAGGTGGAATAGCGCTGCTTGACCCAGTCGGCGATGACGCCGTCTTCGATCATCTTGGCGGCGCCGATAAGACCGCGGGCGAAGGTATCCATGCCGCCGATATGGGCCAGGAATAAATCCTCCAGATCGGTGCTTTCGCGGCGGACCTTGGCGTCGAAATTCAGCCCGACGGGTATGCCGCCCTGGCGCAAGACGACGTACATGGCCAAGGTGGCGCTCTTGACGTCCATATTGAATTGGTCGGTGTCCCAACCGAGCTGCGGGTCGCCGGTATTGGCGTCGATGGAGCCGAGCATGCCGTAGCGCGAAGCGAGATCCAGGTCATGCTCGAAGCTGTGACCGGCCAAGGTGGCGTGATTGGCTTCGATATTCAGCTTATACTCGTCGGACAAACCGTATTGCTTCAAAAAGCCCATGACGGTGGCGGAGTCGAAATCGTATTGGTGCTTGGTCGGTTCTTTGGGCTTGGGCTCGATGAGCAAGGTGCCTTTGAAGCCGATTTTCTTCTTGTAATCGGCCGCCATGCGCAGGAATTTGGCCATGTGGTCGAGTTCGCGGCGCATGTCGGTGTTCAAATAGCTCTGATAGCCTTCGCGGCCGCCCCAGAACACATAGCCTTCGCCGCCGAGCTCCAAGGTGACATCCATGGCTTTTTTGATTTGGGCCGCGGCATAAGCGAAAACATGGGCGTCGGGATTGGTCGAAGCGCCATTCATGTAGCGGGGATTCGAGAAGAGATTGGCGGTGCCCCAGAGCAGCTTGACGCCGGTCATTTTCTGCAATTCCTTGGCGTGGGCGACGATGGCATCGAGGTTTTTGTGGCTCTCGGCCAGGGTCTTGCCTTCGGGGGAAATATCGCGATCGTGGAAACACCAATAGGGGGTGCCGAGTTTTTGGAAAAATTCAAAGGCCACGTCCAGGCGGCGCTTGGCATTATCGACGGAGTCGCTGCCGTCTTCCCAAGGACGCCGGATGGTGCCCGGGCCAAAGGGATCGCCGCCGGTGCCGCGGAAGGTATGCCAATACGCTACGGAGAATTTGCACCATTCCTTCATGGTCTTCCCCATGATTTTGCGATCGGCCTCATAATACTTGAATGCCAAAAAGTTTTTGGATTCCGGGCCTTCGTATGCGATTTTGCCAATTCCTGGGAAAAAATCAGCCATGGTGAATCTCCTCAATGCGGCGGGTGGCCGACTTAACGATGGGTTAACCTATTCTATTCGAGGTGGGTTAAGATACTCGTGAATTTCAAAAGGGGCTGGTAAGCCCGCTTTAAATTGAATAGCGAAATTTAATTCGGTAAATCTGTAGTTCTAGTGTTTTCCGGCTGATAAAACCGCAGAAGGGCCTCTAAATCCCAGCGACAACCCCCGCAACCCCCGCAGGCGCCGGTTTTTTCATGCAAATCTTCCACGGTCCGACAGCCTTCCTCGATGGCTTTGACCAAGGTTTTCTTTTCGACGTGGAAGCAATAGCAGACGAGATCGGGCATTTAAACCAAATAGGTAGCGGGATGGACAAACCCTAAGACAAGTATACAGGAGCTTTCCGCCGGTGTCGCCGGATATCGGCGGTAAATCGGCGAATGTCCGCTCTTGAGCGTTTGAAAACCTCTAACCGGCTTCAACCGGCCAAGGACTTTTTCACCAAGTCGCTCACCAGCTTGCCCTCGGCTTTACCCGCGGTTTGCGGGCGGATGACGGCCATGACCGCTCCCATATCCTTGGGGGATGACGCGCCGGTGGCTTGAATGGCGGCCGCGATCAAAGCCACGATTTCGGACTCGGTCAATTGCGCGGGGAGATATTTCTCCAGCAGCGCGATTTTCGCCTTTTCCTGCTCGGCGATGTCGGTGCGGACTATACCCGCCTGGTTACCGCCGGTGGCTTTATCCAAGGTTTCCCTGAATTGCTTGATGGCCCGGGTCAAAAGGCCGATGACATCGGCGTCTTCGGCGGGCTTTTTTTGGTTCATCTGGAAGGTTTTGATTTCGGCGTTGAGGGTGCGTAAGGTGACCAAGGTCATTTCACGCTCTTGCGCATGGGCCGGATCCCTGTCCTTCATGGCGGCGATGAGGTCCGCATTGATTTTTTCAATTAAAGTGGCCATAAGTCCTCGTAAGTCCTTTTAAATACAAATTCACCGGGCTGTTTACCGGGCTTGTCCCCGCTCCTCTTCAAAGGCGGAGTCGATGGCGGTATGTAAATCGGCATCGGAACAGGGGCGATGCAGGCCCTGGTCCCCATGCAGGAGCAGGGCCGTGTCGCCGTTTTTCAGGGCCAATTCCAAGTCATGGCTGCTGATGATCAAGGCGCGGTTTTCCGCTTGCGCCAATTCGCGGGCCAGGCGAAAGACCATGGACCTTCCCGGCCGGTCGAGAAAGGCCGTCGGTTCGTCCAATAGGAGCACCGGCGTTTCCTGAGCAACCGCCCGCGCCAATAGCAGCCTCTGCCTCTCCCCGTCGCTCAATGAACCCAGAGGCCTTTGGGCATAAGCCCCGGCGCCGCATCGCCGCAAAGCGGCTTCGATGGCCTCGATATCGGTTTTGCCCAAACGGCCATGCCAGGCCGTATGGGGTTGCCTGCCCAAGGCCGTCAATTCCCAGCCGGTCATGGCCGGATTGAAATCGCGGAATGGCGTCACCCAGGCCACCAGGCGCGAAACCTGCCGCCGCGTCAGCCGGGTCATGTCCTCTTGCCGCAAAGCCACCTGGCCCCGCAACGGACTTTGCAAGCCGGCCAAGGTCCGCAACAAGGTGCTTTTCCCGGCGCCATTGCGGCCGAGCAAGACCAGGATTTCGCCCGCATGCAAGCGCATATCCAATTCTCGGATGAGGACGCGGGCTTTGCCCCGGCCGTCGGCATAGCCCAGCGAGACGCCTTCGCAGCTGAGAAAAACCTCTTTCACGGGGCGCTCCGTCCGGGTTTCTCCCGGCGTAAGACCACGGCCAAAATCACCGGCGCGCCGATGAGGGCGGTCAAGGCATTGATGGGTAAAACGCCGCCGCCGCCCGGCATTTGGGTGGCCGCGTCGCAGAGCAAAAGCAAGGCCCCGCCGATAAGCATGCAGGCGGGTAAGACGATGAGATGGCTGGTGCGGCGCATCAGGCCGCGGGCGAGATGGGGAACCATCAAGGCGATGAAGGCGATGGGGCCGCAAAAGGCGGTAATCACCGCGGTAAGCAGGCTCGCCACGAAGAGCAAAACCAGCCGCAAGGGCTTAAGGCGTATGCCCAGGGAGAGCGCGCCTTCCTCTCCCAGCGCCAAGCCATCCAGGGGTTTGGCCAAGGCCATGGAGGCCGTCAATCCCAAGGCGGTCAGGGGCAAAAGCAAACGCAGCCGAGTCGGATCGACGCCGGCCAAGCTCCCAAGTCCCCAAAAGGTGAAAGCGCGCAGGCTTTCGGCGCCGCTGGCCCATTGCAATAAGCCTATCCCCGCGGCTATCAATTGGCTGATCAACAGGCCGGCGATGAGCAAGGTCGCCGATTGCCTGACCCGGGCGGCGAGCGCGCTGATCACGGCCATGACCGCCATCGCTCCCAGGGAGGCGGCGCCGGCCATGCCCCAGGACGCGCCGACGGAGTGGAAGAGGAATCCCAAGCCTCCGCCCTGGACGCCCAGTAGCAGCAAGGCTACCCCCATGGAGGCGCCCGCCGAAACCCCCAGTTCCGAAGGGCTGGCCAGGGGATTGCGGAATAGCGCCTGCATCAAGGCGCCCGCCACGGGCAAGGCCATGCCGGCGGCCAAGGCGGTAAGCACGCGGGGTAGGCGGAAATCGAGTAGGATGCGCGCCAGATCGGCATCCGCCGGCAAGCGTCCCAGCGCTATTCCCAAGGCGTCTCCGGCGGTGATGGGGGCGCTTCCCGAAAGCAAATCCAACCAGAAGGCGACCGCCAGGGCCAAGCCGCCAAGGGCCAGGCGGGGCCATGTGGAAGGGGGACGTTGGGGAGAATGCGCCATGTCACCTACCCCTGGCCGCAACTGGCATCAGGGTGGATGGGGAGGATTCAGCGATCGGGCAGGCGCTTGAAAAAGTAAAGGCCCGAGGAATCGTCGCTTGCCATCCGCGCCAGATCCCGCAATAGCCAATCCGGACGGACCACGCCTGTTTCCCAGTAATCGTTGCCGCCGTCGGCCTGCCTGCGGGCAATGGGGGCATAGAGTCGTTTCCGCCGGAAAGCCGGCAGGTTTTGATAGCGGCTATCCTCATTCCGGGCTTGTTCCAGGGTTTCAAAGTTTCCGGGATTGATCCAGAGATCGGCCGTCGAGCCTCGCGCCAAAACCGCTTCGGGGGTGAGAGCCAGGCTGCCTTCGGATGAATCGCCGGCCCAAAGGTAACGCAGCCCGGCATCCTTCGCCAGCCGGGCGGGGTAGCTGCGCCCGCCCGGGACATGCCAAATTCCGCGCCAAGGCGCCCCGCTGATGACCTTCAGGGTGTCGGCAAGGGCCTGCAAGGAATCGCGCAGGCCGAGGTAATTCGCTTCGACGGCCGCGAACAGGGAATCGGCCAAGGCGGCTTTGCCCAGCAAGGCTCCGTAGAATTTGATCCATTCGGCCCGGCCCAGGGGATGGGCCTCCATCCAGTCCCCGCTTTCGATGGCGGCGAGTCCCGCGCGCCTGAGGCGAGGGGAATTATCTATCCCGGGATCGGCGGAACCCCCGTGAAAGACGGCTTGCACATGCAAGAGGGAAAGGGTTTCCAAATCGAGGCCGGGACCATCGCCTACTTCGGCGAGTTTTCCCTCCACGATACGCTGCCTGAGCGTAGGCGAGTAGAGGAATTTCCGGTCGGCCACGGCCAGCAGCTTGTCCTGCGCCCCCAGGGCGGAGATGAAGGCCGTTTGCCCGCTCACCAAGGCGGCTATCCGGCTGAGCGGATAGGGAATAACCAGGGTATCTGGTAGGTTACCTGGCTCGCTTTTTCCCTTACCCTCCGCTTCGGCCTCGGCGAAGGCCGGCCATTCCTCGGCGGATACAAGGACATAGGTCGAGGTTTCGCCCCGGTTCCTCCACGGTTCGAGCAAGGTGATATGCACGCGCCCATCGACGCAAGCCAGCCGGAATCGTTTGGCCCACCTCAATGCGGATACATGGCAACTCTCCCCGCTCGAAACGGGAAGGAGGCGCGGGGGCTGGGTTTTCGGTTGGGCCTTGTCCCGGCATGCGCCAAGGGAGAGCGCCAGGAGGGCCGGAAGCAGGATGGAAAAACGGCCGAGGTGGAAGAAAGGGAGGAGGCGAATAGGCGGCTTACTCCGGCAAATGCCAACCCAGGGAGACGGCGTAAATCCAGGTATGCTTTCGCAAATCGACATCGCCCAGGCCGGGCACCTCGGCGTGATCGGCAAAGGTGCCCGCATAGGTCAAGCCTAAATCCAAGGCCACGCCATGGGTGAACTTATAACGCCCGCCGCCGGCGAAGTTCAGGCCGTCAAGGGCCGGGCTTTCGGTGAAATAGGTTTGGGGGCCTGCTCCCGCCTGGGTCAACATGATTCCGGCGCTGAGGCTCAACCGGTTGGGAAGGGGGGAAACTTCCACACCGAGCGCGCTTTCCCAGCCATTGTCCACTTCATCCTCTTCGCCCTCCCAATCGGCCAAAGTCTGCCAATAAAAGGTTTCCGACACGTCGACGCGGAAATAGGGGTTGAAGGTATAGCCGATGCCGAGGGAGGCGACGGGCGGCAAATCATGCTGGAAGGTCGTCCCTTTTTCGCGCAAGGTTCCCCGCAAGGTGGAGGCATAAGCCGAAGCGGCGGCGCTGTTCATGGCGCGTTCCAGATGGAAATCCGATTTCTGCACCGTCCATTCCAATTTGGCGATGTTTTCATAACGCAAGCCGATGTCGAGGCCGGGCATTGGTTTGGCATGCAAACCGAAAAGCAAGGTCGGGAAATTGGCGGTCTCCTCGTGATCGATCAAGGATTCGCCGCGTGCTTCACCCTTGATTTGGGTGGAAGCGATGACCCATCTTCCCGCCAGGGAAAGCGATAGCCAGGGATAGAGGCTATAGGCCCCGCCCGCCGTGGCCGCCCAATAAAGCGAGCTTAATTGCAAATCGGGAGCCGTCGGGGGATTCGCGGTGGCCAAGGCCGCGACCACGGGCAAAACCGTCACCGTACCCTTTTCATAATGCAAATTGCCGCCGCCGCCCACGAGGGTGCCCGATGCGAAGGCCGCCCATTTTTGCCGGCGCCAAACGGCGAAACCGGTGGGCAATACCGGACTGACGAGATCGGACTTGAACCGGAAAACGCGCTCGCCGTTTTGATCGAATGAATTGGAATTGAATTTCAAAAGGGTCTGGTTGTCGATTTCCAGATGCAAGCCGGGATCGATGAAGGCCAGGCCCGCCGGATTGTAGGCCGCCGCATCCGGCAAGCGGGTGTCGGAGGAGCGCGCCAATTGCCGCAGATAAGCCGCGCTGAAATTGCTGCGGTTGTCGATGGTTCCAGCCATAACCGTTCCAATCAGCACAATTGAAACCAGAAAAGGCGCCGGAAAAAATGCGGGGCGAACGGTTTTATGGGAGAGCATGGCTTTCCTCCTCGGGGAAAAAGTAATACCCCGCAACTTATTAGATTGTGTTTCGGCTTTTAAAAAATCCGACCGGAGGCCTACCATGTCCCGCGCACCATCCGTCTTATTTCCCCTCGGTCTCATTTCGATCCTGCTGCTCGGATTGCAGGGATGCTTCGAAGCCACCGACGACGACTATACCCTGCCGGCGCGGAAATACGTCGCGCTGGGCAATAGTTTGACGGCGGGTTTCCAGAGCGGAGGCTTGGCCGAGAAATACCAGACGCAAAGCTATCCCGCCCTGCTCGCCCAGGCGATGGGCATAAACGATTTCGAGCAGCCCCTGATCGAAAACCCCGGCATCGGATCCTCGGTGGACGCTCAGGGCAAGCCTCGCGGCCCCTTGGTGCTCGACTTGGCGAGGCGGACCTTGGGCTACGCCGCCTTGACCAAAGATCCCGCCGACATGCTTTTTCGCAAAGCCTTTCCCAGGCCGTACAATAACCTGGGGGTACCCGGGGCGTTAACCGCCGACGTGCTCTCCGCCTATTCGGGCACCACCGCGCAAAGTTATGTGCTCGCCCACCAGCCCAATCCTTACTTCGACATGGTTATCCGCGGCGCTTCCTTGATGAACGGCGCCTCCATGCTGGCCCAAGCCATCGCCCAGAACCCGGAAATCGTCACCCTGGAAATCGGCAACAACGATATTCTCGGCGGCGTGACGGCGGGAACCGTGGTGCCCGGCGTCACGGTCACGCCCGCTCCCGTTTTCCGCAACCTGATGGGGCGCATCGTCGATTCCCTGCTCGCGGCCACGGAGGCGAAAATCGTCGTCGGCAATATTCCCAAGATCACCGCCATTCCCTATGTGAGCGCCATACCGCCTTTCATCATCGACACGACGTTTTCCGTGGTATTAGGCCCCGACAGCTTGCCCATTCCCTGGCTCACCGAGGAGGACAGCGTCGCCGCGGTTCTCTTTCCGGCATTGGAGAAACTCCTGGCCAAGGACGGTGTTCCCGCCGCTCTGGGCGGCACGGGGAAAAAGTTGCCTGCCAATCTCACCTTGACCCAAAACGAAATCGCCACGGCCAATCATCTGGTCGATGAATACAATGCCGTGATCGACAGCCTCGTTTCCGCGCATGATAACCGGTTGGCTCTCGCCGACGTTTACGGGCTGATGAACCGGCTGAATGCCGCGGGAGGGGTGAATGGTCTCACCGCCGGCCATCCCCTGATTCAGTTGCTATCCGGAAAAGCGCCGAATTCGGCCTTCAGTTTCGACGGCATCCATCCCAATTCATCGGGCTATCGGGAAGTGGCCAAACTCTTCCTGGCGAAGATTAATGCCCTAACCCAGGCGGCCTATACCCTGGACTAAGGCGGCCAGCAGCAGGAATACCGCCGTGGCGATAAACGCCAAAGCGGCCATGCGGGCGATGTCGCCGGGTTCGCCGCCCGGCCTGTCCCCGGCATCGCCTATCCAGATTTCCGTCACGATTTTTCCCTGCTTCCAAATAGGCCCGATGAGCCGCACTTGCAGCGCTCCCGCCGCCGTGGCTTCACCCCAGCCCGGATTGGGCCCCGGCAAGAGTCCGTGTTGACGCCGGCCTATCCTCCAGGCTTTGGAGGCCGAAGTCCCGCGCTGCAAAAACGCCGCCGCGACCAGCAGCAAAAAGGTGAGGCGGGCCGGCAGCCAACAAAGGACATCGTCGAGCCGGGCGCCGCACCAGCCGAATCGCCGGTACCGCTCATTCAAATACCCCACCATGCTGTCCAGGGTGCTCGCGACCTTGAAGAGGATGAGGCCCGGGAGGCCGGCCAGCAATAACCAGAACAGGGGAGCGATGACGCCGTCGCATAAATTCTCCGCCAGGCTTTCGACGGCGGCGCGGCGGCAGGCGGAGGCGTCCAGGGTATTGGTATCGCGTCCCACCAGCATGGCGACGGCCCCGCGGGCCGCGCTTATATCCCCGCGCCGCAGGGCGGCCTCGACGCGAAAGGCGTGCACGATCAAATCGCGTAAAGCGATGAGGCTATAGGCCACGAAGAAGTCGAAGATCCAGAGGATAAGCGGCTTTTGGCCCGGATGATGGGCGGGAAAAAAACTGCCCAGGAGGGAAGAGAGTCCCGCATAAATGCCTAAGGCCAGTCCGCCCATCAACAGGCAGAGGAGGACGCCCCCCGCATAGCCTTCCCAGCCTATTCTCCGCAAGCCGTTTTCCAGCCGGGTAATGGCCTTTCCCATCAGCCGCACCGGATGCCAGCCGTATACCGGGTCGCCTAAAACGGCGTCGAGCCCTAAAGCGCCCAGGGCCAGGCCGAAGGAGGGCAGGGGCGGACCCGATAATAAGGCGGCCAGGGTGGCCATGGCATCATTCGCCACGGGCTAGGCCCATTTCGCGGCATAGCCCAAGGCCATGGCCCGCAGGATAAGCGCCTTGACGTCATGGGCCAAAGGCGCCAGCGCCTCGCGCCATGCGGGCGGCGGCGGGGCATGTCCCCCCTGGCTGTCCGAGGCCAGGTAGCCAGCGAGCAGCAAGGCCTGCTCGAGGCGCAATTCGGGGAGCAGGGAAACCGGCAAGGTACCGTAATGCCCGCGTTCCTCCAGGGCCTGGAAGGCGTAGAATTGCGAGGCGGCGCGGGGATGGTGGAGCAAGGCCTCGAAATTCCTGCCCGCCAATTCCGCCGAGCGGGGCGGAAGCAAGGGCGGCAATTCCCGGCGCAAGGCGGCTTCGTCGAGGCCGAAGGGCCGTCCCGCCCATCCCAAATTCCGCGTCAGGGAGGGCTCGAGGCCGTTTTGCCAGCGCAAGGTCTCGCGGAAAGCCCGCAAGGTGGCCTGGGCCAGCAATTCACCCAGCTTGGTATGGTGGCCGCTCCAGGTGAGGGGGGATTGCGACCCGGTCGCGAGCGGGGCGGCGATGGCGAATTGATCGGTTCCGGTGCCGGTCGCTCCCCAATAGCCTTGCAGGCTGGGCGTGGCCAATTCGCGCAAGGCGGCGGCCTTGGCCTCGGCGATCATGGCCGCCGCGCGGACCAGGGCGGCATGGGTGACGGGAAGGTTGATGAGGACGATGGCATTCAAAGTGCCTGCCGCCGGGGCGGGGGACGCCTCCGTCTGGGCGGGAATCCAGCGCCCCTCCCGCTCATGCCATTTCGCGGCATCGCCGGCCGTGGCGGCGTTGCCACGTACCCCGCCGGTTACCCAGGCCGTGACATTCACCTCTTCCCAGCCGGCTTCGGCAAGGGCGGCATAGTCCATGGAAGCCGCCGTTCCCAGCAGGCAGGTCGTTTCAGGCGCCAAGCCGGCCTCGGCGCAGGCCTGGCGGTGGTAATTCGCGGGAGGGAGGCGGTGCAGGCTGTCGTCCCGGCCCGCGTGGCCGCTTCCTTCGCAGCTTTGGTGATTGGCGATAAGGGCCAAGTCCTCGCGGATGCCTCCGTTTACGGCGCAAGTCGAGAGCACGGCGTGGGGAACCCGCAATTCGGCGACGGCGAAGCGGCCCCGGCGGCTCAAGGCGTGATTCGGCGTGCGTTGGATTTCCGGAGTATAGGGCATGGGCCGAAAGATAACCGGCGGGCCTCAGGCGAAGCGCTGGGCGCCGGGGGTTTACCTTTTACCTCCATGCCTATGACCATCACCAAGGATTTCCGCTTCGAGTCGGCCCATCATTTGCCCCATGTGCCCGAGGGGCATAAATGCCGCCGCATTCACGGGCATAGCTTCCGGGTGGAAGTGCAGATCACCGGCGATGTCGATCCGCTAACCGGGTGGGTCATGGATTTCGCCGACATCAAGGCCGCCTGCAAGCCCTTGGAAGAGCAGCTCGATCACCGTTACCTCAACGCCGACGTCCCGGGGCTGGAAAATCCCACCTCGGAAGTCATCGCGGTCTGGATATGGGACAGGCTCAAGCCGCGGCTGGCCGGCTTATCCTGCGTCGTGGTGCATGAGACCTGCACCGCGCGCAGCGAATACCGGGGATGAACCGGGCGGATCAGGCGATGAGGATTTCACGCATGACGGCCGTCATGATGGCCGGATCGTCGGCGCCGGCCATTTCCCGGCAACTGTGCATCGAGAGCATGGCATTGCCTACGTCCACCGTGGGCATGCCCGTACCCGCCGCCAGGATGGGGCCGAGGGTCGAGCCGCAGCCCATGTCGGCGCGGTTGATGAAATGCTGGGCGGTGATTCCGAGGCGGCGGCAAGCGGCCAGGAAACGCGCCGTCGTAACCGCGTCGCCGGCATAGCGCTGCGCCGCGTTTTGCTTGAGCACCGGTCCCCGGTTCATGAGCGGATAATGCGCCGGCTCATGGCGCTCGGGATAGTTGGGATGCAAGGCGTGGGCCATGTCCGCCGATAACAGGAAGCTGCGCGGGAGCGCCGCCAGATAGGCGGAACGGTTCAGGCCCATGGCCGAGGTCAGCCTTTCCAGGGTATGCGCCAACAAAGGCGATTCAGCTCCCCGGGCCGAGCCGCTGCCGATTTCCTCGTGATCGAATAAGGCGATGGCCTGCACGGCCTCGGCATGGGCCGGGGCGGCGGCGAAGGCGCTGAAGGCGGCATGGCACATGGCGAGGTTATCCAGGCGGGGGGCGTAAATGAATTCCTGGTTCACGCCTCCGTAGCAAGGCTTGGACATGTCGTGCAGGAATAAATCCCAGGCCAAATCCTTGATGGGGGCGCCGCCCGCGCTTTCGATTAAATCCTGAAGGGCGGAGGCATTTCCCTCCAGGCCGGTGATCGGTACCATATGCCTTTGGGGATTTAAAACCAAGCCCTGCTCATTCACTTGCCTATCGAGATGGATGGCCAATTGGGGGATGCGCAAGGGCGGAGTGGGTAAACGGACGAGCAGGGGCGCGTCCTGCGGCTTATCCAGGCGCATGATGCGCCCGGAGACGCCCAGATCACGGTCGAGCCAGCTATTGAGCAAGACGCCGCCGTAGATTTCGACTCCCCACTGCCGATAGCCTTGCCCGCTATCGGCGGGGAGCGGCTTGAGCTTGAGGCAAGGACTGTCGGTATGCGCGGTGAGGATTTGGAAGCGCCAGGTCGACGGCGAAGGGCGGGAGGGCAAGCGGAAGGCTAAAAGCGATCCGCCGCCGCGGACGAGATAATGCAACGATTCGGGAGCGGCCGAAGTCTCCGCATCGTCGGGAAAAGGCGCGGCGCCAAGGCCGAGCAAATCGGCTTCCAGGGCGGCCACGGCATGAAATGGCGTCGGGCTGGCCTCGATAAAGCGGAGCAAGGCGTCGGTGGCGGCATGTTGGGCCAAAAAATTCCTCCTTAGGCGGGCGTCACCGCGGCGACCGTTCGGGCAGGCCGCGATAGCGCTTCCAGGATTTTAATCCGGGAGCTTCTCCGAGAATGGCCTGCAGAACGATGGCCGAGGCCACGTCCTCGGGCTTGCTGATCATCGGAAGGGGAATGGCGGCCGGGGGCGCTACGGCATGGCTGAGCGGTTCGAGTATGGGGCTGGGTTTGCGCAGGGCGTCGGGGGATTTTTCCCGCGGCCTCTCCGGACCCTTCGCCGCTTTCTTCGCCGTTCCCGGCAAAGCGGGATGGGGTCTGGCCGGTTGGGGCGGTGCGTTCGGACGGGAAGGAGGGCTCTCTTTTTCCTCGGCCATGGGCAGGCCCAATTCCTTGGCCAATTGCTCCAGCAAGTCCCTGCCTAGGGACTTGGCCTTGGATGGGGTCTTGGACGGGGCCTGGGAGCGCTTATCGGGCCGACGCGGTTGCCGTAAAGGCGAAGGTTGGTGCTCGCCGGCTTCCCAATCGGGCCTGGCCCTTTGGGTGCGGTGATGTTCATCATGGGAATCGCGGATGTTTTCGCTTTCACGGCGCCGTTGCCCGATTTGATCGCGGTCTTGACGGTTATCGGCCGGAATCACTTCCCCGTTCTCGGCCTGGGCTTCGGCTTCGGCCGCCTTGCGGGCCGCCCGCTGGCGGTAAATCCCGAAAACGACCTGGGCCAGGATGATGAGGAAAATGATCTTGGTCATGGCTTATTGCTTGGGCTTGGTCGGTTCCGATCCGGCGATGCGCTCGCGCATCTGGGTGTCGGCGGTGACATTGCGCATGTTGTAATAGTCCATCACGCCCAGATTGCCGCTGCGGAAGGCCTCGGCCATGGCCATGGGGATTTGCGCTTCGCTTTCGACCACCTTGGCGCGCATTTCCGCGACGCGGGCTATCATTTCCTGCTCATGGGCTATGGCCATGGCGCGCCTTTCCTCGGCCTTGGCCTGGGCGATTTTCTTGTCGGCCTCGGCGCGATCGGTTTCGAGTTCGGCGCCGATATTTTTGCCCACGTCGACGTCCGCGATGTCGATGGAGAGGATGTCGAAGGCGGTGCCCGAATCCAGGCCCTTGCTCAAGACGGTCTTGGATATTTGGTCGGGATTTTCCAATACGCTTTTATGGCTCTTGGCCGAACCGATGGTCGACACAATGCCTTCGCCGACGCGGGCCAGGATGGTTTCTTCGCCGGCGCCGCCCACCAGCTTGTCGAGATTGGCGCGCACCGTGACGCGGGCGATGGCCTTCAATTGGATGCCGTCGGTGGCCATGGCCGCGACCATGGGGGTTTCGATGACCTTGGGGTTGACCGACATCTGCACCGCTTCCAGCACGTTGCGGCCGGCGAGATCGATGGCCGCCGCGCGCTTGAAGGTCAAGGGTATGCCGGCCTTGTCGGCGGCGATGAGGGACTGGACGACGCGCATGACGTGGCCGCCGGCCATGTAGTGGGCCTCAAGGTCCGATGTGGACAGGATGAGTCCGGCCTTCAGCCCCATGATCTTGGCTTCGACGATGACCTTGGCCGGCACCTTGCGGAAACGCATGCCGATGAGGGCGATGAGCGAGACGTCGGCCTTGGACATCAAGGCCTGGAACCAAAGGGAGAAAAAGCCCCAGATGATGAAGAGGAAAATGATGACGGCGATGAAGGCGACGATGCCGAAAACCGCGATAAGCTGGGTGGGTATCATGAAAGATTCCTTTAGTTTCGTTTTCGGTTAATGTAGTGAGTCTTCGCCGGGCCGCGCCTCGGTTACCACGAGGATGCCGTTTTGAACGGCGATGATCCGGGCGAGGCTTCCCTTGGCCAGGTAATCGCCCTGGGTCGTCGCCTCGAGGCTCTCGTCCTGGAAAACGATCTTGCCGGCCGGCCTCAGGTCCCGTTCGACCAGGGCGGTTTTCCCGACCAGGGATTGCAGGCGGTTTTCCTCGATCTCGCGGCCGGTGCCGTGCTCGATATGGGAGCGGTGCGACAGGGGCGACTTGCCCAGGAGGCGCAAGCCCAAAAAGATGCCGGCCGGGATCAAGGCGAGGTCGGCGAGAACGAAGGCGATGATGGCGCCGGAATCGAGCGTGGTGGCTATCAAGTACCAGGAATAGCCGAGCAGGCCCAGACAGAGGGCCGTCAACAGCCCGAAGGAGGGCAAGAGGATTTCGGCCATGGCCACGCCGAAGGCCAGCAGTTGGAAAATAACGGGCAATAAATACTTCATGCCTGCATCTCGGCTAATTGCGGTTTGACGACGATGACATTGCCGGTAAGCTTGGTGATGATGACGGGTACGTCCTTCTCGACGAATTCCCCGTGGGCGGATACATCGTAAATGTGCCCGGCGAATTCCGCTTTTCCCGTCGGCCGCAATTGGGTATGGGTCAGACCCCGTTGACCCACCGTGAGGCTGAGCAAGGCCACCGACACCGAAGTCGTTTCGGCCAAGGTCGTCTTGGAAATGATTTGGTAATCCTCCGGCAACCTGGCTAGCACCCACTTGGCCACGAAAAACGGAATGACGAGCGCCGCCGCCGCCATGGAAAGGGTTAAGACGACGTTGCCTAATAAACTGCGCATTTCCCAGGGCATTTGCGGATCGGGGACGGTGAATCCCTGCAAGGATAAAACCAGGGCCGCGGCCATCATCATCAGACCTACGGTGGCGACCACGAAGGTACCGGGAAAAAACCACATCTCGGCCATGAAGAGCAGAAAGCCGCCTAATAGCAGCAGGAATTCGGTATAGTGCGCCAAGCCCACCGCGTATTTGCTGCCGAATACCGTGGCCAGGCAGAGGAAGCCGATCAAGCCGAAAATGGAAAGTCCCGGCGTCTTGAATTCGAGATAGAGCGCCCCGAAACCCAGGAGCATCAATAACGGCGCCATGGTGCCGATGAGTCGGACGAGATCTTCGGACCAGGTCGTCGCGAATACCTTGGTCTTTTCCCATCCTCTTTGTTCCAGGAAAGCGTCGAGGCTGGCGAAGGATCCTTGGGAAAATCCATAGCTCTTGGCTTCGCCGTCGGTCATGGTCAAAAGCTGGCCCTCGGGAAGGATTAACCGATGCGAGGCATAGGCCGCTTTTTGGCCTTCCGGCATATGCTCCCATTCTTTGACCGTATAAAAATCGGGGTCTTCCGTCGTATCGGAATGGAATGCCCCGATAACCCCCAAGTCCATGCTGACCATGCTTTGGCTAAGCAAGGAGGGATAGCCATTGCGTTCCGCCAGGTTGCGGAATTTAGCCCGTAACGGCGATTGGATCTTTTCGCCCAGCATTTGGATGCCGTCCTGGCTTTGGGTGATGGGGGCGCAATCGCCTATGGTCGTGCCTTCGCCCATGACCATGCGGTTGCACGCCAGGGAAATCAAAGCGCCCGCCGAAATGGCTTTTTTTTCCACATAGACATAGGTGCTGCACTGATCGATGCCGCTGATCAAATCGACGATATCGAAGGCGCTTTGTAATTCGCCTCCATAGGTATTCACCTGGAAAACCAGGACGTCGGGTTTCAATTCCAAAGCCTCCGCGACCGATCGCTTCAGATAGGCCAGCAGCCCGAAGTCGACTTGTTCCTCCACGGGAATGATGATGGCTTTGCGTTGCTTCAAGCTGTCGGCGCTTTGCCCCCAAGCGGAAAAAGCGAGGCAACTGAAAAGCAGGGTGCAGACGGGAAAGACGGAGCGGAGAAAGGCAAACATGGGGTCCGGAAGATAAATCGAGTAAAGGGGTGGGGAAATCTCATCCCAGTTTGCCAAATCCGCAAACTACAGAACACCCATTATTTAGATTAAATTTACCATTTTAGCGGGGTTATTTCCGAGTTTTCTTGCTATTATAAACTACGACAATGAATCCTATGCAGCCTCCATTGGGATTGAGACGTGCAATCGATATTCCATTATAGCGATTACCGCGTTTATCTGCGCGAGTATTATGCGTGGGCCAAATCCCATCAAAAGGGATTTTCCCACCGTTACTTTTTGGCCAAGGCGGGTATGTCGGGTCCCACCTACCTGAAGCGGGTGATGGAAGGCCGCCATGATTTAACGGAAAAATCCATCCCTAAATTCGCCTCGGCGCTGGAATTGGGAACCGAGGAAGCGGAATACTTTCACCTTCTGGTCCTGTTCAATCAAAGCCAAAGCGTGGAGGAAAAGGACAGGTTTTTCCATCGCCTTATCGCTTTGAAGAGTCCGCATGCGGAGCATACCCTCGAACATCGCCAATACGACTATTACCGCGATTGGTTCAATGTCGCCATCCGCGAGATGCTGGCCATCGTGCCTTTTTACGGCGACAATTACGGCGATATCGCGAAAAGGTTGTCTCCTCCTTTATTGCCCAAGAAAGTGAAAAAGGCCGTCGCCCTGCTGGAAGAGCTGGGTCTTATCCTCAAAGGCGAAGACGGACGGTATCGCGCCACTTCGGCCTTTGTGCGCGCGGAATCGGGAGTGCAAAGCCTGCTGATCCCGAAATTCCACCAGGCCATGGCCAAGCTTGCCGAGGAAGCGGTGGCGCGGTATTCCCGGCAAGAGCGCTACTTCAACGGCACCACCATCAGCCTCTCCCATCCCACCTATGAGCGGATCACGGAATTGATTCAGCGCACCCAGAAGGAAATCATCCAGTTGGTCGGTAACGATCCGGATCCGGATCGCGTCTATCACTTGAACATGCAATTATTTCCGCTGACTTCGCCTCCCCCCAAACGCGGAAGGAGGAAGAAATGAAAAAGCATTCATTAAGGAAAAGGCCCGGCCTGTTCGCGGGCTATGCGTCGCTTTTTCTTTTATCCGGTTGCCTCGGGGGCACGGGAACTTCCACCGATAATGGAATCGATTCCAATTTTGCGGAGTCCGGCACGGCCATCGATTTCAGGGATCCGGACGGAAAAGCGGTGCCCGGACTGAGGGTGCAGATTTTCGGCGCTGACTTTAATCCCGCCCGGGAGCCCGCCCCCTCTCCCGGCGAAATTTTCTCCCGGGCAGGCGATAGGGTTTCCCCCCTGGTGACCGATAGCCTGGGCGCTTTGCCCTCGCTCGTTTTCCATCAGCCGGGGACTTATGTGGTAACGGCTGAAAATGGAAACGGCGTCGTCGCCATGGATACCTTGCGCATCCGGAATATTTCCGACCGGGCGGTGTTGCATCTGGCCATCGAAACGCCGGCACCCACGGCGGGGAAGATACGCCTGGAGTCGGACTTGATATTGGATTCGGGCTGGCTCGTGGTCCTGGGGACGCGGTATTCCTCGCGCGTCGATTCCGGAGGCCGGTATGACTTGGGCAAGATGCCGCCTCGCCTGGCGAACCGGGCCCGCCTGTTGCTGGACAAATACCATTCCCGTCCCTTGGGCGTCAGCAACGGCACCTTAGTCCATCCCAACGCGGTGGATACGGTATCGACCTCGGTACCTATCAGCGCCGTCATCGACACCGTCCTGGTCTATCACACCGAATCCCGCTCCACCGTCCAAAGCGACGCGCCGTCCATCGAGGCTAAGAAGTGCTCGGGTACCGGCCCCAAGGATAGCGCCGTTTGCACCTCCGAGGGACAACTGAATGTGGATACCACCGGACAAAGCGATATTAGCGGGGCTCTCCCCGATACGATTGGCGACAAAGACGCTTATCTCGCCAATGGCCTGAAACTCTCGGCATGCACCGCCGGGGTGGCGGTCAAGAGCAGCGACGACCTGGTGATTTCCGGCGGCGAGAATGCCATGGATATCACGGTTTTGGACCTATCCCAAGAACCCGAGTGCCTGGAATGACGCCGGAGAGGCGGGCCGCCGCGCGGGCAATGGCGCGATGGATTACGGGATCCGAATATTCCGGTTATCGTCTTCGTTCTTATTGGCGCGGCCGTAATCGCTTTCTTGCCTTTGGTGATTGACCGCGTTTTTTTGCATGTAAATGGAAAAGACGGCCTGGGCGTCAAGCCCTGCCGTGAGCGCCAGGGAAATCCAGAAATGCAGTTGATCGATGATTTCGACGCGGATATTCTGCATGTCCAAGGTGTCTTTGGACCACCACTTCCATAGCAATTCCTCCCGCAATTCACGACTTTCGTCGTCAAGGGCCGTCAAATACCGCCCCAGCCAGTCATTCACCTCGGTATTCGGACCCAGGTTTCCCGCTTGGGCTTGCCGGGCCAGAACCGACATGGTCAGGACGCGGCCTTCGCGATCCCGGATGTCTTTTTTGGCGAAAATGCGATCATTCAACTGCGCTTGCAGGGCGAAGAGCTGATCGAGTTTGTCATTATTTCCCGAAGGCGCATGTTCGGGCGGACTCAAAGACATCGATACCTCATGGGGGAAATAGGCGAAAATGGTTCGCCGGGAACTTGTCAATCCGATTCGAAGGTGGGAAAGGTAGCAGAGAAAGGCCGGTAATGGCCGATGGCGGCGCGGCTTTCCCTTTCCATTCCCGTCCTTTGCTGGGAACGGGAAATCAAGGCCGGAGGATTTCCAGTTCGGACGCGGAAAGGGTGGGATCGGGATAATCGGCCAGCAGGCTTTCCCGTAATTTGGGAGATAACCGCTCGCTCAGGGTTTTGACGGTTTGGTCCCATTCCACTCCGCCGCGGGCGATAGGGGTGCGGGGATCGGGGCAAACCATGCGGGCGGCATCCGACCAAACCTTGGCCACTTCGGGGAAAGCTTCGGTGCGCGGTAGAAATCCCAGTCCGTTTTCGATCAATTGCCTGGCCGCGGCCTGGTAAACCTCGCCCGCCCAGCCGCCGCCGAAAATCAACGGCAATTCGGTCAGAACGTCGCGACGCGCGGGGATCACTCCGAAGTTGGAGGCTTCGAAAACCAGGCTGGACGTGGAGGAAAGGTGATCCAGCAATTCGCCGGTCAGTCCCGCGTCCCCTTGGCCCCGGCCCAGCCCCCAAAACCAAATCCTGGTCGCCATGCGGCGATTTCCTTCGCCGAATGGTTTCGCGGCGCCCTTTCCCGTCGGCAGCGACTGGGGCCAAAGGGTGACTCCCATGTCGTCGGGGTCGCGAAGGTAACCGGGCAACTGGGGAGTACCGTTGCCGTGGGTCATGAAGGCTTGGCGCGGCGTCAATTGCGCGGCATAGATCTCGCCCGATTTAAAGGCCGGACCTAGATCTTCGAAGGTCTCGCCCCGGAATGATCCGTTTCGCAATATCCTCTCGCCGCAGATTTGGCCTTGCAGTTTCAAGGCCGACCAAAGTTCGGGATCGTCCATGCGCAGCAATTCACCGGGTCTCGCGCCGGCGATCAAGGCGGCGTCCATGAGGGCCAGGCCGGCCTCATAGCCGGATCCCAGCCCCATGCTGATGCGCGCCTGCCTGCGGCCTTTCGCTTCTTGTTGCTTCCAAAAAAGGCCGGCGACGAATAAATCGAGTTGATCCCATTTCCCGGGATCGTTTTCCAGGACATAGTCGGGCGGGAGCCGGAGGTTTTTGGATTCGGGCATCGCCCTCACGATTTCTTCTTTCCGCAAATCCCAAAATCGGGAAGCCTGGGCGGTCCGGCTTTTCAGATAAACCCACAGCGATGTCTCGACATGATGGGGAAGGAACCAGGACTTTCCCTCGATACTCCCGAGATCGCTGAAGAATAAATCCCGGCGCAGGCGTTGCAATGCGGAGGGATCGACCCGGGATTCCATGTCGCGCAGGAGTCCCGATTTGGCGAGGTAAAGCGTCATTTCATAGGGCGCTTCGAGGATGTCGGGCTGCAAGGAATCGGGCGCTTGGCGTAAGCTGGAGATCAGCGACTCCCCGTCGGCGAAGTTTTCCAGGCTTACCCGGACGTGATGTTTCTTTTCGAACGGTTCGATGACTCCCGAGCGGAAAAGCCCGACCTGGGACGCCGGCATCTGGGTGAAAATCCGTAAACGGGCCGTAGGCGCGCAACCGATGAGGCAGGAGAAAAGGGCGGCCCCTAGGTAACGTAGAAGGTACCCGGTCCGGATGGGAATGTCCCCTGGTCCCGTCATATGCCGCTTTCTTCCCCTGATTTTACCAGTAGGAAGGGCCGGGAAGGATTCGGGGAATCCCCGGTTTTGCATCATTGCAAGGTTTGGGGATCCATATCGAGGCGGAGCTTGACCTTTTTGGGGAATTGGCGCTCGGCCATGTTCCGGCTTTGTTCGACCAGCCAGCGCATGCGATTGGCGCTGCGGCCTTTGAGCAGGATATGCCCCCGCCACTCCCCATGCAATTTCCGCAAGGCGGCGGGAACCGGGCCCAATATTTCCACCTCGGCGGATTCGGCCAGCGGAAGCATGGCCGCCGCCAGGGCGGTCATGGATGCCAGGAGATCCTTTTCCACCGGGCAGCTTAATTCGATGAGCAGCAGACGCACGAAGGGCGGATAGCCGAGTTCCGATCGTCGGGCGATTTCATCTTGGTAGAAACCCGGATAATCGTGATTCAGGGCGAAAGCCAGGATGGCATTGTCGGGATTGCTGGTTTGCAAAATGACTTTTCCCGTCAGGTTATGCCGGCCCGCGCGCCCGCTGACCTGGGTGATCAATTGGAAGGCGCGCTCCTGGGCGCGGAAGTCGGCCAATCCCAGGCCGGCATCGCCATCGAGCACGCCGACCAAGGTCACGCCCGGGAAATCGTGTCCTTTGGCGACCATTTGGGTGCCGAGCAAAAGCTGGATTTCCCCTTTGCGGAAACGATCCAACAAGGCTTCGGGTCCTCCCTGGACCTGGGTGATGTCCCGATCCAGCCTTTCCACCTTGAATTTCGGAAAGAGATCCTTCAGCGTTTCCTCGATTTGCTCCAGACCGCGACCGGCGTCGACATAGCTCCTATGGCCGCATTCGGGGCAGGGCGTTTCGGAAGGGATGGAATAACCGCAATGGTGGCAAAGCAAAAGCCCGCGTTTCTTATGGAAGACCAGGGGGACGGCGCATTTCCGGCAGGGCCGGGGAATGCCGCAATGCCCGCAAACCCGCCGCGGACTGTAGCCGCGGCGGTTGAGGAATAAAATGGCCTGCTCGCCCCGCTCCAAAGCCGCTTGCAAGGAATCCCGCAGGGGGATGGACAGGATTTGGTTGCCTTGCAATTCCCATTGCCGGCGCATATCCACCACGGTGATGGCGGGGGGCTTGGCGCCGGTGGCCCGTTCGCTCAGGGCCAGCTTGCGGTAACGGCCGGATTCGGCGGCATGGTAGGTTTCCAGGGATGGCGTCGCGCTGCCCAATACCACCGGGCAGGCGAATTGCCGGCCGCGCCAGAGCGCCAGGTCGCGCGCGTGATACCTCGGGGCCATTTGATCCTGCTTGAAACTGGCGTCGTGTTCCTCGTCGACCACGATGAGCCCGACATTGTCCAGCGGCAGGAGGGCGGCGGAACGCGGTCCGATGACCAGATCGACGGCGCCGGAAAATAGCCCTTGCCAAAGCGCCCGCCTTTGCGCTTCGGGCAGGTTGCTGTGATAGGCCGCGACCTTGCGATCCAGGAAAGATTCGAACCTTTGGACGGTTTGCGGGGTCAGGCCGATTTCAGGCACCAGGATCAAGACGCGGCGGCCCAAGGCTAAAGCCTTTTGGGCCAAATGGAGATAGACCAGGGTCTTGCCGCTGCCGGTTATGCCATGCAGCAAATAAGGAGCGAAGACGGCGCTGTCGATGGCGCCGCTGATTTCGGCGATGGCTTTGCCTTGCTCGGCATTGGGGTGAAGTCCGACCTCGGCGGAGGGGGATTCCGCCTCGGGTTTCTCCGCGCCTTGAACCGGCGCTTCCGGTTTTGCTTTAAGTTTGGCTTCCGCTTTTCTTTTGCGCTTGGGCGGGTGGAACAAATAACGCTGGGCGCTTTTGGGAAGACAGGTGGCGAGGACGACGGGCAAAGGCGTCAGATAATAATCCGACATCCACCGCAGGAATTCGAGATAGGCGAGGGGCACTTGTTCCGCATTGGGGGCCAGCCCCAGGATATCCTTGGTGGCGAAATCCAACTCGATTTCGCGGGTTTCCAGGATGACACCCGAAACCTGGCGGTTTCGTAGCGGGACGGTCACCAGGGATCCGGCCAAAGCCTGTCCGAGGGTCAAAGGGCCCAAATCATACCAGTACGCCTGGGGCGCCCCGCCGGGAATGAGAACCAAAGCGCGCATCGCTTTAAGAGAAGTATTTGAGGATTTAAGCACCGCCCCGTAGAATTTAACCGAACCTTATCCCGCGAAGGTCCAGACCATGGAAGTTTTCCGGGATGAGATCAGGTCCATCATGCCAGCCTTACCCAGTCATCATGCGAGTAGCCAGGTTTCCCAGCCAGGTCCCTTACCCGCTAATTCCGACGGGAAAGCGCAGGACATGCCCCAAGTCGTATTGAGCCTGAGCCGCGACTGCCTGAAAGCTTATTTGAATGTGGCCGCCGGTACGCCCGGTGGAGAAAAGCTGAGTTTGGAAATGATCCTGGCGGCGGGGCAACGCTTGGGTTTGGCCGAGACGCGATTCAATCCCGAATCCTTGCACGAAATCGTGGATGCCTGGAACCGGGATCGCGGGCCTATCGAAGAACTCATCGTGGCCGAGAGCCTTCAGCCCGCGCGGCCTGGCGAGGACGGCAAGGTGCAATGGCTCGTCGCCGCCCCCTGGGTGAAGACCGGCGAAAAAGGCGCTCCGCATTCCCCCGGGACTGAAGGAGAAGCGGCAAGACGCGACATGCGCGAAGTCAATACCATCATGGCCGTCGAAAAAGGGACGCCCATTCTGCGTATCCTGCCGGCCGGTAAGGGCGTGTCCGGAGAAGACTTGCTGGGAAGACTCTTGCCCGCCCTCGACGGCAAACCTTCACCTTTCAAGCCGGGGATTCATATCGAAGAGAGCTCGAAAGAGCCCGGTCTCTATCTCGCCCAATGTTCGGGCTTTCTCAAGCTCAAGGACGGCCGTCCCGAAATCCAGGAATGCTTCGTGGTCGACGGGGATGTCGATTACGGCACGGGCAATATCCGTTACGAGCGAAGCGCGAGCATTAAAGGAGATGTGCAGGACGGGTTCGGCATCACCTTGGGAGGCGACCTGGTCATCGGCGGCACGGTGGGAGATTGCCGCCTCGTCGTGGGTGGAGACGTGTCCATTCAAGGCGGGTTCCAAGGCAAGGGCCAAGGCCTCCTCCTGACCAAGGGCAAGGCCGCCCTGGGTTTTTGCAGCAATCAAACCCTGAAGGCTTACGGTGGCGTGGAAATAGCCAAAGAAGCCTACAACATGAATTTATTCACTCGCGACACCTTGGTCGTCCACGGTCCCATTGTAGGCGGGAGGGCCATCGCCGGAATGAGTTTGGACTGCGCTTCCGCCGGCAATGATCACGGAACGCCGACTTCGCTTGAAATCGGATTTGATTTCGTGGCTTTGGAGGGATTGCAAGAGGTTGAGACCCGCCTGAAAGAGTATGGGGACGCGCAAGCGCGTTTCCAAACCCGCATGTTGGCGCTCAAGGAAACGTATCGGACCCAGGCGCGCATGAATCCGGACTTGGCCCGCGAATTGGTCAATGTCAGGCAAGCCCTGGACAAGCTCGCCCTGGCCTTGCCCATCCTGCACGCCCGCAAGAACGCACTATCCGAAACCCTGCGGAAGTCCCTCCTTCGCGGTGGGCTGCAGGTCCGGGTGGAGAAGAAGGTTCATGCGGGGGTTACCATCAAAATCGGGCAGGAGCATATCCGGCTGAACGATGACTTGGCCGGTCCCCGCCGCTTCGTGCTGGATGAAGGGCGCATTAAAATCTTCTGACCCTCAGGTGAACGTCGATGAATACGGATATCAGCCAAGGCATTGATTTAGACGCTTGGAAAGACGCCGGATTAGGCGATCCCGCCTTCCGTGAATTGGAAAGCCTGCCGGGGATTCCCAATCGTTCCGCGGCATCCCCCGCAGACACGGCCGTCGCCGAGCCGGTGAAGCGGCAGGCTGCCGCCCCTCTGCGCACGCATTGGGAAAAGGTGGTCGCCGGCTGGCCCGAGGGTAAGGACTTTGATCAGCCTTCGGGGCAACCCTTGCTGAAGGAGGTGAAATTCCTGCGGCCGGAAGACAGGACCTTGGTTCAGAAATCGGCGCTCATGAAGAATTTCGGCTTGGCCCGGGAGCGTACGCAGAAACTTTTCGACGCCATTGTGCTGGGGGATTTAAACCAAGCGCAAGGCTTGATCGATGTCGTCGAATCCTTGATGGGCTTGATGAGCAGCGATCCCCATGCGACCTTGGCATTTACCTTGATGCGTTCGGGATCCCTGGGCGAATACCAATACCGCCATGCCGTGAATACCAGCACGCTTGCCATCGCCACCGCCATGGCTTCGGGGTTTTCCCGCGATCAGGTGCGGGATATCGGCTTGGGTGGATTGATTGCCGACATCGGCATGTTATTGGTTCCCGACGATATCCTCAATAAAACCGAGAAGCTCGCGGCCGAGGAGTTGGCGGAAATCCACCGTCACGTCCAATATGGAGCGGATTTATTGGAGCGGGTGGCGGGCATTCAACCGACCGTGCTCACCGTCATCCTGCAGCATCATGAACGATTGGCGGGCGCGGGTTATCCCCGCCACTTGAAGGCGGAGGGCATATCCCATGCGGCGCGGGTCGTCGCCATCGCCGATACCTTGGCCGCCATGGTCCATAAACGCTCCCACCGCAATGCCATGCTGGCCCAGGAGGCCGTGGATCGCGTCATCAAAATGGGCCGCATGCAATTCCTCGATTCCACCTATATCCGCTACCTGGCCGGTTGGCTATCGGCCTACCCCGTCGGCGTCGGGGTTTTATTGCAAAGCGGTTATGTGGGCCGGGTCATCGCGGCGAATCTCGACGATTTCAACCGGCCCGTCATCGCCTTGTTGAAAGCCCCCGGCGGGCAATGGCTTCCCCTCAAGCAAATCAGCACCCTGGATATGCGGCAAGCCGGCCAGGAAACCATAGTCCGCTGCCTCGATGATCAGGAGGCCGACTTTAAAGGCTTGGAAGGTTTTTGATCCCTTTGCCGTTTTGACATGCGATACGCCAGGGTTGAGACCGGGCAACCGGGTAAGTTGTCCGCCGTGGCTTTCCTCCATCCCTGGCTTACTGGATGGGAACCTGTATGAATTTCGTCATGCGCATGTCTCGGCCCATCCCGACTCTCATTTTAACCTCTTGCTGCTTGCTAGCATGGCCCGGGTCACCCAGCGGCGAGGAAGCGCCGCCCACCTGGAGCGGGCCCTCGGCCCCGGAAACGACTTCCGCATACACCCGCGAAGCCAATGCCCCAGCCCTCCTTCCCAATCGTTTGGGGCCGATGGAGACCATGCTTTGGAGCGAACACGGTTTCATGCGCCGTGCCTTCGATTTTCCCCTCACCCTGGACGGACGCGAAAAGGAATTATCCCTGAGGCGGAATATGCTGACGGCCCATCAAATTGGCGGTTACCTGACTTTCGCCTCCATGGTGACGACTTGCGTCTTGGGTCAATTGATCATCAATGGGGATGAGGGCCTGGAAGACGCCAAGGGGGCCGCCATCGCCTCGACCCTGCTGCTTTACTTCGGCACCGCCTCCTTATCGATTTTCACGCCACCGCCCCTGGTGAGGCGGGAGGGATGGAGCACCACTTCCACGCATAAATTCCTGGGCGTCATCCATTTTACCGGCATGATAGTCACCCCCATCCTGGGCACCATGATAGAAGACAAACACTCCTTCCAAACCTTTCACCAGGTATCCGGCTACCTGACCACCGCGACTTTCGGGGCGGCCATGGTCGTCATGATGTTTTAAGGAGAGGGATGAAACCGTCACCCATCCATCCTGCCAAGACCCAGTTCTTACGCCGGGCATTCGTCATCCCCTTATTTCTCGCCTTCGCCCTGGCCGCCGGAAAAGAGTATTCGGCCTTGCCCGAGGTCTCCACCCTCACCTATTCGCTGAAACACCCCATGCACCTCATCCGTGGGCAAAGCGAAAAGGTGTCCTGCACGGTGAACCTAGCCGAAGACACGACCGCGAGCCTGATCACCTGCTCCTCCCGGGTGGCGGATTTCAATAGCGGCAATGAAAATCGCGATTCGCATATGCTTGAAGTCGTCGATGGTTTGCGTTACCCGGAAGTGAAATTCACCGGGCACCCGGTCAAGCAAGTGAATGGCGGCTGGTTGATCGACGGGGATTTGAGCTTTCATGGCCTCATCCATCCGATATCTTTCCGGGTCAATCCCACCTATAGCGAAGGGACGGTTCGCATTCAAGGCGAATTCCCCGTCAGCCTGACGGCCTACCAAATCAAACGGCCTTCCCTGCTATTGGTGAAAACCGAAGATACCGTCCACATCGCCCTGGATATCCGCGCGCCTTTCCCCTAATTCCCTCCGCTCCTCAATTCTTTTTATTTTCCCTCACGCGCATCCAGGGGAAATCATGAAAACCGAATTTCGGCGATGGGTATGGCATGTCGGTGCTTTTTATTTCTTCGTATCCGCTTCGGCTTTCGCCCAAGGATCAGCCATCATTACCTTGGGCATGCCTACCGGAGGTGAAAGCGTCATGGGAGGCGAAGCAGGAGTGAATGAGCCTTTCGGCGCCTTGGCGGGCTGGAATAATCCGGCCTTATTGCCTTCTCTGCCGGATCACACCTTGGGTCAAATCCAAGCGTCGTGGAGTCACTGGGATTTAATGCCGGGATCCGCCGAGTATGGACCGGAGCATACCACCCGCGCCTTGTCCCTGACCCTTCCCCGATTCATCGAATCGTGGGACATGGGTTTAGGAGCCTATTATACCCGCACCGATTTCGGTGAATCCCAAACCATCGATCCTGAGGGAGAGGTTACCGGAACCTTCGAGTCATCCGAATGGGTTGGGGGAGCGGGCCTGGGCTTCCGTTGGAAAAGCTGGCTCGGCTTTGGAGCCAATCTCAAGTTTTACCACTCGGAATTAGGCGCGGGGGAAGAGGGGAAAGCCATAGGCTGGGTCGGTGATTTCGGCCTCCATTTAGGCCCCACCTTCAAAACCCTGCGTGGCCTGATCGAAATCAAACCATCCGCCGCCTGGGTTTTACAAAATCAAGGTCAATGGGCGTCCTATGGGGGCAGCGAATACAAAGACCCTCCTCCCCGAACCTTCAATCAAGGGTATGCCTTGGATTTTCGCTGGATGGATTGTTTCTGGGCCCATGGTTTTTTCCAGGAGAACCGGGAGTGGTTGCCTAATAGCCGGGGTGGATTAGCGGAACCGGTCACAGTTCGGGGCTTTGGCGGGGAATTCTTAGTGTTCGGCTATTCCCGGACCTACCTCAAGGATGAGTGGGGTAAACGCGATAAAATGCAGGAGGGTATGGATTTCGTGCTGGATGGCAAAAGACTTTGGCTGACTTTTTGGAGAATGTATCACGGCGACTTTACTTCCAGTCGGGAATCCCTATTGAAGACATTTCCCCTGAAGGCGAATTCGTTATTCGGCGTGATCTTGCAACCCAATCCCCGCTTTGTCTTTTCCCAGGTCCAAATTGAAAGCAGTCAAGGTATCATGCAGGCTCAAAAAAGGATGGGCTTCAGTTTGACCTATTGAGCCCGCCTCTCTCGCCCCCTATAGCCATTTCTTCAGCGGCTTTTCCTGAGCATCCCGGAATTTTCCGGCCAGCATTTTCACCATGTCCACTGTGGCCCAAATCGTGGTGATCAATAAAATCACCGAGGCCAAGGCCAAATCCGAGGGCACGCGTTCGGGCACGTCCCCGGCCTGGATTTGTTGCACCAAGGCGCCATGCCGGCTCATGGCGATAAAAGCCAGACCGGAGAGCCCCAGCATGAACCCTCCCGACTTAAAGAGCCCCACCCATAGGCGATGCAGGCCCAAGGGCCCGAAGAAAAAAGCCAGGACTATGGGCAAGACCAAGGTTTTATCGGAGGGAGCGAGGTCGGGTGGACGTGAGGCTTCATCGGTCATGCTGCATATTTAACTTCCGGGTCCCTCTCTCCAAGCCCTCTCATTCAAAACGCAAGGCTTCGATGGGGTTGAGGCGAGCCGCCTTACGCGCGGGGAACCAACCGAAAAACACGCCGACCGCGGCGGAGAAACCGAAGCCCAGCGATAGCGAGAATAGGCTGACCTTGACCGGCCAGCCTTGCAATTGGGTCACGAGGTAAGAAATGGCGACGCCGAGCAGAATGCCGGCCATGCCTCCGGCCAGGCTCAGCACGATGGCTTCCACCAGGAATTGCAAAAGGACGTCGCGGCCCCGCGCTCCCACCGCCATGCGAATGCCGATTTCCCGGGTGCGCTCGGTCACCGACACCAGCATGATGTTCATGATGCCGATTCCGCCGACAAGCAGGGAAACGCCGGCGATGCTCGCCAGTAAAATGCCCAAGGCCTGCGACGTGGCATTGGCCGCATTGCCGATATCGGTTTGCGTCCTCACCGTGAAATCGGCCGATGCGTCGCCGGTTTTACCGCGCAAATTGCCCAGGACTTGGATGATTTGTTCCTTGACGGATTCGATGCGCTCCGTGGACGCGGCCGATACCAGGATCATCTGGGCACTGGTTCCGCCGATCAGGCGCTTTTGCACCGTGGAATAGGGGGCGAGAATGGCGTCGTCCTGATCGCTGCCCAGGGCATTCTGGCCCTTGGAGGCCAGGATCCCGATGATGCGGAAGGGCAGGTTGCGGATGCGGATGTCCTCGCCGACCGGGTTGGCGCCTTCGCCGAAGAGTTGATCGGCCACGGTGCGTCCGAGCAGGCAGACCTTGGCCGCGCTCCTTAAATCCGATTCGCTGAAATCGGACCCGGCCTCGACGTCCCAATCGCGGATGGCCAGGTAATTGGGATAGACGCCCATGATGGAAGTGCGCCAATTGAGGCTGAGGTGCTTGACCTGGGAACCGATGCGCACCATGGGAGAGGCCGCCGTAGCGTCCGGGATACGCTGGCCGATGATTTTGGCGTCGTCCTCGGTCAATTGGGTCGAGGCGCCGGCCTCGGTGCGCACGCCGCCCTGGCTCTGCGATCCGGGAAAGACGATGAGGACATTGGTCCCGAGCGAGGCGATTTGGGCATTGACTAGGTCGCGGCTGCCCTGGCCCACCGCCAACATGGCGATGACGGCGCCCACGCCGATGACGACGCCCAGCATGGTCAAAAAAGAACGCAACTTATTGCGGGCGAGGGATCGCAAAGCCAGCCTGAGAACCGCTAATAAGCTCATGCCGCCCTTTCGGATTCGGCCAGCATGGCCAATTGGGTGGCCGCGTCGGCGGATTGCGCTATGGCTTCGTCCTTGACCAGGCGGCCATCGCGGAAAGTCAATACGCGGGTGCCGAAAGCCGCGATATCGGGCTCGTGGGTGACGTAAATCACGGTCATGCCCCTGGCATGCAAGGCCTGGAAGACGCCCATGATTTCCAGGCTGGTGCGGGTGTCGAGATTGCCGGTGGGCTCGTCGGCGAGGATGAGCAGGGGCTCGGTGGCGATGGCGCGCGCGATGGCCACCCGTTGCTGCTGCCCCCCGGAAAGCTGATTGGGGAAATGCTTGAGCCTTTCCCCCAGACCGACGGTTTGCAGGGCCCGCGTCGCCCTTTCGCGGATGGTCGCCGCGGGCAAGCGCGGCCCATAGAGCATGGGCAATTCCACGTTTTCGAGAGCCGTGGTGCGTGGCAATAAATTGAAGCTTTGGAAGACGAAACCCATGAAACGGTTGCGCAAGCCGGCGAGTTCGTCGGGGGTGAGGGTTTGCGCTTCCTTGCCATCGACCATGAACCGTCCCGAGGAGGGGGTATCCAGGCAACCCAGGATATTCATCAGGGTCGATTTGCCCGAACCGCTCGTTCCCATGATGCAGACGAATTCGCCGCGCCTTATGGTCAGATCCAGATGGCGCAAGGCCTCGACCCGGTTGCCCTCGGAGTCATAGACCTTACCGATGCCTTTCAATTCGATGAGCGGATTATCCAAATCAAAGCCTCCGCAATCCCCGGTTGGCGCCCGGGCCGTCGGGGGCGCCGAGCTTGCGCGCGTTGCCGGCGCCTGTGGGGGGGCCGCCCGATGAACCGATGATAATCGAATCCCCCGGCGCCAGGGCATTTTCGTCGCGGGGATGGATTTCGGTGAAGCCCCCGTCGGATAGTCCCGTCGAAACGGGAATGCGCATGGGTTTGCCGTCGCGGACGATGAAGACCGTGCCGGCGGAATCGTTTCTGGCTTTGTCGGCGCGATGGCCTCCCGGCATTTGTCCTTCCGGGTATTTCTTCTTACCGGTTTGCGGCCTGGGGGGCTTATAAGCCAACGCGGCGGTGGGAACTTTCAGGATCCCGGTTTTTTCAGCCACCAGCAAGGTGACATTGGCCGTCATGCCCGGCAGTAATTTGCCATTGTCATTGCGCACGCGCAGAATGACGGTATACTGCACCACGTTTTGGACGGTGATGGGTTGCAGGCGCACCTGCACGACTTGGGCGGTGAATTGCTTGCCGGGGTAGGCGTCGACGGTGAAGGTCGCGCTTTGATCTTTCCATACCTGGCCGATATCGGCTTCGTCGACATTGGCCTGCACTTCCATGCTGTCCAGGGCGTCGGCGATGGCGAACAGGGTGGGCGTATTGAAACTGGCCGCCACGGTCTGGCCGGCGTCGACTTGCCGGGAGATGACGACGCCGTCTATGGGGGCGGTGATGGAAGCGTAACGCATATTGATGCGGGCGCGATCGAGCTGGGCGCGGGCGGCCACCCAATTGGCGTTGGCTGTGGCGACGTCGGCCTGGCTTTGATCCCAGTCGGCCTGTGAGCTCAGGCCTTTTTCGAAGAGCTGTTTGGTCCTTTCCGCCTGCTTGTTGGCCAGCAGCTTTTGGGCTTCGGCCCGTCCTTGCTGGGCTTTGGCGTCTTCGACGGCCGCGCGCAAAAAGGTGGTGTCGAGCATGGCCAATAATTGGCCTTTGCGGACCTTGTCGTTGAAATCGACGAAGACCTTGGCGATGGATCCCGACACCTGGGTGCCGACTTGCACCACCAGGCGCGGGTTGAGCGTTCCCGAAGCCGTCACCTCCTTGCGGATATCGCCTTTTTCAATGGCGGCCTGCCGGTAGACGGTGGCATTGCCTTTTTGTTTCCACCATTGGAAACCGGCGAAACCGAGGCCGCCTAAAGCCAACAGGACGATGAGCCAGAGCCACTTTTTCATGGTTTATCCTTCACTCCTAAAGCCCTTTGCAGGCTCGCCGCGGCGATGCGCCTGTCGACCAGGGCCTGGATGCGGGCGATTTGCGCCTGGGAAAACGCCAACTCGGCGTCCGTCAATTCGAGAAAGAAACCGGCGCCGGTTTTATACCGTTCTTGCGACAATTCCAATCCCAAGGCTGCCTGGGCGACCAGCCTTTCCGCGATGAGGACGCGTTGATCGGCCTCGGTCCAATTCAGCGCCTGGGTGCGCGCGTCCAGGGCTATGCTTCTCTCTACGGCGGCCAGATTGCCGCGGGCGGTAATGACCGAACCCTCGGCCTGTTCCTTGGATCCCCGGATGGCCCCGCCGTCGAAAACGGGCAAGCTGGCGCTAAGGCCGACGCTCCATTGGCCTTGCCATTCCCAATCCGGGTCGCGGGCGGCATAACGGTATCCCGCATTTCCCGACAAGGCGGGCCAAGCCGCCCGGTCGGCCGCGAGTTGGAATTGCCGGGCGGATTCGAGCCGCCATTTCGCCGCCGAGACTTCACTGCGGTTTTCCAGGGCGAGGCGCACGGCCCTATCGGGATCGGAGGGGTCGAGGCTGTCGGGAAAGGCCTCGCCTGACGCGTCCGAACCGAGGCTGTCTTGAAGGACGACGCCTTCGTCCAAGTCGAGCCCGAGGGCTTGTTCGAGATTGCCTTTGGCGAGCCGGCGGCCATTGGCGCTTCGCAACTGGTTGAGCCTGGCGTTCTCGACGTCGACGTCGGCCTTGATCACCTGGTAGCGCGTGCCCTGGCCCGTCTCCTCGAGGATGCCGGCTTGCTGCGCATGCGCCAGGGCTTGTTGCAAGGCCAGGCTGTCGACTTTCTGCACCGCTTCGGCTTGCCAGAGGCGGTAATAAGCCTCGATGGCCGCGAGTATTAAATCCTCGCGCGTGGTCAAAGCGTCGTAGTCCGTAGCCTGGCGGTTACTCCTGCCGCCCGCCAGGCGGGCGCCTGAGCGCCCGAAATCCCAAATCTGCTGGCTGAGCTGGGCCTGCACCGAGGAGGTGGTCGATTCGCCCGAGGTGACATCCGAAAAGGACGAGACATCGCCCAAGTCCAGGTTGCCGCCCCGGTTCAAACTGCCGCTGGCGCGTACCTGGGGGTAAAAGGTCGAGCGCGTATTGCGGTAGGAGCCTTGGGCCTGCAGTTTGGCACCCGCCGAGTTGAGCAAGCGGGGATGATGGCGCAAAGTCAAATCCAGGGCGGTCCGCAGGGAAAGCGTGTCGGGTCCTTTGGGCGAGGCCGCTTGTCCTTCCTGCCCGGCTTGGGCCAGCAGGGAGCATGCGAGAACCATCAGGGGACCAAGATTCATGGAGGTGGATTTCGTTAGGATGGAATGTGCCCCGGGGGCCTTACTCGGAATTAGACCAGCGGCCCCGGGTTCCGGTTGCCGGGCGCTTTTGGCATTGAAGGATAACCATCGCCCGCGCGGCGCGATGGGAGGGCAGAGTGAACCTCGGCGCCGGGGCCGACCACAGAACCACCAGCCCGATCATGGGATTGCACTAGGAATGAAAATGAGCATTTCGAACTTTTTGAGGACGGTGCTGTTCGCGCTGGCCTGCCTTGCGGCGTTCGCCCAGCCGGGTTTCGCCCAGGCCAATGATAAGATTCGCCTGAATCAAGCCGGATTCATCCCTTCCGGACCGAAAAAAGCGATTGTGGTGGGGGGAAATGCCCAGGACTTCAACCTCCTTCAATCCCCGGCGGGAACCGTGGCCTTTACCGGCAAACTCACCGCCGGGAATTTATGGGGGCCATCGGGCGAAACCGTCCAAATCGCGGACTTCAGCGCATTCAAAACCCCTGGAAGCTATCAAATCGAAGTGGCGGGCATGGGCAAGTCGGGAGTCTTCGTCATCGATTCTTCCCTCTACCGGCAAATTTTCCTGGGCCTCTCCAAGTACTACTACTACAACCGGGTTTCCTATGCTCTCACCAACACCTATGCCGGCAAATGGGCCCGCGCCCTGGGGCATCCCGACGACCTGGTGGAGGTGCATGCTTCCGCGGCCACCCCCGGCCGTCCTACCGGCTTCCACCTCAATGCATCCGGGGGCTGGTACGATGCCGGCGATTACAATAAATACATAGGTCCCACGGCGGTTACGGCGGCGCAATTGCTCAACCTTTTTGAAGACGTCGAGGACTACCTGCGCCAAAGCGAATGGGATATCCCGGAAAGCGGAAACGCCTTGCCCGACATCCTCGACGAATCCCTGGTGGGCTTGCGTTTCCTGATGCGCTGCCAAGACCCCGATGACGGGGGTTTTTACCACAAGATCACCTCGGCCACCTTCGATGCATTCGAAATGCCGGCGGCGGATAAAAGCGCGCGCTACGCGGTGCAAAAATCCGTCACGGGAACTTTGGCCGCCGCGGCGGTGCTCGCCAAGGCCAGCCGGGTTTTCAAGGCTTTTGAAACCCAGGTCCCCGGGTTCACCGACAGCGCCTTGGCCGCCGCGAAAAAGGGTTGGGCATGGGGCTTGGCCAACCCGACCAAAACCTATAGCCAAACGGCCATGAACAGCGCCTTCACTCCCGAGATCGTGACGGGTGAATATGGCGACGGCAATGCTACGGATGAAAAGTACTGGGCCGGCGTGGAATTGACCTTGGCCACGGGCGATGGCGCTTTTTTCCAAGCGGTCAATCCAAGCGACACCTTGAGCGGAAAATTCAATGTGCCCAATTGGGGGACGGTCAATTCCTACGGTCTCTTCAGCCTAGCCAGTGTCGCTTCCAAGGGCGGAGTACTGCCTAATTCCATTCCCGCCAAACACGTGCAAGATCACGTGCTGGACATCGCCAAGGTTTATTTGCAGCGCGCCTCCACCTCCGCCATCGGCGTAGGCTTGGCCAATGGCGATTTCGCCTGGGGAAGCAATGGCGATATCGCCTCGCAGGGCATGGTCTTGATCATGGCCTACCGCATCTCCCAGGATAAGGCGTATTACGATGCCGCCGTCGCCTGGCTCGATTACCTGCTGGGCAGGAATGGCACGGGTTACTCCTATGTTACCGGGTTGGGCTGGAACCCCCCCATGTTTCCCCACCATCGCGCCTCGGGAGCCGATGGGCTCGCCGATCCGGTTCCCGGCATGGTGGTGGGCGGTCCCAATAATGGCAAGCAAGACAGCAAGGACGGCTGCACCTATCCCGCCGGATCCTCCTATGCCAAGGCCTATAGCGACGCTCAGCCCTGCTATGCTTCCAATGAGGTGACCATTTACTGGAATGCGCCGGCCGTTTATTTGAGCGGCGTTTTGGCCGCCTTGGCGGAAAAACCTTCGACCCCCATCCGCACCCCGCCGCGCTCGCGCTTGAAAAAAAGCCGTCTGCAGTCGCCCAAGCGCCCAGGTCTCGGCATCCACTGGATGTGGCCGGAAGCGGTCAATGCCTTGGGCCGGATCACGCCTACGCCCTAGAATCGAATTATCTTGAATCGAATTATCTTGGAAAGGGCAGGAGGGCCAATTCATGACGGTCAGGGAACCCTTTCAACTCGAAGGATTGCGTAAAGCCGGGTTGGCGGTGGCGAAAGCCTTGCACGCCATGCGGGAAAGCCTGGAAACGGGAATCACGACCCTGGAACTGGATGAGGTCGGCAAGCGGGTGCTCGACGGATATGGAGCCGTATCGGCTCCGAAAAAGGATTACGGTTTCCCCGGCACCACCTGCATCAGCGTCAATGAGGAAGTCGCCCACGGCATTCCCGGCAAGCGGCGGATCGAGCCCGGCGACCTGGTCAACTTCGACGTATCGGCCTGCCTGGACGGGTATTATGCCGATACCGGCTTTACGGTGCTGTTTCGCAGTGAAGACCGGGAGCTGAGAAACCTCTGCGCCTGCTCCAGCCGCGCCCTGAACCGGGCATTGAAGGTCGCGAAGGCCGGGGCGAAGATCAACTTGGTCGGCAAGGCCATCGAGGACGAGGCGCGCAAAGAGGGATTCTCGACCATTCGGAATCTCTCCGGGCACGGCACCGGATCGCGACTGCACGAACCCCCGGACGGCTTGGTGAATTATTACGACCCCCGCATCGGCGGCGTATTCCGAAAAGGCATGGTCCTGGCCATCGAAACCTTCGTGTCCACCGGCGCTTCGCAGGCCGATGAAATGGACGACGGGTGGACGCTCACGACGCCCGACGGCAGCTTCGTCGCGCAATACGAACATACCGTGGTGGTTACCGAAGGCGAGCCCCTCATCATGACCCGCCTTTGAAATCCAACCGGAGAAGATGTCATGGGTAAGGGCAGGTTGGAAGCTTTCAGCGACGGCGTATTGGCCATCATCATTACCATCATGGTCCTGGAAATGAAGGTGCCGCATGGAGCCGACTTCGTTTCCTTAAGGCCGTTGATCCCGGTATTTTTCAGCTATGTCATGAGTTTCGTCTATTTGGGGATATACTGGAATAACCATCACCATCTATTGCATGCGGTGAAAATCGTGGATGGTTCGGTGCTGTGGGCCAATCTCCACCTGCTGTTCTGGCTCTCGCTTATCCCCTTCGTCACGGGATGGATGGGTGAAAATCATTTTGCGCCGGTGCCGGTAGCTCTTTACGGCGTGGGGTTGCTTGGCTCAAGCATCGCTTACTTTATCCTGACCAGGGTCCTCATCCGCAAGCACCCGCAAAATGCGGCCATCGCCAAGGCCATCGGTAAGGACATCAAGGGGGTTGTTTCAACCGCCCTTTACGTCGTGGCCATCCCGCTTGCCTTCGTTTCCACGTGGGTAGCGGGCGCGCTTTACGTCACGGTGGCCATCATGTGGCTCATCCCCGATAGGCGCATCGAAAAAGTATTAGTCTAGGAGGGATGCCCCTGCTCGGCTTGATTTCTTCTTGGACACCAAGGTGTCCGAAATCCTGCTGAAAACCAAGTCCGTTTTTCCTTGTCGTCTTAAAGTATGGAAATGAGAGTTTTAACGGCGGCCCTTTCATTGATAGGCATTGCTTGGCCAACGTGGTGTGCGACTTATTATGCCTCTCCCGAAGGCCGTGCCGACAATACCGGTAACACGTTATCGGCAGCCTGGGACGTTTTGAGCGGGTTGAAGAATTTGAAAGCGGGCGATAGCCTAATCGTTGCCGAAGGACGTTATTCCATTCCCTACGTCCCGGAAACCAAAAACACCATCACCTTATCCCAAAGTGGCGCGTCCGAGTCCCCCATAACGGTTTCCGTGCCCCCCATAAGCTCGGGGGGGGCTTTTTCGTATGCCATTTTCGATTTCTCTTTTCCCTCCCAAGACTGGGTACAGGATTCCTTCGGCCTTTTAATTAGCGGGGATTACTGGGAATTGAACGGAATTGCCGTAACCCGGGCAGGCTATCAAGGCGTTTATGTCACAGGATCGCATAATACGCTCAAGCATTGCGCTTTTTTTGAAAATCGAAACACGGGATTGGAAATCAATAAAGGCGGGGAATACACTACCGTGATTCAATCCGATGCTTATCGGAATTACGATCCCAAAAAAAATGGCAGCATGGCGGACGGCTTTGGCCCCAAGCAAACCCAGGGGCCGGGGAACCGGTTCATTGAATGCCGTGCCTGGGAAAATTCGGATGACGGTTTCGATACTTATGATAGTCCCGATTCGGTAGTTTTTGAAAATTGCTGGGCCTTTCGGAATGGCGTGGACGTTTGGGGATACGGAGGCTTCGCGGGAAATGGAAATGGATTTAAAGCCGGGGGCAATAGCCAGCAAGCCAATAATCGATTGGTAAGGTGCATCGCATTCGGAAATCCTCAGAAAGGTTTTGATCAAAACAACAATACCGGCGGGATTACCCTGCTGAATTGTCTGGCCTACGCCAATGGTACGAACTACGGAATGGGCAACCGGTTGAATGCAGGCCAAATGCATCGATTGATTAACAATATTTCGTTGGGAGCGGGGAGTGACATAGCCAATGCCCAGATGATCTCCAATTCTTGGAACTCGGGTTTTCGGGTCACTGACGCGGACTTTATCAGCTTGGATACCGGTCTGGCATTATCCCCTAGGCAAGGGAACGGGAAGCTTTCGGAGATCGCCTTGTTTCAACTGCGTGCGGAGTCGCCGCTCCTCGACGCGGGAATGGATGTCGGTTTGGCGTATGCAGGCAGCGCCCCCGATTTAGGGCCTTTCGAGTTAAATCGCCCCGTCCATATCCTCGGAGGGACCCGTAATATCCCGGCAAAAACCGGACTCCACCCAATCTTTCGCGGGTTAGAGTACTCCCTCCTCGGCATCAGGACGGCAGGGAACTCGTGCTTTGGAAACGGGAAGCCCCGCTCTTATCCACGAGCAGACGATTGATTTTAATCCCTACTCGGACGGCGGGGCTTCGGAAGGCATGCCTTCATCCTCGTCGGCCATCACGCCCTTGAATTTTTTCCAGGCGAAATAGGCGACGGCCGCCGCGAGGGCGAATAGGCCCGCGGTGATCACGGCATTGCGGGCGGCGGCGGATGGATTGCAGCCGCAGAGCCTGCCGCATACCTGCTGGTCTTTGATTCCGCCGACCACGTTTTTCAACCTGTCGCGGCGCCTTGACCATTCCTCCTTATCGAGGGCGGAGTGGACGGCTTCATTGCATAAACGGTGCAGCTTGGATTCCAATGACATGGCGTTACCTCGTGTTCTTATCGATAACCTAGTTTTCAAGCGGGCGGGAAGCACGAACATTTCCGCTTTTTGTGCCGGGCGAAAAAAAAGCCGATCCGCGGCGAAGCGGAACGGCTTGGGGGTGGAGGGAACAGGGCCGCGGCGGGGCGGCCTTGCCTTCAATAGCGATAATGCTCGGGCTTGTAGGGGCCTTCGACGGGAATGCTCATGTAATCGCTTTGCTTGGCGTTCAGCTTCGTCAATTTGACGCCCAGTTTTTCCAGGTGCAGGCGGGCCACTTCCTCGTCCAGTTTCTTGGGCAGGGTATAGACGCCCACCGGGCGGGGATTCAGCCACAATTCGATTTGCGCCAAGGTCTGGTTGGTGAAGCTGTTGCTCATGACGAAGCTGGGATGACCGGTGGCGCATCCCAGGTTGACCAGGCGCCCTTCGGCGAGCAGGTAAATCTTCGCGCCGGAGGGCACGGTATACTGGTCGACTTGCGGCTTGATGTTGAGATGTTTGACGCCCGGTATGGCCCGCAGACCGGCGACGTCGATTTCACTGTCGAAATGGCCGATATTGCAGACGATGCTCTCGTCCTTCATGTTCTTCATGTGTTCGGCGGTGATGACGTCCACGCATCCCGTGGTGGTCACGTAAATATTGCCTTCCCTGACCGCCTCCTCCATGGTGGTCACCTGGTAGCCTTCCATGGCGGCCTGCAAGGCGTTGATGGGATCGATTTCGGTGACGATGACGCGGGCTCCCAGGGCTTTCATGCTGTGCGCGCAGCCCTTGCCTACGTCGCCGTAGCCGGCCACGACGACGACCTTGCCGGCTATCATCACGTCGGTGGCGCGCTTGATGCCGTCGGCGAGGGATTCGCGGCAGCCGTAAAGATTGTCGAATTTGCTCTTGGTCACGCTGTCGTTGACATTGATGGCCTGCACCAGCAATTCGTTTTTCGCCATCATCTGGTAGAGGCGGTGCACGCCCGTGGTCGTCTCTTCCGAGACGCCCTTCCAGTCCTTGACGAAACGGTGCCAGATGCCGGGATGGGTTTTCAGCGTCTTCTTCAGCAGGGCCAGAATGACTTCTTCCTCTTCCGAACCCGCCTTGCGATCGAGGAAGGAAGCGTCCTGCTCCGCCTTATAGCCCCAGTGGATGAGCAAGGTCGCGTCGCCGCCGTCGTCCACGATGAGTTGCGGACCCAGCGGCGCTCCGGCGTCGCCTCCCGGATGGCAAAGCATCTTGAAGGTGCAATCCCAGTATTCGGTCAGGTTTTCGCCCTTCCAGGCGAAGACCGGAATCCCCGCCATGGCGATGGCCGCCGCGGCGTGGTCCTGGGTGGAGAAGATATTGCAGGAGGCCCAGCGCACGTCGGCGCCCAGATCCCGGAGGGTTTCGATGAGCACCGCCGTCTGGATGGTCATGTGCAGGGAACCCGAAAGGCGCACGCCCTTCAGCGGCTTTTCCCGGCCGTATTTTTCGCGTACCGCCATCAGGCCGGGCATTTCCTTTTCGGCGATGTCGATTTCCTTGCGGCCGAATTCCCAGAGCGAAAGGTCCGCTACCTCGAAATCGGTGATGGGGGGGTGAATGTGGGCCTTGGCCGGCGCTTCGGTGATCGGTGACATAAGTCCTCTTATCGATGGGCCGTCTCGCGAGGGAGGCGGCGCGGGTTCAAATTCCATTTCCCGCCCCGGCGCTCAGGCCGGGGCGGATTTATTTCAGGCCATGACCAATTCGGGCAGCTGGGTGCCGGCCTTGAGCCATTTTTCGCCGGCTTGGCGGAGGGTCGCGGCCTTATCGGTGCGCTCCCAGGTGAATGCTTCTCCCGTCCGGCCGAAATGCCCGTGGGTCGCCGTCGCCTTGTAGCGGGGCTTGAGCAAATCCAGCATGCGCACGATGCCCGAAGGCGAGAGATCGAAATGCTCCTGGACCAGGGCCTCCAACGCCTCGGCTCCGATTTTGCCGGTGCCGAAGGTCTCGACGTAAATCGACACGGGCTTGGGATAACCGATGGCATAGGCCACCTGCACTTCGCAGCGATCCGCCAGGCCCGCGGCCACCACGTTCTTGGCGACGTAGCGCGAGGCATAGGCCGCCGAGCGGTCCACCTTGGAGGGATCCTTGCCCGAGAAAGCGCCGCCGCCATGCCGTCCCATGCCGCCATAGGTGTCCACGATGATTTTACGCCCGGTCAGGCCGCAATCGCCCATGGGGCCGCCGATGACGAAACGGCCGGTGGGATTGATGAAGTAACGGGTATTGCCGTCGAGCAGGTGGGCGGGAATGATGGTCTTGACGCATTTTTCCACGACTTCGCGTTCGATGGTGCCGTGATCCACGTCCTCGTCATGCTGGGTCGAAATGACCACGGTGTCGATGCGCTTGGGCTTGCCGTCCTGGTATTCCACCGTGACCTGGCTCTTGCTGTCGGGGCGCAGCCAGCTCAGGGTATTGTCCTGGCGCAATTGGGCCAGCCTCTCCATCAGGCGATGCGAATAGTGGATGGGCATGGGCATCAGGACGTCGGTTTCGCGGACCGCGAACCCGAACATCATGCCCTGATCGCCGGCGCCCTGCTCCTTGTGCAGGCCTTCGCCCTCGGTCACGCCCTGGGCGATGTCGGGGCTTTGCTTGTCGAGGGCGATGCTGACCCCGCAAGTCTTATAGTCGAATCCCTTGCGCGCGTCGTCATACCCGGTGCGCTTGATGGCTTCGCGCACGGTATGCTGGAAATCGATATTGGCCGTGGTGGTGATTTCCCCGGCGACCACCACCAAGCCGGTGGTGATGAGGGTTTCGCAGGCCACGCGCGAGCGCGGATCCTGTTCCAGCATGGCGTCGAGGATGGAATCGGAAATCTGATCCGCCATCTTGTCCGGATGGCCCATCGAGACCGACTCGGAAGTGAATAAATGCTTGGACATAAGGGCTCCTTGAAACGGTAAGCCCCCCCAATGTACCATCTTCCGGCCCATGATACATCAACTTATCGCGATGTATCGATATATCTAGGGAAACTTGGGAAATTACTGAAATTTGAGAGGAGGGGGAGGGGTCTAAATCGAATCGGGTTCCCGGGTCCAAGACCCCCTCCCCCCGGTTCGGCCCGCCTCCTTTTCCAAGCCTGGCCGGCCTCGCCTTCCCCACCCGCCGGGCTTCGCCCGGACCCCGCCGGAGCCCGGGAGAGAGTGTGAGGGCGGCGCTTCAACTTCCGCTGCAGCATTCCCTCGCGGTTTGGCCGCAAGTTCCGCTTCAGGAGTCACTTTAAGGTGACGTATCCTAGGAGATACCCAAGCGCCGTCCCCGAAAACCGTTGCCGAAAACCGATCCCCACCCGCTATAATTTGCTCGGCGCTGATCACAGGGACGTGGCAGGGCGCCTTCGAACAGACGCGAAGGCGGCGTTAAGAGGCGGGCCACCTGATCCGGGAGTACGGCGATGCGAGTAGAATCCAAGGGACAATCCGAGACAAACGACTGGCGGCCGGGATCGGCCCTGGAGGGTCCGCAGGTCAAAACCGGCCAAGGCCCGGCCGATCCGGATCCCGCCCTCGCGGAGGAAGATGCCAAGGGGCCGCCCGCGCAGGCCGAACTCGATCAATTGCCCTTTGGGGAGTCGGTGAAAATCCTCAGCGAAGCCATGAAGGCCGGCTATAAGAGAATGGCGGCCCAGGAAGGCGGCGTGGCGGCCAAGCCCGCCGGCGAAAGCCTGGACGATTTGCTGGACGCCTTGAAATCGGCCTTGGATCAAGCGGGTTTGGAAAAGGGAAATCAGGCGAGCCTGACCCGTATACTCGGCGACATCCGGAATTCCATGCGCTACCAGCCAAAAGGGGGAGCGGGGGTGAGCTCGGGGCCGAATCCCAATCTTTTGGATTTGTCCGCTTGAAAGCGAAATTATCTTTCCGGGCATGAGCCCCATTACCCTAATCGCCATCCTCATCGTTTACGGCCTCGGAGCCGCCGCATCGGTAGCCTGGGCCCTGAGTCTGGGCAATACCGCCCTGCTCGGCTTCCTCCTATGGACCTCTTTTTACGGTTTCAGCAATGCCGTGGGATGGGCCGCCTGGTGGAGCCGGGAACATTGGCTCGAATAAGCCGATTCATTTTCCTGTTCCTGGGTCCTGTCCTGGGGCATAACGCGGTCTCAGCCGCCGATCGATACGAGGCGGAAGCGGCCATCGTCGATGAGAATGCGGTGGAGAAAACCGCCGATGCCGACGCATCCGGGGGCTATTACGTCAAAATGAAAGAAGGCGATCTCGCCTTCAAGGTTTCGGTTGCGGACGCCGGATACTATACGCTCTGGGTGAACTATTCCCAACCCAATGACGCCGGCGGCAAGATCCAGAACCTTTCCGTCAACGGCAATTCCACCGGTCAGATTTCATTTCCCTTTCGCGAGGATTTCTTCCTGATCAAGGGCTCGGCCAAGGTCAAATTGCGATCCGGCGAAAACATCCTTGCAATCGTTAAAAGCTGGGGTTGGGTGAATATCGACTATATCGAAATCACCCCCTTCATCGACACTCCCTTTTCCGTATCCGGGACCCTGGTCACGCCCGGCGCCTCGGAAAACGCCGTCAAACTCTATGCCTTCCTAAGGGAGAATTTCCGGAAAAAAATCATCAGCGGGGTCATGACCAATACCGTCTTTTTGAATGACGGGAAATACACCCCTTATGCCACCGAACAGCAAACCGAGGTCGCCTGGATCAAAGCCGCGTCGGGAAAGGCGCCGGCCCTGCTGGGTTTCGATTTTTTGCATGCCACGGGTTTGAATTCGGATCAACAATGGCATCAGGGTTACACGCAAGCCACCCTGAGCATGGCGGAAAACCTATTCCGCGAAGGCGGCATTCCCGCCTATTGCTGGCATTGGATGGATCCCAGCCGGCAGGTGGAGGCGTTTTACACGGCGAGTTCCAATAATACCCCCTATACCGATTTCAATCTGAATAAGGCCTTCAAGGATACGGTCACCTACGCCGAATTCGACCCCCAGAGCGCCGAATACCAAGCCATTATCCGCGACATCGACTCCGTGGCGGGGCACCTGAAAATCCTGGCGGATAAAGGGGTGCCGGTGCTGTGGCGTCCCTTGCACGAGGCTTCGGGGAAGTGGTTCTGGTGGGGTTACCGAGGGCCGGGAGCCTGCAAGGCGCTGTGGAAATTGCTCTTCGACCGGCTGACCAAGACCCAAGGCTTGCGCAACCTGATTTGGGTTTGGACCACGGATGAAGCGGGCGACGCTTTGGATTGGTACCCCGGCGATGAATACGTCGATATCGTCGGACGCGATTACTACTACTATCCCCGCATCGCCAATCACGGTTCCCTGGTCGCCTCCTTTGAAAAGGTGAAGGAATTATTCGGCGGCCGCAAGCTGCTGGCTTTAAGCGAGAACGGTTCGGTTCCCCATCCCGACAGACTGGTCGCCGACGGCGCGGGGTGGTCCTATTTCATGCCCTGGTACGGTGATTACGCCATGGACGGCTGGGCTCACGACAATACCGCCGCGGATTGGCAGGCCGTCATGAATCATGACTATGTCGTGACCTTGGATGAGATGCCGGGTTGGGAGAATTTTACGCCCACCGCCTTGCCTGGCAGGAGCGAGAGGCCCGGCAGGAATGCCTTTTCCGCCTTTTACCGCCAGGGCGCGATTGAATTCCATGCGGATGAGGCTTCCATTGAAAGCATCGCCCTGTATGATTTGTCAGGGAAGCTACGGTTGCGCTGGAAACCGGGAGCCGAAGGCATGTCGGGCTATCGCCGTCTGCCCACGGGTCCTTTGCCGCCCGGCATCTATGGCCTTTCGGTGCAGCTACCCCGCGAAATAAAGGCGCCGTTGATTAGGATATTGGCGACAGGAAATTAGTTTCACTGGGCACTAATCCCTAAAGGCCATGTCTTATGAAGATTAAACCCGGAAAACCTTATCCGCTGGGAGCGACCTGGGACGGACACGGGGTCAATTTCTCCCTTTTCTCGGAACACGCCACCGGAGTCGATCTTTGCCTTTTCGACTCGCCGCAATCGCAGGAAGAATCCCGGCGCATCGCCATCCATGAAAGCATCGATCAGGTTTGGCACGTCTACGTCACCGGCTTGAGGCCGGGGCAGCTGTATGGGTTCCGGGTGCAGGGGCCTTACGAACCCGAACTGGGCCACCGCTTCAACCCCAATAAGGTGGTGCTGGATCCCTATGCCAAGGCCATAGGCCGGGTCATCGGCTGGTCCGACGCCATGTTCGGTTATCGCATCGGGGACGAGGCTGCCGATCTTTCTTTCGATGATCGCAATAACGCCTCGGAAGCGCCATTGGCGGCCGTGGTGGACGGGGCCTTCACCTGGGGCGACGATCGCCGGCCCAATATCCCCTGGCATAAAACCTTGATCTATGAAATGCATGTCAAGGGATTCACCAAGCTGAATCCGCGCCTTCCCGAACCCTTGCGCGGCACCTATGCCGGCCTCGCCATGGACGAGGCCATCGATCATTTGAAAAGCCTCGGGGTGACGGCGGTGGAATTGATGCCGGTGCATTACCATTCCAATGACCGCTATCTCACGGAGAAGGGTTTGTCGAATTACTGGGGTTACAATTCCCTCGCGTTTTTCGCTCCCGACCCCCGCTATTCGTCGAGCCAGAATCCCAATGACATGGTCCGTGAATTCAAAAGCATGGTCCGCGCCCTGCACATGGCGAATATCGAAGTCATCCTGGACGTCGTTTATAACCATACCGCCGAAGGCAGCCATCTCGGCCCCACCCTGTCCTTGCGGGGCATCGACAATACCGCTTATTACCGCGGCGTCATGGGCGACCCCCGTTATTACATGGACTATACCGGTTGCGGCAATACCTTGAATATGCAGCATCCCCGCGTGCTTCAATTGATCATGGACAGCCTGCGGTATTGGGTGTTGGAGATGCGGGTGGACGGCTTCCGTTTCGATTTGGCGACGGCCCTGGCCAGGGAATTGCATGAAGTCAATAAGTTGGGAGCGTTTTTCGACATCATCCATCAGGATCCCGTGCTCTCCCAGGTCAAGCTCATCGCCGAACCCTGGGACTTGGGCGAAGGCGGCTACCAAGTCGGTAACTTCCCCATCGGGTGGACGGAATGGAATGGCAAATACCGCGATTGCGTGCGCCGGTTCTGGAAAGGGGATGGGGGAACCGCGGCGGAATTCGCCACCCGCATCACCGGCAGCAGCGATCTCTACGAGGCAAGCGGCAGGCGGCCGTATGCCAGCGTGAATTTCGTGACCGCCCATGACGGTTTCACCTTGCACGATCTGGTCAGCTACAACGAGAAGCACAATGAGGCCAACCTGGAGGGCAATAACGACGGGGACAACCACAACAATTCCTGGAATTGCGGCGAGGAAGGACCGACCACGGTGCCCGAAATCATCGCCTTGCGCGAAAGGCAAAAACGCAATATCCTGGCGACCTTGCTGCTGTCCCAAGGCGTTCCCATGCTGGCGCATGGCGATGAAATGGGGCGTTCCCAGGACGGCAATAACAACGCGTATTGCCAGGACAATCCCTTATCCTATGTCCATTGGGAATTGGAGAAGCACCAGGAAAAGCAATTGGAATTCGTCAGGAAGCTGGCCGCCCTCTGGCGGGAAAACCCGGTTTTCCAACGCCGCCGGTTTTTCCAGGGCCGCGCCATCCGCGGAGAAGGCGTCAAGGATATTTTCTGGTACCATCCCTCCGGAAGGGAAATGACGGACGGCGACTGGTCCGCGCCGCATGTCCTTTGCCTGGGCTCCTATCTGGTGGGCTATGCCATGGAGGAATTGGACGAGGAAGGAAACCGCATCGTGGGCGACTCTTTCCTCATGCTATTCAATGCGGGGCACCTGCCAAACCCCTTCACCTTGCCCACGCCGCCCCAAGGCATGACCTGGATCAAGGAATTGGACACCTGGGAGGATGAAGTCTCCTCTTCCCGGATTCGCAACGGAACCAAGTACCAGCTCAAGCCGCGCTCCTTCGCTTTGATGCGCCTCGTGCGGAAAACCTGAAGGGCGGAATCATGTCGGCCTGGTCGGAATTCTGGCGGACGGTATGGGTGAATGCGACGGCCTATGGGCCCCGGTTCATCCAGGTGGTTCTGGTCATGGGCATCCATATCGGCGTCGCCTTCCTCATCCGTTATTTCAGTTTCCGCGTCATTCGGAAGGCCTTGAAATGGATGTCGCGGCGGGACGGTCGCGAACATGCCGACGGCTTCGGCAATACCGCCCGCACCGTCAGCCAGGCGCTGTTCTGGCTGGTGATCCTATTCGGGCTCACCGGCGCCATGGAATACATGGGCTTGCCCGTTCTCAGCCTGTGGTTCGAGCATATCAACCGGGTATTGCCCAATTGGATAGCCGCGTTTTTCATCGTCTTATTGGCCTGGATAGGCGGCAATTTCCTCCGCGACGCCGTGAATTCCTCGGCGCGATCGGCCGGCATGGCGAGGCCCGAATGGGCGGGCCGCTATGTGCGCCTGGCCGTGCTTTCGGTGGGCCTGGTCCTGGCGGTTTCCCAAGTGGGCCTCAACGTCGCCTTCCTGACCTATTTGATCCTCGTCCTTTTGGGTACGTCGCTATTGGGCGCTTCCCTGGCCTTCGGGCTGGGGGCGGCTCCTTTCGTGCGGAGCATCCTGGCCGGCCATTATATCCAAAAGCAATACCGCGTAGGCGATTGGATAGAGATAGGCAATAAGCGCGGGCGCATCCTGCGCATGATGCCCCACGCCGTCATCCTGGAAACCGAGACGGGAACCGTGACCATCCCCTCGCATAAATTCCAGGAAGAAGTCACCACCATGCCCAAGGTGGACTAGCCTTGAACCCGGTTTCCGAAGTCCTTATCGAGGATTACCTCCGCAATTACCCGGAGGAGGCGGGATCGCTTTTGGAAAAAGCTCCTCCCGAAATCGTCGGCCAGGTGCTGGAGCGGTTTCCGGCGGCATGCTCCGGCAAGGTGTTGCCGCAGGTGCATGCCCACGTCGCCGCGGCCATCCTGGACGAATTGCCGGCGAAGCGCGCCGGGGAAGCCCTGGAGTCCATGGCCTTCGATCATGCCATCGTATTGCTGCGTTTGGTGAACCCCAAAGCGCGGACCCGGATCATGGCCGCGGCCAATCCGTATTTCGCCGAAAAGGCGTGGACCCTGCTGGTCTATCCCGAGGATTGCGTCGGTGCCTTTATGGATCCGTTCGCCTTGACCTTGCGCGAAAGCCTCACCGCGGAAGAAGCCCTGGATTTGCTGCAGCTTTTCGCCGATAAGTTGCGCAATTATCTCTATGTCTTGGACGATGGCAAACGCTTGAAAGGCGTGATGAGCATACGCCAATTGCTGCCCCTCAAACCCAAGGCCTTGATCCGCGACGTGATGAAATACCCCGTCCTGTCCGTCTCGCCCTATGTCAAGTTGCGGGAATTGGCCGAACATCCGGGATGGAATTCCTTCCGGCTTCTCCCCGTGGCCGACGGCAATGGAATATTCCACGGGGTTTTGAAATACGAAACCATGACCCTGAAAAGCCGTGCGGCCGCGTCCGGTGAAAGCGCGGAACGCAGCACGGGCCGGGCCTTGGGCGAGCTGTATGGCGTGGGCATCCAGGCGGTATTCCAGTCCGCCATGGGATTGGCGCGCCCCGACGGGATGAAGCATGATGCCTCCTGAGACCACGCTTCTCCAGCAGCTGACGCACGCCTTCATTTCCCGGCACCCCGATAAGTCGGGAGCATTCTTCGGAAAGTTCTCCACGGCCGATTTGCATGCCTTCCTGCTCACCTTGCCCGAAGCGTCGGTGGCTCCCGCCGCCGCGGCCATGAACCCGGAGACCTTGGCGACCCTATTGGAAACCGGGGATCCAGGTTTGTCGATCAAACTCGGGAAAAACGCCGACCCCGTGGTATTGGCCATGGCCTTGGGTTCGCGCAAACCGGAAGAGCGGATCATCCTCATGAAGGAATTTTCCGCGCCCGTCCAGAAGGAAATCGAGGAATACCTGGTTTATCCGCAGGATACGGCGGGGGCCATGATGCACCGCAAGGTCGTGAGGGGATACCCGCAAGATACCGTCCTAGACGCGCTGAAAAAGGTCCGCGAGGCGAAGAATCCCTATATCACCGACATCTGCCTTTGCAATGCCGAGGGCGTTTTGACGGGCACCTTAAGCCTGCAGCAATTGGCCTTGGCCGACGACGCGGAAAGGTTGTCCGATCTCGTCGCCTCGCCCCCTCGGGCGGTCCAGGACGTGCAGAGCAGCGAGGACGCCTTCAGGCTGCGGGAAGAAATGAAACTGGCCAGCGTTCCCGTGGTCGACTACCAATTCAGATTGGTGGGCATCATCCGTTCCGACACCTTGGTCACCCAGGCGCAAAAGGATAGCGGCGAGGACTTGCAGGCCATGTTCGGCGCGGGCCGCGACGAGAAGGGGCTTTCCAAGGTCGCCTTTTCGGTGAGCAAACGCCTGCCTTGGTTGCAGATCAACCTGTTGACGGCCTTCCTGGCCTCGGCGGTCGTGGGATTATTCGAGGGAACCATCGCCAAGATCACGGCCTTGGCGGTATTGATGCCCGTCGTCGCGGGACAAAGCGGCAATTCGGGATCGCAGGCCCTGGCGGTGACCATGCGCGCCCTGGCCTTGCGGGAAATCCGGCCCGCGCAATGGTTTATTTTGGTGCGCAAGGAGGCCATGGCGGGACTGATCAACGGTGTGGCCGTGTCGCTTGTCACCGGCGTGGTGGTTTATTTCTGGAGCGGGTCGATGGGGTTGCCCATCGTCATTTCCCTGGCCATGATTTTATCCATGACCCTCGCCGGGATAGCCGGAGCCTTGATTCCCATCGGCCTCAAAATCGTCGGACAGGATCCGGCGCTCTCGTCCACCATCCTATTGACGACGGTTACGGACGTGGTGGGATTCCTGAGTTTTCTGGGATTGGCCGCGCTGATGGCCAATATTTTGCATTTAACGTCATGAAGCGCGCAAATATATTCCGTATCGATTAAATAAATATTCGTAATGCATCGGTAATACGCCATAAACCCAAAAAATGGCCCATTATTCGACTTTTTTCCCGTTAAGGGTTGACATACGATTTTCATTGCGTAAAATTGAAGACTCACCAGAAAAGAGTCTGCTATCGTTTTGAAGTTCGCCAACGCAACTGAAATCACTCCGCGTATCCCTCGAATAGAAGATGGTGGCGGTATCTGGCGGCTTATCGATAAGTGCAAACCCCTGGATCTCAATTCCTGTTACGCCTATTTGCTGCTCTGCCGCGATTTTTCGGGAACCTGCGCGGTTTTCCGGCCGGAAGACGAGGTTTTGGCCTTTGTTTCGGGATACGTGCCGCCCGGCAAGCCGGATACGCTTTTCATTTGGCAGGTGGCCGTCGCGGCGGAATTGCGCGGACTGGGGATGGCGAAAAAACTGATACTCGACATTCTTTCGCGGGATATTTGTAGCGGCGTGCGTTTCATCGAGACCACGGTTTCGCCATCCAACCAAGCGTCGTCGGCTTTATTCCGAAGCTTGTCCTCGCACTTGGCGGCGCCTTTGGAAAAACAAGGCGGCTTTGAAATCGATCATTTCCCGGATTCGGGCCATGAAGCGGAAATCCTGTTCCGAATCGGCCCATTCAACCCATACCCCGATACACGTAAGGAGGCGCCATGAGCATTTTCGAGCGCAAAGAATCCAATGTGCGATCCTATTCGCGAGCTTACCCGGTCATGTTCAACAAGGCCAAGGGCGATTTCATTTATGACGAGGATGGCCGCGCCTATATCGATTTCCTGGCGGGGGCCGGCAGCCTGAATTACGGGCACAATAACCCCGTGCTGAAAAAAAAGGCCCTGGAATACCTCAGCGGCGACGGATTGATCATGGGCCTGGACATGATGACCCATGCCAAAAGGGATTTTCTGGAGACCATGGAAGAATGCCTGCTGCGTCCCCGGAAAATGAATTACAAGGTGCAATTCACCGGTCCCACCGGCACCAATGCCGTCGAAGCCGCGTTGAAACTGGCGCGCAAGGTCAAGCAGCGGACCAATATCGTTTCCTTTACCAATGGCTTTCACGGGAATACCGGCGGCTCGCTCGCCGCGACGGCCAATACGTTTTTTCGCGGCGGCATGGGCACTCCGCTTCCCAATGTGTCCTTCATGCCATATGACGGCTTTCTGGGTGACGGGGAAGATACCCTGCCCTATATCCGCAAATACCTCAGCAACGGCCATAGCGGCGTCGATACCCCCGCGGCGGTGCTCTTGGAAACCGTGCAAGGCGAAGGCGGAGTCAATGTGGCCGGTAAAGCGTGGTTGCAGGGGCTTCAAGCCATTTGCCGCGAACTCGACATCCTCCTCATCATCGACGACATCCAGGTTGGATGCGGACGAACCGGGCGGTTTTTCAGTTTCGAGGAAATGGGCCTTTCCCCCGACATCGTCTTGCTCTCCAAATCCTTGAGCGGCCTGGGCCTCCCGCTCGCCGTCGCTTTGCTGAAACCCGAATTGGATGAATGGCTGCCCGGCGAGCATAATGGCACCTTCCGCGGCAATAGCCTGGCCTTCGTGACGGCGGCCACCGCCTTGCGGCATTACTGGAAAGACGGCGCATTTTCCGATGAAATCCAGGCCAAGGCCGAAGTCTTGATCGGCCTCTTGGACGGCATTTGCGAGCGCAATTCCGAATTGGGCATTACCCGGCGCGGACGGGGCTTGATCCAGGGATTGGATTTCGGCACCGGAGAATTATCGGCGCAATTGAAACGCGCCTGTTTCAAACGCGGATTGATCGTGGAAAATTGCGGGCATGACGACGAGGTCATCAAGTTCCTGCCTCCCCTGACCGTTTCTTTGGACAATCTCTCCCAAGGAGTGGCCATCGTGGAGGAATGCCTGGAGGAGATCACGGCTGAGCCGGTCGGCGCGGTGCCTTCCCCTTTCGGAGCCATGGAATGATTATCCGCGATTTGAACTCGGTGGCGGATTCGGGGCATTGCGTCCAGGCCGAGACCTGGGCCAGCCGTCGCCTGCTCTTGCGCGCCGACGGCATGGGATTTTCCCTGCACGATACCCTTATCCACGCGGGTACGGAAACGCCGATGTGGTATAAAAACCATCTCGAGGCGGTGTATTGCATCGAAGGCGAGGGCATGCTGCACGCCTTGGATGGCGGTGAAACCATCGCCATCCGTCCCGGCGTCCTCTATGCCTTGGATAAGCATGATCGGCATGTTTTACGCGCGCGGTCTCAGTTGCGGCTGATCTGCGTCTTCAATCCCCCCTTAAGCGGAAAAGAAACCCACGATGCCGACGGCAGTTATCCCCTCCTGGAGGACGCATGAGCACCGCCACCCCAGAAATGACCCGCAAGGAAATCCCGGATTGTTATCCCTCGCGGCAATTGACTGAACCCCATACCCAGGACAGGGTGGATCCGGTGGTTTATGGCCATGCCCAAGGCGGGCATGGCCTTTCCGAAGCGCAGTTGCTGGCTTTCGACCGGGATGGCTATTTGTTCTTCCCGGAATTATTCCCTCGCGACGAAATCCGGAGTTATGCCGGGGAATTGCAGCGGCTGGCGGCGAAAGGCGGCACGGGGCCTGAAACCATTCTGGAGCCCTCCAGCGGCGATGTTCGATCCATATTCCAGGTGCACCGCAACCACGCCGTCTTCCGGGATTTATCGCGGGACCGGCGTTTGACCCGCATCGCCTTCGGCTTGCTCGACAGCGATGTGTATATCCATCAAAGCCGGGTCAATCTGAAGCCGGGATTCGTCGGCAAGGAATTCTACTGGCATTCCGATTTCGAAACCTGGCATGTCGAAGACGGCATGCCTCGCATGCGGGCGGTGAGCTGTTCCATCAATCTCACCGATAACCACGCCACCAATGGACCGGTGATGGTCATTCCGGGCTCGCATCGGCAATTCGTCGCTTGCGTGGGCCAAACCCCGGAGAACCACTACCAAAAAAGCCTGCGCCGGCAGGAATACGGCGTTCCCGATCAAGCCATTTTGAGCCGCCTGGCGGCCGAAAGGGGCATTGAGGCGCCGGTCGGTCCTGCGGGATCGGTTTTATTTTTTGATTGCAATTTGTTACACGGATCAAACAGCAATATCACCCCGTTTCCCCGCAGCAATATCTTCTTCGTCTACAACTCCACTTTGAACCGTCTGACCGATCCATTCGGCAATATCCCCCCCCGTCCCGAATTCGTGGCGACGCGCGACGGCGTCGATCCCATTCTCAGGAATGGCTAACCCAGGTAAAAGATCATGCAGGAAATACTCGATAAGCATTACAAAAATTTCGCCGACGACTACGATCGCTTCCTCCTTTACTCGCCGGAATTCGTCAGGAAGCTGACGGAGAAAATGGTCGCCATGCTGGCATTGAATGCCGATGCCGACACCTTGGTCGATTTGGGCGGGGGCACGGGAATGTATTCCATCGACATCCTGCGCCAAGTGCCCTTGAAGAATGAAGTGCTATGCGTCGACGCCTACCAGGAAATGCTGGATCAAATTCCGGCGAATAGCCGTCTGCGGCCGGTTTGCCTGGACGCCATCGGTTTTTCCCTGGAACCGCGCGATTACAACAAGGTCTTGATCAAGGAAGCGATTCATCACGTGAAGGAACGCGAAAACCTTTTCCGCAATCTTTTCGCGAAATTGCCGGCGGGTGGGCGCCTTCTGCTGGTGCATGTACCCCCCGAGCTCGATTACCCCATCTTCCAAAGCGCCTTGGAGAAGGCGAAAACCTGGCATGCCGATCCGGATGAATTGGAATCGCAGTTGTCCCGGGCCGGTTTTCGCGTCGAAAGGGATAGCCTCGTCCATCGGCATCATTTGCGCAAAGACCATTACTTCGAGCAAATCCGATCGCGTTTCATGAGCGTGCTCCACCATTTTTCGGACGCGGAAATGGACGCCGGTTTGCTGGAAATGGAAGCCATGCATGGCGACCGGGAAATTCTCGCATTCAGGGACCATTTCGACTTCATCCTCGGCGTGAAGGACTGAGGGATGGCGGCGGCGAAGAGGCGGGGAATCGGATTTCCGGCGCTTGGTCTCGGCTTGGCGGCGCTCTCCTGCCTCATCCCGGGTTGCGGGAAAAAAGCGGGAGGCGATTCCGCTTCGACTTATCAAAAAATCCTCACGCAACAAAAAATCCGGGTAGGCTTCGCCAACGAAGCCCCTTATGCTTACCAAGATCCGGCGACGCAAAGGCTGACGGGTGAAGCGCCCGAAGTCGCTCGGGCCATCTTGAAGGAATGGCGGGAAGGAAAGGGCGAAATAGCCGTCGAAGGCGTGCTCACCGAGTTTTCCTCCCTGATTCCCGGCTTGAAAGCGGGCCGCTTCGACATGATAGCGGCCGGGATGTATATCCAACCCAATCGCTGCCGGGAAATCGCTTTTTCCAATCCCACCTATTCCGTGGGGGAGGCTTTCGCCGTCAAAAAAGGGAATGCGAAAAACCTCCATAGCTATACCGACGTCGCCGACCATGAAAACGCCACCTTGGGCGTGGTGGCGGGCGCGGTCGAAAGGCAATACGCCCGCGAATCGCATATTCCCGAGGGACGGGTCGTCGTCTTTCCCGACGCGCCGAGCGCCTTGGCGGGAGTCCGTGCGGATAGGGTCGACGCCTATGCCGCGACCAGCCTGACCATCCAGGATTTGCTGGCCAAGGATGAGAGCGGGGAATTGGAAAGGGCTTCGCCTTTCCAGGATCCCGTCATCGACGGCGTATCGATCAAGGGATACGGAGCTTTCGGTTTCCGCCAGGAGGATACCGCCTTGGTCGGGGCTTTCAACCGCGGGTTGTCCCGGTTCATCGGCAGTCCGGGGCATTTGGAGGTGATCCAACCTTTCGGCTTCACCGAGCAGGAATTGCCGGGCGATACCAAAGCCGCCGATCTTTGCCGCCAGGGCGGCGGCTGATTTCCGGACTGGGCCTTACGCCTTGAATTTCCTACCCGCCTTATTGGAAGGGCTTGGGGTGACCCTGGCCATTACCGCCGGAGCCGCCGCCCTGGCGACGCCGGTGGCCGTGCTTTCCGGGGCGGCGCGTTTGTCCCGGTTCCGCTATTTGAGGTGGTGCGCCGTGGCCTATGTGGAGGTCTTCCGGGGAACTTCGGCCTTGGTGCAGCTCTTCTGGTTTTATTTCGTCTTGCCGCATTTCGGGATCAAATTGAATGCCATGGCCGTGGGGATATGCGTGCTCGGATTGAATGCCGGCGCCTACGGTTCCGAGGTCATGCGCGGATCGCTTGCCTCCATCCCTAAGGAACAGAGGCAAGCCGCCGAGGTTTTGAATTTCTCCTCGCGGCAAATATTCTGGCGCATTCTTTTGCCGCAAGCGGTGCTGGTGGCCTTGCCCTCCTATGGAAATATCCTCATCGAATTATTGAAATCGACGGCCCTGGTTTCCTTGATCACCCTCGCCGACCTGACCTTCGTGGCCCAGACCCTGAGAGCCGGCACCCTGAAGACCACCGAGATTTTCTCGCTGACCTTATTGCTGTATTTCGCCGCGGCCCTGTTGATGACCCTGGGCGTGCGCTCCCTGGAAAAGAAACTGGGGTCTCCCTGGCGGCAGGGGAAAGCGGTATGAACAGGTTTTGGGATTGGGATTATGCCTGGCAGGTTTTGCCGACCTTGCTGTCCGCATTGCGCATGACATTCATCGCGACCCTCGCGGGCATGACCCTGGCCATGGGATTGGGGCTTGGGCTGGCCCTAATGAGGCGTTCCAGGCGGAAAACGGTTTCCGGACCGGCCGCCGTTTTCGTCGAATTCATACGCAGCACGCCCTTGCTGGTGCAGATCTTTTTCCTGTTCTATGTCCTGCCGCGCTTCGGTTTGTCGCTTCCTCCCTTGTTGACCGGCATCTTGGCATTGGGGATCCACTACAGCACCTATGCTTCCGAGGTTTACCGCGCCGGCATCGAGAGCGTGCCGCGGGGGCAATGGGAGGCGGCGCAAGTGCTGAACCTGGGGCCGGCCCAAACCTTCTGGCGCGTGATATTGCCCCAGGCCTTGCCCCCGGTCATTCCGGCCCTCGGTAATTATTGGGTGGCCATGTTCAAGGACACTCCGCTTTTATCCACGATTACGGTGCTGGAATTGCTGTATGCCGCCAAGGATTTGGCCTCCGAGTCCTTCCGTTACCTGGAGCCTTTGACCTTGGTGGGGTTGCTTTTCCTCACGCTCAGCGTCTTATCCGCCCAAATCGTCCGGCGCATGGAAAAAGCGTTTCAAATCCGGGGTGCCTTGTGAATACGTCGAATCCGCTCATGGTCAAGGTCTCGGGAATCACCAAGTCCTTCGGGGAGGTATCCGTATTGCGGGGCGTGGACTTGGATGTGCGGGCCGGCGAAAAAATCGTCATCATCGGGTCCAGCGGTTCGGGAAAATCGACCCTCTTGCGATTATTGATAGCCCTGGAGAAACCCGACGGGGGTCGGATCGAAATCGAGGGACGCAGTCTTTGGACGAGAATGGCTGGGAATAAGGAGGTTCCCGCCAATGCCGAGCATATCCGCAGGGCGAGACGGGATATCGGCATGGTTTTCCAGCATTTCAACCTTTTCCCCCACATGACGGTGTTGAGGAATATCACCGAGGCCCCAATCCATGTGCAAAAAATTCCCCGCGGCGAGGCCGAAGCCTATGCCGAGGAATTGTTGCGGCGCGTGGGCCTGTCGGAAAAGGCCTCGGCCTATCCCAACCAGCTTTCCGGCGGGCAAAAACAAAGGGTCGCCATCGCCAGGTCCTTGGCGATGAAACCCCGCCTCATGCTCTTCGACGAGGTGACCTCGGCCTTGGATCCCGAGACCGTGGGCGAGGTGCTCGGCGTCCTGGGCCAATTGGCTCAGGAAAAAGACAGGGCCATGATACTGGTCACCCACCACATGGTCTTTGCCCGGGAAATCGCGGATCGCATCGTATTCATGGATCAAGGGAAGGTCTTGGAACAAGGTCCACCGGCGGAAATCTTCCGCCATCCCAAGGAAGCCCGCACGCGGGAATTTTTGAATGCCGTATTGGAAGAGGTATAATTTGAACTCCCTTTCATGTTCGACACCTACCCGGCCCTACGGCCATTATTCAGCGCCCTAGCCATCGGCATCAATTTCGCCGCCTATCTCCCTTATTTGCTGGCTATCCGTCGCGGAGAAACCAAGCCCCATGTTTTTTCCTGGATCATCTGGGGAACGACCACCACCATCGTTTTTTTCGCGCAGGTGGAGGGCGATGGAGGAGTGGGAGCCTGGCCGGCCGGCATCAGCGGCCTCATCAATTATTACGTGGCTGTGGCGGCCTTCCGGACCAAAACGGAATTCACGGTTCATCGCTTGGACTGGCTTTTTTTCGGAGCGGCCCTCTCGTCCTTGCCCTTCTGGTATTTCACTTCCGATCCGCTCTGGGCGGTGGTGGTCTTGACCACGGTGGATATCCTGGGATTCGGACCTACCTTGCGTAAGGCTTACCACAAGCCTTTTGAAGAGAGCGCGCTTTTCTTCGCCCTATTCATGATCAGCAATGCCTTGGTATTGTTGGCCTTGGAGACGCGATCTCCTACGACCATGCTTTTCCCGGCCGCCATTTCCTTCGCGTGCCTGCTCATGGTCGGTTGGTTGCTGCTCCGCCGACGCATGGCGCCAGCGCACCCTTAGCGGTAATCTCGATATCCCTCCGCGGCCACCCGGGCATGGTCGTAGGAATCAGGGCGAAGGTGGCTTGTGGCGATTTTTTTCCTCAATCCACTTCGACATGTATTTGGTGCTGTTCAAGGTCTGATGGCGCAAAACGGATCCGAGGAAATGTTCCCCGCGGCGTTGCGTCAACTCCTCCTGGAGGCGAAGCAGGTCGGCGACGAAGCCGCTTTCGAAAAGGTGCTCGGCATTTCTCCGGTTGACGATGGCGACGCCGTTTTCCCTCGCCATCATCCAGGCGTCTTTGTCGGAGTAAAGCCGCGCCGCGGCTTCGGCGATGGAGTCGGGATCATGGGCGACGGCGCCGCTCCAGGGAAAATCGCTTTGCAATCCCTCCGCTCCGATAGGGGTGGTCACGCTGGGCGTACCGCATATCATGGCTTCCACCAATTTCCCTTTCACGCCCGCGCCGAACCGAATCGGCGCCAGGCAAACCCGCGCTTCCGACATCGCTTGGCGGGAATTATCCGCTCGACCATGCATGAAAAAGCCTGCTTCGGCGTGGTGCAGGGCAAAGGCTTTGGGCGAAGGATAGGCGCCATAGACATGCAATTTTACCCCTGGAAGCCGGCTGCTTAGCCTGGGCCAAATGGCTTGCTTCAAATAAAGCACGGCATCCCAATTAGGCTCATGCATGAAATTGCCGATGAATACGAAATCTTTTCTCGCTTCGAAGGCGGGCCAGGTGTTTTTCCATTCCGATCCGATGGCGGGGACCAAAAGAGGGTAGTAATACAATAGGCCACTATCGATTTTAAACGTATTGGCCAGTAATTCCCTTTCGTATTCGGAAACGATCAAGCTCATGTCGCAACGAAGCAGGCTGGCTATTTCCCGTTTGGCGGTGTCGGATTGCAGGTCGGATAGGAGAGGTTCGCGTCCGGCGATGAGCGCGGCATGCCTGGCTTTGCGGAGAAAGTGGAGGTCCACGGTATCGAGAACCCGCATGGCCTCGGGGCAAATTTCCGCGACCCGCCACCCGAACTGCTCTTCCACCATGAAGCGGTCGAATAAGACCAAGGTCGGCCGCAAGGCAAGCAGGAAGTCATCGAAACTCCCGTGATTCATGGCTATGGTTTTTTTCTCGACGCCCAGCGCCTCCAAGTCCAGGGCATACGCGCTGGGGGCGGCGGGGGTGGCATAGGTCACCTCCCACCCCTGCCTTTTGAATAAGCGCAAATGGCCGGCCATTCTTCCGCCCGCCGCCGAAGAAGCGGGCTCGGGCCATACCGATCCGATGATCAAGACTTTCATGCTAAATTTCCGGATCTTTGCGCCGGAGGCGAAAGGATACAAAGACGGGGTTCATGCTGGGCTTGAAAAAGAAAACCGATCCCGCTTGGGTGCGGGTGGCGGAATCCGATATCGAAGAGCTTTTGACCGATCACGCTTGGTGCGAGCAAAAAGCGGCGAATAACGCCATTTCCCTCATCACTCAAAATCCCGGTTACCCCGATTTGGTGAGCGACCTCCTCATCATCGCCCAGGAGGAAATGGCCCACTTCGCCCTGGTGCACGATATCATCAAGGCCAGGAATTATGCGCTCGGCCGCGACCGCAAGGATGAATATGTCGGCGAGCTTTTGAAATTCCTCAAGAAAGACGGAAACCGGAAGACCGCTTTCGTCGACCGGTTATTATTCGCCGCCCTTATCGAAGCCCGAAGTTGCGAGCGGTTCAAGGTCTTATCGGAAAATATCCGCGACAAGGAGCTCGCCGGATTTTATTTCCGGCTCACTTCGTCCGAGGCCAACCACTATAAGGTTTTCCTCGGCTATGCCCGGAAATACGGCGAGGGGCCGGCCGTCGAAAAGCGTTGGCTCGAATGGTTGGACTATGAAGGCGGCGTGATCCCCGCCTTTGGAAAACGCCCTGCCATTCACGGATGACCCGCCAGTTCGAGTTCGGGCTCGGGCACGGGTGTTTCGGAAGCGGGAGCCGGCGGGATGATGGCGAATTTTCCGCAACCCAATAGGATGATGGCGACCAGGCAATAGGCAACGACCAGGCCCGGATTTTGGAATGCTCCTACCGCTTCCCCGTGCATCAAGCCGAAAAAAGTGAGCAAGGCGCCCGCGCCGGCGAAACCGGCCGCTTTGTAAAAGTGGCGATCGATGACGAAGGTCGTCACGGCTCCCAAGATGACTCCCGAAAGGATGGAGCCGTCGCCCAATAACGACAGGCCGTGGTAAAAGATGCCGACTTGCTGCATGGAGGCCATCATGTCGCCGGTGACATGGTGGATATTGGAAATGGCTCCCAAGGAATTATCGATTTGCAATTTCCCCCAGGCCGCCAGCGAGGGGATGATGGCGACCACGATGGCCGGGGCATGACGATGCGGGCTTTCCTGGAAAGCCTGCGATCCGATGAGCATGCCGATATAGAGAAGAATGGGTGAAATGGCGACTACCGGAATCAATGCCGTCATCAAGGATATCACCCCGAACCAGGAGAGCACGATGACCATGAGGCCGGTGGCGGCGGAATAGCCGATGCGGCCTCCCATGGCTTTCCAACCCGGATGCCCGATATAAACGGCGTTGATATAGGGATTACCCATGAGGCAGCCTATCAGGCTGACCACGCCGTCGGCGGTGAGGACGCGGGTGGTCGGGTAATCGTCGCCGGCGGCCGAAGCGCTGACGACATTGTCCATGGCTTCTACCAAGTCGTATATCCCGAAAGGGATGGCCGTGACCAGGATGATTTTCAGGAAATCCCAGTGCAATCCCCCCAGGACCAGGCTGATGGCGGGATGCGGATATTCGAATCCGAAGGTTTCGAAGGATCCTTTGAGCGCGGCGCCGTTCATGCCGCCGAAGTTCAAACCGAATAAATTCGATCCCCACGCGATGAGGGTGCCTGCGGCGATGGCCACCAGACCCGCGGGGATGCCGCCGTATTTGACGCCGCCGAACCAACTGATCATGATGATGGAAAAGCATACCACGCCGACCACGGGAGTCATGAACATTTCCAAAGCGGGCTTCATGGAAATGAAGGTGATGGCGACGCCGGCGAGGGCGCCCAGCAAGGCGGCCTTAGGCGTGATTTTGCGGATGATGGGGGCCAGGAACCCCCCGCCCATGAGGACGAAACTCTGGATGAAGACCCATACCAGGCCGGCTTGCCAGCCTTTCATCGGATCGCCCGTGGCCAGTTTGATCGGTAGCATGATGACCAAGGTGACGATGAACATGTGAGGCACGCTGATGCCCGAGGGCAAGGCGCAAACGTCGCTGCGGCCGGTTTTCTTCGCCAGCCGGTAAGCCAGCCAGGTATAATACAGGGTGCTCATGCACATCATCATTCCCGCCGCGGGGAGAATACGGCCGAATACCAAGGTGGCCGGCATTTGCAGAACATAGAGCAGCAATCCGGTGAGGGTTAAAAGGTTGACGAGGATATTGGTGCCGAATCCGAACAGGGCATTCCAATCGCCCGGCACCCATAGTTTCGGTTTGAATAAGCTGGAGGGAGAGGATGAGATGATCATGGCTTTGCTCCGGGGACAGGTGTGGGTTGAATCGCGGCCAGTTCTGGCTATTTCTGGATTTGGCGCAAGGCCGCCAATAGCTTTTGGGAATCCGTCACCCAACCGAATATTCCGCCTTGCGCCTTGATCATGCGCAATCCGGCTTCATGGAATTCGGGGAAATAAGAGGCGCAGGCATCGCCTGGAACGATGCAACGGTAGCCGCGATCATTGGCTTCGCGCACCGTGGTATGGACGCAGACCTCGGTGGTGACCCCGCAAACGATCAGGTTTTCGATTCCGTTTTTTTCGAGAATGGATCCGAAGGCGGTGGCGTAAAACGCGCCTTTGCCGGGCTTGTCGATGACGATTTCCCCGGGCCGGGGTTTTAAACCGTCGATGATGTCCTGCCCTTTTTCGCCGCGGATGAGAATACGTCCCATGGGTCCGGGAGCGCCGATGCGAAGACTGGGCTTGCCGCGTTCGACCTTGGCTTTGTGGGCGTCGCTCAGATCGGGGAGGTGGCCCTCGCGGGTGTGGATGACGAGCATGCCCAAGGCCCGGGCTGCTTGCAGCAAGTCATCGATCGGTTTTACGGCGCGTTGCAGGAGCGACACGTCATTGCCGAGGGTTTCCCCGAATCCGCCCGGTTCTAGAAAATCCCGCTGCATGTCGATGATGACGAGGGCGGTGCGGGTTGCATCGATTTCGATGGCTTCGGGTTCGGCGGGAACGGTTACCACGCTCATGGAACACCTCCTGGGTCGGCCCTAAGGCCCAGGCGTTAGCGGCGCCTAACCCGTGTCTGGACAAAGCCTACTTGGGGCAGCGGGTAGGAGGCATCCTCCTTTAGGGGGATTTTAAAAGCGAAAAATGCCGTTAGGCATTAAAAAAGCCCCATGAAATCCCGGGGCCGACCATGCTCCATGTCGCGAAGCGGCTATACCTGCCACTTCGCCTACCCTAATAAACATACTGGTGAAAGGATTGGGCTCCCACCTTCACGATATAAAGTCCTCTTGGTAAAAAGGCCGGGATGGCGAAGATGTGGCCGCCTAAGTCCACCAGTGGAAGGTGTTTGCCTCGGATGTCGAATAGGCTGACCTGGCCCGACAATCCCGTCGGGATCCGTATTTCCCGACCCATTCGTTTCGGGACGCGCGACGATGGGGAGGACGGGCGTAGGTGAATACCCACGTTGTCCGAATTCATGTCATAGGCGAGTATCCATTGGGCTATGATCTGGGTGGCTGTCGTATCCTCTTCATAGGACGACCAGGGCGGCATGGCATCTTCCGAGGCCTTATAGCCTATTTTCAGGGGGGGAGAGGCTGGTTTGTCGGAAGACGTGTCCGCATTCCACGCCGCCAAGTCCATCGCATAGGTGGCCCGCATTTTTTGGCGAAACAGAATAATCGATTTATCCGGATCTCCGGGGATGAGCAGCGCACTCCCTTCAACGCCGAAGTCGATGGCAATCGCGTATTGGGTAAAGCTCATATGCGGTTGATTGGTATAAAAATCGTAATTCGCTTGGTATCCCGTGGTAGCCTGATTGGGTATGCCTCGATCGCCGTGACAGCCCGAACAATTGGCGGCGATATATCCCCGGGCCCGAATATTCAAATCAACGGAGGAATCGGTGATAGCATACCACCTGGGCATGGCCGCGATTTCAGCCGGGGTGGGTATTTGTTCGCCTTTATTGGCCCAGGCCAATAACCCCTTGGTGAAGAATTCGGTGATTTGATTGATGCCGGGATTAGCCTTGCTGGGCCGATTGATTTGCGGGGTAAAAAAACCAAGCACGGAACGGCCATGGATGGGATTGCCCGTTTTGATGTCCGTAGTGCTGATATGGCATTTCCAGCAATCAAATCGATTCGGAAAATGCCATTTCTTTACGCTTGACGGCTGATCTTTCCCCTTGGGGTAATAGGTCAAACCGACCTTGGTCACCGAATCCGGGGTATCATCACCACTGACTAAACGCGCCTCCGAACCATCGGGATTCCATCGATAGGAAAACCCGTACCAGTCCCAAATATCGTCGCGCGAATGTTTGACCAGCACCCGGGTTTCCCACCAAATCGAGGTCGTCGAGTCGCCTGGAACCAAATCGTGTTTGAATAGCTTGACGAAGGTGGCGCCATTGGGATAGTCCCAGAAATCTTTATTTTCGTCAAAGATAATCCGGGTGTCCGCGGGCAAAATCAACCAACGGCTTTTCTGCGCGCCATCGCTCCATAAAGGGCTATTGACCTCGAAACCATGCGCTTCGGGAGTAACCGTTTTTGCCGCCCAATCCGTATAGAAACCGGTTTGGGAGAAGAATTCCGGGATTTCCGTGGGGTCGGTCGGGTCAAAAAAATTCCAGGCCGCATGGGAGATGGCTGGGAAAGCCGTCCCAATCACGAGCAATGCCGTCATGACCCTATCCACCATCCGCCTACTCACTCTAGGATATGATAATGAATACCGTCCCAAATAGCCCAGCACAAAGAAGGCCCCGCGAAATCACGGGGCCTTGGGCGCTTTTACAGATTAGCGGCGCTAAACGCCGCTTCGATCAATAAAGGTATTGCCTAAAGGACTGGGCTCCCACCCTCACGATATAAAGGCCGCGCTGCAGCGAAGGAGGTAGGGCATAAAGGCTGCCGCCGAGGGCCTGCAACCGGTATTCTCGCCCATTAATACCGAATAAGCTGACCTTGCCGGCCATCTCACCGGGCACTCGTAAATGACGGCCATCGAGGGTCGGAGCACGCAAGGATTTGGCATGCAAGGAGGAACGAATACCGACGATGTCGGACGTGGTATCGAAGGCGAGTATCCACTGGGCCAAGACCTTGGTGGCGGCCGTATCCTCTTCATAGGTGGCCAAGGGAGGCATGGGGGGCCCGCCTTCGTCTTGGAATATAAGCGGAGCCTTGGGGGGCTTTTCGGGCGAGGTATCCATATTCCAGGCCGCTAAATCCGCCTGATAAGTAAGCCGATGTTTTTGGCGGTAAAGGATAATGGACTTAGCGGTATCACCAGGGACGAGCAGGGCTTCTCCCTCGATACCGTAACTGATTTGCATATCATATCCAGAAAGACTCATATGCGGCTTATTTGTATGAAAGTCGTAATTAGCCGGCCTTCCTGTAGTCGCCTGATTGATTATACCGCGATCCCCATGACAACCCGAACAATTGGCGGCGAGGTAGCTGCGCGCGCGCATATTCAAGTCCGCGGTATTGTCCGTGATGGAATACCATTTGGGCATGGCCGCGATTTCAGCCGGGGTGGGTGTTTGACCCGCTTTATTGGCCCATTGCAGGATGCCTGCGCCAAAAAATTCGGTGATTTGGTTGATACTGGGGTTAGCCTTGCTCGGCCGATTGATTTGCGGGGTGAAAAACCCCAATACCGAGCGGCCGTGGATGCCAACGGGAGGATCTTGATCCCAATCCTGGTTTTCATAGGGAACGTGGCATCTTTGGCATTCGAAACTATTGGGAAAGTGCCACTTCTTAATGCTGGAGGGATTCGTCTTGCCTTTAGGCCAGAAGGTGAGGCCGACATTGACGACCGAATCCGGGGTACCATCACCACTGACTAAATGCGCCTCTGAACCATCGGTATTCCAGCGGTAAGAAAAGCCGAACCAGTCATTGCCCGGATCTGCTCCTGATTTTTTGATCAGCACCCGGGTTTCCCACCAAATGGAAGTCGTCGAGTCGCCAGGGACCAAATCGTGTTTGAATAGCTTGACGAAGGTGGCACCATCGGGATAGTCCCAGAAATCGTTATTCTCGTCAAAGGTCACCTTGGTACCCGTCGGCAAAATGATCCACCGGGATTTATGGGCACCATCGCTCCACAAGGCGCTATTGACCTCGTAGTAATGGGCTTCGGGGGTGACGGTTTTGGCGGCCCAATTCGTGTAGAAGCCGGTTTGGGAAAAGAGCTTTGGAACGGCGGCGGTATCCGTCGGGTCGAAAAATTGCCATGCCGCATGGGACAAGGCCGGAAAAGCCATGCCTACGGCGAATACTCCTGAAATCAACCGGGTCACCATACTCATATTCCTCCAGACCTTTTCTCGATGCAGGGCACGTTTTCAAGAAGTACCCATTCCGCTGAATTCCGACGAGGCTTCCTTTCTGCATTTTTGGCAGTATGCGCCGCCGCGACACTCCTCGCGGTCCGCAACCTCGTTGAACTGGGCAAAATTAGCAAGGTCTTATCCATAGTTTAAGCTATTCGAGCGCCTTTTGCGCAGTCAAAATAGGATAAGGTGTTTAAGCGAAGGGAAAGGACGACTTAAGGGAAAAATGCGCGTTGAATGGCCCAGTAAAGGCCGACGAGGGCGATGGCCGAGGAGATGGGCACGACCACGGCTTTGAAATACCACGGTTTTTTCCAGAAGCGAAAGGTCAGGGCGGCGGCGGCCGTGACGATGGTGATTTGTCCCAATTCGACGCCGAGATTGAAACCGATCAAGGTGGTCCAGAATTCACCTTGAGGGACGCCTAATTGGCGCAGGACTCCGGCGAAGCCCAGGCCATGCACCAAACCGAAGGCGAATACGATGAGCCAACGCGAGGGCTTGAGCCTGCGGAAAAAGATGTTTTCAATGGCGATGATGGCGATGGAAAGCGCTATCAGGGGTTCGACGATTCTAGCCGGAAAGGTAATGACCCCCAGGAGTGAAAGGCCCAGGGTCAAGGAATGGGCGATGGTGAATGCCGTGATTTGCCAAAGCAAGGGGCGAAGGAAGGTCGAGAAGAAAAAGAGACCCAGGACGAAAAGGATATGGTCCAGACCGTGAGGCAGAATATGGGTAAACCCCAGGTAAACGAAGCGGAAAAACCCGGCGTCGACATTGGCGGATGCGGATTGCGCCGTTCCGCCCGAATCGGGAGCGACGCGGGCGGCCAGACTGTCGCGGTTGAGCGGAAGGGTCAGGATATTGTCGGTCGTTAGCCAGGCCTTTTTCACCAATTGGTCATGCCAGAGTACGGTGATTTCGCTTAAGGGCTGAATTCCGAATTCGAGAAATAACTGTACTCCCAGTGACAGTTTTTCACCGGAAGCCGGAACTCGGGTGGCGAAGGAGAGGACATAGGTCGGGGCGAAAAGATCGGCGCTGTCCAGGAGCTCGGGGTCGCTTTTACCGGCTGAATCCCATCCCACCGGCCGGAGAGTGGCCAATCCACGGCCATCGACGGAAAGGCGCAAGCGGCCCTGCACGTAATAGGCCGCCTTCTTCATGATGCGGGCGAACTCTTCGGGTTTATCTCCGCTGAGATTCATCCCTTCCTGAATGGCATTGATGACATCGTCGCGGTTCATGTCGATATGGAACCACAGCGAGTCTGGATCTTCGAGTTTCAGGGTGATTTTCGACACGCCATTGGGATGGGCATGCGCGGGAGAGCCGTAAGCTATAAGCCATAGCAGCCAAAGCAGGCCAAAGAACTTGATCTTGGGGAAGCGGGGGTTCATCCGAATAAGGATAGGTTCATGGGAAAAAACCGGTGGGGTAGGTGAAAAAGATAAAAGCGGGGAGAAGCGAATTCACCGTACCCACGGTAAAACAAACCGCAAACCGCCTCTCCGGAGGATAATCCCGGTGAGGCGGTTTCCAATTCTCGGTTAGCGAATGACGATACGTTGTTGGGATATGGCTTTGCTGGCGCGGGCTTCCATGTAATAGACGCCGGGCAACACGCTTTTGTCCAACCGGGCTTCATCAGCCGAGCCGGAAACATTTTTCGCCCAGACGACGGCGCCTTGGATATCGCGCAAGGTGAGATGGAAGTCGCCCTGGTGGACGAAGTCGAGCTGAAAACGTTGGCCGTCCTTGGTGAGGGCGAAGTTGGATTTCATCGGACCGGACATATGCTGGATGCCGACAGCCGTACAACCGACATTCACGCGAGCGGTGGAGTCGTAATTGCTGGCGGTGGGGTCGGTGCAGCCGTTTTTGAAATCGCCCGCCAAATAGCGCATGGCTTCCCAATACATTTTGGGAACAATGCTGTCAGCCTGCGCCATCAATTGGTTTTGACCATGTCCGATGGCGTCATAGACCAAGCGGCCCTTTTCGTATTCACGGCCCCAGATATAGGTGTAGTCACCCAAACCATCGGCGGGCTGACGCAGCACGTTATTCTCACCGTTTTTAGCGGTATACAGAACGGTGACGCCGGCTAAGGGGCGAACGGTATTTTGGAAGCCATACCATTCATCCTTGAGGCGGATGGTGGCAGGTAAATCCTGAATCATGAATTTCATTTCCGGGTGTTTGGCGCCGTCCGGATCCTTGACCGCGTCGGCATTTCCCTGGTTGCCGTGCTCGGTGAATTTGGTTCCCATGGCCGACTTCAAATCGGCCCAGGTATCACCGTGATCACCGGCGCCATGGATGAGCAGCCATCCGCCGCCACCTTTGACATAGTTGATGATGGCGGTGCGGGCGGTGGTGCTGGGCACCGATCCCGAACCATTGACATTGTTGTTCCAGACGATGACTTGGAACTGTTTCAAGAAATCCAAGGTGATACTGCCATCATCCTCGAGCTGGGTCAAAGCGAACCTTTTCGCAGTTGCCATCCTGCCCATCACGGTTTTGACGTCGGCGATGCCGTCGGTATGCACCCATCCGCCGACCTTGTTATAGAGCAAGACCTTCTTGACCCTGCTGGTCGATTCCGCCGGCTTGGTCGCAGTCTGGGCTATGGCTGAGCCCACCGCCATGGCGGTAAGCAAGGCGCTGGTGGCAAAAATTCTAGGCATTTGCTGGTATCTCATTTGGTTTATCCTCCCCCTTTTGTCCTAATCTACTGTCAAATCCCAAAGTTCAAACGAAACATGTAATACCAATCGTTCCAGGTTTGAGTAACCGGTTGGTAACTGGGTTTCAAATTGAAGTTAATGGGACGGAAATGGTCGCTGGCAACCTGAAAATAGAGGCTCAAGCCGGAGACAACCTTCTTATTGAGCCAAAATGACCACTTGACCTTATCCCTCAATTTTCTTTGGGTGCCTAGGCTATCCACATAAGCGAAGCGTGTCGGGGTACCGGCACCCCCAATTCCACCTGGAACGGGTAAAGTCCGCTCATAAACCTCTTCCAAGGAGTTGGGAAAATCGGAGTTGTAGTATTCCACCTCAAAAGACGCCATATCCACCAACTTGAAAGTCGGCAAATTCACGCCGAACATCAAGGGCATTCTTTTGCTGATATCATCGTAAAAAATCGGATAGTCTTTGATTCCCAGGATGGCCATTTCGGCATAGAATTTGAGGTCCTCGGGATTTAAAAGGTCGGATTGCAGAATGGATTGCAGGTTAAAGCTGGCCCGGGCAACGGCCTTGATTCCCTGAAAGGAGTAAAACCCCAGGCCAGGGGTTTGCACCGTATCGAAAAGCTCGGTATTTGTCAGGAGGGAGTCTCCGGTAGGGGTCGGTTTGTAGGCGCTTCTTTCATCTTCCGGAGTCGTGATGCTGGGCTTGGCGGGGATGAGGTGATTGAAGGCCATGCCGACGCCTAATTGGAAAATATCACCGGGCTTATAGGTGACCATCAAGGATGGGGTCAAGTCATAAGTCGGCTCCCAGTCGCGTTCCATGAAGATGGCTCCTTCCGCCCGGAGATCCCCATCTAAAAGGTTGAAAGAGGTCTTCAGGCCCTGCATGAAGTAGCCGGCATTGTTCAGGATATACCAGCCGCCGGTTTGCAAATAACCGGGATAGGTACCCGAGCGATAGAGGTATTCGCCCAGATTTTTGGAGTCCGGATTGTATTTCTCAAAGAAAAGGCCAAATTTCGCCTCCATGAAAGGCATGTCGAGGTCGCCGTATTTGTAGAGACCGGAAGCCTCTTCCAGGACGGCATTGAATTTGGTTAAGCGGGTATGGGGACCAGCCGCGTCGATCGGCAAGGAGTAGAAAAAGAGTCCACCGACGGCACCCGTCAGGGTCAATCGGTCATTGACCGTCGTCACCTGGGTCAGGGCCACCTTGGATCGGGTCACCACCTGCTTCTCGACTTTAACATCATTGTCGAGCTCACCTTGCCAGACTTGGCCCGCGTCTATCCAAGCCCCGATGCGCGTGGCATCATGTTTAATGTCCACATCCGACGCAAAAGCGGATAGGGCGAATGATCCAGTGAGGAAAGCGATGCGACTGGAGATTTTTTGCATTGAATCTGATTCCTCAAATGTTGTTTTTGGAAAAACCCAAGCCATGAGTTGAAAGCAACCATGCCCAAGCGCTGATAGGTCCTCCAATATAGCGGGAACCTCAAGAAATAGTACTCAATTTCTCGAATTCTTAAGATATCGCTGACGTCTGCATTTCCCCACAAATGGCTAAAAAGCTCATTTTTAGGGCTACGGGGATAAATTTCGGGAATGAGATATCCTATCGTGGTCAGGCGGGAAAAAGGCCGCCCCTTTTCACTTCCTACGCTAAACCGGTCTATCTATTAAGGTCCCCGGAGGAGTTCAACCGCATGCACCTAACTTCCATTTCCATCGGTAGCCTGATTTTTGGGATGCTTTTATCAGCCGGCCCGAGCCATGCCGAAGACTCCACCTGGGTCTCCATGATTACCGAGGGTGATTTCGACGGCAAACTCTTTAAAAACTGGACGGTCCGTTTTGCCGGTAAGGCCGTGAACGACAATATCGACACCACTTTCCGCGTATCGCCGGAAGGCTATTTATGGGCTTATAACCACGGTACTTTCAGCCGCACCGGTTTTGGCCACTTGTATTACACGAAAAAGAAGTACTCGTATTACCTGGTGCGCGCCGAATACCGGTTCACCGCCGAGGTCTCGGTCAGCGGCGCCGCGGAGTGGACCACCCAGAATAATGGCGTCATGTTGCATACGCCGGAACCCAAGGATGCAGCGGGCGATTTTCCAGCCTCCATTGAAATGCAATTGCTGGGTCCGAAGAATAAGAACGAAGATCGCATCCCCACCGCCGATTGGCCGGTAGGACGCACCGGGAATATGTGCCTGGCCGGGGATAAGTTCACCATTGCGTATAACGGCAACAGCAATTACACCAATCATTGCACCACGGCGAGTTATCCCAATGCCTGGAAAGGGACTCAGACCCCCTGGGAAACCGGTTGGGCCGAGACCACGGCCCGGGTATTGGCGGATTCCTTGATCCAATTCAGCATCCATGGCCAGAAAATCATGGAACTTTCCCAGATTCGGTGGACGAGCGATAAATCCCCCGTGAAGGACGGCTACATCGCCATCCAGGCCGAAGGTGCGCCCACTCAATTCCGCAAGTTGGAAGTGCTCGATTTGGTGGGCTGTATGGACAAGACTTCGCCGAGTTATCGCACCTATTTCGTGAAAAACGATGCCGCTCTCTGCGAAACCGTCAGCGGCATCCCGTCCATTCGTTCCCGGTCGGGAACGCGTCGGTGGCAAAACGGTCGCCGCATCGGCGTCCATAACAGGGCGGGATTTCCCGTCGGGATATACACCTTGGACGGACGGGTCGCGGAATAAGGGCGGGACCCCTGGCGTCGCCTATCTCAAAAAAACCAACCAAGCGAGAAAAACCGCGGAAAGGGTCATGATCAAATTCGCATGCACTCCCGTGTGAATGTTTTTCTGAGCCCAAAAACCGGCCCAGAGGGATTCCACGGCATTCGCGGCTACGGCAATGCTTAATAGCACCCCCGCTTGCCATGGAATGGCGAGACCGCAAATCCAGGCAATCCCCGCCAGGATCAAGGCCGCGGCCACCCCGGCCAGGCTACCGGCGAGGGACCAGCCGCCGACGGTTCCCGGAGGAACCCGCCTTAAGGCCGTGGGCGAGTAGGTAGGGCCGCCGACCGCTTTGCCGATTTCACTCGAAACCGTATCCATGCCCTTGGCTATCCACGCCGCGGCGGGGATGAGGCAGGCTTGGGCGATTTCGGTTTCGGTACCGCCCAAGTGACGGGTGATGAGGGCCAGCGGAGCGGTCCAAACCGCCAGCCCCATGGCGCCGAAGACTTCGGCCATGCCCCTTTGACCCTGGCGATTCTCGGCGATGCCGCGCCTTTCCTTGCTGGGCATGCCATAGGCCGTGGCGGCGATGCCGAGGAGGAAAAAACCGCAGAGCAGGAAGAAAAGGGCCGGGTGGGCGCTGAATAAAACCAGGCTGCCGAGCCAACCCAAAAAGGCGCCGCCCACGGTCAGCCTGCGGCGGGCATAACCTATCACCGCGAAAGCCAGCGGCAAGACCGCGGACAGGACGGCGTGGGCGGGGGGCATTCGGCTTAATTCCGATGAGGCGTAATGGAATCCGGCCACCAGGCAAACCGTGAAGGGAATGAGCCAATTGTCATCGACGCCAACCCAAATGGTTTCGGCGATGAGGGCCATGGCAATGGCCGGCGCGCACCAGGCCCAGGGCAAGCCCATCTTCGCCCAGAAGAACCAGGTTAACAAGGGCGTTACCGTAACCAAGGTGAGAATCAGCGGTAAAACCCGTTTGCGCTCATTCCACGGCAAGGAGGGGCCGCGGGAGAGCCGGCGGTGCCAATAGGATAGCCAGGGATCGCCAAGGGCCAAAGTGGCCCAAGCGAGCAGGGGCCAGGCATACCAGGGGTGGCCCGCCTCCAAAGCGGGAGAGGGGACGGCGAATCCGATGAAGCCAGCCAAGACGGCGGCGGGATAATGGACGGTTTCCAAATGCCCCGACCCTGGCCTATCAGCCGGCAGGACCCAGGGCAACCAGGCCGGCAAAACCAGATTGGCCAAGGCGAAAAAGGCCAGGAATAAGAGCCAGGCCACGGGAGGGCTCCAGGGCAAGGCCAAAGCCCAAAGCAGGGCGCCGGCATGCACCAGATACCGCCAACCGAAATGACCGTGAGCCATGGTTAAGCGCCCAATCCTGGATTCGCGGGCCAAAACCTTTTATAGTATGTATGGTAAGTAAGGAAATAAAAGAGACTAAACGTCGCCCTGGGGGAAAAGATGAAAGAAGATTTAGCCTGCCCGGTCACCACGTCGTTATCGGTTATCGGCGGTAAATGGAAGGTCATCATTTTGTGGCAATTGCAGGGCAAGGTGAGACGCTTTGGAGAATTGCAAAAATCTATTCAAGGAATCAGCCAAAAAATGCTGACCCAGGAATTGAGGGATTTGGAAGAACATGGTTTGGTGCAGCGGCGGGTTTATCCGGTCGTTCCGCCCAAGGTGGAGTATCGATTGACGGAGTTCGGGAAAACGTTGCGGCCGCTGATGGAGCAACTGAGCGTCTGGGGTTCGGCTTATCGCAAGCATATCGCCGAGTTGAAATCGTCGGCGGAGCCTTTCGAGGCCACCACCGGCGAAAAGGAACTCGAAACGGTTTCGGCGTGAAATCCCGGCGAAGCGGCGCGGGCCAGGCGCTATTCCAGCGCCACCACCCTTAGCTGTATCTTGCGGCGTCCGCGAAAGTGATTCCACTCGGGATAAAAGGCGATGCGCTTGAGGCTGGGTTTGTCCTGGAGGGCGGCCGCGAGATGGCCCATATTGAAGGCGATGGCGTCATAGGTCGGACTTATGCCGACGCCGTCTTTTTTCGCCACCATGAACTTCAGGTGCTTTTCCCCGACGACGCGCGGGACGTCTACCAATTCGAGGTCTTCGGCGCAGAAAATGGGGCTTTCGTTCTGCGGGCCGAAAGGCTCGAAGCGGCGCAACCAGAGCATGCTTTCCTCGTCGAGATCGCTCAAGTCCAGCCAGGCCGCCGTTTGGACGGGGCTGGGGCCGGTCGCCTCGCCCAAATGCTTTTCGGCGAGTTTTTCCATGGCGCTCCGGAAAGCGGGATAGCATCCGGCCTTGAGGGTAAACCCGCAGGCGTAATAATGCCCACCCCATTTTTCGAATAACTCGGGCACGCAACCTAGGGCCTTATGCAAATGGAAACCGGGTAGGGTGCGCGCGCTTCCCTTGGCCTTACCATCGGCGTCATAAGCCAGGACGAAGGCCGGACGGCCATAGCGTTCGACCAGGCGGGCGGCGACTATGCCAATGACCCCTTCGTGCCAGGCGGCGTCGCCGACCACCAGGCAGGCGGCATTGCGCAAATCCGGGTCGCCATCGATGAGCCGGTAAGCGGCTTCGGTGACGGCTTGATCGGTTTGGCGCCGCTTGAGATTGACTTCGAGAATGGTCGCCAAATGCTTGTCGGCTTCCACCGCATCCCGGCTGAGCAATAAACGCAAGCTGATTTCCGGGCTGCCCATGCGTCCCATGGCGTTGAGCAAAGGCGTGACGCGGAAAAGGATGTCCGAGGTGGTGAGCGCGTCCCCCGAAACGCCGGTTTTCTGGATCAAAGCGCGAATGCCGGGCGACTTGGTGACGGCCATGCGTCGCAGGCCCCTGCGTATCAGCGGCCGGTTGGCGCCGGCAACCGGCACATTGTCGGCCAAGCTGCCGAGGGCGACGAGATCGAGATAATCGTCGGGATCGCAACCCGGAAGGCATTCGCACAACGCGCATAAAAGCGCGTGGGCCACGCCGACCCCCGACAGGCCTTTATTGGGATGCGGGCAACCGGGTTGGTTGGGATTGATGATGGCCAGGGCGGGAGGAAGGGATACTCCCGCTTGATGGTGATCGGTGACGATGACTTCCATGCCCAAGGTGGAGGCATAAGCGATTTCATCGCAAGCCACGATGCCGGTATCCACCGAAATCACCAAGGCCGCGTCCTGGGCCTTGATCTTATCGAGGCTACCGGGGGTAATGCCATAACCTTCTTCGAAGCGGTTAGGGATGAACCAGCCGCAATCGAAGCCCAAATCCAGCAGGCCTTGGTAGAGTAGGGCCGTACCGGTGACGCCATCGACGTCATAATCGCCGTGCACCACCACCTTTTGGTTTTCGTCGCGGGCTTGTCGCAAACGCGCCACGGCTTGATCCAATCCGAGCAAAGCCGGAATGGCTTCCGGCCTCTCCGCTTCGGAGGGTTGGGCCAGGAAAAAAGCGCGGGCGCTTTCCTTGTCGGCGATGCCGCGTTGCAACAGCAAATCGGCCACGAATAGCGGCGCCTTGATGGCTTCGGCTAACTCGCGCCGGAGCTCCTCCTTCGGCAACGGGGGGGCGGCTATGCCCGGCAAGGCGGGCGGTTGGGAGGGAAAAGCGGCTATCACGGCAGTTTCCCCGCTTCCAGGGCCTTGGTTTCGTATTCCAGGAAGAGCCCGAAGACGGCGTTTTGTGGCTTGGTGTAATTTCTCACGGCATGAAGCGTTTCTTCGCAATAGAGCGCGAAAGGTTGCAGGTGAGGCAGTTTTTTAAAAGGAGCCAGCGCCGCCAATAAGGTCGGATCCGCCGCGGCATCGGCCTCCGTCACCCTTCTCTTCTGTTCCAGTCTTATGAGGCGCAAGGTGATTTCCAGGGTTTGCGCCGCGCTTTCCATGTCCGCGAAGGACGATGAATTCTCGAGATAATCGGCCAAGGCGCCGGTGTCGAGTTCCAGCGCGGCCGTGAGGAATTGGGCGGCGGCTTCCAAGCGGGCTTCGCCGTTCTCATGCAAGGCGAGATAGGTGCCAGGGGCGCCTTCCGCCAAAGGGATTAAGGCCTCGCGCGGCCCGGCGGGCAACCTTGGCGTCCAACGCTTGAGCGCCGCGGTCAACTCCGAATCGCTTAACGGGGAAAGGGGGACTTGCTGGCAGCGCGACAGCAAGGTGGGCATGAGGCCGGCGCGGTCTTCGGAGGTGATGACGAAATAGGTGTCCTTGGGCGGCTCCTCCAAGGTTTTCAGCAAGGCATTGGCCGCTTCGGGCCGCAAGGCTTCCAGCCAGGCGATGAGGATGACCCGACGGCGTCCCCGGCTCGGGGCATAAAGCAATTGCTTTTGCAATTCGCGGACTTGCAGGATGCCGATGCCGGCTTTTTCCGGCCAGGTGAACAGGTAAGGATCCTGGTAAAGCGCCTTTTGGGTTTCGATGAATTCATCGGTGGCGGCCGCATCCAAACCCTCGCCTTCGCCTCCCTCCTTACCTCCCTTTTTCAGCGGTAAGAGGTGGTAGAGGTTTTCGAGGGACTGGGCGCGGAACCCCACGCATGCGGCGCAAGTGCCGCAGGGCTGCCGGCCCCGGCTTTCGCAAAGCAGTAATTGGGCGGTATCGAGAGCCAAGGCGGCCTGGCCCATTCCCGGGGGACCGTGCAAGAGCAAGGCATGGTGGAAACGAGAGCCTTCCCAGGCGGCCGACAGGGTTTTTTTTGCGTTTTCCAGGCCAAGCGTGCGGGCGAAGCGTAAATCCATGGATAAGCAAAGATGCCTTACCGCATCGGCTTCGTCAGGGTTTGCTCAATAACCATTCCGAAGGATCGAGGGTTTTTGTGCCCTTTCGCACTTCGAAATAGACCCGCCCGGGGTCGGGCGCCACCTGGGCCAATTCCTGGCAGGTTTTCACCTTATCGCCGGTATTGACCCGAATCCCGGATAAATTGGCGTAGATGGTGAAATATCCCGAGCCATTGTCGAGGATAATGCCCTGGCCATAACCCGGGATGCGTGTGATCAGCGCCACTTCGCCGGAAACCGCCGCCCGGACGGGCGCTGCGACCGGTCCTTGGATTTCAATGCCCAAGTTCAAGGTGGTGGTTTTCAAGGTGCTGTGGTATTGCCTTCCATAGCGGGATACGATTGGCCCCTGGACGGGCAGGCAATACCGGGTTCCCGTTTCCAGGGTACGGGCTTTTTTGTTTTTAGCCAATTCTTCGCGGCGGCGGCGCTCCAATCCCAAAATGATTTCATTCAACAATTGCGCATTTTCCCGCAATTCCCGCAAGGCCTTGTCCTTGGCGCTGAAATCGTTTTGCAATTCGGAGAGGGCCTCCTGCTGTTCGGCGCGGGCCTTGGCGAAGCGTTGCTTTTCCCTGGCTTTCATTTCCCGGAAGGCGACGAGTTCTTGGCGGCGTTCTCCGAGCCGGGCCAAGACCTGGCGCTTTTTATGCGCGTCGGCGCGGGACAGGGAAACCAAGGTGGCGTCGTAACGCAGGACCCGGCGCATGAAAAAGACGCGCTCGAAGAATTGGCCGGCGGCCCCGCCTCCCACGAATAGGTTCTCTTCGGGGCCTCCCGAGATATAAAGCGCCCTCACCCTTTTGGCCATCACCTGATTGCGCTCGCGGATGCGGCCCGAGAGGCCGCGCAAATCGCTTTCGGTTTCCCTTACCGCTCCATTGAGCCAGCTCTCGGTGGTTTCGAGCTTGCGCAAATAGGTATTGGTCAGGGCTATGCTGCCGGAGAGTTTTTCCAAGGTGCCGAGGGTGCTGCTTTGCCGGGCCTTCAAGTCCTCGAGATCCTTCTGCTCGCGGGAGAGGCGATGGCGGATGGCATCGAGTTCCTGCTTTTGCCGGCTGATTTCCCGGTCGAAATCGATGCGGGCCGGCTTGGCGGCGAAGGTGGGGGAAAGGAAGGCGAAAGCCAGGCCAAAGCCTAAGACCCGGGTGCGGGCGGATTTTTTCAATACCCGCTTAAGCATGGCCCATCAGGAATTGCTTCACGGTGCGCACGCTGGTCATGGCGGCTATGCCCGCCGTACTCACGATCAAGGCGATGGCGCAGGTGGAGAATTGCACTTGGGCGCCGATGGCCGGGGAGAGGAAGCGGCTCAGGTAAAGCAGGAAGGCCAGGGTCGCCACGCCTACCAGGCTGCCCCCCAACCCGAGCAAGACCCCTTCCAGCAAAAAGGGCGTGATGATGAAGGGCTCGCTGGCCCCGCAATATTTCATGCTTTCGACCAAGTCGCGGCGGGCATATAAATTGAGCTTGACCGCGTTGTGGATGATGAGTCCCAAGGCTCCCGCCACGAAGAGCAGCAATAATCCCGTCCCCGCCTGCACCGGCACTTTCCACTCGTCCAGCCAGGCGAGGTAAAGCGTTTGCCCCGTGGCTTCCTCGACCTCGGGAAAGAGCTTGGCCCTGGCGATGATATCGCGGATGACCGGCGCGGTGCGGTATTCCTCCGAGAGATAAACGCGGAACGAATGCGGCAGCGGGTTCACCTCCAGGGATTGCACCATTTCCTCCCCGAAATCGCGCTTGAATTCCATGAGGGCGTCGTCTTTGCTGATGAAGACGATGGAATCGACGCCCGACCATCCTTTGAGGCGCCGCTCCAAACCGGCCAGGGACGCCGGGTCTTCGGCCGTGGCGCGGGTGAAAATGCGCACCATGCCGTCGTTTTCGTTGCGCGATCCGGCCGACCAGATGAAGATGAGGGCCAGCAATAGCGAGGCGAAAACCGAATTGCAAATGCCTATGGTGATGATGGAGGTTACGGAGAGGAACCGATCGGAACGGAAGCCGCGAAAGGCCTCGAGCAGGAGATAGCCGAATTGATGTTTCATAGGGGCGATTCGCCGGCATCGAATACGAAAGCAGGCGGCTAGCCGCTAAACTTAACAGGACTTATGCCGAGGCGGCCGACATATTGGAGGAACCCTTGGCTTCGACCGCTATTTCCTTGAAAAGGCCCACTTGACCCCAATGGGCGTAGGAGCTGACGCGTTGGCGGTGCGAGCCGTGCGCCTGGAAGGTCACGCGCACCAGGGACAACTCGGCGCTATTGGCGCGCAGGTTGGGGTCGAGGGGAAAACTGAATTCCCAGGCCTCGCTGGTCTCATTCGGATGGGAAAGCAGGCCGTCGAAATCGAGTTTGAGCAGGTAATCGGCCAAGCCCATGATGGCGCTAGCGGTGGGAGAGGTCTGGATTCGGGGATCAAGCCGCGGATCGATGAGCCATAGGGCGGCATTGAGATCGCGCAGCCGGTTTTTCATTTCCGCCATTTGCCGGAAAGTCTCGCTGGGGCTGGACAATTGGAAGTCCTCGACGCCGTCGATGAGGATGGCCAATGGAACCGGGGTCGCGCCGTTTTTCTTGGACCGCACCAGGTAATCGTGTTCGAGATAACGGATGACATGTTCCCAGGTTTCGGCCGGGGCGCAGTCGATATAGATGGGCGAGCAGGGATAGGCGGACATGAATTGCTCGGCGAGCGCCTGGGGATCGAGCGGGGCATGGCCCGTCCGGGTGGCGAAGGGATGATGTTTCAGCTGCCGGCTTAGGCCGAAAAGGGCGAGTTCCCCGGCGCCATGCCTTTTGGAAAAGACCAGGATTTGCGTCCCTTTTTCCCTCGACCAGGATTCGGCAGCCTGCAGCAGGAAGTGGAGGCATGTCTTGGCGCCGAAGGGATGGCTTTGCAGAATCAAGGTCTCTCCGCAGGCAATGCCCCGGTGATGGCGCGAAAAAGCCTGGGACGGCAAGGGCCAATGCCAACGGGCCGCGGCCACGCTCCGGAAATGATCGGCCAACTCTTCCAGCGCTCGCCTGTCTTTGAGACCCACTTCGGATTTTTCCACCGTCTTAGGCTGCACGGCCTGCCGGTTCTTGCCGCCGAGGTCGCGCCCCAAGAGGCCGCCTTCGGGCTCGACGGCCTCCCAATTCTGGCTCAATCCCTGCAAGTTCGCGGGGGCATAGAGTTCTTGGTTCCTGGTCTTCGGGCCTTGTACCGCGTCCTCGAAAATTTTTTGGAATAAAGCTTCATTGGCCATTTGCAAGGCGCCGGCGCTGGACGCGGGCATGGTCTGGCCGTCTTCGCCGGCGGCGACCAGCGGCGTGCCGGGCAAGGGATCCCAAGCCTTGCCCAGGGCCATGGCCGTGACGGAAAACTTTTTGTGCTCCTGGGGATACATTTCCTTTTCGATGCGCTCGACGAGCTTATGCGTGATTTCGAGGTATTGGGTCCGGCTGAGATCGGGATAATGTCCCGCGCAGGCGGGCAGGAAGCGGGCCGTCATGGCGGTGGCGGCGAAGTCCAGGCAAAATGTCTTCAGGGGTATGCGTTCCAGAATGCCGTCGATGAGATAGACCACTTGCAGGATATGATTGCCCTTGGCCGGATCCAGATCTTGGTATAACTCGGGTTTGAACTGGAAAGAAACTGAGAGGGAATGGGGTATGCCTTGATCCTGGTGCTTGCCGTCCAGGAAGCTTCGGTCGAATTGGTTGTAAGCTTGCCGGTTGGCGATGGATTCGGGTTGAAAGGCATAAGGACTCAGCGCGAATTGGTAGCGGCCCGCCAATTGGCCGCAGGCCTCGAGTACGAAATCGGGATCATTGAAAAACCCCCGGCCTTCCACCTTTTGGGTTTTGGGCTGGATGAGCAGGATTTCCAGGCAAGTCTGGCCGTTTTGAGAAAGCGGCACAAAGGATTTGAGCAAATCGGTTTTATGGAAAAGGGTTTGCAGCATGGAATGAAGGCTCCTCGGTTTAACCATTTTCCCGCCAAAAGCGCCCGGTGAAAAGTGGCGATTCCGCAAATTTCACGAATAGCAGAGTATTTTCCTCCCGCATGCGGGTCTTGGGGATTGAAACGTCTTGCGACGAGACGGGTTGCGGAATAGTCGACGAAAGCGGGGCGATTCTGGCGCACTTGGTCGCCAGCCAAGTCGACGTGCATGCGGTTTATGGAGGGGTCGTTCCCGAAATCGCGGCACGCGCCCACTTGGAAAACCTGGGTCCCCTGGTCGACCAAACCCTGAGGGACGCCGATCTGGATTTGAGCGCTATCGACCTCATCGCTTATACGCGGGGGCCGGGCTTGGTCGGGGCCCTCCTGGTGGGCGCCACGTATTCCCAGGCCTTGGCGAAATCCTTAGGCATACCCTGTCGTGGATTGCATCATCTCGAGGGGCATTTGGGATCGGCTTTGCTCACCGAGCCCGACCTGAAGCCGCCTTTCGTGGTATTGGTGGCCTCGGGAGGGCATACCGAATTGCTGTTGGCCCAAGAGGGCTTTCGCTACCGTCTGCTCGGCCGCACCCGCGACGATGCGGCGGGGGAGGCCTTCGACAAGAGCGGCAAGTTACTGGGTCTGGGTTATCCCGCCGGGCCGGTTTTGGCGCGCTGGGCGCAAAAGGGAAACCGGAAAGCCGTGGCTTTCCCGCGGGCCTTGCTCGATAGGCCCGACAATTTGGAATTCAGCTTTAGCGGCTTGAAGACCGCCGTTTCCCGCGTGGTTCAAACCCACTCCACCGGCTGGATCGAGGAAAACCGAGCCGATCTTTGCGCCGGGGTGGAAGAGGCGATAGTCGATGTCCTGGTGAAGCGGGCCGGCCAAGCCATTGAAGTGACCCAAAGCGAGGCCGTGGTCGTGGTCGGCGGGGTGGCCGCCAATCTCCGCCTGCGGGAAAAGCTGCAAGAAAAAGGCCGTCAACAAGGTTTCCGGGCGGTTTTCGCCAAGCCATCCCTTTGCGGGGACAATGGTGTGATGCTGGCGGCCATCGGGATGCAAAGGGCTAAGGCGGGTATTTGGCCCGAAAATCAGACGGTTCAAGCGACCATGCCCTGGGACGGTTTAGAGCCCCCCTTCGTCTATCCCAAAGGAAACGGGTAGAGCCGGTCTCAAAACCCATTTGTCGCACCAAGCCCGAGCGAGAACGAGCCCGGCACGAAGCCCGAAGCAGCGATATTGACAGAAATATCGCGATGGAGGGCGACAAAGCCGGGCGAAGTCCGCAGCTGGGCGACTGCAAAAGGAGTTTTTGAGACCGGCTCTAAATCCTGGGCAACTCCGCAAGCGCCGATTGACAGGAAATGAAACCCGACATATAGTATTCAAACGGGATATTTCCCCGGGAGCCAGCCATGATGACCGTCCGTCTCTATGCCTTAATCGGTGCCTTGGCGCTGGCCTATGCCCATCCGGCGCGCAGTGAAAATGTTCCGCCCGCGGGGGTGGCGAATGAGCCTTCGGTGGCCTTGTCTTCGGTTACCGGCGATGAGCCCACCCGAGCCGCCGTGGCCGAAAGCGCCGTCGCCCCGGAACCCGCCCCCAAGACCGTCACCGCCGCCGCTGAGGCCGCCGATCGGGAAGAACAGAAAGCCGAAATCAATTCCAAGGTGCGGAATCCGACCTTGCAAAAGCATTTATTGGAGAATATCGACGTTTTCGGAAAAAGCGAAATGCCCGCGATTTACATCCTCGGCCCGGGTATCGAGGAATTCGAAGGCCAATTATTGACCCGTGATTTTTCCCGCGATCCTTTTTTCATGCAAAACATCGACCGCGAAGAATTCGAGATGAAAATGTGGTTGCGCGGCGATCTCGACGAAGACAAGAAAAAGGACGAAAAAGAAGCGCGCTGAGCCTCACCCGGAATCTGGGTAGGGGACAATCAGGCGGGGGGCTTCGTCTTCAAGTTACCGGCAAGTGGATGCTGGTGGCATGAGGGGGACGGAGTGATCCTATCCAAGCGAGCGCAGTGGAAATTGTGGGCGGGCATCTTTCTCGCGTCCCTCTTCTCCTTGGCGGGGTGCAATCGTGTCGGCGAAGATGACGAAGGCGCCATCACCTTTGGCCGTGGGCTATACAGCTGTGAACCGAGGGAATTCGGCTATGATCGCGCCTCGCTGGCGGAATTCCTCGATACCTTGCCCATTTGCACCCAGGCCGATTTGGATTCCATGGCGAGGGGGATGGTTTCGCCCGGCCCCAGCGATGAAGAAAATGCGAATGTACGCATGGTCCTCATCAATAGCGCCTGCGATGAAGTGAGGATAGACAATTCTTTCCATGCCGATCTGGCCGAACCCTCTGTCTCACGGCTCTATTTATTCAATGGTTACAATACCGTGGATGGAAGACCCTTGCGATCGGGTGAGTATTTCCTGAATATCGAAATCCGTTACGATGCGGGTGAAAAAGACACGATTTATCAAGGGGTTGGATTTTTGAGTACCCCATTGTGCAAGTGATTTCGCCTCCCAGAGCGGGATACTCACCCCCGTAAGATCCAAGACTGGGTCGGCTATTGCTAACCTTCCCTAGCCTATGCCCTCAACATCCTCCCTTAAAACGGTCGTCATTCGCGGCGCCCGGATTTTACGCCAAGGTTCCCTGCAAGACGCCGACGTGAAAATCGTCGGTGGCCGCATCGCCGCCATCGAATCCTCCCTTCCCGCCGAAGGCGATGAAATCATCGCGGCCAAGGGCCTCGTCGTGATGCCCGGCGTCATCGATCCCCAGGTCCATTTCCGCGATCCAGGCATGACTTGGAAAGAGGACTTACAAACCGGCTCCCAGGCCGCCGCCGCTGGCGGGGTCACCTCCTTCCTGGAAATGCCCAATACCAAGCCGGCCATCACCACCGCGGCCTTGATGGCGGCGAAGAAAGCCGTGGCGGCGGAGAAGTGCGTCGTCAATTGGAATTTCTTCATCGGCGCCACGCCGAACAACCTCGAGGAAATCCTGAATACGCCCAATGTCTGCGGCATCAAGATTTTCATGGGTTCCTCGACGGGCGATCTTCTCGTGCATCGCACCGAGGATATCGAGAGGATATTCGCCAACGGCCATCGCCTCATCGCCGTGCATGCCGAAGACGAAGAAGCCATCAGCGCCAATAAGGCTGCCATCGGCACCCCTAAGCATATCCTCGATCACAACCGTATCCGCACCCCCGAAGTGGCGCTGAAGGCGACCCGTCTCGCCGTGGGACTGTCGCAAAAATACGGACGCCGCTTGCATATCCTGCATGTGACGACGGCCGAAGAAGCCGCTTTCCTGGCTACGGCGAAAATCGGATTTCCCATCACCGCCGAGGTCTGTCCCCAGCATTTCGTCTTCAGCGTGCCCGAGGTTTATGAGAGGCTCGGCACCTATGGCCAAATGAATCCGCCCATCCGCGAGAAGCGGCATAGCGAGGCGCTTTGGCAGGCCTTGAAGGACGGGGTCTTCGATTGCCTGGCCACCGATCACGCTCCCCATACCCGCGAAGAGAAAGATCAGGGCTATCCCGCATCGCCTTCGGGCATGCCCGGGGTGGAAAGCCTTTTGCCCGTCATGCTGGACCGAGTGAACCAAGGGCTTTGCAGCTTGCCCGATCTCGCCCGTTGGATGTGCGAAGGTCCGGCTGCGGCTTACGGGCTTAAAGGCAAAGGCAGAATCGAAGCCGGCTATGACGGTGATTTCGTCCTGGTCGATATGGCGCGAAAGCGGACCCTGGAAAACGGCAAGTTATTCACCAAGGTGAATTGGAGCCCTTTCGCGGGCATTCCCATGCAAGGCGTGCCCGTGAGGACCCTGGTCCATGGCGAGACGGTATTCGCCGACGGAGCCTTGGTTCCGGGAGCCCTGGGGCGCGAACTCGTCATCGACGCACCCTGGGATAAGCGTTAAGCCGGACCCAAAACCCCGCTGGGTTATTCCGCGAGGAAGTAAACCGGCTGTTCGCCGTCGAGGGCGGCCAGGAAAAGGCCGCCCGTCTTAGGCGCGGCCACCGTGCCATAAGCTTGGCCCGCCGGCAGGGTGTGGCGGCTCAAGGCGCGGCCATGCAAGTCGAAAATGGTGAGAACGGCGGATCGGCGCAAAGGCGTCGCGAAGCTCCAATTCAAATTCCGGTTCGCGGCGCTCAGCTGCAAACGGGAAGTTCGGTGAAAGGCGAAACCGCGTTGGATGGGCGTCGATCCTTTCATCGCCAGGATCACATTGTCGATGTGCAAGGTCGAAACCGTCTCTCCGATATTGAATTGCAAAACGCCCAAGGTGCCGGAGGGTAGGGTATCGGTGGCCTTGAGCTCGACCTGAAAGTTGGCCTTGGCCGCGGTGACATTGGCCTTGCCTCCGCTTTGCCAATCCCAGGTGGTGGTCGTGAGCCCGACATTGACTTCCCTGGCCGCATCGGCCCAGGCGTCGAAGGAGGCGATATAGGTGGCTCCCGCTTGCAGGGGAAACCCGCTTTGTTGCAATTGCAAATGCCAATTCATCGTGCCGGCGGCGGTAATGTTGATGTCGGCTTGTCCGGCGGCATACGAAACCGTGCCTTGGGCCGTGCCGTCGGTGCTGACATTCAATTGCCAATCGGCGGTAGTTGCCGAGAAGGCGCCGTTTTTAAGCAGGTTCGTTCCCTCGGCGGGACGGAAATTGGCGAGTACGCTGCGGTCCTTGGTCACCTGAAGCACCAGGGGATTGACGGTGGCTGCCAAGGTGGTGTCTCCGGTCCAGCCGACGAAGTCATAGCCCGCGTCCGGGGTGGCGGTAATGGTCACCGTGGTACCCGAAGCGACTCGGCCCAGGGGAGACGCCACGGCCTTGCCTCCCGCCGATCCCGAGGCGACCACCGAGAATTTACCGTCGGAAACGCCGTCGAAAGTGACGTCGACGGCATGATCGCGGGAGAATTTGGCCATGGAGGGAGAGGCGGTGGCGAACCCTTTCATCCAGGAGTCACCGGCATCGGGTTGGTATTGCCAGAATAAGCCGCCCGCATAACCGCTTTTATAAAGGTTTTGCAAAAGGGTATCGACGTTTTCGGCGTCTTGCATGCTGCTCGAGGATGGGGTGCTCGGGCTCCAGCTCGAAGAGGCGAATTCGCCAACCACGATGGGTTTATTCACGCCCCAGGCCGCAGCTCCCTTGCGAAAGGGGCTATTGCCCGTGCCATTCCAGCCATAGTAATGGACCATGTAAAAGTCGAGTATGCCATCGGCGTCGGCTCCCGCTGCCTTCAATGCCTCGTCGGTATACCAGCCTAAATCCTCGGCGACAACGATACCGGTGGAGACGAGCACGTCGGGGACATTGCGATGGATGGCGCCCGCCATGCGATTGGTGAATTTCTGCACGTCGGCCTTGGTGATGCGTTCGGTGGTCCAACCCGTGCCCGCCACCATGCCCTCGGGCTCATTGGCGATTTCCCAGCAAACCAGATTGGGATCATTGCCGATGGCCTTGACCAAGGGGATGACCGCATTATCGATATAAGCCTTCAGGCCGGCGTCGGTGGTCAACATTTTTTTGTTATTGGCCAGGTTGACGCCGCTTTGGTTTTGCAGGAAATTGTGCGTCAATAAGACGGGCATGAGCAGCATCTTGTTTTCCTTGGCGATGGAAAGCATGAGCTGGACATTGGAAATGGTTTTCGATCCCAAGCCCGTCACCAGACCGTCGGCGCCGAAAACCGGGTCTTTCGAGCCATTGGTCGAGAGCCATACGCGCATTACATTGCCACCCGAATCCGAAACGGCTTTCATGGCCGAGCGGAAGGCGGTTTCATTCAGGGGAGCGTCGCCGACATCGCCTGCGAAGTTGATCCAGGCCAAGTTGAAACCGGATAGGAAGATTTTTTCACCGGAGGGCAAGGTGATTCGATCGGAGAATGGCATGGCCTTGGCGGGTTGAGCCGCTGCCAGAAGGAATGCCGCGAGGGGCATGAGGTAGGGGGACGGAAGACGGCGGGCAAACCAGGAAAATGGCATGGAATCTCCAAAGACGGGAAAGCGATGAGGGCGGAAGGTGCCCCATTTACCCCTACTCAGGGGTAAATCTTGGACCAGGAGTTCATTTCCACGCCAAGAAACACTCCTCCAAAAACCCCTATAGAAGAACTAAACCGTACGCATTTTCAAAAGGCTTCGCTTCTTGTACCGGCCTGCTACAGTATCTCAAGCGTTACTGATGCTTGGAGAGCCTGTTTTCAGGCATTACGCGTAAGTTTTGGATGGCATGGTCCTTGCGAACTGACTTCCCATGGTCCAGCCCTTTCATTCCCCAACCGATAGCGTTTTCGACGCCTATAGCCAGGCGGTCATGCATGCCAGCAGCCAGGTCAGCCCCTCGGTGGTCAGCGTTGAAGCGGATATGCCTGGGAAAGGAGAAGATGCCCCCGCGCGGGAAACGCCCAGGCTACCCCCGCCGCGCCGGGGAAAAAAAGAGAGCCGCCCCCCCGGGGGCACGGGATCGGGCTTTTTCTTCACGCCGGACGGTTTCTTATTGACCAATAGCCATGTCGTCCATGGAGCCAAGGAATTGGCCGTGCGCTTGCTCGACGGCCGAAGACTGGTGGCGGATTTGATCGGCGAAGATGCCGATACCGATTTGGCCGTGCTTCGGGTCACGGCTTCCGACTTGCCCGCGGCGATACTGGGAGATAGCGAAGCCTTGCGCGTCGGGCAGCTTTTGATTGCCATAGGCAACCCCCTCGGCTTCGATTATACCGTCACCGCCGGCGTTTTAAGCGCCTTGCGGCGCACCCTGCGCACCCCGTCGGGAAGATTGATAGACAATGTGATTCAAACCGACGCCGCCTTGAATCCCGGCAATTCCGGCGGGCCCCTGGTATCGGCTACCGGCGAAGTCATCGGGGTGAATACCGCCGTGGTGGCCCCTGCCCAGGGATTATGCTTCGCCATACCGGTGAATACGGCGCGCTGGGTGGCTATGGAAATCATGCTTTTCGGCAAGGTTCAGCGGGCTTTTCTCGGCATCGGCGGTCAAGACGTGCCCGTGCCCAGGAAGGTCGCCAGGCACTGGGAATTGCCGCAAGAGCAAGGCGTTTTGATTGCCCATCTCGAGTCCGGAAGCCCGGCGGAGCAAGCCGGCTTGGCGGAGGGGGATATCCTGATCAGCCTGGATGGGGAAACCTTGCCTTCCCTGGATAAATTGCACCGCCTCTTGAGCAAGGAGAGAATCGGTAAAACCGTACAAGTGCGCGTTTTACGGCATTTTACGCGTCTGATGCAGGTTGAGGTGGCGTTGCTCGAAAGACGATAGCTCCATCTGTATATCAATAAATCAAGATATATTGATATATCGAGCGTCTTAGGGTATCTTGGAGTCATGCCGGCTCCCGATTTGAAAAGCCAAGCGCTTCCCATTGGGCAGTTGACCTCCATTTACCGGCTGCTCTCCGATGAAACCCGCTTGCGTATTCTAGCTCTTTTACAAGCCAGTGAATTGGCGGTGGGGGAGTTGCAGAAAATATTGGGGATAGGCCAAAGTACCCTTTCCACCCAGCTTGGAGCTCTGAAAGACTCGGATTTGGTCGCCACCCGCAAGGAAGGCCAAAAGGTTTTTTACCGCATTCCCGAGTCGGTGGGCAAGGGCCCGCGCCAAACCTTGATCGAACAAGCTCTGGAGCATTTGCAATCCGCCCGCTGGATGGAAAAGGATCAACGCGGCTTGCGCAAAGTCCTGGAAGGCCGGGCGGAAAGTTCGCTGGCCTTTTTCAATTCCGAGGCCGTGCAAAACCGGATTTCGCCCGGGCAAACCTGGCGGGCCCTCGCCTTGGGGCTGGCGCGATTATTCCGCAGGGAGACCATCGTCGACCTGGGCTGCGGCAATGGCCGGCTGGCCATTTTGCTGGGAGAAGGCGGGAATACCGTCACCGGCGTCGATAATAGCGAAGAGCAAATCAAACTGGCGCGCCGCCACGCGGAAAGCGCCGCCAACCCGCCGGAATTCCGGCAAGCGCCCATGGAGGCCACCGGCTTGCCTTCCGGCGCTTTCACCTTGGCGATTTTATCGCAATCCCTGCATCATGCCGCCAAACCCGCTTCCGCCTTGGAAGAAGCCGCCCGGCTGCTGGCGCCGGGGGGACGTTTACTCATCCTGGATTTATTGGCGCACGATCAGGAATGGACGCGCAGCAAATTCGGTGACTTTTGGCTTGGCTTCGCCGACGACGTCCTTAAGGGTTGGGTGGAAAGCGCGGGGCTGAAATGCACGCACGATGAAATCACCGCGGCGAGCAAGGTCTATCCCGATTTGGAGGGATTGATGGTCATCGCGGAAAAGAAATCGCAGGGTCAAAAATCGAATTCGGAGTCGTCCTATGAATAGTCCCATCGTATCCGCGCTGGAAAAACGCATCCTCATCCTCGACGGCGCCATGGGGACCATGATCCAAAAGCATAAGCTCGGGGAAGCCGAATACCGGGGCGAACGCTTCCGGGATTGGCACCGCGATCTCAAGGGCAATAACGATTTGCTGGTCCTCACCCAGCCGGAAATCATCGCCGGCATCCACCGCGCCTATCTCGAAGCCGGGGCGGACATCCTCGAAACCAATACCTTCAATGGAAATGCCATCAGCATGGCCGATTACGGTATGGAATCCCTGGTTTACGAAATGAATAAGGCCGGGGCCGCCCTGGCCAAGGCCGAGGCCGTGGCCATGACGGCCAAAACCCCCGATCGCCCCCGTTTCGTGACGGGATCCATGGGGCCGACCAATCGCACCCTGTCCATGTCCCCGGACGTCAATGATCCCGGCTTCCGCGCCGTTTCCTGGGAGGAATTGGTGGCCGCCTACGAGGAGCAGGCCAAAGGCCTCATCGACGGCGGTGTCGACGCGCTCCTGCTTGAGACATTTATCGATACCCTCAATTGCAAGGCGGCCCTCTTCGCCTTGGAAAACGTTTTCGAGGATCGCGGGACGCGACTTCCCATCATGGTCTCGGTGACCATAGTCGATAAGAGCGGCCGCACCTTGTCGGGCCAGACGGTCGAAGCGTTCTGGATATCCATCAGCCATGCCAAGCTTTTGAGCGTAGGGATCAATTGCGCCTTGGGCGCCGAATTGATGCGCCCTTTCGTGGCCGAACTGGCGGCCATGGCTCCCGTTCCCATCTCCTGCCACCCCAACGCCGGCTTGCCCAATGCTTTCGGCGGCTATGATCATAGCGCCGCCTACATGGCCGAGCTCTTGGAAGAGTTCGCCGCCAGCGGCCTGCTCAATATCGTCGGGGGGTGCTGCGGCACCACGCACGAGCATGTGAGCGCCATCGCCGAGGTGGTGGCCAAATACCCGCCCCGCCGCCTGCCGGATATTCCCAAGCTCACGCGCTTATCGGGCCTGGAACCGATGATTATCCGCCCTGAAACCAATTTCGTGAATGTCGGCGAACGCACCAATATCACCGGCAGCCCGAAATTCTCCAAAGCCATCCTCGCGGGCGATTACGACGCCGGCGTGGCGATAGCCAGGCAACAGGTCGAGAACGGCGCGCAAATCTTCGACGTCAACATGGACGAGGGCATGCTCGACTCCGAAGCGGCCATGGTCAAGTTTCTCCGCATGGTGGCGGGGGAACCCGACATCGCCGTGCGGCCGACCATGATCGATTCCTCCAAATGGACGGTGTTGGAGAAAGGCCTCCAGAACATCCAGGGCAAGGGCGTCGTCAACTCCATCTCGCTCAAGGAAGGAGAAGCCGCCTTCATCAACCGCGCCAAGCGCGTGCGGCGCTATGGCGCCGCGGCCGTGGTCATGGCTTTCGACGAAAAGGGCCAGGCGGACAGCTATGCCCGCCGCATCGAGATCTGCGAACGCAGCTACCGCATCCTGGTCGACAAGGTCGGGTTTCCGCCCGAGGACATCATCTTCGATCCCAATGTCCTCACCGTGGCCACCGGCCTCGAAGAGCACGCCGATTACGCCAAGGATTTCATCGAAACCGTGGCCTGGATCAAAAAGAATTTGCCCGGCGCCAAGGTCAGCGGCGGTATCAGCAATATCTCCTTCAGTTTCCGGGGAAATAATCCGGTGCGCGAGGCCATGCACACGGCCTTTCTCTACCATGCCATCCGCGCCGGTCTGGACATGGGCATCGTGAATGCCGGCCTTATCCAAATCTACGAGTCGGTCGATCCGACCTTGTTGACCTTGGTCGAAGACGTGCTGTTCAACCGGCGTCCCGACGCCACGGAGCGCCTGGTCACCCATGCCGAAAGCCTCAAGGGCCAGAAGTCGGGCATTACCCGCGCCGAGGAGGAAGCCTGGAGAAAGGCGCCGGTGGAGGAGAGGCTGACACATTCCTTGGTCAAGGGCATCACCGAATTCATCGACGCCGACGTCGAGGAAGCGAGGCAAAAATACCCCGATCCGGTCGAAGTCATCGAAGGCCCATTGATGGCCGGGATGAATGTGGTCGGCGATCTCTTCGGCGCGGGCCAGATGTTTTTGCCGCAGGTGGTGAAAAGCGCGCGGGTGATGAAAAAAGCCGTGGCGATTTTGACGCCGTATATCGAGGCCAAAAAAGCGCAGAATCCCAATCAGGGTCCGGCGGGCAAGGTGCTCATGGCCACGGTGAAGGGCGACGTGCACGACATCGGCAAGAATATCGTGGGGGTGGTGCTCGCCTGCAACAATTACGAGGTCATCGACCTCGGGGTCATGGTCAATTGCGATACTATCCTGACCAAGGCGAAAGAGGTTAAAGCCGACATCATCGGCTTGTCCGGCCTCATCACGCCTTCGCTCGATGAAATGGTCTATGTCGCGCAGGAAATGCAGCGCCAGCATTTCACCATCCCCTTGCTCATCGGCGGAGCCACCACTTCGGTGGCGCATACGGCGGTCAAAATCGCGCCCGCCTACCAACATCCCGTGGTGCACGTGCTGGATGCTTCGCGCAGCGTTCCCAATGTCGCCAGTCTCTTGTCGCCCGAACAAAAGCCCGATTTCGTCCGGGGCATCCGGGAACGTTATACGGCGGTTCGCGAAGATCATCTGAGCCGGCAAAACGAACGCAAGCTGCTCTCCCTCAAGGAGGCGCGGGCCAAGGGTTTGCGTTTGAATTGGGCCGAAGAGGCGGCGCAGGGGCGCGTGGCGGTGCCCAAGCGAACCGGCGTCCAGGTCCTGGCCGATTATGCTTTGGCGGATTTGGTCCCTTTCATCGACTGGTCGCCTTTTTTCCACACCTGGGAATTGCACGGCATGTACCCCAAGATTTTGGAAGACGCCAAGGTGGGCAAGGAGGCGACCAAGCTTTTCGCCGATGCCCAGGCCATGCTCGCGGAATTGGTCGGCGGTGGCGAATTGCGGGCGCAAGCCGTGTTCGGGATTTTTCCCGCCAACGCCGTCGGCGACGACATCGAGGTTTATGCCGACGATAACCGGCAAACCGTCGCCACCACCTACCACACCTTGCGGCAGCAAGTGGAAAAAGAAGGCGACGGAGCCTACCTCGCTCTCAGCGACTTCATCGCCCCCAAGGATAGCGGCGTGGCCGACTATATCGGGGCCTTCGCGGTCACTGCCGGTGTCGGGCTTGAGCCCATCGTCGCCCGCTACGAAAAGGCGCATGACGACTACAATGCCATCATGGCCAAGGCCTTGGCCGACCGTTTCGCGGAGGCCTTCGCCGAATGCCTCCACCAACGGGTGCGCAAGGAATTCTGGGGATACGATGCCGGCGAGGATTTGGACAATACCGCCCTGATCCGGGAAAAGTACCGCGGCATACGCCCCGCTCCCGGCTACCCGGCATGCCCCGATCACACCGAGAAAGGCCTGCTTTTCCAGGCGCTGGCGGTGGAAAAAAACATTTCATTACGATTGACGGAAAGTTTCGCCATGTGGCCCGCTGCGGCCGTCAGCGGCTTTTACTTCGCGCATCCGCTGTCGCGCTATTTCGGAGTCGGGAAGCTGGGGAAAGATCAAATCACCGAATACGCCCAACGTAAGGCAATGAGCCAGGTGGAGATGGAAAGGTGGCTGGCGCCCAATCTAGGCTATACGCCCTAACTTCTTTGGGCCGGGTTTGTAACGTTGCGGTGACCCCGGCTACTTATTCGCCAAAGGAAATTCGGGAATTGGCAAAGATTGTCCAAAACAGGAAAACTGCAACTAGCTTTTCCCGGCTCACCCCTTTTTCGGAGGCATCATGAAAAAGAATTTGTTCACCCAATTGGCCATAGCCGGTTTGGCTTCGGGTCTGGTCAGCATGACGGCGCAGGCGAATGAAGCCAAGGCGGAGGCTCACCCCAAGGCCAAGGCCGAAGGTAAGGCCATGGCCGATTCGGCCAAGGGCAAAGCCGGACAGGCCGGCGCGGCGGCCATGTCCCATGAATGCAAGGGCATGAATGAATGCAAAGGCCACGGTGGTTGCGCCATGTCGCAAAAGGACATCGATGCCGCCGCCAAGAAAATGGGCATGGATCCCGCGAAGGCGGGCAAAGCCCATGGCTGCAAAGGCCATAATGAATGCAAAGGTTTGGGCGGATGCAAATCCTCCATGGCCGCCCCCGCCAAAGCCGACTCCGCTAAAGGGGCTGGCGTGACGCCTAAGGCGGACGCGGATCATGCCGCCAAGGTCGCCATGACCGGCAAGCATGGTTGCAAGGGCATGAATGAATGCAAGGGTCAAGGTGGATGCAAAATGTCCCAGAAGGACATCGAAGCCGCCGCTAAGAAGGTCGGCATGAATATGGACAAGGCCGGCAAAGCCCATGAATGCAAAGGCCACAACGAATGCAAGGGCTTGGGCGGCTGTAAGGCTTCCTGATCGACTCCAACCCTGGGTTTTTCCCGGGGTGAGTATTGCGAAATGGTTTGAAAAAGAGCGCCTGGACCGGGCGCTCTTTTTTTTCGACAATATTTGCCAATTCATCCATGGACGAGATAACTTTGCACCTCGTTCCCGTTGGTGATTCAATCAAATGGAATGAAAAAATGAGAAAGGGGATTTCCAATGCGCGCCTTTTCCTTAATGACGAGTTTCGCGGCCGTAGCCGCTCTCGGGCTTGTCGCCTGTTTAGGTACGGATAACCCGAAGGAGACGGCGGCGTCCCATCCCTCCTTGGACGACAAAAATATCAGTTATGCTTTGGGTTTGGCCAAAGCTTCAGCTACGGCAGCGGCTCAAAAGACGCAGGCCGAGGTCCCATGGGAAACCGATCTTTCCGCTGCTTTGGAGCAGTCGAAGTCCCTGATGAGGCAAGCGGGTGTTTGCGAGGGTTTGATCAGCGTCGTGGATGATTTTCTCCGTCTGTTTGAAGACGAGATCAATCAACAAAGCATCGATATTTCCTTTTCAAACTATCCCAATTTGCAAAGGCTGATTCGCTGTTCCGCGGACTTTGTCGCCGGGGCCTCGGACGGTGAATTGGAACAACTTGCCACTTCATTGGAAGACTATCGCCAATTGAGCCAATGCATTTGTCAGGGCTCCGGGAGCCTTTTCGGGGATTATTCCTCTTCCTGGCAAGGTTATGCTCCGGCAAGCGGATCGGGACAAAGCTATTCACCTTCCAACGGAGCGGTGGGAAATGGTTATGCGCCCAGCGGCAACGCGGTTGGAAACGGCTATCGACCCAGTTCGCGATAATCGATCCCCTCAATTTTAGTCTTCACCCCCTCAACCACTCTTAAGGAGTCGTTCTAATGAAAAAGTTCGCTTTAATCGCTGGGGCCGTTTTGGGCCTGGCCGTCGCCGCCAATGCTCAACTCAAGGGTTTGGGATACAACGATCAATTGCATCAGGTTACCGCCAGATTGGCGTTAGGCCCGAATGATTTGGACATTGGCTTCGGTATGAGATTCGATAATACCGATGACAATAACGATGACAATAATTTTGCCTTGGGCGTATCGGGAACCTATCTCGGCCATTTGCATGATTGGGGTCCGGTTGACACCTATTTCGCCGCCGGCGCTAATATTGAGAAGTTGCCGCAAGCGGATGACAATATCGCCATCACTTTATTCGGAGGATTTCAGCCGGAAGTCACCCTTCTTGACCATATCGCGCTATCGACGCGCTTTGGCTTGAACGTTCCCGTGGCCCCGGCCGTCATTCTGGAAACCGCCGGCGCCGGCATTTCCATCGTAGGCGGCATGAATTTCACTATTCTCTTCTAGAACCCGTCCAGGCCGGCCAAGCCGGCTATGGCCTCATCGCCATATCCCGCGCGCCTCAAAGGCGCGCGGATTTCCTTTTCCAGGTCGGGGACGCCGCTCACCAGTATTTCCGCTCCTGCGGTCAAAGGCGTGAGCAAGGCTTCCGGCAATCCGGCCGGCAGTAAAAGCGTCGAACCCAAAGGCGCTTCGAGAATGCCGCCCGGCCATTCCACGCCGAAGGCCCCCCTTATCACCGACACGATGCGGAACCTGTCCGGCTGGCGAAGGGCCGCCGGCTTTGCGAACTCCCTCCAATGCGACAGGAAAAAATAAGGACAGGCCACCCGCATGTCTTCGCTATGGCCTTCGCTTTGTAGCGGCAGGGGGATGATTTTGTGCTTGTCATGCACCCTTAAGTCCATGACCTCGGTGGCCTGGGCCAAATGCAAATCGCGCGGTTTGCCTTGGGCGTCTTTGCGGCCCCAATCGTAGAGCCGGAAGGTGGTGTCCGAGTTCTGCTGCAATTCGTAGAGCAACAGGCCCTGGGTAATGGCATGCACCGTTCCGGCGGGAATGAAGAGCAAATCCCCCGAGGCCACGGGTTCACGCCTCAGGACTTCCTGGCAATCGGCAGAAGCCAGTTTCGCGGCCATTTTTTGCCGGGGCATGTCTTGTTTGACCCCGACGATGAGTTCGGCGCCGGGAGGGGCGTGGAGGATATACCAGCATTCGGTTTTCGCCTCGCCTAAGGGAGAATTTTCGCCGGGATGCACTTGCACCGAAAGGGGTTCCCGGGCATAGATGAATTTGACCAGCAGGGGAAAGCGGCGCGCCGTTTCCGAGTCGAAGGGCGAAAGGGGGATGTCGCCCAGGATTTCGCTCCCGCATACCTGCATCAATTCGCGCAGGCTGACGCCGGCGAAGCGGCCATTGGTGACCACGGTCGCTGCCTCGGACCGGTCCGACAATTCCCAGCTCTCCCCGGCTCTTTCGTGCTCGGCTAGGCCCTTGCGCAAATGCCGCCAGAGGCCGTCGCCTCCCCAGGGTTTGTCATGGACGATGGGCTTGAAGAGCAGGGGTTCCCTGGGCGGCATGAGCATAAGGCAAAGATAGCCGCACCGCGGCTTGGGGGGCTAAGCGGCGGAGCGGGACTTTTCCTGGTTGCGATGCTCCTCGGTATTGATCACCGAGGTGAAGGCATTGAAAAGGTTCAGGGAAAGCCCCTTGGGGACGAGAACCTTTTCGGAAAAGGCTTCGAAGGTCTCGAAGGTCCTGCCCTGGAAAATAAGATTGAAGCCAATGGTGGCGAAGAGATATTGGATGTATTCGCTATTGGACACCACATAAATGTCCCCGCCCCTCTCCTGCACGCGCTTCATGTTGTAAATGAAAGCGCCTATCCCCCCGCTGCACAAGAAAGTGACTTCATCGAGGTTGAAAACGATATGGGAGCAACCCTGCTCGATCATTTTATGGATTTGGGTGTCCAGGATGCGGCTATTGTCCCATCCGACCTTACCCTTGACGAGGAATAAGGCGATTTCGGCATTGGCGTTGATGCGGAGTTCCATGATGCCTCCCGGCTAAAGACTTAAGCGGCCAAATCGATACGCGCCCCCGCCGGCCATTCGGTCGGTGCGGATGCTTCGCCGGTCGGTGCTCCTGGATTATAGGGGGTGGCCTTCCACTGTTCAAGCCTCTCCGCAAGTTTTTCAAAAGTGAGTTGATGGGTGTCGTGGGTCAATTTGCCGGCCGCTCCGGGCAAAGGGCCGGTTACGGCCATGGCCTGAGCAAAGCCCAATTCGATGGCATCCTTGATTTTCGCCGCGAAACCGTCATCCTCTTCACCGCTTAATCCCGCGAATTGCATGGCAAAATTCACAATTCGTTCGGAGGTGTTTTCCGCGCTCCAATAATCGCCGTTGGACAGGGGAGAAGCGTTTCCCCCTTCCTCTACCCCTTGAATCTCCATCTTGAGGTGGAATTCCTCCACCGTCATTTTCAAGGAAAAACCGCCGGTCAACACCTGGTCTTGCTGGTCTTTATCGTCGTTCCCGGTCCCGTTTTGGCCGCTTTGTTGCGCGGCGATGAGTTTGGCCCAAAGCCCCTGCATCGAATCCGCCGCTTCGGCATCCCAGCCGAATAAGGTTTTCAGCAGCGAGATTTGCTGTTGTTGCATTTCCTTTTTCACCTGCTGCATCACCTCGTGGAGCTTGCTCCACTTGTCCTTGGAATTCTCTTGGGTTTCCACGGCCTTGAGGTCTTCGGCGTCATCTCCGCCCTGGGGGAGATCGTCGAAGGGCGAGGCGCTCTTGCCTTGCCAGGAAACCATTTCAAAGCTCTCGCGTTTGGAGGTTATTTCCAGGGTATCCCCGTCACCGCTTTGGTATTTCAACGTGAAGGACTCGCTGCTATAGCCGTAATAACTCGCGCTGGAAAAACGGGTGGGCAGGGCGGAATTATTTCCGGCCTCTGCGGATGGGGCTAAGGCATTTCCCCCGGAAGCGGGGCAATTTTCCGCTGCCTTACCGGATCGGTTAGCGACGGGAGGGCAAGACGGGACGCGATTCGAAGAGGGAGAAAGGGTGACGGTTTCCATGGCTGTCCTCTCGAAAGGTGGGGTACAGCAAACTTCTCGGAAGAATGCAAGCAAAACTTTAAGGTTTTCTTGTGGATAGGCTGTGGAGAGTAGGTGAACAGGTGACGCATAACATCGTTTTTTGAGATAAAGTGGGAGGTTGCGAAACCTTGGTAGGGAAGAGTGGTGAGCCTATCTTATCCCTCCCTTCTCGAATATGATGAAGAACACCAATCCCTCAAATCTTCCTCCGAGGTAGACGACACGATGCAAGAAGCGCTCTGGCTGAAGACCCCTGATGCACCCGTCTGGACCCGTTGCCTGCAAACCCTCCGGCACCGGGTCCCCGAGTCCGCTTTGAATACCTGGTTTTCCGCCCTGGAGCTTATCCGATGCGAAGAGGGATACGCCGAAATCAGCGTTCCCAACGCCTTCGTATTGGAATATGTCGAGCAGCATTACCGCGCCTTGCTGGAAAGCGCCTTTGAATCCACGCTGGGCCATCGCGTGGACTTGTCCTTCAGCGTGGGAAGACCTCCGGCGCTTGAGATTTTCCGTCCCGATCCCGCGCCGGTGGAAGCGAGGCCCCGCGAGGCCTTGGCGCGCCGCGAAAAACCCACCGTCGACGTCACCATATCCCTGAATACCCGTTACACTTTCGACAGCTTCGTCGTCGGGGATTGCAATCAACTCGCCCATGCGGCTTGCATGGCCGTCGCCGAAGCGCCGAGCGGCACCAATTTCAATCCCCTGGTGATTTACGGCGGGACCGGCATGGGCAAAACGCATTTGCTGCAAGCCATCGCGCATTTCTGCCTGGAAAATGAGACGGCCCGCAAAATCGTCTACCGGACCAGCGAGGAATTCACCCGCGAGTACATCGAATTCGTGCAGAAAAACAAGGACTCCCGCACGTTCTATCAAGTCTATCGCGACGCCGACGTCCTGCTCATCGACGATATCCAGTTTTTGGCGGGCAAGGAAAAGACCCAGGACGAATTCCACAATATTTTTTCCGTCCTCCAGTCGCTCAACAAGCAAATCGTCATCACTTCCGACCGGCCCCCGCATGAAATCCAGGGCTTGCATACGCGGTTGCTTTCGCGTTTCGATACCGGGCTCCTGGCCGATTTGCAGCCGCCCAACCTGGAAACTCGGCTGGCCATCCTCAAGAAAAAAGCGGAGATCGACAAGGCTTCTTGCGTGAACGAGAGCGTGCTGGCCTATGTCGCCAGCCACGTGACTTCCAATATCCGCGAACTGGAAGGGACCCTGATCAAGCTGTCGGCCTATGCCAGTTTCACCCACATGCCCTTGACCGTCGATATCGCCAGGCAAATTCTCGGTGATACCGTCCGCAACGCCTACCAGGCCGTGACCATACGCCGCATCGTCGAATTGGTGGCCGAGGAATTCCAATTGCCGGTGACCTTACTGACCTCGCAAACCCGTAAGAAAAACGTTTCGGAGCCCAGGCAAATCGCGATGTATATCGCCCGCCAAGTGACGGATAATTCCTTGCATACCATCGGCTTGGCCTTCGGCCGCGACTACAGCACGGTCATCCATAGCGTGAAAAAAGTGGAACTCGCCCTCGACAAGGAGCCCGGACTTAAAAACCAGGTCGATCGCCTCATGGCGCGGCTGGGATAGGTCTTCCCGGGGCTGGCTTAAATTTATCCGACTGCCAGGTTGGCATGGCGGGATTGAATAGGGTATCTTGCAGGCTTCCTTCATCACCCAGGGTAAGCATGCAGAACGGACCCGAATTCCTGCAACTCCTCTCGCGGGCCTCCGGCCTGACCTTCGTCACCGTCATCGCCATGTTCGGCCTGTCCGTAGGCGTATGGACCATTCTCATCCGGAAATGGATAGGCAATGGCGGCCGCAAGCGCAGTTTCGCCAAATGGCGCGACGTCATGGCGTCCAAGACCACATTCCAGGATTTGATCAAACAGGCGAAGTCCTTGCCTGACAGCCCGCAAAGCCGCATCACCCAGTCGGCCATCTCCGAAATGGAAGGGTTGTCGGCCTATGTCTCCTATGACAGCCTGGAGGCGCGCAGCCAATTGGTGCAGGATGCCATCGAAAGGCAAATCGACAGGGAGAGGGACATAGCCGATCGCGGCCTGGTATTCTTGGCTTTCTGCACGGCCACCGGTCCCCTCATCGGCTTGCTCGGCACGATCTGGGGCATCATGGACGCCTTTTTCCAAATCGGCAAGCAAGGTTCGGCCAATATCACCGTGGTGGCTCCGGGCATAGCCGACGCCCTCATCGCCGTGCTGGCCGGCCTTATCGTCGCCATTCCCAGCTCGCTGGGCTATAACATTTTCACCGGCTTCAACCGCAAGGCCGAATCCATCATGTTCACCTTCGGTTCGGAATTGGTGAGCCTGTTCAAGCGCGGTGATCTCGCCGCCCTTGAGCGCACCGTCCAGAAATAAAGGAGATCGGTATGCGCCGTCGCGAGAGCATGCATGTCAATGCCGAGTTGAATATCATCAACCTGGTCGACGTGATTTTCGCCATTCTGGTGGTTTTCATGATTACCGCGCCCCTGATGAGCCAGGGAGTGAAAGTCGAATTGCCCAAAGCCCAAGCGAGCAGCCTGGAAGAGAAAAAAGCGGTGCAGGTGACGGTGACCAAGGAGAGGGAAATCCTCATCAATCAAATGGCCTCGGATCCGCAGGGCTTCGAAAAGGATTTCCGCGCCATTTGGACGGGCGACGAGGAAACGGCCATCATCATCAATGCCGATCAAACCGTTCCTTACGGCTTCGTCATGGAATTAGTGGCGGCCGTCCAAAGACAAGGTGGGAAAAGGCTGGGTTTCCTGACCGATCCCAATTCCCGTCCGGTCAAGCCCAATTGAAGCATTGACTTATGGTTCGCGTACCCTCACGGCATTTCCCCCCTCCGGAGAGCGAGTCTCCCCGACATTTGGCCTTGAGCCCGGTTCCCAAGGTCAAGGAAACGGGCATGGGCCTCGGGCTGGGTTTTTCCATCGGGCTGCATGTCCTGGTGATTATCGCCCTGATCGCTTTCGCGGTGCTGACTCCGCCCAAGCCGAGCGTGGTGCCCGTTTTCGAATTGGTGAATTTGAACCCGCCGAAATTAAGGCCCTTGCGCCCCAAGACGCAGAGGCCGCCGGAGCCGCCTCCTCCCGAACCGGTACGCGAGGCGGAAGCTCCGAAATTGACGCCTAAGCCGGAAAAAGCCGTGGTGCCGAAGAAACCCGAGCCCAAGGTGGTCAAGGAAATGCCCGACACCACCTTGAAAGTCAGCGAAAACGTGCCGGAGCCCGAACAAAACCAGCCCCAAATCGTCTCCCATGTCCCTTCGGATCCCCGCTTGGCCTTTTGGGCGAGCCGGGTGAAAAAACGCGCCGAAGGCATGTGGAATCCTCCCACCGGCATGGCCATTTCGGGCCAGGCCACCACGGTGGTACAATTCAAGGTCTCGCGCGACGGCACGGTCAGCGAAGTTTCGGTGACCGGAAGCGCGGGAAGCGACGATTTGGATACCCAGGCCTTGCAAACCATCCAGCGCATGGACCATGTGCCTCCTCTTCCGGACAATTATCCCGAGGATGAAATCGTGGTAAGCTATGAATTCGTGTACAAGGGGCAATGACTCGTGAAGGTTTCGATTCAAGCAGGGAAAAGCGTCTCTCCCCTGGGAGCCAAGGTTTTGGCGGCAGCGGTTTTTACGGCGGGATTTTTCTGGGCGGGGCAAGCCTGGGCCGCCGATGTCGTCATCACCTCGGAGCAGCAAAGCGCCGACCTCGTGCCGTTGGGTTTCCTCGATATTCCTTGCCTGAACGGCGATCCCGCGCAATTGCCTTACCGGCCCGGCGCCGTTTTGCATGACGATTTGAGTTTCAGCGGGCGTTTCCGTTTGACCAAGGCGGCGCGCTTCGACAGCTCGAGCAAGACCCTTTTCGTGCAGGACGGGGCCTTGGCCTATTTGCAGGGGAATTATACCCTGGTGGGCGGCCAGTTCACCTTGGATTGCGAGGTGCTGGATATCGATACCCAGGAACCGATTATCCGTAAAAAGTATAGCGGCTCGCAGTCGGGCCTGCGCGACGCGGTCCACCAGTTCGCGGATGAAATGGTCTGGCAACTTTTCGGGGAAAGGGGAATAGCCCGCACCAAGCTGACCATCGTTTCCAAGCATTCTGGAAATAAGGAAATCGTGGTCATGGACTATGACGGCTTCGGCACCCAGGCCTTGACGCGAAATAAGTCCATCAATTTGACCCCCATCTTTTTAGGGGGCAAGGACAAGGTGATCTTTACCAGCTATCTCAAGGGGACGCCGAATTTCTACCTGGCCGATGTTACGAGCGCCAAGATTACACCCTATTTTTCCACGGGTTTCATGTGCTCGGCGCCCGGGTACAATAAAATGGACAAGGAAGTCGTTTATGCAGCCAGCAAGGACGGCAATTCCGAAATTTACCGCCGGCCGGCCGACGCAACAGGTAAGGCCACCCGGCTGACTTTCAACGGCGGCATCGACACCTCCCCCTCATGGTCGCCCAATGGCTATGAAATCGTCTTCATGTCCGATCGCAGCGGTAAGCCCATGTTATATGTCATGGATCGCGATGGGGCCAATGTCAGGAGAATCACTTATGACGGCGACTATTACGGCTCGCCGACCTGGTCGCCCAAGGGAGATCGCATCGCCTGTTCCTCCCTCGACGAGGGCAATAATTTCAGCATCTGGACCCTTTCTCCCGACGGCAAGGATGCCCGTAAACTCACCTCGGGCGGCGGCAGCAATGAAAGCCCCACCTGGAGCCCCGATGGCCGACATATCGCCTTCATGTCCACGCGTACCGGTTCGCCTGAAATCTGGGTGATGCGCGCCGACGGCACCAATCCGCGACGGTTGAGTTTCACCGGAGGGAATTCCATGCCTTCTTGGTCGGATTTTTAACGGGATCTTTTAATTCGATTTCCGAATGGGAGTATTTTCACCCCCACTCTGGAATTTGTAGCTTATTGTTGTAGATTTCCCACCAAACGTGTCAATGTTAAGGAGACTTTCTGATGAAAGCCTATCATCTTGCCCTGATTGGTATCGGTGCCTTGTTAATGGCGGGTTGCGCCAAAAAGCCCCCGGTTACCCCTCCTCCCGAGCCGACTCCTCCCAAGGTCGAAGCGCCGGCGCCCGTGGTGGAAACGCCTAAGGTCGACGAGGACGCTCTGCGCCGCCAACGCATTCAGGCCCGCATCGCCGAGACTTTCAAGCCGATTTATTTCGACTACGATCAAAGCTCCCTCACTGCGGAAGGCAAGCGCATTGCCACCGCCATCGGCGACTTGATGAAGGAAGTTCCCGAAATCACCGCCCGCGTCGAAGGCCATGCCGATGAACGCGGAACCAATGAATACAACCTTGCCCTCGGCGAACGCCGCGCCAAGGCCGTTCAGGACTACCTGACCAGCTATGGTGTCAAATCCGGACGCCTCACCATTCTCAGCTACGGCGAAGAGAAACCTGCGGTTGACGGCAGCGACGAATCGGCTTGGGCCAAGAATCGTCGCGACGAATTCACCACCACCTTCTAAGGTGGCGGGGGCTTTACACGAATCATGCGATGAAAGGCTGCCCCAGCGGGCGGCCTTTTTTAATTTCCATGGCAGCCATGGCGAGGGAGAGAATCATGCGGCATATCCGATACGGTAAAAAGGGATTTCTCATCGGTTTGGCGGTGGCGACGGGTAGCCTGTGGGTGAATTGGGGCTGCTCCAATATGACCGTTTTGAGGACCCGGGAAATCCGCGCCGTCGGAGATTCCGTCAAGGCCGTCGAGCAAAAGGTCGTGGAGGTTCAGAAGTCGGTCGATGATCTCAATCTCAAGCAAGGCGGCACATCCAGTAAGATGCGCGCCGATCTCACCTTGATGCTGGGCGAATTGAAGGATCAAATCAGCCAATTGCGCTCCGAAATCGATGAAACCCAATACCGGCTGGGGCAATTGTCGACCAAGCTGGAGCACTTGGAGCAGAGGAAAATCGTCATCGGTGGCGACACTTCCGCTTCGGTGGCGGGCGTTGGCGGCGCCGCGGCGGCGGCGGGCGCAAATCCCAAGGTGGGAAATCCGGCCGCGGTCAAGGTCGTCGAGGGATTGGATTTGGACCATATCTTCAATCAAGCCCGCGAAGACTATGTGCGCGGCAAATATGATTTGAGCTACTCCGAATTCAAGACGGTTTATGAAAAGGATCAGGGCGGCTCTTACAAGGAATTGGCGCTTTACTGGATGGGAGAATGCCTTTATAAGGGCGGGAAACCCGATAAGGCTTTCGAATTGTATGCGCGCACCATCAGCGAATTCCCCAAAGGCACCAAGGTCTGTTCCGCGCGCTTCAAAATGGGCCTCATGCAAAACGACTTGAACGAAAAAGAAAAGCGCGATGAAATCTGGTCGCAATTACTCAAAACTTGCCCGGGGACCAATGAGGCAGGCCGGGCCGAGGAAATGATGAAGGAATAAGGGGGATAACGAGGCGGGCGGTTTTCCCGCCTCGTTGGCCTCGTTTACCCCTGCAAGGCCCCGAGGTCGGCTACGGTCAAGGCCAAGGCCCGCACCTGGTAGAGCATGGCTTGCCGGTTTTTGCGGATGCCTTCGTCGGGGTCATTCACCAGGACGGCTTCGAAAAAGGCGGCGACTTGGTCGCGCAATGCCGCCAACTGGACAAAGACCTCAGCATAGTCCTTGGATTCCAGCGCCGCGTGGGCGGCTTTTCCAGCCGCGTTCAAAGCCGCAGCCAATTCATTTTCGGCGGGATGACGAAAGAGCGCGGCGTCCAGGGGAACCTCGCCCAAGGAGGCTGGGGCGTCCTTGAGGATATTCTGAATGCGCTTGAAAGTCTCCGCGACCGCTCCGAAATTCCCCTCTCCGCGGAATGCTTGCAAGGCCACGAGCCGGCGGCTGAAATCCTGCAATTGCGTCCAATCGGAGTCCGCGCGTAATACGGCTTCAAAGGTATCGGGCGCTATGCCCCCCGGCACCTTGCCCCGGCCTTTTTCCTGGAATAAAAATTTCGCCCGCCCCTGTGCGAAATCCAGCAATTTTTCAAGCAGACCGTTTTTCTCATCGGGTGAAAGCGCGGCATCCGGATAAGCGGCGAGGGCGGTTTGGAAAATCTCGCGGAGATTGAGCGGCATCTCGTGGGTGATGATCAAGGCCAAGGCAGTCCAACAGGCCCGCCTTAAGGCATACGGATCGGCGGATCCCGTGGGCATTTTGCCTTTGCCGAACATGCCCACCAAGGTATCGATCCTATCGGCCAGGCCGGCCAGGGCGGCCTCCAAGGTGGCGGGAAAGGCGTCTTCCGCATTCCGCGGCAAGTATTGGTCGCGGATACCGTCGGCGATGTTTTCCGGCAGCCCTTCGCCGAGGGCGTAATAGCGGCCGACTATGCCCTGCAATTCGGGAAACTCACCCACCATTTGGGTGACCAAATCGCATTTGGCGAGTTCGGCTATGCCCCGCGCGATCTGCCCCCGGGAGGCGGGAAGGCCGGCCTGCGCAGCCAGGGCCAAGGTGAGCTTCTCCACCCGCAAAACCTTGGCCAATATCGATCCCTCGGCTCCCAAATCCTTGAGCAAGGCGACGCCGGCCAAGTCCCGTTTGCGATCGAGAAGCGGGCGCTTGCGATCCTCGGCGAGGAAAAATTCCGCGTCGGCGAAGCGGGCGCGCACCACCCGGGCATTGCCGTCGCGTACCAAGGTGTAATCGTCCATTTCCATATTGGAGATGACGACGAAGTGATGGGCGAGCCGCCCGTCGGCGTAATCGAGAGCGAAGTATTTCTGGTGCTCGCGCATTTCCGAAACCAAAACCTGGGCGGGTATTTCCAGGAGCTTGGCGTCGAAATTGCAGACGACGGGCACGGGGTATTCGACGAGGTGGATGACTTCATCGAGCAAATCCTCGTCCTTGCGCCATACCAGGTTTTGCCGGGCGGCGGCGGCCAGCACTTCCTGGCGGATGAGTTCCTTGCGCTCGCGGTGATCGGCGATGACGGCGGCCTCGCGCAAGGCGCTGAGATAGCCCGCGCGATCGGCGACCACGGGGACGGGACGATTGTGCAGAAAACGATGGCCCCGGGAGAGTTCGCTGCTCTCGATTCCCGCGAAGGCCATGGGTATGACCCTGTCGCCCAAAAGGGCCGCCAGCCATTGCACCGGCCGGACAAACGGGGTATGCCCTCCGTCGCCCCAGCGCATGGTCTTATACCAATGGATTTGGGCGAAGACCTTGGGAAAGAGTTCGGATAACAGGCCCAGGGCTTCCTTGCCCGGTTGATCGGCCTCGGCGAAAAGATATTGGCCGCCGCCTATTTCCTTGAACTTCAAGTCATCGGGGGCGATGCCGGCCTTGTTGGCGAAAGCCTGGGCGGCCTTGGTCCAATGGCCCGAGTCGTCCTTGGCGAGGTGCGCGGGCGGACCCTTGAGTTCCAGATGCTGATCGCTTTGGCGGGTGCGGATGGAGGCGATGGAAACCGCGATGCGCCGCGGCGTGGTGAAGATCCGGATGTCTTGGGGATCGAGCCGGCTTTCCGCCAGGGCCTTTTCCAACAGCGCGGGCAAGTCGCGCAGCAAGGGGGCGAAAACCCTCGCCGGCATTTCCTCGACGCCCAATTCCACCAGCAGAGGAACCCGTTCAGGTTGCGCCGCCCGGGCAGCGATCGTCGGCCGATTGGCTTCGCTGGCCACCAGCACTTCCGCGCGGGCTTCCCCGCGGGCTTGCTGGTCGCTTTCGCCGGCGGAACCGACGCGCCATTCGCGCAGCATGGGGAACCCCAGCCTTTCGCGGGACGCCAAATGGGCCTCGGCGACGGCCTTGGCCAATTGCCTCACCCTCAGGATATAGCCCTGGCGTTGGTTGACCGAAATGGCCCCCCGGGCGTCGAGAAGATTGAAGCTATGGCTGGCCTTCATGCAATAGTCGAAAGCGGGCGAGGGGATGCCGGCCTCGCAAAGGCGGGCGCATTCCTTTTCGAAGCTGTCGAAAAGCCTGAAATGCAAATCCACGTCGGCGAATTCGAAATTGTGCTTGGAGTGCTGAACTTCGTTTTCGTGATAGATGTCGCCATAGCTGGCGAATTCGTTATAGCTCAGCTTGAAGACATTATCCACCCTTTGCAAATACATGCAAAGCCGTTCCAGGCCATAGGTGATTTCGCCGGTGATGGGAGCGAGATCGATGCCACCCACTTGCTGGAAATAGGTGAACTGGGTGATTTCCATCCCGTCCAGCCAGACTTCCCAGCCCAGGCCCCAGGCGCCCAAGGTGGGGGATTCCCAGTCGTCGTGCACGAAACGGATATCGTGCTGCATGGGGTCGATGCCGATCTCCCGCAGCGAGCCGAGGTAAAGATCGAGGATATTGGCGGGCGAAGGCTTGAGCACCACCTGGTAGTGGTAATAGTGCTGCATGCGATTGGGATTGTCGCCGTAACGGCCGTCCTTGGGACGGCGGCAGGGTTCGATGAAGGCGGCGTGAAACGGCTCGGGTCCCAGCGAGCGCAGGAAGGTGGAAGGATTGAAGGTCGCCGCGCCTTTTTCCACGTCATAGGGCTGGGCCATCAGGCAGCCGTGGCGATTCCAATAGCGTTGTAAGGTGAGGATAAGATCCTGGAAATGCATGGTCATCCTTAGGCGGTGGCTGCGAAGGCTTGCTGGAAATCGTCGACTAAATCCTCGGCATCCTCGATGCCTACCGAAAGGCGGATCAGGCCGTCGGCTATGCCCATATCGGCCCGCTTGGCGGGACCCATTTCATAGAAAATGGTATGGGCCACGGGAATCGCGAGGGTGCGGGTGTCGCCGATATTGGAGGAACACACGATGACGTCGAAGGCGTTTAGAAACGCCATGGGATCGACGCCCTCCTTGAGGGCGAAGGAGAGCAAAGCCCCGGGGCGCCGGAATATTTTTTGGGCGCGCCCATATTGCGGGTGGGACGGCAAGCCCGGGTAATAAACCCTTTCCACCTGCTTTTGGTCCTGGAGGTAGAGCGCGAGGCGGGAGGCATTGGCGCAAGCCTTGTCCAGGCGCAAGGCCATGGTTTCCGATCCCATGGACAGGGTGTGGGCCGCTTCGGGAGCCAAGGTGCCGCCGAAATCGCGCAAGCCTTTTTTCCGGATTTGCAATAGCCCGAGCAAGGGGGGCTCGGTCGAACCCCGATAGCCTTCGAAGAGATTGGGATAACCCGCCCAATCGAAACCGCCGAGATCGGTGACGCTGCCGCCCAGGGCCACGCCATGGCCGCCGAAATACTTGGAAAGCGAAGACACCGAAAACGTCGCTCCCACGCTCAGGGGGCGGAAGAGGTAAGGCGAAGTCATGGTATTGTCGACGAGGTAAATCAGGCCCCGCCTTTTGCATACCTCCCCGATGCCTTGCAAGTCGGCGACCTGGGTCACGGGATTGGCTATGGTTTCGACCAGGATCAAACGTGTTTTAGCCGTGATGGCGGCTTCCACCTCGGCCGTCGAGGTGGCGTCGACGAAGCTGACGCGGATGCCGGCCTGATCCAAGGTGGTGAGCATGCTGGCGGTATTGCCGAAGAGGTATCGGCTCGCGACGATATGATCGTCGCGGCGCAGGAGGGATAGAAGCACCGCCGCGAGGGCGGCCATGCCGGTGCTAAAGGCTACCGTTCCGACACCGCCTTCCAAGGCGGTGATCTTTTGCTCCAGGGCCTGCACGGTCGGGCTGCTTTGCCGAGAATAAGCAAAACCTTTTTGCCGGTTCTGGAAGACCGCCGCCAAATCCTCGGCTTTTTCATAGCCGAAGGCGATGGAGGTGTGAATGGGCTTGCGTAAAGCCCCGTGTTCCGGTTTGCCCCAGCGTTCGCTGTGCAAGGAGGTGGTGGTAAAGCCTTTTTGACCCATCCCACAAACTTAGAAACCGGGTCAAGTGCGGGCCGGAGCCCTAAAAAAGCCCCAGGCTAAACCCGACGAAATAACGGGGGTCTTTGACGGAGGCGAGGTGATTGGACCGGTTCTCGGCATCCGAATCCGATTCGCGGGCATAATCGACCGCGTAGAGACCGCCGGCCCGCAATTGGTTGAGAGGCAAAAAGGATTGGAAATACAGGGTCATGGGTATTTGATGGGACATCAAGAAGGTCGCGGAGAGGCGCACGCCCACGTCGAAAAGCAAATGATGGTCGCCTCTTTCGAGTATTCCGTAAATCTGATCGGGGCTTTGATCGAAGGTGACGCCGGCATCGGCGATGCCGCTCAATTGAATCTGGTTGAGCGAGCTCAGCGGCGAAGGATAGGGCAGGTATTTGCGGATTTTAAAAGGCAAATCGATTTCGAGACGGCTATGGAAGAATGCCGAACCTTCCAGAATATCATTGCCTTGATAGACGAAGTTATAGGGGTAGCCGGGCATTTTTTCCAGGCCGAGACGATAGGTCATGACCCACAAATTGGGATCGGGATTGTCGACCAAGACGGTATCGGCTTGTCCATTGCCCGCCGTCCGGATATCGGCGATGACGGTCCGCTGGGGAAACTTTTCCAGGAAGGTGCCCATGTCCATGCTGAACATGCCGAGGAAATGTTCGCCCCCGCTTTTCAACCCTACCCAGCCAAAGTCCAATTGCCAGGGCTCGAAACTCCGCTGGAGCGGCAGGTAGTAAGGGATGGGCTCCCCGTCCCGGGTCAAGGAACCGGCCAGGTTTTGATCGACTTCGAAATCGTCGCCGGCAAATCGGGCCCACCATTTCGACGCCATGGCATACACGGCGAAAGCATTCGGCAAGGTGGTGCCGGGCGCTTGGACCGTCCATTGCCCGAAAGCCGCCGCCCTGAAATTGCGATGCAATTGGGCATTGCGGTAAATGGGGAAAGAACCGGAAAAATCGTCCACGGCATAGGTGTTTTCCCGGCCGTCGCCGGCATTGGTGAAAGGGGTTTGCCGGACTTTCTGGATGAGATCCAAATCGATGGCCTGGCGATACCAGCTCGCCATGGCCCCGAAATTCACATAGCCCGGTCCCGCCGCCAAACCGGAAAACGGCAGGTTGGTGGAGAGGAAGGCCATGTCGGTGTAATAGGTCTGATTGTATTGCAGGGTTTGGCGGTAATAAATGCTGTCTGACGTCGAACCCGAAAGGTCGTCGGGAACCGCGCCTTCATCCCGGTATTTGATTTGGCGGGTCTGGTGCAGATGGGACAGGCTATAGCCCAATTCGGGAGCCCAATAAAAACGGGTATGCCAGGCTCCGGGAAAGCTCACTTGGCCGGAATAACTTCCGCCGTATTCCAAAGGGGTGTCCCGATCGAAACGTTTGGAAAGGAAGCCGAATAACCCTTGATCCACCCCTTCATGAATGGGGCCGACGGCGATGTCCAATCCCAATTCGACGTTTACGGAGGAAAGCGACGTATCGTCGAGGAAGCGCGGGGCCAGGGTCAATTGCGGCTCGATGCCCCAAGCCACCCGGCGGATGACGGGATCCTTGGATTCGAAGACCTGGCTATAGTCGACTTTTTTCCTCCAGGTCTGGGCAACCGTATCCGACGGAGTGGACAAGGTGTCGGCCGCGACAAACCGCACCGGCCTTTGGAAGAAACGGAAAGCTTGCTTTTCATAGCCTTGGTAATAAAGGTGTCCCGCATGGATTTGGGGTTCCAGCGCCTGGGTGCGGCTTTGGGTCAACCGGTGAAGCACCGAATCCTGCGGCAATCGGGCATAGATTTGGTAAGCGCCGGTTTTCCGGTTGCTGGCGAAAAGCAAGGTATCCCCCTCGAAACGCAGGTCGCGGAAAGCGGAGGTTTCCCAAGGCGTCACGAGACGGATGGTTTCCCCGGTGGCGAAGTTCAAAGAATCGGGAAATAGGGACGAGTCATTCAGCGCCGAAAATTCGTCGAAACCCAAGGCCGAGGCCGAGATCACGGCTATGGCCTCGCGATCGTCCCGCCCGAGCGTGAAATAGATCGAATCCCCTTGGGGGGAAAAGCGGGGGTTATAGCATTGCTGCCCTTCGCGGAAACGGGTGAGGCGGCGTATTCTTCCCAGGGAATCCAGCACGGAAATGTTGCCGCTGCCGTCCACCCATTGCACGAAGACCACGGTGGACGCGGATTGGGGATGGTAACTCGGATAGCCGGCGCGGATATTCCAGGTCAGCCGATGCCATTTCTCTTCCTCGCTCTTACGGCTGAGGAAATCGTATTCCCATAAATCCCGGTAAGGTGAATAGCGGTCGCTGCGCGTGGTAAGCAAGCGATTCCCCTCCGCATTGAATTCCAGTCCCGAGGCTCCGAAGAGTTCGCTTCTTCCCGATGGCGCCGGAGCGCCGGGGGCATGGCGGACTTCCGTCGCAATTCCTTGCAGGGCTTGGGCGCGCAAGGCTTGCGCCGGGGAAGCGCCAGGGTGGCGCCAAGGCTCGAAATCCCGGCTTTGCAAAAGCCTCGTCTTGGGCCGGAGCCTTTGCGGCAGGGAAGGGGCGCCCTGGTTTTCGGCGGGAGCCGCATCGCGGTTCACCGCCTGGGCGGACTGGGAGGTTTTTCCGCTTTGCAGGTCCTTCCAATAAATCCAGTTCAAGGCATAGTCCCGGTCGCCATTGCCCAGCCAAGCCACATACCGTCCATTGGGGGAAAAAGCCAGGTTCTGGGTGAAGGTGCCCTCGATGGCCGGGTCCGCGAGCGAATCCTTGGCCAGGGCTTGATAGTCCCCATAATTCTCTTCCAGGCTTTTGCGCCACTGGTCATAGAGATTTTCCAGGGAGGCTCCCAGGGCGGCTTGAACGGCGCCGCCGAAATGAAGGAAGGGTTTGGGAAAAGCCAGGGAGCGAACCTTTTCCAGCCCGAAACGTCCCTTGAGATAACGGAGAAAAGCGAAGCCGGTATTGTAGACGCGTTCGCCTTGGATCCAGTCGCCGTCGAAGGTTTCGATTTCTCCCAAAGTCGGCAAGGTATGGGAGAGCCAGGCATCGCGGACTATCATGTCGCGTTGGCTGTCCCACTTGTCATACCCCATTTCCGTCGCCTCGAATTGGGCTATGCCTTCGATATACCAGTTGGGCGCGATTAAGGGCAAAAAGGGTAGGGTGAAAGACCAGTTGATTTGGCGGTTGAAGGTATACCCCTGCAGGAGGACATCGTCGAAAGGCGAAAGCCGCGCCGCGCGCCGCAAGGTGAAGACATGGGCGATTTCGTGGGCGACGACATTGCCTACCCAATCCGCCCGGCCCCGCATGACCCAGTCCAGGTGGGGGATGAAAATCTCGACGCGGGAAAAGGTGTAAATCGCATTGCCGTTGGCGTAATCGCCAGGGTCTTTCAGGAAGATTTCAATGATTTGGTAATGGGGATAGGCGTCATAGGCCTTGGCATAAAGAGGCCAAATGCGTTCGGCGACTTTCAAGACCTCGCCGGCGGTGGCCGCATTTTTCTCGGCATAGAAAATCCGGTAATGCTGGGATTCGAGCATGAGCGGTTTTTCCGCGCGGGCCATGCCCGCGAAAAGCAGGAAGGTGAATAAAACCGAAATCAGGGGGATTTTGTTTTTGAACCGTTTTGGGCGCATCTCCCAATAATAAGTTCAAGACGGGTCGAGAACGCTCCCCAGGAATCCCCGGCAGGCCTTTTCCAATTGCAGGAATACTTCCTCGAAGTCCTGTTGATCCCCGTAATAGGGGTCCCCGATTTCGGCGCCTTGGGAAGCTTCCGGATCGTATTTCCGGATCAATTGGACGCGCGCCGTGGCCCCCGGGGGAGAAACAAGGGTCAGGTTTTGAATATTGTCGCGATCCATGGCTAAAATGAAATCGAAGGCGGTGAAATCCTCGACGGTGATTTGGCGGGCCAAGCTCGGCAAAAAGACGCCCCTTTTTTCGGCCGCGGAAATCGCGCGCCGATCGGGCGCATGGCCGGCATGCCAGGCTCCGGTTCCGGCGCTGTCGACTCGAAAGAGATGGGCGGCTTTCGCCTGGGAAGCCAGATGCAGGAATATGCCCTCGGCCAGGGGCGAGCGGCAGATATTGCCCGCGCAAACGAAAAGCACCGACGTCCTCCCGCTGGCCGCCTTTGGTTTTCCGCCGCTTAAGCGGGCCGGGCGCTCAGGCATCGGCCAACGATCGCAATTTGACGCGCACATCTTCCAATGTCGTCTCGCGCATGAGGCTTTCGCCGATCAAGGCCGCCTGGACTCCGCCCTGGGATAAGGTCCGTATGTGTTCCTCGGTAAAGATGCCGGATTCGGAAATGACGGGAATGCCCGGGGGGATGAAAGGCCTTAATTCGAGGGTGATTTCCAGTCTCGTCGTAAAGGTTTTCAGGTCGCGGTTATTGATGCCGATAAGCGGGGCGCCGGCGTCCAGCGCGATTTTCAATTCGTCGCGCGTATGCACTTCGGTCAGGGGCGTTAATCCGATTTCCCGGCCCAGGGCTATCATCCTTTCCAAAGCGGAGGGCGAAAGGCAAGCGACGATGAGCAAAAAAGCGCTTGCTCCCAAAACCTTGGCTTCGTGGACCTGGTAATCCTCGGTCAAAAAATCCTTGCGCAGGCAAGGCAAGGCGATTTCGCGGCTCAGGGCGGCGAGATAGGCGTCGGATCCTTGGAAGTGATCGACTTCGGTCAATACCGAGAGGGCGCTCGCCCCTCCCTCGGCATAGGTTTTTGCAATACCGAACGGCTCGAAATCGGCGCGGATGACGCCGCGCGAGGGCGAGGCTTTTTTCACCTCGGCGATGACATGCAGGCCGTGGGCCTTGGGTTGCGACAGGATGCCGAGCAAATCCCGCCTCGGAGGAGGAAGGCTTCTCGACAAGGCCTCCAGAGCCATCTCGGACACCTCGGCCTTGCGGGCGAGTAAATGTTTTTGCCGCATCCTGAGGATGCCGTCGAGGATATTTTCCTTAGAACCCATCTCAAAAATCCTTCTGGAGTCGCCCAACCGCGATCTTCGGCCAAGTTCGTCGCGCTCCATCGCGGTATTTCAGCCAAAATTCCCGCATCCCGCTCCTGCTTGGCCTCGATCTCGCTCGGGCTTTATCCGACGAATGACTTTTGAGATGGATTCCAGTCATATCATGCCGTCGTCTGGGTGGGAGTGGCTGGCGCGAGGGACTGGGTCAAGGCCGCCCAGCTGTCCAGGGTTTTTTCCGGGGCGCCGCCATCCAAGGTGGTTTGGGCCAGTTTCAAGCCTTCGGCCAGCGACGCCGAGGCGCCGGCCACATAGAGCGCGGCGGCGGCATTCAGGGCCACGATATCGCGCTTGGGACCTTTTTCGCCCCGCAAGACGGCGCGCAAAATGGCCGCGTTTTCCCGCAAATCGCCGCCGAGCAAATCCTCTTTATCGCAAAGCGACAAGCCCAAGTCTTCGGGATTCAGCACGTATTCCTCGATATTCCCGTGCTTCAATTCCGCCACGCGGGTGGGCGCGCAAAGGGAAATTTCATCCAGTCCATCGGTGCCGGCCACCACCATGACATGCTCCGAACCCAGGGTTTGCAGGACTTCGGCCATGGTGCGCGTCAAATCCATCCGGTAGACGCCCAGGACTTGCCGCTTCGCTCCCGCCGGGTTCAGAAGCGGCCCGATGATATTGAACAGGGTGCGCTGTCCCAATTCCTGCCGGGGAGCGATGACGTGTTTCATGGCCGGATGGAGATTGGGAGCGTATAAAAAGCCTATCCCGGCTTCATCGATGCATTGGCCGACTTGTTCCGGACTCAATTCCAGCCGGACGCCCAATTCCTGCAGGACATTGGCGCTGCCGCAACGGGAGGAGATGGCGCGGTTGCCATGCTTGGCGATGGCCACGCCCGCCGCCGCGGCGACGATGGCGGCCCCGGTGGAGACATTGAAGCTTCCGCTGTGATCGCCGCCCGTACCGCAAGTATCCACCAAGGGATGCCTGCGCGAAGGCACGGAAACCGCCTTGCCCCGCAGTATCCTGGCCGCCGCCGCGACTTCTTCGGCCGACTCGCCCTTGATGCGCAAAGCCACCAGAAAACCGGCGATTTGCACCGGCGTCCACCGCCCCTCCATGATGCCCGTCATGGCCGACTCCATTTCCCCGGAACTCAAGGCCATGCCTTCGATGAGGCGCCCAATGAGGAATTGGGGCGTCGCGTCTTTGGCGGGTGTGAAATTCATAAGCGGATTACCTCATTTCCAAAAAATTCTTCAGCATGCGTTTGCCATGCTCGGTGAGTATGGACTCGGGGTGGAATTGCACCCCGTAAACCGGCCTTTGCCGGTGGCGTAAGCCCATGATCAAGCCTTCCGCTTCGGCCGTGATTTCCAAGGTCGGAGGCAAGGTATCCCGATCGACGATCAGGCTATGGTAACGGGTGGCCGTAAAGGTCTCCGGCAAGCCCGCAAATATCGCTTCCTGATCGCAACGGATGACCGCCGTCTTGCCATGCACGGGCTTGGGCGCCCTTATCACCTGCCCGCCGAAAGCCTCCCCTATGCTTTGATGTCCCAGGCATACGCCTAAAAGGGGTATGGACGGCGGGCAGGCCTGTATCAGGGAAATGGATATGCCCGCGTCGGCCGGCGTGCACGGCCCGGGAGAAATGACGATATGGCCGGGGTTGAGGGCCAGGATTTCCGAAACGGTATGCGCGTCATTGCGTATCACGCGAAGATCGGGATTCATTTCCCCGATGTATTGCACCAGGTTGAAGGTGAAGGAATCGTAATTGTCGATAAGGACTATCATCGGAAGCCTCAGTCGGGCGGAGTGAGCTTTTCACGCGCCTTTTCCACGGCGGCGACCAGGGCCCTGGCCTTGTGCGAGCATTCCTCGTATTCAAGCCTGGGCACGCTGTCCGCCACGATGCCGGCCCCGGTCTGCACATAAGCGACGCCGTCCTTCATGAGCATGGTGCGTATCGCGATGCAGGAATCGAGATTCCCCCGGAAGTCGAGGTAGCAGATGGCGCCTCCATAGAGTCCCCGCCGAGTGGGTTCCAATTCGTCGATGATTTCCATGGCGCGGATTTTCGGCGCGCCGGAAAGCGTTCCGGCGGGAAGGCAGGATATCAAGGCGTCCAAAGCATGCAATTCGGGCTTCAATTCGCTTTCCACCAAGGAGGTGATGTGCATGACATGGCTGTGGCGCTCGACTTCCATGAATCTTTTGACTTTGACTGATCCATAGCGGCTGACCCGGCCCAAATCATTGCGTCCCAAGTCGACCAGCATGACATGCTCGGCCCTTTCCTTGGGATCGGCCAGCAATTCACGGGCGAGGGCGAGGTCTTCTTCCTCATCGCGTCCCCGGGGGCGGGTGCCGGCTATGGGCATGGTCTCGCAATGGCCGTTTTGCACCTTGACCAAGGTCTCCGGCGACGCGCCGGCCACCTCGAAAGAACCGTAATCGAAGTAATACATGTAAGGGGAAGGATTGACGGTGCGCAGGCTCCGGTAAATGGAAAAAGCGTCCATGCCGGGCCGGCAGGCAAAACGCTGGGAGAGCACGATTTGGAATGCGTCCCCGGCGGCGATGTATTCCTTGCAACTCGCGACCCCGCGCAGGTACTCCTCCTCGGTCATATTCGAAGTCCATTCCGTGCTCCCGGCGCCGGGATTCGCGAATGGGTTTGAGGCTCCCCGGGGCGGGGCCGCCTGCAATTCGGCCGGAGCGAGCGGCGTCATCAATTCGGCCTCCAGGTTCGCCAATTGCCGCATGGCGTATTGGTAAGCCGAAGGCAAATCCCCGAAGACGTCGGGCAAGACCAAGGCGACGAGCAGCAGCCTTTGCTTCAAGTGGTCAAATACGACGAAGGTGTCGTAAAACCCGAGATCCAAATCGGGCAATTGGTAGTCGTCACGTCCCCGGGCGGGGATGGCTTCGACCAGGCGAATGGCGTCATAGCACATGAAACCCACCGCCCCACCGGCGAAAGGGGGTAATTCGGGAATGTCGACGCCTCGGAAACGCCCCAAAAAAGTCCGCAATTCCCGCAAAGGGTCGCCTTCCCAGGCCTTGTTTTCATAGCCGGACAATTCGATGCGTTTTTCGCGGGAGCGAAAGACATAGAGCGGGTTACGTCCCAGGAAGGAGTAACGCGCTTGTTTCTCATGGATTTCGACGGATTCAAGCAAAAAAGAGCGGCTGCCTTGCCGGCGTAATTTCAATAGGGCCGTGATGGGCGTGTCGAGGTCGGGTAAAAACTCCCGAAACACGGGAACCGCATTCCCGCGCTGCAGCAGCGGCCGGATGTCGTCGAGGCTGAGCATGAATTCCCAGGGTAAAAGGAAGGATAGGGTTAATATAATTAGCGTCCCTACCGGTTTCCTCCTGATGACCAACACCACCCTCCCACCTTCTCGCGATTTGTCTCCCGGGCGGCTTCAGGCCGGCCGACGAGATGTTGGGTCATTGGGCCGGCTATTGGGCAGGCCGTTTCGGAGCAGGGTTGGGATGAACGGGTTGATCTGCCTCATCTGCCTAGCCACCGCGCCATTCGCTTTCGCCGACCCGATCAAGGTTTGGGTGGTTTTCCGCGATAAAGGGCCGGGCCTTCCCGCCTCGGGCCGGAATTACGAGGACGCTCCTCTTTATATTCCTTACCTCGAAGGTTTGCGGGAACTCGGTTTCACGCCGGCCGTCCCATTACGTTGGCAAAACCGTATTTCAGGTTATATCGCCCCGCAGGATATCTCCCGCCTCCGTCAGGCTACGGGCGTTCAAAGCGTCGAGAAAATGCGGCGCCGCAAACCGATGGTGAGGCAGCCTCTCCCCGAAACCCCTGAATCCGGCCCCGCCCTACCCGGCCCCACGGCGAAGGCGGCTGCCCATGCCTCGGATACGGTATTCCGTGCCTTGCAAGGCAGCTTGGGGGGCATAGGGCTGGGAGTCTTGCGCGATTCCCTGAGCCGGCGCGGGCTGAAGCCGGGAGATGGCATCCGGATAGCGATTTTGGACGCCGATTTTGCGCTCGGAAGCCGGGGCTTCGACGCCATTTGGAAAGACGGACGCATCAAGGATCAGTATGACTTCGTCGCGGGCCGACCGCAGGCGGCAACCCGTGGTTTTTCCGACAGCCATGGCGCCGAGGTCCTGTCCATTATCGGCGGCGATTTGGGGGAACTCTTACAAGGAGCCGCGCCGGCCGCGGAATTTTTGCTTTACCGCACGGAGAATAGCGCCTCTGAGAGCTGGGTGGAAGAGGATTACCTGGCGGCGGCCATGGAGCGGGCCGTGGATTCCGGAGCCCAAGTCGTCAATATCAGCTTGGGCTACCGCTATGAATTCGACGACGGTTCCGAATTTCCGTTTTCGGAGCTGGATGGCCAGACCCGGCCGAGTTCCATCGCCGTTTTGCAAGCGGCGCGCCGCGACGTCCTGGTCACCGTTTCGATAGGCAATCTCCCGGCCGTCACCACCGAAGGCCCGACTTTACAGGCCCCGGCGGACGCCGACAGCATTTTAGCGGTGGGTATTGAAAATACCCAAGGCCAGCGCTGCAGCTATTCCTGCTGGGGTCCGACGGCGGATGGCCGCATCAAACCCGATATCATGGGATTGGCCAGCTCGGGTTGTTCGGTACCGCAAATCAATCCTTTTGCGGATAGCGCCGTGACCTTTCAGGGCGGAACGAGTTTCTCCGCTCCCGCTTTGGCGGGCGCGGCGGCTTTATTGCGGCAGGCTTTCCCGGAAGCGTCGGCCATGGCGGTTCGACAGGCCTTATTGCGCACCGCGGTCCTGGCGAAACAGCCTTCGGACAGTTCGGGATATGGTTTGGCCCAAGCCGACTTGGCCTGGGACATGCTGGCCAATAGGCAACCTGGGGAGAAGCCGTCGGTCATGCGCTATGGGCCCGTCAAAATCGCCTACCCGGGAGATGGCGTCGTTTGGAGTCTAGCCCTGAAGCAGGATGCGCCCTTGCCTCAAGGCTTATACGATTTGCGCGGGCAATGGCATCCTATCCGCGCCTACATGGATGGAGAATGGGTTCGTCTGGCTCCCGCACCGAGCCTAAGCCGTGGACTTTATGTCATCCCCTGAGGGGTGGTCATCGGCGCGACGGCCCTCTGTCTCAAGATAGACTGCAAGGATTCCAGGGAAATCGGTTTTTCCAGAAAGGCATCCATGCCGGCTTCGACGCATTTGATCCGGTCTTGGTGCCGGGCATTGGCCGTCAGGGCGATAATCACCGGATGGCGTGGACCTATCCCGCTGGCGGCCAGTTTACGAATTTCCCGGGTGGCTTCAAACCCATCCATCACGGGCATTTGGCAATCCATCAGCACCCAATCGAATTCCTGTTGCCGGTAAAATTCCAGCCCCTGTTGGCCATTGTTGGCGGTGGTGACGGTGAATCCCAGCTTTTGCAGGAACTTGGCGGCTACGAATCTGTTCACGGCCACATCCTCGACCAATAAAACCCGGCCCGTGAAAACCCGCTGGGTATCGTCCAAGGGCAGAGGTGTTTCCTTGAAATCCTGAGGCTGTGAATTCGGATCGACGGGCAGGGTGATTTCCAGGCAAAAGGTGCTGCCCTGGCCGGGTTGGCTGGAAAAAGTCAGCCGCCCATTCATCAGGACGGTGAGGCGCCGGCATATCGATAGTCCCAGGCCGCATCCACCCTGATCGACGCGCATTCCCCGGTGCGCCTGCGTAAAGGGTTCGAATAAGGACGCCTGCTTTTCGAGTGGGATGCCGATTCCGGTATCGACCACCTCCATCTGAATGGAGAGCCGGCCCACGAGCGCCGGTTGGGCAGTTAACCTCAGGGTAATGCCGCCGCGGTCGGTGAATTTCAAGGCATTGCCGATCAGATTCACCCCGATTTGTTGGATGCGGCTATCGTCGCCGATGACCCGGGGAAAAGTTCCCATCACTTCCATGGAAATCCGGAGTCCTTTGTCCTCGGCCGGAATTTGGAAGGTGGCCAAGGTCCGCCGCAAGACTTCGACCATATCGAAGGAGTTGGATTCCAGGGTGACCAGGCCTTTTTCAAATCGGGAATAATCGAGAATATCGGCGATGACATTCCGCAAGAGTTTGCCCGATGCCAGGGAAATGGCGAGGTTTTCGCTTTGATTCTCGGTAAGCGGGTCCGAATCCAGCAATTCCAAGGTTCCCAAAAGGCCGTTGAGCGGCGTGCGCAATTCATGGCTCACGGTCGCCAGGAATTCGCTTTTGGCTTTGTCGGATTTCTCGGCCTTGTCCTTGGCCCCGATCAAATCCTGCTCGGTTCGCAACTGGGCCCGTAACAATAAGGTGACCGGTAACAGAATCAGCAAGGCCGTCGTCCCCGAGATCGCGACGCGGAAAAACGCCAGTTGGCCCTCGGTCAACGGATAAGGAGCAATCCAGCCATAGGCGCTCGCGTGAAGGAGGCCATAGGCGAGGCAAGGCATGAGGATGGCCAATACGATTTTCCGGTATTCGCGGACCGAAAAGAAAATCACCGGCGCGGCCACGGTATACAATAAAGTGGTTTCCAGGCGGCTGGGTTCGCCCAGCAAAAGGCAAAAGATGAAAATGGCGGTGGTGATGGCGCCGAGCAGGCAAAACCGGGCGGCGGAATAGAACCTGCGCGACATCAGCCATAAAGCGGCTGGATAAGTCAGGCACAAGGCGAAGGACATGGCCACCAAGTCCCAGCTTCCGAAGATCGCGAACAGGATGACATAGGGCAAGGTCGTCAGCAAATGGAAAACGGAGGCGATATTGGTGGCGTATAATCCGCGATACTTATCGAGCGGCAAATCGTCGGATAAACCGATTCGCCCGATGAAAGCCAGCCAGCCGTGAATTAAACGCATGGTGATTGAATGTAAATGTTGTTCCATCGGTTTTACATTCAAAGCCCGGTTCGCATCGATCAATTAACTATTTGCTGATTTTACTCTCCGAAGGTGGTAAAGTTAAAGGCAAATCGAAAACCCTGCGGGATACCCATGGCGCGCTGGACGGATGAGCAATTGGACTTGGCTAGGCAAACGGCCGATGGGCCCGCGGATCACGTCGTGGAGACCTTGTTCGCGAGCGGCCAAATCGACCGGGTGAACGCCGCCTTGCTTCACCTGACCGGCAACGCCCAAACCTTGCCCGATCCCCTGCCGGCGGTTTTACGCGATTACCTCCTCCACAGCGCGGAATTGCCGCCGGACCTGGATCTAGCGAGATTGCGGCGGGGACAGGATTTTTTCGTGAGGAATGGGCCGGTTTTCGGCATAGCCCTGATGTATGCCAGCCTGCCTTCCCTGTATGCCGGCGCCCAGGGTGGGGCGCAAATACTCGCCATGACCGGGCAATTGACCGATCATTTCCAGAGGCGCGCCTCCGAGACTTTGCGTTTCATCCTCGACGTGATGCAGCCCGGCGGGCTGGATCCGAAAGGACGAGGCATACGCACGGCGCAAAAAGTACGCCTCATGCACGCTACCATCCGTCATTTCGCGCGCCGGTCGGGGCGATGGCGGGGTTTGCCGGCATGGGGCATGCCCATCAACCAGGAGGAATTGGCCGGGACCCTCATGGCCTTCTCCATCGTCGCCGCGGATAATATCCGGCGCCTGGGAGCGGAAGCCGGGGACGGGGAAATCGAGGACTACCTCTATGCCTGGCATGTCATCGGCCATTTGATAGGCATCGTTCCCGAATTGCGTCCTCTGGATGCCGGCTCGGCCCGCGCCCTGTGGAAGCGGGTCGCCCAGAGGAATTTCGCCCGCACCGAGGATGGGATCAAGCTGACGCATAGCCACATGCAATTCCTCGACAAGCTCGTCCCGGCCAAGGCCATCGACGGCATGAACGGGGCGCTGATGCGTTATCTAATGGGCTACCGCATCGCCATCCGGTACCTCGGCCTGCCTGTGCCCGGCCTCTGGAGCGCCGCGCTTTTCGTCTTGAAAGCCGTGTTTCGCATCAGCAGCCGCTTCTTGCCCACCCAGGGAGAGTTGAATAAGCTCATCGAGGAAATCCATTATCAACTCATGAACGAATTGCAGCGCCATTGGGCGTCGGGGGATAGCCGGCCATTCCAGTTGCCGACTCAAATGCCGCCCCTGGCTGGGAAACCGCCAATCCCGATCGGGAAATGATCATGCACCTATCCTATGCGGCGGTAACCTGCCCCGACGGCCGAATCAACAGCATGGATCATTTCCTGAACCATGTCGATACCCATTGTATTCCCTTCTCGGCGCTCCAACTGGCTTTGTTCGCGGTGGGCTGCCTGATGTGGGTGGTCGCCTATCTCATCATCATCCGCAACGGTTTCCGTTTCAAGGCCATCGACATGGCGGCGCTCGCGGCCTTCAGTAATTTCGGCTGGGAAACCGTTTGGTCGTGGTTTTTCCGCACCGACATGGGGTGGTTCCTGCAATGGACTTACCGGGCGTGGTTTTTCCCGGATATCCTCATCATTTATCTCACCTTCAAATACGGCCGCAAGCAATACGCCGAAGGCTCGTTCATGAACCGGAATTTCACCGCGATAGGCGTATTCTGGCTCACGGCTTTTTTCCTGCTCTATTATTTCTTCACCGCCCAGGGTTTGGATACCAGCATCGGGGCCACGTCGGCCTATCTCTGCCAGTTTTTCCTGAGCTATACCTGCGTGGCCAATCTTTTGAACCAGCCGGGAGAGGCGAAATCCTTTTCCTTCAATGTCGCCTGGCTCAAGGCCTATGGTACCGGGATGAATACGGTTTTCATGTTCATCCACTACCCGCAAAACCATTTGGTGCATGCCTGCGGCGTGATGGCTTTTATTTGCGACAACATTTACATCTACGTTTTATACCGACGGAAAAAGGCCCAGGGGCTGCCTCTATTCAGGCCGGTTCCCGGGTGACGCGGCGGGTGCCTGGCGGCTAGGGCTTTTCCCAAACCGAGAAATGCCTGTCGCGGATGCGTTCGTGGAAATGCACCAGGTCGCTCACCGCCGGGCCCTCTTTAAGCAAGGAAAGGGCTTCTACGCCTTTCCCCAGTTTCAGGATTCGCGCATGCTCGGCCAGGCTATGGCAAAGCACCAGTAAGCGTCCGGTCGGAGCCAAAGCCTTCGATGCCCGCATCATCATTTGATCCGGGGCATAATGCTTTAACGGCAACCCCCACAGCAAGGTTTGATAGCGGGTGACCAGGGGGAAAAAGAGGGTTATCCAGGCATAGCCACTCCCTTCGCAGGCGATGAAATCCCGGACGCTATAGGTTAAGGCCGGATTGCCGGTTTGCCGCATATAGGTTTCGGCGAAATCGCGACGGGTAAAAAATCCCGCATATCTCACATAGGCGTCGATTTCGATTCCCGTCAAGGCGACAGGGTCCGGGTTGCGCGGCGTCTCCCCAGGTGCATGGTTGGTTTCCCTTCCGCCGTCGGGGTGAGGGCCGAAGCGAAGCCAGCGCTCCAGGGCGAAGACATAATGCCAGTCCTGCGAACCGACGTCCAAAGCGGTTACGGCGGCTCCCGGGCCCCCGGGGCGGCGGTGCACGATGCCGCCGTAAGCCTGTTCCAGGATATCCAGGACATAGAGGTTTTTCCGGTAAAGGTCGCGTGTGGAGAGGTCGCGTAGCGGCTGCAACCTGTATTGCTGGCAAAGCCGGCTTTCTTTTTCCTCGGCCAAGCCTCTCGGGCCATTCTCGCCCCCCTCATCCAAATAATCGAAAAGATTTTCTTTCCCCTCGTTGTCCAGGAGGGGAAGTCCTTTAGACCATCGCCAGTTTTTCCTCACCCAAAAAGAAAAAGCATTCCCCGGGATGCGGGTGAATGCCAGGACCTTGAATAGGGACGCCAAACCGTTTTTTAAAAACGAGAGGCAGAGCGAAAATGATCCTTGATTCATTTCAACTTGGCCAGATACAATCGCACGGTTTCCCGGAGCCCGTGGTATAGCGCATCGCTGATCAATGCATGGCCGATGGACACTTCCAGCAGCCCGGGCACCTGTTCCTTGAAATACTCCAGATTTTCCAGGTTCAAATCATGTCCGGCATGGACGCCCAAGCCTGAAGCCAAGGCCAGCCTAGCCGCCATCGCGAAGGGTTTCACCGCCGTTTCCCTTCCCGAGGGAAAATGGCGCGCATAGGCTTCGGTATACAATTCGATCCGATCCGTGCCCGTTGCCTTGGCTCCCTCCACCATGGCGGCATCCGCATCCACGAAAAGGGAGGTACGGATGCCATGCCCTTTGAACAAGGCGATGGTTTCGCGCAAGTAGTGCCCGTGCGTCAGGGTATCCCAGCCATGATCGCTGGTGATTTGCTCTTGAGCGTCGGGTACCAGGGTGACCTGTTGCGGCCGGACTTCGAGGACCAATTCCATGAATCGCTTTTCGCGTGGATTGCCTTCGATATTGAATTCCGTTTTCACCACGGCCTTGAGATCGCGCACGTCCCGATAGGTCACATGCCTTTCATCCGGGCGTGGATGGACGGTGATGCCCTGCGCCCCGAAACCTTCGATGGCTATGGCGGCTTGGATAAGGTCTGGGACATTCCCTCCCCGCGCGTTCCGCAGCGTGGCGATTTTATTGATATTCACGCTCAGTCTGGCCATTCCACCTCTGCATTTTCCTCGCCGGTATACCTAAAAGTCCGCGGTATAATCGACTAAGATAGGATAGGATACATGAAGCTTGCCCTGTCCTGTCACCGGCCTTTCGTTAAGGAATCCCATGGAACTCTTCATCCCCCGCTCGATCCCCGGCCTGCTTTTTATCGCGGCTGCCCTCCCCGCTTTCGCTCAAACCGAGGTGGCCATCCGGCTCAGCGGCATGGTCACGGACTCGTCCGGGGCTCCCATCGCTGACGCCGCCATTAGCCTTGAAAACGGCTCTCAGACGGCGACCAGCGACCAGGCCGGTAAATTCATCTTGGGCGCGAGCACGGCCTTACGGGGCGGTTTATTTTCACGAGAACCCTTCGCGGCCATCCGTGGGGGATCCCTTTACTTAACGCTATCGGAAACAGCCGATGTCTCGGTCACGGCTTACGGGATGGACGGTGGAGCTTTGTCGGCCCGTGCTCGGCGCATGGATGCCGGAGTCTCCGCATTTGACCTGCCCGGTCTTGGGTCCGGCCTGCGCTTGATCCGGGTGCGCATGGGTGCGTATGAGGCTGTGGTGAAAGCATTTTCCAACGAGGGTCTACTGCAAAGCGCGGTATTCGGCTCTTTGAAGGCTGCCAAGTCCACCGGGCCGGAAGGTCCGGCGGGGAAGCGGGCGGCCGCGGTACCGTATGACGATGTCATCACGGTGACGAAGTCCGGATATTTGAAGGGCTATTTGAGCGTTTCGGTTTCGGAGGCAGAGAACTTGACCATCAGACTGCTGCGAGAGGGTTCGCCCAAGTTCAGTTTTTTCGTGACCAGCCTAAAAGCCATGCAGGCGCTTTCCGGTAGTCAAAACGGCTTCGGCGGGGATTTGCGTTTCGGGGAAACGGGGCCGGGAGCCGGGTTGCGGGGCGCGGACAAAATCTGCGCGGCCACGGCGGAGAGAAGCATGCCGAGTTCCGGCAACAAGGGCTGGCGGGCTTTCCTCAGCGCGGCCTCAGACGCCGATGGTAAACCGTTAAACGCAGTGGATAGGATAGGCGACGGTCCCTGGTATGATCGCGTCGGCAGACTGTTGGCCCCGAAGAAATCGGATTTGCTGGCAACGCGCCCCATGAATGGCGACCCGACCATCCAGAACGATCTCCCCAACGAGGACGGCATCCCCAACCACCGGCCCGATCCCACCTTGCCGGCTGTCGATAACCACCACTTCCTGACAGGTTCGGACGGCACGGGCAAGCTTTATGGAGCGAATGCGACTTGTCTGAGCTGGACGTCAACGGCGGCCACCTCGGGCCGGCCGCGCATCGGCTTTTCGTTTCCGGCCGGTAACCGGCAAAACTGGATATCCGGCCAGGACGAAGGCGGTTGCGGCGCAGGCATCAACTTGGCGGAAACCGGAGGATCGGATCCGAATAATCCGGTGGTGGGGTCGGGAGGCGGTTATGGCGGAATCTATTGCTTCGCATTCGATCCGTGACCTTGCCCCCTCCCGGAAAAATCCTTTTTCCTAAGGAAGTTTCATGCAATTCGCATAGTAGGTGACCGTGGCGGGCCAATCGGAGAATATGCCCAGGACGCCGACCTTACGCGCCAAGACGTCCAACGCCTCATAGGTGTCGCCGTCATTATCGATGACGGGGGTAATGCTGGAGTAGTAGTAGCCGCCGCCGGTTTTCAAAAATCCCGACCGCTCCAGGGTCCAGGTGATGATGTCGAGTCCCGCCCTTTTGGCGGCCAGGGCATAATCCGAAGGCGCGATTTTGTTTTGGCTATTGAGCGACAATAAGGCGAACATCGGCGGCGCCACGATACGCACCCCGACTTTCCGCAATTGACCCATATTCGCCACGGCTTCGGCATAGCCTTCGGGGGTATCCACACGGGCGTCGAGGTAAACGGCTTGGCGGCCGAAAGCCGGCTCATTGCGGATCCAATACTTCACGTCTTCCAGGTTGAAGGACTGGGCGAAGACCTTTTTCGGAGAAACATGGGCTTCATGGTATTCGTCGATCATCTTCTGGGCGTATTTCTCCTGGGTGAAATCGCCGTGATAGGGCATGGGAACGCTGGCCTCCTTCAATTCGGGGGTCATCTTCACGTCGAGGCTTTTGAAAAGTTCGATGCTTTCCTTGTGGGTGACCAAGGTTCCGCAAGTCGCGTAAAGATCGGTGCGGAAATTCGGGGTACCGTCCACGTATTCCTCCACCGACATCGCCTTGGGATTGGCGCCGTCCATTTTGCCGCACAGGCTTTTGAACTCATCCAGGGTGAAATCGCTGGTGCAGCACTTGGCCGAAGCGGCCTTGCCCGTGGCGGGATCATAGGGCGTGAAGGTTTCGCTGCACTTGGACGCCAATTCGGGATGCAAAAGCACGTCCGTGGTCGTATGCAAATCGCATTGCGAGTGCCGGCAAACCAATTCCTCGTCCTTGGTGAAGGTCACGTCGCATTCGATGATGCCGGCGCCCATGCGGGCCGCCGCGGCATAAGACTCGACGGTATGCTCGGGAATTTGCAGGCCTGCCCCGCGATGGCCGATGGAGAAATCGCTTTTATGCGGCTGCATGTCGGTGCATTGCTCCAGCTTCCTTTTCAGCGGTCCCTCGTCCATGTCGTCGACCAGGAAATAAGGACGGGGTCCCAGTTGCACGGTTTGCACGGGTTGCTTTTTGGCGCATTGCGACTGCGGCGCGGGGTTCCGGTTGGGGTGACGCGGATCCGCCGTTGCCGGCAACTGGGTCAAGGCCCAGGCGGCCGCCACGGCCAAGGTGACATTCAGGTTACGGTGCATAGGGATATCCTTTTCGTCGGGTGAAGCCGAGGCTCCGTCATGGAGCCGTCGCGCCGCGCTCCGCGGCGTGGCAAGGATATAGGCCCGGGGTATTGCCAAACGGCTTCTAAGGTTTTTCCAATTCACCCCCCGGGCGCTGGGCGAAACGTCCCGCTTCTAGGCTGTGGGCGGGTTCGTCATTGCTCCAAGGCCAGCCCCCGAAGCCCGTTTTCTGGTAATCGGCGAATGCCTCCTCGATTTCTTGCCGGGAATTCATCACGAATGGGCCGTATTGCACCACGGTTTCGGCTATGGGTTTGCCTTGCAAGAGCAATAGCTCGGTAACCTCGTCCCCATTGACCAAGTCGATGGCCGCGTCGGGTTGCAAATGCAGGCCGTGGCCGACTTCCTGGATATCGCCGTCGACCGTCAGGGTTTTGCCGCGGAAGAAGTAAAGGGTTTTATGGCTGTCCTGCGCGGACGGTGGCAAGGTCCATGCGGCATGGGGGTCCATGCGCACCGTCCAAATGGCGACATCGTGCTCGGGGTTGGCGGCCCAGGAACGGGGCGGGGGAGGGGGCGCCTTGGCATCGCCCAGATGCCCGGCGACGACGGTCACCTGGGTAAGGCGTCCTTTTTCATCCCTTATCTCGATCACGGGTATCTCTTCATGCCAGAGCATGGCGAAATGGGGTTCGGCCATTTTATCGGCGGCCGGCAGGTTCAACCAGATTTGGAAAAGCTCCAGGGTATTGGGAGCCGAGGTCTGCACCAGGGGAAACATTTCCGAATGCACGATGCCTTTTCCCGCCGTGAGCCATTGGGTATCGCCGCCTCCGAAGCGGGCGGTGGCGCCCAGGGAATCCGAATGGTCGATAAGCCCTTGCTTGACCACGGTCACCGTTTCGAAGCCGCGGTGGGGATGCTGCGGAAAGCCCGGCACGGACTCGCCGTGATACATGCGCCAGCCATCCTTGATTTGAAAGTCGCTGCCGAGATCGCGGCCTTCCAGGGACGCGGCCGGACCCAACTTGCCATTGCCGGCGGGATAATGATCGAGATGGTGGACGCAGAATAAAAACGGATCCGGGGTAGGCCAGGGAAAGCCCAGCTTGACCTGGCCCAATATCTTCGTGGATGTCGGCATATGTGCTACCCTTGTAAGCCTGGTTTATGGATAGTCCAACCTTAGCAACCCTGCTCTTGGATCCCAGCCTTCTTTTAGGGGACTGGGAAAAGCGAGGATTCAATCCAAGGGGTAAAACCCTGCTCTTGGCGGTATCCGGCGGGGCTGATTCCATGGCCATGCTGAGATATTTCTGCGATGAAATCGCGCCCCGCCGGAATTGCCGCCTCGTGGTGGGTCATGTCGATCATGGATTGAGGCCTGAGTCAGGGCAGGACGCCGCCTGGTTAAAGGCCGAATGCCTGCGCCTGGATTTGCCTTTCCTGTCCCATACCTTGAGGCCCGAAACCCGCGGGCGGCGCGAATCGACGGAAGCGTGGGCGCGACGGGGAAGGTATGCCGCTTTGGAAGCCATGGCCGGCGAGAAAAACACCGACCACATCCTTACGGCGCATCACCGCGAAGACTGGATCGAAACGGTTTTCATCCGGCTATCGAGAGGTGAGACCTGGCGGGCCTGGCTGGGCATGCCGTTTTCGCGCGACCCCGGCATTATCCGTCCTTTTCTGCATCTCGCTCCCGACCTGATCCGGCGCTATCTGGAATTGACCGGCCAGTCCTGGCGGGAAGACGCTTCCAATGGCGACAAACGGTTTTTACGCAATCGCTTACGCCACCAAATCCTCCCCGGCTTGGAAGAGGCGTGGCCGAATTGGCGGGAAGGCTTACTGGCCATCGGATCGAATATGCGGGAGTTGAAGCCGCAAATCGAAAGATTGGAACAAGGTCCCCTTCCCTATATCCGGGAAGAGGGCGGTTTTGGGTTGGCGCTTGAGGCTTTGGACGAACCCCATGCCGCCGGGGACCCTACCTTGCTTCTCTCGCGTTTGCGAGAATGGATGGCCTGGGCTGGGGGACCGAAAAATCGTCCCAGCCGGGCATTTTTAGGCGGGTTCAAGCCGGAAGCGGGTGCAGGCCCATGGATGCCCGCTCCCGGGTGGCTTCTGGAAAGGCGGTTGGGCCCTCCTAATCCGGCTTACCTGTTAAGTAAAGTGGCCGGAAAAACCGTTCGAATCGGGCAAAATACCGCAAAAGCGTGCCTTGCCGACCCACAACATTTTATACTGGATATTCTGCCGCGTGAATGGGAGTTTTCCCTGTTCGAGAGGCGGTACCGGCTCAGGGCCCGAAGGCTGAAAAAACCGGACCGGATGGAATTTCCAAAGGACGTGGAAAGGCGGGCGATCTTTGATGGCGATAGCATTTCGAGTACCTTGGTCATTCGGAGTAGGCTGGCCGGCGATCGTTTCTGTCCCCTCGGAACCCGTAGCTCGACGCGCAAGCTCAAGGATTACTTGCGCGAAAAGGGAGTGCCGGTCGACCTTAGGGACAGCTTGCCGCTGGTTTTTTCCGAAAACACTTTGGCCTGGGTACCTGGTTTTGGCCTTGCCGATGGATTCAAGGTCACCTCGAAAACGGATACTCTTCTAGAACTGGTACTTGAATGTCTGACCCCAATGACCCATTGCACGACAAAAACAACCGACTCGTCGAGGATAAACGCCGTAAAGTGATCAATCGCAACCGACCCAATGACCCCCGCAATGGCGTCCCACCCGGGGGCAATAAATGGCGGCGGAAAAACCTGTCCCTCATCCTCGGCATGGTTTTGATCACCTTGGTCCTGGTGCAATTGCTGAATTCGCAAAGCGGGGTTGAGGAAAAGAATTACACCGAATTCCGCCGCATGATGGCGGATAGCTCCCTGGTCATCTCCTCGGTTACCCTGACCCGCATCAATGAAGGTTTCCAACTCGAAGGCGAGAGGCGGCTGGCTCCGGAGGAACAAGTCGTGAAGCGGGAAAACCAGGGCGTTTTTTCCGGACAAGCCACCCGGTTCCGCACGGTTTTGCCCGAATGGGGCGGGCCCTTGCAGGGCATACTCGACAGTTTGGCCGCCAAGGGAGTCAAAATCGAATTCACCAAGGAAACGCGGTGGTTCGGCTATCTCAGCACGCTTTTGCCGCTCTTTCTCCTCATTGGGTTTTTCTGGTTCATGATGGCCCGTCAGGGCCAAATGGGCGGAGCGCGCGGCATATTCAGTTTCGGGAAAATCCGCGCCAAGGTGCAAGACGACAATAGGCCCAAGGTGACCTTCGTCGACGTGGCCGGCTGCGACGAAGCCAAGCAGGAATTGCAGGAAATCATCGAATTCCTGAAAGACCCGAATAAGTTTTCCAAGCTGGGCGGTCGCATCCCCAAGGGCGTGCTTTTGCTCGGACCTCCGGGAACGGGCAAGACCTTGCTCGCCAAGGCCGTGGCCGGCGAGGCCGAAGTGCCCTTTTTCTCCATGTCGGGATCGGATTTCGTGGAAATGTTCGTCGGCGTCGGCGCCAGCCGCGTCCGCGATCTCTTTGAACAGGGCAAAAAAAGCGCCCCTTGCATCATTTTCATCGATGAAATCGACGCGGTCGGACGCCATCGCGGCGCGGGTCTTGGCGGCGGTCACGACGAACGCGAGCAAACCCTCAATCAATTGTTGGTTGAGATGGATGGGTTTACCGGCAATGACGGGGTCATCCTGATCGCCGCCACCAATCGCCCCGATGTCCTGGATCCCGCCCTATTGCGCCCGGGCCGTTTCGACCGCCAAGTCGTCGTCGATTTGCCCGATGCCAAAGGCCGTGAAGGCATTCTCCGCGTGCATTTGAATAAGCGTAAAATCCCCCTGCAAGACGGTGTGGACATCGGCAAAATCGCCAAGGGCACTCCTGGGCTGGCGGGCGCCGATCTCGAAAACCTGGTGAATGAGGCCTGCCTTTTAGCCGCCCGTTTCGGCGCGGACAAGGTCGCCATGATCGATTTCGAGGAAGCCAAAGACAAGGTGATGATAGGCAATGAGCGTTTCAGCCGCATCCTCACCGAGGAAGAGAAAAAAACCACGGCCATTCACGAAGCCGGCCATGCCATCATTTCCTTATTGGTCGAGCATAGCGATCCCCTGCATAAAATCACCATCATCCCGCGGGGAAGGGCCTTGGGCATCACCTTCCAATTGCCGGAAAAAGATCGCTACACCGTCGATTCGCGCTATATCCTCGACAAGATCGCCATCCTCATGGGCGGGCGTTCCGCCGAACAGATGTTTTTGAATCAGATGACGACGGGCGCCAGCAACGATATCGAACGCGCCACCGATTTGGCCCGCAAATACGTATGCGAATACGGTATGTCCGAATTGGGCCCGGTTTCCTACGGCAAAAAGCAGGAAGAGATTTTCCTGGGCCGTGAAATCAATACCCACCGGGATTATAGCGAAGCCACCGCCATCCAAATCGACCGCGAAGTCCGCAAAATCGTGGACGCGCAAATGGAGAGGGTGAACACCATGCTCTCCGAGAACCGGCAGAAATTGCAAAACCTCGCCGATGCCCTTCTGGAACATGAAGTCCTGGAGGCCGACGAGATTCAACGCGCCATGGCTGGCGAATTGATGGGAGAAACCCGCAAGAGCCGCTCTTACCTGAAGACCCGGATCGATCGCGATGCCGCCATCGCGGCGGCGGCCAAGGCCGCGGCGAAAAAGCCCGACCCGGCGGGCGAAGGCGGCGGTAAGCCGGCTACCACCGGTGAAAGCGCCGATCCTCAAAGCGAGGACGAGGATCCCAATGCCGGCAAAGGACAGGCCTTCGATACCACGGTCTGATTTCCCGCTATCCGGTCCCTGGGGCCGTCCCTTGGCGATGTGTTCGCCCAGGCCTTGGCGCCTGGGTTCCAAGTCCTACGGGGGCGACCGCCCCTTGCTCATGGGCATACTCAATGCGACGCCCGACAGTTTTTTCGACGGCGGTTTGCACCAAGGTTTGGATCAAGGCATTGCCCACGCCGAAAAGCTTTTAAGCGAAGGCGCCGATATCCTCGATGTCGGCGGCGAGAGTAGCCGGCCGGGGGCGCAAGCGGTACCGGTCGATGAGGAAATGTCCCGCGTCATTCCCCTGGTCCGTGAATTGGCGCGACGCTTCCCGGCGCCCATCAGCATCGATACGGTGAAAAGCGAGGTGGCCAAGGCCGCCCTGGACGCCGGAGCCTTGGTCATCAATGATATTTCCGGAGGGATCATCGATCCCCGTATCCTGGAATTGCCGCAAGGCTATGGCGCGGGCTTTGTCATCAATCACATGCAGGGCGAGCCGCGCACCATGCAAAAAAAACCACACTACCAAGATGTGCTGGGCGAAGTCGCCGCTTTTCTCAAGGAGCGTATCGGAATTTTGGCGCAACTGGGATTACCCGCCGACCGCATCGCCATCGATCCCGGCATCGGTTTCGGCAAGACCTGGGAGCATAATCGCGATCTTCTCGAGCATGTCGAGAGCTTGGACAGCCTGGGCTGCCCGATTTTGCTCGGCCATAGCCGCAAGCGCTTCATCGCCGCCACCGCGGGCCTGGAGGAAAGCGACCGCCTGCAACCCTCGGTGGCCGTGGCCCTTTACGCTGCGCTCAAAGGCGTCTCCATCCTGCGCGTGCATGATGTCGGTGCCACCTGGGAAGCCCTACGGATGGTGGCGGCGCTGCGCACTTAAGCCCTTTTGCCTTTGGGTGCTTTGAGTCCCTGGCCTTGCTTGAGGAAGGCGAGGTGAAATGGGGCTTACTTTCCCTCCCACCCCTTCCGAAGAAAGGAAGGTAAGGCATGTATAAGCCTTTCAGGAGTGGAGTCATGAATACCTCAGCCAGCGAGACCGTTACCCCCACCGACTACCCCAATTGGACGAGGATGGGCGGCCAATACCAGAATTTTCAGGAATTCCAGAGGGAAAGGCCGGTATCGGAATGGAGAATGGAAGAGGCGATGTTCCGCCTCTTGGGACGCGGCTATTCAGCCGGCGTCCGGGTGCCCCTTTAACGCTCGACTATTGACGGTGGCGGATATAGCCCCATCTTTGGTCCAGCGCATTGGCCGCAACCAAGGTGGCTCCGGCAAAGGCCTGGAATTTAAGCCGGGAGATATAGGCTCCCGTACCCACCATTCCGCCTTGCTGGGTCGTGAAATTCCACCCGATGAAAATATTGCCCCGGTTAGCGGTTAAGGTGCAATCCCCGTGGAAAAGTTCATCGGTGCATTTGAGCTCGCCTCCGGCCTTGGTCACAAAGCTTCCGGTATTATCGAAGTAGGCCACGCTCCACTTGAGACGCACATCCTTGGGGTCGACGGCGTTGAAATCATCGCTCACCGCGAAATCGCCCAGATCGATTTTGATCAGATGGCCGAGGCGTCCGGTCTTATTGGACACGGATTCCACGGTTTCGGCGAGATCGACGCGGATGAGTTTGATGGACGGTTCCTGGTATAATTCCGTTCCCGCCGGCCCCTCCTTGAGGGTAATGGTTTTTAAGTCCACGCGCTTCACACCGGAGATAATGCGGTAGCGGGATACCGGACCGACGGTATTGCCGGCCGCATCGACGATGCCCGCCGGGTTGATCGCTATGCGCACCTTCTGGCCCGGCTGGGGGGATAGGACGCCGGCCGCATAGGTCAATACCGCTACGGTACTTCCGTCCGTCCAGCCGATATGGGTCGGAGGCAGGCTTACCGTGGTATCTGTTGGATTGATGGCGTATTCGAAGAGGTTGGAATTGGGTGCCTGCATACCGACCGCGTTAATAGGCTCGCTGAAGGTAATGAGCAAGGTATCGCCCGTCACGCCTTGGCGGGCCTCCGCCTTGAGGATGATGGGCGCGATTTTATCGCTGAGCGGAGTGGTCAAGCTCGAGTCTTTGCCACGGGCGAAAAAGGTGGTGGTCAAGGTTCCATTGCCGGAGGTCAAGGGCGTGGCGCTGAAAGCCAAGCCTCCCAATCCGAGATTTTTGCCGGTGACGTCGAGCAAGGGGATGATTTGGGTATTGGCCAAGCTCTGGGCTGCTCCCGACTGCGGCCAAGCGAAGGCGATGGACTTGGGCGTGGTTACCCGCATATTGCTGTCATAGGCCACGGCCAGGCTGTCGCCGATACCATCGCCATTGACATCATAGACACCCGCGGAAATGGCTTGGGGGAAGATCAGGGGCGGCAATTGAAAGGTGATCACGATTTGCTTCGTCGAGTTCCCAGTTTGCAAAGTGACGACTTGGTTGACGAAGGAAGCTGTATCCGCCTTGACCCAAAGGGTGTCGTTTCCCGTCGCGTCCGTGGTCAAAGCCCCACCGGCGGCGACGGGCATGGTTAGGGCGGCGTCGCTGAAGACCTGGCCTTGCGGCGAATTGAAATTAAGGATATAAGGGGTCGCCGCCGCCAAGGGTAAGCCCTGTTGATAAGTCGAGGCAATGATGGGTACCACGGCGGTGATGGGCACGCCCACGGTATAGGGCGGCTCCAATTCCACGATGATGGGAGGGGGCAAGTGGAAGGTGATGGTGACCTTCTTGGCCGAATTCTTGGTCTGAAGGGTGACGACCTGGTTATCCGGACCCGCTGGGTTCCCGGTCACCCAAACCGTATCCAACCCGTTGGAATTCGTCATCAATTCGGTGGCTTCGGTAACGGGCACGGTACCGGCCTTGTCGGAAAAGACCTTGGCGCCCGCGCTGATGGTTAGGGTGTATTTCTGCGCCGAGTCCACTAAAACTCCCAGTTCGCGATTGGCGGCTACCACGGGAACCAGAGCTGAGACCAAAGTATCCAAGGTATAGCCCGTGGGAGGACGGACCGGATCGAGCTCGATGAAATTACGCGAGGGCACGGTGAAGGGGATATAGACTTTCACCCCTTCATTCGCGGCTTCGAAGGCGGCGATGCGGTATTTACCGGGTGCGAGGTCGCGAATATCGTTTTCTTTTACGGTGACCGAGGTCGTGGTGATGGTGATTCCGACATGAAAGTTGCCTACGGCCAATTCCTCCACCAATTGGCCATTGACGTTGATCAATTGGTATTTCAAGTTAACGGGATCGACGATTTTTTCTTCGGTACCGGCGCTGGCGCAAGATCCCTTGCCGCCTTCACGTTTGAAAATTTTGAAGGACGTGGTTTCCCCCGATACGGTCTTGGTGGTATCCAGGCTGCGCTTTTGCTTGAAGTAAATGGAGGTTTTGACCCGCAAAGAGGAACCGCATTTCTGGCGATCGCAGTAGAAGAAGTCCCATTTGTATTCACTGCCTTCGGTAAGGCCTTGGTTGTCCAGCTTCACGGTTTGGCTCTTGGGGGTATGGATGCCGCCGAGATCGACCACCAATTTATCGTTGATAAAGACCCAGACGTCATCGTCCCCCCGGAAGGCGAATTCCTGTCCCCGCTGGTAAATGAAGGTGGCATGGCTTTCCATGCAGAAATTGCCATTGCGCTTAGGGCCGCCCTGCACCCAATTAGTGCTGTCGGGAGGTGGTTTGACATAGCAAGAGGCCGGCAAGACGTCGCCGTGACGATTGTACTCAGCCGGAGATGATGTTGCTAACGGTTCTAATGGGAAAAAGCTGTGGTCGGTAGGGCTGTCGCGGTAGCTGTCGTATTCCCAAAGGCCGTCGCTGCTTTTACTCATGGGGATATCGACGCAACTCTCATAACTGCGCAGACCTTGCACGGAATTGGTCGTGTCGGTTTTCCACCAGGAATTGAAATCATTGAAAAGATTGACATTGTTGATCGTCCCGGTTTTGCTGGAGCGGACGGGATGCCGGTCGGCGCCGATGATGTTTTCCACGGCTCCCGGCATCATGAGGTCGCCCTTGATGACGTCACCATATTCGAAATCGGGATGGGCCATGCTGAAGTCACGTACCGTAGCCGCCATCAGGTATTGGCAATTACCGTCTACGCTGGGCCAGACCGCGGTCCAGACATTGGATTCGGTGTTCAGCCATTGCACGGGCCCGGACGCGGTGAAAATCGGCGCCAAGTCGAAATCGTCGGTGGCACCGAAACCGCCCTTGCCATAGGTGGCGTCGGGGGCATTATTCACCTCGGCAAAATGGAATTTCGTCAGGGTGGTATCGAGCAATAAAGCCTGGAACCAACCGCAACGCCCGGGCGTCGTCGACATTTTGATGGTCTTGGTCCCCGCTATCAATTTCGGGGCGGTGGTCTCCCAGGGGTTCAGGATATTGACCACGCGCGGCGCCGAATAAAGAATGAGGGGAGGAGCGGTGATGGCCCCGGCCGGGTCGATGACTATCCAAATCTCTTTTTGGCCTTTGAAATCGGCGACGGTGAACCTGGCCCCTTCATTTTCCGAAATGCCGACCTTGGTCAGTTTCCATTTGTAGTGCTCACCGATGTCGCGGGTGCCATTGGAGCTGAGGAAAAAATCCTGCTGGTAAAGATCGCGCCCGCTTAAGGTGAGAGAATAATTGTATTTGCTGTCCAGCTTAAACGGCACATCGCCGTTTTGGAACCAGAAATTATTGAAGTCATCCGATTGGACATAAAGGTGAATGGTTTTGCCATTCAGCGAATCGGTAGGGGGCTGGGCGAGGGCTAAACGGGGGCAAAAAACCAATAGGGCAATACCGGCTATCAGGCTGTAGCGGGAAATTCCCGCGCTTCGGCCCGGGAAGTGGGCTTTGGACAAGGCGCGGAAAAACAATGGAAATAACGAACCTATAGCCAGCATAGCAAGACTCCCCCGACGTGGGGTTGGTGGAAAAGCTGAAGATAGGGGTTCGGCCCAAGAACCGTGGGCCGATTTACGGAAAAAAGGCTTAACTCAAGCGGCAAGTCCTGAAATGGGCGATTTCAAACCATTTGAAGACCGGTAGGGAGAATAACCGGTCGGGACCCGCCCAAAAAGCTCCATGAAATCGGGACTAAATACCCCCTTCGGCCCTCGATTTTTCCTTCCCGGCGAGCGATGCCAAGCCGTATTCCCGGTTCATGCGGGCGATATTTTCCACGGAAATTTCCTTAGGGCAGGCCGCTTCGCATTCGTAGTGATTGGAGCAATTGCCGAATCCACTCTCATCCATTTTACCGACCATGGCTAAAACCCGGCGTTCGGCTTCGGGCCGGCCCTGGGGCAAGAGTCCCAAATGGGAAACCTTGGCGGCGACAAAAAGCATGGCTGAAGCATTGGGGCAGGCGGCCACGCAGGCGCCACAGCCGATGCAAGCCGCGGCGTCCATGGCGGCGTCGGCATTGGCCTTGGGCACCGGCAGGCCATTGGCGTCCGGGGCGCTGCCGGTGCGGGCGGAGATGAACCCGCCAGCGGCGATGATATCGTCGAAAGCCTGCCTGTCGACCACCAAGTCCTTCATCACCGGAAAGGCGGCCGAACGCCAGGGCTCGATGACCACGGTCTCGCCCTCTTTGAAGCTGCGCATGAAGAGTTGGCAAACCGTGGTGCCTTTTTCGGGACCATGCGGCATGCCGTTGACCACGCAGGAGCAAGTCCCGCATATGCCTTCGCGGCAATCGCTTTCGAAGGCTATCGGCTCTTCGCCCTTGCGGATGAGATCGCTATTGACCTCATCGAGCATTTCCAGAAAGCTCATGTCGGGCAAAATGTCGTGCGCGGTGTATTCCTTGAACTCGCCTTTTTGGTCCTTGCTTTTTTGCCGCCAGACGCGGAGCTTCACCTTCATTTTATTGCTCATGGCCTTGTCCTATTTATAACTGCGGGTGGCGAGGTGGACGTTATCGAAGGTCAGGGCTTCTTCATGCCGAACCGGGGTTTGCCCTTCGCCCTTACTCTCCCAAGCCGCCACGTGGCAGAAATTTTCATCATCGCGTTTGGCTTCGCCCTCGGGGGTCGAATATTCTTCGCGGAAATGTCCGCCGCAGCTTTCCTTGCGCGTGAGGGCATCCAAGCACAGCAATTCGCCGAACTCGAGGAAGTCGGCGATGCGCCCGGCTTCTTCCAGCCCCTGGTTGAGATCGCCGGATTTTCCGGTGACCTTGACCTCGCGCCAGAACCGTTCCCGTAATTTTGGGATTTCCTCCAAGGCTTGCTTCAGTCCGGCTTCGTTGCGGGCCATGCCGCATTGATTCCACATGATTTTACCCAGCTCGCGATGGAATTCCACCGCAGGCGTTTTGCCATTGACGCCCAGCAGGCGCGAGATATGGCCGGACACGGTTTTTTCCGCGTCGGCGAAGGCGGGGTGATCGGTGGTGACCTTGGCAAGCTTTTGGGAGGCCAGGTAATTGCCCAGGGTGAAGGGAATGACGAAAAATCCGTCGGCCAATCCCTGCATGAGGGCGCTGGCGCCCAGACGATTGGCGCCATGGTCGCTGAAATTCGCCTCGCCCAGCACGTGCAGGCCGGGGACATTGCTCATGAGGTTGTAATCGACCCAGAGTCCGCCCATGGTATAATGCACGGCCGGGTAAATGCGCATCGGGACCTGGTAAGGGTTTTCGTCGGTGATCTTTCCGTACATGTGGAAGAGATTGCCGTATTTCTCGCGCACCTTGCCCTCGCCCAGGCGCTTGATGGCGTCGGCGAAATCGAGATAGACCGAGAGGCCGCTTTCTCCAACGCCCAGTCCTTGATCGCAAACCATCTTGGCATTGCGGGATGCGACGTCGCGCGGCACCAGATTCCCGAAACTCGGATAACGTTCTTCGAGGAAGTAAAAGCGTTCGCTCTCGGGAATTTGATCGACCGGCCTTTTATCGCCTTGCTTTTTCGGAACCCAGACCCGTCCGTCATTGCGGAGGCTTTCGGACATCAAGGTCAGCTTGCTCTGGTGATCGCCGGATACCGGAATGCAAGTGGGATGGATTTGGGTATAGCAGGGATTGGCGAAATAAGCGCCGCGCTTATGCGCCCGCCAGGTCGCCGTCACATTGCAGCCCATGGCATTGGTGCTGAGGTAAAAGACGCGCCCGTAGCCGCCGGTAGCCAGGATAACCGCGTCGGCGGCATGCCTTTCCAAGGCGCCCGTCACGAGATTCCGCACGATGATGCCGCGGGCTTGCCCTTCGACAAGTACTAGGTCGAGGAATTCGCGGCGGGTATAAAGGTCGACCTGGCCGGCTCCGACTTGGCGCATCATGCTTTGGTAGGCGCCGATGAGCAATTGCTGGCCGGTTTGGCCTCGCGCATAAAACGTCCGCGAGACTTGGGCGCCGCCGAAGGAACGATTGTCGAGCAGGCCGCCGTATTCACGGGCGAATGGGACGCCGATGGCCACGCAATGGTCGATGATTTGCACGCTGATTTCCGCCAGCCGATGGACATTGGCCTCGCGCGCGCGGAAGTCGCCTCCCTTGACGGTGTCGTAGAACAGGCGGTGGACGCTGTCCCCGTCATTGGGATAATTCTTGGCCGCATTGATGCCGCCCTGGGCGGCGATGCTGTGGGCGCGTCGGGGGCTGTCGTGGAAGGTAAAGGTCTTGACGTGATAGCCGAGCTCGGCGAGCGAAGCGGACGCGGACGCTCCCGCCAAGCCCGATCCGACCACGATGACGCTATGCTTGCGCTTATTGGCCGGGTTGACCAGTTTCATGTCGAAGATGTGGTTGGTCCACTTCTTCTCTATGGGTCCGGGAGGGATTTTCGAATCGAGAAGCATGGCTCAAAGACCTCCGCTTTTCACGAATGCCCAAATCGCCAAGAGGATGAACCCCCCGCAAATGACGACGGCATAGCCGCGAGAGAAACGCTGGATGAAGGTGGTATAGCGGGGATGATTAAGCCCCAGGCTTTGCAGGCTGCTCTGCACGCCATGGGCCAGGTGAACCGCGATGAGGAGAAAGGAGAAGATGTAAAACCCGGTATACCAGGCATGGCCGAAAGCATTCATGGCCGTCCCATACAAATCCCGCATTTCCACGCCTTGGTAAGTCACCATGGGCATGGAGGTGGTGACGCCGAAACGGAAATGGGGCACGTGAATGACGACGAAAAGCAGCATCCAGGAGCCGGTCAAGGCCATGAACCGGGACAGCGGGGACTTGCCGCTTTTCCTGGCATTGACGGCATAACGGGTCGGGCGGGCGGCGCGGTTTTCCAGGGTCAGTTTGAAGCCGAGGCCGATATGGAGGAGAAAGGCGAGCAATAAGGTCAGCTCTATGGGATAGACTATTTTGGCCAGGGTATGGAGCATGAGATGGCCATACTGATTGAAGTATTCCGGTCCTGACAGCAGGCCGATATTGCCGACCAGATGCACCAACAGGAAAAAGTAGAGGTATATGCCGGACAGGCCCATGATCTGCTTTTTCCCCACGGAGGAAAGCAGGTATTTGCCGAGGGTTTGCATCCGAAAACCTTTCCAGGCGGGCTAAAAAAGCACAACAACCATCATGCCAGCCGCCGAATGCGGAGTTTAAAAGATAAGTAAGCCGGATTAGGGGCGTCGTAATTTCAAAGCATGGATGAGGAAAAGGGCGGAGACCCGCATTTGCTCCAACCGGGTTGCCGGGTTGCGCGTGCCATGGCCTTCCTCTTGCTCAGCCAGCAATAAAGCCGGCGCGCGGCGATCTGCCAAGATGTCATAGGCCTTCCGGCTCTGGGAAAATGGCACGCGAGGATCATTTTTCCCGTGAATCCATAACAAGGGCCGCTTCAATTCCGGCATGCGGCGCAAAGGGGAGATGGAGTCGAGAAAAGCCAATTGCGCGCTGTCCCTTTCATCCCCGTATTCCATTCGCCGCAAGTCACGCCGGTAGGCGCTGGTTTCGCGCAAAAATGCGGGAAAATCGGAAATACCGACGGTCGAAATCGCGGCTTGGAGGTTTTCGGCGAAATCGAGAAGCGCGGCCTGGGAGACGAACCCTCCATAGGATCGGCCGGTGACCGCCATTTTCCGGGGATGGAGCTTGCTTAAGCGGGTGAGGGTGTCGAGAATGCATCCCAGGTCGCTCATGACCTTGGTCCTCCGCCTTTGATCGTCGGCGGCCAGATACGCCCGGCCATAACCCGCCGATCCCCGCAAGTCGGGGTAAGCGATGGCCATGCCCCATTGCTCCAGCAAGTACCGGCTCAAAGGATCCCAGCCTGGCCGGGCCTGCATTTCCGGTCCGCCATGGATGGAAAGCAGCACCGGCGAAGGGTAGCGGACGGATTGCGGTGTGAGCAGCCACAACGGTAAGGTGGTTTGCGGGGGAGGCAAGGGTAAAGCGGGCGGGACTTGCAAACGCTGGGGGGGAAGGGCCGGGAATTCCGCTTTCGGCAAGCGCTCGATTCCCGGCGCCCTCATCCAAAGGCGGGTAACCTGGTTTTGCCAATCATACACGTAGAGATCGCCAGGGGTATCGAATCCTGTCATCACCAGCAAAATCCGGCGTCCCTTTTCGTCGGCCTGCAGATGCGATAAGGTTGCCCGCGGAAGGTTCCCGATGGGTTTGACCCATCCCGAATCGAGATCGGCCACCTGCAATTGCGAAACGGACTGGCGGTTCAGGGAGTAGACGATTTTCCGCGTCCCCGGCAAGACGGCCGCGGCTTCCACTTCGCAGGAGCAGGGAGGGGAGACGGCCCGCAGGGAGTCGCCGGGTTTCAAACGATACAGGCTGGGAAATTCATTCGGGCCATCCGCTATCAGGGCGATTTCGCCGGGTCCTTTTCCAGCGGGCAGCCATTGCGCCCAGGAAATGGTGGCGTGGTTTTCGGTGGGCGGCAAGCGGGTCAAATCCTTCCAGGCGGCGGGGAGACTATCCGAAGCTTTGCGCCGCAAGTGATAGAGTTCGCTATGGAAAGACGAGACGATGCGCATGAGCAGGATATTTTCCCCGCCGCTGTCGACGTCCAGGGGAAACCAAATGCCCGGCTGCCGGAAAATCAATTCGTCATCGACGGAATCGCTTTCCGCCGGAGATGGGCTGCGGAAGTGTCCCAACCGGATATCCCATTGCGAACCGATGGCCGGATTATGGGCATAGATAAAGCTCCGCCCCCCCGGTGCGAAGCGCATGCCCGTCGCCCGTCCGGGCGGCATGGGCCATAAATCGAGCTTGCCCAGGAGGGGGGCATAAGCGTAGAGCTGGAATTCCTCGTCGCCCCCGTCGTCCCGCCCGACCAGCATCCTGTCCCCCTGGCCTTCAAGGGGAATGGCCGCCGTCGATATCCGGAAAGGCAAGGGCGGCAAGGCGGACGGCCTTTGCCGGGGTTGCTGCAGGCGGCTAAAGCGGAGCTTTTCGTGATCTTGCAAAAGCAATAACAGATCTCCCCCGAGAAACCCCGAAGCCGCGGCGGCTTCGACCTCCGCATACTTTTCCAAATCTTTGAGCGTCTGGCTCAGGTTGGCCGTGTCCTTGGCCCAGGCTTGCGCCGCCCCGGAGGCGAGCAAAGCCGTCTTTTCAGCGGGAAGGGAACTCGGCGGGTTTTCCGCCTTCGCTGTGAAGGCCATGGCGGCCACGGCGGTCGCGGGGGCTGGGCCGCCGTAGACGCCGCTGAAGACGCCGCCGCAGAGGCCATAAAATGAAACGACGTGGGAAAAGGAAAACCGTAAGCCGGGTAACCGTAAGAGGCGCCTTAGCATCCGGAATCAGCCATCGGGGTGCAAACCGTACTTCGCCAATTTATTGTGCAGGCCTTGCCGCGATAATCCGAGCCGCTTGGCGGTCAAAGTGATATTGCCTTCGCATTCGCTTAAGGCCCTTTGAATCCAGTCCTTCTCCAGAGCCGAGATGGCGGTATCCAAAGGCATGTCCGGCGGCAAGGGACGGAGATCCGGATCCGACGCTTGCCCGGGCCGCTCGGTAACGGGATCCGAGGCGCCGGTAAGGGTGAGTTTTTCCGGAAGCTGTTCCAATCCCACGCTGGCCCTATCGCCGACCAGGTTGAGGGCATATTCGATGGCATTTTCCAGTTCGCGGACATTGCCGGGAAAGGCATGGTTTTTCAGGCGGGCGGCGGCGGCGGCGTCGATGCTTTTGGGAGGCACGCCTATCTTCGGAGCCAGACGCGCGACGAAGTGTTCGGCGAGCAGGGGGATGTCTTCGGCCCTTTCCCGCAAGGCAGGGGTGCGCAGGGGAATGACGTTCAGGCGGTAATACAAATCCTCGCGGAAGGTCTTATCGGCCACCATGGTTTCCAAATCGCGGTGGGTAGCGGCGATGATACGCACATCGAGTTTTCTTTCGCTGCGCCCGCCCACCGGGGTGATGACGCCTTCCTGCAAGAACCTTAAGACCTTGGCTTGCATGCTCGGCGGCATGTCGCCGACTTCGTCCAGGAAAAGCGTGCCCCCCTGGGCGGCCTCCAGCAATCCGATGCGGTTGTCGACGGCATGGGTGAACGCTCCCTTGACATGGCCGAACAACTCGCTTTCGAGAATGCTTTCGGGCAAGGCGGCGCAGTTCAGGGCCACGAAGGGCTTGTCGCGGCGCGAACCTCCGAAATGCAGGGAGCGGGCCACCAATTCCTTGCCGGTTCCCGATTCGCCGGTGATGAGCACCGAACTTTGCGAAGGCAGCAAGGCCCGGATCTTATCCTTCAACCTCGTCATGGCGGGCGACAGTCCGACCAGGGCTTGCAGGGGAGCCAACTCGTCGCGGGCCTGGCTGCGCAAGGAGATGTTTTCGTTTTCCAGCACGCGGTTGCGGGCTTTAAGCCTGGCTTGCAAATCCCGGTTCTCCAGCACCAGCCGGTGGAATTCGACGGCTTCGTTGACGACGGCCACCAATTGGGCCGGCTCCCAGGGCTTATTCAGAAACCGGGAAATGCCGCCTTGGTTGATGGCCGCCACGGCGCTGTCGAAGTCGGTATAACCCGTCAATAAAATACGTTGCGTATCGGGAAAATGGATTTTCACCCAGGCGAGGAGTTCGGCTCCCGATTCTCCGGGCATGCGTTGATCGGAAATGATGCAAGCCACGCGGTGATTCGCCATTTGGTCGCGAGCTTCGGCCGCGTCCTTGGCGGTCAGGCAGGGATAATCCTCTTCCAACTCGCGTTTCAGGTTGGCCACAATGGCGGGCTCATCGTCGACGATAAGCACATGCGGCATGGCGACGGGCGCCGCCGCTGAATCCTGGGGAAGGCTATTTCCGGATGAAGGCATGCGCAACCAAGGTAAAAAGGGGTTCGGAGTTCACGGCGCTTCCGGCGGCGGCAGGCGCAGGGTGAAGACCGCGCCCGCGCCGGGATCGGACTGGACGGACAATTCGCCCCCGTGGGCCTTGACGATGCTATAGGCCAAATGGAGGCCGAGTCCCAAGCCCTGCCCGATATCCTTGGTGGTGAAAAAAGGATCGAATACCTTGGCGAGATTTTCCGGGGCGATTCCCCGCCCATTGTCGCGGACGGCGATTTCCACCCCCGGATTCCCCGGGCCGATGGTGATGGATAAAATGCCCGTCTCGCCCATGGCCTGTCCCGCATTGACGAGCAGATTCAGGAAGACTTGCTGCATTTGTCCCGGATCGACGGCTACGGGAGGCAGCGGCGCGTAAATTTTTTCGATGCTGATCCCCGCCGAGAATCCCGTCTTGGCCACGTTCACCGCTTTGTCCATCAACGCCGCCAAATCGCAGGGGATTTTCGTCGGCATGGCCGACGCCGCCTGGTTACCCGCCCGCGACAGCCCCCGCAAGTTCTGGACGATATCGCGTACCCGCAAGGCGCCTTCCTGGCTTTCCTTTAGTGCCTCGTCCACCTTGGCCAGGTTCCGGCGCGCTCGCTCGTCCAGGGCTTCCTTGGGCAAGGCGGTGAGATAGCGGGAAACCTGGTGGAGGTTGGCGTAGATGAAGCCGATGGGATTATTCAACTCGTGCGCGATGCCGGCCACGAGTTGGCCCAGCGAGGCGAGTTTCTCATGCTGTATCAATTGATGCTGGGTTTTATGCAATTGTTCGAGCAGGCTTTCCAACTCCCGGTTTTTCGACTCCACCGTCTTGGTATAATCGCGGCGGGCTATGCCCCTGGCGGTAATGCGAATCAAGGCGCGAAATAGGAAAAAAACCGCCAAGGCCAGGACCAGCACGGCCAGGATCCGTTTCAGGTGGTCGAAGTCGCCGAGCCACAGTCCGGCCACCCGGGGGATATGGATGACCAATGCTCCCAATAGCCCGTATTCCCAGATCGCTATCCCTCCCGGGACGTCATCGACCCGGCGGGTGACTGCTTTTCCCGAGGGGAAATCGACCCGGACGCGGTATTCGCCTTTCGCATCGGGGAGGAATAGGTCCAGGGGACCCAGGTAACTGCTCAGATACCCTTGGCCCCCGGGCAAATCGCGGAGGGCGACCAAGCTCCAGCTTTCCTCGCCGGCGCCGGGCCGGCGGAGCCATAGCGATATCTGGCTGCCCATGCCTTGCGGGTTCGAAGCGACGCCATGCAGGGTTATTCTCGCGGCGGGGAGCTTGGGCGTGGGTCCCGAAACCAGCAAACAGGCGGTATCGCGGGTGGCGATGACGGCGTCGAGCCCGGGGGCCGGGGTAAGGTCGGCGGTGGCGAAGCCGGTGGAATAAAGGGAACCGGTTTTCGGCCAGCCCAAGGCGGATGGGGACCGGGATGAGAATCTCCCCCCTAGGTTCTCGTAATAATGTTCGCGCTGCCGGCCGGTCAGATAAAGATCGAGGTCGCCGTCGCCGTCGGCGTCGAAGAGCGCACCTCCATAGGCGTCGAGGCTGTCGTTGAAACCGCAGGTGGAATCACAGCGGGTGAAAACCAAATCCTGGGAAGGCCTCTGCCAATGCTCGGGATGATCGACGGTCAGCGGCGGATTGCTCTGGTTCAGGAAAAGCAGGGGCTTACCCCCCCTGACCGTGAACAGAATGTCCATATCGCCATCCTGATCGACATCGCCTTGCAGGGCGGCATTGCAGCGGGAGCCTTCCGGCCATGTCCCGGGCAAGTCGACGGAGCGGAAGTGAAAATCGCCGTCGCGTTTGAAAATCCTGGCGGGATGATGCCAGCCCGCAATGGCCAAGTCGGCCTTGCCATCGCCGTCGAAATCCGTGAAGACGCCTCCTTGCGACCCCGAATCGGGGGGAAGTCCCGCCGATTCCAGGTCCAACTCGTGAAAACGAATGCCGCGGTCATTGCGGTATAAGCGCATGGAACCGGTTTCATTGGTGAGGAGCAAATCCAGCCAGCCGTCCCCGTTCATGTCCGAAAACAAGGCCATATTGGCGTCGGCATTCCGTTGGACTCCGATTTCCTCCGTGACCGAGACAAAGGTCCCGTCCCCGCGATTGCGCAAGACTTCCAAGGCGTCGCCCCAGCCGGCGATGACCAAATCGACATCCCCGTCATTATCGAAGTCGGCGGCGCCGGCTCCCAATTCGAGGTTGGTATTTCCCATGGGCATGAGGTTGCCGCCCGCGCCCGAGACGATGGAGGCGTCGTGGAAACGGCCGTTGCCGGTATTGATCAATAAGCGGTTCAGGGTACGGAAACCCACCAGATAGACGTCGATGTCTCCGTCGCCGTCATAATCGGCCAATGCGACGCCATAAGCGTCGCGGATATCAGGCAAAGCGGGTAAAGCGGTCGGGGCGTCGCCGGCGGATGGCCCGGCGAGAATGCTCACGGCGCAGAAGAGGATACTCCCCGTCCCCCAGGCTGGCCGGAGGGGTTGGGGCTGTTTTCCTGTCTGCTGCCACATGAAGCGATGCAAGGTACCAATGCCGCGGCGGTTGGGCTAAAAGAGGAACCGCACCGATCCCATGGCTTGCTGCCCCTGGCCGTCGATATAAAGATCCTGGGAACCGTCGCCGAGGGTCGATTGCCAGTTCTCGCTGCCACGCAATTGATAGCCGATGTCGAGAACCAAGTCCTTGGCGGGACGGAAACCGAGGCCCAGATTCACCCGCCAAGGGTGACCGGCATGCTGGTTTTCCAAAGTATTATCAGCGACTTGCCATTGCACCCCGCCTCGTAAGACCGGTCCCATTCGGTTGAGATGCTGCTCCAACCCGATGGCGAAAGTATGCCGGTTGGGGTATTCGAAAAGGCCTTGGCTAAAGGCGGCGCCGGCCGGAGCATAGCTATTGCTGCTCCAATAATCGCCATGCCAATCGAGGGAGAGCTGGGTGAAGCCGCTTTGAAACGCCATGCCCAGGCGGGTTTGAAAGGGATGGCGGATATCGTAATGGCTTTCCACGGGCGCGTCGCCGTATCTCTGCCAGGTGTCGATGAGATAGAGGCGCTCGAGAACGATGGCGGAAGCGCCGACGCTCACCGATTTCCCGAAATGCAGCAATAGCGACGGTTCCAGGTTGAAGCCCCGGTATTCCTCAAGGTACCGTTCCACCGAACCGTCCTCGATTTCCAATTGCTCGGTGCCGCCGATGGCGCTGATGGCCAAGCCGAGGTTCACGGCTTCGGAGGCTTTATACGCCACGCCGATGCGGTATTGGTCCAGCTGCCCTTGCGCATTGTAACCGTAGGCCCGTCCATGCGCCGTATAGCCCAGAGGATCGTCGAAGCTCAAAGGCGCATGATAGCCGAGGCCTAAAGCCCATTTCCCCCCGTCGGTCAAGACCAGGGTCAAGGCATTGAGACGGGTGTTTTCGAGCGAGCGGATTTCGCCCCGGCCCCCGCTCACCGTGGTCCTGTTTTCCAGATAACCGTATCCCAGGTTCAAGGCTAATTCGCTCTTGGCCAATTGGGCCATGCCCGCGGCATTATAATGCAAGGCGCTGTAATCGTCGGCGACGGCGGTAAAGGCTTCGCCCAGGCTGAGTGCCCGCGCACCGACTCCCGTCTTGGTCCCCAAGGCGACCAATTCGCTTCCGGCGAAGGAGGTGGCGGCGAGGAGAAGGACGGAAAGGCCAAAGGATGATCTTACAGAATTCATATTCCGCTCCGGAGGAAGGGGCGGCCTAAGCCGCCCCGATGATGATTTGCCTGGGTTTTAAATCAGCGGCCTACCCGGATTTGTTGGACCCCGCGATCCCGCTGCGGACGGGGATTGGACGAGGAAAACAATTCCTTGGGCCGATTCGGCTGGTGGCCATGGGATGGACCCGAAGGGCGGTAGACGGCATGGCCGCCGCTTCTATGGCCGTGATCATAGCCGTGGTGATAATCGTGATCGCGGTGAATGACCGTCACCTGCCGGCGAGGCTCGACGACGACGACCCGGCGTGGCCTCGGCGCTTCATGCACCACCACCACTTGCCGGGGACGCGGCGTCACCCTGCGCTCAATGACCACGACTTCGGGCTCGCGGCGCTCGACGACGATGACCTTGGTCGGTTTTTCCACCGTCTTTTCGATCACCACCGTTTCATCGTCCTGATCGCAATCCTCTTCGACCGCTTCGGGCAATTCATGGGTAACCGTGACGATTCGGCCTCCGGTTTCCCAGGTTCTCCCGACCGTGACTTGTCCGTTCGGGAACCCTAAAGAAATCTCGGCGTGGGTATAGGTCACACCCTTATCGGCATGGGAAATCGCGGGCAAAACCCCCGTGGCCAAGGCTGCCGCCAAGGCCGCCGATGACAGCCTGATCGGCCGCCAGGGAGTGGCGTCCTTTCTATCGTGATAAAGTCGCTTCGTAAACATGGTCCCTCTCCTTTCAAGAGTTTGGGGCCACTTGGCCCGGCATCCTGTAGAACAAAGTTCGGGCCAAAAAAATTCCGTCTTTTCGCGTGTTTTAAGGGGATATTCGCAAAGGCGCTTGTCCAGCAAGTGGACATGGCGCCAAACCGTGGACAGCGGAAATAGGTTTGTGATATTAAGAGCGGTTAAATTTTTATATGATTGCAAGTCCATTGGCCGGCGAAAGCATGACGCGGTAGAGCGAAGGCGGGATCAGCATTGGAAAAGTCCTTGGTAGTCGCTGTATGCGAGGATCACCCCATCAATCGTCTTGTCATCACCCAACTGACCGAGTCCTTAGGGCATCAAGTGCATGCTACCGAAGGGGGTCCGGAATTATTGGCTAAAATCCAATCAGGTCTGGCGGTGGACTTAATCCTTTTGGATTGCCATATGCCTGAAATGGATGGCTATGAAACCGCACGCAGGCTGCGGAAGCTGGAAGCCGAGGCGACATGCTCCTTCCGGATCATCGCCCTGACCGCGGACTCCTTACCCGGTACGAGAGAGAAATGCCTGGCCGCCGGCATGGACGAATACCTGACCAAGCCGATTTTCCGCCAGGATTTGGATGCCGTCATCAGTAAAGTCCTGGGATTCGGGGAGCCCGTTTCGGAGCCGGGAGCCCTGGAATTACTGGATTTGAAAATCGTGCAAGCCCTCAACCAGCACGGTATGGATAGCGATCGTTTGTCCGCCTTGGATTTGGCGGAAACTTTCGCCAAGCGCGCCAAAGAATTGGTCATCGCCCAAGGCCAGGCCTGGCGAAGGCGGGATTTTGGCGATATCGCACGGTATTCCAAGACCCTGGCGGATTTGGGGCAGCCTTTTGGGATCAAGGCCATGGTGGATCTCTGTCGTGAAATCCACGAAGCCGCGCAATTCCGCGAAATCCGGATGGTCCCATCCCTTTTAGCTCAATTGGAGAAGACCTTGGAGCCCTCTCTGGCTTGTCTCCGCAAGGAGTTGGACAGTCTCTGATCCCCCTATTAAGGGGATCCGGTCCAATCATCCAGGGCCGGATGGTATTCGGGACGACGCGAGGGGCTTGCGGGAAGCTCGGCTTCCGACATCGCATCATCCTTTTCGGAGTGGGTGGAGTTCACCGCGCCGCCATTCTTTTCCGCCGTGTGGGGGGCTTGCCGCGCCTGGGTTTCCTCCGGCTCGGTCGGAGCCTCGGCGGTTTCGGCCTTGGCCGTCAAGACCACCAAATCCACGCGGCGATTGCGCGCCCGACCCGCCGCCGTTTCATTGGAATAGGCCGGCCGGAATTCGGCATAGCCGACCGCGGAAAACCTTTCCGAGTCCATGCCGAAGCGCCCCGTCAGTAAACGAACGACCTCGGTGGCCCGGCCTGAGGACAATTCCCAGTTGCTGGGATAAGTGTAGGAGCGCATGGGGATATTGTCGGTATGCCCTTCGACGCGGATGGGGTTGCGGTATTCTTCCAGGCTTTGGGCGATTTCCCCCAGGATGGGATAAGCGTCCCATTTCATTTCGGCCTTGCCGCTCTCGAAAAAACCGGCTTCCTTGAGCGAGATGACGAGTCCGCGGTCGGTGACTTCCACCTTGACGTCGTCGAGCAATTTGCGCGTCATCAGCATGGATTCGACCTTGCCCTTGACGTTTTCCAAGTCATTCCTATCCGCTTGTTTTTTCCCCTCGCCTTTGCCTTTGCTTCCCGGCGTGGGACCGGGGTGATCCGAGGGAACGGCTTTGAAATCCAAGGACGCCATGGGAACCATCTGGGTCCCATTGGTGCCGAAGGAAATGCGCAGGGATTCGGCCAGTTGTTTGGCCTTGTCGACGTCGGACCTCGAGAGCGCGTACAGGGCGGTGAAAGTCGCGAATAACAAGGTGATGAAATCCGCGTAGCTCACCAGCCAACGCTCGTGGTTCACATGTTCGGGATGCTTATGCTTGCGCGCCAAGGAGAGTCCTGACCCTGATGCCGCGGACTAGTGCCCGCCGCCCTCTTTGTGATTGCCGACGAAGGCATGGAGGCGCTGGGCCAAAAAGTGCGGGTTCTCTCCGTTTTGCAGGGCGACCAATCCCGCCAGGACCAGGTTTTTTTCATGCACCATTTGATGCACCCGCGTTTTCAGCTTGCTCGCCAGGGGAAGGCAGATCAGGTTGGCCACGGCCAAACCGTAAATGGTGGCCACGAAGGCCGTGGCTATGCCTCCGCCCAATTTCGAAGGATCGTCGAGATTGCTCATCACGTGAATGAGGCCCAACACGGCGCCGATAATGCCTACGGTCGGCGCATAGGATCCCAATCCTTCCCACCAGCCGATGGGCATTTTCTGGTGCTCCTCGAAAGTCTCGATTTCGGTTTCCATGATGGACAGGAGCATGGCGGGGTCGATGCCGTCCACGACCATGCTCAGCCCTTTGCGGGTAAAGGGATCGGGGTGGGCCTTGGCCTTGGCTTCCAAGGCCATGATGCCGTTTTTACGCGCGAATTGGCAGAGATCGACGAGTTCGGCGATGATCTTTTCATGATCCGATTTCGGCGGCATGAGGGCGACCTTGATCCCTTTCAAAGCCGCGATGGTGTTTTCGAGCGGGAAGCTGGAAAAGGTGGCTCCCAAGGCTCCGCCTATCACGATGATGGCGGCCGTCAGTTGGATGATGGAGCTGAGATGCCCACCCTCCATGATCATCCCCAGGATAATCATGCCGACTGCGATGGCGGGACCTAAAACGGTGGTGATATCCACGGCTTCTCCTCGGGCTTAGACTTTGCCGTGCCTCTATTATCCCACGAGGCGCAAGATCCGACAATGACTCAAAGCGGCGGATTTACTTTAAGGAGTCCTTCAAGTTTTACGCCAGGTTTTGCTTTCTTTGCCCAGCATGCTTCCCATCGACGCCCACCGCGGGGAAATTCTCGCGGCCTTCAGCAGCCATGGCCGCCTCATTCTGGCCGCGCCGCCGGGCACAGGCAAGTCGACGCGCCTGCCGCCCATGCTGCCCGCTTCGGGCGGCCGGGTCGCCGTCCTGCAGCCGCGCCGGATAGCGGCGCGCAATCTCGCCTGCCGGGTGGCCGATGAAATGGGCGTCGAATTGGGCGGAGAGGTGGGGTATCAGGTGCGTTACGAAGGCAAATCTTCGGAGCGGACCCGCATCCTCTTCCAGACCTACGGGATTTTCTTCCGGCAATTGCTCGAAAACCCGCAACTGGAAGGCGTCGATACGGTGGTGTTCGATGAATTCCACGAGCGCGCCCTGGAATGCGACGCTTCCCTGGCGTATTGCCTCGGGATCCAAAGGGGGAAACGCCCGGATCTGAAATTGATAGTCATGTCGGCCACCTTGGAAAGCGAAAGCCTGACGCGCTATCTGGCTCCCGCCGCGCATATTGAAATCGCCTCCCCGCTGTTTCCCGTGGAAGTCAGGTATCAAGTCCCCGGCCAGCAGGAAAGGCCTTGGGATCAAGCCCTGCGGGCCCTCCGCTCCTTGTCGGCGGAAGGGATTTCGGGATCGGTACTCGTTTTCATGCCGGGGGTCGGGGAAATCCGCCGCACCGCCGAGATCCTGGAACCCTGGGCGCGGCGGCAGGGCATGAGCGTGCACGAATTGCACGGGGGCATGGATTTGTCGGCGCAGCAACGGGCCTTGCGCGCGCCGGAGACCGGCCCGGCCGTCATCATCGCCACCAATGTCGCGGAGACCTCCCTGACCCTGCCCGGAATCACGGCGGTCATCGATTCCGGATTGCAGCGCGTGTCCGCCTTCAACGCTGAACGCGACATGGATACGCTTTACCTGAAAAGCATCAGCTTGCACAGCGCGATCCAGCGCCGGGGCAGGGCGGGCCGCACCGCGCCCGGCCTTTGCGTGCGTTTGTGGGCGCAAGAGCGCGAACAAGCCATGCCGGCGGCCCTGGATCCGGAAATCCGCCGCGTGGACCTCACCCCTTTGGCCCTTCAATGGCAGGCTCTCCAGTCAGCCGGCGAGGGAAGGCAAGAAGCCGGGGAGACCGCTTCCGGTCCGAGCGGTCAATGGCTGGACGAGCCGACGCCGGCGCTTTGGGAGCATGCCGCGCAGAACCTGCGGCGCATCGGGGCGGTGCGGGAAAACCGGTTGACTCCCTTGGGAGCGGCCTTGTTGAAATGGAGCGTCCATCCCGTCCCGGGCAGCGCTTTATTCCTGGCGCAGGAGCATCAAGACCCCTTGGTATTCGAAGTGGCGGCTGCCATGGCGGCGATACTGGAAAGCGATGGCCGGAATTCAGCGCAGGGATCTCCCGATTTATTCTCCCTCGGGCGTGATCTGATCCGCGATCCGCATGACGGGCGCATCGATAGAGACGTCAAGGAAACCTGGTCGCGATTAAGGCGGCTGGGGGGAAGACGCGACCTTCACGCCCTCGCCGAGTCCGTGGAATCGGCCGGTGAAGGCCTGCGCGAGGCGGTGACACGGTGCTTCCTGCCGGCCTTCGTCCACCGGCTGGCGGCGCGCGGCGAAAAATCGCAAACTTTTGCCCTGGGCGACGGGCGCCGCGGCGTGGTCGAAATCAAATTCCTGCCCAAGGATTGCCGGTTGGTATTGGCCTTGGAAATGCGGGAAACCGGGGGGGCGGGCAAAACCCGGCAGGTTTCCATTCCTTTGATGCTACCGGTGTATCCGGAATGGATAGAGAAAATATGGCCCGAGGAAATCCTCCGGGAGACGGTTAAGGTTTGGGACGAAGCGCGCGGCCGGCATGCGCTGGAAGAGAGGGAGATTTTCCGCGGCATCCCCTTGCGATCCAAATTCATTGAGATGGAGAAGAACGAGGATGCCGGCGAGGTATTGGCCGAAAAGCTGGCGAGCGGCGAAATCGCATTGCCCGGTTTCGACGATGAGGCCAAGCAAACCGTTTGCCGCATCCGTTTGGCCGCGGCGACCTTTCCGGATATGGGTTTCCCCGTCCTCGATGAAGAGGATTGGCGGCTGCTCTATCACGATATTTGCGAGGGCAAATCGAGCCTGAAGGAATTGGAAGGGGTGTCGGTTACGGCCGCCTTGCGCGAATACCTGGGATATTCGCTGTGGTCCTGGCTGGAAAGGGAGGCTCCGACGTCCTTGCCGCTGCCGGGAGGGAGGCGTGGAAAAATCTTCTACCCGGAAAAGGGCTTGCCCGAGCTATCGGCCCGACTGGGGGATTTCGTGGGCATGGAAGGAAAAACCTTTATCCTGCAAAAGCGCGTCAACGTCGTTTATGACATTCTCGCGCCGAATTACCGCACCGTTCAAAAGACCCAGGATCTCACGTCCTTCTGGAGAAATACCTATCCGGAAGTGAAAAAGGAATTGAAGCGGCGTTATCCCCGCCATCCCTGGCCTTGAATTCAAGCGGGCGCGGCCAGCACCTCGCGGATAGTCTGCAATAATTTCGAAGGGGTGAAAGGCTTTTCCAGGAAGGTGAACTTGCCGTCCATAAGGCCCATATTGATGGCCTCGTCGGAGGAATAGCCCGACATGCAAATCACCTTCCAATGGGGGTTTTTTGCGAGCAAGTCCGGTAAATTCGGGTGCCCGTCCTGGCGCGGGATTTTCAAATCGGAAAGGATCAAATCCGGCGCGAAACCCGCCTGAAGGGCCTTATCCACCTCTTCGTAATCGGCGCAAACGGCGACTTCGTATTTGCCTATCAGCAATACCTCGCGGGTCAGCTTCCGCAATTCGTTATTGTCCTCGACGACCAGTATTTTTTTGCCCTTCCCGGCCTCGACCCGCGCCGGTTCCCGGGTTTCGGTTGTCTGGATGGCGGCGGGAACCGTAGGTAAATACAGGTGAAACTGGGTACCCACCCCGACCTCGCTTTCGACTTGGATGAATCCTCCGGAATTCCGGATGATGTCCACCGTGGTGGAGAGTCCCAAGCCGGTGCCTTTGTCGATGTCCTTGGTCGTGAAAAAAGGTTCGAAAATCGAGGCCATGGTTTTCGCATCCATGCCGCACCCGGTATCGCGCACGCTGATGCGGGCATAAGGACCCGGATCGGCCGTCTCATTGTGGGGAATGTCGGCCAAGCCCATTTCCATGGCATGGGTGGTCAGGATGAGCTGGCCGTTTTTGCGCATGGCGTCCCGGGCATTGGAGGCCAGATTCAAGAGCACCTGCTCCAATTGGACCCGGTCCATTTTTACGGCAGGCTGTTCGGCGCAGGTTTCCAGTTTGACCTCGATGGAATCGCCCACCATGAGTTCCAGCATGGGGGTGATTTCGCGCAAGGTCTGATTCAAGTCGAATGCCTTGGTTTGAAGGGCTTGCTTGCGGCTGAAGGCCAGCAATTGCCTTACCAAGGTGCTGGCGTGCAAGGCGGCGCGCTCAATGCCGCCGATTTCGACCGGCGCCTGGTTGATCAGGCTTAGCTTCGCCTGCAATAAATCGACATTGCCCAGGATGACGGCCAGCAGATTATTGAAATCATGGGCTATGCCCCCCGATAACCTGCCGACGATTTCCATTTTCTGCGCCTGCAGCAACTTGAGCTCGCTTTGATGCAATTCCTCTTCGCGGTCGCAACGGTATTGGTATTCCCGCAATTCACGTTCGACGGCGGGAACCAAGCGGTGCAAATTATCCTTCATCAGATAATCGTTGGCGCCGGCCTTCATGGCGGCTACGGCCAACTCTTCGCCGATGGTTCCCGAAATGAGGATGATGGGAATATCGATGCCGAATTCCTTGACGATGCGCAAAGCCGCGAGGCCGTCGAAACCGGGCATGCTGTAATCCGACAGAATGAGATCCCAGGATTCGTCGGCCAAAACGGCTTTCAGGGCCGATGCCGTGTCCACCCTTTTGGTCGCGAGATCCCAGTCACCCTTACGGAGCGCCATCAGGATGAGGGCCGCGTCCTCCTCGGAATCCTCTACCAGCAAAACTTTCAATTCTTTCGTGGCGGTCGTCATTTCATTCCCGGATCTTGCGGTGGCGTGTTCAGCAATAGCCAATAAAGCCCCAGTTGCCCGGCGGCGGCCATGAATTCATTGAATTCCACGGGCTTACGGACAAAGGAATTGGCGCCGAAACCATACGCTTTCAGTATATCCGATTCTTCACGCGATGAGGTAAAAATGATGACCGGAAGCTTTTGGGTCAGGGGATGCGCCCGGATGGCCTGCAAGACCTCCAAGCCATCGACCTTGGGCAATTTGAGATCGAGTAATACCACTTGAGGCAGGTTGGGCTCCCGCGTTCCCTGTCGATCGGGGCCTAATAAAAAGTCTAGGGCCTGGGCGCCGTCCCTTACGATTTGCACGGGATTGGCGATTTGGTGGCGTTTTAAGGCTTTCAAGGTCAATGCCTCGTCATCCGGATCGTCTTCCACCAAAAGGAGATACTGGGTGGTCATGATTTTGCCTCTGGTTCCAATGAAAAATAAAACTCCGCGCCTTGGTCGACTTTCCCCTGTGCATCCAGGAAGCCATCATGCCGAGCCACGATTTTTTCGACTAATGCCAAACCGATGCCATTTCCTTCGAATTCCTCGCGGGAATGCAAACGTTGGAATGGGCCGAATAATTTATGGGCATAAGCCATGTCGAAGCCGGCGCCATTATCCGCGATGCGGAAGGCATTTCTCCCTTTCCACACCACGGGGCCCATGGTGATGCGGGGCGAACTCGCTTTGGAAGTGAATTTCCAGGCATTGCCCAATAAGTTCAATAAAATCACATGGGCCAAACCAGGATCCCCGAAGGTTTTCATTCCCGGCACGATTTCACAATCCACTTTCCGCTCCGGGAAGCTCAGCTTGAGGGTTTCGGCGACTTCTTCCGCCATGGCGGAAAGATCGATGGGCTCGCCGCGCATTTCCTTGCGGGTGAGGCGCGTCAATTCCAGCAAATCGTCGATAAGCCCCGCCATGCGCTGGCTGGCGCGCCTGATCCGCGCCAGATAATCCCGGGCTTCCCCGTCTAAAACCGATCCATACTGCTCCGCCAAGGCTTTGCTGAATCCGTCCATGCTGCGCAAGGGGGCGCGCAAATCATGCGAAACCGAATAGGAAAAAGATTCCAGGCTCCGGTTGGCCGCTTCCAATTCCGCGGTTCGCGATTTGACCCTAAACTCCAATTCCTGGTTGAGCGCGCGGACTTCCAATTCGGCTTTTTTGCGCTCGGTAATGTCTAAAAAGGTGCCGACGATGATCATTTTATCCGACGGGATATTCCTTTGGATATCCACCGTCATGTGCAGATGACGCATGGTCCCCGAGGGAAGAATCACCTGGAATTCCCCGGAAGCATTCTCCCGTGAATGGATTTTCTTATGAATCTCCAATAACACGGCTCGGTCGGCGGGAGGCACGATTTTATAGAAATCGTCACGGCTGATGGTTTCCGATCCCAGCGGCCTTTCGAATAAGCGGTACATCTCGTCCGACCAGGTCGAGGTGCCCGCTTCCGGATCGAATACAAAACTGCCCATATGGGCGATGGCTTGAGCTTGAGCCAGGGCACGTTCGCTTTCCAAACGGGATTTTTCAGCCGCCAACCTATCCTTGATGCCGATGAGGGTGGCCCTGACGAGGGATTTACCGTTGTCGGGCAGGCGCATGAGCCTTATTTCGCAGGGCAAATCCTCGCCGCGGCCATCGCGATGAAGCCATTCGAATATCGGCGTTTCCCCCCGCAAGGCCGATGCGATTTTTTCGCGGGCTTTTTCCTGGGAGGGCGTCCCATCGGGCTGCAATTCGGGGCTCAAACCGGCGGGCCCTAATTTCAACAGCTCTTCCCTCGAGAGGCTGAAAAATTTTTCGGCTTGGGGATTGACGTCGATGAAAAGGCCGGTATCGAGATCGAAAACCACGATGGCTTCCGGCGCGTTTTCGATCATGGCCCGGTTGCGGATCTCGCTTTGCCTTAAGGCGGCTTCGACGCGGTTCCGGTCTTTCCAGATATTGGCGGCTAAAAGGCCGGTTAAGGTCAGGGTCGAATAATAAAGCAGGAATTCAACGCCGGCACCCGCGCCTTTGGTGCCGAACCATCCGCTGCCTTGCTTTAACCCGATGAGGTAAATCGTCGAAGTGGTGATCAGGACGACGCCGGTGGAGGCTGGACCCAGGCGGATGGCCGACCAAAGGATGACGGGAAAGAAGAAGGAAAGGCGTGGTTGGTATTTCACCGTCATGGGCGCGAAATCGGCATTGCCCAACAGGCTCAGGAAGAGAATGACGCTGAGGACTAATACCCCTTCGAGGCTTCGATTCAGGAATTCCTTTTTCAGGGAATGGAAAATTTCCAGCGCCAGGAAGGCCAGCATGCCGGCGAAGCAATCGCTAAGCCACCCGATGAAAAGGAGGCTGGCCACCGATTCCTGGCCGGCGCCGTTGAAGCCCAACCATACCAGGGTTTTACATCCATTCCCGGCCAAGGCTACGGCCGGCTGGATGCGAATGGCGAAGTCGAACATCCTTTCCAGATGGGTTTGCTGCGGGGAATGACTTTGGCGCCGGTGAAAAAAATGCAGGGCCGCGAACCATTGCGCCAAGGAGATCGAAGCGATCAGCCAGGCCGAAAACCCGAAATGCCAGGCGCTTCCGACGGCGACTCCGAAGACGGCGATGGGCATACGGAGCAAGCCCATTCCCAAAGCCAAGGCGGTAACCCAATAGACGGGAAGGGGCCGGCCGGGAAAAGCGTATTCGCCGATGTCGGACAGGGAAAACCATACGGCAACCGCCAAAACCCCGGCGATACCCCATTGGCCCGCTCGATTCAGGGCGTTAGTACTGGTTTTTCCCGACATTGTCCAAGGATTTGAATCTTAGCATACCCCATCGGGATATTTCCCTGGAAAATGACTAAAAGGTCGGTTTGGGGCCGGATTGGCCCCCATTCCCTCTCAAAAAGGGGATTAAAACAAATAAGGAATGAACTGGAATTGCTTCCCGACGAAAACCCGGGAGTAATCGCCGAAAGTCATAGCCACCTTGATGAGCCCGACATCGACGAAAAATCCCGGATCGAAACTCTCGTCATTACCCAAAAAGAACCACGGCCGATTGGATGCGGCCATGGCATAGCCGGCCGACAGGAAATTGGGTTTGAGCAATCCCCAGAAGCCTGGACGGGCATCGGGAGCGGAATACCAATACCAACGCAGACCGAATTCGTAGAGGGCGCCGACAGTGAAGGCGCGCGGGATGTCTTCCAGCTCCTCGGAATAGGTCAAGACCCACGACGTGCTGTAGCGGGCCACCGGTTCCAGCGGTCCCGGACCTTTCCGATTGGGGCCGAAGGGATAAAGACCTTGCAATAGGTAGGCCAAGCCGGCTTCGGCGATATTCAGCCGGGGCGCGCCCGGCCCATAGCGTTGCTCATAGCGGAAAAGGCGGTTGCGGCTTTCATCATAAGCGTTTTTCAATTGCGCCATTTGATAGGCGGAAATCGGTTCACGAAGGGAAATAATCCTTTCGGCCGGTACGCCTTTCTCGACTAGGGCGTCCTTCAATTCATTCAAGGTCACCCGTTTGATGAATTCCATTTCCCGCATGGCCTTGCCCAGATCGGCGGGAATTTCGGCAAAGGCCTGGGGCGACGTGGCTTTTAAGATGTCGGTGAAATCGATGCCGTCCTGGCGCGCCTCCATTTTTTTCAGGGAGAGGGCGGCCGAACGGAATTTGGCGTGCAATTCCGGCTTGACCGCCTCGAAGCCGGCCAGGGAGTCGGCGGCCAGGCTGCTATCGGCCAATTGGGTGAGGGTAAACGGGCTGGAGGCCGCCTGGCTTAAGGCGCAGCCAAGGACCGAGACGAGCAGTATTATCCTACGCAAATCCATGCCTCCAATTGATTTTGGTGTCTGACGATATAGTCTCCCCAGGAATGGGGATCATTCAAGGGCACTTCTCCCGCCTTTCTTTGCGCCAAGGCCTGGGAAAGCAAAAGCCTCAATTCCGCCTCGCTTTGGACCGATAGCCAATCCTGGGCGTCGATCAAGCTTTTCTGGCCGCCGAAGGGGAGTTTTTCCGGGACATCCATGTAGGCCCAAGGCAATCGGCGGCGGAAAAAATAGCCGCCCACCGGATCCAAGGCCCCGGCGATGGCCACCCAATTCTTCACGCCGGTACGAGGGTCGCCGCCGGGGGTTTGAGCTACCGGACAAGCCAGGCCGCCGGGTTCCAGACAGGCCAATCCCTGGGGTACCAATGGGCCCAAGCCGCCGGCGACGCTGCGTATCAATTGCACGGGTGACGCCATGTAAATCACATTCGCGAAGCGCACGCCGTCGTCGGTGGGATGAAGATGCAGGCTCGCATCGTTAACGCAACGATGCAGCATTTCATAGGTATGGAGGCAACCCAGGCTATGGCAAAGAATGGAAATGTTCTGGAAGTCGGGAGGGAATCCCGCGGCCATGCCGTCCATGACCATGCGCTGTAATTGTTGGGCGAACGCCTGTTGCACGGCATCCCGCGCGGCAAGGCTCAGGACGGGCCAAATGACGTCGGCGAGGACTTCGGCCACGACTTGGTTGAATGCGTCGCCGTATTCCCCCGCCAGTCGATGCTGAATCCAGTCCTCGCAGTCGCCCAGGGTTTTTTCCAATTGGGTTTTTTCCCGGAACCAGTCATTGATGAAATCGTAGTAGAGGATATAGATGGGAATTTTATCCGCATTCGGCCCCAGGCCGGCGCGGATTTTGGGGATGAGGAAATCGTAACTGCCGGGTTTGGCGTTTCCGATGCCATGGACAAGCAAAACCGCCTCCCCTTTGCCGCCCTGGTTTCTTTTCAGCCATGGTTGGGTTTGCGCCGTAAAGCCCATAAATCCCCCGTGTCGATTCGACTGGAATGGAATAAGTGGATGGATTATCGCAAATATCGCCAGCGCAAGGTAACCAAGAAAAGCGATAAATAGCTGTACAGGCCCGGGATTCCAGTTTTTGGATCACTTTCCCTTTATTATTAACTTCGCCGACCCTTGATGATTTTCGCCGACTTTATCCGCCGCCAGACTTCCAATCCTAAGAATGAAATTCTCTCTGGGTTCACCGTGGCACTTGCCTTGGTTCCCGAGGCCGTCGCTTTTTCCATCATCGCCGGCGTGAGTCCCATGGTGGGCCTGTATACCGCCTTTATCATCGGTTTCATCACGTCCCTAGGCGGTGGAAGGCCGGGCATGATATCGGGAGCCACCGGTGCCATCGCCGTGGTGGTCACCTCCCTGGTCATACGCCATGGCATCGAGTATTTGTTTACCGCCGTCATCATGATGGGATGCCTGCAAATCCTCGCGGGGATAATGCGGCTGGGGAAATTCATTCGACTGGTTCCCAGGCCGGTGATGTTCGGTTTTGTCAATGGTTTGGCCATCGTCATTTTTCTGTCGCAATTGGAACAATTCAAAACTGTCGATGCCCAGGGGATAACCGGGTGGATAAGCGGAAAGCCATTGGGTATGATGCTGGGGCTCGTGGTGTTGACCATGGCCATCATTTACTGGCTTCCCAAATGGACCAAGGCCTTGCCCGCCTCCCTCGTCGCCCTTGTCGCGGTATCCGTGCTTACCGTCATTGCCGGTATACCCACCAAGACCATCGGCGATATCGCCGCTTTTTCCGGCGGATTGCCGGGCTTTCACTTGCCGCGAGTCCCCTTGAACTGGGAAACCCTGGGGATCGTTTTCCCCTATGCCTTGGTCATGGCCATGGTCGGGCTGATCGAAAGCCTGTTGACCCTGACCGTCATCGATGAAATGACCGAAACCCGCGGGCGGGGCAACCGGGAATGCCTGGCGCAGGGCGCTGCCAACCTGGTGACGGGATTTTTCGGAGGCATGGGTGGTTGCGCGATGATAGGCCAAAGCGTCATCAACGTGAGTTCGGGAGGCCGCCGCCGGTTATCGGGTCTGGTGGCATCGTTGGCTCTGTTGGCCATCGTGGTCTTCGGATCCGAATGGATTTCAAAAATGCCGGTGGCTCCGCTGGTCGGCCTGATGTTCATGGTGGCCATCGGGACATTCGAATGGGCGAGCCTGAAAATCCTGCGCAAGGTTCCCAGGACCGACGTCATCGTCATGTTTCTCGTTACCGGCGTAACCGTCGTATTCCACAATCTGGCCGCCGCCGTCCTGGTAGGAGTGATCATCTCCGCCCTGGCGTTCGCCTGGGAGAATGCCGTGCGAATTCGGGCCCGCAAGCATGTCGACACGCAAGGCGTCAAGCACTATGAAATCTACGGCCCCTTGTTTTTCGGATCGACGGCCCTGTTCCAGGAGAAATTCGACGTCGCCGGCGACCCTCCCGAAATCATCATCGACTTCAAGGAATCGCGCATCGTCGATCATAGCGCCATCGAGGCGGTGAACAAGGTCACCGAGCGTTATGCCAAGGCGGGTAAGCGACTTCATCTGCGCCATTTGAGCCAAGACTGCCGCGCGCTGCTGGATACCGCCGCTTCCATCATCGACGTCAACCACTGGGAAGACCCCGAGTATCCCCTGGTGACCGATAAGCTCTAGGCGCGCCTTTTAAACCCTAAGGCCATTCTCCAGCCAGGCCATGACGGCCTGGCCCATGGATCCCGACGGATTGTCGCCGGCGACGGCGTGAGCCCTCGCCTTTAAGCCTTCGGGAGCATGCGCCATGGCTACGGCATGACCCGCGGCTTCCAGCAAAGGAAGGTCGTTCGCCGAATCGCCGATGGCCATGGTGCCTTGCTTCCCGACGCCGAGTTTTTCCTGCAGGAAAAGGGCTCCGGACAATTTGCTGATGCCCAGGGGGGTTATTTCGAGCATCCATTCGCGGTAAAAGGAGTTTTTGATCAAGGCGGTTTCCACGGGCAGGCCGAACAGCGATTTCTCCGCGTGGAGCAATTCAGGATGGGGGCCAAGGAGCAAAAGCTCCACCAAATCGAGACCCATGATATTTTCCACACCGTCGATGAGCCGGCCCTGGCCGGGGTTCTTTTCGATGAAGTCGCCGTTCATCAGGCTTAAGGTCCGGTAGAAAATATCGGGTTCCAAGCCATTCCGGCTATGCGATAGGACGATGGGTTCATATCCCAGCGAATTCCAACGCTCGATGACCTGGATTACGGTGGACAGGGGAAAAGCATGGGCTTGCAGAACTGCGTCGCGGCGCAAGTCCTTGACGACCATGCCATTGTTCATGATGGCGTAGTCGACAAGGGGGGCCAAATCGAGCCTTTCGAGCAGGCGCTTGGTCGTGCTCCATCGCCTTCCCGTCGCCAGGGCGACGAAAACGCCTTCCCGCCGGCTCGCTTCCAAGGCGTTGCGGTTGAGGGCGGGCAATTCCCCGCCATCGTCGAGCAAGGTCCCGTCGATATCGGAAAGCAAGAGGCGAGGAGGCAGTCCGGTCGCCCTCAAAGATGCAGGACGCGGCCGTCTACCGCCAGGCAGGCCTCTTTCAATGCCTCGCTTAAGGTCGGATGGGCATGGCATACCCTGGCCAGATCTTCGGAACTCGCTCCGAATGCCATGGCCGCCGCCGCTTCGGCGATGAGGTCGCCGGCGCGGGGACCGACGATGTGCACGCCGAGAATCTTATCGGTTTTGGCGTGGGCGATGACCTTGATTTTGCCCTCGATTTGCGCCAGGGCCTTGGCCCGCCCATTGGCCGCGAAGGGAAAACTGCCCTTGCGCATGGGGATGCCGGCCGCCGCGACCTCTTCTTCGCTATGGCCCACCGAGGCGATTTCGGGCTGGGTATAAACGATGGAAGGAATGCATTCGTAATCGACATGCCCGTGTCCGGAAGCTATCCGCTCGACGCAGGCTATGCCCTCCTCCTCCGCCTTATGCGCCAGCATGGCCCCGGGGATCACGTCGCCGATGGCGTATAGTCCCTGCACCCCGGTCTCGAACTGGGCATTGACGGCGATGCGTCCCCGGCCGTCTACCTGGATGCCGACCGTTTCCAAGCCCAGGTTTTCGGTATTGGGTACGCGCCCGACGGCTAATAAAACCTTTTCGCAGGTGACCGCATCGGAACCCTCGACATGGACTGCCACGCCCTGGCCGTTTTTCTTGGCCGAGGTGACGCGGACTCCCAGCCTAAAATCCAGGCCCCGGCGGGCGAGCAATTTACGGCCTTCTTCCGCGATCTCGGCGTCCATGCCGGGCAGGATGCGCGGCAGGTATTCCATCACGGTTACCTTGGCGCCAAGCCTCGCCCATACCGAGCCGAGTTCGAGGCCTATGGCTCCGGCTCCGATGACCACCAGGGATTCCGGCACTTTGCCGAAACTCAGCGCTTCGGTGGAGGTCACTACCGCTTCGCCGTCGACTTCGACGCCGGGAAGCACGGCGCTTTTGCTGCCGGTGGCGATGATGATGTGCCTGGCGGAATGGACTTCGGCTTCTGAAATGCCCTGGCCGGGTTGCAAAACCGCGACCCGGCCGTCGCCCATCAATCGGCCATGTCCGGTCAGCCGGGTAATGCCGTTTTTCTTGAACAACCCGTCCACGCCGCGCGTGAGGGAGTTGACGACATCGTCCTTGCGTTTGAGCATGGTGGCGAGATCGAGCTCCAGTTTCCCGACCTTGACGCCGTGTTTGCCGAAGGATGTCGACGCCTCATGGTACAATTCGCTGGATTCCAGCAGGGCCTTGCTGGGAATGCAGCCGATGCGCAGGCATGTCCCTCCCAAAGCCGGGTCCTTCTCGATGACGGCGGTTTTCAAACCCAATTGCGCCGCGCGGATGGCGGCGACGTATCCGCCGGGGCCCGCGCCGATGATGATGATGTCGAAGGTGGAAGACATGCTAAACCTCCAAGATCAATCGTGCGGGGTCTTCGAGGCAATCCTTGACGCGTTTCAAGAAGGTTACGGCCTCCCGGCCATCGACCAGCCGGTGATCGTAGGTCAATGCCACGTACATCATCGGCCGTATGACGACTTGGCCGTCGCGTGCTACGGGCCTTTCCTGGATGGCATGCATGCCGAGAATGCCGCTTTGAGGGGGATTGACGATGGGCGTTGACAGCAGGGAACCGTAGATGCCGCCATTGCTGATGGTGAAGGTGCCCCCTTGCAATTCGTCCAGCCCCAAGGTATTGGCCTGCGCGCGTTTGCCGTAATCGGCTATGGTCTTTTCGATGGCGGCGAAGGAAAGGCTCTCGGCATTGCGAATGATGGGGACCACCAGTCCCTTGCCCCCGCCCACGGCCACGCCGACATCGCAGTAATGGTGATAAAGGATGTCATTGCCGCGCACTTGGGCGTTGAGCTGGGGAATGAGCCGCAGGCCATCGACGACCGCGCGTACGAAAAAGGACATGAAGCCGAGCTTGATGCCGTTCTTTTTGGTGAAAGCTTCCTGATGCTTTTGCCGCAGGGCCATCACCTCGCCCATGTCGATTTCATTGAAGGTGGTCAAGAGCGCGGCGGTTTGTTGGGCCTGGACCAGCCTTTCCGCGACCTTGCGCCTGAGCATGCTCATGGGCACGGTTTCCGTGCCGCGGCCCGCAGGCGCGTTTCCCGGCGTGGGTGGGGCGACCTTGGGCGCGGGCGTTGCCGGCGCCAAGGCCTGGACCTGGGTTGCCGCCGCTTGGCCGCCCCGGACGGCCGCGTTCGAGGTCATGGCGGCGACATGTCGCTCGGCGTCTTCCTTTAGCAGGCGGCCGCCGGGCCCCGTGGCTTTGACGCCTTCAGCCGTAAGGCCGGCTTCGGCCAATACCCGCTGGGCTGCGGGCATGACGCGAGCGGTAGCGGCGTCTTCGGCCAAAGCGCCGTTGGCCGCCGCGGCCGGAAGGGCAGGGGATTTCGCGGGCGGCGTTTTTTCGGCGGGCCGGGATACCGAGGCTTCTCCGGAGGGCGCGGAAGAAGAGGCGGCGTCGACCGGCATTTCTTCCATCATCCCGATGACTTCGCCGACCTGGGCCATATCGCCTTTTTTCTTGAGGATGCGGGTGAGCTTGCCCGACACCGGCGACGGCAATTCCACCGTGGCCTTGTCGCTTTCCAAAACCACGACGTTCGCGTCGCGGGCAATCATGTCGCCTTCTTGCTTGAGCCAGTCGGCTACCATCACCTCGGTGATGCTTTCTCCGACCTTGGGCACGACGAGCTCGATGGGCATGAATTCTCCTAGGATTTGCCGCTGGTCGCGGAATCTTTGCCGGCTACCGAACCGCCTGGGTTACCGGTAGCCTGTGAACTACGTGGAAGATAACCTTTCCCCCAACCGCCGAAGAGCCGGGACGGCGAGGTTCCGAAAGCGGCGTCCATGAGGCTCTGGTGTTCCAGCCGGTGGGAGTTCGACGATCCCGTGGCCGGGCTGCTGCTGGCGGGACGCCAAGCGCCATTGAAAGGGTGACCTCCGGGCAGGGTGGTCAGGTAGCGGGCGAGCAAGGTGCGCCAGGCGCCCATGTTTTCGGGCTCTTCCTGCACCCAAAGCACGGGAGCGGGATTGCCTTTGGCATCGCGCCAGGGTGAGAGCGCTTGCGCCAGGCTTTCGTCTTGCAGGGGATAGAGCTGTTCCAGGCGCAGCAGGGCGATATCCCAGGCGTTGCGTTTTTCGCGCTCTTGCTCCAGGTCGTAATAGACCTTGCCGCTGCATAGGATGATGCGCTCGACCTTGCGGCCGGCTTGTTCGGCCGTGTCGGGCAAGAGCCTGGCGAAGGTTCCCGAGGACATTTCCTCCAGGGAAGAGGTGCAGCGGGGATTGCGCAACAGGCTTTTGGGAGTCATGACGACCAGAGGCTTGCGCCAGGGGCGGATGACTTGCCGGCGCAGCAAATGGAAATACTGGGCGGGCGTGGTGGGATTGGCGATCACCATATTGTCTTGGGCGGCCATGGTCAGAAAGCGTTCCAGCCGGGCATGGCTGTGCTCCGGACCCATGCCTTCGAAACCGTGAGGCAAAAGGAGGGTCAGTCCGGAAAGCCGCTTCCACTTGTCCTCCGCCGATGCGAGGAATTGATCGATGATGACCTGGGCGACGTTGACGAAGTCGCCGAATTGGGCTTCCCAGGCGATGAGGCCATTGGGGGAATCCAGGCTATAGCCGTATTCGAAGCCGAGGACGCCGATTTCGGAAAGCGGGCTATTGTAAATCTCCACCTGACCCTGGGAGGGGTCCAGGTGGGCCAAGGCCATGTGGCTGGCGCCGTTTTCGATGTCGTGCAATACGGCGTGACGGTGGGAAAAAGTTCCCCGCTGGCTGTCTTGCCCGGAGAGCCGGACCCGGTAACCTTGCGCGGCCAAGCTGGCGAACGCCAGGTTTTCCGCCGCGGCCCAATCGACTGGTTTTTCCCCGCGGGCGATGGCGGAGCGCACCTCCAGGATTTTCTCGATTTTCGGGTGCGGAGTAAAACCTTCGGGGAGGCGCGTCAGCCTTTGCAATAAGTCCTGGAGTTTCTCGCGCGGCATGCCCGTGTCCACGTCGCCGACTTCGTTTTCCAAGCCGCCCAGGTAGCCTATCCAGACGCGGCTGCTGCCTTCCAGCGACTTTTGATAACTCTTTTTCTTGGCGGCGGTGAATGCGACTTCGAGTTCTTCGGTGCGCCTCGCGGCGATACGATCGGCCTCGGCGCGCGTGACGCCTCCGAGTTTCAGCAAATGCTCCAGATAACCTTCGCGGACTCCCTTGCGCCGCGAAATCGTCTGGTACATGAGAGGCTGGGTGAAATTCGGCTCGTCGCCCTCGTTGTGGCCCCGGCGGCGGTAACCGTACATGTCGATGACCACGTCGCGCTGGAATTCGCGCCGGAATTCCAAGGCCAGGTTGACCACGGCGGCCACGGCTTCGTGATCCTCGCCGTTGACGTGGAAAATCGGGCTTTGCAGCATGCGCGCCACGTCGGTGGCATAAGTCGTCGAACGGCCTTCCTTGGGCGAGGTGGTGAAGCCGATTTGGTTATTAAGGATGATATGCAGGGTGCCGCCGACGGTATAGCCCGGCAATTCGCTCATGTTGAGGATTTCTTGGATAACCCCTTCGCCGGCGAAAGCGGCGTCGCCATGCACGAGGATGCAAAGCCCTTCGTGGCGGCGAGCGCTGGCGAGGCGATCCAGCTTGGCGCGCAAACGGCCCTGCGCCACCGGATTCACGTATTCCAGATGGCTGGGGTTGAAACACAGGCTCAAATGCATGCGACGGCCGGTTGCCGTAACCACATCGCTACTGTAGCCCAGATGATACTTGACGTCGCCCCGGCCCAGTAAAAAGGCTTCGGGTTCCATGTCCTCGAATTCATGGAATATGTCGGCCGCGGTCTTGCCCATGATATTGGCGAGCACGTTCAGGCGGCCGCGATGGGCCATGCCCAGCACGATTTCTCCCACGCCCAGTCCCCCGGCTTTCTCGATGGCGAGATCCAGGAGCGGGATGAGGCTTTCCGAACCTTCGAGGGAAAAGCTCTTGGCGCCCAGGTATTTCCGTTGGATGAATTCCTCGAACAGCACCGCGTCGGTCAAGCGGGTGAGGATGCGGATTTGCTGCTCCCGAGTCAAAGGCACGCGGTTTTCCGTGCCTTCCATGCGATCCTGCAACCAACCCCTCACCTTGGGATTGTCGATATGCATGAATTGGACGCCGATGGAGCGGCAATAGGTATTGTGCAGGCGTTCGCGCAATTGGCGCAGGGTCAATACATCGGGCCCCCGCACGGTGACGGTGGAAACCGTCCTATCCAATTCGCGATCGCTGATGCCGAAATAACCCGGTTCGATATCCGCCAGATTGTCGGGGCGGATCCCGCCCAGCGGATCGAGCCTGGCCACCAAATGACCCCTTACCCGGTAGGCCCTTACCATTTGATCGGCTTTATCCTGCAAGGAGGCTTCATCGCCGGTGGAGGGCGAAGCCTGGCCCGCGGAAAAAGGGCCGGCGGGAATATGGGCGGGATGGAGTCGCGGCTGATCCTTAAAAGCCCGGTCTTGCGGATCCTGGCTCCAATTCGAGAATAAAGCGTGCCAAGCGACGGGCACTCGCTCGGGCGAGCTTAAATACTCGGCATAGAGGGCTTCGACATAGGCCAGATTGCCGGCCATGGAAGCCGGATCCGGGAGCGATCCGTTTAACAAACTGGGGGAATGGGGAGGAGAATGCGTCTTAGAAGGGGATTCAGGGTCCACTTAAGAATCCTTAGCCGGGGGACGTTGCTGGTCCGGCTTTGCCAATCCGTCCATTTTACTAAGCCGCCGAGCTTAGGTAAAGACGGGAATTAGGATAACTTACAGGGATTCGTCCAAATGACCGGTTTTTCCATGAACGATTACCAATTGCCAACCCATGATGAAGACTTGCTCGCTGAATGCGAATACTCCACCCTCAAGTCTGGGGGTAAAGGCGGGCAGCACGTCAATAAGACCGAAAGCGCGGTGAGGCTGAAGCATATTCCCTCGGGTCTAGTCGTGGTTTGCCAAGAGGATCGCAGCCAGTGGCAAAACCGTCGCCTCGCCTTGGAGCGCCTGCGCGAAAAACTGCGCAAGCTCTTGTTCAAACCGAAAATCCGCCGCGACACCCATAAGCCCCGTTCAGCCAAAAGGGCGGTGCTGAAGGCGAAATCACGGCAATCGGCGAAAAAAAGGGATCGCGGGGGGAATCATTTGGATAGAGGCGAAGACTGACCCTTAGCGATAGTCGCCGGCCTTTCTGAGATACCCCGCGCGAGAATGCCCCCGTTGCCGCTGGCGTCTCCCTAGCCAAATCAAGACTTAATCTCAAATTGAAGGCTTTGGTGGCGCTAATAATAAGGATTCGAATTCACATGGCCGGCGGAGTGATTCGGCATTTCATAAGAGTCGACCTCGTCATCCATGATATCGGTGGTTTCCCCGATTAAGCCCGTCGCCAAGGCCAAGGCGGTTAACCAGTATTTGGAATGCAAAAAGGATTTGGATGAGGTCTTGGTGAAAGGGTGTCGGGCCACCTTCATGGGATTGGGTTGGGACTTCCGTTTTCGATAACCTTTGATATTCATCGCTTTAGCCTCCTTTCCTCGGGGCCTCCGGTGGCCGGCAGCCTTCCGTCACTGGAAACTACCAAGACCGGGGAAAGAGAAAAAAGGGATAAAAGATGTAGTTTGGGTGAAATTACAGTGTTGCCATACCCTTGTGACGCGGTCTTGACGATTATCCTTGGATCACCATCACCGGGAAGTCTTAATTAAGGGCGAATTGAGACCGGAGGGGCTGCTTGAAAAGTTTCCAATGCGCGTGCGGAACACGGATTTTCTTCAATAACTCACGCTGTTTGACTTGCGGGTCCGAACTCGGTTATTTGCCCGAACCCAGGGTTCTGGAAAAAGTCATCCTGAGGCAAGACGGCCTATTCGACACCACCCACGGGCCTTACCGCAAATGCGCCAACCATGTCGAGCATGGCGTCTGCAACTGGATGGTGCCGGAGGGGGATGAGAATGAATTGTGCCAAGCTTGCCGGCTGAACAATGTCATTCCCGATTTGAGTTCCGAAAAGAACCGCGCATTATGGGCGGAAGTGGAAGGAGCGAAAAGGCGGCTGATTTTCACCTTGCATGAATTGCATTTGCCCATCATTCCCAAGCGTGAAGATCCGGAGCATGGCCTCGCTTTCGACATCATGTCCAGCGAAGGTGGCTTTCGCGTGCTCACTGGCCACTCGGAAGGCCTCATCACCTTGAACCTCGACGAGGCTGATCCGAGCAAACGCGAACGCATGCGCATGAAGCTGAAGGAAAGGTATCGGACCCTGCTCGGCCATTTCCGCCACGAAATCGGCCATTATTATTTCGAAACCCTCGTCAACAGCGATGAGCAGCGGCGACGTTTCCGGGAAGATTTCGGTGATGAGACGGTCAATTATCAAAGCTCCCTGGATCGTCATTACCAGGAGGGTCCGCCTCCGGATTGGCATCTGACCTATATCAGCGCTTATGCCACCATGCACCCGTGGGAGGACTGGGCGGAAACCTTTGCCCATTACCTCCATATCCACGACACCCTGGAAACGGCGCGAAACTATGGCCTAAGCCCACAGCGCGGGAAAATGCTTCCGGCGGTGAGCGAGGAGTTCACGGTTGAGCCCGCGCGTCCCGGTTGGATCGAGGAGTGGACGGAATTGAGCATAGCCCTGAATGCCCTCAACCGGAGCATGGGTTTACCCGATGCCTATCCTTTCGCATTGACGGAAACGGTATGGAAAAAACTGAGCTTTGTGGGGGAAATGATTCATGCTTACGGCGACAAGCCGGTGGAAATGGATTCGGACAGGATTTCCCCAATTCCCCATCCGGTTTCGGTCGAATAACGAATGACTAGCGGCGGTTGTGCCGGGGCCTGCTATTTTCTCAGACATGGTTCCACTATCCGTGCTCGATTTGGTGCCGGTCAAGGCAGGTCACACCCCCGGGGAGGCTCTGCGGGAAAGTCTTGATTTGATCCGCCGGGTGGAAGGCATGGGATACCGCCGGTATTGGGTGGCGGAACACCACAATATGGTCGGCATTGCCAGCGCCGCGACCTCGGTGGTGATCGGGCATTTGGCCCAAGGCAGTCAGACCATTCGCGTGGGTTCCGGGGGCATTATGCTGCCCAATCATTCGCCTCTGCTCATCGCGGAGCAATTCGGTACCTTGGAGTCGTTGTTTCCCGGTCGCATCGATTTGGGCCTTGGTCGGGCACCCGGCACCGATAAGGCAACTCTGAGGGCCCTGCGGCGCCATGGGTCCGAGGCGGAAGATTTTCCCCAGGATGTCAGGGAATTACAGTCCTTGCTCGCCCCGGTAAAACCGGGTCAAACCGTCCAGGCCGTGCCGGGAGCCGGCACCCAGGTTCCCCTGTGGATACTCGGGTCCAGCCTCTATGGGGCACACTTGGCGGCTGAAATGGGCTTGCCTTACGCCTTCGCCTCGCATTTCGCGCCTCAGGCCTGTCTCGCCGCCCTGAAAATTTATCGCAGCCAATTCAAGCCATCCACCCAATTATCCAAACCCTATGCCATGGTCGGCATCAATGCCGTCGCTGCCGAATCCCGGAAAGAAGCCAGGCGTTTATTCACGAGTCTCCAGCAGGCTTTCGTTCATTTGTTCCGGGGCAATCGCGGCTATTGCGCCCCGCCCATCGAGGATATCGAAGCCTATTGGGCGCCCGAGGAAAGGGCCCAAGTCAACCGAATGCTGGAGTATTCCATTGTCGGCGACCGGGAAGATATCGCCATCGGCCTGGGTGAAATTTTGGAAAGGACCAGAGCGGATGAATTGATGGTGTCATCGCATATTTGCCATCACCCTTCGCGAGTCGCCTCCTATGCCCTTTTGGCCGAAGTCGCCGAGAGTATCATGCCCTAATCCGGATCCCAACCCTATGAAGACCAAGGCCCTCCTTTTTTTAAGCGCCTACCTGTTTGGGTCATGGTATCCAGCCTTGGCGCAAATGGCTTCCCTGGCCGCTTCCTTGGGAAACTACCGCTCCAGCCTGAAAGTGGCGTCGATTGAGGGCCTATCGGTTAAAAGCTTTTCCGGAGTGGCCTTCCATCCGGAAACCCAGTGCCTTTATGTCGTGGATAATGACAATGCCGTGATTTACGAGTTGAGCGTGACGGGAACTTTATTGCGGTCGATTTCCACCACGGGTTTTCTCGATCCCGAAGGCATCACTTACCAAAGCGGTGACTATTTCCTTCTATCCGAGGAAGGGCTGGCCAATATCGTGCGCATATCCCTGCCCCGGACAGGTTCCGGTCCGGTGGCGCATGCGAGCGGCACCTTGTTGAATCTCGGGCCGGATATGGGCAATTCCGGCATTGAGGGCGTGAGTTATCGGCCTGGGGATAAAACCGCCTTTGCCGTCAAGGAAATCTCTCCCTCCCGGCTCTACCGGATCACCTTCGATGCGGAGGGTAATCCAAACGCCTATTTACCGGATCAGCCCTTTTCTCTTGCCGCCCTCGAAGGGGATGCCGCCGACATTTGGGCTTTGGACGATGGAAACTTCATCCTGGTCAACCAGGAGAAAAACCAATTGATTGGATATGACTCGACGGGCCGGCCATTGTCTTCCTTGGCTCTCGGCATGTCCAAACCCGAAGGCATAGCGATCGATACCCGCGATGAAACCCTATACATCGTCGGCGAACCCATGGAGTTGACGGTATGGAAGCCTATGGGTACGGGCTTAACGGGTCCTAGGGCCTTACCGGCCCGGGCAACCAGGAGCAAACCGGTTTATTCCCTGGATGGAAAGCGGGTCAAGCGGCGCGCGCCGCATGGTCCGCCGACCGAGAGATCTTTCGGCTTTTAAAGCCGGCCTCAAAACCTACCCTGGGCGCCCCCACCCCCGAATTCGCCCCCACCTCCCGGTTCTGGCGGGGGATTGAGGCTATCGCCTTCCGTGTTAACCGAAGGAAAAAACGAGGCGGCCAGGAAAACCAATCCCAAGCAGGCGGATATCGCCAGGGAGCCGAAAATAAAAAGCCCTATCCGGATGAAAAGATTGGGTCGGTAAAAGCGCAGGGGGATACGTTGAATCATCCCCTGAAAATCGGATTCATCCAGTATGCCTATTCTCTTCCAAAACGCTAAGGCGATATGGGCGGAAAAGGCGCGCATGTTGAGCCCGATGTAAATCAAGCGCAAAAGCAGATAGGTCAGGGCGGCATAACCGTATAGGACGGCGCAAATCAGGAAGTAAAAGCTCCTGGTTTTGCGCGCGTAGATCCAAAGCCCGGCCAGAAATAAAACGGTTACCGCCAGGCAAACGGTCTTGGCGGGGCCGTGCAAGGTAATCAGGCCTGACAGGCCGGATGCATAGCCTACCTATCGGATAGCCATTCGGCCGGGAAATCCGAGACCGGTTCAGACATGGATAACTTCCTTTTTCTACGATTGGACCTCTTTGGAGCCAACCATGCCCGACGCCCTTTGTTTTTGCGATACCCAAAAAAAGTTTTCGGAATGTTGCGATCCGGTTTTAAAGGGTGAACGGGTCCCAGTCCATGCGGTGGATCTCATGCGGGCTCGTTATTCCGCCTTCGTCTTGCATGATATCGACTTTTTGATGAATTCGGTGACCTCGAAATTGAAAAAAGACATCGACCGGAAAAGCATCGAGGAGTGGTCCAAAAATTCGCAATGGGACGGTCTGGAAATCTTGGCCACCGATCAAGGCGGTCCCGGGGACGAAGTCGGACAAGTCGAATTCAAAGCCAAGTTCCGGGAAAAAGAGGAAGCGCGGGAGCATCATGAAGTGGCCACCTTCGTCAAGACCGGCGGATCCTGGTTTTTCGACGACGGGAAGCCGCCGGTTTCCAAGCCGGTCAAATCGACCGGACCGAAAATCGGACGCAATGACCCTTGCCACTGCGGAAGCGGCAAGAAGTATAAAAAATGCCACGGCATGGCCTAAAGGGACATTAAGTTCCCGCCGCCGAACCAATATGCAAAAATAGGTTGATGTTCAAGGGCTCCCGGCCGACGTAAATATTCAAGGGATGGGCTCCGCCCCGAATCGCGAGCGCGCATAATTCCCGCATGTCGCGATGATTCAAACGCCAATCCAGTAAGGTCTCCATGAAGGTTTTGGCGGGGTTCGAGGTATTGAAGTTACCAAGGACCACCTCCCCGTCGGCATGGGTCCAGGCGAGGGTCCTTTTCAATAACTTCACGCCTTCTTCATCCGAAAAATAATCAAGCAGCCCCCCGGCCCAGATGAGATCGTATTTCCGTTTCGGCTTGAATCGGAAAGCGTTTTGCTGGAAATACCGGATCCGGCTTTCGGGATTGGGATTCAATGCCCGGCAGTATTCGATGGCCCGGGCATCGCTTTCGACGCAATCGAAGGTAATGTCCAAGGTTTCATTTTCCTGGAATAATTCCGCGATGTCGCGGCCGGGACCGGTGGCGAGATGGAGTATGGATAACCGCCCGCGCTTAGCGTATTGGCCGAGGACCCAATCCTTGAAATACTGTTTCCGGTTGCGGACCGCCCTGGCGGCTCCCGTCTGGTGAAAATAGCGATCCCAATTCGCATACTTGGAATCGACGGAGTGGGTATAAATCATATCGATGATTTTAAAATCACCGGGATAGCCAAAAGGCTTTTTCCTGCTGAAACCCAATAGGGTAGAGCGATAAAACTCCTCGTCGAAATGCCGGGTGACTTTCTCTAATTCGTCTGGGTTTGATTCGAGGCTTTCCTGCCATTCGTCGAGTTGCAAATCGAATTCAAGGTACTCTTCGGGAGCCGGACCTCCCTTGATCGCTTGCCGCGCCAAAAAATCAACCGGCGAAACGTAGTTATCATTTTTAGTAATCATTTTTGTCCTAAAGTGTTAATTCCGCTTTCCTCTCGGCGTAAATTTGAATCGATGCAATCTTCACGCCAAGATCGATTCCGAGAAATTGTCGGGGATGAATGGAAACGCGACTCGTTCGCAACACCATCCCGGTATTGAAAACGGTTCCGGCAAGGTGTCGGCTAGGCCGATTTTTTCAAACCGGCGATAAAGCGGTTTCGGGATTGCGCCTGTATCCGGGATTCGCGAGGACGGAATCGATTTTTCCGGTCACCTTATCCCATTCCCCCTGTTCCATTCGATACCGGTGATCGGCATCGACGTAAAACAATTCGATCGAGGGGCTAAGGGAATACCGGTCCGCGATTTCGGGTCCGCCGTATTCGTCCTTGTCGCCTTGGATGATGAGCATGGGGGTTTTCAGATTCGATAAGTGCAGGTACCGTTCCGGCTCATCCGGAACGGTTGGCTTTTTGAAGGGATAACCGATGCAAATGACGCGTTGATCCGGGAATTCATCCACGACGAGGGAAGCTGCGCGTCCGCCTGAGGAAAAAGCGAGCATGATGACTTGCCCCTTTCCCAAGGATCGGAGCCTTCTTTTCAAATTCCGGCAACGTCCCGAAAACCCTTTTTTCTTGCTCACTAAATAGGGGAGGTAATTCCAATGAAAAATCAAATAGAGGGATTGCACCATCCTTACATTCCATCGGGAAACGCGTTTGGGGAGACACGGAACAAACCTTTCCCAACCATGCATCCGACTTATCCATGCACCCGCAGGATCTTCCCAAACCATTTCCAAATCGGGACTCAGCAAATGCGGGCGAAGCACGCTATTCATGTATTGGTGGGAATCGATGCCTCGATAGCCCCATTCTAGGCCATTGCCAGAGCCGGTTTCAACCACGGTCCGCGCATTTTGTACTCTTTCCAGGCCCGCCCTGAACCCTGACCGATGAACCGCATTTTTCCCGTGCTCCGCCTCATGTGGAGTCGTCGCGATTTCCGCGTGCTCATAGCCTGCAATCTACTGGTCGGGTTGGCCTATTCCTTTGTTTTACCCTTTACTTCGCTATTCGGAACCCGGGAGGTCGGGTTATCGCCCTTGGCTTTCGCGGCCTATATGCTCATCACCTCGGTCAGCGGCATCATCGTTTCCAGCGCCCTTTCCCGCTGGTCGGATTTGCGGTATTCACGCAAAACGATTTTACTCATCAGCGGAATATGCGGATTGGCGGGCAATGGCGCCAATGCCTACTTGCGTGATTTCTGGTCGTTGACCGCCGCGGGAATCGTGTTCCTAGGCATTTCCTCGGTTTGCTTTTCCCAACTCTTCGCTTACGCCCGCGATCGCATCGACGGCAGCGGATTGCCCCCCGGGGATACGCCTTTGCTCATGAATGTGTTCCGGCTCTTCTTCGCATTTTCCTGGACCGTCGGTCCGGCTCTGGCCTCTTGGATCCTGGCGCATGGCTCTTTCCGGGCCACCTATCTCGTGGCGGCGGGCCTTTTCGGGCTTTTCGTTTTGCTGGTGGCTTTTCTCGTACCGCATGATCCGCCTTCTGCCGCCACCCGGGCCGCCGCCAAAGGCATGCCTTGGCACCGCATGTTTTCCGTTCCCGGCCTGACGCCGAATTTCGTCGGTTTCGTTCTGTTCTATGCCAGCTCCACCTTGGGCATGATGTCCTTGCCTCTCTTGATCGTGAATACCTTGCACGGCGATGAAACCCAGGTCGGAATCGCCTACAGCCTCGCGCCGGTTTTCGAGGTGCCTTTGATGTTTGGGATAGGGCTTTGGGCCACGCGTATCGAATCGGCCCGCTTGATTCGAATGACCATGCTCGTGGCGGTAGCGTATTTCGGAGGGCTTTTCCTGGTGAGGTCGCCGGCCCAAGTCTATCCCCTGCAATTCCTGAGCGCGGCCATCGTCGCCGTCAATGGTGGCGTGGCCATCACCTTTTTCCAGGATTTATTGCGGAATCAACCGGGCTCCTCGACCAATCTTTTTTCCAATGCCCAGCGCCTCGGTTCCATGGTGGGGTTCATGCTCTTCGGGGGATTGCAATCGATTTGGCCATTGCGTTCGATCTTCGCGGTTTGCGCCGTTTTTTGCGTTTCGGCTTTTGCCATCATGTGGATATGGCGGACGGAAGCGGATAGGTCCAGGCGCCTGGCGATGGTACGCTAAGCCGGCCTATGGCGGGCGAAATCGGGCCCGGCGCGGTAACTTATCCCTTTCATCGGTGGAGAAAGTCATGACCCGAGTCATCCTGCTTTGCAGCGGCTTTTTGGCCGCGGTCACCTTGGGTTTCGGTTTTCAGAAAACCGACAAGCCCGAAGGGTGGGCTTCCCAGTCCGGCGGGACTTCGGGCGGTGCCGGCGGTACCGAGGTGACCGTGAGTACCCTGGCTCAGTTGCAGGCCGAGGCCAAGTCGACCGGTAAAAAGATCATCCTGGTGAATAAAGGCACTTATACCGGCGAAGTCGTAGTGGCCTCGGAAAAAAGCATTCTGGGCAAGGAACCCGGCGTGCTCATCGTGGGCAGCGTCCACATTTCCAAGTCAAGCGACGTCATCATCCGCAATATCGCCGTGCGCGGCGAGAAATGCCAGGACTACGAGACATGCAAGGCCGGCGACGACGCCGTCAGTGTCAATAACCAGGCGCATCATATCTGGCTGGATCATCTCGATGTCTCGGACGGGCAGGACGGGAATTGCGACATCACCAATGGTTCCGATTTCGTCACCGTCACCTGGTCGAAATTCTGGTACAGTTATGACAAGGAGCACCGTTTCTCGAACCTGATTGCCAGCGACGATAATGTCGCGATCGACAAGGGCAAACTCAATATCACCTATGCCTATTGCTGGTGGGCCGATCGCGTCGTCGAACGCCAACCGCGGGGAAGGGCCGGCAAGGTGCATGTCTTCAATAATCTCTATACGTCCTCGGCGACCAATTATATCTGCGGTCCGGGAGTGGATATCCAAATGCTCATCGAAAACAACGCCATGAAAACCCAAGGGACGGCCATCAAGCCCTTCGACGGCAGTCCCGCTCCGGCTTTCAAGTCGGTGGGCAATATCGGCACGGCCAAGGACATGACGCTCAGCCAAGGGACGGTTTTTTCGCCTCCCTATGCCTTGAGTTTGAAAATGGCCGCTTCCGAGGTCGAGGCGAAGGTGAAGCCGGCGGCGGGGAATACCCTCACCTTGGATCCGGATCCCACTCCGATCCAATCGCCTCGAAAAGCCTTGCCGGAAACCCCGGGTGTGGGCGGGTCGCCGGGCATCGACGCGAATGGCCGGGCCATGACGGCGGAGCAGAATCCCGGCGCCCCCGCCGCGGGAATCTTTCCAGCGCCGATGCGGCCCTGAGCCGCGCCCGGCGAATGGCGGTCATGTCAAGCCGTCGCCCTGGATCATCGCTTTTGTACAATCTCATTTTCATGCACGAACATTTCAATCTCATCAGCACCCTGGCCGCGGGTTTCGGCCTCGCCCTTATCTTCGGATTCATCGCGGCAAGGCTGAAATTACCGGCTCTGGTCGGTTACCTCATCGCCGGCATCATCATCGGACCTTATACTCCGGGCTTCGTAGCGGACGCGGCCTTGGCCAACGAGCTTGCTGAAATCGGCATCATGTTATTGATGTTCGGGGTCGGACTTCACTTTTCCTTCGAGGATTTACTCTCGGTCCGCCGGATAGCTTTGCCCGGGGCCGTCGTCCAAATCCTCGTGGCGACCACGCTGGGCGCGGGTATTTCGTCCTTATGGGGATGGTCCATCGGCGCGGGCATCGTTTTCGGGTTGGCTCTATCCGTCGCCAGCACCGTGGTCTTGGTCAAGGCCTTGGAAAGCCGCAGCCTGATGGATTCGGTCAATGGCCGGATAGCCATCGGCTGGCTGGTGGTGGAGGACTTGGTGCTGATCCTCATCCTGGTGCTATTGCCGCCTTTATCGGTGATGGTGGGAGGGACGGGGCAAACGGCCGTGGATGGGGGAAGCGCCGGCCTGTTGCTTGATCTGGCCTTGACCCTGGGCAAGGTCGCGGTTTTCATCGGCCTGATGTTGGCGGTTGGCCGCCGCCTTTTCCCTTGGCTCCTTTGGCAAGTCGCCCGTCTCGGCTCCAGGGAATTATTCACCCTTTGCATCATCGCCGCGGCGGTGGGGATTGCCTATGGCGCGGGAATGCTTTTCGGGGTGTCATTCGCCTTGGGGGCTTTTTTCGCCGGCATGGTCTTACGGGGATCGGATTTGAGCTACCGGGCGGCCGAAGAGTCCTTGCCTCTCCGCGACGCTTTCTCCGTGCTTTTCTTCGTTTCCGTCGGCATGCTCTTCAATCCCATGATCCTGTTCGATGAACCGCTTAAAGTCCTCGTCGTCGTGGCCATCATCATGCTGGGAAAATCGCTGGCCGCCTTCTTGATCGTGCTGGTTTTCCGGTATCCGATTCATACGGCATTAACGGTTTCAGCGAGCTTGGCGCAAATCGGTGAGTTTTCCTTTATCTTAGCGGGAATAGGCCTTTCCCTGGGGCTTTTGCCCGCCCAAGGCCAGAGCCTGATCTTGGCGGGCGCCATCCTTTCCATCGCGCTGAATCCGTTGGCGTTTAAGGCGATCATTCCCCTTCAAAACTGGATTGCGAGGCATCGAAGGCTGGCCCATGCCCTGGAAAGGCAAGATCCCCTGGCCGCCTTGCCGGCCGCCGTCGAATCGCGGCATGTCACCGGCCACGTCGTTTTGATCGGTTATGGTCGTGTGGGCAGGGAAATTTTCACGGCCCTGAGCCAAAAGGACATACCGGTAGTGGTGGTGGAACAGAACCGGGAAAGCGTCGAAAAACTTCGATCCGACGGGCATAAGGCGGTTTGCGGCGACGCTTCCGAACCTACGGTCCTGGTCCAGGCCCATGTCGCGCGCGCCAAAACCGTCATCATCGGCATTCCCGACGCCATTCGTGTCCGCAAGGTGATAGAGATCGCCGGGATTCTGAATCCAGGTGTCGAGACCCTTGCCCGTTCGCATAGCGAAGAGGATTCCGCCTTTCTGCGAAAAGCCCACGTGGGCCAGGTATTTCTCGGCGAGCACGAGTTGGCGATCAGCATGGTCAATCATGTCTTGCGAATTAGGTAAACTTTGGCGCCTAGCCTCCAATCCTCCATCCCGGATTATCCGTGACTCCAAACGACATCCTGCGCCGCGTCCGTTACATCTTCGATTTCAATGACGATGCCATGAAATCCCTTTTCGCGCAGGGGGGCCTGGAGGCGGACAGGGAACAAATCAGCGACTGGCTGAAGCAGGACGATCACCCCGCGTTCAAAGCGATGAATGACCGCCAATTGGCGCATTTCCTGCAGGGCCTCATCGTCGAGAAACGCGGTAAAAAAGAAGGTCCCACCCCCGCCTTGGAATTGGTTTTAAACAATAATGCCGTCTTCCGGAAATTGAAAATCGCTTTGGATTTCAAGGAGGAGGACATTCTCGCGGTGATGGCCGCGGCGGGGTTTCCCATCGGCAGGCACGAGCTCAGCGCTTTTTTCCGGCGATCCGACCATAAGAATTATCGGGAATGCCAGGATCAAATCTTGCGCAATTTCCTCAACGGCCTGCAAAAGAAATTGCGGGGAGAAAAGGATGAGCCGAGCCTAGGCTAAGGGGCGGGACAAGACCCGTTAAAAAGGCAACCCCGAAGCTTCTTCCCGTAGGGCCTCGGCCAGCAAGGTATTGCGTTGCACGGCCGGATTGTGGCGCACCGACTGTTGGATGGCCTGCCATTGCCCTATCACCACGCATTGTTCCTTCGCGCGCGTGATGGCGGTATAGAGCAAGTTGCGTTGCAGCATCACGTAATGGGCCTTGGCCAGCACCAATACCACCGCCTTGAATTCGCTTCCCTGGCTTTTGTGGATGGAGACAGCATAGGCCAGTTGCAATTGATCGAGTTCCTCGCCTTCGTAAGCGATGGTTTCATTGTCGAACCCGACCTGGATTTTTTTTTCGGAGGGGGAAATGGATTGAATGAAGCCGATGTCGCCGTTGAAGACGTTTTTATCGTAATTGTTTTTCAACTGCATGACCTTGTCGCCGGCGCGGAAACGCTTATCCTTGTGCGTCATTTCCCTTTTGGCCGGGTTGAGCCTGGCCTGCAAGGCGGCGTTCAGGGCGGCGGTTCCCAGGGGACCCTGATTCATGGGCGTCAGCACTTGCACGTCGAGGAGGGGGTTGAAGCCGAAATGGTTGGGAAACCGACGGGCGGCGACTTCGACCGCGGCCTCCAGAATGTCGGCGCTTTCCTCCCTGGAGACGAAATGGAAATTGCCTCCTTCGCGGATGTCGGGCAATTCGCCCTTGTCGATGCGATGGGCGTTCACGATGATGCGCGACGCCTGGGCCTGGCGGAATACCGTGGAGAGATGAAGGTGGGGAATGAGCCCGCTGGATATGAGTTCGGCCAAAACCTTGCCGGGCCCGACCGAGGGCAATTGATCGGGATCGCCGACCAGCACCAGGCGCATGCCGGGCCGGACGGCCTTGAGCAAATGGTACATGAGGGCCGTATCTATCATGGAGAGCTCATCGACGATTAGGGCATGGACGGTCAAGGGGTTGGTGTCGTCGTGCTGGAAACCGCCCGCGCTGGGATCGAATTTCAACAGGCGGTGGATGGTCGACGCGGGTATGCCCGTCACCTCGGTGAGGCGCTTGGCCGCGCGTCCGGTCGGGGCGCAGAGGGAAAAAGTCAGGCCCGTCCGCTTTAAGGCTTCGATGATGCCTTGCACCGTGGTGGTTTTGCCCGTGCCCGGTCCGCCGGTAAGCAGGAAAATGCCCTGGGTGACGGCCTGGGTAATGCCTTGCCTTTGGGCTTCGGAAAAAGCGAAACCCTTGCCCACCCGTTTTTCGACGTCGGCTATGGCTTCCTCGATTAACGGCAAGTCGATGGGATTCTTGCTTCCCAGCAACCGGGCGAGGAATTTGGCGATGCCGCGTTCGCAATGGAAGAGCCAGGGAGGGAAGACATTCCGCGTCTCGTCGATTTTGACCTGGCCGGTTTCCCGCAAGTTGTCCAGCGAAAAGATCAGCCGCTCCTGGGGGGCATGGAGCATTTCCTCGGCCTTGCGCAAGAGTTCGGGCAGGGGGAGAAAAACATGGCCTTCCTCGCTGGTGCGCGCCAGGGTATAAACCAGGCCCGCCTTGAGGCGTTCATATCCTTCGGGAGGGAAGCCGAGCTTACGGGCTATTTCATCCGCTTTGAGAAAACCCACTCCCCACATTTCTTCCGCCAATTGGTAAGGATTGCGCCGGAGAATTTCCACCGCCTGCGAGCCATAGTGCTTGACGATGCGATGGCTCAGACCCAGGGAGAGATGGTGCGACTGCAAAAAAACGAGCATGTCGCGGACCGATCGGTTATCGCGCCACGCTGCCAATACCTTGTATTTCTTGCGTCCGCGCAATTGCGGGATGGCGTCGAGCCGCTCGGGCTCCTCGTCGAGCACGCGAAAGGCGTCATCGCCGAATTCGCGCAATAGCTTTTTCGCCAGGATGGGGCCGATGCCCTTGATGGCGCCGCCGCTGAGATACCTTTCCATGGCGAGAAGGGTATTGGGCGGCGTGATGCGGTATTGGGTGGCCTTGAACTGCTCGCCGAAGGTTTCGTGCTTGACCCAGGACCCTTCGATATCCAGCACTTCCCCGGGCGTCAAACGCGGGAAATGGCCGACGACGGTTTGGGTTTTTTCGCCGTCCCCCGATTGCACCTTGAGGACGGAGTAACCCGTATCGGGATTGTGATAGGTAACGGTTTTGACCGTGGCGCTGGAGAGTAAATGGTCCACGGGACAGGAATCTAAGGGGAAATCCGGTATTTCCCAAGTTTCGGGAATGCGCGGAGTAACTGAAAAAGGAACCGAAAAATGAAAACGGAAAGCCGCACCGACCGACCCGCGGGAGAGCGGGAGCCGCAGGACTTTCCGTAGCGCTTAGGCCAGTTTCTTTTTGTGGCGATTCAGGCGACGGCGCTTCTTGCGCTTGTGGGTCGCCATCTTCTTCCGTTTACGTTTTTTGCCACAGGGCATGACTACCTCATCGACCATGATTTCACAAAGGCGTGAATTTCAGGGGGGCGTGAAATTTAGTTCACGGCGGGTATTTGTCAATCCTCGGGTGGGTTAGGAGCCGAATTTCTTCCGCAATAATTCGACCAGATTCTGGGCGAAGGCCCCCAGTCCCGGGTCGCGGGCACCCATGGAAACCACGATATCCCCCTTTTGGGCCTCAGCCATCACCGTTTGGGCGGTTTGAGCCTTGTCCCCGGCCGCGACGCCGATGGGCTTGACGGCATTGAGGTATTGCACCAAATCCGAAGATTGCAGGGAAGAATCCGCCGTTCCTCCCGCGTAATAAATGTCCGGTAAGAAAAAGCGGTCATCCGGGGAAAGCACTTCGGCAGCTTGGTCCATGATGTCCCGACCCATCAATTTCATGGGAGCGAAACCGTGGGGATGGAAAATGGCCAGCACCCGCCTTCCTCCCCCCGAAAGGGATTTGACCGCGTCCAGACAGGCGCGGACCTTGGCGGGATTATGCGCGAAGTCATCGATGACGGTGATGCCGTGGACATCGGCCACATGGACATGCCGCCGTTCGACCCCTTGGAAGGATTTCAATCCTTGCGCGGCCGCTTCGAGGGGGATGCCGGCCGCCAAACCCGCGGCGATGGCGGCCAAGGCATTGACCACATTGTGCCGCCCGGGCAAAGGCACTTGGAAGGCTATGCCATTCAGTAGGAAGCGGCTTTCCCAGTCTCCCCACTCCAATCCGGAGAGCCCGTAGCGGCGCCCGGCAATCTCCACGCCGCGGGCATCGAAACCTCCGTCCCCCGGCCGTGCGAGGCCGCGGGCGAAAGGATCATCGGCTCCGAATATGACCGTGCCGGTCACTTGATCGCGGAAGGTGGCGAAAAGGGGCAGCAGTTCCGAGATTTCCTGGTGATCCTTCTCGATATTGAGGATGACGCCGATGCGGGGGTGGTAACGCACCAGGGTCCCGTCGCTTTCATCGGCTTCCATCACGAGCCATGAACCTTCACCCGCCCAGGCATTGCCCAGCATGCCCCTTGCGGTAATCCCGGGCATATTGGCCCCGGCTAGGAGGGAAGGACGCAGTCCGCCCGCTTCGAAAATGGCGAAAGCCATGCCGGTTACCGTGCTTTTCCCCGAGGTGCCGGATATCGCCAGGGTATGGTGCCTGGCGGCTATGGCCTGTAGCAATTCGGCCCGGTGATGGACGGGCAATCCCCTGTCCTTGGCGGCCGCGATTTCGGGATTGGTGTTTTCAATGGCCGTGGAGACGATGAGGCAGGTGGCGTTTTGCAAGCCGGTGCCGTCCTGGGGATGGATGGCGGCGCCCAGTTTTTCGAAATGCTGACGTTTTTCCTTCTCCAGGCCGCGATCAAAAAGGCGATCCGAACCCGAAACCCCAATCCCGCGGCGAAGCAACCATTCGGCGAGGGCGCTCATGCCCGTGCCGGCCAAGCCCGAAAAATGGGGACGGCGATAGGTATCCGGAAGAGGTGATCCGATGTCGGGGAGCGGCGCGGATTCAGTCATTGCCGCTATTGGGATCGGCAATCATGTCTTCGATTTCCCCTAGGATGAGCCCATCGTCCCAAATGGGGTTACCGGCTTCGAGCTTGCTTTTTTGCTCCAGGGATTGGCCCGCCAATTCGATGGCCTCCCGGGTATCGGGGTCGGTAAACCTTTCGCCCAGGGCCTTGAGCAATTCGGGAACGCGGCTCGGCTTGGCCGCCAAACCCAGCGAGACGATGGCTTCGCACCGCAATTCCACCTGAGGCGAAAGGGATAATTCGACCAGGCGGTTTTCCGCTTCGTGCAATTCCAAGGTGCCGGCGGCATGCACGGCCTCCAGCAGGATATTCTCATTGTCGGAATGCAATTCCTCGAGGATAAGCCTTTCGAAAATGGGATCGCGATGCAGACCCATGGCGAAAATCGAACTGACCTTGACCCATGGATTGGGGGCTTGATGGTAATAGCGGAGAATGAGATCGCGTATTTCCGGTTTATAACTGAGATAGCCCAAGGCTTCCACGCAACGGCGGCGCACCTCCATGCTTTCCATGAGTGCGTCGACCCGGTTCAGCAATTGATCCTTGGCTTCCTGATAAAAGCCGCCGTCGATATGGGGCGGGGAAGGCTGCCACTCGTCCGGCAAATCGTCCTCATAGGCCAAGCCATCCCGTAACAGGGTGCCCAGGCAGCTATTGGCCATTCCCCTCACCTCTTCATCATCGTGACGTTGGGCCAATTCCAGCACGCGGCGGAAGAGCGGCTCGTCCTTCACGTAATTCCAGGTGGCTTGCAAAGCGGCCAGGACGACTTCGGCGTCTTGGGATTGCAAATAACCCAGCAATTGGCCGGAAGCGTCGCCCGCATCCACATCGCGTTTACCGATGTCTTCAATGCGCTTGAGAATGTGGGATCGTTCGTCTTGGGGGGCGACGTTCTCCATAGGTGCCAAGTTAATAACATGGGAATAATTCGCCCTTAACCCCCGGTGTTTCCCGCGACATTTTTGGAAATTACCCCGACGATGTCCGATTACCGCCGTATTTTCGCGCACTCGCTGGGTTGGAAAGCCCTCGTCCTGGCCTTGGCCGCTTCTTCCATGCTAGGTCATGCCGCTGATCCGGAAAGCCCGCCAAGCGAGGCGAAGGCCTGGTTGCAAGAAGTGGCCGGTCCATGGCGCGCCGCCGAAAATTGGGAATTGCGTTTTTCGGCCCGGGTGACATCGCCTCATTCCCGCTCGCCCGAACATTTTCAGGGCGATTTGTGGGTGGGTGATTCCGTGCGCTTTCGGCTCGAAATCCCCTCGGGGACCTATGTCAGCGACGGGATTACCTTCTGGGAATACCATCCCTCCACCAAGCAAGTCATTATCCGGTCGCCTCAGGATTTATCGGGACGGGCCTTGCCCGGACGCCTTCTTTTCGACTTGCTGGCCGCCACTCCCACACGCTGCGATTCCTTGCGGGTCGATGGCAAACCTTTCATTCGGCTGGGGCTGGAGCCGACTGCCCACACGGGACAATTGGACAGCATCACGGTTTGGATAGACGCCGAAAAGCGGCGTTTATCCGAAGTGGCGACCGTGGACGCGAATGGAGGCCAAACGCGCTATGCCATCCAAAGCCTCAAGCTCGGCATTTCTCCCCCCGATGCGCGGTTCCGGTTCGAACCCCCGCGAAAATCCGAAATCGTGGATATGCGGCCTTGATGGCGCTCCAGCTCGATCGAATCGCCATGGGCTGTATTTGGGCGGCTTAGTACCTTGCCAATCTCTATGAAAACCGCGCCTTGGATGGTCCCTGCGGCCATCGTGTCCTTGCTATTCCTGCCTATCCATGCCCAAAAAGATCCCCTGATAGCCAAGGGCGTGGGCCAAGTCATCAGCGACGGCACCTGGGTCTGGGCTTTCGCCGACAGCGGAACCAGCTTCAGCCGCATCGATTTATTCGAAACGCCTCCGGCCATCACCACCCAGGCCGACTTGCTTCCCGGGGTGGATGGAGGCGTGGGGCGCACCCGGTCCCTGCTCTTGCGCTACCACTACGCGACCACCGATTCCTCCACCCGAACCGGGCTTCTGACCTTGGACAGGCGCGATGAAATCGAAGCGGACACCTTGATTTTCAAGCACAAAAAATCCGCCAGCGCCACCGTTGCCGAAGCGGTCCGCCTCGGCTTGACGGGCTTGGCCATCTGGCGGGATACCGCTTATGTCACGGCGGGGGCCGCGGGATTGGCGAGCTTGCCTCTGCATCCCGAAGGCGAAGGGGTGACCGTGGATCAACGGGCGGATTTCCGCAATTGGATACCCGGGGAAAACACCTTGAATCCGAGCGTCCGCTGCGATTTTTCGGGTAACGACAAATCGTGTTGGCTGGACTCTTTGGACGCCTATATCAAGGATCTCGGCATGCCGGCCATCCTGGGCCCGGTGGCGGTGGACAGCGTGGCGCCTGACTCGATTTATCTGTGGGTGGGAACCCAGCGCGGCCTATGGAAGCGCCACCTGGGTACTCAGGAGGTCACCCAGGTGGAATTCCCCGGCGTCGCGGACACGGCGGATTTCAAAATCGTGAATATCGTTACGGATAGTAAAAACGGCCGTATCTGGGCTTTTTCAACCGGCCGTTATGCCGTAAGCACCGATCACGGCGCCACTTTCCACATTCCGCCCGATGTCGCCGGGGCGACGTCTCCCGCCAATTTGCAGGGCTTCAATGCCGGACCCGAAGCCTTGGTGCTGGGGGATACCACCTGGGTGAATTTCAATCTCGACCGGCCGGGGTTGATCTTGTTTTCGGGGGATACGGTGAGGACCAATGAAGTGGGCGATGGCGAGGACGATGACCTGAGCGATATCCTGCTGAACGGGGCCGATGGCCTAAATATCATCGCGGGCGAAGGCCGCTTGACCCAGTTGGCCGCGGTTGCCTCGGGTTCCAGGCGCATGGTCGTCGTGGGTAGCACGGCCAAAGGGCTATTCTATTTGCCGGTGGATCGGGCCGATGACGGATGGGTCAATATCAACCGCCAATTGAAATTGAGTTCGGAGCTGAATGAAATCATCACCTATCCCACTTTATTCACCGCCGCCCGGCCCGATGGCCATCCCGACTACGTCAATATCGGATACCGTCTTAAAAAATCCGGTAAGGTGACCATCACGGTTTACAATTACGCGATGGAAAAGGTGAAGGTGCTGGTCAAGAATGCGCCGCGTCTGGCCGGCGCCCGCAGCGAGAATCCCCTAGAAGACCGCTGGGATGGGTTGGATAAAAGCGGAAGATCCGTTTCCGTAGGCCTCTATTACGTGCGGGTGGAAAGCGACAAAGGCGAAGGCGGTTGGGGCAAGGTTTTGGCCGTAGCGGGTAGGAAATGAAAAGGTTCATCCTCTTTGCCACCCTGTTGATCCATGTCTCCACCCACGCCAGTTCGGAAGAAGTGCTCGGCGGGCATGAAGGCTGGTTGGACCGCATGGGCGCCGGCATCCGGGAATTGGGCCGGGGCAATACCGGATCCGCCCTGGAGGATGCCGCGCCGGCTGCCTATTGGAATCCCGCCTTGCTCGGTTTTTCCCGGCGAACCCAACTTGGGTTCGGCACCGATATGCGAACTGCCGATAGGGTAGGCGGTTTCCTGTCCATCCAAGGCCGGGCAGCCGGGAATCTGGGGATGGGCCTGGGTATCGTGCATCGAGGCGACTTCGGCATTACGGCGTATGACGCCGATGAAAGGGAGTTGGACAGAGTGTATCCGCAAGCCATCGCTTCTTATCTCGGTTTGGGTTTGCGGACATCGCGTCATAATGCCTTCGGCATCAGCGTGGGTTGGTATTCGAATTACCTTAAAATCGGCGATGGCATCGGCGATGTGAATGTCATCGGAATGATCAACCTGGGATGGTATCGGCGCTTTGGCCAGCATTGGCGCGCGGCGGTGGTGGTCAGGAATCTGGGCATTGACCCCGATTTGAATGCCGGTTTCGATCAAATCACTTTGGGGGATGAAACCGCCGGAGGTTTCGAAAGGACAAGCAGCGATTTCTGGCCCAAGACCTTGGTCTTGGCGGGAACCTATTTGGACTCCCTTTATGGCCGGCCGGTGGAAGTCGCCCTGGAATTCATCGATTACCAATTGAAACCGTCGTTGTATGTCTTGGACGCCAATTTCCACGCCCAAAGGTTGCGCGTCGGCGTCGAATACGAGGCTTGGCCCAAATTCCTGGTGCGCGGCGGCATGGATGGCCTGAATGCCTCCTTGGGCCTGGGTTATGCCTTTCGCTGGCGCAAACGCCCCTTGCGATTCGATTATGCGCTCACCCTGGAAAGGGAAACCCTGCAATTCAACCCTCTCGCGGTAAGCCTGCGCTATGATTTCTAAGGCCTGTTTTTGGACGGGTTTGATCACCTCCGTCGGGGTCCTCGCGGCCCATGCATTGGAAACCGACCGGGCTTATGGCGAGGCGAGCTATCAATTCCTGAAATTGCCATTGTCCCCGCGCATCGCCGCCTTGGGGGGAGCCGGGACGGCGTTATGGGACGGTGCGGGCGAGGCGGAAAGCAATCCCGCCGCCAGCGCCCTGGACGGTTCGCGTCTGGTGGTCGGTTATGGAATGCCCTTTGGGGAATTCGGAGCCAAGGCCAGCCATGTCGCCTGGAATATTCCCTGGGGCGGCTCACGGATTTGGCTGGGAGCGAGGTATTTGGGTTTCGATGCCATCGCGGGCCATGACGAGTTGGGTAATGCCACCACGGACTATGGGGCGCATACCCTGAAGATACAGGGCGGTTATGCCGCTTCATGGCGGGAATTGCAACTCGGTCTGGCGCTGGGGTATGCCCAGAACAATGTCGCCGAGGCAACCTATTCGACCGGACTCTTCAGCCTCGGCGCCCATTACGACCTTTGGCGCGGGCTGTCGATTGGAGCATCGGCCATCAACGCCGATATCGGCGCCGGAAAATTCCGCGACTCCGATTATCGCACTCCCTTTCCCCCCACGACCTTGCAAGCGGGATTGGCCTGGGCCCAGGTCTTCGGTGAGTATTCGGCCGCCATCGCCGCCGATGCTCGCACCCGCAATGACGAGGAAATGAATTTTCCCGTCGGTTTGGAAATCACTTGGAATCGATTGGCGACCGCCCGGGTTGGATTTCCCTTTGGCGCCCAAGAGCCGGGTTTAACCGCCGGTTTCGGCCTGGCATGGTCCAGGCTCCAATTGCAATACGCCTATGTGGGCCACGAAACCTTGAGCGGCGGGCATTTCCTCAGCCTGGAAATCGGCTATTAACCTTGGCTCATGCGGTTGGCCAGGCCGCCGGCCAGAATAGCCGCCAGCCCCGCGAGCATGACCCATTTCATGCGGCGCTGCAAGGCCCCGGCATCAGGATGTTTGCCCAGGAGATCGCGTCCCACGCCCAGTAATAAAGGCAAAGGTCCCAGCAAGGCGAAAGCGGCGTAAAGGCCCGATCGGTTTCCCAGGAAATACGCCAGGGGCAAGGCCGCTATCACCAGGGCGATGAGAACCGTCACCCCCCGGAAGACGGCCGTCTCGCCCCACAACAACGGCGCTGTCCTCAGGCCGGCTTTTTTGTCTCCCGGCATATCTTCGATGTCTTTGAGCAATTCGCGCCCCAAGGTGGCGGCGAAGGCGAAGGCGGCGGCCGCGGCGGTGGCCTTGGGCCATGCCGGCCATTCGCAAAAGACCGGGGCCAGGGCGCAGAGGCACGCAACCGAAAGGTTACCCCAGAGGGGCAAAGCCTTCAGGCGGCGATTATAAAGCAGGAGCCATAGCACCATTCCCAGGGCCAATAGGCCATGGCGCCAGGATACCTGCCCTGCGCATGCCGTCCCCATAGCGTAAAATCCCAGTGCGGCCGTCCGGGCCGTAGCGGGCCTGATCGCTCCGGAGGGTAAGGGGCGGTCGGGCCGGTTGACGCTATCGATGGCCAAATCCTGCACGTCATTATCCGCATTGCCGCCCGCCACCAGGGCGGCCATGGCCCAAAACCCCCAAAACGCGGCCCACCAGGGAAATTCACCCGGTAAACAAGCCGCGCCGACCCAAACGCCGGCTCCGGCGATGACGGCATTGATAGGCCTGAGCATGCGGAAGAAAGCCGGTCCAAATCGGGGGGAAGCGACTTGAATCGTATTTGTCATGCAGCAAATGGTAATCGCCGTGGCCGCTTACCATTACCTTTCCATCCCCATGATCGATATTCGCGACCTGGGTCTTTCTTTCGGGGCCCGGGATTTATTCAAAAACCTCTCCTTTCAACTGGGGGACAGGGACCGGCTATGCCTGGCGGGCCGCAATGGCACCGGAAAAACCACCCTGCTGAAAATCCTGTCGGGGGAAATCCAGCCGGAGTCCGGACAGGTTATCAAGTCCAGCGACGTCCGCATCGGGTTTTTGCGGCAGCATCCCGAATCCATGATAGGCTCGACGGCATTCGAAGCCGCCTTGCAGGCCTTCGCCCCGGTTTTGGCGCATGCCCGGGAGTTGGAGATCTTGCACGAGGAAATGGGCAAGCGCGAGGTGAGCGAGGAAGAGCTCAACCGCATGGATTATCTCCAGGATGAATTATTGCGGGATGGGTATTATACCGCCGAAAGCGAAACCCGCACCGTGCTCGCCGGCCTGGGCTTCGACGACGAAGAGCAGAACAAGCCCATGGACAAGTTGTCGGGCGGCTGGCAAATGCGGGTTTCCCTGGCGCAGGTGCTGTTGAAAAAACCCACCGTGCTCTTCCTCGACGAGCCGACCAACCACCTCGATTTGGAGTCCATCCTGTGGCTGGAGGATTGGATACGCGGCCATCGCGGCAGCATGATTTTAATCTCGCATGACAGGCGCTTCGTGGATCGCACCTGCGAGCGCCTTCTGGAAATCGAAGGCGGCCAGATAAACGCCTATCCCTTGCCCTTCGCCGCCTATGAAGAGGAGCGGGCCTTGCGCTCCGCGCAAAAACAGAAGGCCTTCGCCAAGCAGCAGGACGAGGTGGAGAGGCTGGAAAAATTCATTTCGCGCTTCAAGGCCAAGGCCAGCAAGGCCACCCAGGCCCAGAGCAAACAGAAGATGCTCGATCGCATGGATCGCATCGTCCTCGATTCCGAGGTGTCGAGCATACGCTTGCGGTTTCCCGAGGCGCCGCCGTCGGGAGCCTTCGTTTTCGAGGCCGAGGATTTGGGGAAAGCCTTCGCCGACCGGCAAATCTTCAGCGGCGGCGGCTTCGCCATTCGCGCCGGGGATCGCTGCGTCCTGACCGGGCCCAATGGCGCCGGCAAAACCACGCTTTTGCGCACCTTGCTGGGCCTCATCCAGCCGGATCGGGGGGAAGTGCGCACGGGTCATAACGTGCAAATCGGCTACTTCGCGCAATATGAGGAACCCACCGAAGCCGAACGGGAATTGCCCCTGGTGGAATGGCTCAAGGCCTGCGATCCCAAGGCCAGCGATTTATTGATACGGGGCCTGCTGGGAGCCATGCTTTTCAGCGACGACGACGCGTTCAAGAAATTCGGCATCCTCTCCGGCGGCGAACGCTCGCGATTGCGTTTATGCCGACTGCTGATGCAAAGCTGCAATGTGCTGGTGCTCGACGAGCCGACCAACCATCTCGACGTGGTTTCCAAGGATTTGCTTTTGCAAGCCATGGACGATTTCGGCGGTACGGTGATCTTCGTTTCCCACGATCGCGAATTCGTCGAGACCATAGCCACCCGCGTCATTCAGGTGAGATCCGGGCGCATCACCGAATATCCCGGCGGATGGGATTATTACCTCTCCAAATTGGAAAGCGATCGCAAACATGCTCCCGCGGAAACGCATGCGGCGGGTTCTCCCGCCCCGGGGAAAAAACGCGACAAAGGCGCGCCGGCCCTGTCCAAATCGGGAAACGCGCCCGCCGCGAAGGGAAATTCCCCTGGCCAAGGCCTGCCGGGGACGGCTGATGTCGGCGGGAAAGCGATTGAAAACGAAATGGCGCGGGAAGCCCGCAAGGAAGCGGAGAAGTTGCGCCGCAAGCACGAAAAGCGCCGCGACGAGGTGATGCTGGGCATTGAAAAAACCGAGTCCGACATCAAAAACCTCGAAGCCGCCTTTACCCGGCCCGAAATTTACGCGGACCCGAATGAATCCCAACGCGTCGCCCGGGAAAAACAAGTCTGCGAAGCCGAGTTGGCGGGCCTAATCGCCGAATGGGAAGATTTGGAAGCGAAACTGGCGAGTACCGCCGCGAATCCATGAGCGAAGCGCTTTTATCCAAGGCCCGGGGCACCCTCATCGAAGTGCAAAGGCGGACGGCCACCGTACGCGACGAGCAGGGTAAAGAAGTGCATTGCGCCTATAGCCCGACCATCGACCTCAAAGCCTTTTCCCAGTTCGCGGTGGGCGATGAAGTGGAATTCCACGCCGGGTCCCCCAGCCAGGAGCCGCTGATCACGGCTATCCTTCCCCGCCGTTCCAGCATTGCCCGCCCCGGTCCGGGGGAGCGGCGCCATGAATTGCATGTGCTGGCGGCCAATGTCGACGCCTTGGTGGTGGTGAGCACGCCGGATAGGCCGGTATTCAATCCGAGATTGGTCGATAGGTATCTCGCCCTGGCCGAATACTTCGGCTTGGAAAGCTTCATCTGCTTCAATAAAATCGATTTGCTCGAGGAAATGCCGCCCGAATTGGTTTACCTGGAAACCTTGGGTTACCCCGTCATGCCTTGTTCGGCGAAATCCGGCGAGGGTTTGGATGCCATGCTGAGCATTCTGGGGCAGCGCAACGTGGTCCTTTCCGGCTCTTCCGGCGTGGGTAAAAGCTCTCTCATCCGGGCCTTGGTTCCCGGCGCCGATCCCCGGGTGGGGGATGTACGCAAAGGGGATGGCAAGGGCCGGCATACCACCACCACGAGCCGCCTTTACGAGGTGCGGGGCGGTTTGCGCATCATCGATACGCCCGGCTTGCGCGAGCTCGGTTTCTGGGGAGTGGAACCCCGTGAAATTGCCGATCTATTCAAGGATTTCCGCCCCCTCATCTCTCAATGCCAATTCCGCGATTGCCTGCATATCGGTGAAAAGGGTTGCGCCCTGACTACGGCGGTGGCCGATGGACGCATGCCCGAGGCGCGCTACCTCTCTTATCGCCGGCTATTGGATACCTTGGAGAATATCGGATGAGGGTGGCGGTTTGACCGATCTTTTTTGGGCGCAGGCGGGGGCCGTGGCCCTGGTCTTATTCGGCGGCATGCAAGTCTACCAACTGTCCACTTCGCATGCCGATATGCAGTCCAAGGCGGATCGATTCCTGGAATCGGCGAATGAAACTTATCGCGCGGCCTTGCCGCGCATAAGGCTATTCCTTTACGGCGGTATGCCGCTGGCCTTTCTCGGGCTTTTATACCGCGCCGGCATACCCGTCCTGGCCCTCATCGCTTGCGCCTTCAAAATCGGCGCATCCATTACGCTTTCCCTGTGGTTGGAAAACGGGTTGCTCGCCAGCAAGGCCTATACGCCGGGGCGGCATCGCCTGGCGCGCTTGGACGGAGCGTTGAATCTGGCTTTGACCTTGGGCTTGATTTACGTCCTGCTTTACCTGCGGCGAGGCCGTTAGGCAATGCCCGCGGCAAAAGCCTAGAGGGGATTCATGCCGATGTCGCCGACCCGTGTGGCGACTTCGAGGAATTCGTCGGTAAAGGTGGAATGCGCCGAAGGCACTTCGTCGCGTTCGCGGTAGTGCTTGGCGCTCTCCGCGAAGATACGGGCGAATTTGAATTCATGGAAGGCTTCGAGAATTCGCAGGCCGACCTGGAAAATGTGGGCGAAGTATTGGTTGCCCATCTTGATTTCCCGCAAGGCGGTGACCACGATGTCCATGGCATCGGCTGCGGCGACCATGCGACCTTCGAGCCCTTCCTTGGAAGCGATGGTCACCCGGGCATAACGGTCGCGCAATTCCGGGGGCAATTCCTTGAAGATTTCGTTCTCGACCAATTCGGGGACGATTTCCTCCAGCAATTTGCCGAGCTTGCCGCCTTTGAAACGGTGCTTGATGGGGTGGGGGATGTCCGAGAGGATGGTCTCCTCGAAATCATGGAAAAGCGCCTTGCGCAACAGGAGTTCGCGGTCGACGGCCAATTCGGGTTCGTAGTCCGAGACCATGAGGCTGAGGATGGCGACATTGTAGCTATGCGAAGCCACGCTCTCGCTTTGGATCATGGGCAAGGTGCCGAATCGTTGGATCGAGCTCATGGTTTTGAGCCGCTCGAAAAAACCGAACAGGTTGGAATCCATCTCAAAAATCCTTTTGAAGTCGCCCGGCTGCGACTATCAGCCGACTTTGCCGCACTCCATCGCGATATTTCCGCCCATGTCCCTGCTTCGCGCTCCTTCTCGGCCTCGGTCTCGCTAGTGCTTTGTCCGACGAGGGGCTGTTGAAATGGATACTGGGGGAATGGCGGGACAAGGTCAGGCCGTGGTGGGAGACGATTTGCGCAGCGAGGCCAGGATTTCACCCGACATGCGCTCGCAGACGTAAATGATTTCGCGCACGCGCCATGTGCGCCAGGAGCCGGCATATTTCATGGCCCACTCCTCCTTGATCTTGGCGCGATCGAAATCGCCTTTTTCGCCGCGGTACCATATCTCATTGTTGATCTCACGGATTTGATCTGCCATTTCCGAGGGGAGATGGATGGATCCGCGCTGGCTCACCATGATTTTGGTGGCATCGAGCAGGTGCTTGTCGTCCGGCCCTTGCGCCAAACGCACGATATCCTCGCGGTGGCGTTGAACGAATTCGAGTAAATGTTCCTTGATATTGCTCAATTGGCCGGCATCGAAGAGTTCGGCTAAGAATTGCTTTTCTTTATCCATGAATAGGCTCCCGGCTCTGGGGCGGGTCTAATTTCCCTGTTCCACGGTGACTGAAGCAAGGCTAAGGGCAAATTCCATGAGGTTGGGAAACTCCCTAAAATCACCGGTGATGTCAATTGGTTCGGCGGGAGTTTTCGACCCGATGATGACGCCGGTCACACCGGCGGCCTGACCCGCTTGGGCATCAATTATCCGATCGCCGACCATAAAGGATGTTTTCACATCGATATGGTAGCGTTTTACGAGGTTCAAGATCATCCCCGGCTTCGGTTTCCTGCAATTGCATTCCCCTGAAAACCGGCTTGCCGCATGGCCGGGATAATGAGGACAAACCATCATATCGGTCAGGATAATTCCTTTACCGGCGAAATAGTCGCGAATTCGCCAATTCAGCTCCATGACTGCGTTTAAATCGAAAAATCCGCGGGCCACGCCGCTTTGATTGGACACCACAAATAGGGTATATCCCAGGGTTTGCATTTTCAGCAGGCCGTCCTCGACATGGGGTAAGACCTGGAAATCCCGGAAATCGATCAAATATTCCGTATTCACATTGATGGTGCCATCCCTATCGAGGAAGATGGCTGGTTTCAAAGGCGTTGCGGTCGCCAAGTCATGCATCATTTACCTACCCGAGACGAGACTTGAACTCGTACGACCTTACGGCCAAAGGATTTTAAGTCCTCAGCGTCTACCTATTCCGCCACCCGGGCCAGTTGGGCAAAGTGAAGTCCTCAACGTCTTGCAGCCTCGCGGGCTTGCAGGCGAAGCGGGGCAAAAGTTACTTCGTGCCCCCTCGAATTTCCCAGCTTAATTTCCAACGCCCATGCGATTTGCCCAAATTTCAATTAAGGCGGAAGCTGTGCGCTCCCAAGTGAATTCCGCAGCCAAGGTTTTACCCGCTTCCACGCAAGTCCGTCGCCATTCCGGCGCTTGCCGTAGGCGGAGCAAGGCCTGCGCCCACGCTTGGGCATCGGAAAGAGCCAGGCAATGCTCGGGTTGAGCGACCAAATCCTTCATCGGGCGGATATCGGCCGTCAAAGCCGGGCATCCCAGGCTTTGCGCCTCCAGAATGGGCAAACCAAAACCTTCGCGGTCCGAGGGAAATACCAAGGCCAAGGCATGGGTATAGGCCCTTATCAACCCGTCATCGTCGGGACGGGTTTGAATATGGATAAAGGGTTGTCCATTCCATGGACCCAATTCCCTTTTCACGTTTTCGGCATCGCCGAGGACGAGCAATTGCAAATCGTCGCCGCGTTTCCTCGCCATGGCTACAATTTCGGCGGCAAAGCCCAGCCCTTTATTCGGCGTATCCCCAATGGCCAAGACATAGGATAGGGGAGGCAAAGGCGAGGGGGCGCCATCCCCCTCCGGCGAAAAGTGAGGTCGACTTGCCTTCGATCGACGCAATAGGTGATCACCTCCCGGTGGCAGGATAATGGGAGGCGACGCGACCGGGAAGCGCCTGAGCAATTGTTCCTGGATGGGAGCCGCGTCGACCAAAACCGCATTCGATCTCGGCAAGGCCCATTCCTGGCACCGCATGCGCCGGGTTTGGCGGTAAGCCTTTAATACCGGAGGCGCGTCCGGCGAGAACAAGTGCAAATCGTGCACGGTGGCAACGCACATACCGGCGCTGAGCCAAGGCAAGGAGCTGATGCCCAAAGGACCGAGACTCACGAATTGATGCAGCAGGTCCCATTTCCCGGTTTTGAGCCAAAAACCGCCGAGATGGGTTTGATCCCATAGCCACGTTCTTTTCCAAGGGGGGCAAAATAAGCCGGCCTCCAGTCCCTCAAATCCGGCCAATACCGTTTCGGGCTTCCACGGTGGATATTGAGGATGGCTGAAAAGCAAGGCCTGCATCTCCAAATCGCGGCCCAATCCCCTTTTTTTCCTTAAAGCCAGCAAGGCCTGGGTCAATTCCCGGGTATAGCGCCCAATGCCATGGCCGGCATAGCCGGATTGCAAAGGTCTCAAATCGAGCAGGACGCGCGGCATGGTGGCCATTATACGTCCTGTGGCAATTGAAGTACATTGCCCGAGTTCTTTCCGCCCCTAGGCGTTTTAAATCATGATTACTGTAGCTACGGTCGAACCCGGTTCCGACGCGGAACGCGCCGGCATCCTGCCCGGCGACGCCATCGTGCGCATCAACGATGCGGAAATCCGCGATCGGCTCGATTTTGAATTCCATAAAAGCGCCGAAGTCCTGGACTTCGAACTCGAACGCCAGGGCCAAGCCACCCGGGTTCTGGTCGAACGCAGCATGGGGGCCTTATTAGGCATCGAAGCCGAGGTGATGAAAATCAACCTCTGCAAGAACAATTGCGTCTTTTGCTTTGTCTACCAGACCCCCAAGGGCATGCGCAAATCGCTTTACGTGAAGGATGAGGATTTCCGCTACAGCTTCCTCGACGGGCACTTCACCACCTTGTCCAATATGAAACCGGCGGACTGGCAGCGAGTGGTCGAGCAACGATTGTCCCCTCTGTATATCTCGGTGCATGCCACCGATCCCGAGGTGCGGGCGCGCCTGCTCAAAAACGACAGGCTGGAACCCGTTCTCGAACGCTTGCATTGGCTCAAGCAAAACGATTTGCAATTCCATACCCAACTGGTCATCGTTCCCGAGTGGAATGACGGCGAGATTCTGGAGCGCTCGCTGGCCGAATTGCGCCCGCTTTGGCCCAACCTCGTCAGCATATCGGTGGTGCCTATCGGTCTCACGGCCCATCGCCAAAAGCTCACCGCCCTGCGCAGCATGACCCGCGAAGAGGCCTTGGATACCTTGGAGCGCACGGAAAGGCATGGCCGGCTGGCCTTTTCCGAAACCGGCGAGAATTTCATTTTCGCCAGCGACGAGATCTACGTGCAAACCGGAAAGGCCCTGCCCGAGGCGGGGTTTTACGGCGACTTCAGCCAATACGAAAATGGAGTCGGTACCTTGCGCGCGCTAATCGACGACTTCGCGCGTGAATTGCCCAGGCTGCCCAAGGCCGGGGCGGACTGGGAGATCACGGTTTTAACCGGCGCTCTCGCCGCCGAAACCCAAAGGGATATTTTACGGACCTTGGGCGAGCGCAAGGGTTTGCGCTCCGAGCTCATTCCCTGCGAGAATAAGACTTTCGGATCTTCGGTGACGGTGACCGGCTTGCTCTGCGGCGCCGATTTCGCGGCCGCGCTCGAAGGAAGCCGAGGTAAGGGCCCGGTGCTTATCCCTCCCAATAGTTTGAACAAGCAAGGGATATTCCTCGATGACATGTCGCCGGCCGATTTGACCCGGCGTTTCGGTCGGCCCATCATCGTGCCCAATAGTTTCCGCGATTATTTTCCGGCATGAGAATGCTGGTGCATCGAAGCCGGGCGGGAATCTCATTTGCCTTTGCCGTTCTTTGCTGGGTAGGTATGGCCATGGCGGGCGCAACCGCCAAACCCCTGGGCGGGTCCTTGCCCTATCCCAATGGGACCCTTTATGTGCCCAAGGGTTTGGTCGGCGTATTCGGCGGAGGGCAAATCCGCGATTTGCGCGAAGACCTCGGGCTTTTTCTCTGGCAGGGCGAATTCGGCTTCTTTTACAAGCCTTGGCTGAGCGCGGGAGCCGGCTTTCGCATCAAGGCGGGAGAGCCGTCGGATATCGAGCAAAAAGTGGAGAACCGCTATTTCGTCTTCACCCGCGCGCACCGGGCCTGGAATCACGTGGCGATTTACGCGGGGCCCCAGGTCGGCGTCGATAACCTCAATTTGACCAGTTCACCGGATACCGGTACCCACGACGTTTTTTCCAAAACCGGGGCCAGCTTGGGGCTGGAATTCGGCCTGGGCTATAAGCCCTTGCCCTGGGTCGGAGTGACTTTCGGCAACCGCTTCGAGTATAGCCTCGCGAATTTGACCAGTGGGACGAGGTCGGCCTCCCGTACCCTGAATGTGAGGGGGATGCCGGGCCTGAGTTTTGATTTATTGCCTTTTTTACCCGGACTGAAAGAATCGGTATCCGCTTTTACGGCATTTTGTGAATATCAGCGCGCCTTTCTTTTCATCGTCGACCATCGCCAGCGCACGGAATCCGCCTGGATGGCCGGAGGCAGCATCGCCTTTTAACCGTGGCTTGGGAATTCCAGATCCACGGCTTTACAGGGATTTCGCCTCTAAATACCTTTTCGCCCCCTTCAGCCCCCCTGGGTTGGAGGGCCGGCGGCTGTCCCGAATACGGGCCAGGCTCGCCAGAACCTGCTCCCGGTCATCGCGACTGGGGGCCAACCCGCAGGGCGGTTGCCTTGCGGAAGTCCAAAGGGAGGGCTTATGCCCAAATTCTATGAGACCGTGGTCGTCATCGACGCCATGATCCCCGACGAAAGCATCGCGTCGGAATTCGACGCCATCACCAAACAAATCGAAGCCCAGGGTAAAATCCTCCGAGTCGATCGCTGGGGCAAGCGCAAGCTGGCTTATCCCATCAAGCGCCGCTCGCATGGCGAATACGCGGTTTTCTATTACGAAGCCGAACCCGCCTTGCCGGCCGAAATCGAAAAGCGCCTGCGCATCAATGAAAACGCCTTGCGCTGGCTTACCGTCGCCGAAAATCCCATTGGTTTGCCTCCTGAACGGGTCGAGGAAGAAATCAAGACGGATGAAGTGGAAATGATCGGCTCCCGGAAGGAGGACTAAATGAATTTGAAGGACCGTAAGGACAAGAAGGACAAGAAGGACAAAAAGGACCGCAAGGACCGCGACGGCAAGAAACGCCGCAAAGTTTGTTACTTCACCGAAAACAAGATCAAGCATATCGACTACAAGGACGAGCGGCTTTTGAAGAAGTTCGTCAATGAGCGCGGCAAGATCGTATCGCGTAAGCTGTCGGGAACCACCGCCAGGTACCAGCGCCAACTCGCCGTCGCCATCAAGCGCGCGCGTCACTTGGCCATGCTGCCCTTCGTGGCGGAGAACATGCGCTAAGCGCCTGGAGAATCACCATGGAAATCATCCTCAAGGAAGAAATCCCGAGCCTGGGTAAGGCCCTGGAGCTAGTCAAGGTCAAGAACGGCTATGCGCACAATTACCTATTTCCCCGCGGCTTGGCCGTATTGGCGACCAAGGGCGCGCGCAAGCAATTGGAACAAGAGCGCGCCATGGCCGAGCACCGGTCCAAACAGGAGCGGGCCCAGTGGGTGGCCGTGGCCGAAAAGCTGCAAAACGTCTCGGTGACCATCGCTTCGCGCGTCGCTGAAGGCGAAAAGCTCTACGGTTCGGTGACCGCGCAGGACATCTCCAATAAGCTGAAAGAGGCCGGCCGGGACATCGACCGCAAGAATGTCTTGTTGCCCGAACCGATCAAGCAATTGGGCATGTATACCATCAAAATCCAGTTGCACCGCGACGTCGAGGCCAAGATCAAACTCTGGGTCATTTCCGACGAATCGAAGTAAAGGATTGCGATAGCTCAAGGGCAATCCGTCTTCGGGCGGGTTGCCTTTTTTTATGCTTGCAGACGAGGTTTTTATGTCGACAACCGATATCGTGGTGATGGGCGCCCGCGGGCGCATGGGGCAAATGGTTCTCGCCGCTTGTTCACGCCGCTTGAAATCCGAACCGGGCTCCCTGCGCGTGCTTGCCGGGGTGGAAGCGCCGGGACGTGTGGGGCCGGGAGAAACAACCACGGTCGAGGATTTGCAGGTTCCCCTGACCGATAACGTAGCCGCGGCGGTCAAGCCGGGAAGCGTAATCATCGATTTCACCTCGCCGGCCGCGAGCCTGGCCGCGTTGGAGGCCGCCGTCAAAGTCGGCGCGGCGCATGTGCTTTGCACCACGGGATTCCAGGAAGAAGAAAAAGCCAGGATTCAATCCGCCTCGGCGCATATACCCATTCTGATGGCACCCAATATGAGCCTGGGCGTGACCTTGCTCTTCAAAGTGACGGAAATGGTGGCCAAGACCCTGGGCGACGACTTTGACGTGGAAATCATCGAGGCCCACCATAACCAGAAAAAAGACGCCCCCAGCGGTACGGCCTTGGGTTTCGCCGAAGCGGTGGCGCGAGGGCATGCCGTCAACCTCTCCGAAAAGGCCAATTACGGGCGGGAAGGTTTGCCGGGGGCCCGGCCCAAGGGCGAAATCGGCATTCATGCCGTGCGCGGCGGCGACATCGTCGGCGATCATATTGTGCTTTTTGCGGGCGATGGCGAGCGAATCGAAATCAAGCATATGGCGCATAGCCGTATGACCTTCGCCCAAGGCGCGTTGAGAGCGGCCTGCTGGCTCCGAGGCCGGGCGCCCGGCCTTTATACGATGAACGATGTGCTGGGTTTATAGGGGCCGGTATTCTTGGCGATGCCGTCCGCGCCTTGTAGATTAAACGCAAACCTGGGGTACTTTTTGCGCAAGCTTGTCCGATCATTTCCAAACCTTGCCTTTCGGGCCTTTGTCGTTGCGGTTTCCGTGTCTTTGTCGGCCGGGCTTTGCCTCGCCGCGCCGGACGCGCCCAAGTTATCCCAAGCGCAACCTGCGAAGGACGATCCCTATGGCGTCACCGTCCCGGCGACGGCGAGCGATTCTTCCGCGCCGGATACCTTAAAAAAGGACAGCGTCAAGGCCGCAGCCCGCGTTCAACCCTCGGATTCGATTAGCCGCTCCCCCGTCGCCACCCCGGATTCCCTGGCCCGGAAAACCGACGATTCCCTGCCCTCGGTGGATTCCGCCTTGGCCGTCGATACCGCCGCCTCGGTCAAGCCCGTGGCCGCCTCTCCGTCGGTGGACAGCGCGGCATCCGACTCTGTCTCGCCGCCGGCTAAAACCACCCAGGTGAAACGGCAAAAAGTGGTCCGCGAAGTCACCGTCAATACCTTGGATGTTTTGAAGGGGAAATACCGTTCTCCCAAGAAAGCCCTTTTCATGTCCTTGGTGGTGCCCGGCCTCGGGCAAGCCTATGTGGGACAAACCGCCTTTAATTATGCCCGCGCCGCCTCCTATTTCCTCATCGATGTGGGTTTGGGCGTAGCCTGGTACCAGTACGTGCATGTCAAACACGATCGCCAGGTGAAAAAGTACCGCCGTTACGCGGATGAAAATTGGCGGCTTTCCAATTACGAGGACAGTCTGCAACAGCGTTTCGGCACCACCCAAGGCGAAGGGACGGTCGAGGCGTTTCAAGAGGTCAATGTTTTCCGCGACCTGTATTGCCAGAGCATTTTCGGCCCGTCTCCTACCGGATCGGCCGCGGCTTTATTCAATGGCTGCAATGCCTATGATATCGACTCCACGGACTACTTCGCGCAACTCGGTGATTTCACGCGGGCCTACGATGATAGGAATTTGACCCCGCAACAAATCGGGGAGCAGCGGGCCGGGTTCTTCAGCCCCTTCGATTTTTATGAAAACATCGGCAAGGAGCAGGAATTCATCGTGGGTTGGACCGACGTCGACGTGACGGCTAGGCCGGATACAGGCTGGGAAGCCACCAGCGACCAGCGGGACAATTACGTGGAAATGCGGCGTACCGCGGAGCGTTATTCCAAGATGCAGGCCTATTTCATCGGCGGCATGGTCTTGAACCATATCGTCAGCGCCATAGACGCGGCCTTGGCCGCGCGGGCGCATAACCGCTATCTCTATGAGACCGAAACGGCTTGGTGGGACAGGGTGAGGCTGGATAGCCGTATCGCCTTGCAGAAAACGGACTTGCAGTCCTGGGTCGGCGCTTACCTGACTTTTTAAACCGCATGGCTTTTTTCAGCTTCAAAATGGGCGCATGGGTCCTCGCCCTTTGTTTGGGCGTCGTGGTTTTGCCGGTTCAAGCCCAGAAAGAAGTCTTGGAAGCGGATGATGGCCCGCGCATCGAGGTATCCGACACGGCCGGCCGGGGACAGACGGAAACGGTTATTCCCAATCCTTCCGCCGCGAATGGAAGCCGGGATTCCGGCATCGTCATAGCCGTCGCCGAGGACTTGCGCAAAAACGCCGATAAAAATTTGGGGTTGGCCTTGCTTGGCGCGGCGGTATTGCCCGGGTTGGGCGAGATTTACTTGCGCGAACCCGATCAAGCCAAACCCTTTCTCCTGGTCGAAGCGGGATTATGGGCGAGCGTCTTCCTTTCCTTGTGGTCGCGCGACAGCTATTTGCAAAGCGCCAGGAACCAGGCTTCCGAATACGCGGGCATCGATGCCTCCTCGAAAGGCGAAGCCTTTTTGAATACCATGTCGGACTATCGTTCCTACCGCGAAAAAGAACACCGCAATGACAGTTATGAGTTGGCCCAGATTTTATCGGGAAAACGCGACGGGAATTACGGAATACCGGCCACGGCTGAAAATGATTGGGATTTCGGCAGCTCCAATACGCCGGAAAACACCCGTCACTGGAAGTCCTTCCAGGCGACCTTGCGGTATTACCGGGCTTCCAAGGTGGCGCTGACCTTTGCCGTCGGCGGGTTGGCCATGAACCGGTTGGTGGCCTTGGCCCATACCATGCGCTTATACCGGCATTCGGCGGGGCGGGGATTGGCCTGGCATTTCTTGCCCGATTTAGGCCCCGAAACAGCCGGTGGGCATTTGGCGGTTTCGTTTTAAAGCCGTTCTGGCGCCGCCTTCCCTGAAGGTGAAATCTTATCCCTTGCCAATTCCGGGCGGAGTGGCTAAAGTGAAGGCATGTCCCACCGGACCATGGCACAAAATCTGGAACTGCTGCTTAGCCTGCTTGGCTAGGGAGTGGTTGCTGCATGATGCGAAAAGGCCCACTCCATCCGAGTGGGCTTTTTCATTGGGGGAAATCCGATGGCATGGGATGACCCCGATAGGAAGGACCGGAAAAGCTCGGAGAGGGAGCCTTGCATGACCACCCACCATGGCGTTGAGGACTGAAAGGAAAAGCCAATGGCTTCCCCCAATGCATCCGTAACCCCGGCGTCAGCCCAGAGCCGGCGCCCGTTCTTTTACGACGTCACCTTGCGCGACGGCAACCAGGCTTTGCGCCAACCCTGGAATCTCGAGGAGAAGGAGCGCGTCTTCGCCCAATTGCTCAAGCTCGGGGTGCAGGGCATCGAAATCGGATTCGCCGGCGCGAGCGATATGGATTTCGCGGCCTGCGAATACTTGGCGAAAAAGGCGCCCGATGACGTGGTGATCAGCAGCTTGGCGCGCGCGGTTCCCCGCGACATCGAGCGGGCCTGGGAAGCGGTGAAACATGCTCCCAATCCCCGCATCCACACCTTCATCACCACCTCCATGCACAACATGGAGCATGTCTTGCGCATGCCTCCGGAGGAGGTCAAGCGGAGGGCCGTGGATTCGGTGGCGCTCATCCGCAAGCTCATGGGCGGCCGCGGATCGATCCAGTTCTCGGCCGAGCATTTCGGCGATTGCGGTGACAACATGGATTTCGTGATCGACGTTTTCCGTTCCGTCATCGAGGCGGGGGCCACCGTCATCAACCTCCCCAATACCGTGGAGCGGTATCGACCCCAGCTTTTCGTCGATTTGGTCGCCAAAGTGGTCGCCGCCTTGCCCAGGCACGTGACCATAGCCGTGCATACCCACAACGATCTCGGCATGGCCACCGCCACGACGGTGGAGAGTTATTTCGCGGGAGCCACCCAGCTCGAATGCGCCTTGAACGGTTTGGGCGAGCGGGCGGGCAATACCAATATCTATGAGGTCGCCTGCGCCTTGCACAATTGCGGGGAAAACGTCCCTTTGCATTTAGACGCCATTTACGAAAGCGCCTTATTGGTTTCGGAATGGGCGCAAGTGCCGCTCTATGAAAAGGCGCCCCTCGTCGGCCTCGACGTGGTGGCGCACCGCAGCGGCATTCATCAGGACGGGGCAGCCAAAACCAAGGGTTTGGAAAAAGGCGCCTACCGGGCCATCAACGGCAGCCTCATCGGCCGTAAGGAAAGCGATCGCCTCGCCTTTACCAGCCAGAGCGGCAAGTCGGCCGTCTTCGAAATCGTACGGGATCTCGGCTTGCCGATAACCATGGAAGAGGCGGCGACCTTGCAACCCCGCCTCAAAACCCTTTCCGAAAGCAATGGTAAAGGCGAATTATCCGACGCGGACATCGTAATGGCTTATGAAAAGGAGATTTTGCAGGTCTCCGGCCCTTTGGAGTTCCGGGATCTCAGCATGTCCTCCCATGAAGAGGAATTCTTCTTCGACATCGGCTGGCGCGGCGAGGCCATGAAAATTTCCGGCGCCGGGACGGGCCCTATCGACGCCTGCATGAAAGCCGTGGAAAAGCTCGGCCTGTATTTCCATTTGGTGGGCTACCGCCAGATTGCGCTCAATGTCGACCGGGCTGAATTCGCCGCCGATGCCGTGACGGAGATTAAAATCCAAAAACGCGCGGGCAAGGATGAGCCGGCTTCCGGCCCCGTCATCTTGGGGCGCGGCATGGACACCGACACCATCAAGGCCAATGTCCGCGCGCTTTTCAATGGGATGAACTTGCTGTTGCGGGGGGAGAAAACCTGAACGATGCCCTTGCCTAACCGCCATTCGCCCGCCTCGCCGGCCGGCGGTCCCGGGCCGGGGGGCATTCCTCCGGCCAAAGCCTTTCTGCCCGGCCAACGGTGGTTGAGCGATTCCGAGCCCGAACTGGGTTTGGGCACGGTCCTCGCCGTGAATTTCCGAGACCTGCGCATGGCGTTTCCGGCCGTGGGGGAAGAGCGGGTCTATATGCACCGCAACGCTCCTTTGCGGCGCGTGAGGCTGAAGGTCGGCGACCGGGCGCGTGGCCGCGACGGGGAGGTTTTCGTCGTCGAAAGGGTGCGCGAAACGGACGGCTTGCTCACTTATTTCGGGGGCGGCGGGCAATTGCCCGAGGGGCAATTGCTCGATCGCATGGCCTTCAGCGATCCCGACAAACGGCTGCTGGCCGCCCAGGTGGACAAGCCCGACGCCTGGCGGCTGCGCTATCAGACCCTGCGCATGCGCGAGGCCATGATGGGATCGCGGGTGCGCGGGCTTTGCGGGGCGCGCATGCAATTGCTGCCCCATCAAATCGGCATCGCCCACGAAGTCGCCTCGCGCCCGCTTCCGCGCGTGCTGCTGGCGGATGAGGTGGGCCTGGGGAAAACCATCGAGGCCGGCCTCATTTTCCACCGCTTATTCGTGACCGGGCAAATATCCCGGGTCCTGATCGTGACCCCCACCCAATTGGTGCACCAATGGCTGGTGGAAATGTACCGCCGCTTCAATCATATGTTCACCGTGATGGACGAGGACCTCGCGCGGGCGGAGGAAAAGGGCGATAAGACCGACAAAAGCCGCAGCCCTTTCCTGCAAAGGCAGACCATACTCTGCGAGACGGGTTTGTTCTCGGCCTCGCCCAGGCGCGTGGAGCAGGCCGTCGAGGCGGGCATTGACTTGCTTATCGTCGACGAGGCGCATCATCTGGCTTGGAGCCCAGAACAGGCGTCGGCCGAATACCTTGCAATCGAGAAGCTCGCGCAAGCCGCCAAAGGGGTTTTATTGCTGACGGCCACCCCCATCCAATTGGGCCAGGCCGGGCATTTCGCCCGTTTGCGGCTCCTGGATCCGGTGCGCTTTTCCGACTTGGGCGCCTTCCTCGAAGAAAGCGCCCGTTACCAGGGCTTGGCGGCGACCGTCGATCATTTGCTCGAGGCGGAGCGCGGCGACGCCTCGGTAGCTTCGGAGTTACGCCGGGCTTTCCCGGGAGACGCCGCCCTGGAAGACCGCGTCCGGGAATATCTCGCCGGGGGAGAAGCGGCGAAAAAAGCCCTGGTGGAAGACTTGATAGACCGGCATGGCACGGGAAGGTTGATGTTCCGCAATCGCAGGCAGGCCTTGGGCGGCTTTCCCGCCCGCGCCGTCCTTCCCGAACCGTTGCCCGCCGGGCCCGAATACGAGGTCTTGGCAGGATTTCTGGCCGGTAAAGCGGCCGCGGCCTCGGCCCCCTTGGGCGAAAACGAGTTGTCGAAATTGCTGGCGGGATCGCCGGCCTTTACCGCCGCGGATTTGGCGGGATTCCCCGAAGACGCGGGCGAATTCCTGCGTCGCGCCTGGCGAAAAGACGCGCGGGTGGCTTGGCTGGTGGATTTGTTGCGCCGCCTCGAAGGCGAGAAAATCCTGCTGATAGCTTCCCATAAGAATGTGGTATTCGCCTTGAGCGAATTGCTGCCGACCTTGACGAGCGCGGTTTTCTCGGTATTCCATGAAAACCTGACCATGACGACCCGGGATCGCAATGCTGCCTGGTTCGCCGATCCCGACGGCGCGCAAATCCTGCTGTGCTCGGAAATCGGCAGCGAAGGGCGCAATTTCCAATTCGCCCATCATTTGGTCCTATTCGATTTGCCGCTCGATCCCAGCGTTCTGGAGCAGCGCATCGGCCGCCTCGATCGCATCGGCCAATCGGAGGACATCCATTTGCATGTGCCCTATCTGGCGGGTTCGGCCCATGAGGTGGTTTACCGTTGGTATGCCGAGGGGCTGGGAGCCTTCCGGGATCCGGTTTTAGGGGCGGACTACGTGAAGGAAAGGCAAATGACGGAAGTTCTCGCCACCGCCTCACTGGCCATGGTCGATCCGTCGGGTGACGCCTGGCGGACGTCGGCGGAAACCCTTTGCGGGCATACCCGCGCCTTGGCGGTGGAATTGCGCGATACCCTGGAAAAGGGCCGGGATCGCCTTTTGGAAATCAATTCCAGGCGTTCCGAAATGGCCAATGCCCTCATCGCCGAAATCCACGGCGAGGACGAGGACGACGAACTCGAAGGTTACCTGGAAAAAGTCTTCGATCATTTCGGCCTGGAGGTGGAAGATACCGCCATGAAGCGCGGCTATTTCGTCTTGCCGGGCGAACGCATGACCTTGGACAGTTTTCCCGGCATTTCCGAACAGGGATTGGCCTTGACCTATGACCGCGAGGTGGCGATGGCGCGCGAGGAGGTGGCCTTCATGAGCATGGATCATCCCGTCATGCGGGGGGTCATCGATTTAATCCTCGACGGCCAGGACGGCACGACGGGCCTGGTGGGGTGGAGCGACGCCCCCCGCAAAGGCATAGCGCTGGAAGCCGTTTTCGTATTGGAGGCCACGGCGCCGGCCACCTTGCGCGTCGACAGGTTTTTGCCGCCGACGCCGCTTCGCGTCCTCATCGAAAGCAATGGCGACAATCTTTCCGAATGGCTGCCGCGCATGGACGCGGCGGCATTGGAACCGGCGCCGACGGGTTTATTGGAAGAGCATCACCAGCAATTCGATCGCCTCGTCCCAAAGCTTTTGGAGGCCGCGCGGATCAAGGCGGGTTTCATGGAGAGTACGCGGAAGAAGGAAGCCCATAAGGAAGCGGAAAAGAGATTGATGGCCGAAGCCCGGCGCCTTAAGGATTTGCAAGCCGTGAATCCGGGCATCACCGCCGCGGATGTCGCCGCCGCCGAGCAACATGCCGGGGCGGTCCTGATGGAAATCACCCGCTCGGAATTACGCCTGGACAGCGTCAGGTTGGTGCTTTTGGGTAAAATGGCGTGGTAGTCGAAGAAACGCTCCGGTCATCGCTGAACGCGCCCCAATTCGAGGCCGTCATGCACGCTCCCGGTCCCCAATTGATTCTGGCGGGAGCGGGCAGCGGCAAAACGCGGGTATTGACCTATAAGATCGCCTGGCTCATCCAGGCGCTCGGCTTCCGCTCCGAAGAAATCCTGGCGGTCACCTTCACCAATAAGGCCGCGGCTTCCATGCGCGAGCGGGTGGCGACGCTGCTGGGTTTTCAAGCCCGGCTGCGCTGGATGGGGACCTTTCACTCCATTTGCGCCCGCCTGCTGCGTTTGCATGCGGTCAGGCTCGGGTACAGTTCGAGCTTCACCATCTTCGATACCGAGGATCAACGCAAATTCGTGCGCAGGCTCTTGAAGGCCCAAAACCTCGAAGAAGATGCCCGTTTCACCGAGGACAAGGTCAGGTATTGGGTCAGCTCGATGAAGAATAGCGGGCTCATGCCCGACGACGCCAAGCGGGAAGCGGGCGATCGCTTTGAAGAGCGCATGGCGGCGCTGTATGCCCTCTATCAGGTGGAAATGCAAAAAGCCAATGCCATGGATTTCGACGATCTCATCCTCTTGGCCATCAGGCTGCTGAAGGGATTTCCCGAAGTGCGGGCGCTTTATCAAAAAGGGTTCCACTATATCCTCGTCGACGAATACCAGGATACCAACAAGGCCCAATACCAGCTCATCAAGCTTTTGCTGGGCCCGCACCAGAATCTGGTGGTGGTGGGGGACGACGATCAAAGCATATACGGCTGGCGCGGCGCGGATATCACCAATATCCTGAGCTTCAAGCGCGATTACGCCGATGCCAAGGTCACCAAGCTGGAGCAGAATTACCGCTCCAGCGGCCATATCCTAGGCGTGGCGGGTTCGGTCATCCGCAATAACCGCCAGCGTATGGACAAAAAAGTCTGGACCGGTAATCCCCCCGGGGATAAGCCGTCCCTGCAAGAGCACGACGACGACAATATCGAGGCCGCCTGGGTCGCGCGCAAGATTTTGTCGGACACGCGCTACCGTCCCGGCGATACGGCGGTTTTCTACCGCACCAATGCCCAGTCGCGCGTGCTGGAAGACGAATTGCGCCGCCAAAGGGTGCCTTATCTCATCGTGGGCGGCATCCGTTTCTATGAAAGGCGGGAGGTCAAGGACGTGCTGGGCTACCTGCGCTTATTGGTGAATCCCCGCGACAGCGTTTCCTTGACGCGCATCATCAACGTTCCCAAGCGCGGGCTCGGGGAAACCTCTTTGCAAAAGGTGCATGACTTGGCGATCTCTAAGGAGTTGTCCCTGATGGAAGCCCTGCAACGCGCCGATGAAGCCGGCCTAGGTTCCAAGGCGCTGGGGGAAATCCGCGGCTTCGTCAAGCTGATCTGGGAGCTTCGGGATTTGGCGAAATCCACGGCCTTGCCCGAGCTTATCGCCGAAGTCATCAACCGCAGCGGTTACCGCACCTTTCTCGAAAAGGAAAACACCGAGGAAAGCGAAGATAGGCTCAATAATATCGAGGAATTGGTCGCCGCCGCCCAGGACTTCATGGAACGCAAAGCCCGCGGTGAAATCGACTTCGAGGACTTGGTCCATCCTGAGGATGCGGAGGATGAGATGAGCCGGTTCCATGCGGAAGGGGAAGCCGCGGGGGATCTCGCCCGCGATCTCGATCTTTTCCTGCAGGAAATCGCCTTGGTCTCGGATTCCGACTCGCTGAAGCAAAGCCAGGAAGCCGTAACCTTGATGACCGTACACAGCGCGAAAGGCTTGGAATTCCCGCGCGTTTTCGTCACCGGCTTGGAAGACGGCCTTTTTCCCCTCATGCGCGATGAAGACGGGGATATCGAGGAAGAACGCCGGTTGTTTTACGTCGCCGCCACGCGCGCCGAAAAGGCATTGCACCTCAGCTTCGCCCGCCGCCGCCGCCGTTATGGCGGTTTCCAGGACGCCATCGGCTCGCGGTTCATCGCCGAAATCGACAAAAACCATTTGGAATTCGCCTCGGCTGGGGGGAGGAGAATATTCGGCGGCCCCCGCCCCGCGCGACGCGACGAGGATGAGCATATCCACCCCGAAGTGGCATACGAGGATATCAGTCAGGAAGAGGATGGTTTCCGCAAGGGCCAGAAAGTGCAACACCCCCGCTTTGGGCCGGGGACCTTGGTTTCCATGGAAGGCCATGGGGAGCAATTGAGGGTGACCGTGGTTTTCCAGGACCATATCCGGCGTACCCTCATCGCCAAGTTTGCTAATCTTAAACCGCTGTAAACACCCTACCGAAGTGGAAGACCATGTCCGTCGATCGTGAAAAGCTCCTGAAAATGGCCAAACTTGCGCGCTTGCACTTCACGGAAGAAGAATTGCAGCGCATGGAAAAATCGCTGGGGCAATTGGTCGATTACGTGGACTCCTTGCAAAAGCTGGATTTGGAAGGCGTCGAGCCGATGCTGGCGGTGGATACCGCGGCGAGGCCCATGCGGCCCGACACCATCGGCCCATCCTTGGATAAGGAAGCCGTTTTCCGCAATGCCCCGGAAACCAATCTCGATCATTTTTCCATTCCCAAGGTCATCGGCGGTTAAACGGCGCCACGCGGTCCGGTCGGTTTTCCATGCTGGATCTTCCCGTAACTTGCGTCATACCCGCCAGGCTGGCCTCCACCCGTCTGCCGATCAAGCTTTTACGCCCCGTTCTCGGCGTGCCCTTGGTGATTCATACCCTCGATCGCGCCTTGGAAGCGGCCTGCTTCGCCCATGTCATTTGCCTGACCGACGATTCCCGGCTGGCTGAAATCGTCCGGGCGGCCGGACATGAGGCCATGGTGGGGGGCCATGCGAACAATGGCACCGAGCGCATTGCGCGCCATCTGGAGGATTTGCCGGGCGATCTTTTCCTCAACCTGCAAGGCGACGAACCCGCTTTTCCGGCGGCCGGATTGCGGCGCCTGGCGCGAGCCTTGGCCCAAGATCCCGACGGCGCCCATTTATTGGTGCATCGGATACCGGCCCAGGAAGAGGAATTGAAAGATCCGAACCGGGTCAAGGCCGAAATCGACGGCCGCGGCCGGGTCGTTGATTTATGGCGACATTATCCGCTCGCAAAAGGCTTATCCACCCATGTCCAGGCCGGGACTTACGGGTATTCCCGGAAATGGTTGCGGAATTACGCCGCCATCCCCCCTTCCAGCGACGAATTGGCCTTAAGCCACGAAATGCTGCGGTTTCCTTCCCTCGATGGTCTCAGGGCCCATACCTTTTTCGGGCATAGCCAAGCCGTCGACGTCGAGGCGGATTTGGCCGTCGCTGAAAGCCTGGTGGCCGCCATCCCCCAAGCGAGGCGCATTTCGGCCTTGGCGACTTAGAGCCGGGTAGGGGCGGGGCCGGGAATTATCTTTGGCCGCGTGAGCAAGCATAAAAATTCCAGCGTCAAGTATATCGTAGTCACGGGTGGCGTCTTGTCCGGATTGGGCAAGGGCATAGCCGCCGCATCCATCGGCAATCTGATTTCCGGCCGGCTTAAGGTGGTGCCCGTCAAATGCGACGGCTACCTCAATACCGATCCCGGCACCATGAATCCCATCGAGCATGGCGAGGTTTTCGTTTTGGACGATGGCGGCGAAGTCGACATGGACTTCGGCCATTACGAACGCTTCATGGGCATTTCCTGCAAGTTCAATTGGAATCTCACCATGGGCAAGGTTTTCAAAACCATACTCGACAGTGAGAGGCGGGGGGATTATCTCGGTAAAACCGTGCAATTCATTCCCCATGTCACCGACTGCATCAAGCAATGGTTCAGCGACATCGCCAAGGCCGAAAACGCCGACGTCCTGTTGATCGAGGTGGGAGGCACGGTAGGCGATTTGGAAAACCAGTTTTACCTCGAGGCCATACGCCAACTGAAGCGGGATGTGGGGGACAATAACGTCATCTATATCCATTTGACCTATGTGCCGATTCCCGAGGGCGTGAACGAGCAAAAGAGCAAGCCCACCCAGATGTCGGTGCGCCTGCTCAATGAAAAGGGAATGGAGCCCGATGTCGTCATCGGCCGGTGCTCCGAATTTTTAACCCCGTCCATCAAGGAAAAAATCGCTTCCTATTGCAATATTCCCGCCAATCACGTGATTTCAGGGCCGGACGTCAAATCCGTCTATGAAATCCCCCTCATCTACGAGAGGGAAGGGTTGACCGCCATCCTGCATTCGGAACTGGGATTCTATTCGCCTCCGGATTTGCGGCAATGGGCCGTTTGGGTGGAAAACATCAAACGCAATGCCCGCGTCCCCCGCAAAACCGCCACCATAGCCCTTTGCGGGAAATATACCGCCCTGGAAGACAGCTATGCCTCCATCGTCGAAGCCCTGACGCATTGCGGTGCGCATCTCGATTGCAAGGTGGAGCTCCAATGGGTGGACACCACCCCCATCGTCACCTTGGAAGACGCGGCCCGCGCGCTCAAAGGAGTGGACGGCATCATCGTGCCGGGCGGTTTCGGAAAGCGCGGCATCGAAGGCAAGATGAAAATCATCCAATACGCGCGGGAAAAGGATTTGCCTTACCTCGGCATTTGCTATGGCATGCAATTGGCCGTGGTGGAATATGCCCGCAATGTCTGCGGGCTGGCGGGGGCCAATACCACCGAAGTCGCCGAAGAAGGGGTGCGCGTCGAGCATCCGGTCATCGATATCTTACCCGGCCAGCGTACGGTGACCCAGAAGGGCGGCACCATGCGACTCGGCGGGCACGACGTCGATATCAAGCCGAATACCCGCGCCCATGCCATCTTCGGCAGCCGCGACAAGGTGCGCCAACGGTTCCGTCACCGCTATGAAGTCAATCCCGAATACATCGAGCGCCTGGAAAGCCAGGGCTTGATCTTTTCCGGAAAAGCTCCTGGGGAAGACATCATGCAGGTGATGGAATTGCCCGACAAAAAATTCTTCATGGGCAGCCAATTCCATCCCGAGTTGACCTCCAGTTTACCCTCGCCCTCGCCGCTTTTTTACCACCTGGTCAAGGCGGCTTTGGGAGAATAAGGGGAATTTGAGCTTGCCCGAAAGGGTTGCGGCGTATTAATATCGGACTATTCCGCCCTTAGGAGGTAACCTTAAGACGGAGAGAGAATCCGATATGGCCCGAATCCTGATCTGCGATGATGAAGAAGCTATCGCCCAATTATTGCGGCGGTACTTGACCATCAAAGGCCATGAAGTCGATACCGTCGGCAGCGTCGACGATGCCCTGGAAAAGATCGAAGGCGCGATCTACGACGCCGTGGTCACCGACTTGAACCTGCATGGTCTCGACGGCTTCGAACTCATGCAGGAAATCAGGGCGCGCGGTTTCAACCTGCCCATTCTCTTCACCACCGGCTATCCCTCCCAGGAAACGGCCATCAAGGCGCTCCGCGAAGGGGCATTCGATTATCTGGTCAAGCCATTCGCCTTGGAGGAAGTGGCTGAAAGATTGGAGCGGGCCGTGACCATGCGCCGCATCCGCGAGGAAAACGCGGTTTACGCGCGGTTGGTATCCTTGCAGGCCGTCGGCAAGCTATTGGCGCAAGCGACTAGCCTGGAGGGATTGGCCCAGGAAACGGCGCGGTTGGCGGTAAAGCTTTTGCGTTGCGACCACGGTTGGTTTTACCAAGGCATGCCCGGCGACAGCGCCATTCTGCCCACCGGCATGCCCATGACCCCGCCGGCGAGAACGCTTGCCGAACAGGCTTTCATCTTGTCCCTATCGGAAAAAGCCATGGCTGCCGGCGAGCCGATTACCTCGGAGGACGCCCTCAGCCAAACCGGATTTTACCTGGCCATACCGGTCGAAATGAGGTCGGCCATGGTCGGCGCCGTAGTGGTGAGGCGGGACGGCGGCAAGTCTCCCTTCGATACCGTGGATTTCGAAGTCGGCGCCCAATTGGCGGTGAATGTCGGGCTCAATTTACGCGCCTTGGGCTTTAACCGGGAGCAAGCTTCTCAGGCGCCGGTGGAAAAAGCCCTGAGCGCCTGGGCGGATTTGATAGGGCAACTCGTCGATCAGCATTGCCCCGACTACGAAAGCAAATTGCAGCGGGTTTTCGCCCTGGGGCATTCCTTGATCCAGGCCTTGGACTGGGGTCATTTAGGCCAGGAAAATTGGCGGCTCTTGAGCCAAGTTTATGATTTAGCGAAATTGCGCGTACCCCAGCGCATCCTGACCAAGGAAGGCCCCTTGGATGACAAGGAAAAAGAATTCATCAAGAAGCAAGTGCGTTGGGCCAAGGAAAGACTTTCCGACGTCCCTGGCATGGAGCCTGCCGCCCAGGCCTTGGACGATTTGCAAGAAGCCTTCGACGGGTCGGGATATCCTCGCGGCAAACGAGGGCATGCCATCGACTCCGCGGCCCGGTTATTGGCCGTGGTCGACTCCTATGTCGCCATGACCTCGACCCGCCCCTACCGTAGCCCCATGCGGCCCCGGGAAGCCATCGAGGCCATCCGGAAAAAAGCCGGCACGCAATACGATCCCGAAATCGTTTTGGCGCTGACCAGCTTGGGCCAAAATTAGCCCCTTGAGGGTGGCCGTCCTCACATCCTAACCCAAAGTCTTGCGCTAATTTCCGGTTTTCACCGGCGGGAGCGCGCTTATGCTATTGGCATCGGGAGAAAAGCGGGCCTTATTCTTGGTGGCGGGGCTTTTAGCCTTGGGCGGTGCCATTAAAGCCCATCAAATCCATGAAACCCGGTGGGGGCAAGCCTTTATGGGCCCTCCACCCCATCCCTCATCGGAGCCCGTCCCGGCGACGCGAGCCGAGCCCTCGGTTTCCGCGGATACCCATGCCGTGGACCTCGCGGCCTCGGACATACAGGTAAAAGCGAGGGAAGCCGGTGAAACCCAAGCCCACCGTCCCAGGGCCAAAGCAGCGCAGAAAAAGGCTGCCGGCCATTGCCCGGTGGCTTTGAACCAAGCGAATGCCGATGAATTGGGGGAATTACCCGGGGTCGGACCCAAAACCGCGGCTGCCATTATCGCCTTCAGGCAAGGCCATGGACCCTTTAGAAGCTTGACCGATTTAATGGCCGTTAAAGGAATTGGACAAAAAAAACTGGATCGAATGCGAGCCTGTTTGATACTATCCAAGACGTCAAGCCCGCAGGATGCCGAAATGCAGACGGTTCCCATTTCTCAGAAAATTCAAAAACCTTAAAATTCTATAATGGTGCCATGAAAAAGAGCGCTCAAACCACGGTGGCCCTGGACTTGTCGCCTTCTTCCCTGAAGTTGGCCGAATTCATGCCTATCGAGAATCAAATCATCTCGGTGGTTGAAATGCCTCTCGACCCCAATCAATGGGGGAATGACGCCTATCTCCGGGACGCCTTGAGAAATGGCCTGGGCAACCATGTCAACGCCAAACACGCGGAAATCATCGCCGCGGTGGCCGGCGAACACGCCCTCATCCGCACCTTAGGCATACCCCTGGCCGACGACAATATCCAGGACGCCATCGAATGGGAAATGGAGCAATACCTCAACCATCCCCTGGGCGACTACCTCATGGATTGGCAGGCCATGGGGTCGAACCGCGAAGAGACGGCCCGGCTTTTTCTGGTGGCGGCTTTCCGCCGGAGCGAGGTGATGCGGCTGCGGCAATTGATCGAAGCCACCGGACACTCGCTGGCCGTCCTCGACGTCGACTTATTCGCGGCGCAAAACGTTTTTGAAATCAATTACCCCGAGCGCCTCCCCTTGAAAACCCTGTTGATCAAGGCCGATGCCCATAGCGTGAAATGCGCGCGCATCCAGGACGGCGGCTTTGTCGGTTGTGATATCTGCCACGTTGATGAAGGCCTCGCCGATTTAAGCGGGATGGAAAGGCTGGAGAGAATCCGGGACATGACCCGCGAGATCCACCTTATCGCCGATCGCGTCCAGTCCGACTGGGGGTTGGAGGGATGCGTGGTTTGCGGCGATCTCGCGCTGGACGCCGATTTCCGTACCGAGCTGGAATCCGGCCTGCCTCTCGAGGCCATGGCCCTCGACAGCTTCCGCCATATCGGTTTGCAGACCTTGCCGCAAGCCCAGGCCGATTTGATGGCGGCCGCCCCGCGCTATGCCGGCGTCGTCGGATTGGCGCTCCGCCGCGGAGGCGATTGCTGATGATTAAGATCAATTTGCTGAAAAGCGAGCAACCCGCTTATTCGCCGCAGGGTTTGATCGATCCCAAATCGGGCTCGAAAAGGGGAATGGTCGTAGCCGCCGCGGTCGCCGTGGTGGCCCTGGCGGCATTCCTGCTTTGGAGCCGGCAAACAAGCAATACGGGAGATACCGAGGTTCTGGCCGCCAACACGGTTCCGAAGGAGGCTCCGCCGGCCCTGGCGGTGACTCCTCCCGAACCGCCCCCCGCGCGGGCCGCGGCCCCTCCCACGGGGGAAGCGGTCGAAGACATCGTGCAGGAATTGACACGCAAGGCCGAGGCGGCTCCCAAGCCCCGCGGCTATCTCGACTTGGTTCCTTCCGAGCGCATCGACTACCAATTGCAGGCCGTCCAGCGGATCCTGAAGGAGGTGAAAAGCATCACGCCTTCGGATGTGGGGTTCGCGGAATTCATCTTCACTCCTCCGGGCGAATTTTATATCCACGGTCTGGCCTATAGCGAAACGGGTTTGCAGCAATTCAGGAACGGCTTGAACGGTTTGCAAGGCGCCGAAGTCCGCATCGGAAAACTGAAGGATGTGGGCTCGGCCAGCCGCAAGGCCCAGGAATTCAGTTTTTATTGCAAGGTGGACTATCCCGTCGCGGGCATGGCGCAGGCCGCGGATAAGGTCGTCGCCGGAGGCAAGATCGACGGCGCTTTGCAAGACGCGGTGCAATTGGCGGGTTCCCTGGGGTTGAAGCTGCGCAAACCCCGGTTGACGGGCAGCGAAGAGGCGGGGGATCTCAAGCGGTTGGTCTTCGCCACCGAAACGCAGGCGAGCTACGCCAAATTGCAGGATTTCATGGCGCAATTGCGCGCCAGTCAGGCTCCTTTGGGGGTCGCGCGCGTTTCCCTCCGCGCCAGCGGGGATGATGACATGGTGGCCGATCTCGATTTGGTCGCCTATGTCGGAGGTCGAGCCGGGCAAGCGCATGCCGGTTCGCATTGAAGGCGGCCTGCTAAAAGGCCTGACGCTGAAAACGCAAACCCGCGCCGGTGTCATCCGCCCGACTTCCGGGAAGGTTAGGCAGGCCCTGTTCAATATCCTCGCGGAGAAACTGCCCGACGCGGGCTTTTTGGATTTATTCGCGGGCTCGGGAGCGGTCGCTTTCGAAGCCTTGAGCCGCGGCGCCGTGCGCGTGGTCGCGGTCGAAATGCATGGCCAGGCCTTTCCGCTGTTGAAACAAAACGCGGCCTTGGTAACTTCCAAGGAACAGGTACCTGGAAGTTTCGAGGCCTTGCGTTTGCGCGCATCCGAGTATTGCGATATGCCCGAGGCGCAGGCGGCATTCGACGTCGTTTTCGCCGATCCGCCCTTCGATCAGGACTTTTCGCCCCTGCCGTCCATGCTGGCCTCGGTCATGCGTCCCGACGGATTGGCCGTCGTCCAGTACCCGAGCCGGAACCCGCCGGCATTCGCCGGGCAATCGCCGAAGATTAAAGTTTACGGAGAGTCATCCTTGGCGTTTTTCTCCCTCCAAGACCTGGAGCCGGCCGCGCCTTGATTTGCCCGGGGTTCCGGGATTGGGCTGGAAGTATATTTGCCGGAGGGGCTGATCCCGCGGAGTGCGTTTGTGACCAAGGCCATTTATCCCGGTACTTTCGATCCCATTACCCATGGGCATCTCGATATCTTGACGCGGGCCGCCACCCTTTTCGACAGCGTGGACGTGGTGGTGGCCATCAACGCCAAGAAATCGACCCTGTTCACCCTGGAAGAGCGCCTGCGCCTGATCCGCGAGGTGACCGCCCATTTGCCCAATGTGCAGGCGGAAGGTTTCGAGGGTTTGACGGTCGAATACCTGCGCCGGCGTCGGGCCCAAGTCCTCATCCGCGGTTTGCGCGCCGTGAGCGACTTTGAGTACGAATTCCAAATGGCCTTGATGAATAAGAAATTGGAACCGGCCTGTGAAACCGTTTACTTGATGCCCGACGAGAAATACACCTACCTGAACAGCACCATTATCCGGGAAATCGCCCGCCTGGGCGGGTCGCCGGAAACCCTGGCGGAATTCCTGCCGGCGACGGTGGTCGCCGCCTTGCAAAAAAAGGTGCGCGGGGAGGCCTTGTCATGAACCGTGTCATGCCCCCGATGCTGAAGTATTTGCTCTTCATCAATGTCGGCGTTTTCCTGGCCGATTACTTCACCCGCGGGCAGTTTTTCTTCCGTTGGTTCGCCCTCGATCCCGACGCGGTCACCAGCCATTTCCAGATCTGGCGCCTTTTGACCTATATGTTCGTCCACGACACCAGCCCGCCTTTCCTGCATTTGCTTTTCAACATGCTCATGCTCTGGATGTTCGGCGCTCCCTTGGTTTCGGTATTCGGGGAAAGGCGGTTTTTGCTTTTCTATCTGACCAGCGGATTATTCGCGGCGTTTTGCTCCCTGATTTTTTTCGCCGTCACCCACAATCCCACCGTCGTCATCGGAGCGTCGGGAGCGATATTCGGCTTGCTGTTCGCCTTCGCCAGGTTTTTTCCGACCCAGGAATTCCTGCTTTTCTTCATATTCCCGGTGCAGGCGCGGTATGCCGTGCTCATCATCGGGGCCATTGAATTGCTGCTCATCACCTCGAACGATCGCATCGCCCATATCGCCCATTTGGGCGGGGCGCTTTACGCGTGGCTATGGTTCCGTTTCGAAGATCAAGCCACGGAAACCTGGAGCAATTGGAAACGCCGCAAACAAATCGGTTTGGAAAAACAGGTGAAAAAAGCCGAAAAGGTCGTGCAAGAAACCATGGTCGACATCGATCCCATCCTGAAAAAAATTTCGGAACAGGGCATAGGATCCCTGACCAAGGACGAGCGCATCACCTTGGAGCGGGCCAGCGATATCAAGCGCCGACAAAGGAATAAGGTCATCCGGCTGGAAGATTGGCGCCAACGCAAAAAGGACGATGGTTGAGGAATCGTCGGACCTCAGGCCGAGCCTTATCTCAGCAAGAGCTGGATCCCCGCATAGATTAGCATAACCGCCAAGACTGGTCTGAGGATCCTGTCCGAGACCGCTCCGGCTGCATGGCTGCCAAGCCATATTCCCGGTAAGGAACCCGCTAAAAGGTTCACGAGGAGAAAAAAATCGGCATTGCCTGAGCTGGCATGGCCAAGACCGGCGATCAAGGTTAAGGGGACGGCATGGGCTATTTCCGTCCCCACCAACTTGGAGGTGGGCAAGAGGGGATAGACCAGGAATAGGGCCATGGTGCCCAAGGCGCCTGCCCCGATGGAGGTGACGGAAACGACTACCCCCAAGGCGATACCGATGAAGTAAGTGGCCGCATGCCTTTGGCCCGGGTTCAGGCGGGTGAAGATCACGTCGTTGCGGTGGCTCCAATTCAGCAGTCGTTGCCTGAACAGGATGGCCATTGAAGTCGCTAGCAGGGCATAACCCAAGGCATAGGTGATAAAGGCGTTGGTCGCTCGGGCCGGGGATTGATGCTGGAAAAAACGGATGGCGAGGACGGTCAGCAGGGCTGCCGGAAGGCTGCCGGCGGCGAGGCGAATGGCAATGCCCCAATCCACATTCCCTTTCCGTTGGTGGATAAAGACGCCGTTGAATTTGGTGACGGCGGCGTAGAGAAGATCGGTGCCTATCGCGTTCATGGGCGTGATGCCGAAATGGAGCAGGATCGGAGTCATGAGGCTGCCTCCACCGACGCCCGTCATCCCTACGGTAAAACCCACCAGGAGGCCGGCCAAGGCAAATACGAAAGAGAACTGCGCCGAGAACTGCGAAAGAATATCGATGATGGCGGCGCCCATAGGCTCCTTCGAAGGGGGGGCAAGCGAATTTATCAATTTTTCACGGCAGGGAGCGGCCGACCTTGCCTCCCGTCCCGGGAATAAGAAATCCGAAATCGCTGCACCCTTCCCGGCCGCGGCGGGCGTGATGGATGCGGTGAGACCGAATCACGGCCCGGAAATACGCCGAGCGCGGCCTCAGGACGATGCCGAAACGGCGGTGAACCAGAATATCGTGCAAAAACAAATAAGCCGCTCCGTAAGCCGTCATGCCGATGCCGAGAGAGATGGGCCAAGAACGACTAAAGGCCAGTCCGGATCCGATGAGGGTCATGGCTATGACGCTGAAAACCAAGCCGAAAAGGTCATTGCGCTCGAATTTTCCGCGCCGAGGTAAATGATGCGATTCATGCCAATGCCACATGGGTCCATGCATGATCCATCGATGGGAAGCATAGGCCACGCCCTCCATGCCGAAAAAGGCCGCCAGGACGAGAAGGGTTTGCTGGATGGTATTCATTCCGGTAGCGGATGCCTTTTTTTACCCCGTTCAAAAAGAAACACATTCAGGCTTAAAAGGGATAGGGAATAAAACGCGTCCTCCAGGGGGATGGTACCGAGCCTGAAGCCCAGGTGATGCTCCGGGTTATAGAGCACGACGGGCAAGGAAGTCAGCACACCGTTCACCAGGAAAAAAGGAATGAGGTGGAAGCCATAGGCTATTACCCATTTCCCGGTCTTCGGTTTCAATGCCCCCAGTGACAAAGCCAAAAGGCAAAGGGAAGCCAGTCCGAAGGCGGAGAGGGTATAGGCCTTTGGCCAAGAGAAGGCGGCGACGGCGAAAGTGATGACACAGCCAGCCGCGCAGGTTAACCTCGCTTTTTTCTCGGATAGAAAATCGGGTAGCCGCCCGACGGCGTCATAAATGAATAGGCAGGCGAAAGGGATGCAGATGAAGAAGAGGATTTCCTCCAGGGGCAATACTCCCCATTTCCATCCCCCGTAATACCGGGGATTGAATCCCCAGATCCCCGCGCGCGTGAAGGCGGCGTCCCAGAGGATGAACAATAGCGCGGTGAATAGGAGCCCGGGGAGGAATTGCCGCCAGCGGCGGTTGAAACCCGAATGCCGGGTGAAACCATAGGCCAATGGGCCCGCGAGGGAAAACAAATCCAAAGCCAGGTAGGTCGCTTTCTGCCAGTCCATCGGTTGCCGACCTTTACCGCGCTTTATCCAGATCGGGCCAGTCTTCGCGAATGCACGCCTCCGCCGCCTCGGCGGAGAGCATGACCCCGGGCACGCCCGCCCCGGGATGGGTGCCGGCTCCCACGAAATAGAGGCCGCCCACCTCTTCGCTGCGGTTATGGGGCCGTAAATAGCCGGTTTGGCTGAGGCGGGGTTCGATGCCGAAAGCATTGCCCAGATGCGCGCCTAATTCGTGGGTGAAATCATCGGGGTTGAAAACCCGTTGGAATTCGAGATGGGCGCGTAAATCGGTCAAACCCCAAGCCTCCAGGAAAGCGATGATTTTATCCGCGAAGGTGCCGCTCAAGTTTTTCCAGTCCAGTCCCGAAGCGTTATTCGCCACGGGAATCAAAATCATCAGGCTTTCGCATCCCGGTGGGGCCATGGAATCGTCCGTTCGCGTAGGAGCATGGGCGTAAAGGCTGAAATCGTCAGGCAGGATTTTCTTGCCGAAAATATCGTCGAGCAATTCCCGATATCTTTCCGCCAGAATCAAGGTGTGGTGGGCCAATTTTGGAAAACGCTTACGGACGCCCAGGAAAAGCAGGAAGCAGCTCATGGTAAAGTGTTGCTTATCCAATTTGGCGTCCGTCCACTTTTTGCGTTTCACCGATGGAAGCATGCTGCGGTAGGTGGTGGCCAGATCGGCATTGCTCACCACGATGTCGGCGGGCAGGTATTCATCGCCGACGCGCACTCCGGTGACCCTGCCATCGGAGGTTTCAATGCTTTGCACGCCGGCCGAAGTCCTAATCACGCCTCCCAGGGATTGAAAGGTTTTAGCCAGGGCCTCGACCACGGTGGTCATACCCCCTCGGGTATACCAGACTCCCTGGCTGCGCTCCAAATAAGGGATCATGAGATAAATGGCGGGGCAATGAAACGGATGTCCTCCGATATACAAGGGATGGAAACTGAAGACGAAACGGTGGCGCCAATCCTGGAAATGGCGGTTGACGAAGCCGGTCGCCGTCCGCCAAGCGCCCAGCTTGATCACCGTTGGCAGAAAGGAAAGCATGGTCATGGCCCGGTGGAAAGGTTTGGCCCCCAGGCCTTTGTCGATGACTTCCCTGTAAATCGGCGCGATGGCCGCCATGAAGGAGTCGTAATGGTCGGCGTCGCGCGGGTTGAACCCGCGCATTTGCTCCTTCATGGCCAGAGGATCGCCATTGTATTCGAAGCGCGATCCGTCATGGAAAAAAATGCGGTAGAACGGATTCAGAGGCAAGAGATCGAGTTCTTTTTCCAGGCTGGTTCCCCCTCGCCTGAAAACCGCATCCAGGATATTCGGCGCGGTGATGAGGGATGGTCCCATGTCGAAGGTATAACCGCTCTCCTGCAACCGGTAGGCGCGTCCACCCAGGCGCGGCCGTTTTTCCAGCAGGGTGACTTTGGCCCCCAGGGCTTGCAGGCGGATGGCGGCTGCCAGGCCCCCGAATCCCGAGCCGATTACAATGACCTTGCGGCCCGCTTCCCCCGCGTTTTTCACGGATAGGTTTCCAAGGGTGGGGTGGAGGTCGCCAGGAGGCGGCCTTTCCAGGCTAAGCGGCCGCTCGCGCGCTTCCGCCGGGAGGCCGCCGCGATGATGGGAACCAGCAAGGCTCCCACCGGTTGCCAAAGGATGGCCGACCATGGTTCGCGCAGGAGGCTTCCGGAAATGGTCCGCGCCGTGAACAGGAAAATCATGGGTATCATAGATGTTACTATCGGGCCGTAACCGAGGGCGGCAAAGCCGGGCCCGGCCATTCCTTCGGTCAGGGTTCGCGCCAGGGCCCAGAAGGCCGTGAGGAAGGGGGCGAATTGGGCCCAGAGGAAAATCGCCAGCAAGGGAAGCCAGCCCAGCATGCGCGGAGTCCCCAGGATGAACAGGTTTTTGCCGAAACCCTCCCATACGCCTTTGAAATCCCGGTACATGCGCACTTCCAAGGTATGCGAAGCCAAGGCCAAAACCAAACCCGTACCCGTCGTTTGGGCCAGCCGGGCCAGGGCCAAATCCTCGACCACATGATCGCGGACAGCGCGGTGGCCGCCGATCATTGCATAGGCCGGGCGGGTAAAAGCCAGCCATTGCCCGTTGGCAACCCCGAGAGCGGGCCAGCGGAAATGCGGTATCAGGGCGATGGGAAGGCTGCTGCAACAGGACAAGTGCAATAATACGGGAATGACGGCTTTTTCGGACCACGTCCCGAGGATTTGCCGGGGGATGAAGCTCGCCATACCGGTCCCGTATTTTTCCAGCAAGGATACGGTACGGGTGATGGCATCCGGAGCCGGGCGGGTGTCCGCATCGCAGAAGAGCAGGATATCTCCCCGCGCCGCTTCGGATAATTGCTGGCAAGCCCAATTTTTCCCCAACCATTGCGGCGGCAGGGCCGAGCCGGATAAGATCCGGAGGCGTTTATTCCCTTTCGCCGCCCTTTCCAATTGCAACCGGGTATCATCCTCGCTGTGATCGTCGAGCACCAGGATTTCCAAATCCTCCCAACGCAACCTTTCCAAACAGGGCAATAGAAAAGGCAGATTGGCGCCCTCGTTGCGGGCCGGGATCAAAAGACTGACCTTGGGGCTTCCCCGGGGCGGCGAAAGCTTCTCGGCTCGGGGAGCGGTTAAGGCATTCAAGGCGCATCCCAGGGCCATGCCCCCGGTCAGGAGGATTTGACCGTGCAGGTAAAAATCGCTCAGGCTTTCCAAATCTCCCTCCCCGCAGGGAAGAGCCAGTTCCGCTCCAATTCCTCGCCGTATTCCAGGATCCAGGCCTGGGTTTCCCGAAGAGGCCGTTGCACCGCCGCCTGCAAATCCCCCAGGGTTGGAAAACCTCGCTCCACCACCCAGGGCGATCCGAAATTCAAAATGGCGGTGGGCGTCAATCCGAGCAAATGCTCGTAGTTCAAGGCTATCGGCAAAACCGTCACCGGCGCCAAGGCCCGCAAGACGCCGAGAATGCCGGACTCAAAACGCAATCCTGCCCGCCAGGGAGAAACCAGCTTACCCTCCGGGAATAATGAAATCACGGCGCCGGGTTCCCTGGCGCGCAAGGCCGAAAGCCGCCGCAATAAACGGACGCCGCTGGCGGCATTTCCCGTCTCCACGCCAAGACCACCGATTTTCCGGAAAATAGGTTTTTCCCGCAAAACCCTTTCCAGCATGATGCTGTATATCGCCGCCCCGGGCCTGATCCGGCGCTGGACTTCGCGGAATAGGAAACCGTCCCAGTTGCTCGCGTGATTCCCGACCAAAAGCAAAGGCCATTCGGCGTTCAAAACCTGCGGCCGGTTGGCCACGAGTATTTTCCGTAAGAGAATTTTCCGCAGGGGTAAAAAAAAGGTTTCGAAACCCGCCAGCCAAAACCGAGAAAACCGCGGAGCGGGTGCCGACCGGCCCTTGGTTTTTTCCATGCCGACTTTCCGAATCACCTGGCGGATCCGCTTTCCAAAATTTTCCGCAGGCGCTTCAATTTCCAACGGGCCTGTAAGCCGAGCCAAAGTTTTCTTCCCTTGCTGGAATAGGCGCGCAGGCGGAAATTGTCATACCCGTTCTTGCGCAGGCTGCGGTGGATGTCGCGGTAAACCAAGGCCGCCGTCATGACGGGTCGCTGGAAAAAACCCGGCAGGTCAACCATGCCGCGGCAAGCGTTCCGGTAGCGGGCTTCGGCCAAGGCCATCATCTCCTCCATGAAGGGTGGCCACGCTTTCGGCATCGGCCCCTGTCCGTGGGCGGCTTCGGCGACGTCCGCTACGGAAAGGCCATGGGTCGCGAGGGTTGATAGGGGCAGATAACACCGGCCGGAGCGCATGTCCTCGCCGACATCCCGGAGAATATTGGTGAGTTGCATGGCATGCCCCAAATCCGCCGCGAACTTCAGTATCTCCGGATTGCTTTGGCCCACCATTTCCGTCAGCCATAATCCCACGACTCCGGCCACCCGGTAAGTATAGACTTCCAGTTCGGCTAAGGTGGCGAAGCGGCAGGGGTGCAAGTCCATGCGGACGCCTTCGATCAAGTCGGCGGCATAGCGGAAGGGGATGCCGGCCCGGGCCATTTCGCGCATGGGCCGTTCCACGAGTGGGAGGCCGACGCTTTCCCCTTCGTAGGCATGGCGCGCGAGGTTTTTCCATTGCAGTAAACGCGACTCGAGCAAGGCCTTGTCCCCGGTTTCCGCCCGGTCCACCATATCATCGGTAAAGCGGCAGAAGGCGTAAACGTCCGCGACCTTGGTATCGAAAGGCACGGGCAGGAAACGCGCCGCGTAGCGGAAGCTGTGGCTATGCTTCGCCAGGTACGCCATGGAAGTGCCCCGGTATTCGCGATCGGCGAGCTCGAATAACCAAGCGGGCAAGGCGACATCGGGCCTATCGCTTTCAGCCATGGGCAGGGATCCGTGAATGCCCCCGGAAACGGCGGTGGAATGGCGCTCTTCCATGCTTATCCCCTGGTCGCCGCGGGCCTTGGTCCGCCTTCATTCGATGGGATGCCGAGCGTGGATAATTGGGAAAGCCATAACTCGAAACCGACCATGGAGGTGACGACTTTGACGGAAAGAAAAGGCCCGGAGGCCGCTTCGGACCATCCCATCTCAGTACCCGCCCCGCCGAGAATCAAGTGATAAGGGTGATGATTGGCATAAAGCGCCCCCAATACTTTCAGGGAACGCTTCACGTCGCTGGCATTCAGCGGCGGAACAAAGGACAAGCAAACGATTTGCGCCCTCTCCATGTCCTGGATCCCGGCGATTTCCTCGAAAGGCGTATTGGCGCCCAGGTAAGTCACTTCAAATCCCAAGCTCTGCAAGGCGATGCGCGACATCAGTCCGCCGATTTCATGAAAGCAGCCTTCGGCGCAACTCACGATGGCTTTTCCCGGCGACGAAGGAGAAGGACCGTACTTTAGCGCCTCCTGGAATTGAATGCGGGCATAGAGGGCATCCACGATTTTTTGCGTGAAGCGATGTTCCAGGGCTATGGTCCTGGACCCGGTTTGCCATTGCCGTCCCACCTCCCTCAAAGCCCCGCCCACCGCTTCATCGTAAAGGCGCGATCTGGGGATTTGCATGCCGTTTTCGGCCAGCAGCAATAGGCGTCCCAGATCCCGGGAAGGCTGCACGTCGCAGAATTTCAACACCACTTCCTGCAGGCCGGCGAAATCATTTTTCTCCCGGGCGGCGAGCATAGCCGCGGCTATTTCCTCCTCGTGGGGGCTTAGGGCGAGAATGTCGGCGGGTATGCCTTTGGACCGCGCGAATTCAAAAAGCGCTTCATAGCCGATGCGGCGATGGCCCCCGGCGGTTTTTTGGGAGGTCAAGTCGCCCTGATTGCTCCACCGCTTCACCGATGATTCGTGAACTTGAAGCAAGGTGGCTGCTTGGGAGGTGGTCAGTAAATCCGGAGTCGGCGCACGCATGCACCTAAGCCTACTCGGTTGTTAACCCTTTTTCTTCGGACCCTCCCAAAAAAACGTCTATCTAATATGAAAAGACGTTAAAGGAGGGGCGATTTGGGATTGAGGCTCTAAAATTGGGCTAAATCGGCATAAAGCGACGCTTTAAGGGATGCCGAAAAAATCGGCCTAGCGATGTTGAAAGGGCTCCGCGGCCTTGGCCGGCGCCAATTCCGGGTGGCGTATCAACCCCCCGCGATGGGCGGCTACCAGGAAGGCGACGGAACCCGCCACACCCAGGAGGATTAAAAGGCTTCCTGCATGCCGCCGCAACCGATGGGGGAGGCGGTTTCCCATCACCAGGATGAAAGCCGCCACCGCGCCGGAAGTCAGGGCCAGCGAAAAACCGATGGTGGCCGCTTCCTCGTGTTCATGAATCAGGTTTTCGGTCACTCCGCGCAGGGATTCGGCCATATCCTCCGATCCATGACCTGAAAAAAAAGCGGCGGTGGCGGCAAAAGCGGATAGGATGAATATCCCCAAGGCCAATGCCTTCCATTCCAAACGGTTGCGGAAAACGACCATGGCCCAAAGCCAGGTGGCGAACACCGTGGCTAGAACCGGGACATGGACGATGGATAAATGGATTTGGATGGGGTCGATCATGGGCGGCTCTCCGTGCGGATGGGATTTTACCCCGGTAGGTTAATAGGAATGGAAAGGATTATCCACCGACATGATTTGCCAAAACGTCGCGGCGCACGGTAACCCTCAATGGACGTCCTTTTCCGATTACCCAAGGCGGGCGAGTTCGAAACCGGGGTGATCGTCTCCTCCTCGGGATGGCGGAAGCCCCGCCCGGCAAAAGCGGGAAACCGCTGGTTAATCATTACGCAGGTCGTCGGCAAGCCTTAAAAATAAAGGGGAAAAGAGTTCCGGCATCCCGTTTTCGCTTTTCGGGTTGGAAAAAAAATTCATGGCGTTGAACTCTTCTAGCATCAACACCTTACCGAGTTTTCCCCATTCTATGCACAGGTGATTTAGGTGGGCGGGGTTGACTTCGCTTTGCCGAAATGGAAGAAATTAAGGGATCTTGGACCGAGGAGAGACGCGGCGAAATGAATTGCAAAACGAATGCGAAACCAGCACCGGATTGTAACTTTGCCCATTACCCTTTCGTTGACTGCCCCGCCCAGGCGGCAGCATGGATTCAAGAGTTCCAACCTCTTTCCCCTTTTGGGAGCGCCGCATGAAATTCACCCGTCGATTCACCAGCCCCGGCAAAGATCCTTTTCAGGGCGTACGCTACGAGAAACGCACTTCGGTCATGCGCAAAGGCAGCGCGGACGGGTCCTCGGTCAAGCTTGAAGTCGAGGTCCCCGAATTCTGGTCCCAGACGGCGACCGACATCCTGGCCCAGAAGTATTTCCGCCGCAAAGACATTCCCGTTCTGACGCCCGAGGGCAAGCCCGTGCTGGACGCCGAAGGCAAACCCCTGAAAGCGGGGGAGACTTCGGTCAAGCAGGTGGTGGACAGGTTGGCCGGATGCTGGAAGCATTGGGGCGATAAAATGGGTTTCTTCGACAAGAAGGAAGACGGCCAGGCTTTTTACGACGAGATCAGCCATATGCTGCTCAATCAGATGGCGGCTCCGAATTCGCCGAGTGGTTCAATACCGGTCTCGCCTGGAAATACGGCATTACCGGCAGCGCCCAGGGCCATTATTACGTCGACCCGGCCGATGATGCGGTCAAGCATTCCGATGACGCCTATACCCGGCCCCAGCCCCATGCCTGCTTCATCCAAGGGGTGAAAGACGATCTTCTCGGGGACGGTGGCATTTACAGCTTATTGCAGCGGGAAGGCCGCATTTTCAAATACGGTTCGGGAACGGGCACCAATTTCAGCGCCGTGCGCAGCGAAGGGGAAAGCCTGGGCGGCGGCGGCGTGAGTTCCGGACTCATGTCCTTTCTCAAGGTTTTCGATAGGGCCGCCGGGGCGATTAAATCGGGCGGCACCACGCGCCGGGCCGCCAAAATGGTGTGCCTCGACATGGATCATCCCGAAATCGAGGAATTCATCACTTGGAAAACCCGCGAAGAGGCCAAGGTCGCCGCCTTGGTGACGGGCTCGAAAACCCTGTCGGAAATCGAGAAGCGCTTGCAGCCGCGGCAAGGCGGTTTCGGCGGGGTGGACGCCGACGCCGACGTGCCTCCCGCGGTGCTGGAGAAAATGGCCTCGCTGAAACGCCAGGGGACTTCCTTGGGACCCTGGGAAGTGCTGGATACCCATTTCGAAGGTGAAGCCTATATCACGGTCAGCGGGCAGAACAGCAATAATTCGGTGCGCGTGCCCAATGGCTTCATGAAAGCCGTGGCCGAAGACGGCGACTGGCATCTCACCTCCCGCACGGACGGATCGGTGCGGAAAATCGTGAAGGCCAGGCGTTTATGGGAATTGGTCGGCATTTGCGCCTGGGATTGCGCCGATCCCGGCGTGCAATACCACGATACCATCAATGAATGGCATACCTGTCCCGAGGACGGCCCCATCCGCGCCAGCAATCCCTGCTCGGAATACATGTTCCTCGACGATACCGCCTGCAATCTCGCCAGCCTCAACCTGGTGCGCTTCCAGGACGCCGAAGGGAATTTGAAAATCGAGGAATTGGAACATGCGGTTCGCCTGTGGACCGTGGTGCTGGAGATTTCGGTCGGCATGGCCCAATTTCCCAGCCCGGAAATCGCCCGCAAGTCCTATGACTACCGCACCCTCGGGTTGGGATACGCCAATCTCGGGGCCTTTCTCATGCGCGCCGGTATTCCCTATGACAGCGCCGCGGCCGCCGACTGGACGGCCGCCATCACCGCCATACTCGGTGGCGTGTCCTATGCCACTTCGGCGGAAATGGCCAAGAGCCTGGGCGCCTTTCCCCGCTACCCCGCCAATCGGGACGCCATGCTCAAGGTGATGCGCAATCACCGCCGGGCGGCCCATGGAGAAACGAATTACGAGGGACTCACCGCCAAGCCCCTGGTCTTGACCGGCCGGTATGCGAGCGACGCCCTGACGGCCGCCGCGCGCAAAGCCTGGGATAACGCCCTGGCCCTGGGCGAGAAGCACGGTTACCGTAATGCCCAGGTTACTGTCCTTGCGCCTACCGGAACCATAGGCCTGTTGATGGATTGCGATACCACCGGCATTGAGCCCGACTTCGCCCTGGTGAAGTTCAAGAAACTGGCGGGCGGCGGGTATTTCAAAATCGTCAATCGCTCCTTGCCCGTGGCCCTGCGCCACCTGGGTTATGGCGAAGCGGAAATCGAGACCATGGAGCGCTATTGCCTGGGTTCGGGCAGTTTGGAAAACGCCCCTCTCATCAACCGGCATACCTTGGCCGAACGGGGATTCACCCCGGAAAAAATCCAAGCCGTCGAAAAATCCCTCCCGCTCATGCTCTCCTTGGAAGACGCTTTTCATCCCATGGCCCTGGGAGCCGAATTCCTGCGCGGCTTGGGGCTTGGCGAGGAGGCGGTTTCAGGCACGGGCGAGGACGTCTTGCTTGCCCTGGGCTTCGGCGAAGACGCCATCGAGGAAGCCGACCGCGCCATTTGCGGGGCCCAAACCATTGAAGGCGCGCCCCACCTCAAGCCGGAGCATTATCCCGTTTTCGACTGCGCCAGCCGCTGCGGCAAAGGCGTGCGCGCCATCGCGCCCCTGGGTCATTTACGCATCATGGCCGCCGCCCAGCCCTATATCAGCGGGGCGATTTCCAAAACCGTGAACTTGCCCAATGAATTCTCAGTCGCCGACATCCATGGCATTTACAGGCAAGGCTGGGAATGGATGCTCAAGGCCGTCGCGGTCTATCGCGATGGTTGCAAGCTCAGCCAGCCCCTCAATGTGAAGGCCGCCAAGGTCAAGAAAGCCGCGCCGGCGCCACAGGCGCAGGAAAAATCGTCCCTGAGTCCCTCCGCCGCCGTCGCCCTGGCGCCCAAGTCGCCATTCGGCGGCAGTGCCGGCGATGCCCCCCGCGACGCCCGCCCCCTGCGCCGCCGATTGCCGACGCGCCGCGGCGGTTTCGTGCAGGAGTTGGCGGTGGACGGTCACAAGCTTTTCCTCCGCACCGGCGAATATCCAGACGGGGGCCTCGGCGAAATCTTCATCGATATGTACAAGGAGGGCGCGGCCTACCGCAGCATCCTGAACTGTTTCGCCGTTCTAACTTCGAAGGCGTTGCAATACGGCATTCCCCTGGAAGAATTGGTCGACACCTTCACCTTCACCCGCTTCGAACCGGCGGGTCCGGTCGAGGGGCATGAGAATATCAAGAATTGCACTTCCATTCTCGATCTCATTTTCCGCATCGTGGGTTTCCACTATCTCGGCAATACCGATTTCGTGCATATCAAGCCCGCGCCCCAGGATGAGCAGGGTTCAGCGCCGGCGAATTCAGGCAAGGACACGCTCGATAAGCCGCGTGACCCCCGCTCCGAAACCCCGGTCATGGAAAAGAAACCCCAGCCGATGTCCATCGCGGCCACCGGCCAGGCGGCGGCGATGATGGGACGTAAAGCCGGCTATACTGGGGGCTCCTGTGGTTCCTGCGGTTCGGTGCGCGTGCGCCGAAACGGGACGTGCATGGTCTGCGACGATTGCGGCACGACTTCGGGATGTTCGTGAACGGCTGAGCGGAAGGGGGCGGGGTATCGCCCTCGGTGCAAACCGGAAGGTCGGCCTTCACCGCCGACCTGCTTCGTGGCTCTCAATGGGGGGTAACCGTACCCCCTTCCGCTACAACTCCTGGATGGATTTAATTCAAAAACCAGGGTATCCGCAGGATGTCCTGGAAGGTCACGAAGAGGAAGAGCGACAGGAAAAAAGCCAGTCCCACGCGGTTGATATTGCCTTGCACCCGCAGGGAAAGCGGCTTGCGGCGGATGGCCTCGATGAGCAGGAAAAGCAATAAGCCGCCATCGGTTATCGCCAGCGGCAAGAGGTTGAGCACCCCGAGATTGGTATTGAGCAAGGCGATGAATTCCAGGAATTTCTGCAATCCCTGCCGCAGCGATCCGGCTATCATTTGGATGATCCCCACGGGTCCCGACAAGGCTTTGAGCTGGATGCGGCCGGTCAGGATGCTGCCGAAGGTCTTGAAGACCATGGTGCCGAATTCCCAATTCTTGGCAACGCTTTTTTGCAAGGCGGCCACCGGTCCATAGCTCACCACCTCGGTGGGAACGACATGGCCGGGATAAACGCCCATGATAAAGCGTTCTCCGCTCTCGTCGCGAATCGGGCTCAAGGTCAAGGTTTGTTCGCCGCCGGGCCGACGGACGGTAACGTCGATGGGACGTCCCTTGCTGCCATTGACCATTTCCACCAAGGCCGACGCCGATGGGATGCGGGTGCTATCGATGCGCAAAAGGGTATCCCCCGCCAATAGCCCCGCGAGGGCGGCCGGCTTGCCCGGCATTACCTTGGAAACGACGACCTTCATTTCACCCACGAGGCCGACTTGGGAAATGCCGAAGCGGGGATCCATTTCGGGGACCAAGGTCAAATCGAGATCCCGGCCGTCGCGACGGATATGCACCGGCAAGGCCTTGCCGCCTTGCAAGGCGACGTCTTGCCAAAAGGTCTCCCAGCTTTTCACCTCATCGCCGGCCAAAGTGAGGATTTCGTCCCCGGATTGAAAGCCGGCCTTGGCTCCCGCTCCGTCGGGATCGACTTCTCCCACTACCATGGAATACTTCGGCTCCTCGACGCCCAATTGATAGAGCACGAAAAGGGTGCCGATGGCGAAGATGATATTGGCAAGCGGACCGCCGACGGCGATGGCCGCGCGTACGGGGATGGATTTCTGGCGGAACTCGTCGGTATTGCCGTAACCGCCGTCGTCCGGATTTTCACCCGCCATGGCGACATAGCCGCCGAAAGGAATGGCCGACAGGCAATACTCGGTGTCGCCCCGTTTGAAGCGGATCAGCTTTTTGCCGAAACCGATGGAAAAGGTATGCACCTTGACCCCGGCCCATTTGGCGATGGAGAAGTGACCCAATTCATGGATGAATACCATGAAGCTCAGGCCCAATAGCCCAACGGGAATTTGATAAATCAGCGACCAGTATCCGGTGAGGCCCATAGTGCTCCAATTATAAGGAATGCCGCTGGGGCAAACTACGCAATTTCAATGAATTCGTCCCGCCCAGGCCTTAGCCTCGTCCCTGGCCCAGGCATCGGCCTCGATAATTTCGGCTAAAGAGGGGTGGGGCTGGATACGCGCCTTGTCCAGCACACCGGCGATAACCTCGGGGATAGCGTTGAAGGCCAGGCTTTCAGCCAGGAAAAGGGCCACCGCGGTTTCATTGGCGGCATTGACGATGGCCGGGGCCGTCCCTTCCAGCGCGCCGGCCCGATAAGCCAATCCCAGGCAGGGGAATTTCTCCAGGTCGGGAGCGAAGAATTCGAGTTTGGCGACTTCGCGCAAGTCGAGCCGGGCGACATTGAGGGACCAGCGCTCGGGAAAGCTCAGCGCGTATTGAATCGGCAATTGCATGTCGGGACAGCCGAGCTGGGCCATGAGCGATCCGTCGCGGAATTGGACCAGGCTGTGCACGATGGAGGTGGGATGCACCGTCACCCGGATGCGGTCGAAAGGGATGTCGAAGAGAAAGTGGGCCTCTATCACCTCGAGGCCTTTATTCATCAGGGTGGCCGAGTCGATGGTGATTTTTTCCCCCATGACCCAGGTGGGATGCTTGAGGGCGTCTTTCTTGGTGATGGAGGCGAAGCGATCCTTGGGCCAGGTGCGGAAAGGGCCGCCGGATGCCGTTAACTCCAGGTGCTCGACCTCGGCGGTAGGGCGCCCGGCCAGGCATTGGAATATGGCCGAATGCTCGGAATCGATGGGAATGATGGAGGCCTTGGGGTTCGCGTCCAGCGCTTCGCGCAAGACCGTTCCTCCCATGACCATGCTTTCCTTGTTGGCGAGGCCCACGCGTTTGCCGAGCTTGATCGCTTCCAAGGTCGGACGACAACCGATGGCGCCGACCAGGCCATTGATGATTTCCTCGGCTTCGGGATCGGAGACCAATTCCAATAAGCCTTCCATGCCGGCCAGGACGGGCAGGCGGGTATGCTTTTTCAATTCCTGCGCCGCGTCCTCATCCCAAAGGCAGAATTTTTTGACCCCGAATTCCTCGGCGATCGGCAAAAGTTTTTGCCATTGCCTGCCCGCGGCGACGCTATGCAGGCGGAAACGATGGGGGTGCTGGCGCAAAACTTTCAGGGTGCTTTGGCCGATGGATCCGGTGGCGCCTAACAGGCAGAGGTTTTTCGGGATGGGCGGCATGATCAGGAGAAAATACTTCCCAGCGCATGCATGCCGAAGGCGGCGATGGGCCCGGTGAATAAGACGGAGTCGAAGCGATCAAGAACTCCGCCATGGCCTGGGATGATTCGGGAACTGTCCTTGGCGCCGGTATAGCGCTTCAATATCGAGATGAATAAATCGCCCACGATGGCGCTCAACGCGATGCCCAGGCCGAGCAAGAGCGCGGGAACCCATGTCCACGATAACAGGGCCACGGCCAAAACCGCGGCGGTCAGCGTTCCGATGCAAGCGCCGCCAACCGCTCCTTCGACGGTTTTTTTAGCCGAGATTTGCGGGCAAAGCTTGCGCTTGCCGAAAGCGCGGCCGCTGGCATAGGCACCGATATCCGTCAGGGCGATGCCGGCATAAGCGACCAATAAAGGAAAGATCCCGCGCCAGCCGGGTTCGCCGTTCACCAAATGGAAAAGGCCCGAACCCCAAAGGCCCAGATAGGCCAGGCCGAATAAATTCATGAAGAGCCAGGGGGCCAGGGTTTCGATGCCGACGCGGTAGAATCCGGCCAGGGTATAAACCAATAAGGCGATGATGGCCCAGCCCCAGACCCATGTTTCGCTTCCTCGCCAAGCGGGAAGGAAAGCGTTGGAACCCGGCCAATGCAAAAGCGCGAGGCAGGCTACCCAGACGCCGGCGAAAGGAGCGAGGCGGGGAGCGGCGAATTTGACGTCGAGCATGCGCCCGAATTCCCAAGCCCCCAAGGCCAATACCGCGGTGATAAGCGCCCACCGGCTCGGCGCGGAAACGGTCAGGGCCGTCAGGCCGACGGCTAGCATCAACACCGCCGATAGGATGCGAACGGTGAGATTGCTCATCGCGGGAATTTCCGGGAAGGCTTAACCTTCCAGCACCTTGCCGAAGCGCCGCTCGCGATGATAATAAGCCTCGATGGCCTCCACCAGGCCTTCGCGATCGAAGTCGGGCCAGAGGGTGGGCGTCACGAAAAGCTCGGTATAGGCAATTTGCCAGAGCAAATAATTGCTGATGCGTTGATCGCCGCCGGTGCGGATGAGCAATTCGGGATCGGGGACATCGGGTTGGTAGAGGTGCCCGCGAAACACGTTTTCGTCGATGGCTTCCGGATCGAGTTCGCCCTGGGCGGCTTTTTTGGCCATGGCCCGGCAAGCGTCGACGATTTCCTCGCGGCCGCCATAGGATATGGCCAGGTTCAACTGCAAGCCGGTATTGTTGGAGGTGCGTTCGATGCCCCACAGCAATTCGCGGCGGCATTTCTCGGGCAGCTTTCCCAGATTGCCGATGGCCTTGATGCGCACATTATTGGCCATCAAGTCGTCGATTTCCTTGTGAATCATCTCGACCAGTAAATTCATCAGGGCATCGACCTCGGTAAAAGGCCTATCCCAATTCTCCGAGGAGAAGACGTAAATGGTCAGGTATTTGACGCCCATGTCGCCGCAGGCCAGCACGATGCGCTTGGTGGCCCGTGTTCCGGCCTGATGCCCGAGGACGCGCGGCAATAGGCGGGACTTGGCCCAGCGCCCGTTGCCATCCATGATGACGGCGATATGCTTGGGGACCTCACGCATGAGGCGGCGGCTAAGATATCCCGACCTCAAACGGTGAGGATATCTTTTTCCTTTTCGGCCAGGACTTTGTCCAGAATGACGATGTAACGATCGGTAATGGCCTGCACCTGGTCGAGTTCGTCCTTCAGCGAGTCTTCGCTGGTATTCTCGTCCTTGGCCTCTTTCTTGAGCCGCTCATTCTCGTCGCGGCGGATATTCCGTAAGGCCACCTTGCCTTCTTCGGCGATGCGCTTGGCCGATTTCACCAAGTCCTTGCGGCGCTCCTGGGTGAGCACGGGCATGGTGAGGCGGATGAAATTGCCGTCATTGACGGGATTGAGGCCGAGATCGCTGGCCAGAATGGCCTTCTCGATGGCCTGCATCATATTCTTTTCCCAGGGCTTGATGGCCAATTGGCGCGGCTCGGGAATGGAAATGGCCGCGGCCTGGGGAATGGGCGTTTTGGTGCCGTAATAGTCGACGTAGACGCTGTCGAGAATGGCGGGAGAGGCGGCGCCGGTGCGTATCTTGGCGAAATCCCGCCGGACATTGTCGACGGTCTTTTGCATGTGCTCTTCGAGTGAGGCTTCATCAAGCATGGGTTATTCCCCGCTGGTCACCAGAGTCCCGATGGGTTCGCCCTTGGCGGCGCGCAATAGGTTGCCTTTGACATTCATGTCGAAAACCATGATGGGCATATTGTTTTCGCGGCATAGCGCGATGGCCGAAGTATCCATGACCTTGAGCTGGCGATTGATGACCTCGGTATAGTTCAAGGTCGAGTAGCGGATGGCGTCGCCGTGCTTCTTGGGATCCTTGTCATAAATGCCGTCCACGTGGGTGGCCTTCATGATGATGTCGCAATCGGTTTCGATGGCGCGGAGAGTGGCGGCGCTGTCAGTCGTGAAGTAGGGATTGCCCGTGCCCGCGGCGAAAAGCACCACCCGGCTTTTTTCCATGTGGCGGATGGCGCGCCGGCGGATGAAATCCTCGGCCACTTGGGACATGCGGATGGCGCTCATGACACGGGTAAAAATACCCTGCTTTTCCAAGGCGTCCTGCATGGCCAGGCAATTGATGACGGTGCCGAGCATGCCCATTTGGTCGGCCGTCGCCCGTTCAATGCCGAATTCGCTGAGGGTCGCCCCGCGTATGATATTGCCGCCGCCGATGACAATGCCCACTTCGACGCCCAGATGGTAGACTTCGGCGACATCCGCGGCGATGTCGCGGAAGGCCTTGGGATCCAGTCCGGATCCCAGTTGCCCGCCGAAGGCTTCACCGCTTAATTTGAGGAGAATCCGTTTGTAGCGAAGGGTGGACATGGCTCCTATTGACCCAGTTGCAGGCGATGGAAGGCAAGAATCCGGATACCGGTGAGGCCCAGAGTCTTGGCCGTCTGGGCCAGCAATTTGTCAATAGTAACCTTATTGTCCTTGACGTAGACCTGGCCTATCAAGCAGTTCTCTTTGAAGAACTTTTGAATGCGGCCCTCGACGATGCGCTCAAGCATATCGCCGGTTTTGCCGTCCTTGGCGGTCAGTTCGCGGGCGATTTCCCGCTCTTTTTCCACCAGGGCCGGATTCACGTCCTTCGGTTCGATGGCGACCGGAGCGGTCGCCGCGACCTGCATGGTCAAATCCCGGGCCAATTGCCGGAGTCCGTCGAGGTTGGAGGCGGATCCTTCATAACCCAATTTGACGATGACCCCGATTTTGCCGTTCATGTGGTTATAGGTCTCGGCGATTTCATTGTAGCCCAGGTTTTCCCAAGCGAGGCGTTTGAGTACGATATTTTCGCCGATTTTGGCGATGGCGGCGGTTTGTACTTCGCCCAAGGTGGAACCGTCGATGGCCATGGCTTTCAAGGCTTCGACATCGGCGGGCCGGCCCGAAAGGACGAGGTCCAGGCCTTTTTTGGCGAAAACTTGGAAGTCGTCGGCATTGGCCACGAAATCGGTTTCGCAATTCAATTCCAGGGCGGCGACGGTCTTGGCGTTTTGCCCCAGAACGATGCGGCCTTCCTTGGCGTCGCGTCCCACGCGCTTGGCGGCGACGGCTGCGCCTTGCTTGCGCAAAAACTCGACGGCTTTTTCCAGATCACCGGCGGTTTCGGTAAGCGCCTTTTTGCATTGCATTAGGCCCAAACCGGTCATTTCCCGGAGTTGGCCCACGGCTTGGGCGGTGATCTCGGCCATTAACCGGCCCCTTCCAAAACTTCGGCGACATTCATCGGCTTGGCGGCTTCTTCGGCGCCTGAGGCGCTGCTGCCATTGATGGCGTCGGAAAGCACGCGGGTGATGAGACCCACGGATTTCAGGGCGTCGTCATTGCCGGGAATGGGATAGGTGACGGTATCGGGATTGCTGTTGGTGTCGACCAGGCCGAAGACCGGGATGCGCAGGCGATTGGCTTCGTGCACCGCGATGGCTTCGTGCTCGGTATCGACGACGAACATGGCGCCGGGCAAGGTCTTCATGTGGCGGATGCCGCCGAAAACCGCTTCCAGCTTGGCGCGCTCGCGGTTGAGATTGAGCACTTCCTTCTTGTTCATCGACTTGAAGAACCCGTCGGTCTCCAGCTTTTCGATATCCTCGAGGCGCTTGATGGAGCGGCGCACGGTGGCGAAATTGGTGAGCATGCCGCCCAGCCAGCGTTCCGTCACATAGAAGCCGCCGCAACGCATGGCTTCTTCCTTGATGCAGTCCTTGATGGTCTTCTTGGTGCCCACGAACAGGACGGATCGGCCCTGGCGGCGGACCTTTTCCATGGCCTCGACGGCCTTGCCGAGGCATTCCTGGGTCTTTTGAAGATCGATGACGTAAATGCCGTTTTTCTCCGCGAGGATATAACGGCGCATCTTGGGATTCCAGCGCTTGGTGAGGTGACCGAAGTGCACCCCGGCTTCAAGCATGTCCTTGATATCGGGTAAAGCCATGTCTCGTCCTTGTCTTTCTTCTGGGCTAAGGCTCAACGCTTGCTGAATTGGAAGCTGCGGCGAGCGCCGGCCTTGCCATACTTCTTACGTTCGACGGCACGGCTGTCACGGGTGAGTAGGCCATGCTCGCGCAAGGCGCTACGGAAATCGGGTTGGAAGGCCACCAAGGCCCGGGCAATGCCCAGGCGCACGGCGCCGCATTGGCCGTTCACGCCTCCGCCATTGGCGGAAACGATGACGTCCCATTGCTGATTCGAGCCGGTAACCGTGAGGGGCTGCTCGGCTATCATTTCGCGGATGGCGTTCTTGAAATAGTCGGTGAAGGTGCGATCGTTGATGATGCGCTTGCCGGTTCCAGGGCGGATGATGACGCGGGCGATGGCGTTCTTGCGCCGGCCCGTGGCCTGGAATTGATTGCTGGTGGGATCTTGCGTTGCGATGGTGGGCCTCCGCTATGCGTCGTGCTTACAGGGTGACTTCACGGCTTATACCGCGAAGGGCTGCGGCTTCTGGGCCGCATGCGGGTGTTTTTCACCCTGGTAAATGAAAAGTTTGGCGATTTGGCGATGGCCCATGCGATGGTGGGAGATCATGCCCCAAATGGCATGATGCACGGGCAATTCGGGCCTTTTCACCTTGGCCTGGGCATAGGTGAGGTTGCGCCAGCCGCCGGGATACATGCTGTGCTGGAAATACCGCATGTCACGGAATTTATTACCCGTAAACACGATATGATCGGCATTGATGACGATAACGAAGTCGCCGACGTCGTGATGGGCGTCATACTCCTTCTTATGCTTGCCGGTGAGGAGGCGGGCGGCATTGCTGGCCAAGCGGCCCATGACCTTGCCTTTGGCATCTATTACCCACCATTTCCGCTCGACGGTCTTGGGGTTCACGCTGACTGTGGACATTTCAAACCTATGTTCAGAAGTAAGGACGGGCAAAGGTAGTATGGGAGTTTTGGGGCGGCAACCTATTCGGGCCCTTATTCTACCGCTTTTTTAAATGGATGGGGTTCATTGGGGGGCGCCGGTGGCGAAATACCCGGAACTACCGGTTTTTGGGGGTAGTGGAGGCCGGCCGGGCCACCCGGGAGAGCCAGGCCGGAGCGAGGGGGCTTGCCCCCGCAGGTGGGTTCAGGTTTAACCCGGGACGGGGACTCCGCCGGAAATGGCCCGGTCGAAGACGGCTTTTTCCAGCGCCAGCGCCATCGGTTGGAGGGTCCCTTTTTCCAGTTCGATATGCTTATCCAGGTGTCGCAGCAAGGCCCGGATTTTGTCGACGGGCCAGGGAGAGGGCCTGGTCGGCGATGAATCCAGCAGCCGGCCCAGATTTCTGGCGGCCCTTATCAGCGCACCTTCCTTGTTCAATTCATGGATGACGAGGTGCTGTTGCAGGGAGTGGCTTTTAGGATCCTCGTCGAAAGGCCCCAAATGGAAAGGATGAGCGAGGCGGAGGATATGGGGATAGAGGATGGTCTCTTCGTCCTGCACGTGATTGATCAACAGCGCCGCGAAACCCCGCCACCCCTCTTGCAGGGCCCGCAGGTATTCCGCTTCATCCCGAGCGGTGGCGCGCGCGTCCGCAAGGGCCAGCTCGATCTGGGGCGCATGGTTTTCGATAAACCGGCGGTGGTCGGCGCAGAGTTTATCCAACAAATGGGATAGGGGCAAGGTCCGCCAGTTGCCGGCGCTCGGCGGCGGGGGAAGGTCGAGGATTTCGGCCATGACCTCGGACGGATCGATTCGCTTTTCCCGGCAAATCATTTCCAACGGGAGATCGGGAAAGCGCCAGGGGTTGAGTTGGAGACGAACAAAGATCTCCATGGCCCGCGGCCGCTTTTGCAGGATCGACAGGGACGTGTTTCCGGGAGAAAGCATGGGCGTCATGGTCGGCCTTGCGGTTGGGTTGGGTCTACGGCCTTGGATGCCGGCTCGGATAGGCGTCTTCCAATATGCCGCGCTGCGGCGGGAGGCGCTGCGGGAACCGGCGGAAGGCGTCTCCAGGGACCATTCTTTTTTCTGCCAGATTGGCAGGGGGCATGGTCTAACCGTTAGCGCGGTGGTTTGGCCGGGCCGGGTGGGGTCTTGCCGGCGAGCCGGAAGGGTGGGGCTCAGCCGCCGTGGATGGCGGCGGCGAATTCGGCCAATAGGGCGGGGTCGGCATGGGTTTCGAAATGATTGCCGATGACGATGGCCTGGGCGCCGGCGGCGACGCGCTCCGCGGCCTGGGCCGGGGTGCGTATGCCTCCTCCTACGATGAGGGTGGCGGTGGCGAGCGCGCGCGAGGCGGCGATGATGGGGAGGGGGACCGGGTTCTGGGCGCCGCTGCCGGCTTCGAGATAAGCCCAGCGCATGCCCATCATTTCCGCCGCGAGGACATGGGCGGCGGCGATGGCGGGTTTGTCGGCGGGGAGAGGGCGGGTATTGCTTATCCATTCGACGGCGGTGGTCTTGCCGCTTTCGACCAGCAGATAGGCGGTCGGAATGGCCTCGATGCCGAGCTTTTTCACCATCATGGCGCCTTTCACCTGCTCGTCGATGAGGTATTGGGGATTGCGTCCGCTGACGAGGCTGGTGAAGAGGATGGCTTCGGGGCCCGGGGTCACATGTCCGCTACCCCCGGGGAAGAGGATGATGGGCTTGCCCGTCGACTTGAGCTCCTTGGCGATGGCCGAGAAATTGGGGTTGCCGATGAAAGAGCCGCCCAGGAGCAAGGCATCGGCGCCATGCGCCGCGGCCAGCCGGCCGGCGGCGATGATGCTTTCGGGCGACGCGCTATCGGGATCGAGAAGATTGAAAAACAAGGCGCGCCTGCTATTCAATGCTTCGAGGAGTTGGGTCTCGACCTTGCCCTTCATTCCGCGCCTTTCCTTGGTTTTTCCGGGGAGAACGGCGTTTTAGGCCGCGGCCAGAATGCGTGACAAGATACGATTAGCCTCGTCGAGAACCAATTGTTCCTTGGCGACGGACTTCGATCCGGCTTGGGCTCGGTCGGGACGTCCTCCGCCGCGCGCGTCGGCTATGGGCGCGAGTTCCTTGATGAGGTCGCCCGCCTTGATCTTGCCTTGGGCGCCTTTTCCGGCGATGGCGGTGATGGCCAGGCTGCCGTCGTTCACGGCGGTCAGCACCGCCACCCCGGCTTGAAGCTTGCCGGCCAGGGCCTCGACGAGGGCTTGTTGCGCGTCTTTTCCGGTTTGGTCGCCTTCAAGCCTGGCGACGAGCACCTGGATGCCGCCCAGGGTCTTGGCCTTGCTTCCGATGAGGGCCTCGGCCTGCGTCTGTGCCTTGTAGCCGCGCAATTCCGCGTTCTCCTTTTCGAGGGCCTTGGCGCGCGCGGCGAGGTCGGACACCTTTTGGGCCTCTTCGCCGGGTTTGGCCTTGAGGAGGGCGGCGATGCTCTCCAGCGCGCCGAAGCGCTCGCCGACCAGGCGTAATGCGCCGGTTCCGGTAACGGCTTCGATACGCCGCACGCCGGAGGCGATGGAACTTTCGGAAGTGATTTTCAGGAGGCCTATCTGGCCCGTGGCCGTGGCGTGGGTGCCCCCGCAAAGTTCCAGGCTGATCCCGCCCATTTGGATGACCCTGACCTTGTCGCCGTATTTTTCCCCGAAGAGGGCCATGGCGCCCAGGGCCTTGGCTTCATCCAGGCCTTTGACCGCGTGCGTGATGCCGTGGTCGGCCAGGATTTGGGCGTTGACCCAGGCTTCCACGCGCTGGATTTCGTCCGCCGTCATGGGTTTGAAATGCGTGAAATCGAAACGCAAGCCTTCGGGCGCGACGCGCGAGCCTTGTTGCTGCACGTGGTGGCCGAGGATTTCGCGCAAGGCGGCGTGCAGGAGATGGGTGGCGCTATGGTTGCGCATGCTCGCGGCGCGCGCCTCGCCGTCGACCTCGCCGGTAGCCTGGGCCAGGGAGGCGGGAGTGACCAGCCCCGAAACCAGTTCGCAGCGGTGCAGGACCATGTCGAACATCTTGATGGTGTCGGTGACGCGTAAAGTAAGCTGCAAGGGCCGGCCCTGGGCGTCGAGACCTTGGCCGCGGATGAGGCCCGTATCGCCGACCTGGCCGCCGCTCTCGGCGTAAAAGGGCGTCTTTTTGGCGACCACGAGCAAGGTGTCGCCGACTTCCCGGTAGCGGAGGATGGGCATGTCGGAGGTCAGGGAGTCGTACCCCGTGAATTCGGTGTCCAGGCCGGGCTGAAGGATATGCCAGCCGTCGTCGCCGGCGATGGCCGCATTGAATTTCCCCGCGCCGCGCGCCCGCTCCTTTTGCTCGAGCATGTGCTTTTCGTAACCGGCTTCGTCTATGGCCAGGCCTTGCTCTTCGGCGAGCAGGCGGGTGAGGTCGGTGGGGAAGCCATAGGTATCGTAAAGGGTGAAGACCTCGGCTCCGTCGATGACGGTTTGTTTTTTTTCCAAAGTTTCGCGGGCGACCTTGGCGAAACGCTCCAACCCCGAATCGAGCGTTTTGCCGAAACGCTCCTCTTCAGCGAGGATGACCTGGGCGATATAATCCTGGCGCGCGGGCAATTCCCCATAGGCGCCGCCCATGTGCTCGGCGAGGGTGGCCACGAGCTGGTGCAAAAAGGGTTGTTTTTGGCCCAACTCCCGGGCGAAGCGGCTGGCGCGGCGTAAGATGCGGCGGAGGACATAGCCCCGGCCCTCATTACCGGGGGTGGCGCCGTCGGCGATGGCGAAGCTCAAGGCCCGGATATGGTCGGCGATGACGCGATGGGGCGTGCCGGCGGCGTCCTTGGCATAGGGCCGGCCGGAAAGGTCGGCGATTTTCCGGATGAGGGGCGCGAAAACGTCGGTGTCGTAATTGCTGCCGCTGCCTTGGATAATGGAGCAAATGCGCTCAAAGCCCATACCGGTATCGACATTCTTATGCTTCAGGGGTTTGAGTTCGCCTCCCGGAACGCGCTCGAATTGCATGAAAACATTATTCCAGATTTCGATATAGCGCGCATTCGTGCCATTGACGCCTTCCTTGGCATCGGCGAAGGTCGCCAGCCGGGTATCGGGATCGCCCATGTCGAAATGGATTTCCGAACAGGGCCCGCAAGGGCCGACCTCGCCCATTTCCCAGAAATTCGATTTGGCGCCGAAACGCATGATGCGGTCATGGCCGATATCGGTTTGGGTTTTCCAGACCTCGATGGCTTCGTCATCGTCGTCGTAAACCGTGGCGAAAAGACGATCCTTGGGCAATTTCCAGACTTCGGTGAGCAATTCCCAGGACCAGGCAATAGCCTCTTTCTTGTAATAGTCGCCGAAAGACCAATTGCCGAGCATTTCGAAAAAGGTGTGGTGGTAGGTGTCGCGCCCGACTTCGTCGAGATCATTGTGCTTGCCCGAAACCCGCAGGCATTTCTGGGAATTGGCGACCCTTTTCCAACCTTCGCGGTTGTCACCCAAAAGGGCGGCCTTGAATTGGTTCATTCCCGAATTGGTGAAGAGCAAGGTGGGGTCGTCATGCGGCACCACCGGAGCCGAGGGCACGTGGACATGGGCCTTGCTCTTGAAAAAATCGATGAAGCCCTGGCGGATTTGGTCGCCGGTCAAATAGGGGATCCCGAAACCGATTTCGGCCTGGGATGTGGGAGTCGATGAAGCTTGCGGCATGTCGGGTTCCAGAATGGCGGCCGCCGGAATGGGGGCAGGGCCAGGAGGGCAAACTTAGTTAACCCCCTCTTTTGCGACGTTGGAGGGTTTAGAGGCATCGGGGAGCAAAGACTCGTAAAAAGTGGCGGCATGGGCCTTGACAAGGTTTTTCTAAGTCGGGAAAACGGCCCCCCATCCGATAGAATGGGGCATGGCCTTCGGGAAACGCGCTCCAAACCAAAAAGGACTGACCCTCATCGAATTGCTGGTCGGGCTGGCCGTGACCGTCTTGGTATCCCTGATAGTCTATTCCTTTTATCAAAACTGGATGGGCCAGATGGGCCGGCAAAAGCGGGTGGCGGCCTTGCAGGCGAATCTGAGGGAGGCGACCCAAAGCATCAACCGGTATTTGGTTTCGGGCGGTCTGGGCGGCGATTCCCTGTTTTTCGATCCGCATCGCCTGCTGTCGGCTCCCCTCATCGATGGCGGTCACGCCGTGTTCGAAAGTGAGAAGGGAGGGCTGACCCTGACCGTTTACGGGAACTTTTCGGGGGAAGTCACCCAGGTCAGCGAGCCCATGATATTCGTTTCGGAACGCGGGGTTAAGGTGGATAAACCCGCCGTCCTGAAAGGCTATCCCTACGCTTATATCAATGCCGGGTCCACTCAGGAAGTCGTGCAGGTGAGCGCGGTGGGCGCCGACGGCAAGGTGAGCTTCACCCACGATACCTGGATACCCTATCCCAAGGGGACCTTGGTTTTCCCGCTCGAGCGAGTGGTTGTCGAAACCGAAGGCAAGGACCAATTGCAGGTGAGAAGGGAAACCGCCGCGGGTAAGCCGGTTTTCGTCCGGCGTTTCAATCCTTCGGGGAATACCGGCGACTCGGTTTTTTTTAGGGCGGACAAGGTTGACGCCATGGCCGGGCAAATCCAATACTCGCTGCAATTCTATGCCCGGCAGGGAGGATTGCATTCGGAGTTACTGGAACGCAAAGCCGAACAAACCGTATTATTGCGAGGGTTTTAATGATTCCCCATCGGACAGGCGTTTCAGCGACGAAACAACGGGGCGCGGCCCTCTTCATCGTCTTGTCGGTGGGCGTGGTCATCGCCCTGGTGCTTTTCGCCGTATTGGGCCAAAGCGGGCGGAATCGGCGGGATAGCGTCAAGAAAATGATAGCCACCAAGGAATATTACCTGGCCGACGCGGGTTTCAATTGGATCAAAACCCAAATCGCGGCGCGTAACCAAAAAGGCGGAGCCAAGGCGGTGGATTCCATGCTGGCCGCCATCCAGGCGGGTACCTGGCAAAGCATTTCTTTCGGTCAGGAAAAGCAAGGGGTTTTCCGCCTGAAGTCCTATACCCTGTCGCCCTCCCCCTTATCGGCGGAATTATCGGTGGAGGGCCGCCGGGATGCCAAGGACACGGGCAAAAGCGTGCCGGAAACCGTGACCGGCATGGTCAGGGTGCCGAGCCTGGCCCGTTATGCCCGCTATATCGAGGGCAAAAGCACCTTGAACTATGGCCCCGGCACCGTGGTGGACGGTGAAATCCTGGTGGCGGGAAATATGGCCTTGTCCGGCTCACCGGTAAGGTTCACCCGTTTGGTCAGCACCGGGGGCAAGATTGAAAACCGCGCCAATGGCCAGTACGAATACGGTTTCCGCGAAGACCAGAAGAATATCCCCACTCTCAACCGGGTGCATGTCAATGCCTGGGACAATTATCCCAGCGGCTTCAGCGAAGTCACTTCGACCTTTGAATTCATGGCCGAGAACGGCGGGATTTATTTATACGGCCCCGACCCCGGCGGCAATCCGGCCTGGATGGGGTTGAACGCGAAAAAGTCCTGTTCCGAATCCCTGGCGGGGAATTGCGATACCTTATTCGCCACTTGTTTCGACACCCTCTCGGTGACCAGGCGCTCTCCCGCCATTGTCCTGGGTTCGGCCATCGCCTTGGATTTGAGCACCTTGACCCTGAGCGGGAATACCATCAGCGTGACGGTTTCTCCCGTGGTTTACGACGCGGGGCCTGACGGCAAGGATTATTTCAACCTAGGCAAGCCGTCGCGGGTTTACCGCCGCGATTATGCCACCTTCAAGAACAACCCCATCCTTTATTTTCCCGGCGACATCTATTTGACCGGGCGTTTGAGCAAGGTGCCGGTGACCGTGGTGGCGGGCGACGACATTTTCCTGCATGGGAGTTGGATCGGTCCCTTGAGCACCGAGGTCGATGCCGACAAAATGCCGGTCACCTTGGGGGTCATCGCCCAGGATAGGATTTTCATTCACGAAAGTTCACCGCGCAATATCACCATCCGCGCCGCCATGCTCGCCGAAAACGACGAAGTGATCTATTCCCAAGCCAATGGCGATGCGGCCTGGAAATACGGGTACGTCTGCGGTCGGGAGATTTTCCATCCCACCCGGGTGCCCGCCAAGGGCGACGTCGTGGATTTTGCCGCCTATTTCAAAAAGAATTTCATCTGGGATAATCACCGGGTGGCTTTTCCGGGCGTCGGCCGCGAGCCCGACGAAGAGTGCTCGACCGCCACTTCCTGCAAGAATGGCGATTTGGACGATTTCGGTTTCATCGCCTTGGGGTATCCCCGGCCGGCGGGCACGTCCTGGATGCTGCGCTTCGAAGGGGCCTTATTGACGCGCCAGCCCGGATCCAAAGGACCGCAAAACGCCTGCAATCTGGGGTGGGATTGCGACAGCGATCCCAACCGTTCGGTATGGCGGTATGACAACAATCTGGGCGTGGCTTATCCTCCCAAATTTCCCGCGCCGGTCGCCGACGACAATAACCCCGCCCAGGTCCTAGGCTATAAGCGAAAGAGCTACGCCCAATGAAAGCAAAGAATCCGCGTTCCACCGGGAAAGCCAATTCACCTTGGCCGTTTCTGGCCCAGCAGGGTTTCGGTTTGTTGGAGGTCTTGACCGCCATCCTGGTTTTCGTCTTATTGGCCTATGTCGGCACCCGCGCCTTCCACGGCGTCGTCGATAATCACCGGGCCGCCAACCAAGTCAGCACCATGAACGATTTGGTGACGGCCACGGCGGAAGAGCTGTCCGCCATCGGCGTTTCGGTGCTTACCCAAGGGGGGTCGAAATACTTGCAATGGAGCGAGCCCGCCGTCGTCGGCCACGGCCCCATGTATTATCGCTACCGCATCGTTCCCAAGCCCATGGTGGGTTCGGGTCCGGACTCCTCCATGGCGGGTTTGCAATTGGAAGCCGGCGATTATGCGGGCGGCAAATTCACCATGAACCGGACCTTCGCGGCGTTGGTGGCCCCGCATCTGGCCTCGCTCAATGGCGATGGCCGCGTTTCCACCGAAGAAGAGCAGGAAAAGGAAGAGGATTTCTACGCCGCCCTGCAAAAGCGAATCCAGGCCAATTTGAAAACCAGCAAGGATTCGAGCGCGCTCTTCGTCAACTCGTATTCCTGTTACGACAAGGGCGAATGCTGCGGGTACATGAAGGCCTACATGACGAACCAGAAATTGAACCCGCAGGACGGCCTCGACGAAAAATGCCATTACCGCTGCGCGCTGGCGGGCGACGTGCCCATGAAGGATTGGAAACGCGCATGCGGCGTGGATTTCTGCTCCCTGGCTCCCTGGAAGAATCAAACGGATTGTTGTACCGCCATCAATGACGGCAATTGCCCGCCCGGATCGCTATGCGCCCAGATCTGCGTGGATTGCGTCGGGGAAGACGGATCGAATTGTCCCCTGCCCAAATGCGACATCTTCCTTTGGAATGATTTTTTCGATTGCAAAAACGGGACCTTTTGCGATGGATCCGAACTTCCGGACGGAGATATTCCGGGCTGGGGCAATGTCAAAGGCATTTGCAAATTGCCGACTTGCCAGACCCTGAGCAGCGATTGCAATGCCTGGAAAGTCCCCTCTTGCTGCACGGAGTATTGGAATAAGCTGGCCTCGGGCGATACGCCCAGCCCGCAAGCCCAGGTCTGCGGCGGCATTAGCCAGAAAAGCGATTGCTGCGGGGTGGCCGTCACCCAGGGATTCTGGCAATTCCAATGCGATGCCGCCGGCAATGCAACCGCCATGCTTTCGAATGGCACCTGGTATTGTCCCAAACCCGAATGGAATAAGTATTGCCAGGTGCAAAAGGGCTGTGCCTCGCCTTATGTGGCGCCCAATGCCTTGAAGTGGGGCCAAGGTTGCGCCGCAACGCCTGGCAATTTGCCTCCGACGCCTTACCAAGATCCGAATCCGTCGGGCGGTTTCCCCTCCGGCGGCTTGGGTTCCGGGACCACGCCTAAATCACCCGCTTCCATCGGGGCGGGGATAAACGGCTCCCGGGTCCCAACCACCCGTGTCGGCGGCGGTTTCGGTTCCTGGGGGGGCAGCGAGTAAGGCGCACGGGTGATCCCAGCGCGCGGGAATCTTATCCTCAGCTCCGGCTATGACCTTGCCATAGACCGTAACCGGATCGATGCCTTCCGATTCGACGTCACCGCCGAGCTTCATCCGGCGGATCAGGGTAATGTCCCAATTCAGCCGACAGGTCGGGGTGATGATGAGGCGAAGATGGGTATTGTCCTTGGTGCGAAACCGGAAATCTCCGGCTTTTGGGCTGAAAACAAGAGTGTAAGCCGGCCTTGACCCATGGTTGAGCCACGGAATGTTGGCAGAAAATGAGGTTTGATTTACCTATGCTTCGTTCTTCGCAGGGGGGCAATTCCTAGCGGATGATCTTCTAAAAAAACCAATGCGAGGGAGAAATCAAAAGCTCCCGGTGCGGCTCAGGAGGAATGAATGAGTATTGATAACAGAAATAGGCTTTTTTATGGCAGCTGTTTTGCCCTAATTACAACGGCCTTCTCTTTCAGCATTCGCGCAGGCATTCTTGCGCAGCTGGGGAGAGAACTTGATTTTACCGCAGCGCAATTGGGATTCATCAATAGCATGTGGTTCCTGGGTTTTCCATTATCCATGCTCGTCGGTGGCCTCGTTTACCATACGGTAGGCCCCAAGAAAATCATGCAATTCGCGTTTTTCGCTCATATCATTGGAATTTTACTGACTCTTTTCGCATCCAACTATGTCGGCTTGCTCGTCTCAACCTTTTTAATCGGTTTGGGCAATGGATGTACGGAGGCCGCCTGTAATCCAATGATATCAGACTCCTATGAAGGTGTCGAAATGAGCAGCAAAATGAATCGCTTTCACATGTGGTTTCCAGGTGGAATCGTCATCGGCTCTTTGATATCCAAGTTCATGACTGACATGAGCTTCTCGTGGCATGCCCAAGTCGCGGTCATTTTGATTCCCACCGTGATCTATGCCTTTCTCTTTTTCGGACAAGCCTTTCCAAAATCCAAAATCATGGAAGCCACTTCTTTGGCGTCCAACTTCAAAGCCATGCTTTCGCCCATGTTCCTGTTCATGTTCGTTTGCATGGCTCTCACGGCAATCTCTGAGTTCGGCCCCCAACAATGGGTGGGATTGATTTTGGCCAAGAGCGGCGCGCAACCCATGTTGATTTTAGCCTTGGTAACCGGCTTGATGGCGGTTGCCCGCTATTTCGGCGGAAGCATGGTTGGAAAATTTGATCAAACGGGTGTCTTGTTGGGCTCAGCCATCCTGGCCACCGTCGGCGTTTGGCTTTTGCACAATCAAACCGGCGGCATGGCTTATCTCGCCGCCGTGATCTATGCCCTGGGAATTGCTTATTTCTGGCCTAATATGATTGGTTTCATCGCCGATAAAATCCCCAAAAGCGGAGCTTTGGGGATGTCGGTTATCGGGGCCGTGGGAATGTTTTCTTCCTCTATTTTCCAACCGATTATCGGTAACTGGATTGATTCCGATAAAGCCGCCGCCGCCGCCAAAGGGTTAACCGGTGACAATTTGGAATTGGTCGCAGGTCAAGCCACCTTAGGCACCATGGTGATCTTCCCCGCCATTTTAATCGTTCTCTTCACCATCTTATACTTTTGGGTGAAAAACACTAAAGCCAGTTCCAAAGCGATGACGGACGCTCCGGCGTCCGCTTATGCCCATACCTAACTGATATCTTGTGAAGGTTTCAAAACCCCGGAGCAAATGCTTCGGGGTTTTTGAATTTCCGAGGAATTCGAAATTCCATTTCGGGTGCTTCACCCAGCAGGGAGGTTCCTTTTTTTTCGGAATCGCGCTGACTGGGAGGGGGATCGGGACAAGCGCTCGAGGATGATGGGTTGCCGAACCCCGACCACCCGATCAGGCGGCGGTTTCGGTTCCTGGGGGGGCAGCGAGTAAGGCGCACGGGTGATCCCAGCGCGCGGGATCATAGCCGAATAATCGGGAGGCGATGAGATTCTCTTCGCCCAGGCGCGACTGGGAGCGATGCCAGTCGATACCGGTCGGCAGCCATTCCCCATGAGCCGGCCACGCCTGGGTGGCAAGGCCGGGCAAAAGCTTCCGCAAGCGCGACGAATCCATGGTGACATCCCCCGCGCGCGGGGGCATGGGACCGGCGGCCTGCCGCAAGCAGCCCATCAATAAATCCGGGGCATAGCCTCCGGCCACGTTCACGACCTGGGCGATTTGATTCAAGCTCAGGCAAAGGGGTCCGCCGCCGTGCAATATTCCCTCGGCCCCGCCCTGCGGCCCCAAGACCAGCAATTCGGCCAACAAGGCATTCAAATCCTGGGCGTATATCGGGGTGCGGACTTCGTCGTAATACAAGGTGGCCGGCAATTGTCTCCGGAATCGGCTGTCTATCCAATCGATGGCGCCCGCATGGCCATTGGGAGAAGGGCCCATCGGCAAGCTGACCCGCAGGACGCAAGTTTGCGGTAAGCCGGCGAGAAGCTTTTCCTCGGCTTCGGCCATGACCTTGCCGTAGACGGTAACCGGATCGACGCCTTCCGTTTCGACATACCCGCCGAGTTTCATCCCACCTTCCGCGGTTAGCCTGGGACGTCCCGAAAAAACCAAATCCGTGGAAAGCCGAATCAACCGGGAACCGTGTTGGCGGGCGGCCGTCATGAGATGGAGTCCGATATCCAAATTCAGCCTGCGGGCCAGTTTAGGATCGAGTTCGGCCGCTTTCAAGGCGCACCAGCCCGAGGCGTCGATGACGGCGCGGTATTTTTGGGCGGCGAATAATCTCTCCAAGGCGGCTGGATTTTCGGGATCCAGGCGCAACCACCCCGAAGCCTTATCCAAGCCTTCGCCGGCAAAGGGCGGGAGTTCGCTATGCATCGGCACCAAACCATGCACGCGTCCGGGAAAAAGCCGCCGAAAATAGAGAAATGCATTATAACCGGGCACACCGGGCACGCCGGTTACCAGGAGAGGCAAAAAAGGTTCCAATAGCTCCAAGGCCGGAGAACGGGGGAAAAAACGCATCGGTGGGCAGGTCAAGGTAAAAACGCCTCAAGCGCTTGGGGTTTTTTGTCGAAAACCCAAGAATGCTTGCAACTGGTGAGCGCGCCTTACCATAATGGGAGGTATTGAAGCCGGCCCGTCCATGCCGATGGGCCGCTGATCCAAATGTCTGAAAACCCTTCCACTTTCGCTATGGCGACCACCTTTGTTTTGCCGTTTGGGAGCGGTAAGTTAACCGATGATGCTCGCGGGGGAATTAACCTTTCAGGTCTTCAACCCGGTTTTTTGGCCCGGGCGGCCCGGATTTTTCCTCCCATGACCCCTAGTTCCGATTCCACTTTCCGCGATATCATCGCCCAAGTGAAGGAAAACGCCGATATCGTGGCGATCATCGGCCAATACCTGCCCCTGAAAAAGGCGGGTTCGCGGTGGCTCGGCGTTTGTCCATTCCACCACGATCGTCGACCGAGCATGAATGTCACCCCGCAGATGGGGATTTACAAATGCTTTGCCTGCGGGGCCGGTGGAGATGTCATCCGCTTCGTCCAGGATTATGAAAAGCTGTCTTTCGTCGATGCCTTGCGGGCGGTAGCCGCGCGCACCGGCATACAAGTCCCCGAGAAATTTTCCGTCTCGGAAGGCGGTGGGCGCGAGAAAACCGAATTGGCGCTGGCGGCCAACCAATTGGCTGCGGCCTATTATTCCGAGCAAATCGAAAAAGCCCCTTTCGTCCTCGACTATTTGGAAAAGCGTGGGATAAACCCGGAGACCCGCCGCCAATTCCAATTGGGATTCGCGCCCGATTCCCTGGACGGCCTTTTGCGCCGGGCCGAAAGCCGCAAGCTTCCCCTCGAAGCGCTATCGGAAGCGGGCATCCTTGGGGTAACCGAGGGCGGGCGGCGTTACGAACGCTTCGGCGGACGGCTGGTTTTTCCCATCTGGAATTTATCCGGCCATATCATCGGCTTCGGCGGGCGGACCTTGGATCCCCAAGGCCAGCCTAAGTATGTGAATAGTCCCGAATCGCCGCTTTACCATAAAAGCCGGGTGCTGTATGGTTTCAATTTCGCCCGCAACGCCATCGACAAGGCCCAGGAAGTGGTGCTCGTCGAAGGGTATATGGACTTGCTCAGCCTTTGGCAGGCCGGGATAAAGAATGCGGTGGCCGTTTCGGGCACGGCGTTGACGCGCGATCACGTGCATATCCTCGGCAGGTTCGCGAAACGGGCCGTCCTGTTTTTCGACGGCGATGGCGCCGGCCGCAAAGCCGTGAAGCGCAGCCTGGAACCGCTGCTGGCCCAAGGCGTGGAAATCCGCGTCCCGGTATTGCCCTCGCAAGAGGATCCCGACAGCTTCATCCGCCAAAACGGGGCGGAGGGCGTGCTCCAATTATTCGCCGGGGGCGACGATCTCGCGGGTTTCCTGCTGCGCGAGGCCGGCAAAGAGCCCGAAAAAATGTCGCCCGAGGAGAAAGACTCCGTTTTCAAGGAAGGGGCGGCCTTGATGCAGCTCATGCCTTCGGAGGTGGTGCGGCAAGGCCATTTGGAAACCTTGCGCAAGGCTTTGAAGATCAGCGCAGGCGCGGTTTCTTATGCCCCGGTTCCCCAAAAAGGCAAACCCAAGCAAGGCCCTCAACCCCCTGCGGGGGGGGGCGGCTTACCGGGATTATTTGTCCCGGAATCCGGGTTCCGTCCCCGTGACGAAGCCATTCCCGAATGGCAATTATTGCAGTTAGTGCTTGCCTATCCCGGGGCCGCGAGTGAGCGGCTGGAACATTTCGATATCGATGAATTGCAAGATCCTGTGGTCCGCGATCTTTTGGATCATGCCTTGGCGCTATTGGCCGAGACCGGGGAAATCCGTTTAACCGAACTTTCCGAAAGATTGCCGGAAAACCTGCGGGACGCCTTATTGGCGGTTGAGAATTTGGAAGCCGCGGCGGACACCGAAAAGTCCGCTTCGCGTTTGAAGATGTTGGGCGATATTGTGTATACCCTGGAAATGCGCGTCCTCAAAAGACGGCTTTCCGCGGAAACGGATCTCGCCAGGCACATGGAATTGCAAAGACAAGTCAAGGAACTCACACACCGCAACCAAGGTGGGACGCCATGAATGAATTGGACGGCAACATACTCAGGCGCTTGCAGAAGCAAGCCAAGATGCAGGGCTTCATCGCCGAGAACCAGATTCGCGCCCTATCCCGGTCCGACGACGAATACGACAGCCTGCGCCAATTCTTCGCCCAGCAAGGCATGCAGGTCAGTGAATTCGTGGTGCGGACGCGCAAGCCCACCAAGCCGGACACCATCAAGAAGGTCACGCGTTACAACGATCCCACCTGGGTCTATCTTAATTCGGTGGGCAAGGTCCCCCTGCTTTCCCGCGAAGAGGAAATCAGCATAGCCAAGCGCATCGAGGAAGTGCAGAAGCGCATCGGCGCCATCATTTTCCGCTCCCGCTCCATGGTCGGCGAGGTCCTCAACCTAGGGCGCCAGGTCATGGAGGAGGATTTGCGCATCGAGGAAATCCTGCAAATCGACAATGACGCCTGGACCGATCCCAAGGTCTACGATTCCGAGAAGGACAAGGCCATCGCCGGGTTCGTCCGCCTGCGGAAAAACTACGACAAGCTGGAGGAGTCGGCCGGCCAGTACCAAACCCTCAGCGCCACCGACGACGCCAGGGGCGAAGGCGAAATGCAGGCGCTGGCCAGCGAAATCGAGAACCTGGAGTTGCGGCTGGTCAACGATTGCATCGCCCTCAAGCTCAACCATAAGCAAATCGACCGCCTGGTCGGCAAGTACAAGGAAGAACTGGTCGGCACCGATCAGGACATCGAAAGGCTTCGGCGCATCAAGCAATGGGAAGCCGTCCGCGACCGCGCCAAGGAGGAATTGGTCGAGGCCAATGTCCGCCTGGTCGTTTCCATCGCCAAGCGTTATACCAGCAAGGGGCTCGAACTCATCGATCTCATCCAGGAGGGCAATAGCGGCCTCATCCGGGCGGTGGAGAATTTCGACTATACCAAGGGATACAAGTTCTCGACCTACGCGACCTGGTGGATCAAGCAAAGCATCACCCGCGCCATCGCCGACAAGGCGAAAACCGTGCGCATCCCGGCCAATATGCTCGACATCGTCCGCAAGGTCATGCGGGTCTGCCGCGAAATCCAGCAAACCACCGGCAAGGATCCGCTGCCGGACGAGGTGGCGGCCAAGGTCGGCGTCAGCATCAAGAAGGTGCAATTGGCGATGGACGTCTCCCAGGATCCCATTTCCCTGGACGATTACGTCTCGGGCGATCAAACCAATACTTTCGCCGACTTCATCGAGGATAAGAGCGTCGAAAAGCCCTCCCAAAGCGTGCACATGCGCATGCTGCGCAAGCAAATCGACGGCGTCCTTTCGGGACTCGACGATAAGGAGCAGGCCATCGTCAGGATGCGTTTCGGCCTCGACGACGGATTGGTGAAGACCCTGAAGGAAATCGGCGACAAGTATCGGATATCCCGGGAGCGCGTGCGGCAAATCGAAAGCAAGGCCCTGGCCAAGCTCCAGCACCCCACCCGGATCAAGGCTTTGGAAGGCTGGAGCGCCGAAACCGACGATTTGTTCATGGCCTGAGCGCAGGGCGCGGCCATGCCGGCCCGGCCGTCCCCTTGCGCCCTGGCGCGTGGGTCCGGGTCGTGCTATGTTAAGGTGGAAGGCCGGCTTTTCGCCGCCTAAGGTGACTCCATGGATACCCCGCGCCGCGACATACCCGACGATTCCTCTTCCTCCACCGAAACCGGCGAGTTCCGGCTTCCTCCCCCGTTGGAGTTGGAGCCCGGCCCCGATTTGGCCGCCCGGCGCGGCGTGATCACCACCGAATTGGAACGCAACCTGGATAGAGCCAGGGAAAACCTCCTCGCCCAATTGGCGGAGAGAAACCCCCACCTCGATTTGGACATGGTGACGCGGGCCGTCGACTTCACCCTGAAGGCCCACCAGGATCAATTCCGCCATTCCGGCATGCCTTATGCCGAGCATCCCTTCGAAGTCGCCAAAATCCTGGGCGACCTGAACCTGGACGCCGTCACCATCGCGGCCGGGTTATTGCACGACGTGGTCGAAGACACCGCCTATGCCCTCGACGACGTCAAAAAACAATTCGGGGAGGACGTCGCCTTTCTCGTCGAGGCGGTGACCAAAATCTCCCTGATCCAGAGCAAGTCGCGGGCCGAGCAACAGGCCGAGACTTTCCGCAAAATGCTGATCTCGATGGCCAAGGACATCCGGGTCATCATGATCAAGTTCGCCGACCGCCTGCACAATATGCGGACTCTCGGCTACATGCAGAAAGAGGATCGCAAAAAGGCCATCGCCGCGGAAACCCTGGAGGTATACGCCCCCCTGGCCCATCGCTTCGGCCTGGCCCGCATCCGTTGGGAGCTGGAAGATCTCGCTTTCAAGACCTTGAATCCCGACGCTTACCGCAGCCTGGTGACCAAGGTGGTGGAGCGGAGGCAGGAGCGCGAAGACTATATCCGCCTGCTGGTGACGCCCGTGCGCGAGGTTTTGGAGAAGGCGGGCTTCCACGGGCACGTCTACGGACGGCCCAAGCATCTCTACAGCATTTGGCAGAAAATGCAGGCGCGGGGCTGCCAATTCGAGGATATCTACGATCTTTACGCCATCCGCGTGGTGGTCGGCACGGTCGGCGAATGCTATGGCACCTTGGGCCTCATCCACCAGCTCTGGACACCGCTGCAAAGCCGCATCAAAGATTATATCGCGACGCCCAAGTCCAACCTTTACCAAAGCCTGCACACCAGTTGCATCGGTCCCTTGGGCAAGCCCGTCGAAGTGCAAATCCGCACCGAGGAAATGGATCGCATCGCCGAAGAGGGAATAGCGGCCCATTGGGCTTATAAGGAAGGCGCTCCCAAGCAGGACATCGGCCGGGAAACCAAGTGGCTCAAGCAATTCCTCGACATGCAGCAGGAACTCACGGACTCCACCGAGTTGATGGAATACCTGCGCGGGGATTTGGCCCCTTCCGAAATCTTCGTCTTCACGCCCAAAGGGGATTTGGTCCCCCTGCCCAAGGGCGCGACGCCGCTCGATTTCGCCTTCGCCCTGCATTCGGGCGTGGGGGTGCGCTGCATCGGCGCCAAGGTGGACGGCGAAATGGTTTCGCTCGACCAGCCCCTGCAAACCGGCGAGCGGGTCGAAATCCTCAAGTCGGACAACCAGCACCCCTCCAAGGACTGGCTGAACATGGTGGCCACGCCCAAGGCCAAACACGCCATCCGGCGTTGGCTACGCACCGAGGAGACCGCCCATAGCATTCAGCTCGGCAAGGAAATTCTGGAAAGGGAATTCCGCCAGGCCCATGTCCCGCCGGATAAGCAAAACGATTTCAAGCCATTCGGCTCGCGTTTCAACGTCGCTTCGTGGGAGCAACTCTGGGAAAAGGTGGGCCACGGCGAAATCACCTTGGGTAGCCTCTCCGGGTTTATCCAGGAGTTGAATCCCCAGTACAAAAAGCCTTCGGTGCTGGGACGCATGATATTCAAGCGCCCGGTCAAACAGGAAGGCTCGGTGCTGGTCTCGGGGATGAGCAATATGCTCATCCGGTTCGCGACCTGTTGCAACCCGGTTCCGGGCGATCGCATCATCGGTTACGTCACCCGCGGGCGCGGGGTATCGATTCACCGTTCGAATTGCCCCGAGGGCCTGCTCCTGCTGAAAGAAAAAGATCGTATCATTCCCGTGCAATGGAAAGCCGACGCCGGATCGATTTTCGACGCCACCGTCGAAGTGCTGGGCAAGGATAGGTCGGATCTTTTGAACGACATCACCCAGGTATTCAGCAAGAGTCGCATCAATATCATGCGCGCCTCCATCGTGACCTTGCGCGATCAAGTCCGGAACCGTTTCCGTTTGCAGGTGGCCGACGCCGATCAACTGGAAAGCGCCATCGAGCGGCTGAAAAAATTAAAAGGCGTGACGGCCGTGACCCGCCGCAATGCCGGAAATTAAGGAGTATGGCGGATTTCATCGCGTGGATGGGAATCGCTTTGGGGCTGGCCGTGGGCGTTGCCCTGGCCGTTTTCTTTTTTTGCAGCAAATACCGGCCGAATCCCGTGCCGGATAATGCCTTGGGATTGATCCTTTCCGGAGAAGGTCTGGCCGAAGCGCCGCGGGAATCCCTACGGCCCGAAGCGCCGCCAGGGAAATCGCCGGAAGAGGAAACCCCAAGCCAGGCCCGGCCCATTTCCCGCAGCCGGTCATCGGGTACCGGGGATCCTTCGCCCGCCATCCCGACCGGCTTGCAAGGGAATTTGACCCAGGTCCCATTGCATGATTTCCTGCAATTCCTGGCGCAGGGCAATCGCACCGGTACCTTGGAAATCGTCAGCGGCCGTCGCCTCGGTTATATCGGATTCGCGCGGGGCCAAATGACGCTTTGTTCCTTCCGGGGCCGCCAGGGCCAGGCGGCTTTGCATTCCCTTTTGCCCTTGGGGGAAGGGGATTTCGAATTCTATGAAGGGGAAGGTTTTGAGTTACCTCCCACGGCCCAAGGCGGAGAGTTCAAGGCGCCGCTCGCGGTGGTGGACGCCTTGATGCATTGGGACGCGCAAAAGCGCGTTCCGCCGCGGGAAGCGAAAAAACAGGAATGACGCTTCCGGTTGAAAAGAAAAACCGCCCCTTTTTCGTGCGGATGCGGGATGCGGCTTACCATAAAGCCTATGCCTCTTATCGGGATTTGGCCCTGGCTTTGCGGCGCCAGGAAAAGGCGGAAAAGGAAGCCATCCGCCATATCGAGGCTTTTCTGGCGGCATTGCAAGATGCGCAAAGCTATGCCGAGGATTCCGTACGCGGATTGAAGCGCCGCCATTTGAACATGTATCGCGACGATAAGGATTTCGGCGTCCTGGAGGAAGAAGTGGTGCTTTGCCATTTCCTGGAGGAGATGCGCAGCAGTTCACGGTTTTTGCAAGCCAGGCTGAATACCGATTTCAAATTGCGCGTCTATTCGCGTCGGCTGCGCCGCATTCAAACCCAAAAACCGGGTGGGGAAGGCTTCATTACCCCGATTTTGGCCTCGGTCGACAAATTCCAGGAAACCGAATTCATCGCCATCGGGAGCTTGCTCGATTTGATGGATCAGCGGTGGCAGGTCGGGCATGGGCTTTTCGAAATCATCAGCCGGAAATTCCAACCTTGGTTGCAAAGCCAATACAAGGAATAGCCTTTCCGCGCTGAAGCCCCCCGCGAGGGAGGAAATTTCCCGCATTTCGCCCATTTCGGCCTTTTTCCGCGCGGATGGCAAACTTTCCTGACGGGCCTTCCCGGGTTTATTAAATTGGGCCGCTCCCCAAACTGGGAATTGGACCATGAGACCCCTAGACAACCTCCGAAATATCGGTATCAGCGCGCATATTGATTCCGGCAAGACCACGCTCACCGAGCGCATCCTCTTTTACACCGGCATGATTCACCAGATTCATGAAGTGAAAGGCAAGGACGGCGTAGGCGCCACCATGGATTCCATGGATTTGGAACGCGAACGCGGCATTACCATCCAGTCGGCTTGTACCCGGGTGCAATGGAATAAGGCGGGTTTTTACCTCAAGCCCGAAGAAGCCTCTAACACCAATATCAACATCATCGATACCCCGGGACACGTGGATTTCACCATCGAGGTGGAACGTTCCCTGCGGGTGCTCGACGGCGCCATCCTCGTGCTCTGCGGCGTTTCGGGCGTGCAAAGCCAGTCCATCACCGTGGATCGCCAGATGCGGCGCTACCAGGTGCCGCGCGTCGCCTTCATCAATAAGCTCGACCGCTCGGGAGCCAATCCCTATCGCGTCACCGAACAATTGCGCGACAAGCTCAGCCATAACGCCGTGATGATGCAAGTGCCCATCGGCCTCGAGGACAAGTTGGAAGGCTTGGTCGACTTGATGTCCATGAAAGCCTATAAGTTCAGCGGCGCGAACGGCGAAGTCATCGACGAAGTTCCCATTCCCGGCGACTTGGAGCAGACCGTGCAAGAGCGCCGCACCATGCTGCTCGACAACCTTTCCAATTTTTCCGACGAGTTGACGGAAGTCCTTCTCGAAGACCAGGTGCCTTCCCTCGAATTGCTGAAAAAAGTGGTTCGCGAAGCCACGGTGGCCATGAAATTGACCCCGGTATTCATGGGTTCGGCCTTCAAGAACAAAGGCGTCCAATTGCTGCTCGACGGCGTGGCCGATTTCCTGCCTTCCCCCTACGACGTGGAAAACGTCGCCCTCGACATCGCCAATAACGAAGAAAAATTGGTGATGGAAAGCGATTCGACCAAGCCTTTCGTCGGCTATGCCTTCAAGCTCGAAGAAGGCCGCTTCGGCCAATTGACCTACTTGCGCGTCTATCAGGGACGGGTCGACAAGGGCAAGCCCATCTTCAACATGACGACCAAGAAAAAGCACAATGTCGGCCGCTTGGTGCGCATGCATGCCAATGAAATGGGGGATATTTCCAGCGCCGAGGCCGGCGACATCGTCGCGCTTTTCGGCATCGATTGCGCCACGGGAACGACCTTCACCGACGGTACCCTGGAAGTCAACATGACTTCGATGTTCGTCCCCAACGCGGTCATCGATCTTGTCATCGAGGCCAAGAACCGCGATCACCTGGCCAACCTATCCAAGGCGCTGAACCGGTTCACCAAGGAAGACCCGACCTTCCGCGTCAAGCTCGACGAGGAAAGCGGCCAGACCATCATCTCCGGCATGGGCGAGCTTCATCTCGACGTTTATATCGAGCGCATGCGCCGCGAATACGGCGTCGAATTGACGACGGGCCGTCCCCAGGTCGCCTACCGCGAAGCCATTACCCAACGCGCCGATTTCAACTTCACCCATAAGAAGCAAACCGGCGGTTCGGGCCAGTTCGCCCGCGTGGCGGGATATATCGAGCCCATTCCCGAAGGCGAGGAAGAGGGCAAGGACTATATCTTCGTCGACGACATCGTCGGCGGCGTGATTCCCCGCGAATTCATCCCTTCCTGCGACAAGGGCTTCCAAGCCTGCTTGCCTTCGGGTTCGGTCATCGGCTTCCCCATCGTCCGCACCCGCTGCGTCATCAATGACGGCGCCCAGCATCCCGTGGACTCGTCCGATATCGCCTTCCAGTTGGCGTCCCGCGGCGGTTTCCGCGAGGCCTATCCCAAGGCCAAGCCGATTATCCTCGAGCCCATCATGAAGCTCGAAGTTTCCGCCCCGGTGGAATTCCAGGGCACGGTGATGGGACAAATCAACCAGAAGCGCGGCATGATTACCGGCTCCACCGAAGAGCATGCCTTCACCATCGTGAACGCGGAAGTCCCGTTGGCGGAAATGTTCGGATACGCCACGGATTTGCGTTCGGCCACCCAGGGCAAGGCCGAGTTCACCATGGAATTCCTGAAATACGCCCCGGCGCCCAAGGCGACTTCGGAAGAGTTGGTCAAGAAATACGCGTCCAACGCCAATCGCCGTATGGAGTAAACGCCGGCGCGCGGGGAGGTCGCATCGGACCTTTAGCCCGGCTAGTCGAGTCCTAAAGCGGTTCCTTCGGGAACCGCTTTTTTTATGGCCGGCCCTCCGTCGCTATTACCGCTTCAATCCCGGGTCGCCTTCCGGCATGCCACCCTTGCGGAACCAGGCATTGATGTCCTTGCCGAAAGGCATAGCCTGCCTATGGGCGATGACGCCGATTTCGCCGAGAAGGGCTTCCACCCGGTGGGCGCCGGCCTCTCCCGCGGCATCGGGATCGAAGACGATGAAAACCGATTTCCCCTGGAATAAGGATGCCCATGCCGGCTTGAAATTCGAGGCCCCTGGCACCCCTAAAGCGGGGAAGCCCTGCTCCAGCAGGGTCAGCGTATCGACCACGCCCTCGCATAAATAGACGTAGGGCTTCGAGTCCTTCAGCGCCGCGATATTGTAAGGCAAGGGTATGGATCCGGAGAGCGATAATTCCTTGGGTATGACCCCTTCCTGCACCGCGCGGGCTTGCAAATAAACCGGTTTGCCCTCTTCGTCGAAATAAGGGAAAAGCAAGATGTGGCGGTAATATCGGAAATGCCCCTCCGCATTGAAGAACCCCTGATCGATGAGGACTTGCCTTCCGAAATGGTCGCTTAACTCGCGCGCGATGCGGCCATAATCGTCCACCCATTTCAATCGCTGCGCATCCCAGGTTTTTTTGAAGATGCGCCGGGATTGCAGGTAACGCGCGGCCGGGCCGGAAACCGGGGCGGCGATTCGCAAGAGATAGGATAGGATTTCGCTTTTCAGATTTTCGGATGCCGCCGCCGGCAAGCTTCCCGGCGTTACGTCGGAAGTCTTGGCGCCTGCGGGGATAAAGGCAGGGGAGGTATGCGCTCTCGCTGAAGTCGTCCGGGTCCAAACCGGTGAGGATGAAAACGGATCGGCGGGGTCCAATCCACGGCGGGCGCGCAGCCACCGCACGGTTTCTCCGAAGCTCATGCCCTTGGTCATGCGTACCAGGTCGATGACATCGCCCTTGATTTCCGGACAAACCCAGCACCGGAAGCTGCCTTTTTCCGGCCAAAAGGTGACGGAGGGGCTGCGATCCCCGTGGCTGTGTTTCTCGGGATTGGGGCAGCGCATTTTATGGGCGATGACGTTCAAACCCAATTCCCTGGCCACCTCTTCGATGGGATTGGCCTGTTTGAGGGAGTCGAGTTCGCTTTTATCGAAACGCATTCCCGCCGCCATGGCTAAACTTTACCTTCAAATGGGTAGCTTTCCATCGCCAACCTCGCCCAGCCTCGCCCGACCATGCCCCTCCATCTCCGCGAAGACGTTCCGCTAGCCCCTTTCACCAGTTTCAAGGTTGGCGGACCGGCCCGTTACCTGGCCGAACCCGCGACCAAGGAGGAATTCGCCGATGCCCTGGCCTTCGCGGCCGCCAGGGGCATGCCCTTTTATCTCCTCGGTAAAGGCACCAATGTGGTTTTCAGCGACAAGGGTTATCCCGGCCTGGTCATCGCCACCGCCAAGTCCTTTCACGCCGTCGAATGGGAGGAAAGCCGGGCCACGGCCCAAGCCGGCGCGCTATTGCATACCGTGGTGGGCCAAGCGGTGCAACGAGGCATGGCGGGAATCGAATGCCTCGCGGGCATACCCGGCACCATGGGCGGCGGCACCTATATCAATGCCGGAGCATTCGACCAGGAGTTGAAGGATGTCATCACCGCGGTGACCTCGACGACGCCCCAAGGCGAAATCCGGCGGCGCGAGGCGGCGGACTGCGGCTTTTCCTATCGGCATTCCCATTTTTTCGATTGGGACGAAATCATTCTGGAAACCCAAATGCAATTGCGGCCGGGCGATCGATCCGAACTGGAAAAAACCATGCGCGAAACCTTGCTCAAACGCAAGGCCAAGCAGCCCCTGCAATTGCCCAATGCCGGCAGCATGTTCAAACGCCCGCCGGGAACCTTTGCGGGCCTTCTTATCGAAAACGCCGGGCTGAAAGGCTTGCGCCGGGGGGGCGCGCAAATCTCCGATAAGCACGCCAATTTCACCGTCAATGCCGGAGGCGCCACTGCTCAGGACATCTGGGATTTGACCAGCGAAGTCATCGCCAAGGTGAAGGCGGATTGCGGCATCACCCTGGAGCGCGAGGTCATTTTCATCGGGGAATTTTCACCTTGGCCGCGCTAAGGCGGGCGCCGGTTCCTCCCCCCGTGTAAATTTTCCGCTCATGCGACGTTATGCCTTGATCATGATCGGGATGATGGTTTTTTTCCTCGTCCTTTTCGCCATCAGCGAATGGCTTCATTTGCCTTTATTGAGCGATCCCAGTCCCTGGTTGAAAAAAGCGGGGCCTTTGGCCATGGCCGTGGGGGTAGGTCTCCTCATTCTCGATGTGCTCTTGCCCGTGCCCTCCAGCGTGGTCATGCTGGCCCATGGCCTTTTATTCGGCCCCTGGATAGGCGCCGGCCTATCCCTTATCGGCTGCATGGGCGCCGCCTCCTTTGGATTCGCGCTGGGGCGTAGGGGAGGGCCGCTTTTGCAAAAATGGGTGAGCGCCGAAGAGAGGCGCCAGGCCGATGCCCTATTGCTCAAGTGGGGGGCCTTGGCCATCCTCGTCACACGGCCTTTACCCTTGCTTGCCGAATCCACTGCCATCATCGCGGGCTCTTCGCCCATGACCTGGAGGCAAATGCTGGTGGCCAGCTTTCTCGGCTCCTTGCCGGCTTGCGTCCTCTATGCTTGGGCGGGAGCCACCTCGGGTACCTTGACCAGCGGGCTCGGGACCTTTGCGGCGGTTTTGGGCCTGGCCGCTCTTTTTTGGTGGGTGGGAAAGAGGGCTGCTAAAACCCTGTAACGCTTTTAAAGGATTCTCAAACCCAATTGATCGGGGGGTAGGGGATCGAGGTTGCGGTTGATGGCGCATAGCACCCATTGGCCGTCGCGGCGTATCAATTCCATGGAGAGGCTTTTGAATTTCGGGGATTCGGTCAATTGGCCTCCCCAGGCGAAGCGCATGCCTTCCCATGTTTCGGGAGAGACCTGGTTTTCCCGCAAATGCTTTTCCGCTAGGTCGACGAAGTCCGCGGGTTGGAAATGGTCGCAACGGCCATATTCCGGATCGGTTGGTTTCATACCCTTTAAATACATTTCGAAACCATGGAAAGCACGCTCGAAAACTCCAAAATCCCGGCTGAGGGCCTCCCCGTCGAACAAAGTTATATGCGCCATTATCTCGTGCAATTGCCGGCGGGTACCCTGAAGGAAAGCCTGGAAATGCACTTTCAATCCATCATGGACGCCCTGGGTCGTTTACCGGAATCCAGCGCCGATTCGGCCTATGCACCCGGTAAATGGACGGTGCGGCAATTGGTCGGTCACTGCATCGATGCGCACCAGATTTTCAGCTATCGCGCGAATTCCATAGCCCGGGGAGAAAAAAAATCCCTGCCTGGCTTTGACGAGAATGTCTATGCGGACTATTGGCTGACCCATCGTCCCGCGCTTTCCGAATTGGCCGCCGCCTATACCCAGGCCGCGCGGAATACCTTGGCCTTGGTCGGCTTGATGTCGGCAACCTCTCTCGCCCAACAGGGTATGGCCAATGGCATTCTCTTGACCGCCGAGCAAATTCTTCGCGCCATGATGGGCCATGAAAACCACCACATGCGCATGCTCGTTAAGCTCTACGGCATTCCCGAAGCCATGCCCGGTTTGACCTTAGCCGCATAAGGCCCCGAGTCATCCATGCCCCATTCGCCTAAGCCCAAGTCTAAGTCCGCGCCCTTGCTAGCCATTCACGCGATTAAAAACATCGCTCATCCCCAAGTCCGGCATTTGCTCCAACGCGATCCCAGTCCTTCGCCGGAAATCTCCTCGGCCGTGCAAGGCATACTTAAACGGGTTCGCGAAGGCGGGCACGCGGCGGTGCTCGAATTGGCGCGCCGTTATGACGGCCTGCAAGGGGTTTTAAGCCCATCTCCCGCAGCCATCGCCAAATGCGCGGCCAAATGTTCGGCTCCAGTCGCCAAAGCCATCGATGCCGCCATAGCCAATGTCCGGCGTTTTCATTTGCGACAAAGGGAGAAAAGCTGGACCTTCACCGGACCGGATGGGGAGCGTCTCGGTCAAATCATCCGTCCTTTGCGACGCGTCGGCGTTTACGTGCCCGGTGGTCAAGGGGTCTATCCCAGCACTCTCATCATGAATACCGTGCCCGCCCAAGTCGCGGGCGTGCCTTCCATCGCCGTGGTCACCCCGGCGGCCAAGGGCCTGGCTCCCGAAGTGGCCTATGCCGCGCAAGCCTTGGGGGTGACGGAAATCCATTTGGTCGGCGGCGCGCAGGCCGTCGCCATGCTGGCTTATGGCACGCAAAAGGTCGGGCGCGTCGATAAAATCGTCGGTCCCGGTAATGTCTATGCCGCCTTGGCCAAACGCGAAGTCTTCGGAATCGTCGATATCGACATGATAGCCGGGCCTTCGGAAATCCTGGTCATGGCCGATGACAGCGCCGATCCCGACTGGGTGGCCGCCGACTTGCTTTCGCAAGCCGAGCATGGCTCCGGTTACGAAGCTGCCATTTGCATCACGACTTCCCAAACCCTCGCGCGTGAAATCGCGCTTTGCGTGAAGGAGCAAGTCGAGGCATCCCCCAAACGCGAACTCCTGGAAAAGTGCCTAAAGGCCTATGGCCGCATTTTCGTGGTACCCGATTGGGAATTGGGCTGCGCCCTGGCCGACGCCATCGCGCCGGAGCATTTGGAAATCATGACGCGCCATCCCAAAGCCCTGCAAAGCCGCATTCAGAACGCAGGGGCGATTTTTCTGGGCGCTTACAGTTCCGAGCCGGTGGGGGATTATTATGCCGGGCCGAATCACGTTTTACCGACGAGCGGATCGGCGCGGTTTTTCAGCCCTCTCGGCGTCTATGATTTTTACAAACGCACCAGCCTCATCGATTATGGTTCCCGGGCCTTGCAAAAACATGGCGCCCGCATCGCCGCCCTGGCCGACTCCGAAGGCTTTATCCACCATGCCGCCGCCTTGCGCAAAAGGCTGAAGTAAACCGCCGAGGGTAGAGCCGGTCTCAAAACTCCTTTTGCAGTCGCCCGGCTGCGAACTTCGCCCGGCTTGTCGCCCTCTATCGCGATATTTCCGTCAATATCGCTGCTTTGGGCTTCGCGCCGGGCTCGTTCTCGCTCGGGCTTGGTGCAACCAATGAGTTTTGAGACCGGCTCCAGGAAAAACGGGAAATACCGCCGGGTCGGGCAAAACTGGCTTCGCTTAAAGGCCCCGGTTCCGTCCCAATATGGCTAACTTTTAGCCCCCTGAGTCCTCTCAGGAACCGATACGGGGTTTAGCTCAGTCTGGTAGAGCATCAGCTTTGGGAGCTGAGGGTCGCATGTTCGAATCGTGTAGCCCCGACCATCGGTCCCTTTTTCCCGTGCCCATCCAGATCCGGCTATCCAGCGTTTGAATCCCGCCGCGAGGAACATAGTTTCCGCCTAAGCGCTCTCTCCATAGACTCTTCCCGGAGGGAGCATGCGAAACCCTCATCCAAGGGACTAGCCGGATGATCTCGTTGAGCCCCACCCACCTGAAACGCTACAAGGACGTGGTCGCCCTGCTGATCAAGTACGGGCATTCGGACCTCGTCAAGCATCTCCACCAGGATGCGCCGGAGTTGATCGAACCCGTGATCCAATCCGAAGCGGAAAAAGGCAAGCCGGAAGAGTTCGCCCGGGACCTGGTCAAGCTGGGGCCGACCTATATCAAGTTGGGTCAGATTCTAAGCACCCAGACCGCCTTCATGCCTGAAGCCTATGTGCTCTCCCTGGAGCGGCTTCAGGACGAAGTAGAGCCTTTTCCGTTCCCGGAAGTGGACGAAATCATCCAAGCCGAACTCCATGCCCCGATCAAGAAAATCTTCCATGCCTTCGACGCCACGCCCCTGGCGGCCGCCTCGCTCGCCCAGGTGCATCGCGCCGTGACTCATGACGGCCAAAATGTGGTGGTGAAGGTGCAACGCCCCGGCGTGCGGAAAATAGTGGTGGAAGACCTGGATGCTTTCGACGAAGTGGCTGGATTCCTGGATAGGAACACAGCCACGGGAAGGCATTTCCACCTCAAGGAACAACTCGGGGATTTGCGCAATTCCCTGCTCCGCGAGCTGGACTACAAACAGGAAGCCCGCAATCTGGCCCTGATGCGGGAAAATCTCAAGGAATATGAAAACATCGTGATTCCCCGGCCGCATGAAAGCTATTCAGGTAGTCGCGTACTCACCATGGATTACGTTTCGGGCCGCAAAATCACCACCTTGACCCAACTCGCGCGCTTGGAGGTGAAAGGCGACGTATTGGCGGAAGAGTTATACCGCTGCTTCACCAAGCAAATCCTGGTGGATGGGCTGATGCATATCGATCCGCATCCCGGTAATGTCTATCTCACCGATGACAATCGGCTCGCCCTGTTGGATTTCGGCATGGTGGGCCATATCCCGCCCCAGATGCAAAACCAATTGACCAAGTTATTGGTGGCCATCGCGGATGGCCGGGGCGAAGATGCCGCCGAGGTGGCTTTGAATCTGGGCCGTCGGGAGGCGAATTTCGATCCCATCAAGTGGCGCGATCTGGTGGCCTCGGCGGTAGCGGAATTCCAGAATATGAAGCTGGCCGATATCACGGTGGGCCGTATGTTCCTGGACATGGCCATCATTTCGGAGTCGGCCGGGGTGAGCCCGCCTTCGCAGTTCATCCTGCTGGGAAAAACCCTGCTCAAACTGGATCGGGTGGCTAAGAACCTTTCGCCCTCATTCAATCCCAACGAGGTCGTCAAGAAGCACGCTTCCGAGCTCATGGAATCCCGTCTCCGTAAGAGCATGTCCATGGGAAAGCTTTACAACACCGCCCTGGAGGCGAATGATTTCATCCAGCAGTTGCCGCACCGGATGAATACCCTGATGGACATGGTGACCAAAAACGAAATGCGTTTGCACGTCGAGACCCCGGGGGAGGATAAGCTTATCGCCGGGATCCAGAAGGTGGCCAACCGCATCACCATGGGCTTGGTGCTGGCGGCGTTGATCATCGGAGCCGCCCTGCTGATGCGCGTGGATACGCCTTTCAAGATCCTGGGATATCCCGGGCTGGCGGTGATGTTGTTCCTGGGCGCGTGCGTCGGCGGAGTGATGCAGATCGTCAGCATCCTCAAAACGGATCAGAAGCCTCCAACCGGGAGAGCCTGACCGGCGACCACCCTTCTTTCCCACCCCTTGAGGCCAAAAGAAAACCCCGGCCTTTGGGGCCGGGGTTCGATTTAGCAGGATAAAAAAACAACTGGGGTGGTTTACAAACCGGAGCTTTAGAGCTTGTCGATGAACTCCTCTACGGTATGGGTAGCATTCAGCAAGATTTTGATGTCGACGAAATCATCCTTGCCGATAATGCGTTCGCGTTTGGGGCGGCCACCAAAAAGAGGTATCGCTTCTTGATCATTCCCTTTGTCTAAGTTGACCGTCCTGTCGTCTGGTATCGGAGTCATACAGCCTTCCCTTCGGTTACAGTATACGATACCGCAATGATGGTGCCAATGCATGCCATGTCTCGCTCTGTACGGATTTGTGGGTAAAGTGGCGATTTGACTCCGAGTAAACCTGCTGTAGGTGTCCAATTATCGACCAAATTGTATAGGATTTGTACAGTACCGGCCGGTGATGGTTATTCCTGTAGGGCGGGAGCCTCGGCCACGGCGGGCGCCTCGAGTTGATGCTCTTTTAACTTTCGCCACAGGGTTGAACGCGAAATGCCCAGTCTTTTCGCCGCTTCGGTATGGTTATGGCGGCAAACTTCCAAGGCCTGGATGATATAGTTCTTTTCCAATTCCGCCAATGTCACGATGGCCTCGGGTTTATCCGGGAGGGTGGGCAGGCCTGGTTGAATGGTTACCGTTTCGATACTATGGGAATTGGGTAAAGCCAACATGGGCCGAGGGGACCCGGGCAAGACCAGGTATTCAGGCAAGTCCTCCAGGACCAGGTTGTCGCCTTCGCATAAGGTCACCGCATGCTCGATGATATTTTCGAGTTGGCGGATATTACCCGGATAGTCATAGGTCAAAAGGATGGTTTCTGCGTCCTTGGCTATGCCTTGGATGAACTTTTTGCTTTGGGCAGCGTATTTCTTGACGAAGGTGCGTATCAATCCGGGTATGGAATTGCGCCTGTCGCGCAAAGGCGGCAAGGTCAGGTGGAAAATGCTGAGCCGGTAATACAGGTCTTCGCGGAACTTTCCCTGTTGGATGGCTTTATGCAAATCGCGGTTGGTGGCGGCGATGACCCTGACGTCGACATAACGCGCCTCGGTGTCGCCCACGCGGCGGATTTCGCGCTCCTGCAAAAAACGCAGCAATTTCACCTGGGTTTGCAGGGACAATTCCCCGATCTCATCGAGAAAAAGAGTGCCCTTGTCGGCCACCTCGAAGAGGCCTTTTTTATCGGAAACCGATCCGGTATAGCTTCCCTTGCGCGAACCGAATAGCTCGGATTCGACCAGGTTCTCGGGAATGGCGCCGCAGTTGACGGCCACAAAGCTCTCATCCGATCGCAAAGACAACCGATGGACGATATTGGCCAGGAATTCCTTGCCCGTGCCGCTCTCTCCCGTAACCAGGATGGTACTGCCGGTGGGGGCCACCTTGAGGACGGTTTTCAGGATTTTCTTCATCCCCGGCGATGAGCCCAGCAAGTCTTCGAGGACCCTCTCCTCCAGATCGCGGCCATGGCGCCGCGAAAAGGATCGGGCGATGGCCTTTTGCGCCAGGCTCTCCAATAACTTGACATTGGTCGGCTTGATCAGGAAGCTATGCGCGCCGCGTTGCACCGCCCCTTCGGCCTTCTGGGTGTCGCGCACATTGGCGAGAATGAAGACCTCGATGCCCGGGTTGCGCTCGCGCGCCAAATCCAGGGTGTCGAGATTGTCTATGGTCAGGAGATCGGAAGACAGGAAAAGGGCGGTAATGCCCCCATTGGTCAGCAGCTTGATGGCGCTTTGGCCTCCGCTGCTTTCCATCAATTCCGTGTCCGGAATGGACCAGGAATTGAAGACTTCCTTCTTCAACTCCGAGTCGGCATCCAGGATGAAAATCTTGCTGGTCTCATTCATCGCCGCCGCCCGGTTCAGCCCACGAAGAATTGCTTGGCCTTTTCAAAGAACGAAGTATGGGGTTTCTCCATCCAAAGCTTTTGCAATTCCTTGAGCAATTCCGTTTCCCTGGAAGATAATTCCCCCGGCGTATGGCAGTGCAATTTCACGAATAGGCTGCCTTTGCCGCCTCCATTCAAATCCGGCAGCCCCTTGCCCTTGAGTTTCAAGACTTTTTCGCTTTGGGTGCCTTCAGCCACCTTCAAATCGACTTCACCGTCCAGGGTTTTGACGGTCACCGGACCGCCCAGCGCCAAGGTGGTGAAAGGGACTTCGACGGTGCAATGCAAGTCATTGCCCCGGCGTTGGAAATACTCGTCCTTCTGTTCCTTGATGCCGACGAGGAGATCGCCGGCCGGTCCCCCTTGCTGGCCGCGGTGGCCTTCGCCACGCAGGGTCAGGTAATTGGTCTCCTCGATGCCCGCGGGGATGTCGATGGAGATTTGCACTTCCTCCTGCACGCGTCCCTGGCCATTGCAATCGGCGCAGCGCGACTTTACCGAGGAGCCCGCGCCGCCGCATTCGGGACAGGTGGTGACGTTGACGACTTGCCCGAAGAAGCTCGACTGCACTTGCCTGACCTGGCCCGCGCCGCCGCATACCGAACAGTTTTGCTTGCCGGTCCCGCCCGCGCCATCGCAGGTTTTGCAGGCATTGTAGCGGCGCAGCTTGACCTTCTTGGTCACGCCCGAATGGATGTCGTCCAAGGTCAGCGTCAAACTGATTTGCAAGTCCTGGCCGCGGGGAGGCCCGCTGCGGCCGCGACGGCCGCCGCCCGCGCGCCCTCCGAAAAAGTCGCCTCCGAAAATATCGCTGAAAGCTCCGAAGATATCCTCGAAATTCGAGAAACCCTGCGGTCCTCCGCCTCCCGCGCCGCTCAGGCCGGCATGGCCGAAGCGGTCGTACTGGACGCGCTTTTGCTCGTCCGACAGAACGGAATAGGCCTCGGCCGCCTCCTTGAATTTTTCCTCGGCCGCCTTGTCTCCCGGGTTCTTATCCGGATGGTACTTGATGGCCAATCTTTTGTAGGCGGTCTTGATGGTATTGCCATCCGCGTCGCGGCTGATGGCAAGCACCTCGTAGTAGTCGCGTTTTTGGCTCACCCTTAATCCACCACCTCGAAGTCCGCATCCACGGCGCCGTCTTTACCGGCGCCCTTGGCGGCGTTGGCCTCGGCTCCGGGAGCATCGCCGCCGGGTTGGGCCTTTTCCGCCGCGGCCTTGTACATCGCCTCGGAAAGCTTATGGCTGGCCTCTTCGAGCTTTTGCGTGGCTTGGCGGGTAGCCTCCAGATCCTCGCCCTTGGATTTGGCCTTGAGGTCTTCGAGGGCGGCCTCCACGGTTTCCTTTTCCGCGGCGGTGATCTTGTCGCCATGCTCCTTGAGCATTTTCTCGACATTGTAGATCATGTGCTCGGCCTGGTTATGCACTTCGGCCTTTTCCTTTTCCTGCTTGTCGGCTTCGGCATTGGCCTCGGCTTCCTTGACCATGCGGTTGATCTCGTCCTCGGAAATGCCCGAACTGGCCTCGATCTTGATCTTCTGCTCCTTGCCGGTGGCTTTGTCCTTGGCCGAAACGTGAACGATGCCGTTGGCGTCGATGTCGAAAGTGACTTCGACCTGGGGCATGCCGCGGGGGGCCGGGGGAATGCCGGTCAATTCGAAGCGGCCCAAGGTGCGGTTGTGCCGCGCCATTTCGCGCTCGCCCTGCAGCACATGGATGCTGACGGCGGTCTGGTTGTCTTCGGCCGTGCTGAAGACCTGGCTTTTCCGCGACGGGATGGTGGTATTGCGCTCGATGAGCTTGGTCATCACGCCGCCCAGGGTCTCGATGCCGAGGGAAAGCGGGGTCACGTCGAGCAAAAGCACGTCCTTCACCGCGCTGTCGCCGGCGAGCACGCCGGCCTGCACGGCGGCGCCGATGGCCACCACTTCGTCGGGATTCACGCCCTTATGCGGCTCCTTGCCGAAAAATTCCTTCACCTTGTCCTGGATGGCGGGAATGCGGGTGCTGCCGCCGACCAGGATGACCTCGTCGATGTCCTTCACCGTCTTGCCGGCGTCCTTGAGGGCCAGGCGGCAGGGTTCCATGCTCTTTTCCACCAGGCTCAAGGTGATTTGGTTGAACTTGGCGCGGGTGAGGGTCAATTCCAGGTGTTTGGGGCCGCTGGCATCGGCGGTGATGAAGGGCAAATTGATGGAAGTCTGGCTGGAACCGGAGAGATCCACCTTGGCTTTTTCCGCGGCTTCCTTGAGGCGTTGCAAGGCCATGCGGTCCTTGCGGAGATCGATGCCGTTTTCCTTTTGGAATTCCTCGGCTATCCAATCGATGATGGCCTGGTCGAAGTCGTCGCCGCCCAGATGGGTGTCGCCATTGGTGCTTTTCACTTCGAAGACGCCGTCGCCGATTTCCAAAATGGAGATGTCGAAAGTTCCGCCGCCGAGATCGTAAACGGCGATGGTCTCGCTCTTCTGCTTATCCAGGCCATAGGCCAGGGCGGCGGCGGTCGGCTCGTTGACGATGCGCAGCACTTCCAGCCCGGCGACCTTGCCGGCGTCCTTGGTGGCTTGGCGCTGGCTGTCGTTGAAATAAGCCGGAACGGTGATGACGGCCTGGGTGACGGTTTCTCCCAGGTAGTCCTCGGCCACCTTTTTCATGGCCTGCAAGACCATGGCGGAAATTTCGGGAGGGGTGAACTTCTTGCCGTCGATTTCCACCGCCGCCAAATCGCCGCTGGCGCCGACGACCTTGTACGGCATGCGCTTGGCTTCCTTTTCGGCTTCCGAACCGCGCTTGCCCATGAAGCGTTTGATCGAATACACCGTGCGCTCGGCATTGGTGATGGCCTGGCGCTTGGCGACATGGCCGACCAGGCGCTCGCCCGCCTTGGTGAAGGCGACGATGGAAGGAGTGGTGCGATGGCCCTCGGCATTGGGAATGACGACGGGCTTGCCGCCTTCCATCACCGCGACGCAGGAGTTGGTGGTTCCGAGGTCTATGCCGATAATCTTACCCATGGTGTTTTCCTTTGCTTAGTGATTCTTTGGCGCTCACGCCGATTTCCTGTTTAACCCTTGCCCAGCGACACGATGACGCGGGCGTGTTTGAGAATTTTTCCCTTGAGCTTCCAACCTTTTTGGGCCACCAGCATCACGTGGTTTTCCGGCACGGTCTCGCTGGGCTGCTGCATCAAGGCTTCGTGCAAATTCGGATCGAATTCCTGGCCTTGCGGATCGATGGCCTCCAGGCCCTCGTCTTCCAGCACGTTTTTAAACCGTGATTGGATGAGCTTGATGCCTTTCTCGAAATCTTCCGGAGACGCGCCCTTGTTTTTGGGGTCGAAGGCCAGCTCGAAATTATCCAGCACCTCGGTCAACTTGCTGATGAGCTTGGCATTGGCCGTGGCGATGAGTTCGATATTCTCCCGGGCCGTCCGGCGGCGGAAGTTCTCGAATTCGGCGAACAACCGCAGGTACTTGTCCTTCATGTCCGACTCCGGCTGGCCTCCGGCCGCCGGCTGGACCTCCGGGGTTTCGCCTTCGACGCCGGCTTCCTCAGGCTTGTTCTCCAGGTCTTCATGCGTTGCTGTCATGGCCCTCAAAATCCGTTCTCGCCGCCTGGGGGCGAAGTTTTATGGTTCATTATCAGTCCGGCCGCGTGATGCACCAGGGCGACCAGGCGGTTATAAGGCAATCGCTTGGGACCCATGACGCCGACCAGGCCTCGGCTGCCCCCGCGATCAAAGGCCTCGGTGACGATGGAGAGGCTGCGAAAGGGTTTTCCATCCCTCTCCTCCCGTCCAATAGTCACGTGAACGCCTTCGCTATCCGCTTGGTTACGCAAGAAGTGGACCAGGGCAATCTTGCTTTCCACCATTTCCAAAAGGCTTTCGACATCCTCGATTTTTTCGAAATCACGGCTGCGGATCAGATTATGGATGCCTGAAACCCGCAGGCTTTGATTCTGTTCCGCCTGAAGTAGTTTCATTATGGAACGGTGCAGGAATTGCATGGCCTTGGCTTCATCCGCTGCCATCGGTTTTTCCGTCGTTTGGGCCAATAATTGGCTAATCTCACTGACCGGCCGCCCCTGCATTTCGAAGTTGATGCGATTGGCCAGGCTATCCAGCCGGTAAAAGGAAGTATTCAGGGTTTCATCGGAAAGAATGGTGCGGACCACCATGCCGGAGGCATGTAAAACCACCAGGACACGACCGAACTCCAAGGTGTGCAAGGTGATGTGCTGAAATGTTCCCTGCTCGACGGCCGGGGTCACGGCCACTCCGAGCAATTGAGTCATGCGGCTCAAGGTCAGCGAAGCCTGGTTCAGCAATTCCTGCTCATCCGTGATGCCGGCCAATCCCGACTCCAGGGTTTGCCTGTCTTCCGCTTCGAGCACCGCCGGCTGCATCAATTCCTCGACATAGGTGCGGTAGCCTTGATCGGTGGGACGCCGCCCCGCCGAAGCGTGGGTTTGCTCGACGTAACCCATTTCGGTCAATTCGGCCATGGTATTGCGCAGGGTAGCCGAGCTGGCGTGAAAAACGGGATTGAGGCTTAGAACCTTGGAAGAAACCGGCTCGGCCTTGACGATATAATGATCGACGATGGCGGACAGCACTTGCTGTTGCCGCGGGTTGAGCGAATCATCCCCCATGCTTTTCGATTTCATGGCCGACCTTATCCTGAAAAACAAAAGCCCCCGGCGCCGTGTGGCGCCAGGGGAAGACTGCATTAGGACATACCCGGAAAACCGGATATTACATCATGTCCATGCCGCCCATGCCACCCATACCGCCCATGCCGCCCATGTCGGGGCCGCCGGACTTCTTCTCTTCCTTCTTCTCGGCCACCAGGCAATCGGTGGTAAGCAGGAGGCCGGCGATGGAAGCGGCATTGCGCAAAGCGGTGGTGGTGACCTTGGCGGGGTCGATGACGCCTTCGGCGATCAGGTTCTGGTACTCGCCGGTACGGGCATTGTAACCGAAGTCGTCCTTGCCTTCTTTCACTTTGTTCACCACGACCGAGGGTTCGGCGCCGGCGTTCAAGGCGATTTGGCGCAAGGGTTCTTCGATGGCGCGGCGCACGATGGAAGCGCCGACGGCCTCGTCACCGAGCAGCTTCAGGCTTTCGAGGGCCTTGGCGGCGCGGATGAGGGCGACGCCGCCGCCCGCCACGACGCCGCTTTCGACGGCGGCGCGGGTGGCGTGCAAGGCATCGTCCACGCGATCCTTCTTTTCCTTCATGGCGGTCTCGGTGGCGGCGCCAACCTCGATGACGGCGACGCCGCCGGCCAATTTGGCGAGACGCTCTTGCAGCTTCTCGCGGTCATAGTCCGAGGTGGTCTCGTCGATTTGGCGGCGGATCTGGGCGACCCGGGCCTTGATGTCGCTGGATTTGCCGGCGCCGTCGATGATGGTGGTGTTGTCCTTGTCCACGCTGACGGTCTTGGCGTTGCCGAGATCGTCCATGGTGGTGTTTTCCAGCTTGAGGCCGGTCTCTTCGGAAATCACGCGGCCACCGGTCAGGATGGCGATGTCCTCGAGCATGGCCTTGCGGCGATCGCCGAAGCCGGGAGCCTTGACGGCAGCGACCTTCAGGGTGCCGCGCAGCTTATTCACCACGAGGGTAGCCAGGGCTTCGCCGTCGATGTCTTCGGCGATGATGAGCAGGGGCTTGCCGGTCTGGGCGACCTTTTCCAGGATGGGAAGCAAGTCCTTCATGCTGCTGATCTTCTTGTCGTAGATGAGCAGGAGGGCGTTCTCGAGGATGGCTTCCATCGAGTCGGGATTGGTCACGAAATAGGGCGAGACGTAACCGCGGTCGAAAAGCATGCCTTCGGTGACGCGCACCTTGGTCTCGGAAGACTTGGCCTCCTCGATTTGGATGACGCCGTCTTTGCCGACTTTTTCCATGGCTTCGGCGATGAGATTGCCGATTTCCATTTCATTGTTGGCGGAAATGGCGGCGACCTTGGCCCATTCTTCCTTGGTCTTGACGGGCTTGGCCATGCGGTCGACTTCCTTGGCGATGGCTTCGGCGGCGGCTTCGATGCCGCGCTTCAGGTCGATCGGCGAGGCGCCGGCGATGACATTCTTCAGGCCTTCGGTGACGATGGCCTGGGCCAGGACCGTGGCGGTGGTGGTTCCGTCACCGGCGATGTCGGAAGTCTTGGAGGCGACTTCTTTCACCAATTGGGCGCCCATGTTTTCGAAAGCGTCTTCGAGTTCGATTTCCTTGGCGACCGAGACGCCGTCCTTGGTGCTCGAGGGGGAGCCGAAGCTCTTGGCGAGGACCACATTGCGGCCTTTGGGACCGAGGGTGATTTTAACGGCGTTGGCGAGTTTGTCCACGCCGCGTTTGAGGGCCGTGCGAGCGGCGGTGTCGAATAGCAATTGCTTTGCCATGTGTTAACTCCTGGTTCTTAGTTCTTAAATGCTGGTGGTGATTGCCTGGGACTAAACGATGGCGAGAATGTCGCTCTCGCGCATGATGAGGTAATCCTTGCCTTCGACATTGACCTCGGTACCCGAGTATTTGCCGTAAAGAACCACGTCGCCGGTTTTGACTTCGGGTTTGACGAGGGTTCCGTTATCCGAGGTTTTGCCGGGTCCGACGGCGATGATCTTGCCTTTCTGGGGCTTTTCCTTGGCATTGTCGGGGATATAAAGTCCTCCGGCGGTCTTTTCGGCGGCCTCGAGGGCTTCCACGATGACGCGGTCGGCTAATGGCTTCAGGGCCATGGCTTACTCCTGGGTTGAGAGCGGTTTTCGCTCCGGGGTGATTTTCAAGGGTCCGGGGCCTGGGTTTAGCACTCCAAGGCATCGGCTGCTAATTCTCGCTGGGCCAAACTACGATGCAAAAAGAATGCCGTCAAGAAATCCATAAATTATTTAAAACCGCCCGAAAGCCTTGTTTCAATTTGAATCGAAGACGCAGGCATTGCTTGCTCCAGAACCGGGCTATTTTGATGCTTGTGCCGATCTTAAACGCCTTCATAGGGGGATACTCGCTTTTTAAAGGCGGGAAGTCTGGGTCCTCCTTGACGCAAAGCCTTGTCTTATCGGCATTGCTGGCGGCCTGCGAGGCTGGGTTTTTGGCATTGTTTCGCCATGGCCTCGCACATCGGGCTTGGATGGTTTTACCATGGATGCTGCTCCTCAGTTTGGGACGTTTGCCCTTGCAGGCCGGGTTGGCGAAAATAGAGACCCAAAGGGCTTTTGGGGCGGCGAAGCTGGGAAGGCGGCGCTTGCAGCAAACCTTGCGCGAGCATGCCGTCTCTCCCTCGGGCCGCCATGTGCGGACCATCCTGCAGGTGGCTCTCACCACCAGTTTGCCTAAGGCCATCGAGGGATGGATGGCGGGACGCCAGGCCCTCGGGGCGCTCTTGCAATTGGTCCTCCTCATGCCCGTCATTTTCTGGGTGGCTCCGACCACGGTGGCTTTATTTCTCCCCTTGGTCGTGCCCGCCTATGCCCTGGCGAAATGGAAAGGCCATGCCCTCCGCCGCCATGCCGCCGAAGCGAGAAGGGAAAGCGAGAAAACCGAAACGCACTTGGATTCGTGGCTCGATGGATTGGAGGGGTTATTGGCCAATGGGGCATTGGACGAGGCCCTGGAAAAGGATGCCCGCCAATACGACCGCCAAGCCGGCGTCGAGGCCGATTGGCGGCGGGCGCAAATGGTTTTTCCGGTGTGGATGGAAATGCTTTTCTTCGCGGGTCTGGGCGCCTTGGCCTGGTGGGCGTCGCAGGGCCGGGGGTTTCTCGGTTTACCCTCTCCCGGCCTCGTCGATTGGGTAGTCCTGGGAGGCGCGCTCCTGCTGGCGTATCGGCCGATCCGGGAATTGGGCCGGGCTTGGCCGCTTTGGGTATCCGGACGCCATATCCTGAGGGATATGGAAAACCACTGGGAGCAATGGCGAAGCTTGCCTCGGCGAGGCATGCCCGAGGCGGGTTCAGCCAAGAATTTGCAACTGGTCTCGTTAACCTTTGGTTATGGGAAGGGGCGGCTCATTTTTCAGGATTGCCACGCTTCTTTTCCTTTGCATGGCATCACCGGGATTCAAGGGCCGAACGGCGCCGGCAAAACCACCTTGCTGCGTTTATTGGCCGGCTTGGAAATGCCCGAGCAAGGCCGGGTCTTGTGGCCCGAAAGCCTGAGGGAGGCGGGGCATGTCGCCTACTTGCCGCAAAGGCTTTGGCTGCCTCAGGATTTATCGCGAAAACTCGGTGTCCTGGAAGGAAAAAAAACGCGGCGGTTTCACGCTTGCGAGGCGTTATTAGGGACTGCGAAATTCAGGGAAAGATCCGATTTGGATATCCGGGAATTATCCGGTGGCGAGCGCCAGCGTCTGGCCTTGCTATTGACCTTGATGTCCGATTCCCCGTTTTTATTGCTGGATGAACCCACCTCCTTTTTACCTGGCTCGGATAGGGAGGCCATCATGGCGGAATTATTGCGGCTATGGCGGGACGCCGATGGCCTGGATGCGCCGCCCCGGGGCGGCATCCTGGTCGCCCATGAGGATTTTTTGCCGACGCTTTGCGATCGGGTCTTGACCCTGGAACCCCTGGTCGTGTCCGAGGTCGAATAATGGCGGCCTGGGCGTTTCGCATTCGCGGTCTCATCGTGGCTTTGCCCCTGCTTTACCTGGTGGCCATCCGCTCGACGGCGACAACCTCCTTGCGGCCCGAAGGATTAATCCTCGTCGCCCTGGCCATGGCCTTGCGTTTTTGGTCGGGCGCCCACATCGGTGCGCATAGCAATGGAGCCTCCGCCTCAGCCGACCGGGTCGTCCGGTCCGGCCCTTACCGGTTCAACCGCCACCCGCTTTATTGGGCCAACGCCGCTACGGCCTTGGGCTTGATGATTTACGGCAATTGCCTCCATGCCGGGGAGTTTACCGGTTTAGCGGCTTTTATCCTCGGCTTCTACGTCTTTTTGGCGCGGCATGAAGAAAAAACCCTGCTCCTGCGTTTCGGGCGGGATTACGGGGAGTATCAGGCCGACGTGCCCGCTTTTTCATGGCGCAAGCCGTCAGGGCCGGGAAGACGATTACGGGGTTTTGGGCTAACCGCGCCTATCACCCCGCTGCGGGCCACCCCGTCCTTGGGTACTCCGGGAGAGAATGAAGCCCGGCCGGATTGGCCGGGATCCGGCCGCAGGCAAGGCCGGAATATCGCCTATGCCTTGGTCGCGGTCTTATTGATCTCCTTTCTCCGCCGATGATGCCCGTCCGCCCGCGGCATTCCCGCTTTCCAGACCGCCTTTCCGCGGCCGAACTGGGGTTATGGCTAAGTTACCGTAGCTTGCAAATGACCTTGGCCCCGATGGCGCATGCCCTGGCGCGGGCGGATGGTTTTTTGCGGAGAAGGTGGAAAAAAGGTTTCCTGCCGCCGGGCTGGGAAAGCCTGGCAAGGTTCGCCCCCTCCATTCCCAGCGGTGCCGCGAAGGTTTCCGACGGGCCCAGGCTATGGGCGCATGCCGCCTCCCTGGGTGAAGTCGCCGGTCTCTGGAATGTCCTCCTCGATTTGCCGGAATGCAAACGCCTGGTCGTCACGGCGCAAACTCCGGGAGGCATGGCGAGATGGCGGCAGAACATCGCCGTTTTGCAGGGCGGCCGACCGGATATTTGGCCGCATATCGCGCCTTTCGATCATCCTCGCCTGGCGGCCCGCTTCTTAAGCCGGTGGGGAATTACCCATATCCTGCTTTACGAAGGTGAAATCTGGCCGGGTTGGATGATGGCCGCGGCTAAAGCGGGCATCCCCGTCCTATGGGTAGCGGCAAGGTGCCCCGAAGCTTCCTTCCGGCGCTGGCGCCGCTTTCCCGCTTTGACCGCGCGATTGCTTTCCGGTTTGCATTTCGTCCAGGCCCGCTCCGAAATCGAGGCGGGGCGAATCCAAACCTTTTGCCGTCAATCGGTGGCAGTGGGGAGTGACGCCAAAGCATGGCCCCATGGGCCGATGGCGCGCTTGGGGCTGAAGCCGCCGAAGCCGCCCAACCGGCCAAAGGGTTTGGCGCTCTATTGCCTTTACCGGGGGGAATGGCCTTGGGTAAAACCCTTGGTGTTGGAATGGATGAAGCGGGGGGAAGTTTTCGTGATGCCTCGTCGCCGCGAGGACTTCGCCTTTTTCCGTCGCGAATTACGGCCGATGGGATTTTCATTCCATAGCGAAAACACCGGGGCGTATCCTTCGGAAGGCCGGGATCGACGTTATGTCCTGGTCGACGCATTCGGGCAAACCCAACCCTACTGGCCCCAATGCCGGGTGGCCCTGGTCGGCGGCAGTTGGATACCCCTCGGTGGGCATGCTTTCTGGGAGCCCTTGCGGCATGGAATCCGGCTTTGGTCCGGCCCCCACTTGCATCACCAGCAGCCGATGGCGGATGAATTGAAAGAAGCCGGTCTTTTGAAGGTATGTCTCGGGCCGGATCTCGTCCGGCAAGTGGGGGTGGAAAACCTCGAACCCTCATCCGATGGCGATTATCGGCAGGCCTATGACCGATTTTGGGAAAAGATGAAGGTCCATCGCGAGCGGAGCCTTGGGGATATACGGGCGGCCCTCTCCCTCGCTACGACGAAAACCCCGGTCTCCGAGCTATCTTTCGGGTCATCGTGAAAATACTCTTAGCAGCACCCCGAGGTTTTTGCGCCGGAGTCGACCGGGCCATCAGCATCGTGGAAACCGCGCTGGCCAAATTCGGCGCTCCCGTTTATGTCCGCCATGAAATCGTCCATAATAAGCATGTCGTCGACCGTTTACGGGACCGGGGCGCCATCTTCGTGAATGAATTGAACGAGGTTCCGGAAAAGGCCGTGGCCATTTTCAGCGCCCATGGCGTGCCGGCGGCCGTCTACCGGCAGGCAACCAGCCGGGGCCTGGTAACGGTGGACGCGACCTGTCCCCTGGTCAAAAAGGTCCATACCTCGGTGAGGCGGCACAATGAGAAAAAACACCGCATCATCCTCATCGGCCATGCCGGCCATCCCGAAGTGATAGGCACCATGGGTCAATTAGGCGCGGGGGAAGTCTTGCTGGTGGAAACGGTGGAAGACGTCGCCAAGCTCGAAGTCCCCGATGAAAACGCTCTGGCCTATACCACCCAGACCACGCTTTCCATCGAAGAAACCCGCGGCATCATCGAGGCTTTACGGCTGCGTTTTCCCAACATCAAAGGACCCGAAAAAGGCGACCTTTGCTACGCCACCACCAATCGGCAAACCGCGGTCAAAAAGATGGCCGATCATGTCGATTTGCTGCTCGTCGTGGGCTCGCGCAATAGTTCCAATTCGAACCGTTTGCGGGAATTGGGCGTATCCCTCGGCAAGCCCAGTCATTTGATCGATACCTCCAACGATCTCGCCCCGCAGTGGTTCGATGGGGTAGAGACGGTGGGGTTGTCCTCCGGCGCTTCTGCCCCCGAGAGCTTGGTCCAGGAAGTGGTGGATTGGATATGCCGGCGGTATCCCGGCTCCCAGGTGGAAGACTTCATGGTCATGGAAGAGAATGTCCGGTTCTCCTTGCCTGAAATCCTCGCCGGCACTTCCGCGCCTTGAAGCGCTACGCATTTTTCCTAACGGCCCACGGCTTCGGCCATGGCGTACGCGCCTCGGCCTTGATCAATGCCTTGCCCGCCGACAGCCGGGTTTCCCTCTATACCGGCCTCCCCAAGCAGTTTTTTGAAGAGGAATTGCGACGGCCTTTCCATTACCATTTTTGCGAAATCGATTGCGGCTGCATCCAACCCGATTCCATGCGCGTGGACATCGAAGCCACCTTAAAAGCCTATGCCGCCATCGACGAGCGGCGTGAAGACTTGATTCCGTTTTGGTCGCGGCATTTACGGGAAAACGGCGCCGACATGGTCATCGGCGACATTCCTCCCTTGGCCTTTCCGATAGCCAGGGCGGCCGGACTGAAAAGCGCGGCCATTTGCAATTTCGGATGGCATGACATCTACGCTCCTTATGTCGAAGCCTTTCCCGCCTATCGGAGCTTGACGGCATCCATCCAAAGCGATTATGCCCTTTGCGATAGGCATTTCCGGCTGGAGCCTTATTTCGGATCCGCCTTTTCAGCCGAGAGCCGGTCGGTCGGCCTGCTTGCGCGCCTCGGAAGGGATAGAAAGGCGGAATTGGCGCATCATTTCGCCTTGAATCCCGAACTTCCCTGGGCCCTGGTTTATCTGGGCAGTCATGGATTACCCGGCATGGACTGGAGCGGCCTAAGCCGGATTTCGGGTTGGCAGTTTTTCGGCTTGTACGATTTGCCCGGAGCCGGTTCCAATTACCGCCGTATCGAGAAGACCCCGGAATTCGATTACGCCGATTTGACGGCGTCGAGCCAAGTCCTCTTCGGGAAATTGGGCTATGGCTTGATTTCCGAAGCCATCGCTCATGGCAAACCCGTCATTTTCCCCGGAAGGACCGACTTCGGTGAATTCGAGTGCTTGAAAAGCGCCCTGGTAGAGAGGGGGTTGGGGCGGGAAATTCCGACCACCAGGCTAAATCAAGTGGATTTGCGGGATGATTTGCATTGGGCCCTGCAAATTTCCGCTCCATCGCAAACCGCGCCGGCCTTAAACCATCTGGTCCAAAGGCTGGAATTTGAAATCCAAAACGGATCGCAAGGCCGTGAATAAGGGCTTTTCCGAAGAAAACTCCTAATTCTCGTCCCTTTTCCCCCTTGGTTTTGCTACCATTGCCCCTCTCTATTTCGAGCGAAGAGGTTGAGGTTTATCATGAGCCGCATTTGTGAAGTGACCGGGAAAAGACGCCAAAAGGGCAACCAAGTTTCCCATGCCATGAATCATACCCGTAAATTTTTCGAGGTCAACTTGCAAAAGAAACGCTTTTGGCTGGGTTCGGAAAAGCGTTGGGTCACCTTGAAGGTAAGCACCTCCGGCATCCGCTTCATCGCCAAAAACGGTATCGAAGCCGCTTTGAAAAACGCCGCCTCCTTGGTGGCTTAAAGATTTCTCTTCCCTGCCTTAACTTAAGGCAGGTTTTCCATCGCAAGGCCCGCGAGGTCCGACCAGGATTCCATCATGGGCCGGGCCTTTTTCGCTTTTTGGAATAAGGCATTGGCCAAGGCGGTTTGTCCGTCGAGTTTGGCGAAACGGGCCGACCACAGCAAGGCCAGGTAGTCATTCGAATCCTGCGTCAATAAGTAAGAAAGTATGGACTCCGCCATGGATTTATCCCCATTGGCGCGGTAACAGCGGGCCCGGTTGATGAAAACGTCTTTTTGCTGGCTACCCAGATCCAAGGCCTTTTGCAGGGGAGAGGTGGCCGACTTTAAATCCCCCGTTAGAGCCCAGGTATTTCCGAGCCTTTCCCAAACCTCCTTATTCTTCGGCTGCAACCGGGCCGCCTGCTTGAGATAGGCGAGGGCCTTTTCGTATTCGCGTACTTCCAAGGCGGCGATGCCGGCCGCGGTTTGGGCTTCGGCGTTTTGCCTATCCGCCTCCGCCAAATCCTGGGCGGCAATTAGGATGAAAGCTTGGTTTTTGCATGCCCGGGCGGCTTTCAGCCGTGCCCGGTGAACCGAGATATCCCGGTTGAAAGGGTCGCCCCGGACGGCTTCCGAATAGGCGGCAAAGGCGCCTATATCATCGGCCCGGGCGGCGCGCGCGTCGCCGAGCAGGCGCCAATCGGAATACCTTTCTTCATGCAAGGACTGGGCATTCAGTCCTGAGGAAAGGTGCTCGATGGTCAAATCCCATTGTTGTCTGGCGCCATAATAACGCCCCAGCCGCAAATGGATTTCGCTCCAGTCGCCGGGTTGAAAGTTGGAGGCATCCGCCAGCAAGGGTTTCAGCAAGGCAATTCCCGCCGGCATTTCATCGGCGCGCAATTTCAACAGGCCCAGCCTGCCTTTGGCCAGAGCCGACACCCCTTTTTCGCGGGTTAGAATTTCCAGCCATCCTTTCTCCTCTTTCCAATCCCGCGCGGCTTTCAGGGACCAGAGCCATTCCACGCTGGACAATTCGCCGCTGTCGGCGGCCAAGGCCCTGAACTCGGCTATGCCCGCGGCGGTATCGCCCAGACTGACAAGGCATAGCCCCAGTTCATGGCCGGCCTTGGGAAAATCGCTCTTCGCTTCCTGCAGGTAAGGAAGGGCATCGGAGCAAGAGCCGGCGGATTTCAGGGACTCTCCCAACAGCAAATTGGCCTCCGGCAAGGCCATCGCCGTCACCAGGGTTTTGAGGATGGGCAGGGCGAGATCCACCCGGCTTTCCGCCACCAGAGCCTTGGAGCCTCGCAAGGCGGGTTCATTTCCGGCCGGCTTTTCCGCCAAGCGCAGCCACGCCTGGGCGGCGAAATTCAAGTCTCCGGCTTTGAAGCGGGTATCGGCCACTTTTTCGAGGACGCCGCTTTCCCATCGCTCCATCGGGACATGCGCGCTCAATTCCGCCAGGGCCCTATCCGCCCGCTTATCGTCGCAGCGGGCCAGGTCAATCATGGCTTCGCCATGGGTGACGAATGAGCCGTCATCTTCGGTGAATAGCTTGAGCCAGAACTTGCAGGCTTGTTCGCCATTCCCGGTCAGGCTATAACCCCTGGCGAGCTTGGGCAAAAGGCTCGTCGCCTCGAGGCTGTCCTGGATGAGCGGAAAGGTCTCCGTCAAAAGGGAAAAATGTTTCCGGATGGCCTCGTCGCCGGTGATGGCGCGGACGAACAGGGTCAGATAGCCCAAATCGCCGTGATGCGTTTCGAGCAGGGGCTCCAGGAGGCGATAGGCTTTTTCTGCTTGGCCGGTTTGCAAATCAAGGCGGGCGGAGAGATACCGCCACTCGGCTACCCCCGGCTGCCATGCCACCGCGCTGTCCAAGCCTCTTCCCAATAACGCTAAATCATGTGATTTTTGTAATAACTCGATGGCCTTCCCTCCAATCACGCTATCCGGCCTGTTTTGGGACCAGGCGGCCATGAGGATGGAACCCGCCCGGCCGAAGTCCCCCATCTTCTCCACGGCTTCCGCGTGTTTAAGGCTCAGTCCGAGATAGTGCGGTTGCAGGCCTCTTAGGCGCTGATACAAGGTGTCCAAGGCTTTCATGCGCCCGGCCGTTTCCAGCCAGCCGGCGACTTTGAAAAAAACCGGGATGTCTTCCAACCACGTGTCCGTTTCCTTCAAATAGATGTCCGCGGATTCACCGGTGCGTCCGAGGAGGGCCAGGGTAGCCGCTTCCTCTTGCTTCGCCTGCCAGTCATGGGGATAAATGGCGATATAGCGGGCCAGGTGGGGGATTTTTTCGGGATCCTTTTCCGGCAAGGCGCGGGCGACCCTAAGATGGTAGGAGGCGGCTTCATAGATGTCGCCCTTGCGCTCCAGGCATTCCGCCATGAGCCGCAATCCCAGGGGCGAAGGATTCGGCAATCTTTTCAATAAGGGCATGACCCCCATCCAATCGCCGCGGGTGAATCGCAAGTACGCTTCGGCTTCGACGAAGCGGGCGTCGCTTTCTCCCCACTGGGCCCTTTGCCGCAAGGATTGCATCAGCGCCGCGGTATCGATGCCTTCGAAACGGCCTTGCAATACGGCTTCGACGGCGGGCAGTAAAACATCCCTTTCCTCGGTGGGAGAAGAGCGATCGTCCAGGATGACCTGGGCCGCGACGGGTATCGGAGCGAAAGAGGCCGGGACGGTAAAGGCTATTCCCGCGCCGAGAATGGCGGGAGAAAAGAAGCGGGTAAAAGGACTTAAGGGACGGATGAACTTCGCCGGGGCGGGCCGAATACAAGGATAGCGTACCATAGGTTTGCCATCACCGGCATCCCGGTGATCCTCGTTGGTTTCGTAGGTGAAAACTAACCGGTAGGTCGAAAAGGGTTCACGTATTTTTTTGGAGGAGGGTTTGGGAAGTTCGCGGTATTCACGGGTTTTCTCGGCGATTGCGCCGCATTTCCAGCCCGGCTTTCCGAAGTGCAAAGAATACCGACAGTACAGCCCATGTCGCATTCCCGAGATTAAAACACTTATCGCGAAAGAATCAAGAGGCGGCGATGGGGAGCTTCGAGGCCAGCGGTTCCGAAAACTAAAAAGGCCTAAGGTAGCGGTAATGTTACCCAAAGGCCCGCGCCGCGCCGCGGCCTTTGCCCGGCGCCGGGCGGGGTGGGCCTAGGCGAACTGGGAAAAGCGCAGCACTTGGCCGTGCACGCTCTCCAGGGAGCGGACCGCCGTATCCATGGCCAAGTCCTTGTCCTGATAGCGTTTGCGAAGGCAGGCGCAAAGCACCTCGCGCAAAACCAGGCAATCGTAGGCGGCGCGGTGCAAATCGCCCTTGCTCAAGGCGATGCCGGTTTGCTCTCCGAGTTTCCTCGCCACTTCGCCGAGTTTATGCGATGCGTATTCCGGAAGGATTTTCCGAATGATCTTCAGGCTGTCCACGATGGGATTTTGCGGCATGACCATGCCGTATTTCCTCACCGCCTTGGCGATGAAGGCGGAATCGAAAGCGGCGTTGTGGGCGACCAGGACCGGCGAGAGACCGCAAAAGCGCAGGAATTGCTGCAGCACGGTTTTGATATCCGGGGCGTCTTCCACCATGGCATTGGTGATGCCGTGAATGCGGATGACCTCGTCCGGTATGAGCTTGGACGGCCTGGCGAGGCTGGAGAAGGCGGCTATTTCGCGGGTCACCAACTTGCCGTCTTTGCGCTCGAAAGTGAATTTGCTGCCCGCGATTTCGACGATGTCTTCCTTTTCGGCTTCGAGACCGGTCGTTTCAATATCAAAAGCCACCAAGGTGACGAAATTCAAGATTTACCTCCTCAACCCAAAATAACAGAATTCCCTTCCGCGCTTTCCCTCGCGTTTTGCATGGCTTGCGCCAGGGCGGATATATCGCATTGCGGGGATAAAGCGGGACCGATGGCCACGCGGCTCTGGCCGAGAAAAGGATAAGGCAGGCGGGCGCCATCCCAGCTCTTAAGCCGCCAGGCGCCACGGTAATGCACGCCTACCGGCCAAATGGGCAGGTCCAAGGTTTTCGCGAGCCAAAGGGTGCCCGGCTTGGCGATTTCCCTCGGGCCTTTGGGGCCGTCCAAGGCCATGCCGAGAGCTTGGGGGCCGCCTTCCATTCGCATGGCCCGGAATATGGCTTTGAGCGCGGCCGCCCCTCCCCGGCTCGAACTTCCCCGCACGATGCGGTAGCCCAAGCGGGAATTGATGCGAGCGGCGATTTCCCCATCCCGGCTGGATGAGAGCAAAACCAGGATGCCGCGGCGGGAAAAGGCTTTCATGCATACGGGTAAATCGGCATGCCAAAGCGCGAAAATACCGCGGTCGGGTATGGTCTGGGTGGAATGAATGCGCAGGGAGGCCAAGTAGGCCAAGCCGGCCTTCGGCGCCAAACCGATCACAAGCCGGCGATTCCGGGGACGATCAAGTGGCCGGTGAAAATACCTTCACCATTTCCAGTGAGGCTTTTTCCCGATGGGCGAGCCGATCGAGGAATAATCGCCGACGATGCCGGGTCCGGTGGTTCTCGCAGAATTTGGGATAAAGCGCCTGGTTGGGAATCAAGGTGATGGCGAAAGATCGCAAGCATCCCAAAAGCCCGCAACTGCACTTTTTCACGGTTTCCACGCTGAAATTATGCAGCAGGATTTGATTGTTTTCCGAAACGCGCCGGACCAGCTCGCTGTCGGGATTTTCCAGCTGCTTTAAAATGGCTCGCTCGACATTCGAGATAACCGGCTCCATGCTCCAAGTATGCTCACGGGACCATGCTTTGTCCACGGACAGTTGGAACAATTCTTTCCTCTTTTAGCCCGAAGCCCTTTTTTTCGGCAGCGGCTGGCAGAGAGGACAAAAAACCGTACCCCGTTGGGCCACCAGGATTTTCTGGAGCACCTCGCCGCATTTCCTGCAGGGCCTCCCGCCCCGGCCATAAACCGAAAGTCTTTCCTGGTTTTTTCCCATGCCGCCATCGGGTTTCCGGTAATCCGAAAAGGTGGTTCCCTGGTTGGCGATTCCCCGTAACAGGGCTTTTCTCACCGCCGTCAGGAGGCGCAGGATTTGTTCGGGCTTGAGCCGATGCGCGGACATTGTCGGATGGATGCCCGCGGCGAAAAGGCCTTCATCGGCGTAAATATTTCCAACCCCGGAGAGATACCCTTGGTCCAAAAGCACGCTCTTGACATTTCTTTTCGAAAGCGAGGGGAAGGCCCGGGCCAGGTCGGGGATTTTGCCTTCCAACGGTTCTTGCCCGAGTTTTTGCAGGCGTGGAAGGTTTTGCCATTTGCCATCCGGAACCGGTATCAGTTTACCGAAGGTGCGGGGATCGCGGAAAAGCATGCGTTCTCCTCCCCCGAAATGGAGGATCAAATGCGTATGCCGGTCGATGGGATGCACTCCCACGGCTTTTTGCAAGCCGGTTACGGTGCGCCGGAAGGCTTTGTTTTCGATGAAGTCCGGAGGGGAGTAGGTCAATTGTCCCGTCATGCCTAAATGGACGATCAAAGCGCCTTGATCCAAATCGAGAACCAGGTATTTACCTCGACGCCGAATGTTTTTCAGTATTCGTCCGGTGAGAAATAACCGCAAATCCTTGGGATGTCCTTCCACCATGCGGGGCAGGCGAAAATCGACGGACTCGATGCGTTTCCCTTCCAGGTGGGGGCGCAACCCCCGGACTATGGTTTCCACTTCGGGCAATTCGGGCATGGGCCCGGAATGTACATTGGGCTTCCCGGTCTTTTGGGCCCCCAAGGTCGATGCCGACACCTGAATTTCAAAGCCGATGAGCGATTCCAGCCGCATTCCTCCCGCCGGGCGGGACACCGCCCTGAGCGTCGAAACCCAAATCATGCGGGTGGATTTGCCCCCCGGGGGGTTTCCCCTGGTCAATGGCGGGGTCTTAAGCGAATTGTCGATTGCCTATGAGACTTATGGCAACCTGAATCCGGACGGCGCCAATGCCATTTTGATTTGCTCGCCTTTGACCACCGACGCCCACGCGGCGGGCTATAATCCCGACTACGAGACCGAAAAGGAGAGAATTGGCTGGTGGGATGAAATGATAGGGCCGGGCAAGGCCATCGACACCGATCGTTATTTCGTCATCGCCCAGAACATGCTCGGCGGTTGCCGGGGCACCACCGGTCCTTCCTCCTTGAATCCTGCCACCGGACGCCCCTATGGGTCGCAATTCCCCGCCATCACCGTGGAGGACATGGTGAATGCCCAGCGCCTTTTGATCCAAGGGCTGGGCATCGATACGCTCGCGGCGGTGGTGGGCGGATCCATGGGGGGCATGCAGGCCTTGCAATGGTCGATTTCCTATCCGACCCAAGTCAAGAAATGCATTTGCATCGCCGCCGCTCCCAGCCTATCGGCCCAGGCCTTGGGTTTTGAAATCATCAGCCGTCGGGTCATCGTAAACGATCCGCAATTCCACGGCGGCGATTATTACGGCCAGCCCCAAAAACCCGATGGCGGGCTCGCCCTGGCGCGCATGATAGGCCACATCACCTACTTGTCCGCGGCGGCCATGCACCAGAAATTCGGCAGGCGGGAAAGGGGAGGTTTGGATCCCGAGCGCTTCGAAACGGGCTTTGAGGTCGAGAGTTATCTCAAGCATCAGGGCCATAAATTCGTCGACCGCTTCGACGCCAACAGTTATTTGCATATCACCTGGGCCATGGATCATTTCGACATCGCCGCCAGGTATGGTTCCCTCGAAGCGGCTTTCGAGCAATCCCAGGCGGAATTCCTCTTGGTGGCGCTTTCCTCGGACTGGCTGTTTTTTCCCGAGCAGACGCGCCGGCTCGCACAAGCGCTATTGAACCGCCGCAAGATCGTGTCCTTGGTGGAATTGGAGAGCCCCTACGGGCATGACGCATTCCTGCTGGAAGTCGCCCACCTATCCCGGGTCCTGCATGGATTCCTGGAAAAACCGGCCCACGCGGAAAGCCTCACCGCACCCGCGGCGAAAACGAAAGCCTCCCCGGCCAAGTCCGGATCCTTGTCCGAAATCGATTCCTTAAGTTCCCTCATCGATCCCGGCAGCCATATCCTCGACATCGGTTGCGGCAATGGCCAGCTCATCGACACCCTTTACCGCAAGCAGGGCGTCACCGGTATCGGCATCGATTTCGATCTCTCCCATGTCGTCGAATGCCTGAGGCGCAATGTTCCCGTGGTGCAAGCCGACGTCGACCGCGGCCTTTCCATGTTCCGCGACGGGGCTTTCGATTTCGCGGTGTTGAACCGCACCCTCCAGGAAATGAAGCGCCCCCGGCTGGTCATGCGCGAAATCCTGCGGGTGGCCCGCAAAGGCATCGTCGCCTTTCCCAATTTCGGCCATGCCGGGAACCGCGCCTCCCTGCTTTTGCAAGGCCGCATGCCGGTCACCCGCGCATTGCCCCACCACTGGGACGACACGCCTAATATCCACCTTTTCAGCCTGCAGGATTTCCGCGATCTCTGTGCGGACGAGGGCATAGCCATCGAAAAAGAATTGTGCTTCGCCCAGTCCTGGCGCTCGCAAACCCTGATGTCGCTGGGCCTAACCAATGTCGGCTCGGAATACGTGATAGCCTTGATCGGCCGCGCCTGAAAGGGCCGGAACGGGAGGGGACCATGGCGCATTATCTCGATCACAACGCCGCCACGCCGCTGCTGCCCGAGGCGCGCGAAGCCATGCTGAGATCCTGGCAAGACGGCTACGGCAATCCCAGCAGCTTGCATGGGCAAGGGCGTTCGGCGCGCAGCCATCTCGAGGAAGCCAGGGAAATCGTAGCGGGGCATTTGGGTTGTGCGCCGGCCCAGGTGATTTTCACCTCGGGAGGCACCGAATCGGATCACCTGGCGCTCAGGGGAGTGATGGCCCACCCGCGTACGCAAAAGAAAAGGCTGCTGGTCAGCGCCTTCGAGCATCCCGCCGTCCTGGAAACCGCCCGGGACCTGGCCAAACAGGGTTTTGAATCCGTATTCATTCCTCCCGGCGAGGATGGCACGATTTCGCCCGATGCCTTGGCGGGGCTTCTCAACGACGAAACGGCCTTGGTCTCGGTGCTATTGGCGCACAATGAAATCGGCACGGTTCAGCCCATAGCCGAATTGGCGAGCTTGGCGCGTAATGGCGGAGCGCTATTCCATACCGATGCGGTGCAAGCCTTGGGCAAGCTCGGCCCTTTGAACGCCGCCTCGCTCGGGGTGGATTTGATGAGCCTTTCAGGCCATAAAATCGGCGGCCCCAAGGGTGTCGGCGCGCTTTTCCTGCGTCCGGGAACGCCTTTCAAGGCCATGCAACTGGGCGGTCCCCAGGAAAGGCAATTCCGCGCGGGCACCGAAAATGTGGCGGCTTGCCTGGGAATGGCGGCGGCTTTGCAGGTTTGGGAGCGGCGAGGCGAGGAATGGCGGCGGCGAATGAGGGATGCGCGGGACGCTTTCGAAACCCAGCTAATGCAATTCTACCCGGAAACCGAAATCAATGGAGCCGGTGCCGAAAGGCTGCCCAATACCTCGCATATCACCTTACCGTATTGTCCTTCGGACTTGATGGTCGCGGCCTTGGATTTGCGGGGAGTGCAAATTTCGGCTGGGTCGGCTTGCGCTTCGGGATCGGTCAAGGTTTCGCAAGCCATGTTGGCCATGGGCAAGGATAAAAGCCGTTCGCGCTGCGTTTTGCGTTTTTCGCTGGGGCCGGACGATGGCGCCGAAAAAATGGCCGACATCGCCAATATCGTCGCGCAAACCGCCCGGCGGGTGAAATTGCCCGATCCTTCGCATTTCTAATTCTTTTCAGTTACAACCTGTTCTTTGATACCGTCCAAAGGGTCTCTAGTTTGGATGGGAGGCAAAGGTGACTGGTTTTTGGCAGACTTTAGTGACTTACCTCCTGCTGGGAGGGTCGGCATCGCTATTTGGATTGCTTTGCCTGGGCATTTTGCGCAATCGACGCCGTAAAACGGCGGTTATCTCCCCGAAGGCGCGTCCCCTCGACGCGGTATTCAGCGAGGCATTCCGCTTGATTCGACTCCAAGCCAACCAGCACAAAGCCGGGCACTCGGAATCCATCAAGGTCTTGTTGAGCGAAATCCAGGAAAGGATTGGCGGTTTGCCGCCTACCCTGCAGCCGCGCTATGAAAAAAGAATGATGAAGGCGCTGGAAGAGGCCGCGCGCATCGGGATTACGCTCTCGCCGGAAGCATGGGTGAAACGATGAGGAAAAGATTCTTTCGGTTACCCGCTGGGCCTTTCATCCCGTCTAAACCTTTGTTACCCCTAGAGTCGCACCAATGCATAGGGCTTGCCTTAGGCGAGCGGAAAGTGAAAGTATGACGATGATTTCGGTGCTGCATTGGATGGTTCAACATCCGTTGATATGGATGGGTTCCGGTCTCGCCTTGCTTCCCTTTTTGGCCTTGCTCCTCCTGAATAAGCGTTTGGAAAGAGGGCCCTTGCCCCATGAAATCGAATCGGTGCCCGTGGTTCAGGGTCTTGAAAGGGCGCGCCGGGCTGAAGCCCATCAGCGGAAGCTTCTCAAAGCCCAAAGAAGGATTCACTATTCCGACCTTGAACTGGGACGGGATCATGAGAGCCGCCTACTCAGGCTGATGGATAAGCCTAAACGGCGGGAAGATGCCAGGATTTCCGAGGAAACGGTGGCCGGCCCGCGTTGATCCTATATTTGGCGGTCTTTGGAGGTATCCATGGACCGCCCGGTCATGACCGAAAACAAGGCCCAATCAGCCCTGAATTCTTCAAATTCAGCTCTTTTCGCCGATGTTGAACGCGATTGGGCCGATGACGCGCGGCAATTGGCGGACCTGGCCTTAGCTGGCGAGGAAATGACGCGGGAACAGTCCCAAGCGGTTTTGGCCTGGCCGGACGAGGAAATCCTCCCCTTATTGCAGGCCTCCTTTCGCGTGAGGAAGGCCCATTTCGGTAAAAAAGTCAAACTCAATTTCCTGGTGAATATCCAGAGCGGCATTTGTCCCGAGGATTGCAATTATTGCTCCCAATCCCGCCTTTCGGATGCCCCGGTCGACAAGTACAAGCTGATGACGCCGGAGGATGTGGTCGTCGCCGCGGAAAGGGCCGTCGCGAATAAGGCCAGCCGGCTTTGCATGGTCGCCAGCATGCGCGGACCCTCGGACAAGGATGTGCAGGCCGTGGCGGCCGCGGTGAGGGAAGTCCGGGAAAAATATCCCCGCTTGGAGCTATGCGCTTGCCTGGGCCTATTGAAGGACGGACAGGCCGAAACCCTTGAAGCCGCGGGCGTGGACGCATACAATCACAACCTCAATACCAGCGAACGCCATTACGGCGAAGTCTGTTCCACCCATGGCTTCAGCGACAGGCTGGACACGGTGCGCAAATCCAGGTCGGCCGGCATGTCCTCTTGCAGCGGGGCGCTTTTCGGCATGGGGGAAAACCGCGAGGACATTCTCGACGTCGCTTATCGCTTGCGGGAATTGGGGGTCGATTCCATTCCCGTCAATTTCCTGATGCCTTTCAAGGGCACGCCGTTTGAAGATGTCCAGGAATTGACGCCGCTTTATTGCCTGAAAATCCTTTGCTTATTCCGCTTCCTTTGCCCGACCGCGGAATTAAGGGTGGCCGGAGGCCGTGAATTGCACTTGCGCGGTTTGCAGGCCATGAGCCTCTATCCCTGCACTTCTCTCTTCGTGGGCGATTATTTGACGAGCGAGGGCCAGGCGGCCAAGGCCGATTTGGAAATGGTACGCGATCTCGGTTTCGAGATCTTGGGGGATGACTCCGCGGCCGAGATTGCCCTCAAGGAAAGAGTGGTCATCACCCACCGGGAAAAGGCGACGGCGAAAAACTGAAACGCCGCTTTCCTCATCGCCTCAAGAGGCGGGGAAAGGGTTTTGGAATCCCATGGCAAGCATCGCAATCGTCGATTATCGCGCCGGCAACCTCACCTCGGTCAAGCATGCTTTCGCGGAAATCGGGCATGATTCGGTGATCACCCGGGACCCGTCCGTCATCGCCGGGGCCGATCGCCTGGTTTTTCCCGGGGTGGGAGCGGCGGGGGCCTCCATGGCGGCCTTACGGGATTTGGATTTGATCGAACCCCTGCGTGATTTCGTCGCCGGTGGCCGGCCCTTTCTCGGCATTTGCGTCGGTTGTCAAATCCTCCTGGATAATAGCCTGGAAGACGGGACGACTCCTTGTCTGGGCGTGATCCCGGGATCCACCGGGCATTTTGCGGCGGGACCGGGCGTCAAGGTGCCGCATATGGGATGGAATCCCGTCGCTTACGCGCGCAGCCACCCGGTATTCAAAGGCATACCCGACGGCAGCCCGTTTTATTTCGTGCATAGCTATTACCCTTTGCCCGCCTCCGAAAAAGACGTGGTCGCGCGGACACAATACGGCGACACCCTCTTCGCCTCGGTACTGGCGAGAGGCAATGTGGTGGCATGCCAATTCCATGCCGAGAAAAGCGGCAAAATGGGCCTGCGGCTATTGCAAAATTTTTGCGAGTGGGATGGGAAACCCTGATGCTGGCCAAGCGCGTCATCGTCTGCCTCGACGTCCGTAACCGCAAGGTGACCAAGGGAGTTCGGTTCGAAGGAAACGTGGACTTGGGCGATCCCGTGGAAATGGGCCGGCAATATTATCTCGAAGGCGCCGACGAACTGGTGTTTTACGACATCATGGCTTCGGCCGAGGGACGTTCCATCGACATCGGCATGGTGCGCGACGTGGCGCAAAAGGTATTCATCCCCTTTTCGGTGGGCGGCGGCATCCGGGACTTGTCCGATATGCGGGAAGTGCTGTTGGCCGGAGCCGAAAAGGTCAGCGTCAATTCCTTGGCGGTGAAAAATCCCGACATCATCGCCCAGGGAGCCAAGGCCTTCGGGCGCCAATGCGTCGTGCTGGGCATGGACGTCAAGCGTTCGTCGCATCCCGATTGCCCCAGCGGTTATGAAGTCGTGGTGCAAGGCGGACGCAAGGCCATGGGCATGGATGCCCTGGACTGGGCCAGGCGCGCGGAGAAACTGGGAGCCGGCGAAATATGCCTCAACTCCATCGACGCCGACGGCACGCGGCGAGGTTATGATCTGGAATTGACGCGCTTGGTATCTTGCGGGGTGGGCATACCCGTCATCGCGTCGGGTGGAGCGGGCGAGGTGGGCCATTTGGTCTCGGTGTTGCGGGAAGGTCAAGCCGACGCCGCCCTCATCGCCTCCATGGTGCATTACGGCACCCATACTTTGGCCGAAATAAAATCTGGATTGGCGGCCGCCGGTTTGCCGGTGCGCGCCATGGAGAATTGAGGGACTGAGAATATGGAAGCGACCAGGGAATTGCGGGACCGAGTCTCCAAACTACGGGGGTATCTTTGACATCCCGGGCAAGGAAGAAGAATTAGCCCTTTTGGAAAGAGCCGCGCAAGAGCCGGCTTTCTGGGCTGATCAGGCCAAGGCGCAAAAGGCCCAGCGCCAAATGAAGACGCTCAAAGACTGGATAGAATCCTGGAGCGCCCTCGACAAGGAGAGCGAGGATCTCGAAATCCTCGCCCAGCTCGCGGAAGAGGAAAAAGACGAGGCGACCCTGGACGAGATCTCCGCGCAGGCCGAGGGCATGCGGGAGCGCTTGCGGGAATTGGAACTGAAGAAAATGCTCTCGGGCGAAGACGATGCCCGCCCCGCCATTGTCAGCATCCACCCCGGGGCAGGCGGGACGGAAAGCCAGGACTGGGCGCAAATGCTTTTGCGGATGTATCTCGCCTGGCTGGAAAAGCGCGGGTTCAAATACGAAATCCTCGATGAACAACCCGGCGAGGAGGCCGGCATCAAAAGCGCCACATTGGAAGTCAACGGCGAATTCGCCTTCGGCTATCTCAAAAGCGAAATCGGCGTGCATCGCCTGGTGCGCATTTCGCCCTATGACGCGAACGCCCGCCGACATACCTCTTTCGCCGCCGTGTACGTCTATCCCGAAATCGAAGACGCGGAATTCGAGATCAACGAAACCGACATCAAGGTCGACACCTTCCGCGCCGGCGGGGCGGGCGGGCAGCACATCAATAAGACGGATTCGGCGGTGCGCATGACGCATTTGCCGACCGGCATCGTGGTGGCGTGCCAAAGCGAAAGAAGCCAGCACAAGAACCGCGCCAGCGCCCTGAAGCTGTTGCGCGCCCGCGTTTACCAGCATCATCGCGACGAGGAAGAGAAAAAGCGCGAATCCAAGCTGGCGAGCAAATTGAAAATCGAATGGGGAAGCCAAATCCGCAGCTATGTCCTGCAACCTTATCAAATGGTCAAGGACGTGCGCACCGATTTCGAGACCTCGGACGCGCAAGGCGTTCTCAACGGCAATCTCGACGGCTTCGTCAACGCTTACCTATTGGCCCTCGACGCGGAACAGTCGCAAACCCAAGGTTAGCCGGCGTCATCCATTCGCCTTTCCGTTGGGCCTCGGCCCGCCGGAAGGCTTGCGCTCACTTGCTGAATATCCGCAGGCGAATCAAGGTGCCTTTGAAGCCCGTGCCGGTCGAATAATTCGAGGTGGTCACCACTTTTTCGTCGCCGGTATCGAGGCTGTCGATGGGCTGGCTGCCGGCCAGCACATCGTCTAAATACAGCGCCGCCAGTTTGCGGGCCGAACTGTAGCGTATCCTCACTTCGTGATTGACGCCATAGCTGACCTTGGCATCGGTGACGAAGGAGAGGGAATTATTGTAGAGCAAGTTCAATTTACCCGACGGATCGATGATGGCGCCCAGCCACCGATAGCCCTGCCCCCCGACGATGACGGGCATATTCGCCGCTGGGGCGGCGGCGATGTTAAAATTCGCCCGGATGGAAAAATCGCCGAGGTCGAAGTTTTTCAGGGGAGAAGTATAGGCTTCGGAACGGGAATAAACCCCGGTCAAGGTGACGCCGGCTTGCGCCGCCTGGTAGGGCGCGTTTTTCAGGGTCGCCTGGGTTTGCTTATGGGAAATGTCGGCAGTATCCCCGCAAAACGGATAATGCGCGATTTTATTCGTTCCCGCATAGACCCTGAGATTGCGCAGGTTTCCCTTGAAATTCGATCCATTGCTGGTATTGTTGCTGGTGAAATCAAACCTCGATCCGAATGCGAGGGCGGTAGTCGCAGATGCCGACAAGACATCGTTTAGATATAACCTGGCTATACCCGCGGAATAGGTGATTTTCGCGGTTTGCCACACATTGGTGGCATAATTCAGCGTCCCTTTCACCTGGGTGCTGTTATTGTGCAAGAGGCTGAGTTTGCCGTCGGGGTCGAGAGTAACCCCCAGCCAACGGTAGGTAGAGCCTCCCACGATGACGGGCCGGGTCAAGGTGCCCATGGAATCGGACTTGAAATCCACTTCCATGGTGAAATTTGTCGAATCGAAACCGGTGAGAGTGGGAGTATGGACATCGCTGGGTCCGGGATCGCTGGAGTTGATATAGACGCCGTTGACATAGACTCCCTGGCAGAGAAATGGCGCGCCGGTCAGGTTCAGATCGCTTTGCATGGAAGTGGTATCGGCGGCATGTCCGGCCAGGGGATAATCGCCCACTATTTTGAGGTCGGAAATAACCACGGTATTTTTGGCCGTGGGGGACCAGGCTCCGCTGGTATTCCTTTCTTGCAAGAAAAGGGTGTGGCTGCCCGGCGATAAATCCGCGGCGGGGGAGAAGGTTGAATCGGTCGTCGTCGTGGATCCGGTAGTCAAGGTTGAATCGTCGAACTTGTAGCGGAAAGTGCCGTTACCGCCCCCTCCCGATTTCCATTTCCAAGTGGGCCTATCCGGAGTGAGGAGAAATTGGCTGGATAAAGCGGGCGTGCCTGGCGTCGCTTCCGCATTACGGGTAATGGTCAGGGTATAGGTGCGCTTTTGAGCGGTGTCTTCGGCGGTGACCACGAGGGTGGCCGTGGTCGTGGCCACCGGCAGGGCGATGGGACTCGACGCTTGATTCGACGCCAGCGATGCGCCGTTCAGGGTCATCGCGGCCAAAAGCGAATCCTGGGGAATGGCCACCAAGGTGATGCTGGTCGTCGTATAAGGGACTTGCATGGTATAAACGGTCGTCTGGGAAGAAAAGGCCGGGGTAAAACTTCCGGTGCTGACGGCAAGCGATTTCAGCGAGGCATTGCCGGCTTTTCGTTTTACCGTGAGGCGATAAAGGGAGGAGTCTCCGTTTTGAGCGGTGACCACCAAAGTGAAGACATTCATACCCACCGCCAGTTTTTGGGCGGGGGAGGCCGCGCCGGATGCCAAGGGCCCACCGTTCAAGGTCAGCTTGGCCGTGGTGTCCTGGGCGGTGGCGGTGAGGGTGAAAGTAGAGTCCGCAAAGGATACCGTATCGGCATACGCGAGTTTGGACGCGGCGAAGGCGGGACTCAGGCTTCCTTTGGAAACCGTCAAACCCGACAGGGCATGATTGCTCGACGGAGCGCCAGGGATCAAGGTGATGCCGTAGGTCTTGTCCTTGTCGTTCAGGCTGACTTTAAGGCTGACCGAAACGGGATCCTGACCCACCGCAATGCTGTCCGAGGGCTGGCCGCTTTGCAAGGCCATGCCGTTCAAAAGCAAATTGCCCTGGGCTTTGGCCGTAATCCTGACCGAGGGGATGCCATAGGGGACCCTGCAGGCGTAGAGCAAGCTGTCCGGTTGGAAAGACGGTTTGATTTCACAATGGGAAACGCTTAATTCGGTAAGCGTCGGCAACCCGGTGCTCACGACGAAAATCGCCACGCTGTCCTCGGCGAAAAGGCTGTCGTCATCCATGACCCTGAAGATGGCGATATGGGTGCCCGCGCTATCCTGGGCGGGGAATTCGAATTCGCCGTCATCGGAGGTTTGATACGGCCCCCCGTCGATTTTCCAGGCCTGGGACATCACACGGCCCAGATCGTCCTTACCTTGGCCGCGCAGGACAACCGGCGTTCCGGTGGCGATCGTGGTATCCTTGCCGGCAAACGCCTGAGGCCGGTCCAATAGCACCTTCACTTTCACCGAGGCTTGGACCGAATCCCCGTCCTTTCCGAAGACCACGACGCGCACCGTAAAGGTTCCCGAATCGGGAAAACGGATGCCGGTGGAAAGATCCGCCTGGGTATCGTCGAGATCCCCTTCCTTTCTTTCGGGAGCGCGAACCGGCTGAATCCAAGCATAGCCGGATAAGCGGCCCGCGGAAGCCCTGGCCGTCGCGGAAAAAACAAGGGAGTCGCGGATGGACACGGTGGTATCGGACGGGGTTAATTCGACTTCCAGCTTCCCCGGATTTGCCGTCGTATCCCCGGGGTTTTTCGTGGTATCGCCGGGAGCACCGGAGGTATCGACCAAAACCTTGACGACGACGTTCAGGGTCTTCCGGGTCGCGCCATCGTATTCGCGGGTTTCCTGTTCCGCGGCTTTTCCGTCCTTGAATCCGATCAACACCAAGGTGACCTTACCCCCGTCATAATCCTCGGCGGGAAGCCGGTGCAAGTCATCGGGTGAATCGATGGAACCGTGGAAAAGCAATTGCCTGTCGGTGCCGTCCCCGGCGTCCAAATAGACCTGGACGCTGTCGAAACGGTACCAGGTGGTATCGATATTGACTTTGAGATAGGTATGTCCCTTCTCGTCGACGCCCGTGCAGGATAATAAAGGAGCGATGGATAATAGGCCGACGGCCAGGATGAAGCCCGCCAGGACACGGACCGGCCTTGCTCTAAGGGACTTCATAAATCTTATCCTCGGGTTCGGAGGTAGGGGCCAATAAGAAATAGGCCAAGGTGGCGCCGATGGCGGCGGCTCCTATTCCGCCGGCTATCCAGTAGGGCGTATAGTCCTTTTCCCGCCTGGCCTTTGGCGCGGAGGCCGCCTTTACGGGTTCCGCAGGTTTGGAAGCGACGGCGGGGGCGGGTTCGACGCCGAAATTTTTCTGCCTTTCCGCGAATTCCTCTTTCACCCTATCGAATATCCGGTCGATTTCATCGCTCACATACATATCGATAAGGCGGGCCGAAGGCAAAAGCTCCAGCAGGCGGTACATGTAATATTTCCCTTTTTCCCGCGTCGCCGGATTGGCGGTATAGACGACGGCCAAATGCTTGGCGATGAAAACGCTGTCATTAAAGCCATAGTCGGGATGCTGGTTTTGGTAACCCTCCAATTCGCGCACGACCAAGTCGAAATTCCCGTCATTATAAGCGCTATGGATGCGTGCCTGGTCCAATCCCGAGGAGGAATCGGCCGCCGCTTTTCCATTTTGCGTGACAAGCAATACGAGCGAAAACAAAGAAAGCGCAAGCATAAACCACTCCGACATTTCAGTCTGCGACCAGCCCATTCCATCCAGGCCATTAAGAAAAGGTAAAATAGGTGATTTCCCCGCTGCCGACGGGCCTTCCGGCCCATTACTTACTTTTACCCTCCTTATGGAAATGAATGATCAGGTCGAGGCGCGCCTCGAAAAACTCAACCGCCTGCGCGCTATGGGGATAAATCCTTATCCCTATCGCTTTGATGCGACCCATGACAGCGCCGCCTTGAACGCCGATAAGGAGACCCTCCTGGCTTCCCAAGCGGAAATTCGCTTCGCCGGCCGCCTCATCCGCTTCAATTTGAAAGGCAAAATCGCCTTCGTGCATTTGAAAGACGGTGAGGGCCGCATGCAGGTGATGTTCGGCCAAAACCAAGTCGGCGAAGCCGGATTCGAACTTGTGAAAATGCTCGATATCGGTGATTGGGTGGGCGTCCGTGGCCTGATGATGGTGACCAAAACCGGCGAGTTCACGGTATCGGCGCGGGGGGTTGAAATCCTATCCAAGGCCGTTCGCCCTTTGCCCATTCCCAAAGAAAAAATCGATGAAAACGGGCAAAAAATCATCTTCGACGAGTTCAAGGACATCGAATTGCGGTATCGGCAGCGCTATGTCGATCTCGCCTTGAACGATCAAGTCCGCGATGTCTTCCGCAAACGGACGCGGATCTTGCAAGCGATACGCGCTTATTTACTCGAACAAAATTATCTCGAGGTCGAAACTCCCATCCTGCAGCCGATTTATGGCGGCGCCAATGCGCGTCCTTTCACGACTCATCACAATGCCCTGGGGATACCGCTTTTCATGCGGGTTTCCAATGAGCTCTATCTGAAACGGCTCATCGTCGGCGGCTTCCCCAAGGTCTTCGAATTCGCCAAGGATTTCCGCAACGAAGGCATCGATCGCACCCACAACCCCGAATTCACCTTGCTCGAATTCTACCAGGCCTGGGCCGATTACGGGGACATGATGGTGCATTTCGAAAACCTTTACAGCCGCGCCTGCATCGCCGCCAATGGTTCGGCGCAATGCGTTTTCCAGGGCAAGACCTTCGATCTCACCCCTCCCTGGCCGCGCATGACGGTGAAACAAGCCATCGCCAAATACGCCGGGATCGAGGTCGACGCCCTCAGCGACGAGGATCTCCGGAAGGAATTGGCCGCGAGAGGAGCCGGCGTCAAGGGGACCTTTCTGCGGGGATTGGCGATCAAGGAATTATTCGAAGCGGCCTGCGAACCGCATCTCGAAGGGCCGGTATTCATCATCGATCATCCCAGGGAGAGCACGCCCCTATGCAAGGCGCACCGCTCCGATCCTTCTTTGGTCGAGCAATTCGAACCGTATATCAATGGCTGGGAAGTGGGCAATGCCTACAGCGAATTGAACGATCCCTTGTTGCAGCGCAAGCTGCTGGAGGATCAAGTCGAGCGCGGCCGCGGGGGAGAGGATGAAACCCATCCCATGGACGAGGACTTCCTGCGCGCCTTGGAATACGGCATGCCGCCTACCGGCGGCGTCGGCATCGGCATCGATCGCATGATCATGCTGCTCACCGACAGCCCCAATATCAAGGATGTTTTGTTTTTCCCCTTGATGAAGCCGGAGTAATGCGCGGTTTCGAAAGCTTTATCGCCCGCCGCTACCTCTGGGCCCAGCGGCGGAATTTGCATTCGGCCATCATTTCCATTTTTTCGGCGACCGGGGTCACCCTGGGCACTTGGCTGCTGATATTCGTGCTGTCGGCCATCAACGGATTCGAAGGCGAGGTCAAACGCCAGCTCATGGGTAAGGACGCCCATGTGGAAATCACCCGCCACGGTTTTTCTCCTTTCGCCGGCTACGATTCCCTGCTCCGGATAGTCGGTCATGAAAAGGGCGTGGTGGCGGCCGCTCCCTTCATCATGGGCAAGACCATCATCAGCCATCGCAAGAACCAGGATGGCATCGTGGTTTACGGCATCGACGCCGCGCGAAGCCGCGCCGTCATCGGCCTATCGGGCACCATCAGCCAGGGGGAATACGGTTTTGGGCCGATGCCCGACGGAGCCGGTAAGGAGCGCCCCGGAGCCATACTCGGTTATGGATTGGCTGCGCGCCTGGGAGTCGGCGTGGGCGACAAGGTTTTCATGGCGGACTTCACCGGTTCGGGGGACATGGCGGCCGGCGGATTCGCGCCCCGTATCGTGACCTTCGTGGTGACCGGCGTTTTCGAATCGGGAATGTACCAGTACGACGAGAGCCTCGCCTATATCGATTTGGAACAGGCCCAAAACCTTTTCGGCATGCGCCGCGAAGTCACGGGGCTCCAAATCCGCATCGAAGATCCCTATGCCAGCGCGGCCATGGCCGATAAGCTGGAAACCGACTTGGGATTCCCCATGCGCGCCTTGGATTGGCAAGCGAAAAACCAAACCTTAATCAAGTGGATGGCCTACGAGAAAATTCTGGTGGGTCTCGCTTTGGGGATAATCATCATCATCGCCGCCTTCAATATCATTTCCTCCATGGTGATGGCGGTGAATGACAAGGTGCGGGAAATCGGCATTTTACGCGCCATGGGCGCGACACGCTCCTCCATTCTCCGCATTTTCATGCTGGAAGGCACCCTTATCGGGCTTTTGGGTTCCACCCTCGGCTTGGTTCTCGGCTTGGGATCGTATGCCTTGCAAAAGGAATTCGGACTCATCCAATTGCCGGGCGACGTTTATTTCGTCACGGTTTTGCCGGTCGAATTGCATTGGCCCGACGTGATTTGGGTCATGCTCGTCACCAATGCCTTATGCAGCCTGGCTACCGTTTTGCCGGCGTTGAAGGCTTCGCGCCATGAACCGGTGGAGGCCATCCGCCATGAATGAGAACGGGAATTCGGGGATGGGATTGGCGAAAGCCGGGCTATCCGGCGGGGGGTCATCGGAGGGGGAAATTCCCCTGGTGGAATTGCGCGGCGTGGCCAAGTCGTTTTCGGAGACCGGGCATGAAATCGAATTGTTCAAGCATCTGGATCTCCGCTTGCACCGGGCGGATTTCGTTTCCATCATGGGCGCCTCCGGGGTGGGAAAGAGCACGCTTTTGCATATCATCGGCCTCTTGGAAAAGCCCAGCGAAGGGAAAGTGCTTTACCGCGGCGAAGCCATCAGCGAATTGACCGACCGCAAGGTCTCCGGCATACGCAACCGCGGCATCGGCTTCGTCTTCCAATTCCACCATCTCTTGCCGGATTTGACCGTCGAGGAGAATGTCCTTTTGCCGGCCCGCATCGGCGGCGCGTTGAATGCGCGCAGCAAGGCCCGCGGGCTCGAATTGCTGGAATTGGTGGGGCTCGGCGGACGCCTGCGACATTTGCCCAATGAGATGAGCGGCGGGGAAAGGCAAAGGGCGGCCCTGGCCCGCGCGCTTTTGAATGAGCCGGATTTATTGCTTTGCGACGAGCCTTCGGGCAATTTGGATTCGGGCAATGCCCGCCAATTGCATGCCCTGCTGGCCGACCTGAACAGCAGCTTGGGCGTGACCATCCTGACGGTGACCCATGACGCCGCCTTGGCTTCGCTGGCCGCCCGCAGCCTGGTTTTACGCGATGGCCGACTGGAAAACCGCGACCTCTCCGAATCCCTTTAGTCGATGGATAAAGCGAACCCCCTCCAAGTCTGCGTGCACTGCGGCTGGACCCTCGCCGAATTCCGGACGCGCCGAATGCTGGGATGCCCCCATTGTTACGCCAGCCTGGGCCGCGCCTTGCTCGGCGATCTGCTGTTTATGCATCCGGATTTGCTGCGTTCCGATTGGGCATTGCCGAAAGAAGGAAGTGAAAACACCGAAAGCGATCCGGAAACCCTGGCGCGATGGCGGGAACAATTGGGCGACGCCTTGCGCCGCGAGGATTATGCGGAAGCGGCCCGCTTGAAATCCCGGTTGGATCAATGGGACGGCCGTCAAAATGGCCGGTGAGGCGAACCCGTTTCCCGCGGGGGGCGAGGCCGATGCCGGGAAGGAAAGGCAAGCCTGGATAGCTTCGCGCCTGGCTTGGGAGGGCCAGGCGCCATCCGCGGAGTGGAATCATGCCGATGAGGAAAAACGGGAAATAGCCCGTCAAGTCATCTGGGTCAAAAATACCTGGTTCCGGAACATGGCCGGCTTCCCGTTTTTAATCGCCTCCCAGGAAAACCAAGTCCAAATGGCGCTGGAAAACGCCGCCCAATGGGCGAGTCAAAAAGGTTGGCGACCTTGCCGGCGGCTGGCCGATATCCCCCGGGAATCCCTGCTGGTTTTGAGGGAGCGCCTGATTTTGCCCTGGCATCCCGTCACGTTTCCCCAGTCCAAGGCTTTTAAGGGAGTGGCCTTAGAAGCCGACGAGGTCCGGCCTTCGCTATCCGGGGCCGGTTGGGCCCTTTTTGGGGAAGAAGATCACCTGCAAATCGGCCATATCCGGCCGCCCTGGGAAAGTGATCCGGAATTCTCAGCCAAGACTGATGCTTGGGAATCCGCGACTGGCCCTTTCGCCCATTCCGAAGTGTTTGGTTTTTTGACCGCTGATCCCGGGAAGGCCGGATTGGCGAGACAAATGGAAATCGCCATCCATTTGCCCGCTTTGACGGCGAATCGCTTATTGGCCCAGGCGCATGAAGGATTGAAGGCCATGGGTATACTCATGCAGCCCGAACCGATGGGTAGCGTCAATGGCATGGACGCGGGTTATTTCCGCCTCGGTAGCCGGGGTGGATTAGGACTTGATCTCAATAGCCGTACGACGCGTTTTTGGGATGCGGTGAAAGCCTTGCTTCGATGGGAGGCGAAGGCTCGTTCCACCTGGTGGCGAAAAGATGGAATACTGCTGAAGGATAGGATGCGCCGTTCTTATCGCATGCTCTCCGAAGCCCAGCTTCTCCCCCTCCATGAAGCCTTGGGCTTTCTTTCCTTTGTCCGGCTCGGCATGGTGATGGGGGAAATCGATCCCGCCGGATTGAGCCGGGTGGAAAGGGCGCGAATCCTGGCCCAAAACGGTCATTTAGGCCTGCCCCCGCGGAATCCGGAGGAAACGGACGCCCTGGACGCCCACCGGCGGCTCGACATCCGCCGGGCGGAATGCGTTCGCGAGATCTGGCCGCCTTCTCCGGCCTGAATTCCCGCGCGTGGATTTTACCTGCGCGGCTCTGGCCCTGCTTTTGCGGGGGTTCTTATGTTATGGTAATACCGGTTGCTATAAGCCATTTGGGGCATGGTACAATGCCCCATAGGAAAGGCAAGATGAAAGGGTTGCGTTTTGGACCGGAGGAGAGTCGCAAGCTGCGACACCTGCGACGGACGCCGGAACGCCGCCCCCTGAACTCACCTGCGCGTGATTGGGTTTTTGTGGGGCCGGGAGTATCTTCTTCCCAGGTCCCGCTCAGCTTGGTTTCGCCCGGTTGCCAGCCATACCGCCATCGAAGGATTAGCCCATGAACGGCATGTTTACAGATAGAGTCAAGAAAGTCATGCAACTCGCCCGCGAAGAGAGCGTGCGGCTGGGCAATGACTATGTGGGCACCGAGCATTTGCTGCTCGGTCTCATCCGCGAAGGCGACGGGGTGGCCGTCGCGGTGCTCAAGAACCTGGGCGTCGATTTGGACGACTTGGCCCGCAATATCGAAAAGTCGATCAGCAGCTCGGGCGGCATGATGACCATCGGGCAAATGATACCCTTCACCCCCAGGGCGAAAAAGGTGCTCGAAATCGCTGCCCAAGAGGCCCGATCCATGAGCCACAAGTATATCGGCACCGAGCATTTGCTCCTCGCGCTCATGAAGGATCATGAATCCGCCGCCGCCAATGCCCTGGCCAGCATCGGGGTCGAATACGACCGCGTCAAAGAGGAGATCGAACGGGTTTTGCGGGGAGGAGACGCCCAGACCGGCTCCGATTTCGCCGCCAACCGGAAGAAGAGCAAGACCCCATTCCTCGACCATTTCGGACGCGACCTCACCGAACTCGCCCGTCAAGGCCAGTTGGATCCGATTATCGGGCGCGCCATGGAAATCGAACGCGTCATTCAAATCCTGAGCCGCCGCAAGAAGAACAATCCCGTGCTCATCGGCGAACCCGGCGTCGGCAAAACCGCCATCGTCGAAGGCTTGGCCCAGAAAATCGTCGAGCGCAATATCCCCGAGATCCTGGAGAACAAGCGCGTGGTGACCCTCGACATGGGTTCCATCGTGGCGGGCACCAAATACCGCGGGCAATTCGAAGAGCGCCTGAAATCGCTGATGCAGGAATTGCAGAAGAATGAGAACGTGATCATCTTCATCGACGAGTTGCATACCATAGTCGGCGCGGGCGGATCCGAGGGCAGCCTAGACGCCAGCAATATCTTCAAGCCCGCCCTCTCGCGCGGCGAATTCCAGTGCATCGGCGCGACGACCCTCGATGAATACCGCAAGTACATCGAAAAGGACGGGGCCTTGGAGCGCCGTTTCCAGACCATAGTCGTCGAACCGCCCAGCCTGGTCGACACCTTGCAAATCATCAAGGGCCTCAAGCCCAAATACGAGCAGCACCATAAGGTCACCTATACCGAGGCCGCCTTGGACGCCGCCGTGCGCCTGTCCGATCGTTATTTGAACGACAGGTTCATGCCGGACAAGGCCATCGACATCATCGACGAGGCCGGTGCGCGTGTGCGCCTCTCCTCGCTTTCCATACCCCCCGAATTGCGCGCCAAGGAATTGGAGCTCGAGGCCGTGGTGAAGGAAAAGGAAGCTTCGGTCGAAAATCAGGACTATGAAACGGCGGCGGCCTTGCGGGACAGCCAGGAGCGCCTCAAGGCCGAACTCGAGGACATGCGCAAGAAATGGCGCGAGCAAAAGCGCGAAGAGCGCCTCATGGTCGACGAGGAATCCATCCGCGAGGTGGTGGCCAAAATGACCGGCATCCCCCTGGCGAAAATGGCCAGCGAGGAAAACGAGCGCATGCTCAATATGGAAAAGGAATTGCAAAAACGCGTCGTGGGCCAGGAACGCCCCATCGAAGTCGTTTCCCGCGCCATACGGCGCTCGCGTTCGGGGGTGCATTCCCTGAAGCGCCCCATGGGCAGCTTCCTATTCCTAGGTCCCACGGGCGTGGGCAAAACCGAATTGGTGAAGGCCTTGGCGAGCTTTCTCTTCCAAAGCGACGACGCCATGATCCGCATCGACATGTCGGAGTACATGGAAAAGTTCGCCGTCTCGCGCCTGGTCGGCGCGCCTCCGGGATATGTCGGTTACGAGGAAGGCGGGCAATTGACGGAAAAGGTGCGCAAGAAGCCCTATTCGGTCATCCTGTTGGATGAAATCGAGAAGGCGCATCCCGACGTCTTCAATATCCTTTTACAAATCCTCGACGACGGCCAGCTCACCGACAGCTATGGCCGCAAGGTGAACTTCAAGAACACCATCATCATCATGACTTCCAATCTGGGAGCCAAGGATATCAAGCGCGGCAGCGGTCTTGGTTTCGGCAAGGAAGATGCGGACAGCGAATGGGAACGCATGGATCGCATGGTGCGCGACGAGGTGAAAAAAGCCTTCAATCCGGAATTCCTGAACCGGCTCGACGATATCATCGTCTTCCGTACCCTCGAGAAGAAAGACATGGGCCGCATCGTGGATATCCTGATCAACGAGCTCGAGTCCCGGCTTACTTCGCGCGAGATCAAGATTCAAATCACCGATCCGGTGCGGGACCTCATCATCGAAAAGGGTTTCGACCCGCAATTGGGAGCCCGGCCGCTTCGCCGCGCCATTCAAAAGCTGATCGAGGACCCCATGGCCGAAGAAATGCTGAGGGGAAAAATCACCGACAATAGCCTGCTTAAAATCGGCCGCAAGGGCGATCAGCTCACCTTCAATACCACCTCCAAGGGGAAAAAAGAGGAAAAGGAATTGGAGTCCAAAGAGGCTTGAAAGGCTCTTTCCCGTAGGGCGGTGAGGCGCCGGGCGGGGGCGATTCGCGAGGTTTCTGGACCGGGTTTGTATTTGGGGGGCAATCCAAGCGGGTTGCCCCCCTTTTTTTTCGTATCTTACCTCCACTTTTTCCAGGAAAACCCTTCAGGAATCTCCGTTGCCCAGGCTTTTTCGTCAAATCATATCCGCCGCGGCTTTCGCTTCGGCAACCCTATCCCTAGTACCTGTCCTTGTTTTGACCGGTCTTTCCATGCCTCCGTCGGTGCAAGCCCAGGGGCTGTCGCGCAATGCCTTGAGGGAAATCAAGGTGGGACGGATCAAGACCGAGGGCAATCAGGCGGTGGATCGTTCCTTAATCATGAACAGCCTCTCGGTGAAAGAGGGCGAGGTCTATCTCCAACCGGAGTTGAGGCAAAAAATCGCCGCCTCCATCAAGGCGCTCTTCCGGCTGAATCTCTTTTCCGATGTCCGTTTCTTCCAGGAGAATTCGGATAGCCTGGACGCCGCCATCCTGGTGGTGCAAGTGAAGGAATTGCCCACCCTGGCGCGCTACGAGCTGAAAGGCCAGGACAAGGTTAAAAAGGACGATTTGAAAGACGCCATGGATTTGCTGGAGGGGCAGCCTTTTTCCCGGAGCGACGTCGAACGCAACCGGTTGAAAATGCTGGCGCTATACCGCGACAAGGGTTTCCTGCTGGCGGAGATCAAGGCCTCGGTGGAAGAGGAAAAGGAGTCGGGCCGCCAAATCGTCACCTTCACCATCAAGGAGGGTAAAAAGGTTTACGTCCGCTACATCACCTTCGCCGGCAATACCCACTTGAAGGACAAGGAATTGCGCAAGGTGCTGAAGACCAAGGAAGAGCGCTGGTGGCGTTCGGGAGAATACAAGGAAGACGATTTCCGGCTCGGATTGGATACCCTCATCGACTTTTACAAGGAGAAAGGCTATCTGGACGCCGTCGTCAAGGGCGAGAAAATCACCTATACCGACAATAAAAAGTCGATGGACATACGCGTCACCGTGGACGAAGGCCGCCGGTATTATTTCCGCAAGGCTTATTTCGTGCATAATAATATCGTGGACGATGCCGCCTTGAAAGCGCAAGTCATCCTCGACTCGGGCGAAATCCTGAACATCAAGAAATACGAGATGATGAAATTCCAAGTCCTTTCCCTCTATCGCGAGGAAGGGTATTTGTTCGTCGACATCGACGATCGTTTCGTCTATGACGACAGCCTGGTGGACGTCACTTTCCGCATCCAGGAAAATTCCATCGCCCATATCAACCTGGTCGACATCCGGGGCAATACCAAGACCAAGGACAAGGTGATCCGGCGCGAAATCCGCCTTTTCCCGGGCGATATTTTCCGCCAAAGCCTGTTGATGCGCAGCCAACGCGACATCATGCAACTGGCGTTTTTCGACAATGTCGAACCCGATATCGAAAGGGTGCAGGACGGCGACGGCTCGGACGTCAACCTCGTCATGAAGGTCACCGAAAAACAGGCGGGAACCGGGCAATTCTCGGCGGGAGCGGCCTATAGCCAGCGCGACCAATTCGTCGGGACCTTGGGCTTGCAAATCCCCAACCTGATGGGCAATGGGCAGCGGCTGGACGCCAATCTCGAAGCCGGTCCCAATAAGCAGCTTTATTCCCTGGGCTTTACCGAGCCGTGGTTCCTGGACCGGCCGACCTTGGTGGGCGGCAGCATTTTCTACAGCCACCAGGTATCCACCCTGGCCCTGGAAAACGACTACACCAAGTGGGGAGGCCGGGTGAACCTGGGCCAGCGGTTGACCTGGCCGGACGATTATTTCACCATACGCGGCAGCTACAACCTGACCTGGAACGATAATGGCCAGTACATCAACGGCGACCACTTGATCATTCCTTCCGGCCTGGAAAGCTCGGTGATGCTGACCTTGGTGCGCGACGACAAGAACCTGCCTTTCTTTCCCTCCGAAGGCTCGCGTTACAGCTTCAGCTATAACCTGGTGGGCGGTTACCTGGGCGGCGATTTCGACTACCGGGAATACACCACCAAGGTCAATTGGTGGTTCCCGACTTTCGGCAAATTGGTTTTGGGCCTGGAAACCGAATTCGGCCTTATCGACGGCGATAATATCCAGAGCTATAGCCTGTATCAAATGGGCGGTGTGTTGGGTTATCAAGGCAAGCTAAGGGGCTATTCCCCCGGATCGATAGCCTCCAACCGGGTGGCCCGAAGCTATTTCTCGGCCGTTACCGAATTGACCTATCCCGTGGTGGAAAACACCTTTTACCTGCTCGGTTTCTTCGACATGGGCAATGCTTTCGGCAATATCCCCAAGTGGGACTCCCGCCTGGGATACGGCAGCTACAATCCCATCGAGAATACCGGCATACCCGGCCCTCTCAGCGAAATCGACTTCGCGGATCTCCGCAAGGATTTCGGTTTCGGCTTCCGTTTGGTGGTACCCCTGGTGGCGCCCTTCGGCATGGGTTTCGACTTCGGCTGGCCCTTGGACAGGATAGAGAATTACGATGGATCCCGATCCACGAAGTCTTCCAATGGTCCTGAAGTAAATTTTGTCATCGAACAAGGATTTTAGGAGTATTCCATGCGCATCGCGAATTGGCTATCCGCCGCCCTCATCGTCCTGCCCCTGGCCCTGGGCCACGCCGCCGACTTGAAAATCGCCCATGTCGACAGCAAGCTCATTTTTGACAAGTATTCCGAAACCAAAAAGGCCCAAAAGGAATACGACAAGCAAGTCCAGAAATGGGAGCAGGATGTCGCGGACAAGCAAAAGGAATTGATGGAGATGAAGGAACGCCTGGAAAAGCAAAGCCTGATGCTCAGCGATGAGAAGAAGAAGGATTTGCAGGCGGATATCCTCAAGCGGGAAACCGAGTACCGCCAATTCGTGGAAAAGGTTTACGGCAAAAACGGCGAGCTCTTGAATAAGAACGAGGAGTTTTCCGGACCCATCATCCAGAAGATCAAGAAAACCGTCCAGGACGTGGCCAATCAGGAGGGCTATGACTTGGTCTTGGACCGGGCCGCGGGAGCGGTGGTTTTCTGGAAAAAGGACAACGATCTCACGCAAAAAGTCATCGATATCCTGAACAAAGGCGTCAAAGACGCCGGAACCGCCACGACTTCGTCCAAATAACCGTTGGGGAGCGCAAACCCATGCGTTTCGCGGCTCCTCTGCGCGCTTCCGCCTTGGTCGATATCCTCGGCCCGGGCCTTCTTTCCGAACCCCTTCCCATAGCCTCCTACGGATTGCTTTTGCAATCCATAGACGCCCCCCAAAAAGCGACGCCGGGTTCCTTGGTCTGCCTGGGCAAGGACTTGCCCCGGCGTCATCTGGCCGCCTTGAATGCCAGCCTCGTTTTGATCGAGGAGGCCAATGACTTCCAGCTTCCAACCCAATTACCGGTGTTGAAGGTGGCCTCGGCCTATGGGGCTTTAGCCCGGCTTTTGACCGCCTTCGAGGGTCAATTCGCCCGGGAAAAGCCTTTTGCCGCGGGCGGGGGGAATGCAATCCATGCCGCCGCCGTGGTCGAAGGGGTATTGGAAGGCGAGGTGCGGGTCGACGCCCACGCGTCCATCGGGGAAGGCGCCTTCATCGGGAGGGGCACGCGCATCGAGGCGGGAGCGCGGATTTTGCCCCATGTGAGGATAGGCAGGAATTGCGTCATCCAAAGCGGTGCGGTGGTGGGCTGCCAGGGGTTCGGATTTTACGAAGACGGCTCCCGGGTTTTACGGAGCATGCCCCATCCCGCGGGGGCGCATCTGGGCGACGAGGTTTTCGTGGGAGCCCAAACGGTGATTGCCGCGGGGGTTTTGCATCCCACCTTGATCGGCGAAGGAAGTAAAATCGACAGCCATGTGCAAATCGGCCACAACGTGGAATTGGGGGCGGGAGCATTAATGGCTTCGCAAAGCGGCATTGCCGGCTCGACGGTGATCGGCCAGGGACTGCGCATGGGCGGGGCGGCTTCCATAGCCGGGCATTTGCGCCTGGGGGAATACGTGTCGGTCGCCGCTTGTTCGGCCGTGACCAAGGATATTCCCAGCCATGCGGTGGTGGCGGGTTTTCCCGCCAAGCCTATCCGGGAGTGGCGTAAACAGGAAGCGCTGTGGCGGAGGTTATCCGAGGGGAAAATTCCTCGCCGTTCCGGGGACAAACCCGGCGATTGACTCCGACCCCCTTTGGGTCCTAAACTCCCTGCATGATATCGCTAGGTAAAACTCTGCGCCTTTGGGCCGTGGCCGGGTTGGCCATGCCCGGATTTTTTTCCAGTCTTCAGCCGGTCGAGGCCTCGGATAATCCTTTGGACATGCATTTGCCGGGCGACACCCAATCCGCCGGCGCGCATGGGCATGAAACCCATGAGGATGCCCATCCCCCGAAAAAACAGGCGAAACCCGGCAAGGATACCCATGCCCCCGCCGCCAAATCCGCTCCCGCCGCCGCCCACGGTTCCGGCTTGAGCGCGGAGGACGCCAAGGCCGGCATACGCACGGCCATGACGCGCTTGAAGGAGGGCAATGAGCGTTACGTGACCGACAATGCGGCGCACCCGAGGCAAAACAAACAGCGGCGGGGCGAATTGGCCAAGGGCCAAAAGCCTTTCGCCGTCGTCGTCGCTTGCGCGGATTCCCGCGTGCCTCCGGAATTGCTTTTCGATCAGGGCCTGGGCGATCTTTTCGTGATCCGCGTGGCGGGTCAAGTCATCGATGACGCGGTTTTGGGCAGCATCGAATACGCCGTCGAGCATTTGAATGTCCCCCTTGTGCTGGTCCTGGGCCATGAAAGCTGCGGGGCGGTAGGGGCGGCTTGCAAAAAGGTGAAGGCCGACAGCCATATCGCGGCCCTGGTCGAGGCCATCGCACCGGCGGTGGCGGTAGCCGAAACCCAAGGCGGCGACCTCTTGGAAAAGGCGGTGACCGCCAATGTCCAGCGCGTCATGGATGAATTGTCGGCGAGTTGGCCCATCCTGGCGCCACGGGTGCGGCAAGGAACCCTATTGATCGCCGGTGGCGTCTACGATCTCGATACCGGCTTGGTGACTTTTTTATACTGAGACGCGGCGGCGGCTAAAGGTTCACGCGATGCCGAAGGCGCGCAATCCCTGCACCAGGGCGACGGCCAGGGCGTAGGCGACGCCGGTAAATACGGCGAGCTGGACGAAGGCGAGTTTGTCCGAACCCATTTCATTGCGCGCCACCGCCACGGTGGGAAAGCATTGCAAGGCGATCAAGTAAAAAAGCAGCATGCCCAGACAAGTGCTGAGGGTGAATATCGGCTCCCCGGTGTCTTCGAAGCGAAGGGCGGGCAAGGCGGTCAGCAATTTGCCGGTCAGCCCGGCCTCGTCGTCGTTTTCCTGCACCCGGTACACGAGAGCCAGGGAGCTGACAAAGACTTCTCGGGCCGCGAAACCGCTGATCAAGGCCACGCCTCCCCGCCAATCCAGTCCCATGGGCCGGGTAATCGGTTCCAACCAATGGCCCAAGGTGGCCGCATAACTATGCGTCACCGCGACGTATTCGCCCTCGTCAGCGGGTGAAGCGCCGGCGGCACTTTCCGTCGCTGTTGCGGGCGCTTGAGGTTCCGCATGCGTCGTCACGGGAGTATGGGTGAGCACCCACAATCCAAGCGCGATCAAGACTATGGTCCAACCGGCTTTGCGGATGTATTGCCAGGTTTTATGCCAGGTCGAAGCCACGACCACCCGTAGGACGGGCCGGCGCAAGGTGGGTAATTCCAAGAGGAACTGGCCTTGCTCGCCACGCTTGGCGATTTTGCTGACCACGGTGGATACCGCGGCGGCGAGGACGAAACCCGACAGGTAGAGGCCGGTCAAGGCGATGCCGCCCAGCCAGGGTTTATCCCTCGGGATGAGAAAGGACAAGAGCAAGGTATAGACGGGTAGACGCGCGCTGCAGCTCATGAGGGGAATGATGAATAAGGTGAGATTGCGTTCGAACCGCGAGGGTATGGTGCGCGCCGAGAGCATGGCGGGGATGGCGCAGGCATAGCCCGAAAGCAAAGGGACGAAGGATTTGCCATTGAGTCCGATGGCCGATAGCGGCCGGTCGACCAGGGCCGCTCCCCGCGCGAGATAACCGCTGTCTTCCAAGTACCCCATGGCGAGAAAGAGGATGATGATTTGCGGCAGGAAAACGAGCACGGCACCCACGCCGCCGAGCAGGCCATCGGCGAATAAATCCGTCACCCAGGAATGCGGCAGGGTATTCTTCGCCGCCTCGATGATCCAGCCGAAGCCGGTGTCGATGGCGTCCATGAAAGGAGCGGCCAGCCAGAATACCGCGGTGAAAATACCGCACATGGTCAAAAGGAAAATGGCCAGCCCTAAAACCGGATGCAATAAAAACCGGTCCCACGTCTTGGGGGTTGGAGCGGGGCCGGCCTCGGGAGAGAGCCGGCTAACGCTCAATTTTTCCACCTCGTCCAAGGTTTGGTAAAGACTCGTAATGGCGGCCTCATCCTGGTCCGCCGCCCACAGGCCATGGCCGGCCGCATCGGGCAAGGGCCCGCTTCGGGAAGCGCTCAAGGCCAAAAGGTGTTCGTTAATCGCGTATAAGCCGTCCTGGCGGCGGGGATCCAAGGCGATGACCGGGCAGCCTATCAATTCGGATAGCCGGGAGGTATCGAGACGGCGTCCTTGCTTGCCCAATAAATCGGTCATGGTCACGACCAGGACGGTGGGGAATTTCAGCGATAAAAGTTGCCTGATGAGGTAGAGGTGGCGGGACAATTGGGTGGCGTCCGCGATGGCCATCACGAGGTCGGGCCTGGTCAGCGGATCGAAGAGGGCCTTAACCGTCACTTCTTCATCGGGTGAGGACGGGATCAGGCTGGTGAGGCCGGGAGTATCCATGATTTGGAAATGGCCTTGATGGAATTTCTTCGCCATTCCCAGGGCATACTCCACCGTAGCGCCGGGATAATTGACCGTCGCGTAATGGGAACCGGTCAGGGTATTGAACAGGGTGGTCTTGCCGCTATTCGCCGAGCCGACCAGGGCCACCTTGATAATCTGTTTGGGAGGGGGAAGGGCTTCCGGGATCGGGTTAGCGGCGGATTTGGACACAGCGTGCTTCCGTCCGGCGCAAGGCGAGGGACGTGCCCCGCAGGGAATAGACCAGGGGATCGCCGAAAGGCGTCGGCATGACGAAACGAATGGGACTGCCCGGAATGAAGCCCATTTCCATCAAGCGGCGGCGGATATCTTCATTTCCGATCAGGCCCGTGATGACCCCCATTTGGCCGGCGGATAATCCCAGCAAATCCCCATTCGGGGTCAGGGTTGGATCGGGTTGGGTCGGTTGGGACGCGCGAATCATGGGGGCCTAGGACAATAATACTAGGTGGCGGGGTCCTAATCAAGACTAGGTCTCAATCTAATTAACGTCAATACGGCATAAGTTGCCGGATAGGCCTGTCCAGACGGGCAGGATTTGCTGGGGCTTTTTGAATAATGTGAGGGCCGGGCCCCTTACTTCATGATTTCCTTGAGAAAATGCCTTCAGATGCCCGGTAAGCAGGTCGATGAAAAGTTGGTACCGAACTTGCATTAGAGCTTGGCGCTAACCCGTAAGGAGTTCCACATGCTTTCGGAAACCTTGGTCCTCGAAGAAGAAACCAGCAAGGACGATCATCTCGTGAGTATCCGCGACGCGGCCCGCATCATCGGCGTGCCTCCGCATACCATCCGCTATTGGGAAAAGGAGTTCTCCGAATTCCTGCACCCGCCGCGCACCATCGGCAAGCAGCGCCGCTACGGCGATTTGCACCTGGAGCGCCTCAAGGTGATTTTCACCTTGTTGAAGGATCAAGGCTATTCCATCGCCGGCGCCCGCCGCGCTTTGACGCATAAGCCTGCCGCCGCCCCGGGCCTGCCGGTCCCGGCTTCGCCCTCCTCCAATCTGCAAGGCACCACCTTGGAGCATTTCAGTTCGGAAATGGCCGAGAAAATCATGGCCTTGGTCCGCAGCGAGTTGCATTACGCATGACCTTGCGCTACTCGATCGTCATCGTCAGCTACAATGGTCTGGGTCATTTGCAGGCTTGCGTGGAAGCCGCCCGGCTCTGCCTCGAATCCGAGGCGCAAAGGGGCGATGCGGGCGAGATCATCGTCGTGGACAATGCGTCGCGCGACGGCACGCCGTCATGGCTGCCGGGACAAAGGGATATCCAAAGCATTCTCAATCCCGATAACCGCGGATTTTCGGTCGCTTGCAACCAAGGCGCGGAGTTGGCCGCCGGCGAATACCTGCTTTTCCTCAATCCCGATACGTGGATGACGACGGGTTGTTTGCGCCGCATGGCTTCACATTTCGCCGATGGCAAGGTCGGAGCCGTGGGGCCATTGAGCAATTATGTCGCCGGCTTGCAAAGGCTGGATCTCCAATGGCCGGAAAAGGCCGAACCCCTGGCGGAAATCGCCGCCAAGCATCAGGACGGCCGGATGAAGGCGGCGTTGATAGCGGGGGAACTCGCCGCTCACCGCGATGGACAATATGCCGATACGCGGCTCTTGATCGGCTTTTGCCTCATGATGCGCCGGAGGCAATTCGCCTCCATGGGCGGTATGGACGCCGATTTGTTCCTGGGCAATGACGATCTCGATTTGTCCTGGCGATTAAGGGAACAAGGCTTTCAACTACGCGTCGCCCTCGACGCCTTCGTCTTGCACGAGGGACAAAAAAGTTTCGCCACCGAGCCCAAAACCAAGGTGGACAAGTGGTGCAGGAAAGCACCGACGCCCTCTACCTCAAACTCGTCCGGCATTATGGGGGGGCCGATAAAGTTCCCCCGGCCAAGGTCCTCTGGGGCATGGATTGGTTCCGCCCCAGCCCGGATGCCTTGCAAAAGGCCGCGCAACCCAACCATCCGCTTTTTTCATCCTCATCCCTTCAGGAGGCGCCCATGCCTCAGGCATTACCGCAAGCATCCTTGCTCTCCGACATCACCTTGCTCATTCCCGTCTTTACCGGTGAAGGGCATGAGGCGGCTTTGCAAGCCACCCTGGCCGAAATTCCCGACGGGGTGGGGGAAATCATCCTGCTGGATGGACGCATGGTTTCCGAAGCCTTGCCTGCCCACGGACATACCATCCGCCGCCTAGATATCGGGCCCGATATGCCCACCGGGCTGGCTTTGCGCATGGCGAGCCGGGCCGCGAAAAAACCCTATATCCTATGCTTGCCGGCGGGATTGCAAATCACCGCCCTCGCGGCCCATTGGCTGGGGCGGCAGGATCCGCAGGATTTGCCGGCCGTCTTGCCCTTGCATGTGGCCGAGAAGGCTGGGGCTTGGCGCGGCGCCGCGAAGCCTTGCCTGCTATTGCGGGAGATCTGGCTGCGCGAGCCTCCGACCGCCGAATTCGGTTGGGCGGAAATCTGCGAAGAGCTTCAAAGGAAAGCGCCCCAGGCGGAGCGTTTCCACGACATGCCTTGGCTCGGGGTTTCTCCAGGAGCGGTGACGCTTTGGAAATCCAATCCGATCGAGGCGGAAAAAGGAGAGGATTGGACGCCCGTGGCGAAAGAGGAAAGGATAAGCCTCTATCCGGAATCCCTTCAATCCAGCCTGAGACAAGCCCAAAGCGCCTTGTTCGCGGGATCGGCCACCAGTCCCGTTAAGGCCCAGGGTCCGGTGCGGGGAGTGGATATGAACGGACAGGATATCCAGTTGGCCGATCAGGATTTGCTGGTCTTGCGGTTGACGCCCGATATGCTGGATGATTTGCCGGAAAGGCTCAACCATATCCGGCGCTCGGCGCGGAAAATGCGTCATCTCATCGTCCTTTTCAATGGCCGCCAGGCCTTGGGCAAGACCAGGGACGCCGTCACCGGCAAGGCCTCCATCGATTTGACCCCCGAAGGCGTCAGCCGAGCCTTGCAACTGAGCGGTTTCGAGATCAAGGCCACGTGCCCCTACCACGGTTTTCCCAGCGGGGAAAAGCAAGGCCAAACCTTGCATGACTGGTATCAAATCGAAGCCGTCCCCCGCCGATCCGAATTGGCGCTGGATAAAAAAGTCAGCGTGGTGATACTCGGTTTCAACCAATGCGAATACACCCGCAAATGCATAGCCTCTATACGGCGCCATACGCGCCAGAGCATCGAGTGGATCCTGATCGACAATGGCAGCCAGGACGCCACCTGGGAAATGTTCGCGGAAATTCCCGGCGCCAAGACGGTGCGCCATGCCGAGAACCTGGGCGTGGCCGCCGGATGGAATAGCGGTTTACGGCTGGCGACCGGCGATTATGTCTGCATCCTCAACAACGATACCTTGGTGGGCGAGGGATGGCTCGAGAATATGGTCCGGCTATGCGAAAGCGACGCCGCCATCGGCCTGGTGGGGCCGCGTTGCAACCGCATCGCGGGAACCCAGGTTGTCGAAAAGCCCGATTACCGAAGTGAAAATGAAATCCCCGATTTCATCGCGGGCTGGAATCACCGCCATGCCTTGCAATATGAGGATCACGATTGGGTCAAGGGCGTTTGCATGCTCATGCCGAGAGCCGTGGTGGAAAAGGTCGGGTTCTTCGACGAGAGATTCGGCAAAGGCAATTTCGAGGACGATGACTATTGTCTGCGCGTACGGATGCACGGTTATAAAACCCTGATCGCCCATGACAGTTACCTGCATCATTTCGGCAGCGTATCCTTCAACCAGGCGGGAATCGACTGGACCGAGCAAATGACCAAAAACAAGGCCCTGTTCGACGCGAAATGGGCCCGGGGCAAGGTCGCTCTGAATGACATAGTGCTGGTGGACAGGTCCCCCGCCATTCCATCGGCTGGCGGATCCGCGCCGGTGGGCGGGAATACGGCAGAGGCGAATCCGGAAATGCGCCGCCGCCTGGACAAGGTCCAGGAGTCTTATGATAAGGGCGATTTGAACCAAGCCCGCCACGATTTGCTGGAAGCCGCGGCCTTGGATGCCGGGCATCCCGATGTCCTGAACGCCATGGGTATCATGCGTTTCCATGACGGCGACCCCAGGGAAGCCGCCCTATGTTTCATCAAGAGCCTCTTGCATGCGCCCACGCATGAAGACGCCGCGCGCAACCTGTTGGACGCTTTGCTGGCTCTCAACGGGGAAATCAGTTCGGAGGAAATGGCCGCCTTCCGCGCCCGGTTCCCCGGCAACGCGGTTTTCCTTGAAGATGCGCAGGCGATGGATTGGCGGCAGGAAATCGAAGCCTGCATCGCTGCCGAGAATTTTTCCGGAGCCCTGCAGAGATTGGAGCCGCATCTCGCGGAGCCCGAAAGGCGCTCGGCGTGTTTCAATTACATGGGCATCATCGCCAACCTTTTGGATAGTCCCAAGGAGGGTGTCGCCCATTTCCAACGGGCTTTGCAGGAAAATCCCGTGGAGCCCGATGCGGTTCTCAATGCCGCGGAAATCATGCTTTCGCAGGAAATGACGGTTGAAGCCGCGGCCATCATCGAGAAAGCCGCGCAAGGCGGATTCGTGGGGCTGGATCCATCCCAATACCACTTGGCAAACCTGCAATGCCGCCGCGCCTTGAAATCCGGGAAACCGGACGCGGCCCGGCTCCGCCGCGAGCTCGAAGCCGGCGAGGAGGCGGAGGCCTTGCTCGAAGCGGGCAAATCGGACGCGGCCCGCAGTTTATTGGCCGCGCACCTGCGCTTGGCGCCCGACGACTTCAGGGCCCATAATAATCTCGGTCTCTGCGCCTTTTACGCGGGTCAGACCCAGGAAGCCCTGGCCGCTTTCGAAAGGGCTTTGCAATGCGAGCCGGGCTGCGGCGACGCGCTCATCAATGCTTGCGATTGCGCGCTGTCCTTGGGCAGAAGCCAAGGTTTGCCCGCGCTGGCGAAAAAGACCCTGCAATTGTACCCGGACTTGCCCGAGTCCAAACGCATCCGGAATATCTTGGCCAAGGAAGGCGATTCCCTCGCTAAGGCGGGTTCGCTGGCGGAAATCGAAGCGCAGCATGCCATGGTCGCCGAAGGCGAGGAAAAACTGCGGCAGGGAGACAAGGTCGGCGCCAGGGAAAACTTCATGGAAGCCATCGCGAGACGCGCGGAAAACCCCCAGGCCCTCAACGGCCTGGGAATGCTGGCGTTCGGCGAAAGCCGGTTCGACGAGGCCTATGCTTATTTCCAAAAGGCCGCGGCATTGCATCCTCCCGATCAGGATATCCTGCTCAATCTGTGGGAGTCCGCTTGCCGGAAACAATGCGAGCCCGAAGCCCTCGGGCTTTTAAAAGATTCTTTGAACCGCAATCCCGACTTGACGGAAGTGCGCGCCATCGTCAGTTCGGCCGTTTAGGACAAGAGCGGGGCGGCCATGCTCGACCTCTCCGTCTGCCTCATCCTCAAGGACGAGGCCGCCCGCCTGCCGGATCTTTTGCGTTGCCTGCCCCTGCCGGATATCGAAGTGGTGGCCGTCGATACGGGTTCGTCCGACGGCACGGTGCAAATCCTGGCGGCAGCGGGCATCCGACCTTGGGTTTTTCCCTGGTGCGATGATTTCTCCGCCGCCCGCAATGCCGGCCTAGCCCGGGCCAAACGCCGGTTTTTGCTTTGGCTCGATGCCGATGATCGTCTCGACGAGGCTTTCTGGTCGGGTTTGCCGGCCTATCTCGACGGTCCTAAAAAGGCTTACCGGTTTTCGGTGCGCAGCCCCCGTGAAGACGGATCTTGCGAGGCTTTCAAACAAATCCGGTTATTTCCCAATCATCTCGGCGCCCGTTTCGAAGGCAAGGTCCACGAACAATTAGGTTCGTCGCTCGCCTCGCTCGGCGTGCCGGTGGCGGACGCCGACCTGGAAATCACCCATACCGGCTATGCCGATCCATTGGAAAGGGAAAAGAAGCGCCACCGCAACCTGGGCCTGCTGGGGCAGGAAATGCGGGAGCATGGGCGTAATTCCGCCGTCGTCATGCAATACGGCAATGCGCTTTGCCAGGTAGGCCGATGCGCGGAGGCGCGCGAGGCTTACCTTTCCCTTTTGCCCTTCCGGGATCCAGCGGGCGCAGAGAAACCGCCCGGTGATGAATGCTTGCGGCATTTTCCCGCCCTCATCGCGGAAAGCTGGGAGCAAGACTCCCGACCGGACCAAGCCGAGACCTGGCACCGGCTTTCGCTGGCCTGGGCTCCCGACTATTTGCGCAGCCGCTACTGGTTGGCGCGCCGCGAGCTCGAGAGAGGCGCCCTGCAGCAAGCGCTGGCGGGGATAAGGCTTTTGCTGGCCGAGACCCCGCGCATCGGGCTGGTGGCTTGCGATAATGCGGGCGTGCGGCGCAATGCCTTGGCCTTGGGCATTTTGCTCGCGACTGGCGGCCGGCCATCGGCTCCCTTGCCTTCGGAAGCCCGGCTTTGGCTATTGGAAGCCTTGCAGTCGGGACGGCCCGCTTTGGAACCTAAAAGCGTGGTGCAATACTTGGTTCAAGGCGAGGAATGGGCGGCTTTGCAAGGTTTTTTGCCGCGGTTGGGAACCGCATCGCCCGAGGATATCTCCGCGCTGGAGGATGGCGCCGAAGCCTTGCTTCTGGCCGGAAAGTGGTTGGAATTGGACGGGGCTTTAGGCGCGGTCGGGGAGACGCTGGAGTTATCCCCGGTATTGGCGACCTTCTCGGCATTGACGGCTGAAAAGAAAAATGCCGGAAATCCGGGGCCGGCAATGGATCAATTCCTGCATGTTTTGCGTCGCTACCCGGAAGACGCCACCGCGGTGGGTCAATTCTGCGACTTCGTCAATCGTCATGGGCTTTTCGACCAGGCCAGCCGCAGCTTGCGGCTCTTGCCCAGCCGGGGAGGGCTATTGGAAGATATTCAGCACCAGTTGGCGGCCCTTGCGGAGCGCGATTCCACGCGCCCGGCCCCCAAGGCTTGAGCATGGCGAGAAAAAACGTCGAATTAGCGGCGAACCCGCAATGGGATATATTGAAAACCCCGCCCGCCGCGGATTTGCAGCGCTTGGCGGGGCGCATCTCCCGGCCCCTGGACTTGCGCTGGCGCCCGGGCACCTTGACCGTGGCGATGATTGTGAAAAACGAGGCGGCCAATATCCGCCAGGCCATAGCCAGCTTCCGGGCCATAGCCGATGAAATCGTGGTGAACGATACCGGCAGCGACGACGGCACCCAGGCCATTCTCGAAGAACTTGGCGTCACCTGGTTTCAAGGCGATTGGCGGGGCGACTTCAGCTATGCCCGCAACCTCGCCTTGGATCAGGCCACCTCGTCGTGGGTCATCTGGCTGGATGCGGACAACAGGATACCCGAAGATCAAGTGCCCAACTTTTTGAAATTGAAAACCGCTCCCTTGGACCGGGCATTCGGCTTCCAGGTGATCAATACCCAAGGGGGCTTGCCCATCGGCGGCCGATTCATGCAATTGCGCATGTTTCCCAACCATCCCCACTTGCGTTTCCGTTATCGCATCCACGAGCAAATCATGCACTCCCTGGTGGCGATGGGATTGCATTTATTCTATACCGAAACGACCCTGCACCATACCGGTTATGAAAACCCCGAATTGAAGCGGGCCAAGGCACAGCGCAATCTCGATCTGCTGGCGCAGGAGCCGGACAGGGTCCGCGACGAGCCTTCCCTCGGCATGAGCGTGGGCGATTCCTATTTCATTCTCGGGGAATGGGAAAAAGGGATAGCGGCCTATATGAAGGTCTGGGAAATGCCCGAATGCCGCGAAAGGCATCGTGAGGTTTATTCCGAATTGCCGGCCTGCATCGGCCGCGGCTATCAATACCTGGGGCTGAAGGAAAAGGCCCTGCCCTGGTTCGATAAAAGCATGGAATTGCAGCCGAACAAGGTCGAAGCCCCCTTCTATAAAGCGGAATGCCTGATGGAGATGGGTTTGATGGGGGAGGCTCTGCGCGTCTTTCTCCAGGTGACCCGAATGCCGTTGTCGTTTTCGACCACCGCCAATCAATACGACGTCATCCGCATGTATGCCTTTTACCATTCGGCCAGGCTGCTCGCCGATCGCGGGGATGTGGATGAGGCCATGGCGCAATTGACCACCATGCATGCCGCTTACGATCAAGTCGTCGAGTCCTGGGTCTTGCTCGGACAATGCCACCTGCGGAAGGAGGATCTCGCGCAAGCCCGCGCCGCCTTTGAAAAAGCCCTGGCGTTGAATCCCAAGGCCCGCCCCGAAAGCCACCAAGGCCTATTGGACGTCTTGCGGAAATCGGGCCTGGACGCGGAATACCAGCATGCCTTACGGCGCGCCCGAGAGATTTTCCCCCATCACCCCTTCGCGGCGAAGGCCAAGGCGGGCTTGAGCATATGCCTCATCGTCAAGAACGAAGAGAAAAACCTGCCGGCCTGCCTGGATTCGGTGCAGGGCTTGGCCGATGAAATCATCGTGGTCGATACCGGCAGCCAAGACGGGACGGTGGAAGCGGCGACGCGAAAAGGGGCCAAGATCTTCCACCATCCCTGGCAAAATGATTTCAGTCTGGCCAGGAATTTCAGCTTGGACCAGGCGACCCAGGAATGGATATTGTGGCTCGACGCCGACGACAGGTTGAAAGACGGAGACAGGCAGGCTATCCGCGCCTTGGTAGACGCCGAAGCGCGCCCCCCGTCCCAAGCCTTCGGGTTCCTGGTCAAGAATAGCGGGGACGGCGGATTGACCGGCACGGTTTTCAACCAGGTAAGGCTCTTTCCCAACCGCAAGGAATTGCGGTTTGAGAGCCCCATCCATGAACAAATCCTGCCCAGCCTCGAAAGGGCGGGGGTGCCGGTCCGGTTTTTGCCCATCACCGTTTTGCATACCGGTTACGCCGATCCCGTCACCGCCCGGGAAAAACAAAAACGCAACCGCGAAATGCTGGAAAAGCAAATCCGCGACGGGATGCATGTCACTCCCATCACCTATTACACCTTGGGCAATGCCTGTCTTGATCTCGACGATGCCGTGGCGGCCGAGAAGTGGTTCGGCCAGGCTTATGCCCTGGCTAAAAGCCGCGGCGACAATCCCCACGTCATCGACCAGGTCCCGGTCAAAATAGCGGTCGCCCAGGCCGCGCGCGGCGAACCCGAATCCGCCTGGAAAGCGCTGCAACCGGCTTTGGACCCATCGCGCGGACAGCCCTTGCCCGAAGCCCTATTGGTCAAGGCCCAAATCCTGGCGGCCTTGGGGCGCGAAGAGCAAGCCTGCGGGGCCTATGTCGATTTGTTGAAGTTGCGCGAGGGGCCGACCTTCATGCCCGTGGATTATGCCTTGCTGAAGGTCAAGGCCCTGCAGTATCTCGGCAGTTACTGGCATTCGCGTGGCCTGGGCGAGCTGGGCATCAGCCTGCTGCGGGCGGGACTGGCCGTGGCCAAGGGCGGTGATTTCGGACCGGGCGAATTGGAAGCGGCCTATAAGCCTTTTGCCATCGCTTCCCCTTTCTCTTAAGCCCGGGTCAATGTCGGCAAACCGAATTCCAGCCGATAAATAACGGTATTTCACTTCTTTGGGTAATTTGCGGCTTTAAACTTCAACGACAAGTTAAAGCCCCAATTCCTATTGCCGATAAATCCTATAGGACTACGCCCAAAGGAGCCGAGTCCGGAAAGGAGAGCACCATGATAACGACCGACATTGTCAGTGAAGTGGCGCGTATTCTCCGACAGAACAATGGCGTCAAGGAAGGCAAAGACATCAAGGTTGAAAAAAGCCCCTTTGAGCTAAAGGACGAAGTCAAATTGACTCCGGCTGCTTCGGAATACGCTTCTCAAACCGCCCATGGCGAAGATTATGAGAAGGAGCAGGGCATGAAGGTGGAAAGGCTCAAGGCTTTGGTCAATAGCGGCAATTACAAGATGGACGAGGACATGGTCGAAGCCATCGCCTCGAAGATTGCCAAGATGTTTCTGAAGCCCTAATCGCGGGTTTGCGCCCGCACCCGCCTTCATGCTATAGTGAAGGCATCTCTACCGCGCAACGGAGTGCCCTTCCCGAAACTTTCGGGAGGGGCTTTTTCTTAACTTAGCCTCCCCATGATTCCCGTTTGGCGTCCAGATCCCGAATCCATCGCGAAAGCGGCGCAGGCCCTGCAGGCTGGGCGTCTCATCGCCATGCCTACCGAGACCGTCTACGGCCTGGCCGCCAATGCCTTGGATGCGCGCGCCCTGGCCCGCATTTTCGCGGTGAAGGGGCGGCCTTTTTTCGACCCTCTCATCGTTCACGTCCACTCGATGGAGCAAGCGAGGACCTTGGTCCTCGACTTGCCTCCCAAGGCCCTGGCCTTGATGGAACGGTTTTGGCCGGGGCCACTCACCGTGGTATTGCCGCGGGCTCCCGCTATTCCCGATTTGGCGACGTCGGGATTGCCTTCCGTCGCTTTGCGGTATCCCCGCCATCCCGTCGCCACGGCATTATTGCGGCAATGCGGTTTCCCCTTGGCGGCCCCCAGCGCCAATCCTTTCGGCGGTTTAAGCCCCACCCGTCCCGAACACGTGGCATTCGCTTTCGATGAAGGGGTGGACGCCGTCATCGATGGGGGACCTTGTGAAGTGGGGTTGGAATCCACCATCATCGGTTTCCACCGTGGTGAGCCCACCTTGCTTCGGGCGGGCGGGCTGGCGCTCGAGACTTTGCAGGAATGCGTCGGCGCCATCTCTCTGGACCCGGGTAGGGGGGGCGACAAGGCGCAAACGCCTCCCGGCCATCCGCAGGCGATAGAGGCTCCCGGTCAATTGCCATGGCATTATGCGCCGTCGACTCCCTTGCGCCTGATAGCCGAGCCCGCGGCGATAGCCGATAGGGAGGGCCGTGGACTGCTGAGTTTCCGCGGCCTGGGGTCCACCCGCGGCTATTTATCGGTCGAAGTCCTCTCGCCATCGGGAGATTTGATCGAAGCGGCCGCGCGGCTATTCTCTTGTCTGCACCGCCTCGATGCGCAAGGCCTCAAAGGCATCGACGCCGAAACCGTGCCGGATTCCGGCCTCGGCCGGGCCATACTCGATCGATTGTCCAAGGCGTCGCGACGCCCGGCGAATTAGTTTTGCGGGGAAAAGGGAGAGCACGGGTTTGGAGAAAAGGTCGCTATCGGCGCTAATCGGTTCGCTGGCCGTAATATGCCTGGGACAAGCCTGGGGGCAGTGGAGCGCGCCTACCAAAGCCCTGGAGCCCATTTTGGTGAAGGAGTTACCGCATGATTCGGCTCTATTCACCCAGGGTCTGCTCTTGTATCGCGGTCGTTTATTCGAAAGCTTCGGCTTATACGGGCGCAGCGGATTGCGCGAAGTCGAGCCTCAAACGGGGCGGGTTTTCCGCGAGCATACCCTTCCCCCCCGGTTTTTCGCCGAGGGCCTGGCGATTCAAGCGGGAAAATTGGTGCAACTCACCTGGAAAGAGGGCCTGGCCTTCCGATATCCCATCCAAACCTGGGAGAATCCCCAGAAATGGGAATATCAGGGCGAAGGTTGGGGGCTGACGGATTGGAAAGACGGCTATTGCATGAGCAATGGCAGCGATACCTTGGTTTTCCGCGACCGGAATTTCCACGAAAAGCGCCGTTTGCCCGTGACCCTGGCGGGCAAGCCCGTTTCCAGAATCAATGAATTGGAAACGGCGCGTAATCTCATCTGGGCCAATATCTGGTATAGCGACAGCGTGGTCGCCATCGATCCCCGCAATGGCCAGGTTGTGAACGTGGTTGACTGCAGTCGTTTGGCCGCCCAAAGCGGGCGCACCAGCCGCGATCAGGTCCTAAATGGCATCGCGCACGACCCGGCCTCAGGCTTGTTTTATTTGACCGGGAAGAATTGGCCCAAGCTTTTCGTCGTCCGCATCCCCTGATTTTCAGGGCTTCACGACGATGCCTTCCTTGATGATCTCGGATAGCTCCAGCATTTTATCCTCGGCGTCCTGACGGCTGGGGAAATGTCCCCAGCGCAATTTGTAATAAGGCGCGTCGAAATGAAGCTCGACGGCCCCGGCCAGTTTCGCGTCCAGTTGCCGTTTCCGCGTCTCGGCCGACTCCAAATCCGGCAAGGAGGCGATTTGGATTTGCCATGGACCGCCCGTCGAACCTTTTTCGGGAACGGAGCCCGTGGAGGACGGCGCTATCCCCGCCACGGGTTTGACCTTGGGAAGGTCATGGGCTTTGGCGTCGAGGGTCTTGTCCAATTCGGTGGCCGAATGAAAGGTTTTCGGTCTGAGGGGTTCGCTCGGATTCCAGCCGTCATCCGCTCCCCCGTCCAGGCTTCCGGCCGAATGCTGGGATGGGTTGGGCCTATGGCTGCAGGACGTTAAAGCCAGGAGAAAAAATGCGGAAAGCAGGGTAAAATGAAGGATCGGGCGAGAGCTTTTCATCATGGTGTTTTAATAGTAGCACCCCGAAACTAGCTTGAACCGCTGGGGAAATTTTCGGAGGGAAAATGAATTACGAAGATACGCTCGCTAATGCCATCGACGCTTTGGCCGATGAGGAAACGGCCAAAGCCGAAAAAATGCTCAATCAAATGATAGAAGCGGCTAAGTCGGGCCTGAACGGCACGGCGGCCGATGCGGAGCATTATTATGCCTGGGGAAGGGGCTTGCGTTTGCTGGAGGAACCGGAGCAAGCCCTTTTGCGCCTGGAACAAGTTTTGGGATTAGAATCCGAGCATGAGGGAGCGCTCTGGGAAATGGCCAGCATTTTTCTGCATGACCTCGATAGGGCGGAAGCCGCCTCCGAAATTCTGGAAAAGCGGCTACTGCCTCTCCGGCAAGACGAAGAGCTTTATCAAGAAGCCCTGGATTCCGCGCGCTTCCGTCTTCGGCTGGCTAAGAATCCGCCGGCGCCGCCTGAGGATGCCGAGCCATGAATTCCCGGTAAAGCGTTTCTTCCCCGGCCAGCCACCTCTGCAATCCTTCCGGAAGCTCGGGTGACTCCCGCGCGTCCATTCCCAAGGCCAGCAAAAGCTCGGGAATCGGCACTCGGCCATCCGGCCCCGTGAACATGCCTTTCAGGTAAGCCAAGGTGACCAGCCGGCCTTGGGATTCCAGGCTTTGCTCCAGATAAATCCAGGTCGAATCCCATCCGATCAGCCGGGTTTTCATGGTAAAGACATCGAATAGTTTCAGCGAGCGCCGGAACCGCACCGACGCCGCCCCCAGGACCGGTATCCATTTTTTCTTCCAGCCGACGCGGAAAGCGCCGGCCCGCAAGAGCAAATCCAACCGACCCAAATCCAGCAGGGTCATGTAGCGGCCATTATTCATGTGCAAATTGGTGTCCAAATCATTGGGCCACACCCGGAACCGCAGCACGGATTCTTCCATGGCTCCCAGGGGTTGGCGCTTCCAGAGCGCCAGCAAGAGGACTTTGAACAAACGCACGAATAGGTTCATCTACGCCCCCGGTATCCCGCCCTCGGTTTTAACAGGCGGATCCAGATGAATCCGGCCGCGAACCCGCCGATATGCGCCATATAAGCCACGCCGCCTTGCGTCCCTTTCGGCATGCCCGCCTGGGAGAGGACTTGGGCCAAAAACCAAACCCCCAGAACGACCGAAGCCGGCAGGACGATGATCCGGAAAAAGAACAATACCCTCACCGCATTGCCGGGGTATTTCGCGAGATAACCTCCCAATACCCCGGCGATGGCGCCCGAAGCGCCCAGGGTAGGCAAGGGGCTGTCCGGCAAAACCAGCACTTGGGACAAGCCCGCTGCGACGCCGCAAAAGAGGTAAAAGAGGACGAACCGGAAACGCCCCAGATAATCCTCGATCTGGTCGCCGAAAATCCAGAGATAGAGCATATTGCCGATTAAATGCGCCCAACTGCCATGCAGGAATTGGGAGGTGATGAGGGTGAGGTAAACCGGATGCGGGCCGGGGAATTGGGGTATGTCGGTCGGATGATCGCCAACCCACAAGCGCATGGGCCCGATGAGATCCTGGCCGTGGGTGATTTCAAAAGGGACGAGAGCGAAGGCATAGGTGAAAGCGTCGCCGATCCGCAATTCCTGCCACCATGCCAGGGCGCAGCAAGCGATGAGGGCATAGCCTATCCAAGGTTTTAAGCGAACGCCGCGGTTGTCGTCACCCAGGGGGAAAAACATGGCGGATAAAGAATAACCCTCATAGGAAGTTCAGCAAGGATTGCTGGATGGATCGCGCGCTGACTTGCAGGGAGGCCTCGTATATCGCCTGCTGCATCTGCATTTTGGTGATGGTTTCCGCGAAATCGACGTCTTCGATCTGGGATTGCAGATCGGTCAGGCTGAGCGAGGAATTGGCATTCCTTTCCTTGCTGGAATCGAATTGATTGGTGCGCGCGCCATTGGTGGCCTGGGCCGCCAAATGGCGATCCAGGGCCAAGTCCAACTCCGACACCGAGCCGCGTACGGTATCGCCTTTGTTGAGGTAGAGGCCTTCCATCAAGGTAATCATGCCGTCCCAGGTGGTGGTCTCGTTGGGAGCTCCGTAGGCGTCGCTGGCCGTGGTGTTCAGGCGGGCGACGGTGTTTTCCGCGACTTCACGGCTGACCTTGCCGTCGATGTCGAGTTCGTTCCGGCGCAACCAGTTGTAAGTCACCTCCATGCCCGCGCCACCCGCGGCGGCCAGGGCATTGGTGGCCGGAGCCAGGAAGGTGATGGTGCCGTTGTGATAGTCCACGGTGAAATCGGTACCCTCGGTGAAACCATTGACCTTCAAGGTTCCCGGCAAAATGTCGGAAGCCTGGGGAATGCCGGACGAGGTGCCGGCGTCGGTGATGTTCAGGTCTTCGAGGCGGATGGGCGTTCCCACCGTGGTCGCATCGAGTTGGGTGCTGATCAAGTCCTGGCCGTCGCGGATCTCATAAGGCGCGTTCTGGGTGCGTGTCCCCGAGAAGACGTATTCGCCTTTGAAGGTGGTATTGGCGAGGGAAACCATCTGATCGAATACCACGCGGACTTCCTGCCAGATGTCCATGCGATTGGAGGCGTTCAGGGTGTCATTGCCGCCCTGGATGGCTTTCTCGCGCAAGTGCTGGAAGAGGTCGTTCCCGCTTTGGAAGGTCGAATCCAAGGTCGCCAGATAGGACAAACCATCGTCGATATTGCGGGTATACTGGGTGAGCTGCCCCAGGTTGGTGCGTATTTGCAAGGCCGTCGCGACCGAAACCGGATCGTCGCTGGGACGGTTGATGCGGCGTCCCGATGAGAGCTGCTGCTGGTATTTGTCCAGCTTATCGTAATTGTCGAAAATGTGCTGCTGCACATGGGTCGACATCTGGGTGAAAGTGACTCTTTCGGTCATGGTTGGCTCCTTTAAATATTCATCAGTACATCCAACATCTGATTGACGGTGGATATGAGGCGGGCCGAGGCCTGGTAAGAGTGCTGGAACTTGATCAAGTTCACCATTTCCTCGTCCAGCGAAACGCCGGCGAGCGAGCTTTGTTCGCCGTCGAGCTGGGCGATGATGAAATTCTTGTTGTCGAGGGCTGACTTGATTTGATTGCGCTGAATGCCCAAGGCTCCGATGAAGGACGAATAAAAATCGTTGACGCTCTGGGTCGGATTGCCGCTCGAATCCAAAGCCATGGTCGCGCTTTGCCGCAATTTGGCGATGTTCAAGGCATTGGATCCGTCGCCCGCGCCCGGAAAGCCATTGGCCTCGTATTTGAAGTCGATGCTGATGCCGTCCCCGTCGGCGTACTTGGCGTAATTCAGAAAGGTCACGACCCCGCGCTTGTAATCGACCACGTAATCGGCGTCGGCGCCTTCCCGCAAGGTTTCCCCGGTGGAGTCCAGGAAAATCTGCATGCTGCCGCTGACGATGCTGCGGTAATTCGGATCGGTGAGTTTCAAATCGACCTGGGGCGTGGCCGGGTCGGGTATCGATTCCGGCACGCTTTGCAAGACCGAGGCCTGCCCGCCCGTGGCCGCCGCGATATTCTTGCTGTCCTGCATGATGGCGTCGGATAGGCGGAAATGCAGGGCCGTCGTCTGGGTGGGATCGAAAAACAGCACGCCGGTGGTCTGGTTCAAGGTATAGCCGGGCGCGTGCTTGGCATTCACCTCTTGGACCAGGTTGGCCGCCATTTGATCGAGCTTGGACTCGAATTCGGGAATGACGATGTCCTTGCTGTCCATGATGCCGCGCACGATGCCGCCCTTCACGGTGAAGGGCTTTTTACCGTCGCTCAGGCGGAGACCCAAGGTCGTATAGGGCGAACCGTCGGGGCGCGTTCCCGTGGTTCCATAGGTCTCGATCCGGGTCGCGCTGCCCGGGCCCACCAGCAAAACGCCGCCGGTGGAAACGGTGACCTGGCCGGTGGGCATCTCGATGGCGGAAACGTCCACCAGCTTGGAGAGCTCCCGTACCATCTGATCGCGCTGATCGCGGGTGTCATTGGCATTATAGCCGGGTTGACCTTCGGCGCTGGCGATTTCCACGTTCAAGCTGGAAATGCGCGAAGTCAAATCGTTGATCTGCTCCACCTGCTTTTGCAACAACTCGTCCATTTGGAGGCGGTAATCCGACAGCTCGGACGCCAAGGCATGGAAGGTCGTGGTCATGTCTATGGTAGCGGCTTTGACCGACTCGCGCGCCGAAAGCTCCTGCGGATTATTGGCCAGATCCTGCCAGGCGTCGTAGAATTGCCCGAGCTTATCGTTCAGGCTGGCGTCGTTGGGTTCCTTGAATAAATCCTCAACCCGGCTCAAGGTGGCGTCGAGTTGCTCTTGCCGGCCCATGTCGCCCAATTGCTCGTAGATCTGCTTGTCCAGGAAGGTATTGCGGACGCGTTCGATGGACGCGACTTCCACGCCTATGCCTATTTCGCCGAATTCCCCGTCGAGGCGCGAGTCGGGCGAGAAATTGACTTTCTTGCGCGAATAGCCTTCGGTATTGGCATTGGAAATATTCTGTCCGGTGACATCGATGCCGGTTTGCGATGCGAAAAGCCCGCGGGTAGCCAGGTTGAGCGCCGAGAAAAGCGACATCACGCCCTCCTATTCATCAGGGAGCGGATTTGGGTGCGGGCATATTGCGCCTTGCCTTTCGATCCGTAAATCTGGTGGCGGTCGGGTCCCGTACGGCCCACGACCGAAGTCAAAATGCCCAAGGTGGCATGCACCACCCGCGTTCCGTTTTCAGCCAAAGCGGTATTGACTCCCAATTCCGACTTCAGCCGGAGCAATTCCCCGGTGAGCCGCTTTTTCCGCCCTTGTAATTCCGCGCCCAGGACCGGCGGCAGGAATTCCATGAGGTCTTCCAACTTGACGGCGGGCTGATCCCATTCGGCTTCAGGAGCCCAGGGGGAAACCCGCAACGAAACGCCGGCCGACCGGCCTTCGATTTCTCCCAGCCGGTGGATTTTGGAGGCGAGGGCCTGCCTATCGGTTTCGAGCCTTTCCAATTCGGCCAAGGCGGCGTCCAATTCCTCGTTGGCGGCGGCCAAATCGGCGATGCGGTTTTGCACCAAGGCCTGTCTTTGCGCCTTGATCAAGGGCACCAGGGCTTGGTGTCCCTCGATCAAGGCATCCATCAGGCTTACCAAGTGCTCGCCTGCCACGCGAATTCTGTCGTCGCTGACCATCATGCTATTCCCCGAAAGTTTCGGCGTAGCCGCCCATGCGCCGGATGACGTTTTTCACATAGCCTTGAGTTTCGGCGTAGGGGGGGATGCCGCCATGCTTTTCCACCGCGCCGGGCCCGGCATTGTAACCCGCCAGCGCCTTGGGTAAATCACCGTCGAAGCGATTCAGCAATTGCTTCAGGTATCTGGCCCCGCCATCGACATTGGCCTGGGGATCGAAACTATCCCTCACGCCTAAATCGCCGGCGGTGGTATCCATCAATTGCATCAGGCCTTTGGCTCCGGACTTGGAAACCGCCAGTGAATCTCCGGCCGATTCCGTTTGGATCACCGACCGGATGAGGCTGGCCGGCAGACCGTGCTTTCGGCCGGCTTGGCGGGCCAGAATACCCAGGGTTTCTTCGTCGAGTTTGCGCATGGATTGGTCCGCTTGAGGGGCCAGGGGCATGGGCGCGGCGGGGGATCGCGGACCGAGGGGAAAGCCTTTATGCAATTCGGTGGGCATCACCGCCGGAGTCGCCTCGGAACCTTGCGCCCTGAGCATGGAGCGGTAAATCTGCGCCGCCAGACCGTGATGGGTGCCGAGTTTAGCGGTTTCGGCGGCGCGGCTGCCTTGGTTCGCCAGTGAATGGGCGGATAGCCCGGCGTATTGCTGATCGAGCATCTCGGTGAAGGTTTCCCGCGCGGGGCTGGGTTCGCTCATTTCGCTATGGTCTACGGTTTGCCTCATCCCCTTCATCAATTGATTGAGGAACATGGCCTCGAATTCCACGGCGGCTTTCCATTGCGGATCCGCGCCGCGGGTTTTTGCGTCCGTCGCGCCGGGCCGCAAGGCTTCGGCGTTATTCACCGGGGTATGGCTATCGGGTATGCGCATGGCCCATCCTCAAAACCTCAAGCGGTTCTTGAAGTCGGGTTTCAGAAGTGCAAACGCTATGCCATGCCCGCCGTGGGCGGCAGCGGGGATTTGGCGGAAAAATCAAGGTCAGAAACCCGGATCCATCGGCAAAAAGGGTTCAGGTCAGGGAAAAAAGTGCCGATAAAAAAAATGACCTGGCGGAGTAGCTCCGGGGGGCCTGCCCCTCCTGGCCTACCTCAGGGACGAGGGCCCGGGGCCTCCCGCCATGGTAACCTAAGGGTATCGTTACGCATAGGATACGTAACTACCATTAGGGCATGTCCATAGAAAAAAACGAAGGGCCGGCCGAAGTCGCCCGTTTGCAGTCCGTTTCCCTGGAGCGCGAGGGACGCCCCGTCCTCAGGAATATCGATTTGGAGGTGCGCCGGGGGCAGCACTGGGTATTGCTGGGGCCCAATGGCTCGGGCAAAAGTTCCTTATTATCCGTCTTGCAGGGTTGGCTTTGGCCCCAAGCCGGTCAAGTATCGGTATTAGGCCGCAGTTTCGGGGAAAACGACATCGCCGAAATGCGCAAGCATATCGGATGGGTGGGAAACGACGTCGAAAAAGAATTTCCGGCCTGGCAAACGGTAAGTGAAATCGTGGAATCCGGGGGCGTCGGAACCATCGGCTTGCAATTCGACATGCCTACGGCGCGCATCAAGCGCGAAGCCAAAGCCAATCTCGCCCTCGTCGGGCTGCTTCCTTATGCGAAGCGATCCAGCCGTTTTCTAAGCCAAGGCCAAAGCCGCTTGCTCACCATAGCCCGGGCCTTGATGGCCGGCCCAGAATTGCTCATTCTCGACGAGCCATGCACCGGACTCGATCCGGTCGCCAGGGAGCAGTTCTTGCAACGGCTTGGTGGCTTGCTGAGGCAGGACGGCGGTCCTTCCGTGTTTTACGTGACCCACCATATCGAGGAAATCCTACCCGAGATGACCCATGCCCTGCTCTTGCGGGAGGGAAGGGTTATGGCCTCGGGAAAAATCGGGAAGGTTTTGCAATCCGGGAATATGCACCGGACCTTTGGGGTCAAGGTCCGGGTGAAGCGCCTGGGAGGAAGGTACCGGCTGGACTTGGCTCCCGCTTCAGGGAAGGGCTGAGCCGGGCCGCGAGGCGGGATTTTTTTGTTCCGGGGTAGGGGCGGGAATGACCTCGGCACCGGGTCCCGTCGGCTTGGCGGGCGAGGACGCGGCGTCGCCATAGACTCCGCCCGAGCTCAGGGGTTTGAAGTCATAGCTCGCCACATCGGTCTTTTTGGTATTGGTGGCGACGATGCGAGGCGTGACGAAGATGATCAGGTCGCGCTTACGCATGGCGGTGGCCTTATGCTTGAAAAGCCAGCCGACGATGGGAATGTCCTTGAGCAGCGGAATGCCCGATTCCGATTCGGTCTCTTCGGTGGTGGTCAGGCCGGCGATGACCACGGTTTCGCCGTCATTCACCAGGACATTGGTTTTGGCGCTTTGCTTTTGCAGGATGACGCCGCCGGCGGCCTGGTCGACGCGGAAGCTGTTTTTCTCGGGGAAGAGGTCCAGCAAGACGCGGCCATCGGCGGTGACATGGGGCGTCACCTGCAAGGACGTGCCGGCGTCTTGCAATTGCAAGGCTTGCCGGCCGTTTTCATCCAGCACCCGGATGGGGACTTGTTCACCCATGAAAATCTTGGCCTCGGTATTGTCCAAGGTGGTGATTTGCGGCTTGGCCAAGACCTCGCCCCGCGCCGTGCGCAGCAGGTTAGCGACCGCCATCGCGAGATTACCGTTCAACATGCCGAACGCGAATTGGGCGGTGGCGCCGGCGACTCCGCCGACACCGGATGTGGCTGAAGCGTCGCCGGACCCATCGCTACCCGACGAGGATCCCGTGGACAAGCCGCCGGGATTGCTGGTTCCCACCATATTGATATTCCCGGTCGACGGCGTGGGCAGCTTACCGGGAGCGTCGCGCAATTGGGCGAGGTTGACTTGTCCGTAACCGAATTGCCAGTCGACTCCCATTTCGCGAAGGGCGTCGGCATCGACTTCGATCAACTGGGCCTGGATATTAACCTGGTAGGTTTCCACGTCCAGGTCCTTGACCGCCTCGCGGATTTCCAGGATATTGGCTTTCGAATCGAAGATGAGGAGGGCGTTATTCCTCTCCACGATATTGACGCGGCCGCGCGGCGACAGCAAACCCTTGATAGAAGGCTCCAGGTCCTTGGCCTTGGCATTCCGCAGCTTGATGATGTCGCGCATCAGGGGGGCCAGGGAACCGCTTTGCTGCAGGGCTTGGGCGTTTTCCACCGAGGTTTTATTGAATTCCCCCATGGTCTGCACATAGAGGTAGCCCTCTTCGACCAGGTATTTCAGGTTGAACATCTGGCAGATGATGAGCAAGGCGTCTTGCCAGGTCTTATCGGTCAACTGGAGATTGACGATTTCCGATCCGATGGCCGGGGAAACCACGATGTCGACGCGCCCGGTCTGGGAAATGGCCTTGAAAGCCGCCCGGATATCGGTATTGGAAAAATTGTAATTCTGGGGCCGAGCGCCACCCGAGGAGGATTTTTCGGCCGGCCTGGCCGGCATGGCGATGTCATCGGCATAGGCGGAGCCTAAGGTTAAAAGCGCGATGAACGGCCAAGTATGCCGCCGCAAGCTAAGTCGGGTCATTTCTTAGCCCTTTCCTGAGTCGAAACCAGTTTCAAGGTATAGGAGCGCGAAATACCGTATTCGGTGATGTCGAAGGTTACGGCGTCACGGGTGATGCGGGCAACCCGTCCATTGTGGACCGGATCGCCTTGCTTGATGGTGAAAGACACCGAACTCTCCTTGACATGCTGCAGGACGGCCAGGGGATCCGACGGGTGCCAGACCACGCCCACCACCTTCATCTGATCGATGTCGATGCCGTTGTCCATCACCCCGGCCTCGACGGGAATGAAAGGATCGCGGCGGCCATAGCTATTGTAGGTTACGCGCCCGTCGGCCGTTTTGCCCAGCTTATCCCTTTCGGCCGTCAACCTTTCCTGCTCCAGCCTCTCGGCCATGGCGGGGTCGGGAGCCTCCATCAGTTTTTGTTCATCGTTCTTCGCGATATTCAATTCGGCCGTGGGGACTTCCGGCTGAGGCGTGGCGGCCCGCAAAATCGGTTCGGTTTCAACCCGGGTGGGCTCGGGCGGCGGCGTGGTTTCAGGCGCCGGGGTTTTCGCCAGCGCCTGTTGCGCCTTGGCGGCCTCGATGCTGTCTTGGCGCGCGACCTTGGCCGCGGCCTCCAACTCAATCCGCTCCTGTTTTTCCCTGGCTTTGGCTTGCGCGGCCAAAAGGGATTGCAACCTGGCTTCGTGCTTGGCCGTCATTTCATCCGCGTAAATGACATCCTTGCCCAGCAAGTAACCGGTATCCCCTTCGCAGGCGACTTTGAACCAAAGGCCCGATTTTTCGAGTTTCAAAAGTTGCGCGCCCGCCGGTACATTTTTGATGGCCTTGGATCCTTTCTCCGGTCCAGACTTCAATTCGGCCGAGTCACGCAGCAAAATCATGGGCTTACCGCCCTCCGCCGGCAGGAAAACCCCGCTGGAGCTGAGGGAGGAGCGGTCTTTGTCCAGGGTCTCTCCCAAGGCATGCGCCGAAGGCCCGGATTCAGGCAGGCTCGTCGTGGCGATGACCTTGGAATCCGAAGCTTTCCATTTGATGCCCACGCCGCCTTTTTCCGGCAGGGTCACGGCGATTTTTCCATTGGTAAATCCTGCCTGCGGTTCCATGGGTCGGCGGAGACGGATTTGCAGAAGGGCCGTGTCCTTGACCTGGCGCCATTTCAAACCGGAGAAAAGGCTGCCGGCGGGTAGGGTCGGCGATTTATCGGCGAGGTTTACCTTGGCGCCGGGAAGGCGAAGCAGGAAACTCAGGCTGTCCTTGGTATCGCGGGTGAAAGAGAAAGAGCTGGTCAAGCCCTGGCCGACGAGGAGTAAATCCTGTTGCTCGGAACCGATAATCAATTCCACGTCGTTCACCGAGCTTGCGGCGAGCTCCGCCACCGGCATTGACGGCTGCGTCGGAGCGACCATGGGGGCCGGAGCGGCCTTGGGCGTCGGGGCGGACTGGGCCGTCGGTGCTATGGGTCTTGCCTGGGCTTCCGGCTGGGGCGGGGAAATATTCTTACTCGCCGTCCACAGGAAACGCGGGGTGGAGGCGTCGGGCAGGGCGATGCGTAATTTGGCCTTTCCATTAGGCGCCAAGGGCAATTCTCCCGCCGGCATTTCCTTGAAAGCGATTTCGATGCCCAAAAAGTTTTTGCCGCTGGGGGTCGTGACCTTTTTCAAGGCCAGCCCTGCGACCGGCGCATTCGCCGGAAGGGAGAGGGACCCGAGGGGAAATGCGCTCTGGGTTTCCAAAAAGCACACGGTTATCGACCGGTTACCGGCATCGGGATTTTGGAAATAAAGAGGGTATTCGTCCTGAGCTTCCCCCGGAGAAAACGAAATCACCAGGGCGGGGCTTTTGCCGCCCGTTAAAACCATGTCCTTGACATCGGCTGAAAAAAGCGAGAGCGGACAGGCAAAGGCCATTAGGGCCAGTTTTTGCCATGAAATTCGGAAATGGGGGGCACGCATGATCATGGCCTCAAATTAACCCAAATTCCTCAAGTTTTGCTGCATTTCATCGCCTTGAGGTAAAGGTGGTGAGTTGGAAAGTGGCGGTTACGGTACGAGGCTGCTCACCGTGGTCCTTGGCGTCTTCGATTTCCTTGGACAGCTCCGGCACGCGTTCAATCGACACCTTGCTGATGGACGTCGGGTATTTGAAATTCGCGACTTCGCCGAATAGCATGCCCAGGGAGTGATAGCTCGAATTGATGGTCATCGCATAATGGTTTTCGTTATAGAACTCTTTTTGCTCCCCTTCCAAAGGCGCGAATTTGGTCGGCACGGTGAGGGACTTGCGGGTGACGGCGGTTAAATCCAAGAGTCTTTTGGGAATGGCTTCCTGATCAGGAAACATTTCCTTGAGCTTGGAAAATTCGGCTTCGGCGATCTCGATCTCGGACTCCAAATCGTTGATCCGCTGCTTCTGGGCCAGGATTTGCCTCAACTCGGCGCGCTTCTTCTTGGTCTCGCCTTTTAAGCGCTGGTTTTCCTCGGCATAGGCGATATACTTTTCGTTGTAAAAAGTCCATCCCATATAGCCGACCGCGGCTATGACCACCCAAAAGAAGAGCCAAAGCTTTTGCGCTTGCGTGAGCTTCATGCCTTTCACAAAACCTTCTCCTGTTTTTTGTCGTCCTTGACCAGTTCGTCGATTCCGACATTGGGGTTGAGGGTCACCTTGATGGTGAACAGGAAAGAGGTCTTTTCCGATTCCTTGGTGAACTCGATGGTGCCCAATTGGATGTCCTGGAAATACTCGTTCTTGCCGAGTTCGATCATGTATTCGGCGACTTCCGGAAAAACGAAGGTCCTGCCCTTCACTTCCATTTCATTCTCATTCCCGTCGGCTTGCTTGACCGATTCCACCCACATATTCAAGGGCAGGGATTTATTCAGCCCCTCCAAAATCCGAACCCACCGCCGTTTGCTGACGCTAATCGATTTCAAGGAATTGTTCTTGGCCGTCTTCTCGTCGCGCAGCTTCTCGAGGTCGCGGATTTTGTCGGCCACGTTGGAATTGGCGTTGATCTCGGCCTGGACGCCGGCGAGCGCCGCCCGTTGGGTATTCAGGTTGGATTCGAAGAAGGAACTCGCCGTCACCCAGCCGATGCCCGCCAGGGCCAGAATGGCGATGGGAGCCAAGAGCCTGAGATCGATAATCCACGAATAATCTTTTTTGACTATCCGATACTCGATCGGCAGCAGGTTGACGTGAATGAAATCGGCCATGATCAAATCCGCCGAAGGGCCAACCCGGCGGCCACGGTGAGCAGGGTGGAGATGTTTTCCGGAATCGGGCCATTGAACCTTTTCTCGTCGAATGCCACGTGGGAAAGCGGGTTCATGATTTCCACTTCGACATTGTGGCGCTTGGCGAGAATCCCGGCCAGGTTCTGAATGCAGGCGCCGCCTCCGCACAGGGCGATTTTCTCAACTTTGAGGTTGTTCTCGGAGCTTTGGAAATAACCGAAAGCCAAATCGATGCCCACCGACAATTCTTCCGCCGAAAACTCGATGGCCCGGTTGATGACCGCCTGGTTGTATTTCTCCAAATCCTTGCCCCGCAGGATATTGTTGGCTTCTTCGCGCTCTATTTTCAGGTTCTTCATCAGGGTCTTGACGAAGAAATCGCAAGCCGTGGCGATGTCGCGTGTGCTGTGGTAGGTGCCGTTCTTCAGGAAGGTGAGATTGGTCAAGGTCTCGCCTATATTGATCACCGAAACGACTTTCTGCTGATCCTCCTCGGTGGCGGACAACAGGAAGGAATTGCTCACCGCGAAGGCGTCCACGTCGATCACCAGGGGCCGCAGGCCGGCCTCGTAAAGCAAATCGATATAGGCCTGCATGACGTTGTTCTTGGCCGCCACCAGCAAGACTTCCATCTCGCCGTTCTCGGGATCCTTTTGCAGGATTTTATAGTCCAAGGTGATATTATCCACGTCGAAGGGGCTCCGCTGTCCCGCTTCCATGAGGATGAGCTCTTCGTCCGACTCCGTTTTACTGGAAGTCAATTTGATGCGGTCGGCGATAACGCCGTAGGACCAGGACAGCGAGAGGACGACGTCCTTCAATTTCCCGGTCGGATCGGTGCGGTGCACCAAGGATGTCAGGGACTGCAGCAATTCGTCGCGGTTCCTGATTTCACCGTTGGCCAAGGTATCCGGTTTCAGAACGTGTATGCCCGCTCCGGTCAGCACGGGACCGCCCGGCCGGTGGGCTATCTTGGCGATTTTGATGCTGTAGTTGCCGATGTCGATGCCCACCGTGGCGGGTTCGCCCTGCACCATCTCCAGCAATTTGTCTCGCATTCCCAAGGTAAAGCCCTCAACCTATTGAGTTTCGTGAACTTCCGAACCTTCGCATTATATCAACGCCGTTTCAGATTTTTCAACTGGCACTTGCGCCGGACGGTTCGTTCTGCTTGCCTTGCCGCGTTTGGCTGTCCAATCGGTGTTTATCGAAGATATAACGCACGATTTTCTCCTGCAGCGTGGTCTCGATGACGGAAAACTTGATGTTGTGCTCGAAGTCTTCCCTGCCATTCTTCCGTGAAGGGGCCATTCGGATGACCGTAGCCTCGATGCCGCGCAGGGAGGCGCCGGGCAAATCGAAGTTCATGGATAGCCTGTGCCCCTGCGGGATGGGGGTTGGAAATCGGACGCAACTCCCGCCCCCGGATAAGTCGAGCATGCGCCCCTCCAGGATCAATCCGACCGGCAGGCTCATGTTTTCATCGTCCTCGTGTACGGGCCCGGCAAGGATGGTGATGCGGCACGGGATATTGACGTCAATCCGCACCCAGCTGCGCAATTGCTTGCGTTTTAATTGACGGGTATGCCCCAATTGCAGGGTTCCGGCTCCATGCCGGAGACCCAGTACCGGTACATTGACTTGGTATTCGGCGTCGCCCGGCCGCAGGACATGTACTTCGACCTCGGCCTTTCCTCCCAAGGAAGTGAGATCGTCGCAACCGACCAGCCAGGTTTTTTCCTGGACTTCCTTAATGATGCCTTTCAGGGAAATTTCCCCCGAGACCTTGATGATGGCGGGATGGGTCTCCTGGAATTGGCGGGTGCTGGTCAATGGCACTTCGGATGGCAGCCGGAGGTACCCTAGCTTATTGCGTATCCCGTGCAATACGGCCCAAAGGGTTTCATCCTTTTGCAATTTGGCCGAACCTCTCCCCAGCCAATCTTCCAGGCATTCATCGTAAATCGAAGCGGATTCGAAAATCATATCCGCGCTGGAAATGATGCCGACCTCGGCGATTTTGCGGAGTATCTCCTTCTCCTGCGCGGTTAGGCCTTTGGCGGAAGCGTTTTCCTCGAAGTATTGCCAGCCGATGGCCACGGCTTCGCGTCGCTTCATGTTGCTGTTGCGTATTTCCCAAAGCACCAGCAGCCCCGTAACTAGTACGATACCTAGGCCGAACATCGCTATCGTGAACGGATTGTAACGGCCGAACCCGCTTCCGAGGGCCCGGAGTATCTCTTCGGTTTCCAAAGCCGATGCTTGGCCGGCCAGGACCAGGGGAAAGCAAAGTAGCAGATGGCGCATGAGGGATTCCCGGTGACGACTCCCATTGTCCCACAAAAAACATTGCCTGTCCGCTTCCCCAAGGTCTAAAATCATCCAAAGGAGCGGAACCCCCGTTTCGCATGCATTAGCTTGGAACAAGGTATTACGGACGTAAAATCCGCCGTCCAGCGGATCACAGACTTGCCTGCTTTGCCGACCATGCTGGCCACATTGAATCGGCTCATGGCCGATCCCAGGACCTCGGCGGATACCCTCGGCAAGGCCCTGTCCACCGATCCAGCCTTGGTTTCCAAGGTTCTCAAACTGGTGAATTCCGCGTTTTACGGGTTTCCCGGGCGCATTGGAACGATTTCCCAGGCCGTCGTCATCCTGGGATTCAGTTCCATCCGTAATCTGGTTTTGACCACTTCCATCCTGCAAATGTTCGGCACCAAGGGCGAAAAGGCCGGCTTCGACGTCGAGGCTTTTTGGATCCACTCCCTGCAAACCGCCGCCATGGCCCGCCAATTGGCATTGGAAAAGGGGCAGGCCTATATCGAAGAGGCGTTTATCGGCGGCCTATTGCACGATATGGGCCGAATGGTGCTCAGTCAAAAATTCCCGGACGAATTCGAAAAAGTCATCCTGCATTCCCAGGAGCAGAAAATCACCTTAAGGCAAAGTGAAGCGCGGGTACTGGGAATCACCCATAGCGATATCGGCGCGTGGCTGGCACAAAAATGGAATTTGCCCGCGCCGCTCGTCGACGTCATCCAATACCATCACCGGCCCAAGGAAGCGCCTTCCCGGGATGCCCCCAACGGCAAGGAAAGCGCCGAACATCTCATCGCCCTGGTGCATTTATCCGATGAATTGTCCGACTGGGTGGACGGTGGACGGTTGGATTGGACGGCGGTGGCGAATAGCGCCCCGCATCTTGTAGAAATGAGCGGTCTGGGCGATGAAGGCGGAAAACGGTTCGCCGAACGCGCCACCGAAGAAATCGCCAGATCCCTGGCTTTCCTGGACTCCTGATGGCCGCCGAATTCAAACGATCCAATAAAAAGCGATTGACCATGGAGCAATTGCAGGACATCAGTTTACCGGTCAGGCTGGAACTGGGCCATAAGACCATCGCGGTGCGCGACCTCCTCGACATGAAGCCGGGCACCATCGTCAAACTCGACAGGCTGGCGGGCGAACCCGTGGATATGGTGATCAACGGCAAGGCCATAGCCAAGGGGGAAGTTGCGGTCAGCGACGAGAATTTCGCCGTCCGCGTGGTGACCTTGCTGTCCCCCGAAGAAAGATTGAAATTGCTTTAGCGGAGGGCGGCCGGCCTAACGCGCCGGCAGCAAATCTTTTTCGACCCGCTCCGCCGATTTAGCGTCGCCTTTGGCGACGAGGGCGCGATGCAGGCCCAGCAAGAGCTTTTGTTTTTCCGACTCATTGTCCAGCAAGACATTGGACAACCCCTGCCGGAACATATCCACCGCCAAATCGAAGCGTTTTTCCTGCAGGTAAATCAATCCCACCCGGTTTTGCAATTCCGCCAAACGATGGTGGCGCGGATAGCGTTCGAAGACTTTGAGGTAATACTCGACGGCTTTGTCCGGATCATTCTCCAATTCGAGCTCGGCCAGCCTTAGCCAGCTCTCGCCCGCGAAGGCTCCTTGGGGAAAACGCGCCAGATAATCGAGGAAATCGCGTTTGGCTTGCAGGCGGTTTTCATGCGTGGCGGCGTGATCGGCCCGCAAGCGGGCGATGGCGAATAAAGCGCCTTGCCTGCGCAGCCCCGGACCCGCCTGGGACGCCACTTGTTCATAGAGCCTGATGGCCAAGGGCCAGTCCTTGTCCTGCGCGGCTTCGGCCTGGCGGAGGAGGATTTCCAAATCCAAGGCCGGCTCGGCCGACGGCTCGGCCGGCAGGGCCAGGCCGGAAGTACCCACCATGGAATCGGCGGCCAGGGTCGTAGGTAGCCGGGTCGGAGTGCGCTTGGTGGGCGCGCTCGCAACCTTTTCGGACCGAGGCTTCATGTCGGCGACCAAATGGTTGGCTGTCCCCTTGACCACTTGGATGAGGGTGTCCACGGTGATGAAACCTTCTTTTTTCAGTTGCAACTGATGCGAACCCGGCGTTTGCAGGATGGCCAAAGGCGTGACGCCGCGATAACGGCCATCGAGATAAATTTCCGCCTGGGCCTGGGATGATCCGATGACCAGCACTTCGGAGTTGCGCAAGTCGCTCATTTCCGGCACCGTTTCAATGGCTTCCCGCGCGACTATGGTTCCTCCATTACGCACCTGGTATCGGCCGGAAACCTCATCGTAAACCAGGCTTTGGCCTTGGGAAAGTGACAGCTCGCCGAATTCGGGGGAAGTGATTTTGACCCGGCCTTCCAGTACGGTCGTCGAAACGCGGCCGTCCAAATCGGGATTCACCTGGAAATACGTTCCCACCACTTCGATGTCGTAATTCGGGGTGATGACCTCGAATTTTTCTTTGCCCGTTCGCTTATTGACGAAGAAGGTCGCTTTACCTAACGCCAGTTGGCCTTCCTTGGGGACGAAACGGTAACGGACTTCACGTTTAGTCGCTTTTTCTAAACGGACAGCCGCGCCATTGCGCAATTCGACATAACCCCGCCCATTCGCTACGGTCACGGCGCCACCGGGCCCTGAGGCTAATTCGCTCGTCTTGCTCAAGGAAACGGCCGAGCCTACCGGCAATAAGCCGTCGATTTGGGCCATGCTGCCTTGGGCTTGATAAATGACCGTGGCAATGGGACTGCTGACATTCCGATAGAAGCGGATGCCCGATAAGCTGAGAACGGAAGCCAAGGCCAATACCCAGGTCAGCTTGGCCACCGGTGATTTCCACAACCAACCGAAATTCAGGGCGAAGCCGGCATTGACTAGGTCGGCCTGCCTTTCGGTCAGGGAAATGCGGGTGAATAGGTTTTGCTCGACGGTTTCCAATTTCCCTTGGGTCATGGCGTATTCGTCGGCGGCCACCAGTTTTTCCCAGTCCTCCGCGGGAGCCTGCGGAAAATTCGCATCCAGCTTCTCTTCGATGTTTTCGTAAAGCGCCGGAGCGGGTTGCTCCGAAGCCTTGATCATTTGCTCCCAGGGCTCCAGGCCTTGCACGGAAAGAATGCGGTCCTCGAGATGATTTTCCATGCGCATCCATTGCCCTTCCAAGGCGGGGGAAGGCGAAGCGATGACATCGTCGATGGGTTGGTTGTACTCCTTGTATTCGGCTATCCGCGTCATGAGGGCATTTTCGATGCGCTCGAATAGGCCCATGTCGGCGGGCGCGTCGGCCTTGATGGCGGAAAGTTCTTGCAACCGGTCGAGGGAACGGATGCGGTGATCCAAAGCCGCTTCGATGATGGACCAGTCGATGCGCGGCTCACCCACGTCCTGCTTGAGCAGGCGCTCGAAGCGGGCTAAACGGCTTTCGCCGTCCAAGCCGTCTGGATTGGGGATGAATGAGTTCATGACCTGGGTTCCAATTCGTCGAGATAGTCTTTCATCTGCTTGCGCGCCGTAAACAATCTTGACTTTACGGTGCCTTCAGGAATGCCCAATACGGTGGCGATTTCAGCCAAGTCCATGTCGCTATAGATATGCAGAACTAGGGGGATTCGCAGTTTCTCATCCAATTTGGCCAAGGCCTTTTCCACCCAATTCTTCAATTCGAATTGGCGTCCGGTTCCGGGCTCCCGGCTGGGCAGTTCATATTCCAAATCGTCAAGCGAAGTCGTTTGCTTGTTTGAAATGCGTTTTTGCGCCTCTTGGAAACGCCAACGGGCCGTGCAGGTATTGATGACGACGCGATGAAACCAAGTCTTGAAACTGCTGTCGCCATTGAAGGACTTGATGGACAAGTAAACCTGGAAAAAGACGTCTTGAACCAAGTCCTCATGTTCGCCATTGATGCCGGTAATCTTATAGATCAGGTTATAGGCATAACCTTTATAAGTATGGAAGATCTGTTTGAAAGCGGCCTGATTACCCGCCTTGCACTCGTTCAGTAACTCTTTGGAGGGCTCGGTGAGGGTGCTCATGATTGACTTCCTGCCGGGTTATACCGGGTTTCATAGGGTTAGTTGCCGGGGTCGCAAAAAAAGTTTGAAAATGTCCTGCTTTTTTTTAAACACCGCGATAAATTAGACCGCTTGGTGAAAAAAGGGCCTATACGCCGTTTCCTTAGTTCCGTTTCCCATTCCATCGCCTTGCGCAAGCTCTAAAACCTAAAGGATAACCCAAGGGAAAGTATGGCTAAGCCCAGCGATACCGAGGACGCCTTTTCCCAGGTTTGGGCGGTATGGAATAATTCGCCGAACCGGTCTGGACGATTCCTTTGGTCCTCGATGCCCAGTCGCTGGTATTGCCCGTAGTAATAATTCTGAACGACATAGGCTCCCAAAGCGCCGGTGGCCGCAATGGCGGCAACGGGAAAAAACTTCGAGTGGTAAAATCTTCGCCGGGTCAAGGGTAAAGAGACGGTATGGTCGCCCGGCTTGCTGATGTCCAGGCTGATTTGGCGGGGCAAATACCCCGGATAATGAGCCTCAATGGATAGCATCCCCAGCGGTAAAACCCATTCCAGCGGCGCTTTCCCTTCCAGACCGTTTTCCGCTTTCACAACGGCTCCTGCCGGCTGGGTCTGGACGGTGACTTCGGCCACGTACTGGACGCGCAGATTTTCCGCTATTTTTTGGGAAAAGATCAAGATCATGGCGCCGTTTTCCATGCCGTCCCAGTCCAGTTCCGCCAACGGCCTTCTCAAGGCTTGGTTGGCCAGACCGGCATTCAACTGCTTTTCCTGCAGCACGGTGGCCAGGATTCGACTTCCTGAGCTTGACGATGAGGCGGTGATGAGCAAACCCAGCCCGCCCGAATCGGAATCGCTGGTCTTATGCCACGGCTCGCTTATACAATATCCCAAGGCGGCGAGGGGCTTTTGCAGGCGAAGTTCCAGGGAATCCGCGAAACCGGGAAAAACGATCGAGTTCAATTCCCGGTCGGGGTGGTAAAAGAGCGGGCGAGAAGCGGTGGGGCAGGGTGAGGCGAAGACGGGCATGAGCCCCATCAGAAAAAACAGTCCCGCCGGCGCCGAATGCCTCCGGCATCGGGAAGAAAAGAACATGGCAAGCATCTTAGGTAAACATATTTTCCCGTGCATGACAAACACAATGAAGAGGACGGGTTATCTGGCCTGCGTAGCCGGCTTGTGCCTGTTCTCATGCATTGAACGGGATAACCCTTTTGATCCTGCCAATTTACCCTCCATTCTGCCCGGACCCATCAAAGAAGGACTACAACCTTCCCTAGACAGGTTCTGGGCCCGAGCCATCATTATCCGCGATGGAATCCGGGAAATGAATGGGAAATTGCTCGTGGATGACGCGGCCTTGACCGCCCTGCCGCAGGTGAATGATCCAATACGCGCACAAGACTCTTTGGTGCGGGACAATAATGCCACCCTAAAACAACAAAATGAAGTTCAAACCGATCCAGCATTGCTGGTGCCCTTATCGTTCATGACCCTATTGTCCACCTTCCAGCCGGCGGCGCGCTACGATTCCCTGGGGGCTTGGAGCCAGGAACTGGAATACCTGCGCGCCAAGGCCTTGGCCATCATTGATTCGGTCAACCTCAAACACTTTCCCATTGAAATTTTTTCCGCCGCGGAAAGGGCTTCCGTCATGCTCGGCTATGACGGTATTCTCGACGAGAAATCGGCCCTGGAAGCGGACACTGCGGCGTTCCAGGGAAGGGTAACGACTAAAAATGCGGGCCTTAGCCCGGAAAACAATGCCCTAGAGGCCGAAAATAAGGCTATCGGCATCTACAACAAAGAATTGGAATTCCGCAGGCAGAAAGGCAAAAACCAGATCATCAAGGGTTCGGATAGCCTGGTGGTGGCCATCAAGAATCTCCAAGTCGGAGATTCGCTCTTTCTGGATACGGGAACCTTCGTGGGGCGGTTTCCCATCACCGCATCCGGCACTTACGATAAGCCCATTCTCATCCAGGGCCATCCCAATGGCGGCACGCGGTTGACCTCGGATTCGACGGAAATTGTGATTATCGACAAGCAAAAGCATATCATTTTCCGGGATATCCTCTTTGGGGGAGCCAAAAAGAATAGCGGCGTGCGCATTACCAATGTCGCCGATTCCATTGAATTCCAACATTGTGATTTTATCGGCAATGCCGGCGACGGTTTGGAGATCGCGGACGCCATCGTTCGCATTTCGGATTGCAGGTTTATCGGCAATCAAAAGAATGGCATCAAGTTCGGTTCGCCCACGGCCAACTCGGCCGCCTTGTATTTGGTCAATTCCCTCATCGTGGGGAATAGCCAGTTCGGCATCAATGGCGTGGACGGACGCGGATCGGTGACTCTGACCACCATAGCCGATAATAGCGGCGGCGGAATCCGCCTGTCGGGAAAGATCGGGGACTTCACCCTCTATTCATCCATCGTCGCTTATAACAGGAAATATGGCTTTGATATGCTGGGCGCCGGCCCGGCGGGAGATGGTTTCGCCTTGGTGAATTGCGACATCCACGCCAATGATTCGGGTAGTTTTATACCCTCCCTGCCGAGTTCTCCCCGCAATGTTCTCCTGGATATCGATCCGGTATTCAAGAGCCGGGATCCGGCGAGCTACGATTATGAATTGGATGCCGCCAGCCCGCTATTGGAATTCGAGAAGAGCGGCATCACCATCGGTTGGCGAAAACCTTAGCGCAAGAATGGATTTTAAGGCCGGCTCTAATTGCCCCTTATCAATCCAAAGCGAAGATCTTTACGCTCAGCGAAATTCGTGAACGTTCCATTCTCCAATTCGCGCTGCACCGAGACCTGATAGCGCGCGATATACGCCCCAGTACCCGCCTTGCGGCCATCCTTGGTGAAGGCATTCCAAGCGATCTTGATGACGAAGTTGCCGTTTACCCTGGCGAATTTGCTGGGGCCGCCATTGGAAACCCCGCGTTCGTCCAAGCCCAATTCGGCATTGGTGATTTCGCCTTCGAAGCGATCGAGGAATTCACCGGTATTGGAAAAGATGGCGACCGAAAACCGGAAGCCGCGATCGGTAACCACATTGATGGCCGGGCGGTCGATTTTACCGTCTTGATCGGCAATTTCACCGCCGCATTGCATGCCTGAACAGGTTATCAGCCCGTTTTGCCCCCCGCCGAGAATGGGCTGCCAGGGGCCGCCGGGATTCGCGGTCAATACCAGGAAAGGAGGCAAACCGACCGGTAAATTCACCGTGGAATAAGGCGGATCGAAATCGGGTTTAAGCACCGGCGGCCGGGGTACGGTTTTCAGTCCCAGGGCAATGGGCCGGTTTTCGGCCTGGGTTTTATTGCCAAGTGCATCGGCGGCGGGTCCGGTGGGATCAAAACGAACCGAATCCCCCGCTTGCGGGGAAGCTTGCCCCAAATCCTCAATGACGAGTTTATAATGCAGCCCGTCTCCCAGATCGGCCGCGGCTTTCACATTCATGCTGATGGGCGGCTCGCCGCCTTTGATCAAAAGCAAGGTTTTGCCCAACAAACTCCCGGCGGTGAGCTTTTCGGTGAAGCCCAAGGTGAGGGTGTCGACTCCAGGAGTCAGGAGCTTTTCATAAACCCGGCCGCTATCGATAAGAGGGCCGACCTTTTCGTCGACATTGAGGGAAAGCTTTTGGGTGGGCTCTTCCGGTGCGGCCGGATCGGAGAGGAAAACCGAACCGAGCGTCCCTCCGCCGGCGGTGATATTGGCGGGGAAAGGGGTGGAGAGTAAAACCGTCACGTGTTTCTTATCCGCGGGGTCCAAGGTGAAGCCTGTGCTGACTTTCTTCGTGTTTTGCCCCAAGATCGGCCACGCTATTTCCAGGCTGTCGGGAACCTGGGCGAGATCCTCGCCGAAGAACATTTCGATGCGGTTGACCGCTCCGAAACCGTTATCGGCGAAGACCTGGGTTGATTTCACCGATTTGCCTGCGACGGCGAAGAATATTTTCCCTCGGGTTTCGCCGAGTATGGTCCCGTCATTCACCGGCGTCGCGGTAAGGCTGCCATTATTGACAACTTTCAAACCCGTGACATAAACCACTAATTCGCCGGCAACTAATTTAAAAGTCGTCGCGGGCGCCACATCGGCGGGAGTGGCATAAACCGCGATGCCTGAAGTCATGCTCAAGGTGAATTCGTTGGTACGTTCGGTAACCGTGGTCAGGCCATCGGTACTGGCGCGGATGGTGACGGGCAATCGGTCGCCGGCATTGCCCCGTAATTCCACCGCAGCATCATATCCCGTAGCGGCGTCGCCATAGAGAATCCACAGTTTATCGCGGGGCTTTCCCACTTTCAGATCGGCCTTATCCGCCGGTTTCCCGGGAATGCTGGCTTCCAATTCGAAAATCTGGTCGACATCACCGGTTGTCACCTTGGCATTGAAACTGGCGATGCCGTTTTCGTCGGTCATGGCCGTTTTCGCACCGTCGATATCCCCGATGGTGGGGTTATTGCTCTTGATGGTGACTTCAATCGGCGTGGCGATATTATTATCGAACTTGTCGCGCACTTGCACCTTGACGGGGTAAAGGATACCGGGATCAAGCACGGGCGCCGCTCCCGGCGTCAGGATTTTCGAGGGCGGATCCTGGAACAGGATTTTTTCCGGGTCGCCCGGCAAAATGGTGATGCCATCGGAAACGCCGTAGAAGGCCAGGGTCTGGGTTCCCGATTTCCAAATACCGGCAGCCGTGACGTATTCCACCGAACCCGTGGGAACCCGGGTGAATTGAATGTCCAGGGCCGTGGCGCCGGTGATATTGGGCACCGTCAGTTTGGCGGGCGGATTGGCTGTATTCAGCAAGTCGGCGCCGGAATTCAAGGAAATCTCCACCGGGCTGATGGGATTGCTAAAGGGACTTCCGCCTACCGATTGCGGAGTGATTTTCAATTTGGCGGGAACACCGGCCTTGATGGAGGTCACTTTCTTGCCGGTTTCATCCAGGACTTCGACGAGGAATTTATAGTCCAGGGTTCGGTAGGGCAGAAAGCCGACGCTGGTCGTCGCCAATTGCCCGTTCGATGCCGTACCTTCGGCGATGATTTCGAAAAAGGCGTATTTCTCCGTCGCGGCAAAGGGCTGGAAACCGGTGACCGTGATGGTATTCCCGCCCATTTTCAGAGCGGTTGTCGAGGGGGTGACGTCCACCGGAGGAGGTACGACCAAGGTCGGCATTCCTCCGAATCCGGTTAGGAGGACGGGAATGGAACGGACCAATTTGATGTACTTGATTTTGGGATTTTGCAGTCCACCGGCAATGGCGGTAAGGTCAAAGTTCAAGGTCGCCGTGGTGCCATTGATGATGACCGGCGACAAGGGGCGAATCAGGACATTGTCCTCATGCCGGGACGAGGAGGGAATGGCGCCGATATCCGCCACCTTGCCATCGAGGTTATAGATGCCGGCCGCGGGCCAACCCGCGTTCATCACATATTTCTGCACGATGGGATCGTCCCAGTCAGGGGACAGGAAGTCCGGGTTTTTGGGATCGGTGGAAAGGAATTTGATTTCGTACCAGCGGACATTGGCGGCGGCGGGAAAAGCTTCGGTGGCGCCACCGATGAGGCCGCCGGGCAAGTTGGCGCCTTGGATCGTGAGGGGCACGATTTCATCGCCCGTCGATAAGGGTAGGGTGACATTCACCGTGAAATTTTCCTGAGCGACATTGCCCATGCCATTCATGATGCGTACCGATCGGTAGAATTTGACCGTGGTGTCCTTGAGGACTTGTTGATTGGTGCCGGGATCGGGTTTTTGGGCCTGCACCTTCTGGCTGTCGAGCTTGGGCCTTTCCGTTTGCGCGGCATAGAGACTGTGCCACATGCGGTTCTTGAAAAAAGGATCCAGGATATGGAAAGGATTGGGGAAGGAGACGTTTTCGCTCAGGTATTCATAGGGTTGCGCATAAATATTGTTGAAGATCAAATGCGGGGCGCCGGGCCGATAACCCCCGGCGAATATCGTGTAATTGTGCCAAAAGGTATTGTTGTATATCGCCAGCGGGCTGAGCATGGCGTCTTTGAAGAGGAAGCCGCCCCCTGGGTGGTGTTGGCCATCGGGCTCCATGGCCTTGACAGCCGCCGCCGCCGCCGGCGTAGCGTGATGATTTTCGTAAATAAGATTGTATCGGGCTATGGACCCCAAATCCCAAGAGGATTCGAAAAAGAAACCCCAGGCATTGTTGTGGATTCGGTTGTTTTCGAATACATGGTGGCCGGTCTTTCCGAAGCCCGATAAAGGCACCACATTGGATTTTTCCAAATCGGCCGGGTTGACATTGGCGAATACGCCGCCTTCATTTCTGTCCTTAACGGCAATCCCATAAAACGCATTGGAAATGTCGCAGTTGCGGATGGTGACGCCGCCGGCGATATAGAGGGCTATGCCCCCATTGCCGTGGAAGAGAGGGAATAATTGACCATTGCAGGTAACGCCGTCGCCCCAGACATTGGGCCAGGTAAATGGGGTGGGTGTTCCGGCATCGATGCCGATGCCGTCGATGGTGACGCCGCGGACCCGGAGCAGGCGAAGCGCGCCATTCTGATCAAAATCGATTTTATTCGGAGTTAAGGCATCTTGGCATGATTTCGGGTTTTGGTGCTGGGTATCCGTCCACTTGATGGTCGGTTTGACCAAGGCGGTGGGATTGCTGGAGCGAATGGTTAGTCCCGACTTGGTGCTGTCCAAGGTGACTTGTTCGGGATAAACAGCGGCGTCCAGAATGAGGATCTCATCGCCATTCTTGGCTTTACTCACGGCTTCGGTGATGGTGCTGAAGGCGCCGCGTCCATCTTTCGAAACCGTATAGGTCGCTGACCAGGTAGTGCCGGTTGCGAGGAAAATGGGCAAACCCATGGTCCATAACCTGCCCAGAAATTGCCGCGAACAAATAAACATTTGCAACTCCTTAAACCCCAAAAAAAGCCCCGAACCCAGCCCGGGGGCGCCCCTGGTTAGTGATTCACCATGGAGTACGGGTTCAAGGAGGGCGAAGCGATTCGGCACCTCTCGCTTATCGACTCAAATTAGGGGTTGAGGGGCAAATTCTGGCCGATGGCATTGATCCGGCTCGGCGATTTTAGCGGTGATAGGAAAGACTTGGCCCCGCTGGTGAAAATAGGTTGGGCGCTCCAGTCGGGCTGGGCGGCAAGGCCTTGGCGAATGGACCGGATGGCCGTGGAGGGATCTTTTTTTTCATCGCTGAAAATATTGGGAAACTGACCGCCGATGGCCGCGAATCCTAGCATGGCTATGCTTTGCTTGTAATAGAATTTTTCGTCTTGTAAGGTATTGTCTCCGAAAAAATTGGCGCTATTTCCCGAAATCAAGCCGATCACGACTGAACTTAAACCCTTGGTAGAATAATTCGGGTCCCTGGAGCCCAGGATGGCGCAAGACCACTGGGCGATATTATCGAAACTACCGCCGGTTTCCGGCAGAATTTTGCCGGTATTGTCATAATGCCCCATTTGCGCAGCCAAAACCCGACCATTCGTATTGCCGTATTCGGTAAGAGTTTTCATGGTGTTTTTGCAATATTCGATGGCCCGGGCATCATTGAACCAGAGTGCGTCCATGGCGATTCGGTAAGGGGTGCGGATACCGTCGCTTAGCATGCCCATGCCGCTATAGGTCTTGCCGCCGCCTTGGGAGCTCTGCTGGCCGCTGGTATTGCACCAGTCCGGAGCTTGGCCAAGGGAGTAGCGGGGCACCTTTTTCAATACGGCATAAGCATTGTCGATAACGGGCTTGAAAACGACTTCTTTCTGATAGAGATCGAATACCTTCATCCAGGCCGTGGCGAAATAACTCGGGTTGAGGTTATTAATGCCGTCCCCCGCCCAATTGTCGCCGGGAAGGAGGTGATCCGAAGCCGTCATGTTCTGGCGAATCGATTTGATGATTTCCATGGCCCGCACACCGTATTTCACGGCGCCGTTATACGGTTTCCAAAATCCCTTTTTCTCCAATTCGTCGGCAAAAACGAGAGCCACGCCGATGTCGATGTCGGCATCGGTGGCGGCTCCTGGGCTGCCATTGGGTAAAGACCATTTGAAATAGGATTTGTGGCCGTTATCCCACATGTTCTGGTTGGCGGCTTCGAAAATTTTATTGAAAGTCGTTTGGTCATTGTTGATCAGGGACAAAAGCAGGCCATAGCCCTGGCCCTCGGATACCGCCTCATTGGTGCCTATGACCGTCGTTCCGTTTTGCAAACGTTGGTGATTGACTAAGCCATTGGCTTGGATGAAGGTGGCCTTGTAATAAGTCCAGCCTTTGGCTAGTTCGGCGGCGAAAAAATTGGGCACGGCCGCCAAATAGGTGTTCAAAGTGGCACCATAGAGGCTGGAAAAGTCGTAGCTGGCGGGACGCTGGTAAGGCAAATTCCAGACTGCGGTTTGAGCTAAAGTCGGTACGGAGGCAAATCCAAGCAAGGCCAAATAGGCAGCATGACGCGAAAAATTGCGTTTTTGCGGTATAACCGCACGTAAAAGGCCATTCATCATTTCAGTTATCCTCCCAGCATGGGCTTAGTTGCGCCTGATCCGGCTGAAGTTCGTCCCAACTCAAAATCGGGGAATATTCTCCCTGAACCCCGGCTGAGAGGCTAGACACTAAGCCCCTACAACGGTTTCCGAGCGGCCGGGAGGCCCCATCTACCGGGAATGAGCGAAAAGCTCTCCCAGCAGGGTTTTTTTCGGAAATCATAGGGAGGAATAAATTCATGTCGTCTATGGTTAAGATTTCCCATGGCCTGGTTCTGGCCGCAGCCTTGATGCCGGTAGCCTTGCAAGCAGCAGTAGGCGATAGCTCGGTAGTCGATGATTTCGAAGCTGGCACCAATCAAAACAAATTTTTGGCTTATTCCTTCTTTTATGACGATTCCAAGGACAGCGGCAATACCGTGGTCAGCAGTGCGACTCCCGGTGCTCCCGGGGAATTGGTTTTCGATCCGACGTTATCGGTAGGTGAAGGCGCCAATGGCTCAACTAAGTCGGCCAAATTAGCCTTTACCTATGGAAACAAGAAGCCCTCTTGCGGCACGGGTTGCACCTACGGAAATATGGCCGGCTTCGGTACCGGCTTCATTGAAGAGCCCAAGGACGGAAGCGTAGCTTCCCTAGACATGACGGGCGCCTCCAGCATTACCTTCATGGCCAAGGCTGACAAGGCCATGGTCATGCGCGTGGAAATCGCCACCGCTCCCGTACTGGATTTCGGCTATCATCTTTTTCAGGCCAGCCTGACCACGACCTGGCAAACCTTTACCATTCCCTTGGTGGAAGGCATCGGTTTCGCTCAGCCGGCTTGGGCCGACCCCGTGGTTTTCGACGTCACCAAGATGCAGAAAATCCAATTCGCCATTTCCGCGGATGACAATACCGGCCTTACCGGTGGCGTCGTGAATATCGACAATATCGTGGTGCATGGTTACAAATGGGTTCCCCCAGCCGCGTGCATGACTTGCGTCGGCCTACCCCAAACCGGAGCTTCGCTTTCCAATATGGAAACGGCGCCAAAGAATCAAAATGCCGCCGGTGGATACTGGTTCGCTTACAACGATGCGGAAGGCCGAACCGTGGCTACCCAGACCGAGTACTCCGAGATTTTCGGAGGAGTCGTCTTTGATCCGTTGACCCCTACCATTCCGACCTTGACCATCAGTGAAGCTAAAGGCGCTGCCGCCAGCGCCGGCGCTTTCATCGAATTCGCCCTGGGCCCCACCTTTCTCGAAGGCGTCGAAACCATCAAGCCCTTTGTCGGCGTAGGCACCAAGGTTTCGGATGCCCTTGATGTGAATTTCAGTGATTTTTCCAGTGGCTCCGGGATCGGCTTCAGCTATTGGACCAAGGCGGGTTCGACCTTTGACTTCATCCGGTTCGAAGCGATTTCCAACCAGGATTTCGGCAATGCCGGTGCGGTTTACAGCGTCCTTTTGCCTTCCACCGCGGGGGAATGGAAAACCGCCGTCGTCAAATTCACCGATTTGAAGTTGCCGACCTGGGAATCCGTCACGCCAGCTCCCTTGGCGAAAGCGACCATGGCCAAGTTCCAGTGGGCGGTGCAAAATGAGCCTGGAACCACAGGAGCCATCGCCATCGACAATGTCACCTGCGAAGGCATGGTCGCCTGTCCCACCATCGGCGGCGCACCGATTCGCAATAGCTTCGCGTCCAAAGCGCGCGCTTTCTCCGTCTCTCGCGGCTTGAACGGTTTGCAGGTCGCTGTCCGTTTGAACGAATCCCAAACCAAGGCCACCGTACGCGTGGTCGACGTGAAGGGTCAACTGGCGGCTAAGGAGGAGATCACCGGCCGGGATACCCAAATCGCCAATATCAGCCAAGACAAGTTGAAGAGCGGCGTCTATTCGGTGCAGGTCACCTTGGGCGACAAGGTTTTGCCCGCCGCCATGACGGTGATCCCTTAAGTTTTTTTAGAGCCTACCCTCCGGAGCATGGGCTGCGGAGAGTGTATTTCCCGTCTGATTCAGCCCCTTGGGTTTTTAGCCCAAGGGGCTCTTTCATTCAGTCAAGGTTGGAGTTTTCCATTCGAACCCTACCCTCGGGTATCCCTACCAAAACCCGGGAGGAAAGTGCCTAATGAAGAGATGGACATTGAAATTGTTTGCGGTAGCCGGAGTGTCCTTCTCCATGGTCCAGGCCCAAACCCCGGTCGACTATAAGGCGTTGCATAACTTATTGATCAAGTTTTACGGCTTTCAACGAGCTGGCGATAAAAGCATCGACAATAAGAATCCATTCTATAAAACCTCGCCTTATCCCCATAGCCAAGACGCTTTGAGCGGAAACGACCTGTCGGGCGGCTGGTACGATGCCGGCGACTTCGTCAAATTCGGATTGCCTTTCGGTTATGCCACTTACTGCCTTCTGAAAGGCTACGATGTCTTTCCGCGCGGCTATGACGATGTGGACTCGTGGGACTATAAAGGCGCGGCGGATCAAATACCCGATATCCTGGGCGAGGTGAAAATCGCCACCGATTACTTGTTGAAGGCCGTTATTTCGCCGACCCAAATCGTCACCGATGTCGGTAATGCCGGCAGCGATCACGGGGACTTGGGCGAAAGCGGGTATGCCAATTCTACCCGTACCTCTCCCAGGCAAGTCTATGCCACCACCGGCGCGGACATCGCGGGCGTGGACGCGGCCGCCCTGGCCTTGATGTCCATGCTGTATGCAAAGTACGACTCGGCCTATGCGGCCAAGTGCCTGGCCAAGGCCAAGGATGCCTATAAGTTCGGCCAGGCCAACCCCAAATTATCCACCCAGCAAAATAACGGCGAATTTTATAAGACCGTCGATTTCAACGACAAGATGGCCTGCGCCGCGATCGAACTCTATCGCGCCACCAAGGAGGCGTCTTACTTGACCCAGGCTAAAACCTACCTGGGCAAATTCGGCTCCCATTATTTCGTGCTCGGTTACAATTACCTCAACGATATCGCTTCCTTCGAATACAAACGACAGACGGGAGAAAGCACGGAAGGCCCCTGGTTATCCGACGTCGCCAAGTACATGAGCCGGAAAGTGCCAGCGACCGGGCCGGCTTTGATTCGCGGCGCCTTCATCAATTCCGACTGGGGCAATGCCGGCAATGCCGGTGCCGCGGCCTTCAGCGCGGGCTTGGCGTTCACCATCACGGGGGACAGCAAGTATCTCGATTTCGCGCGCTCGCAAGTCCACTGGGTCGCCGGCCTCGCACCCTCGACCCAATCCTATGTCGTGGGTTTTGGCACCAATCCTCCGACTTCGCCCCACCATCGCAATGACAATACCATCGGCAAGCAAAGCGGTCCGCGCCTCAAAGGCGGCGTGGTTTCCGGGCCGACCCCAACCGGCGGCTTTGATCCCGAAAATCCGTCCGCCGCGTCCTGGAGCTACAATGGCAGCGACGTGAACAATTACAAGAACACCGAGGTGGCATTGGATTACAATGCCGGCATGACCGGCGCCGTAGCTTTCCTGCGGGATTACGACAATCCCCCGGCGGGATTAGTGCGCATCGCCGAAGCCTTGAAAGTCACCCCGGGTAATGTCGATTTGACCGCGGGATCCGGCGTCATTACCGGGAAACTCGAAACTTCCCTGGCTTGGAAAATCATTTTGACCGGACGCCTCAGCAAGGCGACCCGGACCGTAACCGGTACGGGCACGGCCATCAGCATCACTTGGAAAGGGGAGGCCGATGCCGGAACTTTCCAGACCGGCGAGCAAATCGACGTGGTCTTGGACGCGCCCAATATCGCGACCTATCACCAGCTCCGGGCGAAGACGAGCTTTTTCTTGACCGGCGCGGTGAAGGAAGAGTTCAAAGCCACCGATGTCATCGTGGATAATTTTGAAGATGGCGACACCACCAATGCCCAGGGTGGAACTTGGACTGCATTTACCGATAAAGCCCAAGGCGGCGCATCCTATACCAGTCCCGCGACCTTGGCCACGGCCATAGCCGCCAGCCAAGGGGACGATGCTTCCAAAGGCCTATCGATTCGCCTGATCGGCGCCGCCGGGGCTCCGCACCCATTTTCGGGCATCCGCACCACCTTCAATGCGGCAGGTACGGCCGTAAGCCTGGGAACCGCGAGCAGTTTGGTCTTCGATATCAAAGCGGCCGTGGGCGACTCCTTGCGCGTCGAATTGGAGCAGGGCGATATCACCGACAATGCCCATTTCGGAAAAAGAATCGATTTCGGATCCGCCAATTGGATTCGGGTGCGCATTCCCTTTTCCAGCATGACCCAGCCAGAATGGAAGACGTCGTCCAAAACCCTGAATACAGGGTCCATCGCTTCGATCCGTTTCACGAATTTCAGCACCAATAGCGTCCGGTTCTATTTGGACAACCTTCGCGTCGAAGGCCTGCAAATCGGCGGATCTCCCATTATCCGCAAACCCACCAAGCAGGGCCAGCTGGTCCATCGGATTTTGGCTGGAGGCGACGCGATTGCTTACCAGTTCAATGCTCCAGGCGGCGAGGGCATTTGGTCGGTCGAGGTGAATGATGTTTTCGGCCATACGGTGGGGAAACAGGCCCTGGGCAAACTCTCTGGCAATACCCAAATCCGTTTGGACCACCTCAAACTCGGCCCGGGGTGGTATTTCCTGCGCCACCAAAAACAAGGGGCCAGCCGCGAATGGATACAACGGATTTGGGTGGGGCCGGCGCCCGACTGAAAAGGGGATAACGCCACACAGGGCGGTAAAGCGGGGTGAAGTCCGCGATCGGACGATCCCAAAGGGAAGCAGAGGCCGATCCTACCGTCGCGTTAAGTGCGCGACGCATTCCAGATGCCGGGTATGCGGCATCATATCGACGGGTTGCACGCCATCGATGGAATAGGCCGCCGCCAAGAGGCTCAAATCGCGGATAAGGGAATTGGGATTGCAGGAGATATAGGTGATTTGCTCCGGGCCTTCCGCAACCAGGGATTCGACTACCGGCTTTTCCAATCCTTTGCGCGGCGGGTCGACCAAAACGGCGTCAAAATCCGAAAAGGGCCGGCTTTTGCCGGCGATTAAGGCCGCGATTTCTCCGGTCTGAAATAGACAGGCCGTTTCCAGGCCGTTCAGGCCGGCGGCATCCCTGGCGGCCTGCGCCGAAGCCGCGTTTTCTTCCCAGCCTTCGGCCGAACCCGTCCGGCGTGCAGCCCACAAGGTGAAGGCCCCGGCACCGCAATACAGATCAAGCACCCGCATTCCGGCCCTTAAACGGGACGTGCCGGCATCAAATAGGCGCGGAGCCTGAAAGGGATTGATTTGGAAAAAAGTCGAAATCCCCAAGCGGAACCGTAATCCATCGAGGCTTTCATGAATGGCGGCTTCGCCCCATACAAGGGTCTCTTCCGGCCCTAGCACGGTATTGGTCGGCAGGGTGTTGTGCATTTGGAGCAGGCCTTTCAAGGCATCAGCCCGGTTTTCCAATGCGGCCCGCAAACGTTCGACGGCATCTTCGGCGTGGGGCAGAGCGGTTCCGGCCGGGGTGTTCACCACCACACCGGCCAAAATCTCACCGGTTCCCCAAGCCTTGCGCAAAATGAGATGACGCAATAATCCTTGACGGTTTTTTTCGTCATAAACGGTAAGGCCGTGGTGGTTGGCCCATCCCCTCAACGCAATCACGCATGCCGTCAATTCACGGTCCTGAACCAGGCAGACTTCCTGATCGACGACGCGATGGCTATCGGCGGCATAACAGCCTAGGGTAACCTTAGAGTTACTCTGGCCGAAAGGCAATTGCACCTTGTGCCTATAGCCGGCCGTGGCGGGACTGGGGAGGATATCCCAAAGCGGGACATCCGCCAGGGCTTGAAATTTCCCGGCCAGACCCGCTTGTTTTTCCGAGAGTTGCCGGGAATAGGGGATGTCGAGGGTTTGGCAGCCGCCACAGGCGGGGAAATGCCGGCAAGCCAGCTTGGGGGGTGACAGGGCGGGTGAAGGGAGATGATTATTCACCGCCTAAAGATAGTGGCACGGGGCCGGCTTGGTTTGGGCGGCGTCCCGGTTACTTTTCCCCGCATGGCGAAACCTTCCCCGAAACCCAGGCTGAAATCCAAATCCCGCACTTCCCTCCCCAAGGCCCGAGGCAAAGCCCTTTGGGACGGCCGATTCGATGAAGGCATGGCGGATTCCATGCAAAGGCTTTCTTTCAGCCTGCATGTCGATGGGAAATTGTACCGGGAGGATATCGCCGGTAGCCTGGCTCATGCCCAGGGGCTTTTTCATGCCGGCGTCTTGAATGCGTCGGAACTGAAACGCATGCAAAAAGGGCTGCGGGACATCCACGCTGCGCTGCAAAGCCGTGGAGACCTGTTTAAATCCACCGACGAAGACATCCATATGGCGGTGGAAAGGATTTTGACGGAAAACATCGGCCATTTGGGTAAGAAATTGCATACCGGCCGCAGCCGTAACGACCAAGTGGCCACCGATTTCCGTTTGTATGTCCGGGGCAAAAGCCTTAGGCTGGAAGGATTGGTGCTCATCCTTCAGGAAACCTTGCTTGAAAAAGCCGAAGCCTGCCGTTCGGCGCTCATGCCCGGTTATACCCATGTGCAACAGGCCCAGCCGATTTATATCAGCCATTACCTCTTGAGCTTTTTCTTCGCCCTGCAGCGCGACATTTCGCGTTTGCGTCATGTTCGGGAAAGCGTCGCCGAAATGCCCCTGGGATCGGGAGCATTGGCCGGTTCCGCCTTCCCTTATCCCCGGGACAAGGTTTGCCGCCTGCTCGGTTTCAAAAGACCCTCGAGCAATAGCATCGATGCCACCGCCCACCGCGACTTCGCCCTGGAGTTTTTGCATGCGATGGCCTCCATCGGGGTCCTGCTCTCCAGTTATGCCGAAGACCTGGTGATTTGGTCGTCGCAGGAATTCGCTTTCGTCCGCCTGGGAGACGCCTACACCTCGGGATCATCCATGATGCCCCAAAAGAAAAATCCCGATTCCATGGAGTTGATAAGGGGTAAAAGCGCCCGTTTGCTGGGAAGCTATACGCGCCTATTCACCGTGATGAAAGGCATGCCGCATGCCTATGACCGTGACTTGCAGGAGGATAAGGAGGGCGTGTTCGACGCCTTCGAAACCTTGGAGACCTGTTTGCAAGTGATGACCGAGGCCTTGGCCGGAGCGGTATTCGACGATGCCGCCATCGGCAAGCGCATGCATCCGTCCATGCTGGCCACCGACTTGGCGGATTACCTGGTGGAAAAAGGGATTCCTTTCCGCGATGCGCATCATATCGTGGGCTCCCTGGTCGGCAAAGCCGATAAACTCGGCCTTTCCTTTCTCGATTTGCCGGCGGAAGACTGGGCCGCGATTCCCGATGGCGCGCGATTCCGGAAAAAACTCACCTTCGCCTATTCGGCCGAGAGGCGTAATATCCAGGGCGGCACCGGCAGCCATTCCGTCGCCCGGCAAATGAGCGCCGCATCCGCTTGGCTGCGCAAAAACGAGAAAGCCTTCGCCAAGGAAATCGAAAACGACGCCGTGGAAAATCTTCTGGCCGGGGTTTCATCCCGCTAATCAATTGACTAGGGTTTCTGTGGGCGAGGTCATGCTACAATCGTGATCCTGTCCGCCATTCCGGCCTTGTTGCATGTCTTCTGCTGAGTCTCATTCAAAAACCCGATTGGGCGGCCTGGATTTCCAATCCCCCGCCAATCGTCTCGCCCTGGTCTATAGCTTTTGGGACGGAATTTTCGCGAATGGCATGGTGGCCTTGACCGAAACCTTCGGAACCGCCGCCGCCGTCCGTCTCCATGCCCCCAATTGGCTCATCCCCTTATTGACCGCGCTTCCGTTATTGATCGGCGCGGCCGGCCAATTCATCCTCCCTTATTTCACTCACCCTGAAAAAGGCCGCAAGATCTATGTCCTCCTAGGCGTTCGCCTGCAAGCGCTGGGCTTTTTCCTCTGCGGCTTCATGGGATTTCTACCGGCGTCCATGGCGGCCTATGCCTTCGCGGCGCTATTCATCCTCGGCATGGTTTTCGGCAATAGTATTTCCTCGTATTGGATGGTATGGATAAGCGACTTGGTGCCGGTTACCTTGCGGGGCAGGCACTTCGCCTGGCGCAGTATTTTCTTCGCTTGGGCTAACCTTTCCTGCAGCCTTATCGCCGGCGTCGTGGCCAGGAATTACCATACCGAAACCGCTCCATGGCTGCTCTTCGCCGGTGTTTTCGCCGTCTCCGGGCTTTTCCGCTTCATCAGTTCGGAGTGCATTCGCAGGCAAGGAGAAAGCATTCAGGCCGAACTGCGTCCCGCGCAAACGCTTTGGACTCTCCATCGCTTCCGTCCACCGGTCGGATTGACCCCCTATGCCATATCCACCGCCCTTTTCCAAGGTTCAGCCGCCTTGGCGAGCCCCTTTTTCAATGTTTGGTTTCTGCGCGATTTGAACTTCAGCTATTTATCCCTCGCGATTTCCACCTCGTGCACGGTTTTGGGATCGATTCTCTCCCTGCGGATCTGGGGGCGTTTAGCGGATAAGCGCAGCAATTTGTGGGTACTCCGGTTATCCGCCCTCCTGATCATTTTCATCCCCTGGCCGTATTTGGTTTTGCATACTCCGCAATCCATATGGTTCGTCAATATTTTCGGCGGCATTTGTTGGGGCGGGTATAATCTCGCGAATTTCAATTGCCTTCTCGACGTGGCCGGCAAGGAAAGGAAAATCCAATCCATCGCCTATGCCTCGGTCATTACGGGCATTTCCCTGACCGTATTCGGTCTGTTAGGGGGCTGGTTGGCGGACCACCTGCCCCTGCTATTTTCCTACTCCCTGCAGTCGATGTTTTTGGTATCCGGCCTCTTGCGGGTTTTGTTCTGGGTTCTGCTGATTTCCCGCCTCAAGCCGCCTTTAAACCAGGCTTGATCCCCTCCCCCCTTGCTACCTTTGCCCCTTTCCCGCAGGAGCAAAGCATGGCCCTTGACGCCCAGGCCCAGCAATTGAACGACCTCATCTCGAAATCCCATCCGCAAGTGCTCGGCATGTTGTCGAGAAAAGGGAAGGCGATTTATTTCCCCAAACTCGGGGTTTTGGCCCAGAGCGCTGAAGCCCAGGGCAAGGACATCAACGCCACTATCGGCATTGCCCTCGAAGAAGACGGATCGCCGCTGGCTTTGCCATCCATCGCCAAAAGCATCCAGTTGCCCAAAAGCCTAGCCTTCACCTATGCTCCCAGCCCCGGCCGTCCCGATTTACGCAAGCTGTGGAAGGCCATGATAGGGGAGAAGAACCCTTCCTTAAAGGGCAAGCCCATCAGCCAGCCCGTTGTCTGCTCGGCCCTGACCCATGGCTTGAGCATGGCGGCCTACCTTTTCTGTGATGAAGGCGACAAGGTGATTTTGCCGGACTTGTACTGGGAGAATTATGACCTTGTTTTCTCCCTGGCCTATGGATCGGAATTCACGACTTTTCCGACCTTCACCAGCGAAGGCGGATTCAATGTCGCCGGTTTGCGGGCAAAGCTCGCGGAGGGAGGCAAGGGCAAGAAAGTGGTGGCTCTGAATTTCCCCAATAATCCCACCGGCTATACGCCGACCGTCGAAGAAGCCAAAGCCATCGTAAAGGTTTTGCGGGATGCGGCGGAAGAGGGCAACCGCATCGTCGCCATTTTGGACGACGCCTATTTCGGCCTCGTCTTTGAAAAGGGCGTGTATGAAGAAAGCCTTTTCGCGCCGCTTTGCGATGCCCATGAAAACCTGCTGGCCGTCAAAATCGATGGCGCGACCAAGGAAGATTATGTCTGGGGTTTTCGGGTGGGTTTCCTGACCTATGGCATCAAAGGCGCTACGCCTGAGCTCTATGAAAGCCTTGAGGCCAAGACGGCCGGAGCCATTCGCGGGAATGTCAGCAATAGCTCGCATCCAGCCCAATCCTTATTGCTCGCCGCTTGGTCGTCCCCCGAATACGCTTCCGAGAAAAAACGCGCCCATGATCTTTTGCAGGCGCGGTTCGCGGCCGTAAAGGAAGCATTGCTGCGCCATCCGGAATGGAAGGAGTATTTCGTCGCATTGCCTTTCAATTCCGGGTACTTCATGTGCATACGTCCTTTGCGGGTCGACGCCGAGGTTTTACGCAAGGCGTTGTTGAGCGATTTCAGCACCGGGACCATTAATTTCGGCGGCATTTTGCGTTTGGCCTTTTCCGCCACGCCGACCGAGAAGATCCCGCTGCTTTTTGAAAAGGTTTACCAAGCCTGCCAAAAATTGGCGGGATGATTTTGATTAAGCAGCCCACCCTTTAGCCTAACCCGGGAGCACCATGCGCGTCGGAGTTTTATGCATCCAATTAGGCACCCCCGATGCTCCCACGCCGGAAGCTTTAAGGCCCTACCTCAAACAATTCCTCAGCGACGCCCGGGTTCTCGACGTCCCGGCTTGGCAGCGCTGGCTATTGTTGAATTTCGCTATTCTTCCCTTTCGCCCCAAGCGATCGGCGCATGCCTATGCGCAGGTATGGCAGCCCGAGGGTTCCCCATTGGCCGTGAATTCCCAGGCTTTCGCCAAGGCCCTCCAAGCCCGCCTGCCGGCTGAGGAGTATCACGTGGTTTTGGCCATGCGTTACGGCGCCAACGACATGGCCCATGCCGTCGAAAAGCTTTTGTCCGAACCCTTGCGTGAGCTGGTCATCTTGCCGATGTTCCCGCAATACGCCTCCGCTACCATCGGTTCCTGTCTCGAAGAGGCGTATCAACTGCTGGCGAAGCGCTGGAATATTCCTCCCGTAAGGGTGATACCCCCCTTTTTCCAAGAGCCGGGTTTCATTCAGACCCTCGTCGATAAAATCTTACCGGCATTACAGGAGGTGAAACCGGACCGCATCGTGTTTTCCTTTCATGGTTTGCCCGAAAGACAAATCCTCAAAGGGGCCTATTCCAAGCAGGCTTGTTTGCAAAAAGACGACTCCTGCTGCAATTCCCTGAATTCGGGCAATGCTTATTGTTACCGGGCCCAATGTTTCGCGACCGCACGCGCCCTCGTCTCGGCCTTGGGTGAAAGCGCGGTACCCAGCCTGACCACCTTCCAGTCCCGGCTGGGACGCACCCCTTGGATTAAGCCCTATACCGAAGAGGTTTTGAAGGACTTGCCCAGGCAAGGCGCCAAGCGCGTTCTCATCGTCTCTCCGTCCTTTACCGCCGATTGCCTGGAAACCTTGGAGGAATTGGGTATTCGTGGCCGGGAAACCTTTTTGGGTGCCGGCGGGGAGGTTTTTGAATTGATTTCCGCCGTCAATGATTCCCCCACCTTTGTTGCCGCCGCCGCCGCTTGGATTTCGCAAAAAACAAGTTTCTAAAAAACCGTTGACGACTCCGATTTCCCGTTGTACCTTTGCTCTCCCCCAACGGAAGGGTACAGTCGAGCGCGAGTTCGGCTGGACGGTTTCGAGGGGAGCCCAGCCCATAGCGGCGGGTTATTCTTTGAGAGTTGAAAAGAACGAAGAAGAAGGAGCGGGAGTTTCTTTTGATGGTTGGAGAACCGTTAAGAGGAGCCGATGCCCTGTCAAAATAAAGCAGAATTTTATTCTCCAATTTATGGAGAGTTTGATCCTGGCTCAGAACGAACGTTGATGGCGTGCCTCATACATGCAAGTCGAGCGGGAG